>Ga0213840_1000025_pt1 | contig 544402 bp, 453 predicted proteins | sample SWPATP22_FD_160132 | JGI IMG/M metagenome (GOLD analysis project Ga0213840, IMG submission 160132) | Coastal seawater microbial communities from Marineland, Florida, United States - SWPA TP2 #2 | ecosystem: Environmental > Aquatic > Marine > Coastal | place: USA: Florida | collected 2016-08-14 | reverse complement strand
GCCCTTCATCTGGACCAAGACTGCCGATGACATCATCGCCGCCGTGACTCGCCACGCTCAGCACGTTCTCAATCTCGACGGCGCTGAATAACAAACGGGCGTTTTTACGGACTCAGGACACTAGAGCGCCGATCGGTTTGAAACGGCTACTGAAGTCGCGCCACGGCGTCGTGGTACTCGCGGACGACGGCTTGCACGATCTCCTCGATCGGGCGCACGTCGCCGATGAGTGACACGCCCTGGCCAGCGCTCCAGATGTCCTTCCACTTCTTGCCTGCGTCGGGACCCCGGCTGGGCTTGGAGTCGTCGGGCAGCGTCTGCTTGAAGAAGTTGGCGTGAATGCCCGACACCTTGTCGGTGTAGACGATGTCCTCGTGGGTGGCGTCCACGACCATGTCCTTGTAGTCCGAAGGCGCACCGCATTCGGCCGAGGCGATGAACCGCGTGCCCATGTAGGCGAGCTCGGCTCCCAGCGCCAGTGCAGCTGCGACTTGCTCGCCCCCACTGATGCAGCCAGCGGCGATGATCGGGACCTCGAGGTTCTCGCGCAGGTACGGCAGCAACACGTACGGATTGACCCGCCCTGCGTGTCCGCCCGCGCCTTGGCTCACCGCGATGATGCCGTCCACCCCGGCCTGCTCGGCCTTCTTGGCGTGCTTGAGATGGATGACGTCGTGAAACACCGTGACGCCCTTGGCGTGGGCCTGCTTCACGATCTCGGTGGGGTTGCCGTAGCTGGTGAGCAACACCGGCACCTCGTACTCGAGGCACAGCTCGACGTCCCGCTGCAACCGCTCGGGGTCGGTCAGGCCGATGGTGACGTTGATGCCAAACGGCTTGTCCGTCTTCTGCCGGATCCACTGCAAGTCGGCCTCGAACTGCTCGACCGTGCGCGCGTTGAGGCTCGGCATCGAACCCATGATCCCGGCCTCGGCCGCGGCGACGATCATCTCCTTGTTGGAGATGATGAACATCGGCGCGGTGACGAGCGGGTACTTCAGCCCGAGCTTGCGCGACAACGGAGTGGAGAACGGCTTGCTCACCCCTCCACGGTACCAGCCGGCATCTGTTGGCCGACCAGCATCCGTGCAGCACTCAGCCGAAGATCTTCGAGAACAGGCCCTTGCGCTGCGACTTGCCGAGCAGCCACTCGGCCTTGGTGCCCAGTTGCTCGGCGGTCATGCGGCCGACGACCGCGTCGAGGATCTTGCCGTCGTGCACGAACAGGATCGTGGGCACCGAGCGCACCTTGAACGGCGCGGCGAGATGACCGTAGTCGGTGGTGTCGACCTTGCAGAAACGAACCTCGGCGGGGTCGAACTGCTTGGCGACGTGCTCGAAGTCGCCGGCCATCGCCAGGCATGGGCCGCAGGTTTGCGACCAGAAGTCGAGCACGACCGTACCGCCGCCCTCGCGCATGATGTCCTCCACCTCGTCTTGCGTGGTGAGATCGTCGTAGCCCTTGCCTTCGGCCATGGCGAGGAGCCTACCCGGCCGCTGCCGCGCCGCCACCCCAAATCGTGACGTACGGCGCCGCCGCGCTTCCCAAATCGATACCCGCCGCCCTCCAACCCCGCGAAAGCTCGTACCGCGGCCGTGGCATGTCGGTTGCTCCGTCTCTGGGCATGATCGCCCGCACGTTTCGTTGTCTCGGCCTCGCCGTCCTTCTCCCCGGCCTCGGCGGCTGTGCGCTCCTGACGGGCATGACGTCGAGCGCGGCACCCGCGAACGGCGAGTCGAGCTCGGCCCCGACCGCACCGGAACAGAACACCGCCCTGACCAGTGCGCCGACCCCCGAACCAACGACCGAGGCTGCCGCCCCCGAACCGCCCAGACCGGTCAGCGTGACCCTGCGCAACACCTGCAGCGAGACCGTGAAGATCTTCTTCGGCGACAAGCCCAAGTTCGGCAGCGGCACCTACTCGAGCTTGTCGAGCAACTCCTCGACCAGCCACAGTTTCATGCCCGGCGACATGTTCTGGATCGTGGACGAGAGCCAAAACGGCGTCTCCAGCGTGACGATTGCAGACAACACCCGCACCGTCGAGGTGGGCAGCGGGTGCGCGTCGCTCAACGCCCGCTGACGTCGTATCGTGGCCGACCGTGGCCCGCCCCGAACACACGCCGTTGCAGCTGCTCGAGCGCATCGTCGTGGAACCCGAACCCACCAAGGGATCGCGATTCATCGCCACCGCCGTCCCGGTCGGCGATGAAACTGCGGCCAAGGCTGCACTGGCCGAGCTGCGCCAGGCCATGCCGGACGCAACACACCACTGCTCGGCATGGCGGCTCGTCTCGCCCAACCTCGAGCGTGCCAACGACGACGGCGAACCCGGTGGTTCCGCGGGGCGCCCGATCCTCGCGCAGATCCAGGGGCGCAACCTGGTCAACGTCGCGGTGATCGTCACCCGCTACTACGGCGGCACCAAGCTCGGGGTGGGCGGCCTCGTGCGCGCCTACGGGTCCGCCGCAGCCGCCGCACTGGATGCAGCCGCGACCGAGCCGTACGTCCCAAAGGTCGCGCTCATCATCGAGCATGGCTACCCCGACAGCGACGCGGTCGACCGCGCCCTGGCCGAGGCGTCCGCGACCCAGCACTCGGTGGACTACGGCACCGACGTCACGCGCAGCATCGAAGTGGCATCCGACCTCGAAGATGCGCTGCGTGTCGCCCTGCGAGATGCCACCCGGGGCCGTGCGCGAGTGCAGCACGTAGTCTCGCTATAGTGGTCGGCGGTGGCGAGACCGATCCGAACCGGCCAGATCAACCATCCCGACGGCACCCGCATCGAGTACCGCGTCACCGGAGACGAAGGCCCGTGGTTGATGCTGTGCAACGGCGTCACCACGACCCACAACTTCTGGTCCAACGCCGTCGACCGCTGGCCACACCGCCGCGTCGTGCAATGGGACTACCCGGGGCACGGCGCATCGAGCCGAGCGCAGACCCCTTCGTCCGCCCACATGCCGGCCTTGGCAGGCACTTGCATCGCGCTGATGGATGCCCTGCAGATCGAGGCCGCCGACCTTGCCGGATTTTCGATGGGCTCCCAGGTCGCGTTGCTCACCGCGCTCGAACACCCCGACCGCTGCAACGCGGTGGTCAGCGTGCTCGGGCCCGCGGGCGGCCTGTTCGACACCGCCTTGTGGGGTGTCGGCGGCAAGACGATCGGGTCGTTGCTCGGCGTGCTGCAAGGCCCGTCGGTCAACCTCTTTCACGGCGCGCTCAACCTCGCCATTCGCACCCCGGTCACCTACGGCGTCGGTCGGCTGCTGCGACTGTACGGCCCGGAGACGTCCAAGGCGGACGTCGCAGAGATCACCGCCCACATGCAAACACTGCACGCACCCACGCTTCGTGAAATGTTGGTGAGCGCCGGCGCCATGGATCTTCGTCCCCGCCTGTCGGAGTTGCAGGCCCCGCTGCTGATCATCACGGGCGAGCAGGACACGTTCGCCCCGGCCTCCACCGTCGGCCGCCCGATGAAGGACCACGCCCCGCATGCCGAGCTCGTCGTCCTTCGCGAAGGGACCCACGGAAGCCTCTTCGGGCACGCAGATCTGATCGTCGATGCGATCGAAGGCTTTCTGAACGGCGGCCGCTGATCGGGGCAGATTGACCCGGGCGGGGCCGCCTTGGACACGAAGCAAACCCACCGACCGCTCGTTCGGGCACGCCCTCGCCGCTGACGACGCCGTAGCAACGGTGTTTTCGCGTAGTTAGACCCTCGTCGAAACTTGGTTCGATTCCTGCTTTCGCGTTATGCCGGGGCGGGCACTGCGACCCGCCACACGGACCATGAAGACGCGACTGCTCGCTGTACTCCCCTCCCTCGGATTCGCTCTCGTCCCCGCCCACGCGCTGGCTGCACCCGAAGGCAATGCCGAAGCCTCGGTCGACCTCGGCGGCGCCAGTGCAGACACCAACGCGGAGGCTGAGCCTCCCGCCGAGCCTCCCAAGGATCGCGGCGACCGACCGTGGATCAAGCGCTGGGGCCCCGAGCGCAACATGGTCGAGGTCGGTGTGTTCGGCGGGGTCTTCCTTCCGCACCCGCGCCTCGAGTTGTTCGAGGCCGATCTCGATCTGCCGGACCAGGGATACAAGCCGTTCAACGACGTCTCGGCCGAAGTCGGTGGACGCCTCGCCTACTACCCCAGCCGTTTCGTCGGCCTGGAGTTCGAGGGCGCGGTCATGCCCAACGAAGTCGACGACGGCGTGCAGGCGACCTTGTTCGCGTTGCGCGGTCACCTCGTCGCCAACCTGATCCCCCGCAGCATCACCCCGTTCCTGCTCGCAGGCGCGGGCGGCATCGGTGTGGCCAGCCGCCGTGACGCGGTCGGCACCGACCTCGACGCCGCGTTTCACTTCGGTGGTGGTCTGAAGTTCTTCCTCGACCGCCAGACCACCCTCCGCCTCGAAGCCCGCGACAACGTCACCGCACGCCGCGGCCTCAAGTCGGGCGTCGTGCACAGCGTCGACATCCTGTTCGGCGTCTCGCTGGCGCTGGGCCGCAAGAAGGACGAGCCCAAGGCGGCCCCGATCCTCGACACCGACGGCGACGGCATCCTCGACCCCGACGACAAGTGCGTCGATACGCCCGGAGTCACCGAGTACGAGGGCTGCCCGATCCCCGACACCGACGGTGACGGCATTCTCGACCCCGACGACAAGTGCGTCGACGAGCCGGGCGTGACCGAGTTCGACGGCTGCCCGATCCCCGACACCGATGGCGACGGCATCCTCGACCCCGACGACGAGTGCGTGGATACGCCCGGCGTCGACGCCTACAAGGGCTGCCCGGTCCCCGACACCGACGGCGACGGCATCCTCGATACCGAGGACAAATGCATCGAAGAGCCCGAGACCACCAACGGCTTCGAGGACGACGATGGCTGCCCGGACGAGATTCCCAAGGAGCTCGAGAAGTTCACGGGCGTCATCGAAGGCATCTACTTCGACACCGGCAAGGCCACGATCAAGGACAAGTCCAAGCCCAAGCTCGACAATGCCGTCGAGGTGCTCAAGAAGTTCGAGAGCGTGCGCCTGGAGATCAGCGGCCACACCGACGATCGCGGCAGCGACGAGTCCAACATGGAGCTGTCCCAGCGCCGCGCCGACTCGGTGAAGCAGTACTTCATCGAGCACGGCATCGGAGCCGACCGCATCGAGACCCGCGGTGCTGGTGAAACCCAGCCCATCGAGAGCAACAAGACCCGCAGCGGCCGTGCGAAGAACCGCCGCATCGAGTTCAAGGTCTTGGAGTAGCCCTTCGCGGCTGGGCCCCAGCGGCAGACCCCGACTGCGCTCCGACTACGGAGCGTACTCGGGGTCGTTCGTAACCTCGATGCGCGCCACCGCGAACGATTCACGGTAGGTCAACGCCAGCGCGTGCGAGCCCGCCTCCCACTCGGGCGCCCACGGGTCGGCCACGAACGTGCCCGGGTCGTCCGGGTCGCGCCAGTTGAGGTCGCGCCAATTCCAGCCCTGCCCAGGGCCGGCGAATCCGCCCTCGAAGATCGCCGGCGGCGACGGTTCGCCGTCGAGCGTGGCAAAGAACGAGTCGGCCTGGCCTTGGTCGAACAACCGCACCCAGATGTAGAAGGTGTCGTCGCAGGGAATGTCGATGTCCCAGCGCACCTCACCATCGGCGCCCGACTGCAGATCGAGGACCAGGATCTCGCCCTCGCCCACCTGCGACGTCGTCAGGCCCCAGTTGCCGCTGACCGACGCGTCCGCGGCACCCAGCTCGATGAAGACCGTGTCCTCGCAGGCCATCGACTGCGTGCCCGAGTCGGAGCTGCCGCCCGAGTCGTCGGACTCGCATGTGGCCTCGCACTGCGATTGGGCCGCTTCGGCACACGACTCGAGCCAGTCGAACACGCAGCACTCGGGCTGGTCGGCGCAGACACACTCGGCGACGGTCTGTTCGTCACAGCTCGCCCCCGCGTGCGCCTCGCAGCATCCGCTGCCTTCGGGCAGGCCGGAACCGGTCGTATCCCCTGCATCGGCCGTGGTGGCGTCTCCCGACGTGCTTCCGGCAGACGTGCCGCCGCTGGTGCTCGTCGCGGTCTCGGCCCCCGTGGGGTCGCCTGCGGTGTCGTCTCCCGCGCTCGGGTCGGAGCCCGATGCCTCCCCGCCGGAGTCACTGCCCCCGTCGGTCTCCCCGGACGATGCACCGCCGTCACAGGCCACGGCGCTCGCCAACAACAACACCCCGAACAACCGCTCCATCGACATCCGGCGGCCATGGTGCCAGACCCCGGCGGGTCGGCGCTACGGAGCAGAGCGGCTGATCGGGCGCTCGGCGGTCGCGGAGGAGACCTCGGCGTCGGCTCGCTCTCGCACCTTTCGATACGCTCGAATACCCATCATCAGAGACACACCGAGTCCGAGCATGCCGATGACCCCGTAGGCCGCCGTCATTGCGGACTTGAACACCGCCGTGAAGACGATGGCGACCATCAGCATCGTGGCGATCTCGTTGAAGCCACGCAGGCGGCTCGAAGTCCAGGTGAACGTACGCGCGAGCTGCCGCTTGCGAATGACGCCACAGCCGTGGTGATAGACGAGCAACATCGCCAGCCACACGAACTTCCAGTGCAACCATGGCCCCAGGGGCCATGCGCCCACCACCATCGTGAGGCCCGCGGCGAAGGTGAGCACCATCGCGGGCACGGTGATGATCTTCCACAGCCGACCCGCCATCAGCTCCAGCTGCGGCAGCAAGATGTCCCGCTCGGCCGGCGGACGCTCGCTCGCTTCGGCGTGATAGATGAACAGACGGACGATGTAGAACAGCCCTGCGAACCAGCTGATGAAGCCGACGATGTGCACGGCTTTCGCGGTCGCGTAGAGGGTGGGGTCCATCGCGCCGGAGTGTAGCGCGGCCACGGTCGATGTCGCGCCGGACGCGGCTGCGGCGCAGGTTCCCTTCAAGGGCCCCCAGGGGCGGACGATGTCCTGCCTCGACACCATGAACCACCAGGAAGTGTTCGAAACGGCCCGCCCCTCGCAGCTCGCAGCCCCATCGGCGCGGCCCCGCCCTCGCCTCTTCGGCCAGTTCCTGGTCGCACAGGGCGCCATCGGAGAGACCGACGTGAACGAGGCGCTGCAGCTGATGCGGCTGGTCAACTCTCCGGTGGGAGAGATCGCGATCGGTGAGGGCCTGCTGTCGCGCGACCAAGTCGACACGATCCTCGCAGCGCAGCGCCACATCGACGGGCACTTCTTCGAACTCGCCGCCTCGCTCGGCCTCGGTGGCCAGGAGCTCGAGGCCCTGTGCGCCGACCAAGCGATCGAGAACCTGCGCTTCGGGGACGCGCTGGTCGAGGTTGGTGCGATCAGCTCGACCGCCCTCGAGGAACACCTTCGCGTGTACGAGGCCGAAGAACACTACGCGACGCCCATGCTCTCGCCGGGAAGCACGGTGCTCGCGCGGTGCGTGGCGGACTTGCTGCCGCGGCTCGCACGACGCGCACTGAGTACGTCGGTCCGCTTCAGCTCGGGGCGCGCGTGGACGGGCGAGGCGCACGACGTGCACGCGACGGCAACCGTGCGAGGGCAAGGCGGGGTGTCGCTGGGACTGTCGGTCGAAGACGTGGTCGCCAACCGACTCGGGCCTCGTCGCCGGACCGCGGCCACCGCGTGGGCCCGGCAACTCGCGCCATTGCTGCTCGCAGACTTCGTAGGCCTGACTATGAACATGGCGCTCCAGAAAATGGGCACGCCACGCGACGGCACGCTCGCGCCGGGCGAGCTTCCCGTGCGCGGGATCTGCTTCGACATCGCGTTCGAATCCGGGGGCGGTCTCCTCGTCATCGACGCAGGTTGAGTCGCTCGCCCCGCCGGTCTGCGACTGGTACGGTGACCGCTCATGCGTTGTCTTTGCTTGTCCGCGCTCGTGTTCGCCCTCGCCGCGTGCGGGGACACCGAAGACCCGGGCACGACGAGCGCCGAGCTCGGTACCAGCTCGACCAGCGCCGACGAGTCCTCTTCATCGGCGGTCACCCAGAGCACATCCATCTCCGCCACGGGTGCGACGGCCACCAGCACGACGACGACCACCTCGAGTACGACGGCTGCCGACGTGTCCACGACCGACGCCGGCGACGACACCTCGAGCGGCAGCACGGGATGCACCCCAGGCAGCCTCGACTGCACCTGTGACGGTGACAGCTGCGACGATGGGCTGGTCTGCACCGATGGCGTCTGTGCCCCTCCGTCCGCGTGCGACCAGGACCTGCTCGAGCCCAACGACGAAGAATCCATGCCCACGCTGCTCGGAGAGATCAGCGACGACGACGACGATGGCGGCTCGATCTTCGGAACCCTGGACGGGCCCGACGATGTGGATTGGTACCGCTACACGGGCGACGACGACATCCTGTCCAACGTCGACCCGGCCCGCTTCGTGAAGACCAGCTCACCGCTACGCCTGTGCAAGTTCGCCGAGTGCGAAGGCGGCGTCGACGAGACGGAGTTCGAGTGTCCCGCCGAGACCGAACCCGCGACCTCGCCCTTGGGTCGGCCCGGATGCTGCGCACCGATGGGCATCGCTCTGGGCGACGCCAACTGCACTGGCGTCCTCGAGGACAACATGCAGGTGTTCATGCGCGTCGACCAAGGCGAAGCCGCCTGCATCGCCTACGAGCTCATCTATCACTACTAGGACCTCAGGTCTGAGGTCCGTTTTTCCGCTCCGCGCCCCTGTGGGACGCTTCGCTCTCTTCTCGAGGAGCGGCAGCGCCGTACCGAGGTCCATGCCGGACTTCAGATCTGCGATACTCGTCGTGCTTCGGTTCCTCGATGGACTACGTCGGTCGCATTTTTCGCCCGCCCAGTGAGGCGCACAGTTTCCTGCTCCAGGTCACGATCGGGTGCAGCCACAACCGCTGCGTCTACTGCGACATGTACCGAGACAAGCAGTTTCGGCCCAAACCGATGGACACCATCCTGGCCGACATCGACGAGGCCGCGAAGCTGGGACCGCGGTTCAAGCGGGTGTTCCTGTGTGATGGGGATGCGCTCATCCTCTCCACCAAGAAGCTGATGCCGATCCTCGAGGCGATCCGCACCACGCTGCCGTGGGTCGAGCGGGTCGGCACCTATGGCGACACCCGAAGCATCGGCCGCAAGAGCGTGGACGAGCTCGCTGCGCTTCGCGAGGCCGGCTTGGGCATCGTCTATCACGGCATGGAAAGCGGCGACGAGGCCGTCCTCGAGCGCATCGACAAGGGCGGCACCCGCCAAGAGTCGATCGACTCGGCCGCCAAACTGCGCGCCGCGGGCATCGCTCACTCGGTGATGGTGCTGCTCGGCGTCGGGGGTGAAGACCTCAGTCGCCAACATGCCGCCAACACCGCGCGAACCCTGTCCGAGATGGATCCGCAATACGTCGGCGCCCTGACCACCACCGTCGTCCCCGGCACCCCGTTGGCCCAGATGCAGGCCGCCGGGGAGTTCCGGCTGCCCAGCAAGTTCCGGATGTTGGAGGAGCTGCGCGAGATCGTGGCCGGCGTGGAGCTGAGCAACTGCCGGTTCTCCGCCAACCACGCCTCGAACTACCTGCCTGTGCGATGCACCCTGCCCCGCGGCAAGGCCGCCGTGCTCGAGGCCCTCGACACGGTCATTGCGGATCGAGACGAGCGGCGGCTCAAGCCCGAGTCCCTGCGGGCCCTGTAGCGCCTCGGATCGGGCATTCGCGGCTTTCTTGGAGCCAACACGCCGACCATGGTGCGATCGGGCACGGTGGCGAGGTGAATGTTCGTGTGCGCCCCGCCGTCCCCCCTTGGCCCGCCGCATCTGGCTCGGACTTGCAATGAAGACGCGCAACCTGCTCCGCACCGCCCGCCTGCCCCTCGCCGCCGCCGTCGTGCTCGGTGGCATGACGCTGGCCTCCACCGCCGAGGCCAAGCCGCGGATCAAACGCCGAGGCGGCCAGTGGGGTGTGACCCTGGGCGGCGCCGCCTGCATTCCCGGCAAGGCCGAGTGCGCCCGGGACAGCGTCAGTGACGGTGGAATCACCGTCGACGGCCGTACCCGCCCCTCGGTGGGCATGGGCGCCGAGCTCGGCTACCGCTTCAACCGCTGGGCCTTCCTGGGAGCCTCGTACAACCTGGGCTTCTTCGACGCCTCCTACGAGGTGGAAAACCGCAGCAACTACAAGCGCGCCTATCAGAACAGCATCTACGGCGTCTTCCGACCCACGCTCGCCGCCTGGCGCTTCGACTTCGGCCTCGGTGTCGGCCCCGGCTTTTCTCGCCAGGTCTTCGTCACCGAGAACGGCGACCGCGACTACTCCCAGGGCTTCTCGTTCAAGATCGAGCCCACCATTGACATCTTCGTGACCCGCCGGGTCTTCATCGGCGCCAAGATGGACCTGCTGCTCAACGCACACGGCAAGACCTGTCGCGAAGAGGGCAACACCACCACCTGTGTCGACACGGCCAACCGCGACGTCGCCCCGGTGCACCAGATGATCTTCGGCCTGCACGTGGGCGGCACGTTCCTCTAGACCTGTCTCTGTTCCCGTCCCGCGTCCCCCGTCAGAAGCCGTGCACCCTCCAATGGGGCACGGCTTCTTGCGTGGGCTGCATGATGGGCGCCGTGTCCCAATCCACCCTGCGGGTCGCTTCGGCCACGTCGATGAAGTCGAACGCGTCGAGCAGCCGCTCGAACTTCGCAAAGGCACGCGAAATTCCGACGTAGGTCCGGGCGTGTCGCAGCGATGACAAGCCCGGGATCAGCGGCTGCCCGCGGTCGAAGTCCCGCGGGTGAAAGTAGGTCATCACGTACGGTTCGCGACGCACCAACGCGTGCGCGATCCGCGAGGGGCACAACCGAAAGTAGCCACCGCCGCTGAAAGGAACGTCGTGCCCCATCACCGTGGTGACGGTCATCGGGAACTCCCGAATCCTGCCCTCGGAGGTCTCGATCCAACCGGGCCGCCGCATCGCGCCCCGAAACCCGCCGTGCATGCGCCAGGTGGGAAACAACGAGGCGTCGGTCTGAATGCCGTTGCGCGCCAACACCTCGAACGCCCACGGAGTTCGTGCCGTGATCGAGTAGCCGGGCGCTCGGTACGAGGTCACAGGACGACCCAGCAGCGTGCCCAGGACACCGAGCGACCGCTCGAGGTCCTCCTCGAACTCCGCAGGAGTCTGCGCGTGCACCATCGCATGCGCGTAGGAGTGGGAGCCGACCTCGTGCCCTGCATCGGCAATTGCTCGCACGACGCCGGGATGGTGCTCGGCGACCCATCCCAAGCAGAAGAACGTGGCCTTGACTCCGCGACGCTCCAGCGCGGCCAGGATGCGCTCCGTACCGGCTCGAATGCGTGACTCGAAGCGGGGCCAGGCGGCCATGTCCGCGGTCGGCTCGTGCTCGAGAATGTGAAACCAGTCCTCGATGTCGAATGTCAGCACCCGCATACGCTGGCCCCTCGGCACGAACCATCGTCCGTACCGCCCTACAGGGGCACCTCCTGCTCCCCTTGATTCACGCGGCGAGCCGAGCCCGTGAAGAAATCTCGCAGCGCCGAGTTCCGAAAGAGACCGCTCAGCGCATCACGGTCCGTGGCGGGGGCGCGACCCTCTCGTGCAGCGGTCGCCGCTTGGGCCGCTGCGGCTCGGGACCGAGCGTCGGTGTCATGTGGTCGAGGATCTCGTACTTCTGCAGCAGTTCCTCTTTCAGAGTGCGTCGCCCGTGATGCAGCTTGCGCTGACGGAGACGCTCGCGGATCTGCGGCTCGAGGGCCTGCAACGGCAGGTCCCCGGGCGGCCACTTTCCCGTCACGACGATGAGGTGATAGCCGAACTTGGTGCGGACCGGCGTGGACACCGTGCCCGGCTTCAGTCGGAACGCGGCCTTGGAGAACTCTTCGGCCATGCGGTCGGCGGTGAAGATGCCGATGTCTCCGCCCTTGTCCGCACTGGGCCCGGTGGACTCCCGACGCGCAACTTCGGCAAAGTCGGCCCCCGGTTTCGTGACCTCGGCGTGAAGCGCCCAGGCTTTCTTCTTCGCCTCGGCCTCGGCCGCTCGGCGCTGCGCCGGCGTGCTGTCGGGGCCGAGGTTGGCGTGCAGCGGAACGAGAATGTGAGACGCCCGAACGCGGGGTTTGTCGGAACGCCAGTTGATCCGAATCAAGGCGTAGTCGGCCGCAACCTCCTCGGGGGTGAGCGCCAGCGCCCCGCGTGCTTCGAGCAAGGCGACCTCTCGAAGCTCGGAGACATACATCGCGCGCAGCGAGGCTTCGGTCTCCCCGCGGCGCTCGAGGTGTTTGTCCCAGTCCCGAATCCCGCGACGCTGTTGCGCTTCGCGTTTCTCGAGCGCCGCCGCATCGAACTCCACCCCGGCCGCCGCAGCCTCTTGGGCGAGCACCTCGTGATAGATGAGCCGCTCGGCGATCGACTTGCGATAGCGCCGTGCGGCGGAGTCGGGGATTTCACGCCCGCGGGCGGTGTACTTCGCCACCTTCAGGTCGTAGATCGCCGAGAACGCGGTGTACGGGATCTCCACGTCTCCGACCATCGCAAGGCAGACCTCGAGGTGAAGACAGCGAAGCTCGGGCTCGGGCTCGGGCTCGACATCCGCGACCGCGGGCTGGGCAGCGGCCGGCTCCACCACCTCGGGCGTGTTCGTGACGGGTGCCTTCGAACAACCCAGCAGCAGCACCAAGATCGACAATCCGCGTCTCACCCGACCATCATGCACGACAAAGGCCGCGACGATCGCTCGCCGCGGCCCTTGGGGTCAGCCGTCGTGCCGGCGTACAGCCGTCAACCCGCCTTCTTGGCGGTGGCGGGTGCCTCGCCCTCTTTGGCCTCGGGCTTGTCCGCCGTCGGGGCGCCCTTGCCCGGATCGCCCGGTGCTGGGTCCTTGGCGCCGCCCTTTTCCTTGATGCCTTCGATGCCCTTCTTGAGCGCCTTGTTGGACGGGTGTCCCTTGCGCTGATCGAGCTTCATCTTGCCGGGGTGGCCGTGACCGTGGTCGTCGCCATGGCCGCGCGCGGCGGGACGCTTGCGCTCGGGCTCGGGTCCGAGCGTCGGCTTGATGTTGTCGACGATCTCGTACTTGCCGAGCAGCTCCTCTTTGAGCTCGCGGCGACCCTGGTGAAGCTTGCGCTGCTCCAGGCGGTTGACGATCTGGTCTTCGAGCGCCTCCTTGGGCAGCAGGCCCGGGCCCCACGAACCGGTGACCTTGATGATGTGGTAGCCGAACTTGGTCTTGACCGGCTTGGAGATGTCGCCGACCTGCATCGCAAACGCGGTGGCGGAGAACTCTTCGGCCATGCGATCGGCGGTGAAGATGCCGATGTCCCCGCCCTTGGCCGCGCTGGGGCCGGTCGACTTCGCCGACGCGATGGCGCCGAAGTCCGCACCTTCGGCGGTGGCTTCTTTGTGTAGCGCGTCCGCCTTGGCCTTGGCCTCGGCTTCCCACTTGGCCTTGTCCTCGTCGGAGGCCTCGGGCTCGCCCTTGGCGGCGTGCGGACCCCGTTGTTTCTTCTCGGGGCCGATCGGGATCAGGATGTGCGACGCCCGAACGCGGGGTTTGTCGGACTTCCAGTTGTCCTTGATCTTCTCGTAGTCGGCTTCGATCTCGTCGGCCTTGACCTCGAGCAGACCCTTCTTGTCGAGAATGGCCTTTTCGCGAAGCTCCGCGATGTACATGTCCTGCAGGGACTTCTCGGTCTCCCCGCGACGGCTGAGGTGTTTGGCCCAGTCGCGAATGCCTCGCCGCTGCTGGCTCTCACGCGCTTCCAGAGCCGCCTTGTCGTACTCGACGCCAAGCGTCTTGGCTTCTTGCGCGAGCACCTCGTGATAGATGAGCCGCTCGGCGATCGACTTGCGATAGCGACGGTCGGCGGAGCTGGGGATGTCCCGCCCGCGATCGGTGTACTTCTTGACCTTCAGGTCGTAGATCGACGCGAACGCCTCGTTGGCGATTTCGACATCGCCCACCTTGGCGATGGGTCCGGTCGGAATGGCGCCCAGGACGGTGTCGGCGGCCTTCTTGCCCCCTTCCTTCTCGATCTTCGCCAGGTCCTCTTTGGTGGCCTTCGAAGGCTTGGGGGGGTCGGTGCAAGCCCCCGCAAGTGCGGCGACCAGGAAACTCACATGAAGCGGATGCAACGAACGCATAGTCGTGCCCTTTCGAGATGGCGCGTGTCGGCCTGCGCCGCACGGCCCGGGATTCTAAGCATGAAACGTCAGGCCGGGGAAGAATGGCCTAGGCGGCGGGCGCAAGCAACGCACTGGCAGCCCGGGCTGACGTGACGTAAGCATCACGGCTACTGCGATGGCCGACTTGGTACAGATCCGGCGCCCCGGCGCCTCCAGTGCGCCCGAGACCAAGGTCGTCGACCCCAACGCGCCCGCGGTCTACATGGAGACCTTCGGCTGCCAGATGAACGAGGCCGACTCGGCCCTGATCTCCGGCCAGCTGGGCCGTGCCGGCTATCGGGCGGTACAGGACCCCGCAGCGGCCGATGTCATCCTGATCAACACCTGCGCGGTCCGGGAGAAAGCCGAAGACCGTGTGTGGGGACGCACCAGTCAGCTCCTGCGCCACCGCTCGGACAACCCCGACCTCGTCATCGGCATCACCGGGTGCATGGCCGAGCACCTCAAGGACAAGGTCGCAGCCCGCGCCCCGTACATCTCACTGGTGGCCGGCCCCGACAGCTACCGTTCGATCGCAGATCTCGTCGACCGTGCCCGCCACGGAGAGTCGGTCGTCGACGTCCAGCTCGACAAGACCGAGGTCTACGACCAGCTCGACCCGCACACCGACGACGACGGGGTCAGCGGCTTCGTCACCATTCAGCGCGGCTGCGACAAGTTCTGCACGTTCTGCGTCGTGCCCTACACCCGAGGGCGCGAGCGCGGCGTATCCCCACGCGAGGTGTTGCGACACACCCGAGTGCTGGCCGAGCGCGGCTACAAAGAGGTGGTCCTGCTCGGGCAAACGGTCAACTCCTACGCCTACGAAGACGTCGAGTTTGCCGACCTTCTGCGGACCGTCGCGGCCGTCGATGGCATCGAACGCATCCGCTTCACCAGCCCCTACCCCGTCGACTTCTCCCCGCGCGTCATCGAGGTCATGGCGGCCGAGCCCAAGATCTGCCCGCAGGTCCACCTGCCGCTGCAGTCGGGGTCCGACGTCATGCTCGAGCGCATGCGTCGTGGCTATTCGCGCCAAGAGTTCCTCGACCTTGTCTCCGCACTCAAAGAGGCGGTGCCCCGCATGGCCTTGTCCACAGACATCATGGTCGGATTCTGCGGAGAAACGGACGAAGACCACGCGCAAACGCTCGAGGTCATGCGGCAGGTCCGCTTCGACTTCGCGTTCATGTTCAGCTACAGCGACCGCGGCATCACCTACGCGTCCCGCAAGATGGTCGACGACATCCCGCCCGAGGTGAAAGGCGCCCGGCTGCGCGAGGTCATCGAGCTGCAAGAGCAGCACACCCGCGCATCGCACCAGGCCCAGATCGGCCAAACGCTGGACGTGTTGGTGCTCGGGCCATCCAAACGCGGTGACAAGACGCTCGGCCGCGCGGACACCTTTCACAAGGTGCTGCTGCCGCCGGGTACGGGTGAGCCCGGCACGTTCGTCAAAGCGACGATCACCGGAAGCACCGGGCATTCGTTGCTCGCGTGACGCCGTGACACGCACGGTAGGGCGAACACGGCCAGCGGCGGTGGTACAAACCCGCTAGACCGCTGTGGCCGAACACGACGATTCCCTGCCGCCCGACTCCGACGCTCCCGACAACGCCCCGGCCCGTGTCAGTCGACACGTGCAGCCGGTCGGCCCCCGCATTCTCGTGCGCGTGGTCAAGGGCCCCGACCGTGCCGAGTCCGGCCTGTTCTTGCCGCAAGGGGTCAAGGAAGACCACGCAGCAGCGCTTCTGGGCGAGGTGCTCGAGGTCGCCCGCACCATGCCCAAGGCGGACAACCTCGACGACCTCGACGACGCGGACGATGACGACGACGACGACGTCCGGCTCGACCTGGGCAAGAACGTCAGCGGCATCCCGCTGGGTGCCAACGTGCTGTTCGAAAAAGAACGCGGCGTCATCGTGCCCTGGGACGAGTCGCTCCGCCTGCTCGAGGTTCGCCACGTGTTGGCGATCGTGGACATCATCACCGAGGACAAACTGCAGTGAAGACACTTCGACGGTTGGGTACGGCCCTCGTGGCCCTGGCGCTCCCCTCCACCGCCCTCGCGGCGCCGCCCGAGGTGCTCGAGCGCGGCGCCACCGATGGTGTCGAACGCGTCTACGAGGACTACTCCTCCGAGGGCGACGCGAGCAGCCTCGAGCTCAACCCCGCCATGCTCTCGGCCGTCCGCGGCTTCGACCTCACGCTGCTCGGCTACCAAACCACCGACCGCTTCATGCGAGGGTCCGGCTTCGGTGCGTTCGCGGCGTTCAACCTGGGCTTCGGGGTCGCGATGGGCTTTGGCGCCCAGCTGATCGAGCCCGGACTGGGCGACGACGTCACCGACTTCGATGCGGACGCCAACCCCACCGCGACCAAACTCAGCTGGGGGCTGTCTTTGGGCCAGGGCGAATACGCGTCACTGGGCATCGGCGTGTCGGGCCTGCGCAGCCAAGGCCAATGGTTGCAGCGCCCCGACGTCGACCTGGGCCTGATGACGCGTGTCACCAACTACGCCTCGCTCGGGGCCATGGTGCGCATGAGTCCTGTCAACCTCGACAGCGACCGGTTGCCGCCCGAGCTGTCGTTCATCGGTGAGCTCGCGGTCCGCCCCCTGGGCACGCAAATGGTGGAGGTCGCCGGCGGCGTGAAGCAGCAAGTGCTCACCGCCGAGCCGGGCGAGCGCACCCGTCGCGAGGGCACCGACGGGTTGCTTCCCAGGGGCCGCCTCTCCCTGCGCTGGCAAGGCTGGGGCCTGCGCGGCGAGGTCGAGCAGGTTCGCCTGACCCAACTCGACGAGGCGAGCCTGGCCCCACTTCGCACGACCAAGGGAGTGCGGGGCTCGGTGTCGCTCGAAGCCTCGTGGGACTTTGCGAGCATCGGCTCGGGCATTCACGTCGGAGCCTCCGACGGCGTCGACGGTGTCGGCTACCACGCCCGGCTGCACTCGCGACGTCGAGGCCGGGTGTTCTCACCGCGACCGGTTCGGGTCGAACGCATCGACCTCGGCGAGCTGACCAATCAGCGCAGCCTCATCGCCATGCTCGAGCGACTGCAGCGGGCGGAAGAGGCCGGACCCCGCACGATCTTGCTGCTCGACGCGCGCGGCACCAAAGGCGGATGGGCAGCCCGCCACGAGGTGCGCGAAGCAATCGTCGATGTTCGCAACGCGGGCGGCCACGTGTTCGCGTACGTCGAGAACGCGAGCGTCGGGGACTACTACATGGCCAGTGCGGCCGAGTCGGTCTTCATCCATCCCGCCGGTGCGCTCGACACCTACGGTCTGTCCTCGAACAGCCTCTACTTCCGCGGCGCGTTCGACAAGCTGGGCGTCAAAGCCGAGGTCGTCAAGATTCGCGAATACAAGAGCGCGGGTGAGCGATTCACCGAGACCGAGCCCAGCCCCCACGACCGCGAGCAACGCGAAGCGCTGCAAAAGGGCATCTACGATCAGGTGCTGTTCGACATCGCCCAAGCGCGCGGTCTGTCGGTCTCACAGGTCCGCGAAGCGTTCGACGACGCCCCGCACGGGCCCACCGCGGCCATCGAACACAAGCTCGTCGACGCAATCGCGTTCCGGGACGAAATCGAGGACGAGATCAGCGACGACGTGGGGGCCCCGGTCGAAATCGGCCCGGTCACCAATGGGGCGCCGCAAGACCCCACGTGGTCCAAGCAGCCCTACATTGCGGTGGTGCTGGTCGAAGGCGCAATCGTCGATGGGCCAAGCCGTGCGATCCCGTTCATCGGCACCCAGTTCGCAGGCGGAGACACGATCGCCAAGACGCTCAAGCAGGTGCGTGAAGACAGCGCCTGCAAGGGCATCGTGCTGCGCGTCGACTCGCCTGGGGGCTCGGCTCTGGCCTCGGACGTCATCTGGCGGGAGGTTTCCCGCACCCACGAGGCGTTCGAGGAAGACCCCAAGGACAGCCCGCCGATCGTCGTTTCGATGAGCAACGTCGCGGCCAGTGGCGGCTACTACGTCTCGATGGGCACCGACACCGTGTTCGTCGACCCGCTCACGATCACCGGGTCGATCGGCGTCATCACCATTCACTTCGACGTCTCGGGACTGCTCGAAAAGCTGGGCATCTCGGTCACCACGTTCAAGCAGGGCAAGAACCCCGACATCAACTCGGTGTTCCATCCCTACACCGCCGAGCAGCGCAAAAAGGTCGAAGGCAGCATCGCGCGGACCTACGACCTGTTCACCTCTCGGGTCGCGGACGCGCGCGGTATCCCCCAGGAGAAGGTCGACGAACTCGGACGTGGCCACGTCTACGGCGGCAAGAAAGCGATCGAGATCGGGCTGGCCGACCGCGAGGGCGGGCTCGAAGACGCCATCGCCCATCTGCGTAGCAAGGCGGGGATTCGGCCCCGCAAGGAGCTGGCTGTTCGAGTGCTTCCACGCGCGCCGCGGCTGCTCGACCTGATCCTCGACACCGTCGGCGACCCGTTCGCCGGGGCGGGCCCGGTTCGCAAGGCGCAGGCGCGCCGCAAAGCAGCCAAGGCACAGGCCGCGCTCGGCGGGGTGCTGCCCGCCGTGCTGCACGACGCGCTCGCGCAACTGCCTCTGTCCCTGCTCTACCTCGAGCAAGGGCAGGCCCACGCCGTGATGCCGTGGGTCATGGCCGACCCCGACTGAGCGAAGTCGCTCGAACACGATCGGAGAGGACCCCTGCAATCGCACGGGTCCTCTCTTCGATCACGCGCCTGGAACGACACACTCGACGGCGAATGCTGCAACCGCGCCAACAAGGACGGCAACATCGGCGGCCTCCGTGGGCTGGTACGCTCGGGACTCGTGCGGTGGAGTGTCGCAGCGGCAGTGACAGTGCTCGGGCTCACCGGGTGCAGGCTCGACTCGACCTATGCCTGCAGCTCGGACGCCCAGTGTACTGACGGGGCACGCACGGGCCGCTGCGAGTTCGACGGGTACTGCAGCTTCGAGGACGCCGAGTGCCCGTCGGGGCGACGGTACGGTCGATGGGCCAGTCCACAGCTCGCCCGCGCGTGTGTCGAAACCAGCGCCGCAGCCACCAGCACATCGAGCCAGCCCCCAGTCCCGGCCAGCACGGGAAACGACGCGTCCTCCACATCGAGCGCGGACGGGTCGACCACGATGGAGGCGACCACCGCGTCCACCGGCTCCTCCTCGACCGGCGCCTCCGACAGCACCGACGAAAGCTCCTCGACCGGCGCCCCCGATCTCGATCCCGACCTCGTCGCGTGGTACCGATTCGACGCGCTGAACGACGGGGTACTCGACGACTCCAGCGGCAACGGGCACGCCGCGACTTGCACCGAATGCCCCGCAGTCGTCGGTGGTGTGTTCGGCAACGCGGTCGAACTCGACGGCCTTGGCCAGCACCTCACCGTGCCCAGCGACCCTGCGTTCACGATGGAGACCTGGTCGCTCACCGCCTGGGTCTGGCTCGACGCGGCGCCTCCGAGTTTCACGACGGTCGTCGGCAAACCCGTCGGTGCGGGCACTGGGAACTCCTTCGAGATCGGTGTGTTCGGGACCTCCACGACCACGGTCCAGTCGGGTTGGAGCGACGGCACGATGGGCCAAGGCCTGAGCGCCCAGCTCCCGGGCTTCGGGCAGTGGGTCCACGTGGCGACAACCCTGTCCGACACCACCGCCTCGCTCTACATCGACGGCGCGCTGGCGGACGAAGACACGATCGAGGTGGTGCATGCCACCGACGACCAGGACGTTCTGCTCGGGGCCGACCTGGACGACCAGGTCCTCGAAAACTTCTTCGGCGGACGCATCGATGACGTGCGGATCTATCGGCGTGCGCTGACCGAGCAAGACGTGGCGCTCGTCATGGCCGGCGAGAACCTCTGACGTCCCGGACTTTGACCTCAGGGGGTTCCCGTCGGGCCGTTTGGCGTCGCGGTTTTTTCCGCGGCCTCGCTCACGCACCGGACCGTGGCGAAAAAAGGTTCACGACAGACCACAGTTCGCGACATGTGAGCCGACATGAACATCCTGCGAAGCATGTCCCTGCTGTTGGTCCCCGTTTTCTTCGGCGTTGCCTGCGACGCGGGGGAACCAGGCGATACGAGCGGTGCAACCGAAGAGCGGCAGCCGATTGGCAAAGCCGACGCCCAAGCCGGCTCCTGCGAAGACGCGTGCGACAGCCTCTTCGACCCCACCCTCGCCTGCCAATGTGATGCGGAGTGTCAACAGTGGGGAGACTGCTGTGAGGACTACGCCGGCCTCTGCGGTGGCGACAGCTGCGACCCTACGCTGGCCTGCGGACAAGCGGAGACCTGCGTCGACGGACAGCTCTACCCCACCACCTGCGGCCCGGAAAACTGCGATGCGCCCATCGGCGAGTGCGATGGCGGCAGCGACACCGGGGGCGGCGGCTCGTGTGACCCCACCCTCATCTGCGGACAAGCCCTCACCTGCGTCGACGGCCAGATCTACCCCACCACCTGCGGACCGGAAAACTGCGACGCGCCAATGGGCCCCTGCGACGGCGGCGAGTGTGACCCGGGCCTGATCTGCGGCCAGGCCCAGACCTGCGTCGACGGCAAGCTCTACCCGACGACCTGCGGACCCACCAACTGCGATGACCCCATCGGCGACTGCGACGAAGAGCCCGCCTGCACCCCGGGCCTCATCTGCGGCCAAGCCCTCACCTGCGTCGACGGCAGCCTCTACCCCACCACCTGCGGCCCCGCCAACTGCGACGAACCCATCGGCGACTGCGACGGCGGCGATGCGGAGTGCGACCCCACATTGCTCTGCGGCCAAGCCCTCACCTGCGTCGACGGCAGCCTCTATCCCACCACCTGCGGGCCTGCCAACTGCGACGAACCCATCGGCGACTGCGACGGCGGCGATGCGGAGTGTGACCCCTCGCTGATCTGCGGCCAGGCGCTGTCCTGCATCGACGGCAGCCTCTACCCCACCACCTGCGGGCCCGCCAACTGCGACGAGCCCATCGGCACCTGCTGATCGGTGCACGACGACGGGCAGCATCGGTGTCGGACGCACGCGGGCGAGCGCAGCCGGGGTCGCGCGCCTGCGGCGACCGACATCGAGCGCCCCGCTGACGACATCGTGGCCGCCCTCCCCCCTTTGAGCCGCCACGCCCTCGAGACCCGCCCGCACAGGGGCCCCTGCGCCCCCGCGGGCCCTCGTGGTCGTTTGCGGCCGATTCACCGTTGACATCTCGCGTCCGACCAACGAATAACTGACCCTGTAGTCAGTTTCGAGTCATGCGACCTCAACGAGGAAAACGAAAACTCTTCGACGCCGCGCTTCGACTGTTCGAGGCACAAGGTTATTTCGCGACGACGGTCGAGCAGATCACCGCCGAGGCCGGCGTCTCGAAAGGTCTGGTCTACAACTACTTCGACAGCAAGGACGCGTTGTTGGTCGCGCTCGTGGAGGACTCCACCGAACGCATGGCCTCGGTCGCGGGGCTTCTCGCGAAAGACCAACCGCTCGAGGTCGCGCTGCAGACCTTCATCGACGCATTCTTTAGGTTCCTCACCGAGGAGCGCCGCTGGCTGCGGCTCCAGCTCTCGTTGCTCATCGCGCCCGAACTACGCGAGACGGTGGCAGCCCCACTGCGCACCCGGGCGCAGCGCCTACTGAACGAGGTGCACCGCTGGTTTCGACGCGCCAAGGTGCCCCACGCCAAGGACAAGGCACGCACTCTGCTGGCACTGCTCGACGGCATCGCCCTGCATGCCCTCGTCGTCTACGACCGCTATCCCCTGCGCCGGCTCGACGCTCGAGTTCGAGACGTCGCAATGCACCTGATCTCGTCATGACCCTCATCGCCCAACCCCTCTCCGATCGCCACGACATTCAGCCGCTGCGTCAACGCTACGTGATGGGTGCCACCGCGCCTCTGGATGGCATGTGGCAGTGCGGGCTCGTCCCGGCGAGCACCCACACCGGCCTGTTTCACGACGATGCGCTCGTCGGGTACTACAGCATCGACGCGCAGAATCTCGTGCTCCAGTTTCACCTGGATGCTTCACACCGTCCGCGGGCAGCCGATGCCTTTGCGGCGCTCGTGGATCGAGAAAAGCCCGACGGCGCGGTCGTCAGCACTGCGGAACCCGACTTCTTGTCCCTGTGCCTCGACCACTTCCCCAGCTTCGAGGTCAACGCGCTGATGTACCAGCACCGAGGTCCCGCCGCGCTGGAGGTGGAGCGCCTTGCGTTGGAACCCCTGACGTCCACTCACCTCGACGAGGCCGTCGACTTCGCCCATGCCGCGCTCGGTGCACCCGCCCAGTGGCTGCGCGAGTACTACACCGGACTGCTCGCGCGCGAAGAGCTGTTCGGCACCCGAGAACACGGACGTCTGATCGGCCTCGGCGAGAGTCGCGGTTTTCAGGGACTGCAACCGGGGTACGCCGACCTCGGTGTCATCGTCGCCAAGACGCACCGTCGCCGCGGATTGGCGACACGCATCCTCGGCAGCTTGGCGCACATGAATGCCGAACGCGACCTGAGGCCGCTGTGCTCCACCGAACCCACGAACACGGGCGCCCGGCGGGCCATCGAGCAGGCGGGCTTTTCCGCACGCAACCGCATCGTTCGTTTCGCGGCCCCGAAGTAGGCCGCACCTCAAGGTTTCGGCGCACGTCGTCGACTTCAGGTCATGTGGACGACGCGTTGCGAAAGGCCCTCGTCTCGGCCGACCTGTTCGCCGGAGTCGAGCCGAGCACGCTCGCCCGGCTCCTCTCGCAGCCCCGCGTGCGTGCGATGCAAACCGGCGACGTCCTCATCGAGTCCGGCGACGCGCGGCAAGAGCTACACGTCGTCCTTCGCGGTCGGCTGAGCGTCCACCTGGAGGGGCCGACCGCCCCGGCGGTGGCGATCATCGATGCCGGGAGCGCGGTGGGTGAGCTGGGCATCATCGACGGCAAACCAGCATCGGCCTTCGTGGTGGCGGCCGAGGCCACCGAGCTGCTGGACCTCAGCGAGGCGCAATTCTGGGACCTCATCGCGAGCTCTCGCGCCTTCGCACGAAACCTGCTTCAGGGTCTCTCCGCGCGGTTGCGAGCCAACAACCGCGTGGTGTCCACCGAATCTCGGCAGCGACGCGAAGCCGAACACGCGGCCCACAACGACGCCCTGTGCGAGGTCTACAACCGAGCGTGGCTCGACCAGGAACTCCCGCGGCTTTGCGCGGCGGCCCACGGTGAAGGCGAACAGCTGGGGGTGGCCGTCGTGGACATCGACCACTTCAAGCGCTTCAACGACGAACACGGACACCAAGCCGGCGACCGGGTGCTGCATGCGGTTGCGACCACGCTTCGTGACCATCTACGCAGCGGCGACGTCATCGCGCGGTATGGGGGCGAAGAGTTCGTCATGGTGCTTCACCACGCTCCGCCCGAGGCCGCCGAAAAGGCGGCCGACCGCCTCCGACGTACCATCGAACGACTCTGCGTCGAGGGTGTTCCCCCCGTGACGATCAGCGTCGGTGTGGCTACGATCCGGTCCTCGGATACGCCCGAGAGCATGATCGCTCGCGCGGACGAGGCGTTGTACGAGGCGAAGCGCTCGGGGCGAAACCGGGTCTGCCTCGCGCTCGCCGCCCAGGCGGCCTAGCAGCCCGTGGTGGCCGTCACCACGTGCGTCGGCGAGTACAGCCCCTGCAAGCGAGGGTCGTCTTCGTAGTGTGTTCGAGGGTCCACGAACGAGACGTTCCCCAGCCCGGCCTCCCCCATCACCGCCCGAACGTGGTCGGCGTCGGCATAGGGGTCCAGGGCTTTGCGACGCCGCGTCAGCGCCCGGATCGCGGTCCGCAACACGGTCGCCGCGGGCCCGACGGTGGCTTGTCCGCCTTGGGTGTGCAGGTCGCAGACGAACAAGCCCTGGGGACCGAGCGCCTGCGCAAGGGACTGATACAAGCCCGCGCGATCACCCGCGGCCAGGTAGCTCAGCAGACCTTCGGCGATGACGACAGGACGCCGCGCGTCGGCGAGCGCGGTGCGAAGGGTCGCCGCGAACCGGGGCTCGACGACGTTGGCGACCTCCACCCGATGCACGCCCGCAATGGCACGGCGCACGTCCGCAGGCGCGCGGGCAATCGCGGCGCGTTTGATCGCGACCATGTCCTCGAGGTCGAACTCCAGCCCGCGCCCATCTCCGCGAGCCGCAAACGCCACGGCCCGACGGGTGAGCCCCGCACCGAGCTCGACCAGCACGTCGGGCCGATGACGGCGCACGACCGCGTCGATCAGGCGATGCCGATACTCGAGGTAGACGCGCATCGACGGGGTGCTCGGTGACAGCCGGGTGGCCCACTCCCCCAAGACGAAGAAGCCCCAATACAGCGCGGCGCCTTGCCACGTCGAGAACAACGCGGCGTGGTCGAACCCGGCCCGCTGCCACACGTACGCGGTGTAGTGCGCGGTGGGCCCGATGCGGTCGTGGTCCGCACTCATCGGTCGAGCATGCGCGTTGCGTCGTCGTTGCCGATCGCAATCGCCTCGGCCAACTCGACGAACGCCGCGCGGGCCACTTCGTCGCGCCCATCGGCGTGCACGATGGGCACCAAGTCGAGCATCGCGATGCGGCGCTCTTCGGGGGGCAGCGCGGCAAAGCCTCCAACCAACATCGCCATTTGCGGCGGCTCGCTGAGCAGGTTCTTCATCGCGCCGCGGGTGCCCTCGGCCAGCGGCAGACGGCCCAGGAGCGCGTCGAAGCTATCGCGCTCGGACGCGGAGATCTGGCCGTCGGCCTGTGCAATGTGGGCGGCAAACCCCGCGATGAGCTCGGAGCGGGCGTGCGCCTGTGTGGACCACGTCTCCCGCTGCTGAGCGACGGACGCGACATTTTCACCGAGCATCGTCGCCACCTCGTCGTGTACCTCGACCTCGCGGGCCGAGCCGCACCCGTCGACGAGCGCCATGCGCCAGGCCTTGGCGAGAATGTCGTCGGAGAACAGCGGCGGGGGCAGCTGCAGCGTGCTGGCATGGGCGCGCAGCGCCTGCTCGTCTTGCAGACGCTGCACCCAGGCCGACCGCTCGTCGCCATCGATGCGTTCGTCGAGCATGAACAGCACCTGCTCGAACTCCTCGGCATCGAGGACGCCGTCGGCATGGGCCACCAGACCGCACGCCAGCAACGTCCACTCTTGTTCGGGCGAAAGCGGCATGCCCGGATGCTACCAGGCAGCCCGGCGCGTCACGAACCCGTGGCGACGGCCCGCGGGCGCTTGGCGGGCCCGAAGGTGTGCTCGGGTCCGGGGAACTCCCCGCTGCGCACCGCGTCTGCGTAGGCTTGCATGGCCGACTTGCCGCGGTCGAACAGCTCGTCGAAGCGCCGCACGAACTTGGGCCGCAGATCCGGGGTGAGCCCCAGCATGTCGTAGCAGACCAACACTTGGCCATCGCACCCCACCCCGGCCCCGATGCCGATCGTCGGAATGTCGATCGCCGCGGTCACGCGTTCGGCGAGGTCGGACGGAATGCCCTCGAGCACGAGCGCATAGGCGCCCGCATCGGCCACCGCCTTGGCGTCATCGATGATGCGTTGGGCGCCTTCTTCGTCGCGCCCTTGCACCCGGAACCCGCCCATCGCGTGCACCGATTGAGGCGTGAGCCCCACGTGCGCCATGACGGGAATGCCCGCGCCAACCAGGCGCTCGATGACCGGAACGACGGGCCGGCCCCCCTCGAGCTTGACCGAGTGCGCGCGGCCTTCGGCCAGAATGCGCCCGGCGTTGCGCACCGCCTCCTCGGGGGAGACGTTGTAGCTGAGGAACGGCATGTCCCCGACGATGTGCGCATAGCGGGTACCGCGCGCGACGGCGCGGCAGTGGTAGACGATGTCGTCGACGGTCACCGACAAGGTGTCGTCGTTGCCCTGGATGACCATGCCCAGCGAGTCCCCGACCAGCAGGAGGTCGGCTCCGCCCTCGTCGAGCATGCGCGCGAACGTGGCGTCATAGGCGGTGACCATCACCAGGGGCTCTTGCCCCTTGCGCGCCCTCACCTTGGGCACGGTCATGCGCTTGCGCGCGGGGGTGTCTGCAGCAGGGCGTGCTTGGCCGTACGGGGCCGAGGCCTTGTCGTCGCTCATTCGGTTGTCTCGCTTGTCCGAGTGGTCGCGGCCAGGCCCACCCCGGTCCACGCCTTCGTACAACTCGGGTTGATAGCACGGGCCGGCAAATCGCGCTCGTGACACGGCGGCGCACGCCGACGAACGGCCACGCTGGAGATCGGCCCGGACACCGAAAAAACGTCGTCATTTTCGGGGTTTGACACAGCGCCGACCGGGGTGACATCGTCCGGGCCTCCCCGCTTCGCGCGGGACCGCAAGGAGTCAAAACGTGAGCTTCGAACTGCCCAACCTCCCCTACGCCAAAGACGCTCTCGCCCCGCACATCAGCGCCGAGACGTTCGACTACCACCACGGCAAGCACCACCAGGCCTACGTCAACAAGCTCAACGCCCTCACCGAAGGCAAGCCCGAGGCTGGCAAGAGCCTCGAAGAGCTGATCAAGACCACCGAAGGTGGCCTCTTCAACCAGGCCGCACAGGTCTGGAACCACACCTTCTTCTGGAACTCGATGAAGCCCAGCGGCGGCGGTGCCCCCACCGGCGACCTCGCCGACGCGATCAACCGCGATTTCGGCAGCTTCGACGCGTTCAAAGAGGCGTTCACCAAGACGGCCGCCGGCCAGTTCGGCTCCGGCTGGGCATGGCTGGTCAAGGACGGCGACAAACTTGCCGTTACGTCAACTGCCAACGCGGGCAACCCCATGACCGACGGCAAGACGCCCATCCTCACCCTCGACGTCTGGGAGCACGCCTACTACGTCGACTACCGCAACGCTCGCCCCAAGTTCATCGGCGCCTTCCTGGACAGCCTCGTGAACTGGGACTTCGCGGCCGAGAACTTCAAGAACGCCTGAGCCCGCGTTCGAAGTGCGACCGAGCCCCGCCGTCCATCCGGACGCGCGGGGCTCTTTCGTATCGCCGCCGTCCCCTCGGTGGGGATGGAAGTAGGGTTCAGCCCGCGGCGAGACGCTTGCGGCAGGCGTCGCGTCCCGCCTTGGCCACGACCGTGCGGGAGTCGTCGGCCGGGAGCTCTCGCGCCCAGATCCGGTAGGCGGTTTCGAAGTGCTCCAGCGCCTGCGAGGGCTCTCCCAGCTCCAACAGCACGTCCGCGAGATTGAGGTAGGAGCTCGCCGTCTCGAAGTGATCCGCGCCGAAGCGCGCGACACGTTTGGCCAACGTGCGTTCGTGAATGCTTCGAGCGCCGGAAAGGTCGCCGACCTTGGCCATCACGTTCGCGAGGTTGGACTGCGCCGCCAAGTAGCTCGGGTGCTCCTCGCCCAACGTGTCCCGGTAGATCACGTTGGCTCGGCTCTGATAGTCGAGCGACGTGTCGAACTCGCCCTGGGCCTTGTGGGTCAGCGCGATGTCGGCGAGCGAGTCTGCAACGGCACGGTGACTGTCGCCGTACGCAGCCTCTCGAACCTCGAGCGAACGGTCGTAGTAGGCGAGCGCGTCGTCGTAGCGCTCCGCCTTGCGCATCATGTCGCCCAAGTTGTCGAGGAACGTGCCCACCGTAGGGTGTTTGCTGCCCATCGACACCTCCGCGACCGCCAGCGCACGCTCGTAGTGCGTGACGGCATCGTCGTACCGTCCGAGTTTGCGCAGGGTGCTGGCGACGTTGTTGTGGCCGATGGCGACGCGGGCATGATCCCCTGCGTAGGCCTTGGTCCAGATTGCGAGCGCACGCTGCTGCAGCTCCAGCGCGCGCTCGAACTCCCGCTCCCGGTGAAGGACGGCGGAGAGGTTGGTGGCCGACGTGGCGACGGCCATGTGGTCCGGTCCGAGCACCCGCTCCTGCAGTGCCAACGCGTCCTCGAGCATGCCGCGGGCGAGCGCCGTCTCGCCCAGCTCGTCGTAGGTCGAACCCAGATGCACCATCGTCGAGATGACCTTGGGGTGCTCGAGGCCATAGGCCGCCTTGCGGATCTCGAGCGAGCGCTCGTACTGCACCCGCGCCTCGTCCGCGCGTCCCAGGTCGAGCAGCGCCGCACCGACGTTGCTGATCGACACCGCGGTCCCGGGTGCACCGACGCCTTCGACCCGTTCGCCGACCGCGAGTGCCCGGCGGTGGGTGGCGAGCGCCTCGTCGAAGCGCCCCATGTCGGTCAGGACGCTGCCCCAGTTGTCGAGCAACAGGGCCGCCTCCCGCGACTCGTTCATGTTGGCGCGAATGATCGCGGCCTCGGCCTCCCGGTACCAACGCTCGCCCTCGTCGTGGCGGCTCAGCCGATACCCGAGCAGATAGACCAACGCCGTCGAGGCGTCGATGACGGTCAGCGGGTCCGCTCCTTCACGCGCGGCGGTATGAGATGCGACCAGGGCCTCCTCGGCCAGCGCATACTTGCCCCGCAACCGCGAAATTTGCCCCTTGCGCAGGAGGACCCGTGCGAGCAAGGGCGGGTGCGCCAACACGCGTGCCCGTGCTTCGACGGGGCGCAGCACTTCCGCGGCTTCGTCGTAGCGCCCCGCCGACATGATCATCGACACCCGAGCCAACTCGCGTGCGGTCTCGGCAGCCTCGGCCGCACGCCGAGGGTCTTCGGGCAACGGCATCTCGGCCACCGGCGGCGCGTCGTCCCCCACACAGGCTTGCGGGGGCGGCAACGCGTCCACCAGCGCTCGCGTGCGTCGCAACAACGCTCCGTCCGCAGCGCCGAACAACTCGGCCAGCGCATCCACCGAGCGGCGCCCGCGGTGCAGGCAGTCGAGCCCCGCGCGCACGGCTTCGACATCGTGCCCGGTCCCGGCCGCACACGCGGCCTCCCGCGCCGACGCCCATCGCTGGCTGTACTCGGTGAGCGCGTCATCGAGTTGCTGCCAGGCTTCTTCACCGCCAGCGGTCGCGGACAGAGCATCTCGCGTGGCGGTGCGCTGCGGCTCGGTCCACGGCGCGGGCTCGTCCATCGCAACCTCGCACGGAGTTCGCGGGCTGGCATCGACCATGAACCCCGCGAGACTCGCCGCGCCGAGGCCGGCCGCGCCCACCCACCACATCCGCCGGCCCCGCCCCGAGCGCAGCGAGGACAACAGCACAGCCATGCTCGCAAAGCGGTCGGAGGGGTCGGGCCGAAGCCCGCGCAACACGATCGAATGCAACCACGCGGGTGCCTTGCGTTCGGGCGGCGTGCGAGGCAGAGCGCACTGCATCTTGTAGGCGAGCACCTGCCGCAACGAACGGCCACGGGACGGGAACGGCAGCTCCCCGTACAACGCCCAATACAAGCTCACACAGAACGAGTACTGATCCGACGCCGGGCCGACATCCCCGCCTCGATGCTGTTCGGGCGACATGAACGACGGCGTGCCCACCACCGATCCCGCCTCGGTCAGCTTGCCGGACCCATCGGTGGTCCAGAAGACACCGCCCTCGGAGACATGTTCCCCTGCCGGACGCGCCAAGCCGAAGTCGACGACCCGCACCCGGGGTCGTCCCGCCTTGGTCGTGCCCACCAGCACGTTGCTGGGCTTGAAGTCTCGGTGACAGAGGCCGGCCTCGTGTGCCGCCACCAATCCGGCCCCCGCCTGCGCGAAGACCTCCACCACATCCTGCCAGGCCCGAGGCTCACGCATCCACGCCCGCAAGGTCGGGCCTTCGACGAACTCCATCGCGATGCAGAGTCCGGCGCGAGTGCGGCGAACGTCGTAGACCGGAATCACGTTGGGGTGACTCACCGCAGCGAGCGCTTGCGCCTCGCGCAGCATTCTCGCCCGCGCGGTGGCCGATGCGTCCGAGGCCGACGACCCGCCCCCCTCGGTGCGCACGAGCTTCAACGCCACGACTCGGTCGAGCTGCGGATCCCGGGCGCGATACACGATGCCCATGCCGCCGCGCCCGATCTCCTCCAACAACTCGAAGCGGTCGAGCGTGGTGCCCACCGCAGGCTCGGCATCATCCAAGCTCGGCGAGGTCACCACGCGGGTGTCCTCGTGTTCTTCGGTTTCGAGTGTCCCCCCAGACACGGCTCGACTGTACCGCGCCCCGGCCCGAGACGTGAGCGCCTCCGTCGCGCTGCGACATGTCGGTGACATGTCCCGGTGCGTCATGCCGATTTCAGTGGGGCTCCGAGCCCGGTTCGGTCTTGCTATGATCGACGCATGGCACCGTCGGGGGACAGCGACCACCGCTCCGACGAGGAGCTGGCGTCCCTCACCCCGCAAACACGCCCCAACGACTGGGCTGCGTCGACCGGCGAACTCCACGACGTGCTGCGCACACCCGGCACGCATGTAGGCCCCTACATCGTGCTCGAGCAGCTGGGGCTCGGTGGCATGGGCGTCGTCTACTCCGCCTACGACCCCAAACTCGACCGCAAGATCGCGCTCAAGGTGCTCCGGTCTCAGGGGCACGATGAAGGTGCGGCCGTGGCTCGGTTGCGGCTGGTCTCCGAAGGCCGCGCACTGGCCCGCGTTTCTCACCCCAACGTGGTTGCGGTCTACGACGTCGGTTCACTGGACTCGGAGGTCTACGTCGCCATGGAACTCATCGAGGGGCACACGCTCGGCCAGTGGCGCAAGGCGGCACGACGGGACTGGCCGGAGGTGGTCGACATGTTTGTCGACATCGCGGCGGGCTTGGTCGCGGTGCACGATGCGTCGCTCGTCCACCGCGACGTCAAGCCAGACAACATTCTGATCGATGGCGAAGGACGGCCCAAGGTCACCGACTTCGGCCTCGCCCGGCCCGAGCAAGACACCGCACGGTCTCTGCGACAACGCGAGGACGTGCTGCGGGATGCCAACGTGCCCGACGAACACCTGCAGCTGACGCAGACCGGGGCCCGGCTCGGCACGCCGGCGTACATGGCCTGCGAGCAGCTCAACGGCAACCCCGCGACGCCGCACAGCGACCAGTTCGCGCTGTGCGTGACGCTGTGGGAGACGCTGTACGGCGAGCGCCCCTTCGAGGGCGGCAGCTGGGTCTCGCTGGTCATGTCGGTCACCGAAGGCCAGATCCGCGAGCCGCCCACGCCCCCTTCGGGCCGCCCGGTGCCGGGCTGGCTTCGCCGTGTCGTCGAGCGAGGCCTCGCGCCGGACCCCGAAGATCGCTGGCCCGACATGCGAGCACTGCGAGAGGCCCTGCGCGGGGGCGACCCCCTCCGTGTCCAACGACGCCGGTGGCTCGGGGCCGGAGCCGTAGCCGTCACGTTGGCGGTCGCCGGCGGGGTGCAGTGGCAAGACACCCGAGCCCGCACCGCGGCCGAACAGGACTGCGCGCATCAAGCCGATGCGGCCGCGCAGCTGTGGTCCGACACCGCGCGGGAGCGGCTGCGCGAAGCCTATCGTTCCAGCGCCCTGGACGATGCAACCGCGATCGGCAGCAGCGTCGAGGCGGTTTTCGACGACTACACCCGCGCCTGGGCCGAACAACGCCAGGAGGTCTGCCTCGCCCGGCTCGACCCCGCCCCGCCTCCGTTGCTCGGGCGGCGAGAGCAATGCCTCGATCAGGGTTTGGCCACGCTCGGCACCATGCTCGAGACGTTCTCGAGCGGGCAGGACCTCGTGCTCAGCCGCTCGCGACTCACCGCCGAGGACCTCGCAGACCTCGAGCGGTGCACGGACACAGAACGTCTCGAACGCATGCAGCCGCTGCCCTCGGATGCGCAGATTCGGGATCGCGTCACCGGACTCCTTCGGACCCTGTCGAGCACGCTGGTGCACGAACACGTGGGCGACTACGAGGAGGGCCTGCGAATCTCGCAAGAGGCCCTGCACGCCGCGCTCGACCTCGGTCACGCACCCGCCCTCGCCGAAGCCCACTACCGGGTGGCCGTGTTTCACGAGAAGCAAGGGAACTACGAGTCCGCCGTCGAGCACTGGATCACCGCGTTTCGCGAGGCTTCACTGGGCGGAGACGACGACCTCGCCGCCCAATCCGCGGGCGCGCTCGCGTTCGCCGAGGGCTATCAGCTCGGCCGCCACGACACCGGGATTCGCTGGTCGCAGCTCGCCGGCATCCTGCTCGAAAAGCTGGGCAAGACGAACACGCTCGACGAAGCGCGGCGGCTCGACGTGCTGGCAGTGCTCACCGAGAGCAAGGGGGACTACGACGAGGCCGTCACCCTGCACCAGCGTTCGTTGACCCTGCGGGAGTCGTTGGTGCCCCCGACCCACCAGAGCATCGGCTACGGGCTGGCAAACCTCGCTGGCGTGCTGCAAAATCTCGGACGCCTCGAGGAAGCCGAGCAGGCACTGCTCCGGTCACGCTCGATCTTCGAGAGCGCATTCGGGCCCGACAACCCCACCACCGCCCACGTGCTCAACAACCTCGCGGTGCTCTACCACGAGCAAGGCCGGCACCCGGAAGCGCGAGCCCTGCAGCAACGCGTGCTCTCCAACTGGACCAAGCGGCTGGGCCCCGACCACCCCGACGTGGGTGACGTGCACCGAGCCCTGGGAGACACCGCCCTTGCCCAAAACGACGTCGAAACGGCGCTGAAGCATTACCAAGACGCGCTGACCGTGCACGAAAAGGCCGAGGGTGATGGCCAACGCACCGCGCACGCCAAGTCGGCGCTCGACCTCGCCACCGCGTTGACACTCGCCGAGCGCAACGACGAAGCCAAGCGCCGCTTCGACGCCGCGCTGGAGGCACTCGCCGGCCTCACCGATGCCGACCGCCTGCGAGGACGCGCGCACCTGGGCCTGGGTTGGCTCGCCTTCGAACAGGACCAGCGACAGACCGCCCGCGTGCACTTCGAGCGCGCACGGGGGCATTTCGAGGGGTCCGAGTCGTCCAAACACTGGAGCACGCGCACCGATATCGCACTTGCGGCAGTCGGCCCCGAGGACGCGGCTCTCAGCCAGTGGAGGGCCGTCGCCGATGACGACGCGCATCCTGGCTTCGTTCGGGCGGAAGCCCTCGCCTGGATCGTCCGCACCGAACAACCCGCCCACGAGGCCGACCGCACGCGGCTCGAGGCGCTGCTGCAAGACGCGTCGGCGGAGCACCGACTCCGCATTCGCCACGCCACGCGGCGCTGAACCAAGAGCGGGTCAGGCAGGATTCTCCGGCCGGGCGTGACGAGGCTCGTACACCCCGACCTCTCCGCCGCCGGGCAGCGTCACCGCGCACAATCGTCCCCACCCCTCGTCGCGCACTTCGGAGACCGCGACCTCGCGCGCCTTCATGGCCGCTCGAAACGCTTCGACGTCGGGACACATGAAGTACACCTCGTGTTTGCCGGAGGTCTCCGCGGGATGCACCGCGACCTCGGCAGGCGGCAGACCGAAGATCAGCCACCCGTGGCCGACATCGACGTTGGGCAACTCCAGCACGTCGCGCAAGAAGGCACGATCGGCTTCGGGGTCCTTCGAGTACAAGACGACGTGGGCTCCGTTGATCACGGCCCATGATGTCCCGACGCAGCGCGAACGCGCCAGCGGCCTCAGTCTTCGATGACCATCACGGCCTCGTCGATCGCCAGCGGCACCGGGCCATCGGCCAGCCACAGCCCGACGGGCAAGCGGCGAAGCACTCCAATGAGCGTGCCAGCAAGGCCGAATCCGCCCGCCCGAGTGAGTTCGGAGAACGACGAGCCGCCAGAGCGCACGAAGGGAATGTCGAACGAGAAGATGCGTCGCAGGTTCTCGAGGTCGGTCGGCTGTTCGGGATAGAACGCGACATCGACCGTGCGAGGGTCGAGCGAGGTGATCGCCAAGGCGCGATCGATGGCGTCGGTGAGCCCCCCGTGGCGATCGACGAGGCCGACCTTGCGCGCTCGAACGCCCGACCACACCCGGCCTCGCGCGACCTCGTTGACCCGGGACAAGCTCATCTGCCGCGCTTCGCCGACACGTTTGGTGAACAGCGCGTAGCCATCCTGCAACGACTGAAGCACGGCGCCGCGCTCCTCGTCGGTGTAGGGCTTGAGCCACGAGCGCATCGCGGCGTGTTTGCCATAGGCGATCTGGTCGACTTCGACCCCCAGCTTCTCGAGCGTGCCGGAGATGTCGACCTTGGGATAGAACATGCCGATGCTGCCGGTCTTGGTGGTGGCGTCGGCGAAGATGAAGCGGCCCCCCGTGGCGAGGTAGTAGCCGCCGCTGGCACACGCGTCGCTCATCGAAATGATGACCGGCTTGACCGCATCGGTGAGTTCGAGCTCGCGCGCGATGTCGTCAGCGGCCTTCACATCGCCGCCTGGCGTATTGCAACGCACGACCACGGCCCGCACGTCGTCGTCTTCGCGCAGGCGTTTGATCTCCTTGGTCAGGGTGACCGAGCCGGCCACCTTGCGTCCGAGGATCGGGATCTCCAGGCTCTTGGAGTTGGAGAGGTCGCCCTCGACGACCAGCACGGCGACCCGCGGTTGAGGTCCGTACTGATGCTCGTGAAAGGACTGCTTGGGCGGCGCCTCGATCCGCACCTTTCGGCCCAACAGGCGCTCGAGCGTGTCGTCGAGTTCGTCGGGAAACGCGAGCTGGTCCACGATGCCGTCACGCTGGGCCCGTTGTGGACGAAGCGGCGCCGCATCGATCCATCGTTTGACCGAGCGCGGGTCCTGGCCGCGGTCCTCGGCGATGACCCGCAGCACGTGGTTCCACACATCGGTGTGCAGCAAACGTCGCTGGCGGTCGCTGGGCGGTGTGGGGCCCGAGCGCTCGAACGACTCGGGCACCGCCTTGTACTCGGCGATGCGCACGAACTCCGCCTTGGCGCCGAGTTTGGCCAGCAAGTCGGCGAAGAAGAACGTCTCCACCCGCATGCCGACGATGGACAGGTCGGTGTTGGGATGGGCGATGATCGTTTCGGCCGCCGACGCGATGAAGTAGCTCCGTAGCCCGCCGCCTTCGACGTAGGCGAGGACGCGAGCCCCTGCGAGCCGAGCACGTCGCATCGCCTCGCGGAGTTCTTCGGCCTGCGCCCACCCCAGCGAGGTGCCGCGGGTCTCGATCAGCACCATGCCGCCGCTGTCGACCGCGGACTCCAGTTCCTGCACCAGCGCCCACAGCCCGCGTTCGCCCCGAAAGCGGCTGAGTTGCAGGCGCGTGACTCGGCGGGGCGCAGCGTCGAGTCCGTCGTAACGCTCGGCGGAGATGCGCAGACGCGCCACACCACCGTCGACCGAGAACGACCGCCGCCCCGACGCGGAGGAGGTCAGGCCCGCAGCGACGCCGATGTTGCTGTCGATGAACTCCACCCCCGCGGTAATCCGCGCCCCGGTGCGGTCATCGCCGGCGTCGGTTTCGCTCCCCAAGGGCAAGAAGCGCATCACGTCGGCTTGGGCGAAGATCTTGGCGGGGCCGAACTGGACCGCCGCGCGCACCCGCGGTTCGGCGACGAAGGTTTTGAAACGCGCAGGGCCATCGTTGGGCAACGTGGGCGCCCAGCGAACGCCCGCCGCCAGCTCGACCTGTGGCGTTCCCAGAGGACGCACCGCGATCTCCGGCTCGAGCACGAAGGGCTGCGCGTACCGATTACTACGTACGCTCACCGTGGGGTCGCCCTCGGGGTCCTCGGGATCCTCGGGCTCCTCGGGATCCTTGATGGTCACCTCGACCGCCGTCTCGGGGCCCGTGCGCGGCACGTTCACCGCGTGTGCCACCAATCCCAAGGCCACGAAACGCGACGGGTGGTACGCGAGGCCCAGGTCGAGCAGGTGGGCGTTCGCATGAAAGTTGCTGATCGAGATCAGACGCGAGTACCCCAGGCCCAGCGACAGGCCCGGGGCCCAACGCATCAGCGGCAGCGCCATCGAGACGGTCACCTTGCTGTAGGCGTTGTCCACCTGCGAGGGGACGTCATCCGCGCTGACCTGGGACTCGGGCTGAAAGGGCGCGAGGTACTGGTAGCCAAAGCCGAACGTGAGCAGCGGTCCGGCCAGTCCGAGCCGACCCGCGCGTCGGGCCGAAGGGATCGGAACCCCGACAAACGCTCCGACACCGCTGCCGCGACGCCGTGCATTGCGGAGCGTCCAGCCCACGTCGAGCACGCCGTTGACGGCGTTGAGATAGCCGAGGTTGGCGGGGTTGACCACCGTAGCCGCGCCATCGCCCTCCCCCGCCACCGCGGTGTACGGCCGATCCGCGTCCCGTGTGATCGCACGGGTCGCGCCCTCGTTGGGGTTGGCGCGGGCCGACGAGGAGACCAAGACGGCCAGCCCTAACGCCCCCCACCACACACCTGAGCGACTCACGGACTGATCCATACCACGGTCACCGCATCGCCTCCCTCGATCGACAGACCACTGCGGTGTTGTTTCACGTAGCCCAAGTGCACCAGGTGCTCGCGGACGGCCTTGCGCAGGGCACCGGTGCCATGACCGTGACGCACGATCACCACGTCCACGTCTTCGGCGATGGCCCGATCGCAGAACACCTCGAGCATGGTGACGGCTTCGTCGGCTCGGCTGCCCCGCACGTCGATCACGTTGTCGTGGCGGGCTTCGACCCGCAGCGCATCCGTCCCAAAGAACTTGGACGCGCCGCTGCTGCGTGGCACCGCGATCCTGCCACCGCGCGGCTGCTTGACCTTGGGCTTCTTGCCGGGTTTGCCGAGTTCGTCCCGACGCACGGTGACCTTGGCCAGCGGCAACTGCACGCGCACCTTCTCGCCTTTGATGTCGAGCACCTCGCCCTCCATGCTCAGGCTCGGCACGAACACGCGATCGCCGACGCTGATCGACGGGACCGCCTCGGCCTTCGGGGGCGCCTCGGGCACCTTGCCCTTGCGCACCGCCTCTTTGGCTTCGCGAGCGAACGCCCGCGCGTCACCGTCGGACACCCCGTCTTTGTCGCGACTCGTCTCGGTGCGACGCAGCGCCTTGCGACGGCGCTTGATCTCGTTCTCGAGGTCCCGCAGCTCGGCCGCAGCCGCAGCGTGGGCCTTGGCGCGTTTGGAGGCTGCCGTCTCTTCCTCGCGGCGTTCACGAAGCTCGAGCGCGTCGCGCAAAGCATCGACGACACGCCGCTCTCGTGCGACCTCGCGCAGCTCGGACGCGAGTTTTTCTCGATGGGCTTCCACGTCGCGCAGCAATGCGTCGACCTGCAAACGGCTGTCGTCGAGCATCGCCCGAGCGCGGTCGAGCACCACATCGGGCAGGCCCAGTCTCCGCGCGACGGTGAGTGCCGAGCTGGCGCCGGGCGCCCCCATGCGCACGGTGAACGTGGGCCGCATCGCCTCGAAATCGAAGCCCACGGCCGCGTTGGCAAACCGGGACGCATCCTCGGAGGCCAGCAGTTTCAGACGCTCGTAGTGCGTCGTGATCACGAGCGTCGCGTCCCGCGAGACCAGCTCCCGTAGCAACGCCTCGGCCAGGGCCGCCCCCTGTTCGGGGTCCGTACCCACGGCGACCTCGTCGAGCAGGACGAGCGTGCCGACCCCATCGGCGTCGGCGTGCTCGAGCGCGTCCCGAACATGGCCCATGTGCGCGGAGAACGTCGACAGGCCCCCCACGATCGACTGGTCGTCGCCGACGTCGGTCACGACGTGCCGAAACAGCGGCACCGCGGCCGGACTCGCGGTGGGCAGTCGCAGCCCCGCCCGGGCCATCAACACGCAGAGCCCCAGGGTCTTGAGTGCGACGGTCTTGCCGCCCGCGTTGGGGCCCGAAATGATGAGCGCGCCGCCGTGGTCGACGTGCAAGTCGTTGGGCACCACGTCCAGTCCGGCCAGTGTCATCACCGGGTGCCTGGCGGCCTCGACTTGCAGCCGCCGGCCCGCCTCGGGCTCGAACACGTCGGGCTCCACGCCTCGCAGCGCCCGCGACACCTGCAGGCGGGCATGCAGGCGATCGAGCCGCACCAGCTCGTCCAACGCCGCGGTCAGGAGCTCGGACGACTCGCCGACCAAGCCCGAGAGCTCGGCGAGAATGCGGCGTTCCTCGGCTCGCACGGCCATCGTCGCCTCCCGCCACGCGTTGCCGGCTTCGACCAACGCCTGGGGCTCGACGAACAAGGTGGCGCCGGTCTTGGACGAGCCGTGAATGATGCCCGACACCGTGCCGTGGCTGCCCGCCCGCGAGAACGCGTCGGAGCGCACCGGCAACACGACTCGGCCTTGGCGATCGGTCCAGTAGTTGTCCGCCAACGCCCGTGCCACGTCGGGCTTGCGCACCAGCCGGTCAGCCGCAGTGGTGAGGCTCTGCCGGGCGCCATGCACCTTGCGTCGCAGCTCCCCCAACCGCGGGCTGGCGGTATCGGCCAGCCGAGGTTCCGCGCCCCGCTCGAGCGCCTGATCCAACGCGGCGCGCAGCGAGGGCGGCGGAGCCAGATGTCCCATCGTCGCCCACAGTGCGCCGACCTTGTCCCGGTCGCCCTCCTGGGCCTCCACCACGTCCTCGAGACGCCGCTGCACCGCGGTGAACAGCGAGGCGATGTCGTCCGCGGCCACCACCAAGTCGGCCACGGCACACAACTCCTCGACATCCAACGGTGACGACCGCTGGGCCCGCTCCAGCAGCGGCACGACGTCCAACACGTTCGACAGCACCCCGCCGACCGCATGCGGAACGCCTTCACACTCCCGCGCCGTCTCGAGGGCCACTTCGAGGCCGCGCAGCTCCGCAAAAGACCGCTGAACGGACGCCACCTCGGTCAGTCGAGGCAAGACGTTGTCATCGACAACACGTTGGTCGTCGTCCTCACCCGCGAGCCGGTGGGTGGCCGCGACGGACGAGAGAGCATCGAACACCCGCTGTGCGAGTCGGCTCCACTCGAGGTGTTCGAGGGCCGAGGCTTCGGTCGAGGACGCGGACACGCGGCAGTATGCACCAAAAAAGCACGCTGGCGCGGGTGGCGATGCGGTCGCACGAGGGTCTACCATCGATTGGGTCTGCCCCTACGCAGGCACCGGACGGTTTCGGAGAACCTCATGCTCGCCCGCTCGTCGCTCGCACCACGTCCGCCACTGTTTCGTCGCCTCGTATTGCTGGGTCTCGGCGCCATCGCTGCGCTGACGCCGTCGCCCGCGTTCGCATCGGGCGGAGGCAGCGGGGAACTGCCACCGATGTGGATGCTGACGTTCTTCGTCATCATGTTGCTGTCGATTGCGGTGCTCCCGCTGACCAAGCTCGAGCACTGGTGGCACAAGAACGAGAACAAGCTGAAAGTCGGCATGGCCCTCGCGGCCTACCCACTCATCTGGGTGACGTTCATCAGCCACAACTACACCGCGCTGTGGCACGTCATCGAGGAGTACGTGAGCTTCATCGTCCTCCTGGGCACGCTGTTCTACGTCTCCGGTGGAATCCTGCTCAAGGGCGACTTGCGAGCGACGCCCGAGACCAACCTGAAGTTCTTGATCTTCGGCACCTCGATCGCGTCGATCATCGGCACGACGGGCGCGTCGATGCTGCTGATTCGACCGCTGCTGCGCACCAACCACGAGCGCCGCTACAAAGTTCACATCGTCATCTTCTTCATCTTCCTGGTCTCCAACATCGGCGGCTCCCTGCTTCCGATCGGTGACCCGCCGCTGTTCCTCGGCTACCTGCGCGGCGTGCCCTTCCTGTGGACGCTCAACCTGTGGAAGGAGATGCTGCTCGTCTCGGTGCTGTTGCTCGCGGGCTTCTACGCCCTGGACCGGCACTTCTGGCGGCGCGAGAGCGACAAGGTGAAGAAACTCGACGCGGGCACGGTCGAGCCGCTGGCCGTCGAGGGCAAGGCCAACGCCATCTGGCTGATCGGCATCGTCCTGTGCGTCGCGCTCATCAAGCCCGACTACGGCCTGTTCCTGCGCGAGGCGGCGATGATCGGCTGCGCCGTCGCCTCCAAGTTCACCACCAAGGGCAACATTCGCGAGCAGAACCGCTTCTCCTGGTTCCCGATCCTCGAGGTCGCCGCGCTCTTCATCGGCATCTTCTTGACGATGATCCCCGCCCAGATGCTGCTGTCCGCGCGCGGTGGAGAGCTCGGCGTCGACACCCCGGCCAAGTTCTTCTGGGTCACCGGCTTGCTGTCGAGCTTCCTCGACAACGCCCCCACCTACGTCGTGTTCTTCGAAACGGCCAAGGGCATGGTCGAGCACGGACAACTCGGCGGCGAGCTGGTCAGCGACGTCATCACCGTGCCGGTCATCATTCTGCAGGCGATCTCGGTGGGCGCGGTGTTCATGGGCGCCAACACGTACATCGGCAACGGACCCAACTTCATGGTCAAGGCGATCGCCGAGGAGCAGAAGATCGAGATGCCCAGCTTCTTCGGCTACATGAAGTGGTCGGGCCTGGTGTTGATCCCGTGCTTCATCCTGGTGAGCCTCCTGTTCTTCTCGGGAGGCTGACCCGCCGCCCAGCGGGAGTGAGCGCCGGGACGCCGACGAGAGTCAGCGCCCGGCTTTTTTCGCGCGGTACGAGGCCTTGAAGAACTTCTCCTTCGCAGCCTTCGACCGGGGCTTTTCCTTGCGTGCCGCCCGGTAGGCATCCTTGGCCTCGCCGAACCGCGACAGGGAAAACAGCACGTCGCCGCGAAGCATGAGCGCGTCGAAGTCGTTGGGCTCGACGTTGAGCCACTCGTCGGCGGTCCGCAGCGCCCCCTCGAAGTCCTTGAGCTTGCGAAGCACCCGGGCCTGCCCGGCGAGCGCAGCGACCAACCCTTCACGGGCTTCGGGGTGGTCGGGCCAGATCGAGCGAAGGTTGCGATAGGCGACCACCGCTTCGGCCCACTGCTTCTTCTTCAGGGCCTTTTCTCCCTCGGGCAGCAGGGCTTCGGCCGCCTCCTTGCGCAGGCGTGCGAGCGACTTGTCGTCGGGCGCGACGAGCTGCAGGTCGGAGAGATACTTGGCCAGGCTTTCGTCCGGCGGATCGGTCCAACGCCGCGCCTCCAAAGCCGCCTCGGCGAGCACGACGATGGCCTCGGCATCCTTGGGCTTCTGCTCGGCCCCCGCTGTGGCCTCGCCCGGCGAAGTGTCGGGTTCGACCGCCGGCGCGGTGTCGGGCGTGCCGAGATCCGGCTCGACCGGCGGTTCGGGGGTGGGCTTGGTGTCGGCCTCGGGTGCGGGAGCCGGGACGTCCGGCGAAGGTCCGACCGCGGGTTCGGCTTTGGTCGGCGCCGCCTTACCGTCATCCCCACCGTTGGCCTTGCCCGCCGCGGGCTTCTTGGGCGTTTCGTCCGAGCCCCCAAACAGCGAACTCAACCCGCCGGGCATCGCCAACGCCAACACGCCGACGGCGAGCGCTCCACCCAACGCGGTGAAGAACAGCGCCCGCATGGCCGATGCACGCTTGGGCGTGACGTCGACCATGTCGGAGCCACCGTGCTGCGCGGGCTGAGGCGTCCCGGGCGGGATCGAAGGCTGGGAGTCGGTGAGCTGGGCCGGGCGCCGCGGCGGCGGTGCGATCTGCGTGAACTCCTGCTTCTCGTAGTCGCCCCCGTAGACGCCCTCGCCCATCGTGGCGATCGCCGCCCGATTCATGCTGAGGCTGGCCCCGGCTTCATCGCCGCGGTCGTCGCCACCGGGTCCACCCGGGCCGCCGGGCTCCATGCCCAAGACGTTGGCGACCGCCGTTGCGCGGCCATCGATCGCCCGGGTGAGTTCGTACTCGAGCGAGCGCATCGAGGGCGGCCTGTCACCGGGCTGGCGCTTGAGGCACCGCGCAATGGCCGAGGCGACCGGTTGCGGCACCTCGGGGCGATAGACCGTGACGGTGTCGGCCTCGCGGGCGCCCTTTTGCATGAGCACGTCGACCGCATTGCGGCCTTCGAACGGCATGCGCCCGGTGAGCATTTCGAACAGGATGCAGCCCAGCGCATAGATGTCGCTGGCGATGGTCGCGTCGAGGCCCGCGCCTTGCTCGGGCGCCATGTAGTCGGGCGAGCCCATGATGAGCCCCGGCGACGTCGTCCCCGACTCGCCGTCCATCTGCTTGCAGATGCCGAAGTCCAGCACCTTCACGAAGTCGGGGTCTTTGCCGCGCGGAGTGAGGATGATGTTCTCGGACTTGAGGTCGCGGTGAATGATGCCCGCGGCGTGGGCGGCCGAGAGGGCCTGGCACACCTGCCGAGCGATGTGCACCGCCCGGCGCACCGCCAGCGGCCCTTCGCGTTTGACGGTCTCGCCGAGGTTGTGCCCCTCGAGCAGCTCCATCACGAAGTAGACATCGCCTTCCTCGGTGGTGCCGACGTCGAGCACGTCGATGATGTGGGGGTGCCCGGTCTGCGAGGCGGCCCGTGCCTCCCGCATGAAGCGGCTGATGACGTCCGCGTCGCGGGTGTAGTGGCTATGCAGCACCTTGAGCGCGAACGTCTTGCCCAGTGCGAGGTGTTTGACGCGGAACACCGCGCCCATGCCTCCGACGCCGATCAGCGACTCGACCCGGTAGCGCTGCGCGATGACACGACCGACCCACGATTCGGCTGCTTCGGCCAACGACGCGGCGTCGCGTTTCTCGTCCCACCGTCCCCCACCGCGAGCGCCGAGCTCGACGATGTCCGAGTCACCGAGCTCCATCGTCGACCGCGGTCGCTCCAGGCTGGCGACCACATCGCTGATGCTGATCAGCTCGCTCTCGTCGCCTTGTGCCCGCAGCTCGGAGAAGTCGTGCGAGGACAGGTCGAGATAGTCGGCCTGCTCCATCTTGGCTTCGCGCGCGAAGATGTCGCGCATGAACTCCGCCACGCGGTCTGCGTCGGCCGCGGGAAAGTTTTTGGCGAGGATGTCGGACAGCGCGGCCCGAAACTCGCCGGCCTTCTGGTAGCGGTCCTCGCGATCACGCGCCAAGCCGCGCAACACGATTTCGTCGAGCCCGTCGGGAATGCCCGGCACCAACGACGAGGGCGGCTGCGCCTTGGGGTTGCGCACCGCTTCGAGCGCCTCGGTGTGGGACCGGCCCCCCGAGGGGAACAGCTGCCGCCCGGTGAGCAGCTCCCACAACACGATCGCGCAGGCGTAGATGTCGGTGCGTCGGTCGGCCGGCAGCCCCTTGGCCTGCTCGGGCGACAGGTAGCTGTAGCGACCGAACACCACGCCCGGGCTGGTCATCTCCCGCTTGATCGAACTCTTTGCGAGTCCGAAATCGGTGAGCTTCACATCACCGCGATAACCGACCAAGACGTTGGGCGGCGAAATGTCCCGGTGCACCAGGTCGAGGCTCATCGCGTCGTGCACGTAGTGCAGCCCACGAAGAACTTCGCGAATCACGAAGATCGCGATGTCGACTGGGATTCGGCGGTGCAACTGCGCGCACCGGTTCCACACGGCGCGGAGGTCCTTGCCCTCCACCAGCTCCATCGCGAGGTAGTACTCCTCGTCGACTTTGCCGGCGTCGAAGACCTGTACGAGGTTGGCGTGGTTGAGACGCACCACCACCTTGGCTTCGTCGAGGAAGCGGCGATGCACGGCGCCGTCCTCGAGACTGTGCAGCACCTTCTTGACGACACACAGCTTTTCGAAGCCGCCGGTCTCGCCGGCGGCGGCGATGAACAGCTCGCCCATGCCGCCCCGCGCCATCGGCCGCACGAGCACGTACTTGCCAAACACTTGCGGGTAGCCCTCGGGGAGGTCGAGGCGACCCAACCGGTCGGACACCGTCTCGTCCGCAGCTTGAGGGGAACTGCTCGGCACGCGAGCCGCATCATAGCCCGGGCAGCGACCGATCGTGGGTCGGGTCTGCACCGAGTCGCACCTCCACGCGGTGCGGGTGTGCAGCGTTTGCGTCGTCGAGTTGGGGGATATCGACCTCTATTCGGCGTGTGTGCGGCCCAAGGCGCACTCGGATCGTCGTGGAACCAGGCAACGCGGCTGTGGCTCGCACCCTCCCCTTCATGTCGGTTCTCGCGCCGCGAAACGGTCCCCCGTCGACCGTCGCGCTGGCTGCATACCGGCCGTCCTCCCGGAACACGACGATCTCCAGATCCGGGCCGAGCGCATACACAGCCCCCGTCAGCTCCACATCGGCCCCCGCTTCGGCTTCCGTCGTCGCGAGCTCGACCCCGTCTTGCAGCGCCCGGATCGTGTAGCGGCCCGGGCCCAATCCATCGACTTCGAAGTTGCCATCGCCATCGACCTCGGCGCGTCGTTGCTCTCGCTCCCGGTCGAGCGACCGCGCCAGCACGAAGGCCCGCGGGTAGACCTGGCCCTCGGGGCCGAGAAGCTGCCCGGTGAGGAGATCCTGCGCCACGGCCAACGTGATGCGAAGCGGAGCATCGGGGTCGGTCGGCGTCTCTCGGTCGAACTCGACCCGCCCCGAGGCATGCCCCGCTGCGCTCGCGGTGGCCAACAACGCCTCGGCAAACGGTGGCGGCTCCGGACAACCGCGGCCCGCATCTTCACAGGGTCCGCACGGCGGACGACGGATCCACCCGACCACGAAGCGACCATCGGCGTCGGTCGTGGTGCTGCGGGTCAGCAGCGGCGGCATGGCCAAAGGGTCGCGTTCGTCGGCCGGTCCAGCCGGTGTGAACACGACGCGGGCGGCTTCGACGGGGTCTCCGCTGGGGGTCACCACCTCCCCCCACAGGCGGTCCAGCGCCTCGGTGCGCAGCAATGCGGTCGTGCCCGGACGCAAGACCCAGGCTTCGGCGGGGCTCTGCGAGGCATGTTGCAGGGTCGCGCAGACCTGCCCCTTGCAGCCAGGGCCTTCGAACCGTCCCTCGTCATCGAGACGAACCGTGCCGAGCACGCGCACCGCATCGCCCCGCAAGCAACGAAGCAGGAGCGCACCGTCGGTCACCGGAGCGCCATCCTCGTCGACGACCTCCCCACGGACCATGGTGGAGCCATCGACATCGACCGAGGCAGAACGCACCCCACCGCCGCCGCGCGCAGCCGTGCCGCCGCTCGCAGTGGCCGGGGCATCGTCGGCCCCCGCAGCACCGTTGCGCATCCGCGGCTGCAGAATCCACAGGGCCAGGCCGACCAGCACCGCGGTGGTCAACAGCCCGAGCCATGCCCGGCGGCTCACCCTGCCGTGTCGCCCTCGAGAATGGGCTTCATGACGGCCTCCGCACGTGCCCGCGCATCCCCGACGACGGACGCCACGATGCCGTCGATCTCGGTGGTGACCGCGTGCAGTCGATCGGGCGGCGTCGGCACGGTGCTGCGCGCCAACGCGTAGAGTTTCGCCTTGGGCTCGGTCCCACTGGGCCGCACGACGAGCCTGCACGCGGCGTCACCGTCCGCTTCGAGCTCGAACACCAACACGTTGCCGAGCAGATCGCGGGTGATGCTCCCCGTGTCACGTGGCGTGGATCGGTCCTCCACTGAGACCACCCGCAAACCGCCGAATTCCCGCGGCGGGTCTTTACGCCATGTCGAGACCAGCGCTGCGATCGCCTCTTTGCCGACACCGCCGAGCGCATAGATGTTGGCGGTCGTCTCCTTGTGATAGCCCAGCCGAGCCCAAACCTCGCGGAGCTGGTCGAACACGGTCTTGCCCGCACGTTTGGCCACCGCCGCAGCCTCCGACAACATCACCGACGCCACCGCCCCGTCCTTGTCGTGCACGTCGTCGCCGCGCAGGTAGCCGTGCGCCTCTTCGGTGGCGAACTCGAGGTGGCGCTCGGGTTGCTCCTCCATCATGCCGGCGTGGTGTTTGAAACCGACGAGCAAGTCGTCGACCGCCTCCACGCCGTGCTCTCGCGCGAGCGCACCGATCAAGGGTGTCGTGCACAACGTGGTGAGCACCCAGCTTTGTGCGGTCGGCTCGACGTGGCGCAACACGTGGTCGAGCATGATCACCGCCAGGCGGTTGCCGTCGATGAAGGTCCACGCGCCGCCGTCCTTGGCCAGGGCCCCAACCCGATCGGCGTCGGGGTCGTTGGCGATGACGATGTCTGCGCCGCGCTCGTCGGCCAAGGCGCGACCCAAGTCGAGCGCGGGCGGAGACTCGGGGTTGGCGGACTCGACCGTGCCGAACGCCCCCCCGTCGGGCTGCTGCGCTTCGACCACGTCGACCGTGACCCCCATCGACTCGAGCACCGGGATGACCGACGACTCCCCCACCCCGTGCAGCGGGGAGTAGGCGACCCGCAGGCCGACGTCGGACAGATCGCCGCAGGTCGCCTGCGCACGCACCCAATCCAGATAGGGGCCATCGACCTCGGCCATCGCCTCGCCCTCGATCACCGTGACCGTCCCGACGGCGGCATCGATCGGCGTCAGCGACGCGGCCATCGCATCGGTGATTGCGGTCATCAACGCCTTGTCGCGACGACCCAACACCTGCGCGCCATCGGGCCCGTAGATCTTGATGCCGTTGTCGCCGGGCGGGTTGTGGCTGGCCGAGATCACCACGCCTGCGCCGCACCCACGCGCACGCACGATGTGTGACAGCAGCGGCGTCGGCCGGGCCTCGTTCACGAGCAGCACGTTCACGCCACAGGCGGCGAGCTGGTCGGACACGGCGCGCGCAAACACCTTGGAGTCGCGCCGAGTATCGAACACCACGGCGGCCTCCATTGGGACACCTTCGGCGCGCATCGCCGACGCCAACCCTTCGGCCGTTTCGCGCAGCACCGCCACATTCATGCGGTTGGTTCCAGGTCCGCACGCGCCGCGACGTCCACCGGTACCGATCGGAAGCGGCCCATCGAATGCGTCGAGGAGTTCGGCCCGCGCCTGCGCGTCCCCATCGGCGGCCCGCTCGATCAGCGTCGCCAACGCCGGCCGCTCGGCAGCGAACCGGTCCTCGGTCAGCCCGCGCTTCACCGCAGCGAGGCGTTCGGAGTCGAGATCGAGCCGGTCGAGCAGGGTCAGCGCGTCCATGGCGGCGGAGTCTATCAGTCGCGGCGCAAACCGAACGCGGCGCATCGATATGGCCGCGGTCTCCACCCCGTTGACTGGGGGCGGGGAGTTTTTTCCCCTAGAAGAAATCTTCGCGCGCGCTCGGCCGTAGTCACGCTCGCGACGCTCGATGTTCGGGTGTCGTTGCGATTCGGACACGCCCCATTGGCCGAGCACTCGTTCCGATTTTATGGAACACTATCCCCAGTCTGCTGTCTCACGCCTTGTCGACGAGTGTCCCGTCGGCGCGGTGTCAGTGTCAGTGTCTGATTCCGTCCCTCGAACCGTCACAAGGAGTGCGTGATGCGCCTTCCCATGCAGCTGTTGCAGCGACTGCGACCCTTCCTACGCCGAGACCTCCGCGCGCGCCTCACCAGCGCAGCCGTGGCGGTCTCAGTTCTTTTCGGCCTCACCTGGCTCGGCGTTTCGGCGCTGGGACGCATCGACTCCCAAGAAGCGCACGCGCTGCGCGTCGACTTGGGGCTCGAAGATCCCGATGCCGTGTGCGGCAGTGACGAGCTCGGTTCCGGCCCCGCGTGCAGCTACGACGACCGGGCACAAGCCAAGGTCGACCGCGAGTTCGCCCATGCCCGCATGATGCGGCGGGCGGTGCTCGGCGAGCTGCAAGAACGGGTCGAGTTGGCCCAAGACCGCCTCGAAGAAGCGACCGCGCTGGTCGAGTCGGCCAAGACCTCCCGCGAAACGGGCGTCCTTCAGGGGGACACCGTCGCACTCGAGGTCGCCCTGTTGCAGTCGGTGGTCGACCTTCGTCCCGCCCAAAACGTCGCCTCGGTCGAAGCCCGTCGCGCCAGCCTGCTGTGGCCGTTGCGCGTCATCGAAGACTGCGACACCTACGAGTTCGATCGCGCGGGATGGCTCGGCTGTACCGCGGCCTCGGATGCATGGCGCCGCGGTGGCGCGGCCAAGGACATGCGCACGGCCCTGCTCAAGCAGCTCGAGCTCGAGCGCTTCACGCTCACCGAGCTGTCCGACACGCTGGCCTCGCTGAAGGCTCGCGACGCGCTCGATCCCACCGAGCAAGCATTCGAGCCCAAGCGGGTCAGCCGCTCCGAGCTCACCGCGTCGGTCCTGCCCACCGGCGGCGATGTCGACAGCTTTGCCGACCGCCTCGAGTTGGCCGCCTGGCTCGCCGTGCGTCCGCCCGCCTCCGCACTGCAGGGCTGGGACCTGTTCGACTCCGACGTCGACGCCGACCTGATGAGCAGCAGCGTGCACCATGCTGCCGCGGCCTCGGGCTTGCGCACGGTCGACGACAAGCTCGCCACCGCCGCCGTCGTGCACGGCGACGAACTGCGAGAGCTGGTGTTTCAGCCCTCTCACGAGATGTGGCACGGCGCATGGACCGACCCGACATGGGCAGCCCAGCCGATCACCAAGGCCACCGAACGCTACCGCTCACCGCTCTCGGGCGCGCAGCAGTGGCAGATCATCGGCACGGTGCTGTTCCTGCTGGCGGGCGTGATGCTCGTCGTCGTGGGTCCGGTGGTCACGGCCACCACCACCGCGCGTGAGCGCGAAGCCGGCACCCTGCCCGTGCTTCGCATGACCGGCATGAGCGCTGGCGACCTCGCGCTCGCCATGACCCTCGGCCCCAACGTGTTCGCCCTGGTGGCGGGCGGCGGACTGTTGCTGCTCGGCGTGCCGATGCTGCTGGTCACCGTCGGCCCTGCCGCGCTCGCGGTCCCGCTGTTCTCGCTGCTGATGCTGGCTGCGGCCACGCACCTCACCGCGATCGGCCTCGGCGATGCGCTCGGCCAACGCGTCAACGCGATGGTCGTCGGCGGTCTGCTCGCCCTGGGCTTGCTCGGCCCAGGCCTGGTCGGCGCCACGATGGTCGTCGGCGACATGGCGGCCACCGGCTTCCTGCTCGGCCCCGTGCCGCTCGCGGTCGCCTCCGGGCTCGGCCTTTCGGGCATGCCGTTCGCAGCCGAAGCCGCGACCGGTGGCAGCTCCGACCTCGGCCCCACGATCGCCGGCTACGCGCTGGTCATCCAGGGCATGTTCGGCCTGCTGTGCCTGATGAGCTGGCGCCGCCGCGTCGAACAGCCGTGGGCGCCGCTGTTCCGTCCCTTCGAAGGCGCTCTGCTCGCCCTCGCTTCGGTCGGATGCAGCGCCCTGGCGGTGCTCGACCTCAGCGAGCGTGTGCACGTGCAGACCTACGACGACGTCAACCTGATCACGTTCGTCGCGGTCGGCTTCCTCATGCCCGTGCTCGGCTGGCTGCTCGTCACCAGCCTGGTTCGCCCGGCGCGTGCGGCCTCGGTCGCCAGCGTCTCCGAAGCCCGTCGCGGGTTCCTTCGGTTCCAACTGTTCGTCGCCCTCACCGCGGGCGCCCTCGCCATCGCCTACCGTCTCGTGCTCGAGCGCACCGGCCTGGCCAGCGAGCAGTCGGAAGTCATGTGGGCCACGCTCGCCCACGGCCTGATGATCGGTCAGACGATCGTCGCCACCTTGCTGTGGACCAGCCGTCGCCGCCGCGGTCGCCATCGCTCCTTGATGGTCGGCTTCTCGGTGGTGGTGCTTCAGCTCGTGGCCGCGGTCGCGATCTACGGCCTCGAGGTCGACCACGTCGCACTCACCCGCGCCCCGGCCAACCCGTTCCTGGTCGGCATGGGTGCCAGCCCCTACCTCACCGCGTTCTTGGTGCTGCTGTGGGCTGCGGGTCTGGGCCTGGTGCTGGCGGCGGTGTTGCGCGAGCGCAATCACGCCCCCGAGCCCGAGTCCAACCTGGCCGAGGACGACGAAAACCAGGGTCATCGCTGGCTGCACTGACCGCGCCGACTCGGTGAGACACCGATACGCCGGCCCTTCGGGGTCGGCGTTTTTCGTGCAATTCTAGTTACAAGTCGGGCAAAGAGCAGACCGCGCGCGATTCGATACCCCACGCAGGCGGCAGGTATTCTACTCTCCGGCCATGCGACCCAGCGTCGCATGCTCGGAGGATTGTCATGTCGCTGCCCGCTTCCATCCTGTCATTGCCCACGCTTCTGATGCTGGCCGTTTCGCCGACGGCCGACTTCGAGGTCGACCCCACCGACACCGCGGAAGGCGCACTTCCGATGCAACCGCGCGGGGCCATGGCACCGTCCACCACGCCGGCCACCCCGGACGGCTTCGACGGCCCCGACCACACCATGGCCCTGGGCGACAAGATCCTCTACGTCAACTTCGACGGCGGGGACATGAACGCCTGCAACTCGGGCCCACAGAACAACTGCTCCAACCTGTTCTTCGGCACCGTCCTCCCCTACACCGGCGATGCAGCCAAACGCGCTTCGGTCATTCAGATCGTGCGCACCCGGGTCGAGGACTTCGGCATCACCGTCACCGACACCCGCCCGGGCAGCGGTGACTACGACATGGAAATGGTCGGCGACTGGGCAGGCGTCGACGGCCAGGGCTTCGCCGGCGTCGCGCCCAGCATCGACTGTTTCGACAACCGCGGGGGCGAGGTCTCCTTCACGCTCGAAGCCGCCGGCACCTCCGACGGCATTGCCGAGATCATTCTGCAAGAGGTCGCCCACACCTGGGGACTCGAGCACGTCGACGACCAGGACGACCTTCTCTACCCGACCACGCAGGGTCAGAACAAAGTCTTCAAGGACGAGTGCCTGACCATCGTCCGGCTCAACGACGACGGTTCGACCACGCCCGTCGGCGCCAACTGCAACGCGATGCACAACCAGGTCTGCGGATCCAACGTGCAGAACAGCTACCAAGAGATGCTCGCGTTGTTCGGACCCGGCATTCCGGACACCACCGCCCCCACGGTCGAGATCGTCTCGCCGACGGACGGAGAGGAGATCGGCAACGACTCCGAACTGATCATCTCCTTTGTCGACGATCAGTCGCCGATGATCGTCAACGCCACGATCATCATTGAGAGCGACAGCTTGGAAGCGCCCGTCGAGGACGACGGCGCCTACGCTGCGCCCTCCGAGCTCTCGTTCCCCCTGACGGGTCTTCCCGCGGGCGAGTACACAATCACGGTCAACGCCGAAGACGACTCCGACAACCCCACCACCGACTCGGTCAGTTTCACGGTCATCGGCGACCCCCCCAGCGCCAGCGGTGGTGACGAAGGCGGCGGCGACGACAGCGACGGCGGCTCGTCCGGTGGCGGCGATGGATCCGGCGACGACGGCGACGGCGGCGGTGACGATGGAGACGGTGGTGGCGACGACGGCGGTGCAGGCAGCGGTGGCGACACCGACGGCGGCGCCGCCGGGGACGGCGATGGTGGCGGGTGTTCCGTCAACACCCCGCGCCGCGGCATCGGCTGGGCCGTGCTCGGCATGCTCGGGTTGGTGCTCGTTCGCCGGCGCGAGTCGTAGCGAGCATCTTCGGCGCCGGACCGTCGGAGTTGAAGGCCTACGGTGGCGTGCGGCCGGCGAATGCACAGGCTTGCTCGACCACCGCGCAGGCCTGCCCCGTGCACGAGCACGTCATGCCATGGACGACTCCGGCATCGGACCACAGGACGTGCCGCTCCCAGCCTCGGTGGGCAAAACGGGCTTCGATCCAGTGCTCGTCGCGGCCGTTGAGCGTGGAGACGGATTGCGAGAGCTGCGGCTCGATCTCGAGGGTCACTCCAACGGCCCGGACCTGGTCGCGTAGGGATTCGGCGACGACCGAAACGGAGCACGGTTGCTCCGCACACCACGAACGCTGAGCGATGGCGGCCCGTCCCAAGGACGGGGACTCCCGCCACGCAACGTCGACCGCGCTGAGCCGTGGGTCCAACGCGTGTTCCTCGCCCATCGCGGCGCGGTGTTGCTCGGCTGATGGAGCGGTTGCGGACGGATGTGCCGCAGCGGCGACCGCCCCCTCGCCCACGGAGAACGAAACCGGCTCGCGCTCGAAATGCAGCGGTTGCTCGATGGGCAGCACGTCAGCGGGAGGTGGTTGCAGCGAGCAGAACGCCTCGGAACACCCAGCGCCGACGCAACCGCATCCCACCTCGTGATAGCCACCTTCGGGCGTTGCGAAGTGCCGCCCGACGACCATCATGGGTCCCACGCCACGGATGTCGAAGGAGGCTCGAACATCGACGGCACGGCCGCTCTCGTGCACGGTGGACTCGATGGAGGGAGGGCCGATGAGGTCGAGGGACCTCGCGTCGGCCTTTCCACGGGCGACGACACGCGCCGCGATGCCGCGCACGGTCTCGCCATAGAGCACCGCCGGGTCTTTGTCGCGAAGCGCAATCGCGTAGGTCATGCCATCGCGAGCGCTGGCTCCCGTTCGACGCCCGGCAAGATCCAGCTCGCCCTGCGGATGGTCGCGCATTGCCCCGCGGCGCAGGGCCTGCAACTCGTCGCGAGACGCGGGTCGGCTGGTCTCGGGCGCAACGGCGACGGCACCGGGAACCTCGACACGAGGACGCGGAGTCGTATGCGCCGATGCGGGCTGCTCGGGGCGGGTCGGCGGCGCCCCCTCGACTCCGCTCCGCCCACGATCGTCACAGCCCGCAACGACCGCGACCAACACGAGCCAACGCAGAGGACTCACCGTAAAGAGGACGCCCGAAACGCGGCTTGGTTGCAACTGTGCCGCCCTGAAACACACCTGCCTCGGTCGCGATTTCCCGCCCGGCTTGAAACTCCTGAGGCGCTCGCGCGTACAGGCCGAGCAGGCATGGCGATGCGAGCGACGGTTCGGCGAGGAATGCAGGGCGCGAGCGTGGTTTGTTTTGCGCTCGCCTGGGTCTGGGCGCACGAACACCTCGTGGTCTTGGCGTGGCTCGCCGCCGCGGGTGCGGAGGGGACACTGGTGTACCTGGCCTTCCGCGCCCACAAAGACGCCGGCGCCACGGAGTCACGCGTCGCATGGGCGCTCGTCGTGGCCGGGCTCATCACGGCCGCACTCCCGATCTGGGGACGCCACGCCGTGTCACTGCCGGTCGGGGTCGACGCCGACCCCGAGCACGCGCATCCGTTGCACGACATCTGGCACGCACACTGACCGCCGCCGCCCTCCGTGCCCCGACCAACGGTTGGGCACGGAGCGAGACGTCATGGACCGTCGGGAACGGGCGTGGTGTCGCCGACCTCGTCCATATGCGCGAGTAGCCGCTCGTGCAACACGGCCGCCTCCTCGGGGTAGTCGCCGACGACGTTCGTGCGTTCGTGCGGGTCCGCGTCCAAATCGTAGAGCTCGAGCGGAACACGGGGCTCGGACCACGGCTGCTCGGCCAAGGTCTCGACCCAGTCCGACGAGACCTCACCCGTCCCCATCGGTTCGAGGGAGGTGTTGATGATGTACTTCCAGCGCTCGGTGCGAATCGCCCGGGTTCCAACCTCGTAGCGATGCCAGAACATCTCGGCGAAGACGGCGTCGCGAGAGCCATCGAGTGCGCGGATCGGTAGACCCGGAAGCATGTCGTGCGGCACACCTGCTGCGTCGAGCACGGTCGGCGCAATGTCGATGCTGCTGACGAGGGTGGTGCTCACCGCGGGGCTGGGGTGTCGGGGGTCCCGAACGAGGCACGGAGAACCGATTCCCCGATCGTAGAGGGTCTGCTTGTTGCCCGGCATCGAAACCCCGTTGTCGCTGACGAACATCACCAGTGTTTCGTCGCGAAGCTCCAGCCTGTCGACAATGGTGAGAACCTGCCCGATGAGGTCGTCCATCACGCAGAACTGGCTGAGGTAGCCCGCGACCTCCTCACGAATCTCGGCGATGTCGGGCAACCCCCAGAACTCCGGCACATGAACCGCTCGTGGGTCGACGGGGAAGTCGGGGTGCATGGAGAAACGGCGAGGGTTTCCGCGGCGGTGCGTCTGGGTAAAGTTGAGTTCGAGATAAAACGGACCCTCTTGGTGGGCTTCTAGAAACGTCTCGACGAACTCGGTGTCCTTCAGGCGACTGGTCGCACGCTCGTCGTAACCGAAGTGTTTGGCACCCAGCACGTCGGACATGTGGAACTTGCCGGCGATGCCGGTCGCATACCCCGCCTCGGCGAGCGCCCGTGCGCTCACGAACGTCTCGGCGGGCAACGACCGCTCGGGGTGACGATGCACCAGACCGGTGACACCGTGCTGCGATGGGTACAGCCCCGTCGCGAAGGTGGTCCGACTCGACGAACACGACGACGTCGCGTTGAACGCCCGCTCGAACACCTGCGACTGCGCCGCGAGGGCCCGAAGATGCGGACAGTGATCGACGCCGGTGTGGGCCGTCAGCGCCTTCCAGCCCAAATCGTCGGCCGTGATCAGAATGACGTTGAGCGGGCCCCAACTCCCGTGGCCGCCGCCGTGCGAGGTGTCGTCGTCCGGCCCCGAGTCGTCGGTGTGAGGTACGGCGGCCCCGGTCGAGCTCTCCGACCCACCGTCAGAGTCCGAGAGACGACCTCCCCCGAGATCGGGACCTTCACCCCCGCAGCCCACCGTGGCACATGCGACGGCAGACACCCCCCCAAGGAACTCCCGGCGCCGCGATCGGCGGGCGCCCACATTCTCATCGTCGTCGACCAACGCTGATTCCTTCGTCGATTCCCGTCCGCCGCTTGGTGCGGTGAACCTCCACAAACGAGACGCGCGCCCGTCCCGGCACACGCGGCCATCAGCCCGATGGCGTGGCTTGGTACTGCCGCAAGTGCCGGCGCCGCGCAAGCAACCTGCAGCCAACCCCGCGCGTGCGTCCTCCTCGACGTACACCACTGAGGCTGCGCGCCATTGCGTCGCAGCGGCGCAGACCCCGGTCCACTCCTGCCATCGGGCCTGCTAACCTCGGAGCGCATGTTCGGAGCGCTGCTGCTGCTGTCCACCCTCGCCGCCGACCCCATGGGCACGCCGGCACTCGGCGCAGCGCCGCGACCTGCGGGCGCGTCCCCGCGGCAAACGACCCCGGAGCTGCTCTACATCAACTTCGACGGTGCGGTGCTGCAGAAGGGCTGCGGCAACGACCCCCACTATGACTGCAGCACGCTGGCGGAGACGTTCGATGGTTATGTCGGTCCGTACCAGGGGACGACCATTCAGCGAATGTCCATTCTTCAGGCCACTCGCAAGACGGTCGCCGACTTCGGCGTGCGCGTGGTGACGCAGCGGCCTCCCGACGACGTCGACTACACGATGGTGATCTACGGAGACTTGGGCGACCAGGACTTCGCGGGGGTTGCGCCCTACATCGACTGCGAGGACCTGAACCTCGGAGACACCAGCTTCACGCAAGCCTTCACCGCGTCCAACACCGGCTCCACGGTGATCTTGCAAGAGGCCGCCCACACCTGGGGCCTGGAGCACGTCGACTCCGAAGTCGATGTGATGAACCCGTTCAAAGCCGCGGGCCTCACCCAGTCGTTCGTCGACGACTGCTTGCCGATCGTCGCCAACACATCGCTCGAGCGCACGCCGGGCACGTGCAACCAGATCCACACCCAGTTCTGCGACCCGGGCCACCAGAACAGCTACCGGGAAATGCTGCTGCTCTTCGGCGAGCATGTCCCCGACATCGAGCCGCCGAAGTTCGAGCTGGTCTACCCGCCCGAGGACTCCACGTTCGTCCTCCCCACCACGTTCGTATTGCGCGGCACGATCGAAGACGAGCTGCACCCGCAGTTCTACGACATCGCGATCTTCAACGATGGCGCGCCGGTCGGAGACGAGCGCACCGACGTAGGCCTCGAGGGGGACCTCGAGCTGGTGATCACCAACCCCGAGCCTGGCGACTACGCCCTGCGCGTCGTCCTCACCGACGAAGGCGGCAACGCCAGCGAGGACACCGTGCACTTCACGATCCTCCCCGAGGGCAGCGAGCTGCCCAACGCCGACGAGGACACCACGCCCGAAGGTGCCGAGGCATGCAGCGTGCACACGCAAGGCCCCGGTAGCGTGCTTTGGTCGCTGTTGGTCCTCGCGGCGTGGAGGCGACGCTCTCGATGATCGCAGCGCTGTCGCTCTCGTTGCTGTTGGCAGAGCCCAGCCTGGCGGCGCCGACGTATCGGCAAGACGCGAAGCTGCCTCCGCAGCCTCCCCTAGACGCCTTGCAGGCCGCGATTCGCCCGCACGCGCTCGGAGAAAACACGACCGTCTACGTCAACTTCGACGGCATTCAGCTCACCGAGTGCAACCCCTCCGACAGTCGGCGCGACTGCAGTTGGTACAACTTCGAAGACGCGTTTCCACCGTTCTCGGGCTCGATTCAGACCAAGGTGGGCGTGCTGCAGGCGATGCGCAACGACGTGTCCGACTACGGCATTCGCGTGACCGCGCAGCGCCCCGAGTCCGGTGACTACACGATGGTCGTCTACGGTGGCACCGAAAAAGACTACGGCGCACTGGGCAGCGCTCCGGCGGGGGATTGCGACGACTCGGTGCCCAACCAGATCGCCTTTGCCCACCTCGACGGTGAGCTCAACGAGTGGGTCAACGGTGGGTCCACGACCGCATTGCACGAGGCGGCCCACTCGTGGGGTCTCGACCACATCGAGTTCGAAGGCTCGATCATGTTTCCCAGCGGCAACAACTCGCCGACGTACTTTCGTACCGAGTGCGACGTGATGGTCGAGGACACCGACCTCAACCCGGGTGAAGCCGCGTGCCCAGAGGTCAACATGGCCCAGTGCGGGGACCCCAACCTCCAAAACGCCGCCGCACGACTCACCCGCCTGTTCGGACCCCCATACGTCGATATGGAAGCCCCGGTGCTCGAGCTCGTCGAGCCTGCCGACGGCCAGTACTTTCAGGCGCCCGCCAACTTCGACGTCATCTTCGAGACCTCCGATGACCAGCACCCTCAGGCCTACTCGGTCTGGGCTTGGTTGGGCGACGAGCCTCGCCCTGCCGACGACAGCGTGCGCGTCGACCCCGGGTTCTCGGTCACCGATCTCCCGATCGGCACCTGGGACTTCCACGTGGTCATCGCCGACGAGGCCGGCAACGAGGCCCGCGTCGACTTCACGATCGAAGTCGGCGAGGATCCCCCACCCGACCCGGTGCAGGACCAGGGTTGCGGGTGCCACGCCCCACGAGACACAGGCGCCGGCTGGGCGTGGATTTGCGTCCCGCTGGCCTTGGCGAGACGTAGGCGGAGGCGGTAAACCGCCCTTCATGCGCGCACGCATCGTCGCACTGGGCACGCTCGGATTCGCCGCCACGGCGCTGCTCGGCTGCCCCGCCGAGGTCAAGGACACCGAGCCCGCCCCGCCGCCTCGCCCCAAGGTCGAGGTGGACGAGTCCGACCCTCGAGTCGTGAAGGTCGACGACGATCTGTACGCCGCCGATGCCCTGCCCCCCGAGACCGACACGGGCAAGGCCAAGGGCTCGGGCAAACCCGACGAGAGCAACGGCTACTGCCGCCTGTACGCGCCCAAACTCCCCGAACCGCACTGCTGCCTGACCGAATACGGCTTCGACGCAAAGGCCACGGGCGAGACCTGCGGCAAGCCTCTGTACCTCGGCGAGTCGTTCCAACGCAGCTGCGGCTACTACTTTCACGACGCCGAAACCGGACTGCCCTCGTGGTTCCGCACCTCCTTCGTCGAAGGCGCGAGCCCGAAGGAGGCCGCCGAAACGGAGGCCGCTCGCCTCGAGCAGCGCCACAACACCTCAATCGAGGTGAAGCCCATCGCCGGCACCCCCGATGCCTACACCCTCGAGTACAGCGGCATCGCCTACGCCTTCATGAGCGGCGACCCAGCCTGGCCCAACCTGCGCCGCCTCGCCTGGAGGAAGGGCGAGTCCTGCTCCGACGAAGGCATCGAAAAAGTCGTCGCTCAAATGGCCACCGCCAAGGCCCCTCCCAAAGGCGCCCAACGACCGGGCCTCATCCCCGCCGGGAGGTAGGCCGCTCGCGGGGGGTTGGCGTGCGCCGACCCTTCGTCGCCCCCCACCTTTGGTGAGGGGGGCGCCTTCGGGGCGGCTCGCGGGGGGGTTTTCTGCTCGCGGCCTCTCTATCTTTCCCGCTGCGGGGACCCTCCGGGTCCCCTTCGCTTGGTTTGGTGCGTGGGCGATCGGCTTCTCGGCGACCTTCGTCGCCTCCTGCGTGTGGCGTGACTGGGGAAATGTTGGGCGGCAGCCCGTCCGACGAAAGCCTTCGTCGACCGCTTCGCGGCGACCTGCAAGCGACCACCGTCACCGGAGAACCGACCGCCGTCACCAAGCGACTCCTGTCCCCACGAGACCGACCATCTGCTCCAGAGCGACGACAGTCGCTAGCCAGAACGCCCCACGCGACGGCTGTCGCCGAACAAGACGCCCGCCCTCCTCAGACGACCGCAGTCGCCAACAACGCGACGCCCGCCCCAACCGACCACCGCCGTCAGGCAAAGCGTCCGCCCCCCAGAGCGACCACCGTCGCCAGCCACAACCACCGCCGCCCCGAGTCGCCAGCCAAAGTGCCCGCCCTCACCAGGGCGACCAAAGTCGCCACCAAATGCGCCCGTTCTCCCCAGGGCGACCAAAGTCGCCACCAAATGCGCCCGTTCTCCCCAGGGCGACCAAAGTCGCCGAGAAGACGATCACCCACGCGCCAAACCAAGCTGCGGGGACCCGGAGGGTCCCCGCAGCGGGAAAGATGGAGAGGCCGCGAGCAGACCCCCCTCCCGCGAGCCGCCCCGAAGGCGCCCCCCTCACCAAAGGTGGGGGGCGACGAAGGGTCGGCGTACGCCAACCCTTCGCGAGCGGCCTACCTCACGGCCCCGCAGCTCCACTTGCCGACCGCGGTCGCCTTACCACTCTCCAGCTTCACCAAGCGGTCGCCCGAGCCCTCCGCGAACACCAGGCGCATCCACAGCTCGCTCTTCTTGTCGCCGTCGAGGTCCATCCAGCCGCGGACTTCGAAGACGTCCTTCTTGGTCTTGGATTTTTCGAGCAGGGTGAGCTTGTCGAGGCTGCCGCCTTCGGCCAAGAACGCGCCGCTCCACTTGTACTGCTCGAGCACCTTCGGGTCGGGGACGTAGACCGAGTAGACCTTGTCTTTGTCGGTGAGGCCGACGACGTCGGCGACCTGGTGCACCTTGAGTTCCTCGCCCGTGCGACCACCCGCGGCCTTGATCGCAGCCTCGAGCTTGGCCTTTTCGTCGTCGGTGACGTGGGCTCGGCTGGGCGAGGTGGAGTCGGCGTCGACTTCCTTGACGATCTTGATGCCCGAGGGCGGCCAGGTGCCGTAGAGGAAGTCGGCACCTTCGGTGATGCCGTCGACGCCGATCGCGACCTTCTTGCCCGAGCCGGCGAGGCACTGCGGCTCGATGGGCTCGCCCGCCTTCTTGTTGTACTGCGAGTCGTGCGAGGCCACGCGAACGTCGTCCCCGGCCTTGACCATCTTCAGACACGCGTCGCCGCTCTCGATCGCGCCCGCGTCCTTGTCGAAGCACGCCAGCGGATACAGCGAGCCCTCGACCGCAAAGAACACCATCGAGGTGTCGGGCGGCACGGGACCGTCGACCCCACCGTCCCCTTCGGCCACCATCAAAGATCCGGCGTCGTCTTCTTCGCCCTCCTCTTTGGTGTCCTTCTTGGTTTCCTTCGTGTCGTCGTCTTTCTTGCCGGAGTCCTCTTCGCTGGGACAGGCGGCAAGGCCGAGCGCTACGGCGCACACAGTCGCGGTCGAGAAAAGGCGTCGCATGGACGTGGCGATATCACGTCTGCGAACCTGCGGCTAGCCACCCCTGGAGCGCCGATCGGTTTCAAACCGGTCGGTGCTCTAGCCCTGGGCGATCGCGTGCACCCGCCCACGACGGGCCGGATGCGGGGGGCGGCGGAGCCCATGCACCATGTCGGACAGGCCCGCCAACGTCAGCGGGAACATGTCGTAGACATTGCGAATCTCGGCGATGGTGGGCGCATCCCAGACGTGCGGCGGCTCGGGGTTGAGCCAGGCCGAGTGCGGGAAACGATCCGCGAGCCGAGCCAACCACGTGATGCCCACCGGTCCTCCGCGACCGTCCCACCAGTTGGAGGTGCTCATCATCAGCTCGCCCGGGTGCATGTAGGCGTCCCCGACCATGATCAACCGCCAGCTCGGGTCGTACTTGCGCAGGATCTCCTCGGTCCGGATCGGCTTGGTGAACGCCGCGTCTTCGTACACCTGGGCGTAGACGCAGTTGTGAAAGTAGTACGGTTTGAGCTCGCGAAAGCCACCAGCGGAGTGCGCGGCCGAAAACAGGCGGCTGACCAACCGCGCGAACGGGTCCATGCTGCCACCGACGTCCATCATCAGCAGCACCCGCACGTCGTTCTTGCGAGGCGGTCGCACCACGATCTCGAGGTCGCCGCAGTTGCGTGCCGTCGCATCGACCGTCTCGTCGAGGTCGAGCTCTTCCTCGGCGGTCTTGCGACCCATCGTACGGAGCTTTCGCAGCGCGGCCGCGATCTGGCGGGTGTCGAGCACCAGGTCCTTGCGGTAGGCACGAAAGCGTCGGGCGTCGGCGACCGCGAGCGCACTGCGGCCTCCACCTTTGCCTCCGATGCGAATGCCCGCCGGGTTGACACCTCCCTGCCCGAACGGCGACGTGCCACCGGTGCCGACCCAGCGGTTTCCGCCCTCGTGCCGCTTCTTCTGCTCCTCGAGTCGCTCGAGCAACTCACGCCGCAGCGTGTCCATGTCCATCGCCTCCAGCTCGGCGCGGAGCTTGGGGTCGAGGTACTGCAGCTGCTTCGGATCCTTGAGCCACTCGTCGAGGTTCTGAACCAACGCGGACAGGTCCGCCTGCACCCCGCGAAACGTGACGCCGAAGGCCTGGTCGAACGCGTCGTAGTGGGTCTCGGACGGCACCAGAAGACAGCGCGCGACCTGGTAGAAGCCATCGAGCGTGTCTTCGTGCAGCCCATCGGCCATCGCACGCATGAGCGCCAGCCAGTTGTGTGCGCTGACCGGAACCCCGGCGGTGCGAAGGTTGTAGAAGAAGTCGAGGAACATGCGCCGCCCCGCTTATGCGCGCCCTCGACGACGGTTCAGCATCTCGACGTCCTGCTCTTTCTTCAGCAGGGTGCCCAAGAAGGGCAGACCTGCACCGAGCAGCTTGGCTTCGCTGATTCCGCTGTGACGCAGCGCGCTGATCCAGTCGATGAACTCGCTGGTGGACGGCGGCTTGCGCAACCCGTCGATGGCCCGCAGGCGATAGAACGACTCCAGCGCGCTGGCGAGCAGCTTCTCTTCGACGTCCGGGTGATGCACCCGGACGATGCGCTGCATCATTTCGCGGTCGGGGAACTCGATGAAGTGAAACACGCAGCGACGCAGGAACGCGTCGGGCAGTTCCTTCTCGTTGTTGCTGGTAATGACCACCACCGGGCGGTGCTCGGCGGTCACGGTCTCGCCCGTCTCGGGCACCGTGAAGCTCATCGTGTCGATCTCGTGCAGTAGGTCGTTGGGGAACTCGAGGTCGGCCTTGTCGATCTCGTCGATGAGCACCACCGTCTTGCTCTCGCTCTTGAACGCGCGCCCCAGCGGGCCCATGTCGATGTAACGGCGAATGTCGGACACGTCGCCTTCTCCGAAGCGGCTGTCGTGCAGACGACGAACGGTGTCGTAGACGTACAGACCCTCCGCGGCCTTGGTGGTGGACTTGACCTGCCAGCGTTCGAGCGCCATCTGCATCGCCTTGGCCAGGTTGACCGCGAGCAGCGTCTTGCCCGTTCCCGGCTCGCCCTTGAGCAGCAACGGGCGCCCCAGATGCATTGCAACGTCGACGGAACGCGCCAATTCGTCCGAAACGATGTAGTCGTCAGTGCCTCGAAAATTCGTCGCCATGAACGCTCGCGAGTATGGCATACGCGTTTGGATGGCCCTGGCACGCACCCTTGCGTGCCTGGCCCTGCTTGGGGCCAGTGCATGTGACGCCGAACCGACGCCGACCCCACAGGTCGAAGCGCCTGCCGCGGCACAGCCCGAAGCATCGCCCACCGCAGAACCGCCGCCGCCCCCGGCAACACCGCCCGAACCGCCACCTGCCGTCGAACCGCCCGCCCCTGCAGAAGCGCCCGAGCCCGCTGCACCCCAAGAGCCCATCGAACTTCGACGTGCCGACCGAACGACGATGCTCTACGACGCGCCGCGGTTTTCCGCAGCCTTTCGCGGCAAGATTGCACGCGGCGAGACGTTCGCAGTGTTCGAGCACGCCGACGGCGACCCCGAATGCAAGGCGGGTTGGGGCCGTGTCGGCACGGTCGCATTCGTGTGCCTGGGTCGCAGCAGCGTCACCGCCGGCCCCCCTCCGCGGCCACTGCCGCGCATCGGCGCCAACGGGCTCACGCCGTTTCGGTACGCCAAGCGCCGCAGCGCGGACCACCAGGCACCGGTGTGGAGGTCTCGCGCCGCACTCAAGCGCGGCGACGACCCCGTCGGCGCACTCGAGATGGACCACGACTATGCCTTCGTGCGGCGGCGCTGGGCCAACGGCGAACGCATCCTGGTGGACGACGCCCGCCGCGTGGTGAAGGAGTCGGACGTTCGCAAGTTCTCCCCGAGCACCTTCGAAGGCCGAGACCTGCTCAACGAGCCCCTGCCCTCCGAGGGCACGTTGGCGTTCGTGGTGGCGTGGCCACACGCGCAGAAGCTCGAGACGCCGCACCCCGACGCGAAGTCGTCCGGCAGGTTGGCCTTTCAAACCACCGTCGTGGTGACCGACGCGCCCACACGCAAACGCGGCAAGAACTTCTACCCGCTGCACGACGGCAGCGGCTGGGTCGAGGCACGTGCCGTCCGCCGCTACATCCCCGCAGCTCCCCCCGAGAACGTCAGCGACACCGCAATCTGGGTCGACGTAGAGGTCTCCCAGCAGACGCTCACCCTCTACCGCGGATCCAAGCCGATCTTCCTCACCGTCATCTCCTCAGGCACGGGCAAGAACCCCACCCCGCTGGGCCTGTACCGCATGGAGAGCAAACATGCGCTCACCGACATGCGCTCCAAGCCCGGAGACGACGACGCCTACCACGTCGAAGCCGTCCCCTGGGCCATGTACTTCGACGGGCGCTTCGCGGTGCACGGGGCCTACTGGCACAACCGCTTCGGCAACCGTGTCAGCCACGGGTGCGTCAACCTGTCCCCAAAGGACGCAAAGCGAGTCTTCGACGCCCTCGACCCACCGCTCCCCAACGGTTGGGTCAGCGTCTACGAACACGACGAGGTCCGCGGCTCCCTCGTCCGCGTCCGCAAGGGCACCAAGGTCCCCCCCGACCGACGCCGCGAACCACGCCGCCGACAGTAGTCAGCGGCTGCGGTCGGACAACGGCGTGGGGTTGACCGAGGTGACGTACCAGTCGCCCCACTCGAACTTCATGTGGAGCGTGAGCTCCCGCCCCTGTCCGCTCTCGTCGCCCGCCGGATCCCGCGCGAGCGAGACCACCGCGGTCGGCGAGTAAGCTCCGGGCACGACCTCCACCGTTCGAATCTCGACCGCGCTGCCGGCCAGCTCGGTGAGCACGTCGGCGATGGCAAAGGTCCGGGCGGCGTCGGTGGTCTGCAGCCGAGCCAACGCCCGGCGTAGCGCCTCTTCGGGTTCCATGTTTCCGGCGATGCGCGCGATGAGATACGCCTGGCCGACCTCGAAAAAGAAGCTGACGATCTGGGCGTCTTCGAGGTCGTCGGGAAGCCCGAGCGCCTCGCGGAACTCCTTCGATGCGGTACGGCTGACCGCATCACGCAGTGCGTCGAACGCATCGTCGCGACCCACCAAGGACTCCACTGCAGCGAAGAAGCCGTGCAGCACGGGCGCACCATCTCGATCGAGTTGGGCGGTGATCTTTTCGACCGCGTCGGCTCTGACCCGGCGCGCGTGCGACGGCGACGTCAGTCGGCGGGCGTCGTCGACGTCGCCCCGGCCAAGCGCAGCCAAGAACTCCCGCGAACGTTTCGCAATGCGATCGCGGTGCTGATCGTTGGAGTCGAGCGCAGGTCGCTCCCCCAGCATCTGCAGCACGTCGGCGACCGGAATCGCAAAGCCGCCGACCTTGTCGCGCCAGGTCCAGGTGACGATGCCCACCACCCGTCCGTAGCGGTCGAGGACCGGCCCTCCGCTTTGCCCCCGCTGCACGTCGGCGTCGATGCCGACGAACTGCCCCGGGCCGGCCGCTGGATTGACCGCGCCAAGCGTGGTGACGGATGCGTTGTAGGAGGTGAAGTGCGCCGTGTCGGGGTCGGGAATGGGCGCGTCCTCGGTGGGATGCTCGTACTCGACGAGCACCACCGGGTCACCCGCGCCGAGGTAACGGCCGACGGGGAGCGGCTTGCGGGCAGCCAACGGCAGACGGGGCAGATCGTCGTCGGTGTGCACACGAATGAGCGCGAGATCTCGCAGCGGGTCGGTGTAGACGACTTCGACGCTGTGATAGGTGCGGGGCGGATCATGCGCAGGGAACGAGACGGACTCCACATGGCTGGCGTCCTCCACCACGTGGCGGTTGGTGACGAGGTAGCCTCGGGGGTCGACCACGAAGCCCAAACCCCGTCCCGATGGCGTATGCACCACCGCCACCGCCGCTTCGGCCCGCTCGACCAGATGGTCGTTGGACGAGGTGCGGTGCCGCGCGGCCGAGACGACCGAGACTTCCGCGTACGCTTTGGGGCGACTCGCGCAGCCCGCACCGAGGGCGAGTGTCAGTAAGACACCGCCGAACAACCCACATTGCGCACTTTTCTTCACTTTCCGCCGCCTCCGTCCGTCATGGAAGTGTTGTCTTCCACCCGCTTTTTTCAGCGTAGCCCAATGCGAATCGTGAGCCAGCTCCGTAGTAGGGCCCACGTTCGTCCCGCCCGGTGGTTCCAACTGGGCCTTCGCGGACCAATTGCATGGCGGGTGCAATCATCCCGTCCCATGGAGCGTTCGTAGTCCGCATGCGCGTCGAGCTCAGCGCCATTTCCAAGACCTACGACGGCGCCACGTATGCGGTGCGCGACGTGGATTTGACGATCCCCAGCGGGTCCATCCTGGGCCTGATCGGACCCAACGGTGCTGGAAAGTCCACCGCGCTGCGCATGGTCGCCACCGTGATGGAGCCCACCGGGGGCACGATCGCCTACGACGGAGAGGTCGCGAGCGACCCCGAGAGCCACCAGCGCCTGCGCAGCCGCATCGGCTTTCTCGGCGACGGCAACCCGCTCTACAAGGACATGACCGCGTCCGAATACCTGACCTTCTTCGGGCAGTGTTTTGGACTGCGCGGCGCGGCGCTGCAGCACAAGGTCGACGACGTGTTGGCCACCTTCAACCTGGGCAACAAGGCCAACGCAAAATGCAAGGCGCTGTCCAAGGGCATGCGCCAGCGACTGCTCGTCGCGCGCTGCCTGTTGCACGACCCCTCGCTCCTCATCCTCGACGAGCCCGCTGATGGCCTCGACCCTCGAGGGCGCAGTGACCTGCGCAAGATCGTGGCGCAGATTCGCGACCGCGGCGTCACGATCATCATCTCCTCTCACATCCTGCGCGAGCTCGACGACCTGTGCGATCAGGTCGCCATCCTTCAGCGCGGCTCGATCGTCGTCAGCGGTGATGTCACCGACATCATCGAACGCTACGAGGTCAGTCGCCTGGTCTACGAGCTCCGCATTCTCGATGGCCTGCCGCGCGCTCGAGAGATCCTGGCCCGCCGCAGGGTGCTGATCGAAGGCGAGTCCGAAGCCGACGGTCTCACCGCACTGTCCCTGCAAGTCCAAGGCGATGATGCGGCGGTGGCCGACATGCTCGCCGAGCTGTGCGGAGCCGGGGTGCGGGTGGTGACCTGCAGCCGCATCCGCAGCCGCCTCGAAGACGTCTACAACCGCCTCTCCGAAGACCAAGTGAACTGAGGTCCGCCATGTCCACTCCATCACGCCCTTCGTTCAAGACGCGCCTGCAGCAGCTGCACGGTGCGAGTCTTCCCTTCGTCGCTCGTACGTTTCGAGGCAACCGCTTCCGCCGCTACGCGGCAGGCTCGATCCTGCTCGGTGTGCTGAGCGTGCTGATGGGCATCTGGTTGTCGTTCGGCACCGGCGAGTTCGAGCAGGACATCCGCCGCGGACTCGACCTCGAGGAGTCCCACTGGGACCGTGACCGCATCGAGTTTCAAGTCACGGCCCACGACCCCTACCACTACGAAATGCTCCTGGAGGAGCAGCGGCGACTGACGGCCCACGGCAACGTCGACGACTACTCCCAGCTCGGGTCGGAGCGCGAGCGCGCCTACTCCACCTTGTATACGGCGCTCAGCATCGCGCCTCCCCGAGGCCAGCAGGCGCTGGCGGCACGCGCCACCGCGTTGCTCGAGGCCTACCCACCCTCCCGTGTCGAACCGCAATGGCACTACGCCCAGGACACCCGCGACTGGCAGTTCGATTGGTATGCACCCGCGGAGCGGCAACGCCTCGAAGCGATCATCGACCGGGAACTGCAGCCCAAGGTCGTGCTCTACACCTCACCGCTGTCGGTCATGGACAGCGTTCGCCTCACCGGCGCGGTCGCAGGCGGCTTCGTGGTGCTGCTGATGTTGATCGTGGCGCCGCTTTCGACCGGCGCCACCGTGGCCCAAGAGGTGCACGAAAACACCCTACAGCCGGTGCTCGGCACCCGGCTGCGCCCGGTCGACATCGTCACCGGACTCGCCGCCTCGGGCCTCGCGCTGGGCGGGCTGCTCGCCCTGCCCTCGTTGGGGGTGATGCTGGTTGCCGGTCTCGTCGGCGGATACCTCGCTCACATGCTCCCGCTGCTGTTGCTGCTGCCCGCGGCGACGCTGCTGACCGTCTTGCTCACCGCCCTCGTCGGCTTCGGCCTGGGCAAACGCTGGTCGTCGGGCATCGTCGCGACGGTGCTCACCGGCGTCTTGTGCATGCTGATGCTGTTCTCGGTCGGCCTCGGCATGAACCTCGAGGACGAAATGGTGGGGCTCATCGCGATGCTGCCGCCGGTGGGCGTCGTGCACGAGCTGCGTGAGCTGTTCGTGCCCGGCGACAACCTACGGTTCGGCGACACCCAACACGCGCTCGTCGTCGTCTGCGTTTCCGTCGTTGCGTACACCGCACTCGCGTTCGTCATCGGTCGCGCGCTCACGCGGCGTGTGGCGGGGCGCACCCAGCCATCGTTGACTCGCGTCGAGGGGTTCATCGCCGCGGCCACCACCATGGCCCTGGCCTTCGCGGTCCTCCCCGACTTCAAGAACAACCACGCGGTCGAGGTCTACTTCGTGTCGCTGGGCTTGGCCTGCGTGCCGTGGATGCTGGTGCTGTCGGGCCGGGTCCCGGTCGGCGACGGGCCGTCGTCCCTGCGCACCATTCCGCTGCGCACCATCATGCTTGAGCTCGCCGCCTACGTGGCGGGGCACGCCATCATCGTCACCGCGATCTTCGGACTCGGCCACATCCCGTTCGCACCGATGGGCGCGTTCCACCTCGTGTGGGCACTGGCTGTGATGGGGCTGCTCGCAGTGCGCATGGTGGCGGTGCCCACCAACATCCTCGGCAGCCTGTTCGCGCTGCTGTGCCTGGGCGCCATCGCCTTCGAGATGGTGTCCGCGGGGGTGTTCGTGGCCGCAGCCGTGCCCGATGCGTACTACCGGCATGCCCCGCATCCGTTCGTGCTGTTCGAGGCCAGCGCGGTGCTGGGCCTGATCCAGCTCGCCCTCACGGTGGCGATCCCGCTGCTCCTCGTTCGGACCCTGCGCAAGGGCTCCGCCGGGCTCGCCTGAGCTGCGAGCAGGATGCCGGAGAACTCCCACGCCTCTTCGCCCCTTGCTCTGCATGGCGATGACGCCGTTCGCATCCGCGCGAGTTCTCCGACATCCTGCTAGGATCCGACCGATGCGTTCTGTGTTGGTCACGGCGGTCATCGCCGCATTGGCAGGCTGTTCCAAGCCACCTCAGCCCGAGCCCTCCACCGCGGCGAAGGCCGAGGCCAAGGCTGATGACGGCGCCGCACCGAAGACCGCGGAGGCCACACCCGCGCCGCTGAGCGAGGAGGACAAGCGGCTGATCGCCGCGGATCCCAAGGCGCTCACGCCCGAGATGCGACGCAAGCGAGCATTCGCGCTGCGCCGCCAGGCGATGCAGAACCCCGACTCGCCCCTGGCCCGCACGCTGACCGACCTCGAAAAGGCCTACGACGAAGGGGAGCTCGATCCCAACGGCCAAAAGACGATGCCCACATTCACGGCCGACGGCAAGCCGCCTGCCAACGGCAAAGGCATGGGCCCCGCAGGCGCGAGGCCGGCCGGCGAATGACCGCAGCCGGGATTCGCGAAGAGGCGCGCGAGGGCGCGCTGTGGTGGACACTCGACAACCCTCGACGACGCAACGCGGTCGGCCCCGATGCGCTGCGGTGGATCGAGTCACGATGCCGCAGCTTGCATGGCGAGACGGTCGTGCTGACCGGCGCGGGTGAGGAAGCCTTCTGTGCCGGCTTCGACCTCACCGCGCTCAACCCGACCGAAGACGGTCCGCACCCCGACGAGCCACTCGCCCACGCCGCGGCCGCAATGGAGCGCGCCGACGCCACGTTCATCGCCGCCTTCAACGGGTTCGCCATCGGAGCCGGACTCGAGCTCGCCTGCGCGTGTGACCTTCGCATCGCGCGCGAAGACGTCTGGTTTGCCATTCCCGCGGCCAAGCTCGGCGTCGTCTATCACCTGGCAGGTCTGCACCGACTGCACGCGGTGCTCGGCGACGCGGTGCTTCGCCGCCTGCTGCTGCTCGGCGAACGGGTGAGCGCGGACGCGTTGGCGGAGTCGGGTGCGGTGACCCACCTGGTCACGCCGGCCGCGCTGCAGGCGACGGTGGAGGCGACCGTGGCGGCGATCAACGCCGGCGACGCACTGAGCCAACGGGCACACCGCGGCTTCTTCCGGGCGTTCAAACACGGCTCGGCGATGGACACCGACTTCGAGGCCCTGCACGAGGACGCCCGCGCCCAGGCCTACGCCCGCATCCGCGAAGCTCGCGTCGCCAAGCCGAGCCACAGCGGGTAGTCTCCCGCGCATGTCCGTGCGCGACCAGATTATGGAGAAGTTCAAGCAGGCCCGCCGCGAGCGCGACGAGCCGACCAAGAACGTCATCGCCATGCTCCGCACCAAGGTGCAGAACGTGCTCAAGTCTGGCTCGGGTCGCGAAGAAGACGATGCCCTGTGGAAAGAAACGCTGGCGGCCTACGCCAAGCAGCTCGGCAAGACGATCATCGAGCTGGAAAAGGCGGGCGAGCGCGCAGGCGAAGCCCTGGACGAGGCGAAGTTCGAGCTCGCCTTCTGCGAGCAGTTCCTGCCCAAGAAGCTCGACGAGGCGGCCACCGAAGCCCTCGTTCGCGATGTGATCGCCAAGGTGGGCGTCACTGGGCCCAAGGAGATGGGCAAACTGATGGGCGCCCTCATGAAGGACCACAAGGACGAGATCGACGGCGCCCTCGCCCGTCAGCTCGCGACCAAGATCCTGAGCGAGGCCTGAGTCATTTTCGCAGCAGGATGGCCGCCCCGTGGCCGGCCGCCCCGCTCCCGATGACCACCGCGCGGTCGACCCCGGCCGCGTGCATGCGGCGACACGCCGCCCCCAACAACCGAACCCCCGAGCCGCCGCTGCAGCGGCCCAGCGCGATCGACCCGCCCCAGCGGTTGAGCGACTCGGGGTTCAGCGCGGGCAATGAGGCCATCAACGCTAAAGCGAACGACGCAGCGGGTTCGGAGGCCTCGACCACGGCGAAGTCCTCCAGCCGCTCGCCCTTGTCGTCGAACAGGCGTCCCAACGCTGCGGCCCCACCCAGCCGCGGCGCGGCGAACGGGTCGGCGGTCGCGAAGCGTGCCCCGTCGATCTCCGCGAGAACGGTCCAGCCTCGGCTGCGTGCGAGCTCGGGCCGAGTCAGCAACACCGCGGCTGCTCCATCGGCCTGCGACGAGAGGTTGCCGGCGGTGACGGTGGCGATCGAGGGCGGCACCGACAGTGCGGCTGCGCCCTTGGCCAGCGGCGCGCGACGGGCCAAGCTCTGGGCGGTGATCTCGGCTCGAGGTCCTTCGTCGCGCTCGACGACGAGAACGCCCGCCCCAGCCGGAGCCGGCACGGGCACCACCTCGGGCGCTCCCTCCCGCATACGGCGGTGCGCGCGGGCGTGAGAGCGGACCGCGTAGGCATCCTGCTCCGCACGATCCAACCCCAGCCGCAACGCGACGGCCTCGGCCGCTGCGCCCAAGGTTTGCTCGGTGATCGGGTCGCGCAGCTCGGCTGCGGTGGGGCGAAGGTCGGTGGCTTTGACCCCGGCCCACGCCCGCAACTTGTCCCCCGCGGTCTCGCCCCGGCGGGTGCCCATCACCGCTTCGCGCAACGGTGCCGACAACCCCAACTGAAGGTCGCTGGGCGTCTCCACCCCCACCGCGACCGCGGTGTCGATGTCTCCGACCAGGATGGCGCGACACGCCTCGGCGATCGCCCGCTCGCCCGACACGTCCCCCATGGACACGCTGGGCGCCACGGCGTCCATGCCGGCTCGAAACGCGACTTCGGCCCCGAGCGAGCCCGACGTCCCGCTGCGTGCCGACCCCACCACGACCAGGTCGACCGTCTCCGCCAGCACCGCGGCCCGCAGCAAGAGTTCGCGAACCGCGACGGCGCCCAACGCAGCCGCCGACATGCCCGACAGGCCTCCGCCGCGAGGGCTCCACGGGGTGCGCACCGCCTCGACCACCGCAATGCGTCCGCCCATCATGATGGCGTGTCCTCCATGCTCGCAAAGTCGGCACCGCGTTCGGCCAACTCGGCCAGCAACGACGGCACCCGATAGCGACGACCGAAGCGATCCTCCAGCGCCGCGAGGCGGTTGCGCGCCGCCGACAACCCACGCGCCGACAGATGGCGGAACGGTCCTCCACGAGACGCCGGGTACCCCAAGCCCAACACGGCCGCGACGTCGCCATCCGAGGGGCGCGTCAGCACGCCGTCCTGCAGACACCGCACAGCCTCGAGCGCCGCAACGAGCGTGAGCCGATCGCCGAGTTCATCGGCGTCGCCCGCCCGCGTGCCGGCCACGCCCAGCAGGTCGTGCACCCGAGGATCGGGCTCCTTGCCGGGCCCCGAACGCGACGGGCGATAGAACGCGCGTCCGGTCGCGGCCATGGCCTCGAAGGACGCGGGCACCGCGAAGCGGTCTCCCAGCGCGGCGGTGAGCACATGACCCACGCGCACCGCGGTGGCGAGCCCGAGAAAGTCGAGCAGCTGCAGGGGACCCACGGGCCATCCGGCGCGTCGACACCCACGGTCGATGTCGTCGGGCGAGAAGCCCTCGGCCACGAGCTCCCCCGCGTGGGAGAGGTACGCCGCGAGCACCCGAGTGGTGAAGAACCCGGGGCCATCTCGGACGATGACGGGCGTCTTGTCGATCCGCCGGGCAAACGCCACCGCAGCCGCGAGTGCGCGGGGGGAGGTGTCGGGGGTGCGGACGATCTCGCACAGCGGCCGGGACGACAGCGGGCGGAACAGGCGAATGCCGACCAAGCGATCGGGGTTGCGCATGCGGGCGCCGATCTCGGCCACCGAGGTCGCGCGCGGATGGGTCGCGAGGATCGCATCGGGGCGGACGCGGTCTTCGAGTTCGGCGAACACCCGACGCTTGACCGCGACCTCCTCGGGGACCGATTCGAGCACCAGGTCCATCGTGGAAAAGCCGTCGAGTTCGAGCCCGCCGCTGAGTCGGGCCCGGGCCCGCGTGCGGCGCTCGTGGTCCTTGTCGGTGGCGACCATCGCTTCGACCCGAGCGAGCGCGCGGCCCAGCGCCGCGGGAGACTTCTCGCGAATCCGAACCCGAACCCCGGCACGGGCCGCGGCGACCGCGAGGTCGGCCCCGACGACCCCGCCACCCACGATGCCGAGGCGGTCGAGTCGGGGCGAGCCGACATCAGCCGCAGGGGTCCAACGCTCGAGCGCGCGGGCGCATCGCCAGGTGTGCAGTCGTGTGGCCGCTGCGTCGGAGACTGCGGACTCGCTGAACGCCCCGGCCAGTGGCGCGTGGTCGTGCGCCTTGCCCCGCCCCAACAGCTCGAGGGCGGACAGCCGCGCACCACCGAGCGTCGCATCACTGCGCCGCGCCTCTTGCCACTTCTGCAGCGTTCTTCGGTTGCGCAACGACGCACCGGGCAGGGTCCAGGGTCGGCGAGTCTTCGGCGCTGCCCCTTCGCTCACGATGCGGCGCGCAGCGTCTCGTGCGGCGGCATCCAGACCCGCGGGATGCACAACGGTGTGCACCACACCCAAGCGGCGCGCGTGTGCGGCCCCGAGAACCTCGGCGTCGAGCAACAGATCGAGCGCAGCTTCGAAGCCGACCACATCGGGCACCCGGGTGAGCGCGTCACCGACCGGAAGCAGGCCGAGCTCGATCTGAGTCAGGCCCAAACGCGCGTCGGGGTGGTCGGCAACGATGCGATGCGAACAGGCCAGCGCCAGCTCCAGCCCGATGTCGAAACACGCCCCGTGAACGGCCGCGATGCACGGGAGTTCCGCGCTCGCCAACCGCGACTGCAGCCGCATCACCCGCAGCGCCAGCGCTTGAAGTTCGCGACGGTCTTGGGCGCTGGCGAGCAGGTCGAGCTGCAGGCCACGGCAGAACGCGTGCTCGGACCCTCGCAGCACGACGGCCGCGACGTCACGATCGCCGGCTGCGACGTCGAGCGCGTGCTCCAGCGAACCGAGTTGTTCCGGCCCCAGCCGACCGTCGGCGTCGGTCGGAAGCGTCAACCAGACCAGGCGCCGTCCATCGGCGATCGGCTCGTGCACGGTTTCGACCACGGTCGCGGACTATCGGCTTTCCACCGCAAACGGGCAAGTCAGGCCGAGCCGTCGAGCGGCACGGGGCTGCGCTGTTCCCAGCCGGGCTCGATGAGCGGCGTGAGGTCGTTGGAGGCGTGCGTATGCCAGAACAGCACGTTGTGGGGCCGCCCGCGGTCGTGCGCCTCGGTCCGCCGCAGCGCGGCGATGCACTTCGCGGTGTAGGTGGGCTCGAGCGCGATGCCATGCTCCCGCGCGACGTCGACCGCAACCAGACCCGCTTGGGTCGGCTCACCGTAGCCCGCACCGACCTCGTCGAAGTCGATCTCGTACGACACGCCCGCCTCCCGCAGCAGCGTGCGTGGGCTGCCCGCGACCTCGAGACCCGCGTCGCGCAGCGCCTCCAACGCGCCGCGCATCTTCAGGTGCATCATCAAGGGGTTGAACGCCCACGGCTCGACGGACGAGACGAGGTGCATGTGTACGGGCATGCCCGCCAGCGCAAACCCCAGCGCGAGGCCGGCCGATGTGCCAGCGGATCCCGCGGTGACGTACAGGATGTCGGGCTTGGGCAGCAGGCCGGCCTCGACCTGCGCGGCGAGCTCGAACGCCGCATCGACGAACCCGAAGCAGCCCAGCGGCGTGCTCGCGCCCGCCCCCATCGGCGTGCCCTTGACGTCCGGGCGCCGCCAGAGGTGATAGGCCAGCCAGGCCCGTGGCAGCTCGGCCCGCGACGGTGCGTTCCACAGCTGCGCCCCACACGAGAGCATCACCGCGAGGTTCTTGCGCACGTGCGAGGTCATGGCCTGCGTGAAGGTCAGGCCGTGCAAGGTGCGGCCCTGCGTCTTCAAGAACAGAGCGAGCGCGAGCAAGTGGTGACTGCCGATGCCTCCGACACTCAAGATCGGCCCGTCGGTGTCGAAGGGCGGGTTGGCCAGGATCCACTCCAGCTTGCGGACCTTGCCGCCGCCGTACACCGGGCTGCTCAGATCGTCCCGCTTGATCCAAACCTCGGCCTTGGTGGTGTCCAGCCACGGGGCGCGCTCCACGGGTGTGGGCAGCTCGGCCAATGCCAAGCGCTGCGGAGGCCGGCTCAATCGGGCCAGCAGCGCCGAACCGGACCGGGCCGGGCCGCCTTCGCTCGAATCGTGCGCGGAGCGTGCGTTCACCGGCTCGCTATATCCCGGCCGCCCACCGTTGGCCAAGCGCCAGCCAGGTGGCAGTTGCGTCGATCGAAGCAGCACACATGACCAGCGGTCCGATCCTCGCGAGACGTCCCACCGAGGGGGTTTTGGTGGCCTTTGTGCTACCTTCTGCGAGCTGTGAAGGCCTGCCCATATTGTGCGGAGATGATTCAGGACGCGGCCGCCAAGTGCCGTTATTGCGGTGAGTGGCTCGATCCCTCCAAGCGTCCGGACTGGGCCCAACCCGCTGCAGACGCGGCCTCTGCGCCCCCCGCAGAGGCAAAAGCCGAGGCGGTGGCCGAACCCGCTTCCGAAGCGGCACCCGCCCTCGAGCGGCCGCAGCCGGGGCGCGATGTCGACCCTGCGTCCACGACCACCGACGGCTCCGTGCACCGGCCTCGCCGTCGCGGGACCCAGGTCTGGTCAGCCCCGGCGTGGATGGCCCGCGAGGACGAGCCCAAGGCGGCCAAACCCGCCGCGGCGCCCGTCGAGCCCGAGCCTCCGCTCGCCACCCCTCCCGCAGCCGAGGCCCCCGCAGCCGCACCGATCGACAGCGCCGAACTCCTCGCGACCCCCGCTCCCGCCGCAGCCCCGGTCGAACACACCATCGACGAGGTCGCCGAGCGCATGAAGCGAATCAAAGCCAGCGCCGCGGCGGTCCGTGAGGCGATGCAACGCGAGTCGGCGTCGCTTCAACCCGAGGTGCTCGAAGACGAGTTCGACGATGCGGCCGAGACCATGCATGCGGGGTCCGTCCCCGAAGCGGCTGCCCCCGCGCTCGAAGAACCCACGCCGCAGCCGCCTCCCGATGTCGCGGCCATGATGGGCGACGACTTCGACGACTTCGACGACGACGACGACGACGACAACCTCGACGACGACCTCGGACCCCCCGCGAAGTCGGCGGCCAAGAAAGGTCCGGGCAAACGCGCCCGGCAGACCGACGACTTCGACGACCTCGACGACGAGCCCGACGACGATGCGCTGCCGACCGGCGGCGCCTTGGCGGGCTTCAGCTTCGACGACGATGACGACGACGATTTCGACGACGACGACGATGAGTTCGGCGACGACTTCGGCGATGTCGGGGCGGGTCGACCCATCCCCTGGAAGCCCGTCGCCATCGGGGCGGCGCTCGCCGTTGCACTGGGTGTGGGCGTGTTCTGGGATCGCATTTTCCCCTCCGAAACGCTCGAGGAAGCACCCGCCGGCGAGGAAGCCAACAACGCCGAAGAGGGCGATGAAGCCCCTGCCGCCGATGGACAGGTCGCGCAGGGCAGCGTCGCACCGAGCCCCGCACCGACGGGCGCCCCGGCGGCCCCACCACCGGGCGAAGGACAGCCCGTCGTCCCTGAAGGACAAGCACCCGCTGCGGTCGGCACCCCGGTCGCAAACCCGGCCGATCCCAACGCCCCCGCCGTCGACCCTGCGGCACCGGCCGATCCCAACGCCCCGGCTGTCGACCCTGCGGCCGCCGACCCCAACGCAGCGGCCCCTCCCCCCGCAGCACCCCCTGCTGGAGCCCCGTCCGCCCCCCTTGCGGGCGACGCCCTCGCGGTGCTCGACGAAGCCCGCGGCCTCTACCAAAAGGGCGGCAAGAAGCGCCTCGGCCAAGCCAAGGAGAAGCTGCAAGGCATTCTCGACGCGCAACCCAACAGCGCCGACGCCCTACTCCTGATGGCCCAGGTCCAACTCGAACTCGGTGAGACCGAAGCCTCCCTGGCGACCGCCACCAAGTGCACCACGGTCGCCCCACAAACCGCCGACTGCTGGCTCTCGATCGGCGTCCTCAAGCAAAACGCCAAGGACAAACCTGCCGCCGCCTCCGCATACGAGCGCTACCTCGCCCTCGCCCCCGAAGGCGCCTACGCCAGCCAAGTGAAAAAACAACTCGCCCGCCTCCAATAGCCCAGAAGGCCGCCCCCGAACGCCCCCGCCCCAACGGCCGGAGGGCGTTTCGCGTTAACACCCCCACCGGCACCAGGAGCGGATACGCAACCACCTCAACCTGCGGCGCTTCAAGTCCAGTTTCGAAGCAGAAACCCCGAATATCGCGGTCCGCGAAGTTCGGCCATGCGCCGGCCCATCGACGAAGGGCAGATGCCGCTCTTGCAGGCAAAGGCGCATCAAGCAACTCGGCAAGGGTTGACCTTGTGGGCCGTGCCGCATGTCTTCTCGAGACAGGTCCGAAGCGGTGAGACCGGCCCGGAAGGATGCGACTTTGTTGTCGCATTCTGGGCGATGACGCGCAGGACGTTCGGGTCGAGCCCACGCAGCCCACGCTCCCCCTCGAACGCCATGACGAACCGGCAGCTGCTATTGCGCGTCACGGTCGTCATCGCTGGCGTGACCGGCGGGGAGGGCCGGCAACACGGTCACAGGTTCCTCGGCGAGCGTCGCCTCGAGGATCCGCTCCAGGCGGGCGCGCCGGGATTGCGAGAGGCGGCGCCAGACCTGTGACACGGTGAGCAACCAGCCGCACAGGCCCGCGGAGAACAACGCGAGCCCGTAGCCGAGACCGAGGCCGAGGCCGGCGCCGAGCGAGATCGTCAGCAGGAGCCAGGGCAAGAAGGTGCCTAGACTCGTGAGAACTGCGGTGCCGCCGAGATCGCCAACGACCTCGACGGCGGTCGCACCTGCCCGCCGCGTCAGGTTGACCGCAATCTGCGTCGGCTCGCCGTGGCTGTGCCACTCGACCCCGAGGGAGGTCTCGCGGACCTCCCCCTGGTGCTCTGCGGCGCGGCGAATCGCGGCTATCTTGACCGCTGTCTGCTCCGGATCGAGGTCGCCAGGGATCGTTGCCTCGAGGCGGTAGCGGGTCGGGCCGCCGAGCAGCGCTCCCGAGGCGACGACCACTGGCTCGGCGCCGCCGCGGGCCATCGCCGCGTCGACGAAGCGAGGCTCGATACCGGCCTCGGCGGCGATTTGGCGGAGTTCACTGGCGCTGAAGCCTTCATGTCGCGCGAGCACCCCGGTCCCAACGCTCGCCTCCGCCTCGGCCTGAAGCTGGGCGGCACGCCGGAGGATTACGGCGAGAGCGGCGTCGTCGAAGCGGGGTTCGCTCGGATCAACCATCGTCGCAAGAGTACGTCAGCAGCACGCGTCCGGACGGGACGGGACGGCTGCGTCACGCTCTTGGCTCGTCATCATGAGCACTGCAGGGACGTCGCCCTCCGGCGACCAGTGTATCTCCGTCGCCGTCCTGGGCGCACGGGTTCGAGGTTCATCAAGTCGTCTGACATCGCTTCGTCCTTTGGTCGAGGACGTGTCTGGTTCAAACGGGGGCTACATCAGACGGCTCAGCTCTCGCGGGGTTCGAGGAGGATGCTCGGAATAGGTTGGCGAGGCCCATACAGCGGAGAACACGGTCGTCTGTCAGCTCTCGGCCGCGATGCAGAAGGGGCTCGCCGTGGAGGCCAAGGCGGAGTTGTGGCCCGGTCGAAGATGCGGCGGGTGTTCAGGTCACGAGCAGTGGCACGGTTTGCCGTGCCCGTGACGGAGACGCGAGGCAGCCTTCCCGCCCTGGTACATCCCAGCCAGGCTTGGGCAGGCGATGCGGCGCGGTTCACAAGCCCGAGAGGGCTCCCCCCACCCCGGGCGCCGTCCCACAGCCCGAGAGGCTCCCACCCCGGGCACCGTCCAGAAGCCCGAGACGCTCCCACCCCGAGCACCGTCCATAAGCCCGAGACGCTCCCCCCGGGCGCCGTCCCAACGCCCGAGAACACCTCCAGCCTCCTCAGCAGGAGAGCGAAGCACCCCCGGAGGGGGTGCGCAGCGGGAAAAAAGCCGGAGCCGAGCGCACACCCATCCCTCCCGAGGGGTTCGCAGCGCCCCCTCACCGAAGGGGGGGCGCGAAGAACCCCGGGCGCGGTCCACAAGCCCGAGAGGCTCCCCCCGCCCCGGGCGCCGTCCCACAGCCCGAGAGGCTCCCCCCACCCCGGGCGCGGTCCACAAGCCCGAGAGGCTCCCCCTCTCACCCCTCGAGTTCTTCGAGCTCGACGGTCGCCATCTCCCACCGCTCGCCCAGCTCCGCCAGCTTGTCCTCGTCCCGCTGGTACGCGGTCAGCAGATCGTTGCGCTTGGTCGCGTCCCCGTATGTCTCGGGGTCGGCGAGCTGCAGGTTTCGCTCACGCTGTTCCTTTTCGAGGACCTCGATGCGGGCCTCGAGTTCGGCGATGCGTTTCTTGATCGGCCCCAGCTTCTTGTTGGCCGCGGCGCGGCGTTGGGCCTCTTCGCGTTTGCGGGCCTTCTTCTCCGCCCGCGACTCGCCCGGCTCGGGCTTGGCCTTGGCGTCCGACTCGGCGGGCTTGGGCTCGGCCTTCTTGCCCGGCGACTTGGCGCCCAGATCGGAGGAGGCGGTGGGCTTCTTGGCCTTGGCCTCGGTCCCGTCGCCGAACTTGTCGAGATATTCGTCGAGCGTGCCCGGGTAGAGTTCGACCTTGCCGCTCTCCACATTCCAGATCTTGGTGGCGAGCTGCCGCACGAAGCTGCGGTTGTGACTGACGAAGATCAGCGTGCCGTCGTAAGTGGACAGCGACTTGGCCAAGCTCTCACTCGACTCGAGGTCGAGGTGGTTGGTGGGCTCGTCCATCATGACCAGGTTGCCCGGGTCGATGAGCAGCCGAGCCAAAGCCACCCGCGCCCGCTCCCCGCCCGAAAGCACCTTGATCGGCTTGTCCACGTCCTCTTCTTGAAAGAGGAACGAGCCCAGCATGTTGCGAACCGCGGTCTCCGACGCGCCCGTGTTGCGCTGGGACACCGACTCGAACACGGTGTCGGATCCTGCCAACACGTCGGCGTGGTGCTGCGCGTAGTACCCGAGCTTGACGTTGTGACCGAGCTCGATGCTTCCGCCCTTGGACTCCAGCTCGCCCGCGATGGTGCGCAATAGGGTGGTCTTGCCGGCTCCGTTGACGCCGATGATGCCGATCTTTTCGCCGCGCGAAACGGTGAGGTTGACGTCGTCGAGCACCGTACGGTCGCCGAATCCCTGGTCGAGGTGCTCGACCTTCAGCGCGATGTTGCCGCTGCGCGGACACGGAGGAAACGAGAACGTCATCACCTTGCGGCGCGTGAACGTCTGCACCTCGTCCATCTTTTCGAGCTGCTTGATCCGGCTCTGAACCGCCCGCGCCTTGTTGGCCTGAGCCCGAAAGCGCTCGATGAACTGCTCCGCCTTTTCGCGCTCACGCGCCAGGTTGCGAGCCTGGTTCTCCAGCACGACCTCTTCCTCGGCCCGCTGCTTGATGTACTGGTCGTAGGTGCCGCGAAACTGCCGCACACCTTCGGGCTCGAGGCTGACGATGCGCCCGGCCTGGTCGGCGAGAAAGTCTCGGTCGTGGCAGATCAGGACGAACGCGCCGGAGTACTGGCGAAGAAAGTCGCCGAACCACGCGACCGTGGGAAGATCGAGGTGGTTGGTGGGCTCATCGAGCAGCAACACGTCGGGCCGCGAGAACAACAGCGACGCCAGCACCGCGCGCATGCGCCATCCCCCCGAGAGCTCGGACATCGGCCGCGCGTGCTCACCGGGCTCGAACCCGAGGCCGGCGAGAATACGGTGCGCTTCGTGTTCGGCGTAGTGCAGGTCGAAGTTGGCCAACCGCTCGTGCGCTTCGGCCAGGTCGGCCGAGATGTCCATCATCGCCGCCTCGTCGCCGGCCTCCTGGGCCTTGGCCATCGCGACTTCGGCGGCCGTCACCGCAGCCTCCAGCGCGGGCCGCCCCGGGACCCCGCCCAGCACCGTCTGCAGCACCGTCTTGGGGCTGGTCTCGTCGAGGTCCTGAGAGAGATAGCCGACCCGAGCGTTCTTCTGCAGCCGCACCGCACCGCTGTCGGGCGTGGCCACGCCTGCGACCATGCGCATGATGCTGGACTTGCCCGATCCGTTCGGCCCGATGAGCCCGATGCGATCCCCAGGGGCGATGCGAAGGTCCAGCGCATCCACCAGCTGCTTCTTGCCGAAGCCCAGCGACACCTTGTCGAGCACCACGACGCTCACGAGCCCGCCGTATCACGACCGACGCGCCCGGAGCAACGCGGGCCGCTACACTGGCCCCCCATGAGCGAAACTCCCGGCATCGACCCCGCAATGCTCGAGCGGCTACGCCGCGGTGTTCCGCTGGTCCTAGCGCGCACCGGGCGGTTCCGCTTCGACGGTGAGGACGTCACCCATGCTCGCGTCGCCCAGGCTCTGCGGGCTGGGCTCGACGTGAACGAAGCCGGGGAAGCCATCGTGCATCTGGGCAACCAGTGGTGCTACCTCACGGTCGAGGACTGCCCACTGCGGGTGACGTCCGTGTGGGAGAACGCCGGCACCCTGCACGTCCGCCTCGACGACGGACGCGAACTGCCCCTACCGACGCAGACGCTGCGCGAGGAAGCCGAGCAGGGCCTGCGCATCGAGGTCCCCTCGACGCGCAGTGGCCGTACCCTCGCAGCGCGCTTCACCAATCCCGCCAGCGTAGAGCTTTCCACCTGGATCGCGCTCGACGACGACGGGAATCCTGCCTTGCAGATCGGCGACACGACCCACGCAATCCCCCACGGTTGACGGCGTCCGCGACTTCAGATCCGCTCGACCTCACAGGAACGGAGCGTCCACCGTTCATCGCCAGTCGCCGCGATGCCGATCCTGAACGCGGGGTTGGCCTCGCTCGTGGTCGGCACCGAGATCATGAACTTCAACGAGTCCGACACGAACGAAAAGTCGGCGGCGCTCGTTGTGAAGTATCCGTGGCTGTGCACGACACCTCCGCGAACGGTCATGGTCTCCTCGAAGTCGCCCTCGCACTCGACCATGAGGTCTTGGCCCGCGACGTTCGGCCCCAGCGGCATGAGGATGAATGCGCTGCCCTCCTCCAACACACTGATCTCCGGCTCCATCCAGCTGGCTGCTCCTGCCCGCCAGCGCACACCGTAGCCCGCGAGAAACATCCCGCCGCTCGACGGCTTGTCGGGAGTCAGTGTTGCGACGCCGGTGAGCTGCAGCCGGGGCGTGCCTCGTCGCTTTCGCAGCGTGCCGCCCGACGGGTTGGATTTGGTCTCCATCGGTCCGAACCGACGCTCGAACGCAGGGTCGAACACGGTGCCCTGCGGCACCGGGCCCAACCGCGGCACACCGTTGCGTTTCGACACGCCAGGCCCCTTCGCGATGGGTGTCTTCGCGGTTCGAGCACGCTTCGCCTTGCGGACCTTCTTGGCCTTTGCCTTCTTCGAAGCCGCGGTTCGCTTTCGAGCGGCGGGTGCTCCGTGGGCAGCACTCACGGACAGCAGGAAAACGGAGCAGACGGAGAATCGGATCGCGAAACGCTTCATCGGGCCTCCACTGTTGGATGCGCTCGCGAGCGTTTGTGACAGGCCCCGTGCAATCTCAGCGAAGACGGACGTCTTCGAGTCGGACGCCAGCGTCCGGACACGGCACGACCTGCGCGGTGACGATGCTGTGCTGATAGAGCACGTCGACGATGCGCACCCGAATCGACCGGGGCGCGGTGGGCAGCGGCTGTGCCTGGGAGCGGGTTGGCAAGGCGCGACGTTGGTGCGACCGGGCGAAGGACGCATCGGTCTGCAACGCGAGTAGCGGAGAGGCGTCCCAGGTGATCGCCCAGGCATCGACCAGGTCGAGCGGGTCCTGGACCGCAGCACGCAACGCCTCGCTCATTCGCTCGGGGTGCGGCACGCCATAGTCGTCGAGGACCAACGTCCAGGTGTCCCCGTCGCGCATCACGTCGAGCCCGACGTTGGGCAGCTCGTGCACCGCGGCTGCGGGGGCGGCTGCCACGGCGTCGTTCCACAAGTCCTCGGAGACCCGCAGCACGGTGACGTCGACCCCTTGAACCGGCTCCCGCCGCAGCGGCAGATCGAAATGGCGGCCGACCACGACGACCGCATCGGACTGAGCCGGGCGTTCGGCCACCCAGGCGGCGATGCGCGCTTCGGTGACCGCCTCGTCGTAACCCGCGACCACCACCGGGGCGCCGTCCAGCGTCCCTGCAAACGGACCGTGGGGCTCCCCATCGACGCGGAGGTGCCGACACACCCGCGGGGCGAAACGCTCCCGCCGGTCGGGCTCGACGACCCGCTCGACGCGGACGGGGACGGGGCCGTCGAGTTCGACATCGAGAAGACGTTTGGTGGCGATGTGCACCGCGGATGCCGAGGCATCGACGCCGATGAAACGCCGACCCAAGCCACGTGCGGCAACACCGAGCGTGCCTGAGCCACAGAACGCATCGAGCACCAGGTCGCCGGGGTTGGACGACGCTTCGATGATGCGCCGCGCGAGGCTCTCGTTCTTCTGCGTGGCGTAGCCGCACTTCTCGCCCGAGAAGCTCTTGATCTGGATCGAGTCGAGCGACTCCTTGCCACGAAGCGCGAACTCGGAGGTGTTGGCGTTCCAGACGTCGTCGATCGGCACGCCCTTGCCCGTGGGTGGCTTGCCGTCACGCCGCACGTAGCCGGGCGGGTACGGCACGTACTTCTTGTTGAACGTGAAGGCCTGCGGGTCCTTCACGTAGAAGTAGATGAGGTCGTGGTTGCGGATCCAGTTCTTGGCTTTGGACTTGAAGCCCGAGACCCACCCGATGCGCCAGACGATCTCGCGCTGAAAACAGCCCGGCCCGAACACTTCGTCGAGCACCAGCTTGGCCATGTGCCCGACGGTGGGATCGACGTGCAGATAGAAGCTGCCGTGGGGAGCGAGCAGCGCGTGCATGCGCCGCAGCCGAGGCGCCATCATCTGCAGGAAGCCGGTGGCACCGCCATCGAAGCGGTCGCTGTAGGCCGGGGCTCGAATCTCGGGCGCCGCCTTGCGCGACTCTCCGTGCCCGACTCGCGTCGCCACCTCGAACTGCCCCCCGGTGGAAAACGGAGGGTCGATGTAGATCAGGTCGACCTGCTCGCGATGCGTCTTCAGCAACGCATCGAGGGCATGCAGGTTGTCGCCGTGCAGGATGCGGTCGGGAGCGTCGCCGCGCCCGATCTGCTGTGCCGGCTCGAGCACCGCGTTCACGGTCGCGGGCTCGGCCAGGTTGCCGTGTTCGTCGTACTTGCCCGGCCAGACGAGCTCGGGCCCCGCGCCCCGACTCACTCGCCAGCCGCCGGCTGGGCCTGCGGGCGTTGGGCCTCGCCCGTACCCGGCAACGACAGCGAGCGCACGTAGGCGGTGAGCACCATCAGCTTGGCCTCGGTGAACTCGCCCGCGAACCCAGGCATCGCGGGCGGCTTGCCACCGCGAATCACGCCCATGATCTGCTGGTCGCTCTTGGACTGCATGAGCACCATGTTGTTGAGCCGACCGTTGGCCGCCGGGACCTCTGCCACCCCGCCGCCGTCGAAGCCGTGGCAACGTGCGCAATACTGGTCGTAGATCTGCTTGCCGTCGATCGGCGTCTCGGGCCCCGTGGGGTCACCGCACGCGAGCGCTCCGATGCAGAGCGCGAGAGGCAAAGCCAGCTTCATGCGCTGCGTACCTAGCATGCCCCAGGGCACGGTGGCCAGGGCCTGCGACCGGATGCCACCGGGATCTCGCGGCCGCGCGCCGCGGTGCACGACGGTGCCTTAGGCGCTCTAGCCTACAGGCGCGGCTGCAGGCGTAGGGCCGCGGTCGTCAGGCCAGGCTCGGGGGTGGGCGCAGGCGCAGCGTCATCGACCTCGGGGGCCGCGGTCGTCGTTGTCGTGGGGGCCACGGGCACCACCGCCTCGGATGTCTCGGGCGAGGCGGGCTCGCTCGGCGCGACGGCTTCGGGGGTCGGCTCGGGCGTTGCGTCCGGCTGGGGGTCTGGCTGGGGGTCGGGCGTCGGGTCTGGCGCCACGGCTTCGGGCAACGGCTCGGGGCCGGTCGGGGGCACGTCACCGGGATCGAGCACCACGTTGCCGTCGGCATCGACGAGAGCACCACGCGGGGCGAGGTAGTTGCCTTCGCCATCGAGGATGCCCAGGCGCATGCCGAGGCTGTCGTTGTAGATGTCGACCGCCTGCTCGTAGCCCTTGCGGCTCTTGCCGTAGAAGACACCCGAGGTGATCGCAAAGCCGACGGTGGCCAGACCTCCGCCCAGAAGCACACCGCCCGCCGGGTCGATCTCGCCCAGGTTGAGCCCTTCGCGGGCCGACGCTGCAGCCCCGGCCACGGTGAGAATGCCGGCCGCGACCGTGAGCGCGGCGAACAGTCGGCTGCGACGCAGCTGCTTGGTGGGCAACGCTGCGGCCGAGTTGGCGTCGGAGCGCAGCACCGCATCGAGCGACTGCCAGCTGCGCGGCGTCGAGGGGTCGGTGCCCTTGGTGTACCGGGTGCCCTGCGGCATGTTCTCCCGGTAGATCTGCTCCTCGGCGTAGAGGCGCTCGCGCTCGTCTCGGTCCTCGACCTTTTCGAGTGCCTCGAAGTCGGTGGGCGGAAGCTGAGGCGCCAGCGTCATGCAGCCGCTCGACAGCACCGCGAGCGAAACCGAGGCGGCAATCCCACGCAGTGCGGGAGCCACGGCGCTCTGGGGAGATCGGAACAAGTGCCTCACAGTCTCGTTCGACGGTACCACGTCCACCTCGGTGGGGAGCCCGGCGAGGGACCATCCGTCCCACGGGCGCCCGACGCGAGGCCCGCCGCTCCCGACCACCAACGCAGCCCGCCCGCCCGGCTTACAGCGCCCTAGGAACTCGCGATCTTCTTTTCGAGCCGAGCGATGCGGCGAGGGCACGGCGCCAGCGATGCCCGGGCGACCGCCAACGCCAAGTCGGGACGCCGCTTCTTGTGCTCGAGATGCTTGGCCAGCGCATCGTGAGCCCGGACATGCCCGGGGGACACGTCACAGACCCGCTGCCACAGGGCCGCCGCGGCGTCGTGTTGGTCGGCGGTGCGGTGCAGATCGGCGAGCAGCAGCGCAGCATCGAGCCACCCGTCGTCCGTGCCGCGCTGGGGATGGCGGGGCGGCGGCAACTTGGAGCCGCGCCGGGGGCGGGCCGGCCCGACGAACGGCTCGAGCACGGAGACGGCGACCTCGGGCGCCTCGACCCGGCGCAGATGCGTGGCCGCCCCCACCGCCTCGGCAGCGCACTGGGGCTGCTGCAGCCGTTGCGCCACCGCGGTGGCCACCGAACACAGCGCGAACACATCCCCCCGGTTGTGCAGCTGCGCGGCCGCCAAGTCGTCGCGCAAGAACGGGTCGAGCATGTCCGGCTCGGACTCGCGGTCGGACTGGGACTGGGACTCGGACTCGGACTGGGCCAGCGCCTCGGCCAACCCGGGGGTGGCGGCCATGCGCTCCCACAGCTCGGCGATCTCCATGCCGCCCATGTCTCCTCGGCGACGGTGACCGAGCAGTTCGGCCTCGAGGGTGCCGAGCTTGCAGTTGGGCAACGACCCCTTGAGCACCCGCCGTGCCGGCACCACGAGGTCGAGGTGTTCCGCGGCCAACGACGCCACCCCACCGGGCGCGGAGTCTCCCAAGGCCAGTCGCTGCGCACGAACACGCAGCCGCGGCAGGTCGAACGACTTTCCGTTGTAGGAGAGCAACCGGGTGCCCGGGCGCAGCACCTGGTCGAGGCACGCGAACACGTCGGCGAGAAACGGACGCTCGGCGCCGGGGTCGTGCAGCGTCCACTGCATCAGATGCACCCGACCGCGCTCGTGCCAGGCGAGCGCAGCCATGAACGGCACCAGCGAAGCACCCAAGCCGCTGGTCTCGATGTCGAGCACCACGACCGGGCGCTGAGCGTCGAGCGGCGCAGCGGCGGGCCCCTCGAGGGAGCGGACCGCGGCGCTGACCTGGGCGGCCTCGGGCACCTCGAGGGTTTCCATGCCCCGCGGCACGGCGTGGGGACCGAGCACGCCGACCAGCGGCGTCGCCACGGGTGCGGTCCACCGGGTTTGTGCCCACCCGCTGCAAGACGAAGCGCCGCCCATGAGTCGAGACGCAGGTTTAGCTGGGGCGCGAGCACCCAATCGATCGCGAAGCCTCATCGTGAACCCGGTGTTGCTGGGCCAGCGGCGGCACACTGCGCCGCCATGGCCTGGAGCACCGATACCACGTGGCCGCGCGAGACCTCCCACGCATCGTCGGACGCAGCGCCCATGCACGTGGGGCAGCCTTGCTCGCAGCCGCACGACATGACCACCGCTTGGGCACGCTGCAGCAACGCAGGGCCGAGTTCGTGGGCAGCCGAGGCGAACCCTGCCCCACCCGCATTGCGATCGTAGAGCACCACGTAGGGCTGGGCCGCGGCGTTGAGCACGGTATCGGGCGAGGGGCGACGCCCGGGTTTGATCACCGGGCCCCAGCTTCCGGGGTGACCCGCGGTGAGTACGTGCCCCAAGTCTCCGACGTCGCACATGAGCACCATCGCGGCGACGTGGCGCAGGGCGTGGGCCACGGCCAGCGCGGTGGCAGCCCGCTCGACCGGGTCCGGTGGCGCAGGCCGAAGGCCTTCGTCGGATTCGTCCAACGCGGGGGGATCGGGCACAGCCCAGTAGGCCGCCACGGTGTGCAACTCGAGGTCGGGCAACGCGATGGGCCCGAAGCCGATGTTTTCGTGGGTGCCGAAGCGGATCTTCTTGAACCCGGGCACCTGTCGCACGAGGTGCGCGAGACCCTGGCCTTGCACTGGCACGGCGGCGGGCTGCGTAGAGTCGGCCTCGGGATTGGCGTCGGGATCGATGACCCGCACGTTGGTGTTGGAGATGGCCTCGGTGTAGTAGTCGGCGTCGACCTTGCGCACGAAGGCCTTGCGCGCATCCCACTGCAGATCGAGCACCTCGTGGGTGCGTCCCTCCACGGTGTAGATGGCGCCCGGGTGCAGGTACAGCGGCGCGTCCTCGAAGTCGACCTCGGCCAAGATGTCGCCGCTGGGCTGGTCGATGACCGCGAAGTTCTCCTCGATTGGGCCGCGAATCTCGACCGCTGCGCTGGGGTCGTCGCCGCCGTGTGCGGTGTAGACCGCCGTGTCCCCCTGCCCTGCCCGCACCAGCGCCCCGTGCTCGACCAGGTACTCGAGCCCATCACGCAGGTCTTCGCCCGAGAGGCCGGGCCACGCGCTCGTCGCAGGACCGTCCGAGTCCGCACCGAGTGCACCGCCGACGAACGCCTGCTCGTGGGCGGCGCAGCGGAGGTGGGGCAGCAAGACGTCGGGGTTGTCGGGATCGACGCGGGCGTGTTCGGGCGGGCGTCCCCACAAGAACGAGGCGTCGGCGCCGACGAACTGATCGAGCGGCGAGGAGTTGAGGCACAGCACCCCCAGCGAGGGGCTGGCACGACGCCCCGCCCGGCCCAACCGCTGCACGGTGGCCGCACGCGTGCCGGGATACCCAGAGAGCACGACCGCATCGATGCCGCCGATGTCGATGCCCAACTCGAGCGCGTTGGTGGCCGCGACCAACGAGGCGTCGCCCGAGCGCAACGCGGACTCGACCTCACGGCGCCGGTCGGGCAGGTAACCGCCGCGATAGCCCCGCACCTCGGAGGGAGAGCCGCCCTTGCCCGCCGCCGCGTCGGCACGCGCGTCGTCTTGCATGTAGCGGGTGAGCAGCTCGACTGCTTTTCGGGTGCGGCAGAACACCAAAGTGGGCACCGCCGCCTCGCGCAGCACGGTGGAGACGGCACGTGTCACCTTCATCGCGTCGCGACGGACCCCGGTGATCGGGTCGACGACCTTGGGGTTGAGCACCAGCGTGGTGCGAGGCCCACACGGCGCCCCCGAGCTGTCGATGAGCACGGGTGCGGGTCGAGCGGTGAGCCGCGCGAACAGCTCATCGGGGTTGGCGATGGTGGCCGAGCTGGCGACGAACTGCGGCGTGGAGCCGTAGTGCCGACACAGTCGCAACAACCGACGCAACACGTTGCCGACGTGCGCACCGAACAGACCCCTGTAGGTGTGCAGCTCGTCGAGCACCACGTAGCGCAAGCCGGCGAACACGCTGGCCCAGCCTTCGTGGTGGGGCAACATGCCTCGATGCAGCATGTCGGGGTTGGTGGCGATGACGTGCGCCTTGCGGCGAGCCGCGCGGCGTTCGTCGGGCGGCGTGTCGCCGTCGTACACCGCCACCCCGACCGGCGTGCCTTCGATGGCGGACACCAGACCGCGCAGCGCTTCGACCTGATCGCGGCCGAGCGCCTTGGTGGGGAACATCATCAGCGCGCGCGCCTTGGGGTCGCGCAACACCGACTGCACGATGGGCACCTGGTAGGCGAGCGACTTGCCCGACGCGGTGGACGTGCTGAGCACGACGTCGCGGCCGGCGAGCGACGCATCGATTGCGCGCGCTTGGTGTGTGTAGGGACGCTCCAGACCGCGCGCCTTCAAAGCCGCGAGCAGCCGGGCATCGAGCGCATCCACCCAAGACCCAAACGCCCCGGATCGTGCAACTTCTCGGTGAATCGCGGCGACTTCCACCTCGGGAAGTGCCTGCAACTTCTGCACGACACGTTCGAGGGAGTCGTTGCCCAAAGGCAACGCTTCTCCCGCGCCGGACGTAGCAGATGTACCGTTGCCTGCTGTTTGAAGGAGTGCCCGGGCGCGGGAGAAGCTTGGACTTGGTCGTAGCATTGAACGCCAAGGTGCGCTCATACTGAACGCAAGAACACCGGTACCACGCGTTCAGAGCTGGAGTCAACTCCTTTGCAAACGTCGATCGCTGCGCACTGGTTCCAGGTGCAGGCCGCGCGGCCGAAACACCCTGTCCCCCGGGGACTGCGCAGGCCCGGGCTGCGCGCTACCCGCTACCCGGGTTCGGGCGCTTCGGGGGCCCTGACGAGCTGATCCAGCAGCGCCTCGAAGTCCGCCGGAAGGGGTCGCACGTAGCCCTGCGCGCCACCATCGGACGGGTGTTCGAAGCCGAGCCGCGCGGCGTGCAGCAGCGGGCGCCCCTGCCCTTTGGTGAACCCGCGCACGGTCGGGCCTTGGTAGTCGCGAATGTAGACCTTCTCACCGACGAGCGGATGACCGGCTTCGGAGAGGTGAATGCGGATCTGGTGCTGGCGACCCGTTTCGAGCCGGCACTCCACGTAGCTGACCACGAGCGACTCACCGCCGACGACCAACGAAGGCGGCACCTCGAGCACGTCGAGCACCTGCACGTGTGTGACCGCCTCTTTGGCGTTTTGGCCCTTGGGGCTGCCACGGCGCGGACGCCCACGCAGACCGTCGCCACGGTTGCGCACGATCGGGGTGTCGTAGGTGGCGTCCTGGGCCCTCCCCAACACGAGCGCACGATAGCGCCGGTCGACCGAGTGCACCCGGAACTGTTGCTGCAAGTGGCGCTCTGCACTCTTGGTGCGCGCGAACACCAGCACGCCGGTGGTGTCGATGTCGAGGCGCTGCACGACGCGAAGCATGGGCGTGGGCTTGCGGGTGCGCCGACGCAGCGCCGCGGTGGCTAGGTGCAGCAGCGTTTCGCGCTCGCCCGAGAAGGGCACCGAGATGAGGCCGGCGGGTTTGTCGACCACCACCACGTCCCGATCGACATGCAGCAGCTCGATGACGTGCGCCTTGGCCTTCTGCGGGCTGGGGCTGAGCTCGATGCTCTGTCCCAGCTTCACGCGCGCGGCGGAGTCGGTGGTGACCACCCCATCGGTGCGCACGTGGCCACGGCTGACGATGCCGCGCACCTGATTCCAACTGCGCCCGGGCAGCATGGTGCGCAGCACGGCAGCCAGCGTCTTGCCGTCGCCCTCGTCGTCGATTTCGAATCGCTGGGGCTCGATGCGGTCGTCACTCATCGCGAGCCCGCTTCGTACCGCGCATCGGGGACGAGCACCAGCTTGCCGACCGTGCGCCCCGTCTCCAGGTCGTGGTGGGCCTGGCCGACATCGCTGAGTCGGTAGCGCGTGACCGGGGGTGGCCGGAGCGCCCCCACTTCGGCGAGCTCGAGCAAGCGCGCCATCGAGCGTTCGAGCAACGCGGTGTGGTCGAACATGTAGCTGAGGTTGAAGCCCATCACGCTGCGGTTCTGCGACGTGAGGTCCAAGGGGTTGAACCGAGGCGTACGCAGCCAGTCCCAGGCGAGCTTGAGGTAGTTCATGCGCTGCCCCGCCCGCGGCAGCATGGTCGCGAAGCCGTACACCACGACCCGCCCCGTGGGCGCCAGATGCTCATAGCTTTGGCCGAGGGTCGCCACGCCGTTGGCATCGAACACCGCCTTGAAGCCGTCCGGCGCGTGCCCACGTGCCGCGCCCCAGAGGTCTTCGGTGGACTTGTCGATGACCGCATCGGCCCCCAGCGCGCGCACGACGTCGACCTTGTGCGACCCGCCGACCACACCGACCACGTGACAGCCGCGGTGTCGCGCGAGCTGCACGAGCACCGTACCGACCCCGCCGGCCGCGGAGTGAATCAGCACCGGGTCCCCCTGCCCCGCGCCCGCCAGCTCATGCATCGCGTAGTCGGCGGTCAGGTGCACGGCGCAAAAGCCCGCCGATGCCGCAGCGTCGAAGCCCTTGGGGCGCGCGAACACCTGGCTCCGCGACACGCACAGCTCGGAGACGTAGCCGCCGAAGCGGGTCACCGCCATGACCTCGGCCCCCTCTTCGAGGTCGGTCACGTCGTCGGCGACCTCGGTCACGATGCCCGCGACCTCGAAGCCAGGCGTGATCGGCCAGCCGACAAACTCCTTGGCCGACTTGTACAGACCCATGCGAATCACGCAGTCCGCGTAGTTGATGCCGATCGCGTCGACCTCGATGCGAACCTGGCCCGATGCCAGCGCGGGCGAGGGCCGCTCGTGCACTTCGAGCTTGTCGTAGCCACCGCGTTTGGGAATGACGACCACCTGCATGGGGGCCGCAATGTAGCGCTACCGATACGGGTCGGGGCGGTACGAAAGCAGGGCCACCTCGAATTGGCGCAGGTGGTCGATGGCGGAGCACAGGCTCTCGACGACACGCTCGATGTCGGGGGCGGGCACGCTGGTGGCGAACACATCGTGGCCGCGCTCGAACACGCCCGGAGCGTAGAGCAGGGTTCGCAGCGGACGCGGATCGAGCCGAAGCTCGCGCAACACCGCCACGTCGGGGGCACCCAAGGCCCGAATCCCGCACATCCACTCCCACAGGCTTCGACGGGCTTCGGTGAGCGCACAGTCGAAGTCGGCGTAGCGACCGGGGCCCCCTGCGAGCAGCCGGGTCAGTGGGGTCTCGAGCACCCTCCGCGCTGCACGAGCGTCGTGCGCGAGCGCTTGCAGCCGGGGCGAGAGGTGCTCCAGCTGCAGCGGGAGCGCGACCTCGAGCCGGGCCAGCCGCGACTGCAACGCGCGTCGTCGGAGCACTCGTCGTGCCCCCCGGGCGACCACCCAAGACGCTGCGGTGGCTGAAAATGCCGCTGTCAGTAGCTCCAAACCCCTCCCCTTCGCGTCGACGATTGTAGCGCGACCTCGCCGCAGTGCAGCTCTCACGCCGCTACGTTTGCGGGCAGCAGCGCTGGCGCAGTCTGAGACTCTCCTCCGCGATGGCCCACTCCCGTCCTCTCGAAGGCTTGACGGTGCTCGAACTCGGACAGCTCCTGGCCGGACCGTTTTGCGGGTTCATGCTCGCCGGGTTCGGCGCCACCGTGATCAAGGTGGAGCCCCCGGGCACCGGCGACGCGATTCGGACCTGGCGGGTGCTCGATGACGACGGAACGTCGCTGTGGTGGCGCTCGTTGGCGCGGGACAAGTACAGCGTGACCGCCAACCTCCGCGAGGCGCAAGGCCGAGAGATCGTGCGCGACCTGGTCCGCTCGGGCGTCGACATCGTGATCGAAAACTTCAGGCCGGGTCGTATGGAGGCATGGGGGCTGGGACCGGACGACCTGCACGCCATCGACCCCCGCGTCATCCTCGTGCGCATCTCCGGCTACGGCCAGGACGGGCCCTACGCCGCGCGGCCGGGGTTTGCAAATATCGCCGAGGCCTTCGCGGGCTTTCGACACCTCACCGCGGAACCGGGCCGGCCGCCGGTGCGGGGCGGGGTGAGTCTGGGCGATACGAACGCGGGGCTGCACGCCGCGTACGCCACCTTGGCCGCGGTGTACGAGCGCGACGTGGGCGGCTCGGGCAAAGGGCAGGTGATCGACGTCGCGTTGTACGAGTCGATGTTCAACATGATGGAGAGCCTGCTGCCCGAGTACGACCGCAAAGGCGTGGTGCGGCAGCCGACCGGCGGAGCCTTGCCCGGCATCGTGCCGAGCAACACCTACGCCTGCACCGACGGACGCATCGTGATCGGGGCCAACAGCGAACGCCTGTTCGTGTCGCTGATGCGGCTCGTGGGGCGGGACGACCTCGCCGACGATCCGTCGCTGTCGAGCAACGATGGTCGCAGCGAGCGTGCGGCCGAGTTGGATGCAGCGATCGAAGCCTGGACCTCGAAGCGCCCCTGCAAGGACGCGCTCGAGGGCTTGCGCGAGGCCGAGGTGCCCAGCGGGCCGATCAACACCATCGCCGACATTGCAAGCGACCCGCACGTCAACGCGCGGGCCATGCTCCCTCAGCTTCCGTTGCCTTCGGGCGACCTGCTGCGGGTGCCGGCGGTGGTCCCCAAACTGTCGCGGACGCCGCCGGGCAGTCGGTGGCTCGGCCCCGACCTTGGGGCACACAACGCCCAGATCTACAGCGAGCGGCTCGGCTACGACGCCGCAAAGCTCGAAGCCCTCGCGGCGGCCGGGGTCATTTAGGGGCCGGCTCGGCCTCGACCTTGGGTTCCGGTTCGGGGTCCATCATTTCCGGGGTCCCGTAGATCTCCCCTTGGGGCTCGCCCGCCGGGGGCGGGTCGGCCTTTTCGGGCAACCGCGGTGCAGCCGTGTTGCCGCCGGGCTTGGGCGGTGGCGGGTCGACGACCTCCACCGCGCCGTAGGCCGGCTCGGGCGGAGGGTTGGGAGCCTTCGCCTCGGTGCACCCGGAGACCCACAGCGGCGCGGCGAGCAGCAACGAGGCCACGGCGGGCGCGGACACCGTGGGGGCCGCCGAAGCACCGCAAAACGGGCACGGGTCGGACGCGCGAACCAGACGCTGACAGGAACCGCACGGTGACAGTCGCATCCGGGGATCGTACCGGAGTCGTCACGGCCGAGCGAACGTTGCATCGCGCCCAGGCCTGTGGTCGGCTGGACCCGGACATGGGCGCACGCGTGTGGGTGATGGTGATGGCGGGGCTGCTGGCGAGCGGCTGCGACACGGACGTGGACTCGCCCTTTACGAACGTGTCCGCGGGTGGGACGGGCCAGAGCACCCCCGACACCGACACGTCCACCTCGACGTCGATGGGTTCGGGTTCGACCGAGACGACCGACGGCAGTGCGGGTGCCGAAACGACGGCGGCCGAGTCCACCGGATCGCCCGGCACGACCGAGACCACCGGCTCCGACCCGTGTGTGCCCGATCCCTGCACCGCGCCCGAGGTCTGCGTGGACGGCGTGTGCATGGGTGCCTCCGCCCCGACCCCCGGCGATGTGGTCGTCACCGAGTTTCACCCCAACCCGGCGATCGTCTCCGACGAAGCCGGCGAGTGGCTCGAGTTGCACAACACCGCCGCCGTCGCTGTCGACCTCGGCGGCTGCGAGCTCGCCGACCAAGGTTCGGACGACCACACCATCGCCGGCAGTCTCGTGATCGAGGCGGGCGGCTACGCCGTGCTCGGGCGCAGCGACGCGGGCAACGGAGGCGTCGTGCTCGACTATGCCTACGGCGGCGACATCAGCCTCGGCAACGACGGCGACGAGCTGATCGTTCGCTGTGCGGGCGTCGTGGTCGACGAGTTGGTCTACCTACCGAGCTGGCCCTACGACAACGGTGCAGCCGCGCAGCTCGACCCGGCAGCGGGTGCCGCCAACGACGATGTCATGCAGTGGTGCGAAGCCACCGCAACGTACGGCGACGGCGACCTCGGCACTCCGGGCACCGCGAACAATCCCTGCTGAAGCGTCTTCAGGGGGCGCCCCACCTCGCCAAATCGGGACCTCGGCGACCGTTGCACCACGGAACAATCGACCGAATACGACGCAAGACAGCGTCTTCGTTCGACGCGCCCAGGACCCGCCGCCATGCAAGACATCGTTCGCCTCGCCCTGTACGCCGCTCCCCCGCCCGCCCTCGACGCCTTGCATGCGTTCGATCCCGAGTCCTTCGTCGCGATTTCGATCATCGCCGACGCGCTCGTGTACATCGACCTCGATGGGTCACTGGCCCCATCGCTCGCGCTGTCATGGGAGCGCGACACACCGCTGTCGGTCGTGTTCGACCTCCGCCGCGACGTGACGTTCCACGATGGGACGCCGATGACGGCCGACGACGTCGTCGCGACCTTCGGCGAGCACCTGCACCCGGACAACCCCACAATCAACGGCAAGGGCATCTTCTCGGCGCTCAAGTCGGTGGAAAAGCTGGACACCTACAAGGTCCGCTTCGAAACCCACTTTCCCGACGCGATGCTGCTGCACCGCTTCTTCTTCTCCCAGATCTACCCGGCCCACGTGCTGGCGGAAAAAGGGCGCCAAGCGATCCTCGAGCACCCGATCGGCACGGGCGGCTACCAGCTCGAAGAGTGGGTGCCCGGCGAGCGCATCCTGCTGAAGCGTTTCGATGGGCACTGGGCCAAGACCGCCACGGTCGAGTACCTGGAGATCCCGATCGTGCCCCAGACCGAGTGGGTCGACGCGCTCGCCAACGATGAGCTCGACATCGCGCTGAACATCGATGCGCCCGACGCCCGCCGAGCGCTCGAGGCAGGCCTGGTCGTCGACCACACCCCCTCGACCCTTTCCCACTTCTTCCTGCTCTCCAAGAACGGGCCGCTCGCCGACACCCGCGTGCGCCAGGCCCTCAACCACGCCATTCACCGCGACCTGATCGTCGATGTGGCGGAGCACGGCAACGGCAGCCCCGCGGCGTCCCTACTCGGGCCACAGCAGTACGGCCACGACGAGACGCTGCCGCCGTATCGCTACAGCGTCGACAAAGCCAAGCAGCTTCTGGCCGAGGCCGGCTACCCCGATGGATTCAAGCTCAGCGGGCTGGTCTCGAGCACTTCGGCCGGTGTGTTCCTGGCCGCCAAGGAATTCCTCAGCCGAATCGGGGTCGAGCTCGACGCCGAGGTCGTTCCGCGCTCCGAGTGGATGCGACGCGTGGTCGTAGCCCGCATGATGGGCGGCGATGCGTTCGAAGGCGACTTCGCCGTCACCAACTGCGACAACCCGACCATCAACGGCATCTTTCACCACTTCATCTTCTTGTTCTCTCAAGGGCCGTTCTCGATCGCGGCGCACGAGGAGTACGACAAGCGTTTCCTCGAGACGGCCACCAACCTGGACCCCACCGCCGGACTCGAAGCGATCAACGCACTGGAGCGGTATGCACAAGACGAAGCCCTCGCGTTGTTCACCGTCAACGCGCACGTCTACGCCGCCTGTCGGCCGGGGCTGCACATTCCCTTGCCGGTCTCCGGGCACTTCGACAACTCGGCGTTCTGGAAGCTGACCAAGAACGCCTCCGTCGAGCCCTCCACGGGCTACACCCCCGTCTCTTCGGAGCTTGCGGACGTGGGGCGGCTGCTCGAAGCCACCAGCCACCCCAGCATCTACTTCGGTCCCGACCGCAACACCTACGAGGACCCTGCGCTGCGGCGCCTGTGGGACCGTCTGCGTGCGTCGCAGAGCCGCTGGTCGGCCCAGGACGCACCGATGATGCGAGAGCTCGTCAGCTCGGCGGAAAGCAAGCTGCACCTCGCCACCGTGCTCGACACGACCAACCGTGTGGCCATCGTCGGCTACAACGACGCGGGGCGGCGCTTGTTCGTCAACGAGGGCTACCGGGCGATGATCGACCCCGAAGGGGTGCCGCTGGACGAGCTCGGTGTTGCCAGCCGGGACGTCGAGAGCTGGCAGGAGATCCGTGACGAGGTCTGTGAGTCGGGCACATGGTCGGGCGCGGTCACCGTGACCCGAGGAGACAGTGCGTCGAGGCTACACCTGACCGCCACCCGGGCCCGCGACCGCCACGGCGCTGCGATGGGCTACACCTACGTGTTCTCCGACTTCTCCGGCGCGGAGGAACGCGTGAAGAGTCAGGCCCTGCGGCGCCTGATGGAGCATGTGCCGTACGGCCTGTTCACCATCGGCGAGAACCTCGAAGTCGCGCCGGGGTACAGCACGGCCTGCGAGCAGCTGTTCGAGTGCGGCGGGCAGGAGATCGAAGGCACGCCGCTGCCGAAGCTGCTCGAGCTCGACACCCGAACCGCGGAGAACCTCGGGTTTCTCGTGGAGCAGATCTTCATGGACATCCTCCCCGAGGAGGTCTCGGTCGACCAACTCCCGCAGCGCGTCACGTTCCGGGAAAAGGTGCTCTCTCTGACCGCATCGGTCATTCGCGACGACGCCGGCCAGATCGAGGGAGTTCTGTTCTCCGCGCTCGATGTCACCGCCCTCGAAGCAGCCGAGCGAGAGGTCGAGGAAACGCGCGCCGCGATTGCGGTGCTCGAGGACCGCGATCGGTTCGAGTCGGTCGCGCTGTCGTACCTCGACGCGCTGGAGCGGCTGGTCCCCCACGTCGGAAACGACGCGGGCCAAGACGAAGCGCGCCGCGAGCTGCACACGTTCAAGGGCGAGTTCGGTATGTTCGGCCAGAAGGAGGTGGTCGACGCGATTCACGCGGCCGAAGACGCGTCGAAGATCTCTGCCAGCCAGCTCGTGGCCTTGCGCGACGCGTTCGCGACCCGGCTGCAGGCCAACGAACACATCTGGCAGATTCGCCGCGGTCAGCGTGCCGACCTGCACATCGAGCCTTCCGCGCTGACGCGCCTGGTCCAGACGGTCGGGGATGGCGGGGACGCTCGAGCCACCAAGAAGGCGGTGCTGGAGTTCGCCGCGTACGCCATGGGCAAACCCGCGTCGGCCATGGCTGGCCCGCTCGCCGAGACCACGACCCGCCTGGGGACCCGCTTGGGCAAGAGCGTGAAGTTCGAGTTCGAAGGTGCCGACGTGCGCGTGCCCGAAGCGCACACCGAGCTCTACCGCGTGTTGCCCCACCTGCTACGCAACGCGATCGACCACGGCCTCGAAGCGCCCGAGCACCGCGGCGACAAGCCCACCACCGGCACGATCACCTTCAGCGTGCGGCAGGACGAAGACGGGTTCGAGCTGCGCTTCTCGGACGATGGCCGGGGCATCAACGCCGACGCCGTCGCTGCCAAAGCGCTGCAGTCCGGGGCGATCACCCAAGACGCGCTCGATGGCCTGAAGACCGAGGACGAACGCCTGCAACTGATCTTCCTCTCGGGCGTCAGCACGGCCGAGGAGACGACGGATCTGTCCGGACGTGGAGTCGGCATGGCGGCGGTGCGCGCGGTGGTGGAAAGCCTCGGCGGAACGGTTGCGCTCGCGTCGACCCCCGGCCAAGGCATGACCCTGACGATGCGCGTTCCCCCGATGTCGCTGGACGCGGTCCTGAAGCACACGCTCGTCACTGCGGCGTGACGCTTGCCCCATGTCCGTCGTGTTAACGTCGGGCATGGACTCTCGCGCGCTCGGGCTCGGTGTCGCCGCCATGCTGTGCGTCTCGGGCTGCTATCGAGACTCCGACGACTTCAACGCCAAAGCGGCGGACTACATCTGCCGCTACAACGACCAGGACCCGGACCGACCGTTCTTGGACCACACCCCGGGCCTGGGCGATGGCCTCGGCGTCGATCCCGAGCCCTACAGCGGCCCCTACTGCGAAGACGCCGTCGCCTCCGACCTGACGACCTGCGCCGATGCCTGCGAGTACTCGGCACGCAAAGCTCGTCGGTGCCTCCGCAAGCTCCGGCGAGGCGTTCGACGCGAGTCCTACAACGAGTCGGAGCTGTCGGTGTGCGAGCGGGTCTACACCTGTCCCGACGATGCTTCGGTCGAGACCTATCGGTCGTGCCGCATCACGACGCGTGGGTGTGCGGTCGGTGGCCGCAGCGGTGGGACACCGCTCGCGCTGTTGCTGTTCGCGGGCCTCTTCTTCCGTAGGCGTCGCCGATGAAGACACGGATGCTCGCGCTCCTCCTGCCCCTCGCGCTCGTTGCCTCGTGTGACGAAGACGACGGTGCGACGCCCTCGGCCGAGGCGGCGTCGCGACTGCCCCGCGCCGAGCACTGCGACCCGGTGCGCGAGTGGAACGACGACCTCGTGGCCTTGGAGCAGCGCATGCTCGAGGCGCTCGATGCCCGGCGCGCCGAGGGTCGACACTGCGGGCCCCGTGGGAGCTTCGCTCCGGCTCCGCCGCTTCGCCGCAGCGGGGCCCTCACCTGCGCCGCACGGCTGCACGCGCTCGACATGGCCGAGCGAGGTTTCGTGGACCACGAAGGTGCAGGCGGCTCCACGCCGTGGGATCGGTTGCGCGCCGTGGAGTATGCGTTCGCGACGGCGGACGAGACCATCACCGCGACCGACCTGCCCCCCGAAGACATCCTCGATGCGCTGTGGCTCCCGCGCGAGGGCAGCTGCGCCGCCCTGTCGGCAACCGCCTACACCGAGGTCGGCATCGGTGTGGCGTTGCCCTTCGACCCCGACGATCCGCTCGAGGGCCGACGCTGGACCGTGGTGCTCGCCAAGCCGATCGACTGACGTTTTGCCCGAACCGTGGGCTCGGCCACACCTTCAGCAGTCCGACCGCGAAAACGACGCATTTTGCGGGGGCGTTCCACTTTCGCCGTGGGGACCGCGCACCGCATACTGGCCGCATGGCACGGCTGCAATGGATCTCCGCTTCCGCATTGTTGGCGTCGATGCTGGTCGTGCCGGCCTGCTACGTCGGCCCTGACGGTGTCGGCGGCGAGCCCTGGGAGGGCGAAGGCGACACCGACGAGCTCTACGCCGACAGTGACGAAGGCGAGGACGATCCCACTAGTGACGACAACGGCGGATCCGGTGGCAGCGGGGATCCGAGCGGCGGCGACGCGGGCGACGACTCTGACACCGGCCCCTCGGGTGGCGACTCGGGGGATCCCTCCGGGGGAGACTCCGGTGAAGACCCGACCGGGGATCCCACCGGGGACGACTCGGGCGACGACAGCGGGGGCGACGACTCGGGGGACCCACCGCCACCCAGCGACGAGGTCCCCGACAACGCCTACTGCAACGACGTCGCCCAGTGGGATGGCGCGTTCACCGAGCTGGAGAACGAGATCCTGACCATCGTCAACGAGCGTCGCGCCGAAGGAGCCAACTGCGGCTCCGCCGGCTCGTTCGGTCCGGCCGGGCCCGTGACGATGAGCCCGGCCCTGCGGTGTTCGTCTCGCGTGCACAGCAAGGACATGGTCGACCGCAACTTCTTCAACCACACCAACCCCTCGGGCGAGTCGCCGTTTCAGCGCATGGGCATGGCAGGCTACCAGTACAGCACCGCGGGAGAGAACATCGCCGGGGGCAACAGCACCGCGGCGGCGACGATGCAGCAGTGGATGGACAGCGACGGCCACTGCAGCAACATCATGAACCCGGCCTTCACCGAGCTGGGCGTGGGCTACTACCCCGGCGGCCAATACGGCCACATGTGGACGCAGAACTTCGGCTCCCCGTAGGTGCTACGGTTGCGGCCGTGAAGACGCTGAGCGCCGCGGCGGGCCTGTTCCTGATCAGCGGCTGTGTGATCGACGAGGTGAGAGAGGACGATGTCGGCGACGCGCCGGCCTGCGCAGCCGCGTCGTTGCGACCGCACGACTGGGCCTCCCGCGAGGACACACTGATCGACGCGATCAACGATGTGCGCGCGATGGGAGCAACATGCGGTGAGCGGACACGAGACCCGGTCCCCGACCTCGAGCTCTCGCCCGCGCTTCGCTGCGCATCCAGACGCCACGCCGTCGACCAAGCCGACGCCGGCACCGTGTCCCACGTGGGCTCGCGCGGCGACGACACCTTGGCGCGAGTCGACCTCGCCCAGTACGACGGGGTGCCGACCCACGAGCTGCTGGCCGGCGACTTTCTCGACCCCGAGGCCGTCGTGCAGGCGTGGCTGAAGTCACCCGCCGAATGTGACGCGATGCTCGACGCGAGCGCGACCGAGGTCGGACCGGGGTTCGCGCGCAGCGAAGACGGCGGTACGACGGCCTGGGTCTTGCTCATCGGCGAGTCACGGGACTGACACGACCCCGGCAATAGGCCGAATTCGGGGTCGCAGGGCCATTGGCCGCGCGCCTTGGACGTGAGCCACGCAGCCGATACAAACGACGCGCCACGGCGCGCGCATGGACACCCACAGCAAGCTTCGCCACCTCGCCGAGATGCACGGGCTGCAGCTCGGCTACACCGACATTCACGGCACCCATCAGGCCGCGCAGCCCGAGCCGTTGCAGCGCGCCCTCGAGGCGCTCGGTGTCGAGGCCGGCAATGATGCGGCGCTCGACCGTGGCCTCGCCCTGGCCCACCGCGAACGCCACGCCCGACGTTTGCCCCCCGTCGTGGTGGCATGGGACGGGGAGACCTCGGTGGAGGTTCGCCTGCCCGCGAACACGACCGGCGCATACACGCTGTCGGTGGCGGGCCCGCAGTTCACCGCCGAGAGCTCCGGCTCACTACGCGACGCACCCGTGACCGCCAGCGTCGAGGTGGACGGCGAGACCTACGTGGCGCGTCGACTGCGGCTCGAGGAGCCCCTGCCGCCGGGATACTTTCAGCTCCGACTGTCCGCATCGGATGGAGACGGCGAGGCGGCACTGGTGATCAGCGCGCCACGTCGCGTCTACACCACCGACGGCCGGCGGGGCTGGGGGCTGTTCGTGCCGCTGTACGCCCTTCGCAGTGAGCGCGACCACGGCGTGGGAGACTTCACCGATCTTCGGACGCTCATCGACTGGGTGGGCGATGCGGGCGGGAACATGGTCGGCACCTTGCCCTTGCTGGCGACGTTCCTCGACCAGCCGTTCGAGCCCAGCCCCTACGCGCCCGTCTCTCGCCTGGCGTGGAACGAGCTGTACCTCGACGTCGAGTCTCTGCCCGAGTACGGCGGCGCGGCAAAGAAGGCGTTCACCGACACGCAGGCCAAAGCCGCCCGCACCACCCTGCGAGAGACCGCGCGGGCCGACCACGCCGGCGCCATGGCGCTCAAACGCCGAGCGCTGGCCCCGATGGCCGAGGCATGCTGGGCGAAGCCGAAGCGACGCGCCCAGCTCGAGGCGTTCTTGAAGGCTCGGCCCGAGCTCGATGCCTACGCGAGGTTCCGGGCGGCCACGGCGGCCCAGGGCAAGTCATGGCACGACTGGCCGCAGGCGCTGCGCGACGGCAACCTGCCCGAAGGCAGCTTCGACCCGGCCACGTATCGCTATCACGCCTACGTGCAGTGGGCCGCGCACACCCAGCTCGAGGGGCTCTCGCAACACGCTCGGACCCGTGGTTCGGGGCTCTACCTCGACCTGCCCGTCGGTGTGCACGGCGATGGGTTCGACACCTGGGCCCATCGTGAGTCATTCGTGCCGGGGCTGTCGACGGGTGCACCGCCCGACGCCTTGTTTGCGGGCGGCCAGAACTGGGCGTTTCCACCTCCGCACCCGCAGCGCCAACGCGAGGATCACTACCGCTACCTCATCGCGGTGTTGCAGAACCACCTGCGCTACGCGGGGGTCCTGCGCATCGACCACGTGATGGGTCTGCATCGGCTGTTCGTCATTCCCTCGCACGCGCCGGCGTCCGATGGCATGTACCTGCGCTACCCCGCCGATGAACTGTACGCGCTGCTCTCGCTCGAGAGCCATCGCAGCGGCACGGTGCTGATCGGCGAAAACCTGGGCACCGTTCCCGACGAGGTGCAGCACGGCATGCAGGCCCACGGCATCTCGGGCATGCACGTCGTGCAGTACCAAGCCCAGCCCGACCCGGCGGCAGCGCTGCCGCCTGCACATGCGGGCGACGTCGCGTCGCTCAACACCCACGACATGCCGCCCTTTGCCGCCTACTGGGACGGCGCCGATCTGGGCACCCAGCAAGACCTCGGCTTCATCGACCAAGGCCAGCGCGAGGCCATGGCCGGAGCGCGGGCATGGCAGCGCCACTGCTTGAGCACGTACCTGGGCCGACGCACCGCGCTGGCCCCCGATGCGGACGCCCCCGAGGCGATGGCCGCATTGCTGCAGCACCTGGGCCGCAGCGACGCACACGACGTCTTGGTGAACCTCGAAGACCTGTGGGGAGAGACCCACGCCCAGAACGTGCCGGGTACCTGGCGCGAGCACGCCAACTGGCAAAACCGGGCGAAGCACAGCTTCGAGGCGTGGTCGAAGGACGAGGACATCGTCGGACCGCTGCGCGCACTGGAGCGCGCGCGCAACGAGGCGGCGCACCGGGGCGAGGTGCGGCACGACGTCACGCGGCTGACCGACGACGACCTCTACCTGTGGAACGAGGGCACGCATGCCCACATGGACGACAAGCTCGGCGCCCACCCGATGGAACACGAGGGCATGCGCGGCACGCTGTTCGCCGTGTGGGCTCCTTCGGCCACCTACGTCTCGGTGATCGGCGACTTCAACGTGTGGGATCGTCAGCAAGCCCCGCTGCGTCCCCGCGGCAACTCCGGCATCTGGGAGGGCTTCGTGGTCGGCGTGGGCCCGGGCGATCTCTACAAGCTGCACATCGCCTCCGAGCACGGCGGCTCCGATCGTGCCGACCCGTTCGCGTTCGCGGCCGAAGAACCCCCCCGCACCGCATCGGTCGTCACCCACGGCCGGTACACCTGGAACGACGGCACGTGGATGGAGACCCGCGAAGCGCACGCCGGGCTCGATCGGCCGATGTCGATCTACGAGGTGCACCTGGGCTCATGGCGACGGGTGCCCGAAGACGGCAACCGCCCGCTGAACTATCGCGAGCTCGGCGAGCAACTGGCCGGCTACGTGAAACACATGGGCTTCACCCACGTGGAGCTGCTCCCGGTGATGGAGCACCCGTTCTACGGATCGTGGGGCTACCAAACCACGGGCTATTTCGCGCCCAGCGCTCGCTACGGCAGCCCGAGCGACTTCAAGGCGATGGTGGACACCCTGCATCAGGCGGGGATCGGCGTCCTGCTCGATTGGGTGCCCTCACACTTCCCCACCGACGCCCACGCGCTCGCCAACTTCGACGGCACCCACCTCTACGAGCACGCCGATCCCAAGCAAGGCTTTCACCCCGACTGGAAGTCCGCGATTTTCAACTACGATCGCCACGAGATCCGCTCGTTCCTGCAGAGCAGTGCTCGCTATTGGTGCGACACGTTCCACGCCGACGGCCTGCGCGTGGACGCGGTCGCCTCGATGCTCTACCTCGACTACAGCCGAGACGAAGGCGAGTGGGTCCCCAACCGATACGGCGGACGTGAGAACCTCGGTGCCATCGAAGCGCTCAGACAGATCAACGAAGCGGTCTACCGCGAGTGCCCGGGCGTTCAAACGGTGGCCGAAGAGTCCACGTCGTGGCCGATGGTGTCGCGCCCGACACACGTCGGAGGACTCGGGTTCGGCTTCAAGTGGGACATGGGTTGGATGCACGACACGCTGGCCTACTTCGGCCGCGACCCGGTGTATCGCCGCCACCACCAGCACGAGCTGACGTTCCGCATGCTGTACGCGTTCGGCGAGAACTTCGTGCTGCCGCTGTCCCACGACGAGGTCGTGCACGGCAAGGGCTCGATCCTCGGCCGCATGCCCGGCGATCATTGGCAGCGGTTCGCCAACCTGCGGGCGCTGTATGGCTACATGTACGGGCAACCCGGCAAGAAGCTCTTGTTCATGGGCTGCGAGTTCGGCCAAGAGCGCGAGTGGAACCACGAGTCCAGCCTCGACTGGCACCTGCTCGGCGACGGGCATCACGCGGGCGTGCAACGTTGGGTCGCCGACCTCAACCGCTTGCACCGCGACATCCCGGCCCTGCACGAGCAGGACTGCGACCCCGCGGGGTTTGCGTGGGTCGACTTCGCCGACGCCGAGGCCAGCGTGTACGCGTTTCTGCGCTTCGCGAAGGACGGCACGCCCGTGCTCGTGGTCTGCAACTTCACCCCCGTGCCGCGGCATGGCTACGGTGTGGGGGCGCCTCGCGGCGGGTGGTGGCGCGAGCTGGCCAACAGTGACGCGCACGAGTACGGCGGAAGCGGGTCAGGCAACGGCGGCCGCGCGTACGCCCGGGACGAAGGCGCCCACGGGCAGCCCTATCGCCTCGACCTCACCCTTCCGCCGCTGTCGGTCCTGTTTCTCACCCCCGAAGGAACCGCATGAGCCAGCGCTACGTCTGCATTCACGGGCACTTCTACCAACCGCCGCGTGAAAACCCGTGGTTGGAGACGGTCGAACAACAAGAGTCGGCCGACCCGTTTCACGATTGGAACGAGCGCATCACCGCCGAGTGTTACGGCCCCAACGCGTGGGCACGCATCCTCGATGCGCAGGGCTACATCGAGAGCATCGTCAGCAACTACGAGCGCATCAGCTTCAACTTCGGCCCCACCTTGTTGGCGTGGATGGAGCGCGAAACGCCCAACGCGTACGCGGCGATCCTCGCAGCCGAAGCCGCGAGCCGGGTGCGCTACGGCGGGCACAGCTCCGCGCTCGCCCAGGCCTACAACCACTCGATTCTGCCGCTGTGCAACGACGCCGACCGACGCACGCAGATCCGCTGGGGCATCGTCGACTACACCCACCGCTTCGGCCATGCGCCCAAGGGCATGTGGCTTCCCGAGACCGCCGTCGACACACCCACGCTCGAAGCGTTGGCCGAGCAGGGCATCGAGTTCACGCTGCTCGCCCCGCACCAGGCCGCCCGCGTACGTGCGCCCGGCGAAGACTGGCGCGACGTGTCGGGCTCGCGCATCGATCCGCGGCAGGCCTACCGCTGCAACCTGCCCTCGGGGCGCAGCATCACCCTGTTCTTCTACGACGGGCCCGTGTCCCAAGCCGTCGCGTTCGAACATCTGCTCGACAGCGGCGACCGGTTTGCCGATCGGCTGATGTCCGCGTTCACGGAGGAGAACGGCCGGCCCCAGCTGGTGCACATCGCCACCGACGGCGAGACCTACGGACACCATCACCGCCACGGCGACATGGCGCTGGCCTACACGCTGCGCCGATTCGAGCAAGACCCCACCATCGAGCTGGTCAACTACGGCGCGTTCCTCGAGGCGCACCCGCCCACGCACGAGGTCGAGATCGTCGAGCGCACCTCGTGGAGCTGCGCGCATGGGGTCGAACGCTGGCGCAGCGACTGCGGGTGCTGCACCGGATCCAACCGGGGCTGGAACCAGGCCTGGCGCACGCCGCTGCGCGAAGCTCTGGACTGGCTGTCCGAACGCGTCGCCGCGCTGTACGACAGCCGCGCCAACAACGGCAAACTGCTGCGCGACCCCTGGGGAGCCCGCGACGACTACATCGCGCTGATCCTCGAGCGCAGCGACGAAGCCACCGCTGCGTTCTTCGAGCGCAACGCGGTCGGCAAGCTCACCGAGGCCCAACGCATCGAAGCTCTGCGGCTGCTCGAAATGCAGCGCCACGCGATGCTCATGTACACCAGCTGCGGCTGGTTCTTCGACGACGTCTCGGGCATCGAGACCACGCAGATCATTCGGTACGCGGCGCGAGCGATTCAACTGGCCCAAGAGGTCTCCGACGTCGCGCTGATGCAGCCTTTCGTCGAGCGCCTGGCCCAGGCCAAGTCCAACCTTCCCGAGCAAGGAGACGGGCGCCTGCTGTACGAGCGCCACGCCGAGCCGCTCACGGTCGACTTGCCACGCCTGGTGGCCCACTACGCGGTCAGCTCGCTCTTCAAGGCCTACAAACCCCGCGCCGAGGTCTACGCCTACGCGGTCGAGCAGCTCGACTATCGGACCGCCTCGCTCGGCCGCAGCCGTTTGGCGCTGGGCAAGGTCGCCGTCGTCTCTCAGATCACCCGTGAAGCCGACGAACTGAGCTTCGGCTTCGTGCACCTGGGCGACCACAACATGAGCGGGGGTGTGCGAGCGTTTCGCGGCGAGGCCGAATACGACGCGATGCTTCACGACGTGATGCGATCGTTTCGCAGCGCCGACATGCCGGAGGTCCTGCGGCTGCTCGACGCGCACTTCGGCGAGCTGAAGTACTCGATGCGCTCGTTGTTCCGCGACGAGCAGCAGCGCGTCCTCGAGTTGGTCGTCGACAGCGCGACCAACGACGCGCAAGAGGTCAGCGCGCGGCTGTACTCCCAGCATTCCCCGCTGCTGCGCTACCTCGCGACGCTCGACCTGCCCCTGCCCAAGCCGCTCAAAGGCCTGGCGAGCTTCGTGCTCAACACGATGCTGCGCGCCGAGTTCACCGCACGAGAGCTGGACCACGACCGCATTCGCGAGCTGATGCGCGAGGCTCAGGCGCTGCGCGTCGACCTGCACCGCGTCAGCCTCAACTTCACCCTGCAGCGCACCATCGAAAGCGCCACGGCACGGTGGGTCGAGGCTCCGGACCGCGTCGGGCGTCTCCGCCGTCTGCGCGTCCTGGCCGACCTCGCCCACAGCGGACCGTTCGAGGTGGACCTGTCCACCCCGCAGAACGAGTTCTACCGGCTCCTGCAGACGGCACTCCCCGCCTATGCCGAAGCGGCCTCGGAGGGCGACGAACATGCCGTGCAATGGCGCGACGTGTTTCGCGGGTTGGGTGAGGCACTGCGCATCCGTGTGCCCGAGTGAGTGCACCGAGGGCTTTCCCTCGGTTGCATTCGGGCATCACCTGACCTCACTCTAGATCCCATGCAGAGGGGGATTGGGGAACGCGGCCTGCGGACGGTCGCGTTGGCGGCACTTTGTTTGGTTGCATGCTCCGACGCCGAGAGCGGCTCGGACGATGGCGGCAGCGGGGGCGTCGACCCCACGCTGGGCAGCTCGTCGAGCGGAGACGACTCGGCCGAAACCGGCGACGCGTCGTCGGGCGGTGGCACCGACACCACAGGCCCGCAACCCGAGTGCACGGACGACTCGGAGTGCGTCGGCGGAGCGTGCCTGGGCACGATGTGCTGCGACCTCGAGTCGGTCTGCAACGAAGCGTGCTGCGGTGAGGGCGAACTGTGCCTGTTCGGCGCCTGCACCACGCCCGGCAACAGCTGCACCTCGGAGGACGACTGCGGCGACGGTGAGTACTGCGAGCTGGGCTTGGGCGAACCCGGGGGCGGCACCGGAGTCCCGCCCAAGGGGTTGGTGTGCACGCAGGAGCTTCCACCCACGGGTGCCTGCGTGGCTGTGCCGCAGACCTGTGACGAGCCGGGCGCCGACCCCGACACCTGCATCGACGCCTGCGAGTTCACGCCCGAGCCCGGGCAGCTCGACACGACCATCGAGTGGCAGTGGGGCCTGTTCGGGGCCGAAGCGTTTCCCGACTACGCGGACGTCTGGTCCACGCCCGCGGTGGCGCGGGTCTACGATGCGAACTGCGACGGCCGCATCGACGTCAACGACCCACCGAGCGTGGTGTTCGTCTCGGGCAACGGCAACGAGACCTACTGCAGCAACGCCGGCGACCTCGACGACGGTCGCTCGCGTTGCCAGACGGGCATCTTGCGGGTGCTCGACGGCACCAGTGGCCAAGAGATCTTCTCGCTGGACCACGCGGCCAAGGGCGACGTGGGCTTTTCGGGCGTGTCGGTCGCGCTCGGCGACATCACGGGCGATGGGTACGTCGACATCGCGGCGGTCAACAGCGAAGGCTTCGTGGTCGTCGTCGACCGCGAGGCCAACGTCGTGATGGTCTCGGACGAAGCGATCGAGAGCTCGGGCACCGCCAGCACCAGCTTCGGCTGGGGCGGCGCCCTCTCGGTCGGCGACATGAACGGCGACGGCTCGGCCGAAATCGCCTACGGCCGGACCGTGTTCACCACCGCCGGCGGCGCCCTCACCCGGCTGTGGCAAGGCACCGCGGGCATGGGCGGCTCGACCAACACGGCGACGAGCTTCATGGTCGACCTCGACGGCGACGGTCAGCAAGAGCTCCTCGCGGGCAACACGGCCTACAACTACGACGGCAGCACGCTGTGGTACCGCGACGACATCGGCGACGGCTTCAACGCCGTGGCCGACCTCGACAAGGACGGCGTGCCGGACGTGGTCGTGGTTCGCAACCAGGTGTGGACGCTCGACGGCACCAGCGGCGCGGACAAGTTTCCGCCCGCCTACGTGCCGGGCAACCCGACCAACAACTACCTCGGCGGCCCACCGACGGTGGCCGACTTCGACGGTGACACCTGGCCGGAGATCGGCATCGCGGGCGGGCAGGCCTACGTCATGTACAAGCCGAACCTGGCCGACTGGACGCTCGACACCACCTGGGAGGTCTCCACCAAGGACACCTCGAGCCACCGTACGGGCTCCTCGGTGTTCGACTTCGAAGGGGACGGCTCGGCCGAGGTCGTCTACTCGGACGAGTGTTTCCTGTACGTGCTCGAGGGCAGCACGGGTTCGCTGCGTTACGCGGCCCCCAACACCACCTTCACCGCCACCGAATCGCTGATCGTCGCCGACGTCGACGGCGATGCGCACGCGGAGATCGTGCGTGTGTCGAACAGCGCCAACTGGGATTGCGACACCGCGCCGTGGAACGAGCCCGATGCCGAGACCGGGCGCCCCGCATGGGAGCCGCCCAGCGAGATGCAGAACTACTACCGCGGCATCACCCTGTTCGGCGACGCGAAGAACTCGTGGGTCGGCACGCGCACGCTGTGGAACCAGCACGCGTACTTCGTCTCCAACGTGTGCGACGGCGAAGACGGGGCCTGTGACGGCGCGCAGAGCTACGGCGACCTCCCCACCGCGCCGCTGGTGAACTGGACCCAGCCTTGGCTGAACAACTTCCGCCAGAACGTGCAGGACTCGGGGCTGTTCAACGCCCCCGACCCCACCGTGTCGCTCCAGGTGCGCTGCTCGATGCCGGTGCTCGCCGAAGTCTCGGTGCGCAACTCGGGGCTCGCCCCGCTGCAGCCGGGCATCGAAGCCACCGTCTACAACACCACCGCGGGCGACACCGCCGTGGGCACGGTCGTCACCACCGAGACCCTGCTCCCCGGCCAAACCCAGGTGCTCGAGCTCGAAGTCCCCGACGCCGATGGCAGCAGCGCAGACACCTACAGGGCCGAGCTGACCGACCTGGGGAGCGCAGCGGCGATCGAGTGCAACACCGACAACAACGCCAGCGAGCCCGTCTCCCCGCTGTGCGCAGCGGGGTAACCGGATCGCCCGTACTCAGTCTCCGATCACAGCATCCAAACGTCGCTCGAACGCGACGTATGCCTGCCGTCCCTCTTGCTCAGCCAGAAGCTCTGCCCGTGCAGAGGCCATCAGCGCCGTCACGCGCCCCATGTCTGCTCGCTGCGTCCGCGCTGGCAGGCAGAGGAGCAGCGAGACATGTGAGAATGAGGCCAAGGTTTCTCATCAGAGCCCTTCCCCTCCACATGCTCTCGAAACCTCGCCACACAGCTCGAAGACGCACTCGAAAGTATTGTCGAGCTCATTGTAGCCAGAGAGCATGGGGTTGCAGTACCGACCTGGTTCGACCATCCCCCCCTCCGCTCCATTTTCGTCGAAAACACGCCAAGACGTATCCGAAGAGCAGTCGTCTGGCACGGACCAGACGCTGACAGATTCGCCGCCACCATCCAACAGGAAGTCGAGCCTAACTTGGCGAGGGCCCCCCTCTCGGCTCACCGACCACTCGAACCCCGCCACGTCACGAGTCCGGCCGTCACAAAAGACAGAGCTGAGCGTCCCTGTTCCGTCTGGCGCGAGGACGTAGATGCTTCGATTGCTCGAGCTCGCCATCGCGGGTTGGAGCGGCCGAATCTGCGAAGAATAGACACCAGCAACCTCATCTCGGGCGGTCTGCTCATCCTCCCCGCCCACAGCAGTTCCGCAGCCAACGAGGAGACAGAAGGCGGCGCCCAAACATTTTCGATGCGACATCAAAAACCTCCCTCACTTGCACCCGATCGAACCGGACGAGGTTCGACATCCACACTCCGTCAACGTCCCGCCGGATGTCCGCCAAGTCGCCGTCGAGCTCAGAGAGCGAGGAGCAGGGACCCCCAGTCCTCTGAGGCAATCGAGAACGGAGCCAAGCGTTCTCATCAGCGCCCTTCCCCTCCACATGCGCTCGAGATCTCCCCGCAGAGCTCAAAAGCACACTCGTACGTATTGTCAATATCATTGTAGTTAGAGAGCACAGGATTGCAGTACTGCCCTGGTTGAATCAGCCCCCGAAAGTTCCCACGCCCATCAATTTCCTCCCACACCGAATCCAACGAACACGAACCAGGAATCGTCCAAAACAACGCCCGTTCGCCATCATCAACGAACACCAATCGAACCCTCCGGTCCTCAACTGAATCAACGAACCACTCGAACTCAGCAGGCACGGAACTATCACCGTCGCAAAAATGAATCTGAAACTCCCCTAGTCCGTTCTCATGAAAAGCGTAGGTATGCCGCTTGCTTATGTTCACCGGAGCCGGCTGAAAGGGCGACAGCTCCGCCGAATAAACACCGACAAGAGAACTGCGAAACTCCATCTCACCGCCACCTTCCCCCCCGAACGACGGACCGCACGCCGCGGCGAGGCCGAGAGCCAGAGCAACAGCAGGGCAACATTGTATCGCTCGCATATCAGTTCCCCTTCAACTGCACCCGACCGAACGGTACCTGGTTGTCACCGCTCCCCGCGCATCTCAAGCGATCGCGGCGATGTCGTGACTCTCGGTGACAGCGATTCCAGTCACAGGACTCGATATCCGTACTCCGTCGACTTCCCATCGGGTTTCCGCCAAGTCGCCGTCGGGGTCTGAGAACGTTTGCTCGCACGTCTGCGCACACAACGCCGGCAATCTGACGCGCCCACCATCAATCGTGCTTCCTCCAGCATCGGGCGCCGTGCAAAGGGCGAGCGTCGTCGACGAACCCGAAATCCAGGCTCGGTGTCGACGAACAGTGGAACGGCACCATCGTTGCGAACCGTGAGGACACGTGCAACACCGACACCAAAGCATAGGCGTTCTGGATGCCACGAGTTGGGGCCCCCGCAACGAGGGGCCAGGCGATTCGCTACAGGCCGACGAAGCCCAGTGCTTGTTCGCGGAAGGGCTCGTTGACCGCTGCGGCCAGCACGATCGACACCAGCAAGCCGATGCCCGCGAACAGCACGTCCTTGCCGATCATGCGGGCGGCGAAGGTCCAGCGGTGCTCGGAGGTGCCGCGCAGCGCCATCGCGAGTTCGCGGCCGCCGAGCAGTCCGATGAACACCCAGGTGGTGCTCATGGGCACGTTGGAGACGAACTTGAAGTAGTAGAGGATCAGCGAATAGACGAAGTCGATGATCGTCGCGGCGCGGACGTCGACGACGCCCGACTTCTCGTCGACGATCTCCTGCACCTTTTCGCCGCCCATCTTGAACAGCAGGCCCAGGCCCAAGAAGATGCCGCCCGCGAAGATCAGGAACTGCGAGGTGCTGAGGCTACGCGGCAGGTAGACCGCGATGTTGGCCGCGTCCTGCTGCAGCCAGACCGACCACAAGATGCCCGAGGTGATCCACTGGCCGATGCGCCAGCCCGGATGCGCCTCTCGGGTCATCCAGCGCTCGATGAAGCGCGAGGCCAGCATCCACACCACGATTGCGATGCCGAACGCCAGCACGTAGCCCGACAGGCTCTTGGTGAGCACCTTGCCCACGCTGCCCACGTCGGTGGCAAAGCTGGTCAGCAACAAGAAGGTGGTGCTGACCGGCATGCGCAATCGGGTGAGCACCAGCAGGAACAGCGGCGCCGCCACCTGCAGATACGAGAACTCGGTGGGCGCGGTCTCGAAGCCCTTCGACGCCAAACGCTGGTAGCTGACGTCACCGTCGAAGGTGAAGAAGCTGTAGGCCGAGGTGGCCAAGAAGATGCCGCCCATGAACAGCCACAACACCCACCACGCCGACTTGCGGTTGGAGGTGATGAAGGTGCCGATCGTCTGGATCGAGTCGTTCGCGATCGCCGAGTACCCGGCGAACGCAAAGCCGACCCAGGCGGCAATCGACGGCGTTCGGTAGGTGGCCGCCGAGACCAGGAAGCCGCACAGCAGGATGATCAGAAAGGTCCGCTCCCGGGCGATGACCTCGGGAATCTGCTGCATCAGGGTAGGTGTGCCTGCGTTCTGGCTGGACATCGTGGGCCTGAGGGCTCGCGACGACCGTAGCGGCCGGGCCGTTCGCAGGGGCGCCGGGACGGCAACAAGAACCGAACATGAATGTGACGTTTATGTGTCGCCGCTGCGGCCGATGCGTCACGCGCGGATCACGGGTTCGAGGGCGTCCGGGGGGAACCCCGACGGCGCCTCGAACCACGAACGTCAGCGAAGCTTTTCGAGCATCGCGCTGGTGACCAACGTCAGGCCACCGGGGGTGCGGTGAAAGCGAGCCGCGTCGGCCTCGGCGTCTTCACCCACGACGAGCCCCTCGGGGACGCGGCAGTTGCTGGCAACGATCGCCTTGGTGAGTCGCGCGTGGCGACCGATGTCGCAGCCGGGCAGCACCAGCGAGCCGTTGATCTCGCAGAACGAGTTTACCCGGGTGTCGGTGAACAAGATCGACCCGCGCACCGTGCCGCCCGAGACCACGCATCCGGCGGACACCAGCGAGTCCATGGCCGAGCCGCGACGGTCCTTGTCGTCGAAGACGAACTTCGCGCAGGGCCGCTGCTCGTGATACGTCCAGATCGGCCAGCGCGAGTCGTAGAGGTCGAGCATCGGCGTGACCGAGGTGAGCTCCATGTTCGCGTCCCAGAACGCGTCGAGCGTGCCGACATCCCGCCAGTAGGGCTCGGTGGCCCCATGGGACAGGACGCAGCTCTCGCCGAAGGGATGCGCGTAGAGTTTTCGAGACCCGACCAGCGACGGCACGATGTCGTGGCCGAAGTCGTGGGACGAGGAGTCGTCGCCCGCGTCGCGTTCGAGGATCTCGAGCAGCACATCGATGTCGAACACGTAGATGCCCATCGAGGCGTACGAGCGATCCGAACGTCCGGGCACCGCGGGCGGGTTGGCGGGTTTTTCGACGAAGCCCACGATCTCGCCGTGCTCGTTGGCGTCGACGCAACCGAACGCGGTCGCCTCGGATCGCGGGACCTCGACACACGACACGGTGACCTCGGCGCCCGACTTCACGTGGGCGCGAATCAGGCGGCTGTAGTCCTGCCGGTACACGTGGTCGCCCGCCAGGATCAGCACGTGGCGCGGACCGTGTTGCCGGATGACCTGCAGGTTCTGGTACACGGCGTCGGCGGTGCCCAAGTACCAGCTGCCGGCCTCGGTCTGCTGCTGTGCGGGCCACAGCTCGACGAACTCGCCGAGCTCGCCGCGCAGAAAGTTCCAGCCGCGCTGAATGTGGCGAATGAGACTGTGGGCGCGGTACTGCGTGACGACGGCGACCTTGCGAATGCCGGAGTTGATGCAGTTGGACAACGGAAAGTCGACGACCCGGAACTTGCCGCCGAACGGCATGCTCGGCTTGGCCTCGTTTTCGGTGAGCGCCTTGAGGCGAGACCCACGACCACCGGCCAGCACCACCGCCAGGGTCGAACGGACAGCATGTTGCACGTCCACGGAGTTCATGCCTTTCGTTTTTGCCACGAAGCCCACCGCATTCGGTGACTCTCGCGTCACTTTTTCACGGCGGCTCTGGTAGCGTCGGCGCATGCGGATCCTTCACGTCGCGTCCGAAGCGACGGGCCTGGTGAAAACCGGTGGTCTCGCCGACGTCGCCGCAGGACTTGCGCGTGCGCAGGTCGAAGCCGGAGACGACGTTCGCCTGCTGTTGCCGTCGTATCCGGGCTGCGCGGAGGCGGCCGACGCAACGAAGCGATTTGCCCTTGGCGACCCGCTCGGAGCCGGAGAGGCTCACCTGCTCGAGGGCCGGCTGCCGGGCACGGATGCCCGAGTCTGGCTGCTCGACGCGCCCACGCTCTACGCCCGCGACGGGGGTCCCTACCTGGATCCGTCCGGCGACCCCTACCCCGACAACCACCTCCGGTTCGGCCTGCTCGGCCGCGTCGCGGCGCTGCTCTGCGCGGCCGGTTCGCTGACCGGTTGGCGCCCCGAAGTGGTGCACGCCCACGACTGGCAGGCCTCGCTCGCCCCGGCCACCTTGCACTGGTGGGGAGGCGCCCGACCCGGCACCGTCACCACGATCCACAACCTTCGTTTTCAAGGCCGCTTCGATCCGGCGGTCGTGCCCGCCATCGGGCTTCCCGCCGGCGCCTACGCGACCGAGGGTGCAGAGGCCTACGGCACCTTTTCGTTTCTCAAGGCCGGCCTCTACTACGCCGACCGCATCACGACCGTCAGCCCAACCTACGCACGCGAGATTCAGACCGAGACCGGGGGCGAGGGTTTGCACGGATTGCTGCGGGCCCGCGCCGACACGCTGCACGGCATTCTCAACGGCATCGACGAGCAGGTGTGGGACCCAAGAACCGACGCCGCGCTCGAGCAACGCTACAGCGTCGAGACACTCGAAGACCGCCGCGCCAACAAACGCGCGTTGCAACGGACGCTCGGCCTCGAGCCCGACGACGGTGCGCCGCTGCTCGGGCTGGTCACACGGCTCACCGATCAAAAGGGCATCGACCTGCTGTTGGCCGCCCTGCCCCGGCTGCTGCAGACGCCCATGCAGCTCGCGTTGCTCGGCTCGGGTGAGCCGCACTTCGAGTCCGCACTGCGAGAACTCGCGCGCCGACTGCCGCGCCGCGTCGGTGTGCACATCGGCTACGACGAAGCGCTGTCCCACCGGGTGTTCGCGGGGGTCGACATGCTGGCCGTGCCCTCGAGGTTCGAGCCCTGCGGTCTCACCCAGATGTACGCGATGCGCTACGGCGCCCTGCCCGTGGTGCGCTACACCGGAGGGCTCGCCGATACGGTGGCGGACGTCTCGGTGGGCGGATGCGGCTTCACCTTCGACGAGGTCGAGGCGTCCGCGTTCGGGCACGCGGTCGAACGTGCCCTGCACCTGTACACCGACCGCGCCTTGTGGACTCGCTTGCAACAACAAGCGATGCAGCGCCGGTTCGGATGGAGCAGCGCGGCCGAGTCGTACCGCGAGGTCTATTCGGCCGCGATTGCCGACGGGTCGTCGACGTAGATGTGCGACCCGCTGACCAGCGAAAGATAGCCGCGCCGATTGCCGGGCGCATCGACCGGACGCAGGCTTTCGGCGTGCACACGAGCGACACGCGGCGGGGCGCCGAAGTTGATCAGGAACTCGGTGCCCGAGAGGTCGAGCGCAATGCCGCGCGGGTTGGGCACCCGGAGTTTGGAGACCAGGGCGCCCGTGTCGAGATTCCAGAACGTGACGAGGTTGCCCAACGGCGTGGTCGCCCCCACCACTCGGGTCTGCGGGTGAATCGCGACGCTGAGCGTTTCGCCGAGCAGCGCCTTTACGATGTCCTCCGGCGTCTCCATCGTACGCAACGCGCCACCGGCGGGCCGCAGGCTGACACCGCCACATGCTCGCGTCGGGTCGTAGCCGTCGCGCGGCGCACTGACCAAGGCCAAGTCGCCAGCCGCGGTGAGATCGAGGTGCCCGGCGTTGATGTGTTGGTTGGGCATCGGCATCACCTCGAGGGCTTTGCCGTCGCGCACGTCCACGAAGCTGACCCCGGGAGGGTCTTGCTCTCGGCCTGCCCCCGAACCGCCGTTGGCGACCACCAAGGTGGTGCCGTCGGAGAGGAACTGGCAGTCGTGCGGCGCGAGCCCGTGGGAGGGAAAGTCCCCGACCGTCTCGAACGTCGTGCCGTCGCGCACCGTGATGTAGCCGCGCCGACCATCGGCGAGATCCGTCTCCGTGCAGTAGAGCAGGCTGCCGTCGGGCGAGAACGCGCCGTGGCCGTAGAACTGCCGCTGCGGATCACACGCGATGGTGCGCAAGACCTCCCGCGCATCCAGGTCGACGACACAGCACCCGGGGCCGTGTTTTTCGAACAGCACCACCTCGCGACGGCGATGCGGGTGTGGCGTGATGCCGTGAGCGAGGAACGCGACCTCGAGTTCGTCTGCCTGCGGCGCGTCCGCATCCAGATCGATCCGCCCCAGGACGAACCGCGCCACTCCCGTGGTCTTGTGCTGCAACGAGCCTCCGCCCAACACCACGCCGACTGAGCGCTGTGACGTCATCGTGAAAAAACCTACCACTGCCCCCGAGCGCGGTGAACGGAGGCGAGCGTGAGCGGCCCTGTGGCATGATGCCGTCATGCGCAGGGGTTCGGTGCGGGGCGTGTTGGCGGTGCTTCCTTGGATGCTCGTCGGCTGCGGAGGGCCCGAGGGCCAAGCCTCGACCACCGGGACCTCGATCACGACCCTGGGCTCCTTCACCGGCACGGCCACGGAATCGGCGGGCAGCACCTCGGATGCGACCGGAGGCGACGACACGTCCGCCGGCTCCGCCGACACCGAGCCCGCCGGCACGGCCAGCGATACCGAGGACCCCAAGTTCGACCTCGGCATTCAGCCCGACGTCGCCCAAGACGTGGAAGAGGGCTGCACCAAGGTCGACTTCCTGTTCGTCGTCGACAACTCCGGCTCGATGGAGGACGACCAGGCCAACCTGATCGCCAACTTCCCCAACTTCATCGACGGCATTCAGGCCACGCTGGACAACGTCGACGAGTATCACGTGGGCGTCATCACCACGGACGTCTACGATGACAACATCGCCGCCTGCCGCGTGCTGGGAGGCCTGGTGGTCGAGACCGGCGGCAGCGCGTCGAGCAACGCTGCGTGCGGCCCGTATGCCACCGGCGCCCACTACATGACGCAAGAGGACGACCTCGCCAGCTCGTTCGCCTGCGCTGCCCAAGTCGGCGCGGGCGGAGACGGCATCGAGCGCCCGATGAACGCCATGGAAGCCGCGGTGCGAGGCGACCACGCCGGCCCGGGTCAATGCAACGAGGGCTTCCTGCGCGACGACGCCCTGTTGGTCGTGGTCATCATCACCGACGAGTGGGATGGACCGGGCGACCCCGAGCTCGACAGCAGCACGGGCGACGCGACCAGTTGGTACAACACCGTCGTCGACGCCAAACAGGGCATCGCCGAAAACATCGTCGTGCTCACGCTCAGCTACATCAACGGCGGCGTGTGCTTGCCCCCCGACCCCTACTTCAACCCCGCCGACATTCAGACCTTTACCGAGATGTTCGGTGAGAACGGCTTCCAGGGCTGCATAACCGGGGACTTCGGCAAGATCTTCGGCGAAGCCACGGGCGTCATCGCCGAAGCCTGCGACAACTTCGTCCCCCCGGGTTGACGAACGTGGACAACACTCGCGTTCTGAACACGGAAGACCAGGACCCGCTGCGCGCCCGCGTTGCCCAGGCGCTTGGCCTCGCCGGTCCGCAGAAGGTACAGCGGGTGACCTTGCCCGCGATGGACGAGCAACTGGAGCCGTTCCCCGAGGCGAGAAAGGCATTGCTCTCGTCGAACATCGACGCCGAGTTCGCGGCCCGTAAGGACCGCACGAGAGTCCCAAAGACCCCGACGCCACTCGATGATGCCTCACTGCTCGCGGTGTGCGGCACGTGCCGTGGGGCGTGCTGCAAGTGGGGAGAGGACCACGCCTATCTGACGCGCGCGGTGCTCTCGCGCGTCAAGGCGGCGCTGCGGATTGCGAGCGACGAGGCCCTCGTGCAGAGGTACCTCGACAAGGTCCCCGCCCAGGCGCGGAAAGGCAGCTGCGTCTATCACGGCGCAGAAGGCTGCGCGCTGCCGCGGTCGATGCGAAGTGAGACCTGCAACCGCTTTGTCTGTCATCCGCTCAAGCAGCTCGGCCAGGACTTTGGGCGGCCCGGGTACGCGCAGCTGGCCGTATCCCGCGGGGCGGAGCGGGCCGACCGCGTGCTGCTGCTGAGCGAGGGTGAGACTCGGCCGCTGTGTCCGGAGGACTGAGGCTGGAGGCCTACCGACGGCGACGTCGTCGCCTGCGACGTTTCTTTCGTCGCGCCGCGGTGCACTCGTCATCCACTTCGCTGCACCGAAAGCGGATGTGCATGTGGTCGTCGTGGCCGCGCACCGCCTTGATCGTGGTTCTCTTCTTCGCCCACGCGTCGGGCTCGAGCACGGAGAACGTCGCCTGCTGCTCCTGTGCGCTCATCGAGGCGGCCGCGAACGGGAGGAGCTGCTCTTGCACCGAGTCCGCGATGAAGATTGACTCTACAGTGCCGCTGGCGAGCAGTTGCCGAATGAGCCCCCACGTGGCCTCCGCGTCGAGGTTGTCGTCGGTCACGGCGACGAAGCGATGCCCGTCGTCGCGCTCCAGCATCACGTAGCCGACGTCGACGTCGCGGCCCGACCGATGGGACTTGTGGGGTCGGACCCGTCCCCCGCCGCGCTTCGAGAACTCGCCGAGCTTGACGGGGTGAGCGTCGGGGTACAGCGCATGCCACTGGGTCAGCGACAAAGCGAGCTCCGAGACGACCTGCCGCGTCGCATAGCTTCGAGGACGCCAGCTCCGCATCACCCAGCCTTCGCCCAACGGAAACGCAGCGGCGTTCTCGATGCGTCCGCGGTTGGGTGCTCCGACCGACTTCGACAGCGTGCCCGGAGCATGTCGATACACCCGCAGACGCTGCCCTTGCTCGACGCGCTCGCGAGCGTTCAGCGCAGGGTTGAGGGCCAGCAGCGTCTTCTTCGGCGTCCCCCAACGTTCTGCCAGGCGCCCGAGCGACTCGGTCCGAGGCGCGGACCACCACACCGCCCCCAGGTTGATCCGTGGTCGTGCGTCGTACGGGATCGTCGCGCCCCACGGGCGAATCACCGGCGCCTCATCGACGCGCGGCACCAAGGCGACCGTGGGCTCTTGCGCCTGCGCAGCACCGCAGCCCACGCCCAACAGCGCGAGCCACAGTGCTCGCTTCGCCGATCCGCCCACTGAACAACGGTACGACGCAGCCGGGGCCGAACGCTCGACGAATTGCCGCCCGTGCTGGCTTCGCGAGCGATCAACGCGCGAGCGAGACAACGGTGCATGCAACTGCGACCGGCGCCCCGGTCAGCGCATCGCCTTCAGCGCTGCGACCATGCCCGCGCAGACCTTCGGATTTCCGCGGGCTTTGATCGAAGAGAGCAGTTTGTCCGGCGTGCCGCCGAGCTCGGCCAGCTGGGCTTCGGTCACGCCATGGTTGTCGACCGCCCGCACTGCCGCGTGCATGAGAGGACGGTCCACACCTTCGGCCTGGACCTCATCGAACGCGGTGCAGACCGAGCGCAACAGCGGGTCTTCGCCGGGTGTTGTCTCCTTCGGTGCCTTCGCCTCGGGCGCACGTTGGGCGGGAGTCTCCCCCGCCGCACTGGGCTCGTCGCACGCCCCACACGAGAGCATCACCCCCACCACGATTGCCCGTCTCATGCGCTCAGCCTAACCCGTCGGGGCCCATGCCGTTCAGCCCACGTTCCCGAACGGTCGTCGATGGGCGTCACTTGATACGCTGCTTGGGTCGATGCAAGCGAGGACCGCACTGTTGCTGTTGTTGGAGTCGAGCCTCGTGCTCGGTTGCAGCGACCAGAGTGCACCCAGCGCGGGAGGCACGACCGAAGTGGCCGTGTCGACGGGTGCGGTAACCGAGACGGAGGATGACCCCGAGCCGGTGAACCTCGACACCGACGCGTATCCGTTCGAGACGCTGTCGGACTACAACTTCTTTCGCGGCCCGCTGCGGGACCAGGTGCCCAACGAGGGGGTCATCGGTTTCACCGTGGCCTCACCGCTCTGGGCGGATGCGGCTCAGAAGGGGCGTTTCTTCGTCATTCCCGAAGGCACGGCGATCGGCTTCACCGAACAGGGTGCATGGGAGTTTCCCGAGGGCACGGTGTTCATCAAGTCGTTCTTCTTCGACCAGGACCGCGGGGTAGCGGGAGACCTGCGGATCGTCGAGACCCGGCTGTTGGTATTGCAGCCCGACGGAGAATGGCAGGGCTACGTCTACCTTTGGAACGAGGCGCAGACCGAAGCCGAGAGGAGTCGGGCCGGTGGCGACATCGAGCTCGACTACCTCGACGCGCAGGGCCGCCCCCAGTCCCAGCTCTACCTGGTCCCGGACCAGAACCTCTGCGAGACGTGCCATCGCCACGATGACCGCACGGTGATCCTGGGCCCGACCACCCGGCAGATGAATACGCGGTGGTCGATGGACGGGACCGACGAGGTCAACCAGATCGACTGGTTGGCCGCCAACGGGTTCTTCGAGGGCGAAGTCCCGCCTTCAGGCCAGCTGCCGGCCCTGGTCGACCCCGCCTCGGACGCACCACTCGACGCTCGGGCGCGTTCCTATCTCCACGGCAACTGCGCCCACTGTCATCGCCCCTCAGGCCTGGCCGATGGAACCGGACTGCGGCTCTCGGTATGGGTGGACAACCCGGTCGAATACGGCGTGTGCAAGTTGCCCGGCGCCCTCGCGCCCGCGGCGGGTGGGGTTCGGTACGACATCTGGCCCGGTGATCCCGAGCGGAGCTTCTTGCCCTACCGCATGGCGAGTGAGGACCCCTCGGTCAAGATGCCCGAGGTCCCCACCCTGCTCTCGGACGCGTTCGGGGTGGCGTTGATCGAGGCATGGATCGCCGAACTGCCTGGAGAGCCCTGCGAATAGAACGGAAAAAGTGCGTCCGGAACCCGGGCGGGGCGCTCTACCCCCTGCGATGACCCTGCGTCGCTCGATCTCGCCCGCCCTGATGCTCTCGCTCCCCCTGCTCGGAGGTGGCCTCGTCGCCGCGGCGCCATCCCAAGCTCGAGCCGCCGATAGCTGCACCACCGTCGCCAATGTCAGCAGCAAGGTCTGGAAGAAGACGCCGGGCGTCGTGAAGACGGCGATCGCGAAGACCGGTCCGTTTGGCGCGACCGCGATGGAGGCGCTCAGGATGATCGACGAGGGCATCAAGATCTGGAACGCGTTCGCGGGCGACGGTCCGGCCAAGGTGGGCGCGCGCCGCATCGACTTCGAAGCGTGGAACAAAGGCACGCTGTGGGGGCCGACCGAGCGCATGTTCATCTCTGGCATTCCGGCGGTGAACCCCGTCGTCGTCGACTTTCACAAGCTCGACCACGCGGGCAAGGTCAAGGTCGTCGTCTGCAAGATCCCCGAGAAGGGCAAGCCCACCGCGGTGAAGTCCTTCGTCGTCGAACCCGATGCGAAGAAGGGCAAGCTCGAGACGGTGCGCATCGACGACGCCAAGGGCAACATCATCTCGGTCGTCCTGCACGGCAAGAGCGTCAGCAACAAGCTGCAGTACAAGGTCCGTGCCCGCATGATTCACCCCGAAGACGACGATGCATCGACCGTCCCCACGCGGGAGGGCGGCACCGCAACCCACGGCGTGAACAACGGCGGCACGACCGTGACGGGTCAGCGCTAGTCTGCAAGTTTTGGCGACGCCGCCAGAAGCGAAGACGACGAGTGAGACGTCGTGTCGGGGTTCACCACGGGCTTCTAGGGGGCCAAGCCCAGCGCGGCTTCGATCGCCGCATCATCGCCGACCAGACCGGCACGTCGAAGTGCTCGCCGGATTTCTTTGTCCAGCGCGACGCGTCCCCGCTGAATCCGACTCTTCACGGTGCTCTCGGGCACCTCGAGCGTCTCCGCGAGCTCTCGCGTGGTCAGGTCCTCCCAGTAGTGGAGCTCAAGCGCGACCTGCATGTCGACCGAGATGCGACGCAGCGCGTCCAACACGATCGTCTCCAGCTCGGCTCGCGCCGCGTCGCTGCTCGGCGAAGGCGCCAGCCCCTCGAGTGTCTGGTGCTCCGGGTCGAAACGCTCCTGATCCCGATGCAGGCCCCGCAGATAGCGATAGAGTTCATGCCGGGCGATCACGAACAGGTACGTCCGAAAGCTCGAGTGACCGCGAAATCCATCGAGTCCCTTGAGCACGGCCAGAAACGTGCGTTGGATCAGATCGTCGCAATCATCCCCGACCTTGTTGCGAAAGAAGCGGTAGAGGGACGAGAAGTGGCGCTTGAAGAGCGCTTGCCCCGAGGCTTCGTCACCAGCCCGCCAAGCGTCGAGCAGACTCGTGTCGCTCACGGCAACACCCCGTTCACGCCGTGTTGCTCGGCCAGAGCCCGCGCACGGGCCGTCGCGTCGCCCCCGAGTCCGACGAGAGGCTCGATGAGTCGTGGGTGTGACTCCAAGCCACGCGCATCGAAGAACCTCACCGCTCGAGTGTAGGCTGCTTGCGCGGCGTCGGGCTCGTTCGAAGCCTTGGCCACGTGGCCAGCGAGCACTTCGACCGACGCGATGTCCAGCGTGTCCGTGCCTTCCACCAAAGCGCGCGCGCGTTGGGTCCATGCCCGCGCTTCGCGGACCTTGCCCTGATGGAGCATTGCGCGGGCCATCTCGGTCTGCGCCAGCACCATGTAGCTGACCTGCGCGCCCGCTTCCGTCTCGAGGAGCTCGTAGGCCCGCTCGAGCGCGCCGTCGTCGATGTCTCGATCCAGCCGCAACTCGTACGATAGGCAGTGCACCTCGAAGAGCGCCTTCAAGGTTGGATACGGCGTCGCCCCCTTGGGACCGACGGGGCGCAGCGCACCTCGGCACCCTCGCGCGGCCTCCTGCAGGTCTCCGCTTTCGGCGGCCATTAGCGCGAGGTTGAAGGCGACCTGAGCCTCGGAGGCGTTCTCGGGCAGCTCCCCGGGCTTCAGCACCTGCGCGAAGTCTGCTCGGGCACCGGCCCAGTCTCCGAAGTCCTGACGCATCGCGCCGCGGTTGCTGAACATCGTCTGCAGTCGCGGATCGTTCTTCGACACGAGCGGTCGCGCGAGCTCGATTGCTCGCGTGTATGCCCGCGCTCCCTCGGAAACCTGCCCCAACAGCCGATGGGCCTCGCCAACGTTGAGCCACGCCGCCGCTTCCCGCATCGGCTGGTCGAGTCCAGCGCTCAGGAAGAGGTCGAGTGCTGCACGTTGGTCGGCGAGGTGATCATCGAGCCGCCCCTGCCGCCGCGCCAGGTTCCCCATGGCCAAGCGGCGCTGTCCGTCGAGGGCTAGCGCGTCCGGTTCCAGCGCCGGGAAGTCGAGCGCAAGCATGTTGAGAGCGTCGATCGTTGCGCCTGCGAGCTCGAAGCTCGTCGTCGCGTCGTCGAGGTTGCCGCTCCACTCCGCAATCCGGCCTTGGTCGATGAACGACGCCGCGAGCATGACCTGCGCCCGCCCGGCGAGCGAAGCCCGAACCGCGAGTGCGTTGAGCCGTCGCTTCTCGTCGATGTCGGACACCTTCTCCGACACAAACCGATACACGTCCGCCCGGAGCGCGAGGTCTTCGACCGCGTGAGCGCGCGTCTCGAGTTCCCCGAGGTCGACATCGACCTGCAAACCCATCCGCGACCGCGCCCACTGCAACGCGATGTCCCGCTCCAGGGCCATCGACGCCTCGCTCGCGTCTTCCGAGAAACCGCCGAAGGTGAGCTCCAGCACCGAACGCGGAACCTCGCAGTTCTCGGGACGCACGAGTCCCGCGACGGCACCACTGGCTCCCTCTCCAGGCAGCGAAACCTCCTCACCGAGTAGCCTGACGAGCCCGTCGAAGTCGCGCCCCAGCCGCTCGAGACACCGACTTCGGTCGTCGAGCCCCACTGCCGAGAGGCGCCCTTCATCGTGCGCCACGCAACCGTCGTGATGTACGGCGTCCCACCGCTCGGCGTAGCCGTCGAGGTCGCGTAGCGTCAGCGACCACAGCGGGTCTCGAGCCCGCTCCGCCGAGATGACGCTCTCTCGTTGCGCAGTGGTCCAGTGTGTCTGCAAGAAGACGTGCTCCGCCGCGGCGCAGCGGGGCGGAACCTCGGCCGCACCGTCGGGTTCGGGGGCAACCGCGAGCCCCAGCGCAAGCCCCAGCATCCCGAGGGCCAAGCCGCCCGCGAGCCACACCGCTGGATGCCGCGGCGTCTCGCGCTGCACATCGAGGGCGTCCAGCAACCCACGCATCGAGGCGTGCCGCGTGTCCGGGTCGGAGTTCAATCCCCGTTGCAACGCGGCGAACAGGCCTGGCGGCGGGGCATCGCCCCTGGGATCGCGTTGGGCCGCGGAGCGCCTCCACGCACTCGGGTCGCTCCCCTCGGGTCGAGACCCGACCAGCGCCTCGAGAAGACACAAACACAGCGCGTACTGATCTGCCGCCGCACCCACGCCCTCGCCCCGCGCCTGCTCAGGAGCCATGTAGGCCTCGGTGCCGCCTTTCGCCTCGACGCCGCCCGGCTCGACGCGCACCGCGAGTCCGAAATCCGCCACGCGTACCTGACCGTGCCCATCGATCAGCAGGTTGGACGGCTTCACATCTCGATGCGCGAGACCAACGTCATGCACCGCGGCCAGCCCGCGCCCCGCATCGACGTACACGCGAAGCACCTCCTGCCACGGACGCGCCGCTTCTCGTTGCCACACATCCAACGTCTGCCCCTCGATGTGGGCCATGACCAGGTAGACACCATCACCATCCTCGGCGACCTCGTGCACGGCCACGACGTTGGGGTGAACGAGATTCGCCAACGCTCGCCCCTCGTTGAGCAGCCGCTCGCCTCCGCGCTTGCGGTCCTTGAGGAACTTGATCGCGACGCGCCGCTCGAGCGTAGGATCGTAGCCGACGTAGACGACCCCCATCCCGCCCTGCCCGAGTCGCTCGAGGAGGTAATACCGACCCACGCGAGGCGCCGCAGGGGCAGACTTGAAGAGCCCCCGAGCGACGGCCGCAAAGCTGCGGCCTTCGTCGACCGTGTCCCCGGGAGTCGGAGGGACCCACCGCGGATCGGATTCCAGGTCCGACACGACTGCATCGTCGCCGCCGCGACGCCTCGCGGCAACCCCACAAGAAAATGCGTCCAACCAGACGCGCCCTCACTCTACCCAAGGTTGCGGCGGGACAGCGCACACCCGACGGCAAAGAAAGTGCGTCCGAATCCGCGGCGGAAGACTCCAACAGACTACCGCCATGCTACGCAAACTCGTCTACGCCCTCCCCGTACTCGCCGTCCTCGCAGCCGCTCCAGCCACCGCGCACGCGGGCACCTGTGGCTCGGTCACGTCGGTCTCCGCCGACATCTGGCAGAAGTTCGGCTCCCTCGCCTCCTCGCTCCCCTACGTCGAGAAGGTCGAGAAGATGATCAAGTTCTGGAACGCGAACGTGGGGGGCAGCTGGGCCACGCTCGGCCCACGAGCGCTCACACCGAACACCGACCTCGCGGGCACCGTCGTCGGCAAGGGCGAGCGCGTCTTCATCGCCCCCGCTCCCACGAACGAGGACAGCATCACGGTCGAGCTCGAGAAGGTCGCGGGAAAGGCCAAGACCAACGTCACCGTCTGCTCCGTCAGCGAAGCGGGCCGCCCCGTCAAGATCGGGGAGTTCACCGCGGCCAAGGGCGACTACACCAAGACGTGGACCAAAACGATCAAAGGCGTGAAGGACAAGGTCATCACCGTGCACCTCGCAGGGATGAGCGCCTCGAAGAAGTTCAAGTACGAGCTCCGAGCGCGGTGACGCTCGAGGTGTCGCCGAAGAACGTCCCCACTTCGGGCTGACGCCATCACCTCGTTTTCGCGACGGATTGGCCGCTCGCGGCGGCCGAGCCCCTCGTCAGAGAACGGCCACTTCGCCCTGATTCCGCGGCCTTGGCAGCGAGCAAGACATTGAGCTGCAACAGAGTCCGCACCATGGTGCGGCGGTAGACGTGCGAGCAATCGATCTGTGACGCGGCGAAACGCCACGGAAACGCCACGTCTCGCGAGACGGTGAGAATCGCGGAGGCATCAGACGCGCCCGGGAGCGCTCAAGGCTCGAACACGTCCGCCGGGTCTGACACAGTCGCAGCCCGCACCAGCCAGCGGTCGAGCGTCTCTGCGTCTGTGCAGCTCTCGATGCGCTCCTGCACGGCTGCAGAGACATGCAGCCCCCGTGCGCGGAGCAGCACCAGAACCGAGTCGGCCTTGCCCTCCGCCAGACCTTCTGCCCTGCCCTGCGCCTTGCCCTGAACGAGGCCCTTGGCGTGTCCTTCTGCGTGGAGCTGTTCTTCGATCGTCACGGTCACGGCCTCGGCTGTGGGCGCCTGCCCGTCAAGGATGGCACGGAACTCGGAGAGTTGCAGGTCGCGGGAGGCCTTCGCGATGTAGCGCAGAAGCACGATGAGCAGGTCTTTCCCGCGGGGGAGTTGCGCGAGGGATTCGAGGTCTCCCGTCCACGACGGGAGGCTCCGCAGGAGAACGTCGCGGTCGCGAGCGTCGCGCAGCAACCACAGCGACAGGCGCGCGACATTGGCGAGCGTCCGGGCACGTAGGTCGGCGTCGCTCGAGCGGCCCAGATCGTCGACGGCGTACTGGAAGTCCGGGAGGACGCCGGGCGCGATGTCGGCGACCGAGGCGGAGAAGAGGTCCGAGAACCGAGTCGGGGCCGTCCAGCCGCCCGGGGCGTGGGCGAGCACCGCGGGGACGATGAGGGGCAGCGGGGATTCGGCGCGTTCGTTTGCGTGACGCGCCCAGATCCGGACCATGTATCGGAGCAGGCGCAGCGCCATGCGAGGCTGCACGGTGGATTGATGCTCGAATAGAACGTAGACGAAGACGGGCTCGTGGGACGGTCGGGTAGCGGCGGAAAAGAGCAGGTCGCTATGCTGGTCGGCGAGCTCTTCGTCGACGTAGGTACCGGGCTGTGGGGTGAGAGACGACCAGTCGATGCGGGCGGCGATATGGCCAGGGAGGATGTGCTGCAATTCCGCCGCGGCGTGTTCGGGCTGGCCGAAAATGGTCTTGAACAGCGCATCATGGGGGGTGTTGGTCACCGCCGGACTGACGTAGCACTGGAGCGTAGTGCCGGCTCGGTTTTCGAGGGTGTTCGGACACCTGCCCTCTGGGGACGTAGTTCGCATAGAACCGTGCGGTCGCGAGTCGCTAGCCACGGCCCGACCACGCCGCGAACGGTTGAAGTAGCGATACTCGTCACGCCGCCCTCGCGTTCATGGCCCGGATGCTCGAGTTCGCTCCGCGGCGCCGTCGTGGTCGCTCGCCAACAGCCAGCCTCACCACGCCCAAAGCCGGAGCCCGATGATCCCGTTGGCACCAAACCATACCGTCATCCCAACCGCGGCCGTCGACGCAAGACTCGGCACAACGCGCGACCACATCGGCGTCCGACCCACAGCCGTACTCGCTCGAAGCGCCGCCCACAATCCCGCGACCGACGACAGCGCGAACGCAATCGTCGCAGCGCACAGCGCCACTGTGGTCGGGTCGACGATTCCCAACGCGTCCCGGGCCGCGGCCGCCTGCAGCAACATCGGCATCGCGGCAAAACACAGCCCAGCCACCGCAGGCCAGACGACCACCCCAACCTCGGTCCACCGCCGCCGCCGGGCCACCGTCGACGCGATCCAGCCGACGCACCAAAGCGGGGCGATCTGCAGCAGCAACGACGCCGCAGTGAGAAGTCGAACCCGCCACAGCGCCAGCATCCACGAACCCTCTTCAGCATAGGCCCCGCCCGCGACCATCACCCTCTCGCCATCCGCATCCCTCCCGAATCGGATCGACGAGCCGCCCTGCCCCGCGAGCTTGTACGCGCCATCCCCCGCAGGCACGATCTGCGCGCCCTGCCCCATCAAGTCCTCCAGGGACAAGCCGCGGGCATGCACCGTCGCGTTCCAGCCCAACAGTGCACGCTCGACGAAGCCGAGCAACGAGTGACGCGGGTTGGCAAAGCCGTAGAACCCGGCATGTCGCTGGCGTTCGGGGTCCGGCGCGATCCGTGGCGGGGGCGGCAGCGTGCGGTCGCGGGTGATGTAGCGGAACAGCAGGCTGCGAATCTCGATGTAGGCCCGGGGCGAGTGGGTCGCGTTGAGCAGCATGACGTAGCCCACCGATAGCTCCGGGAAGTACCGGTAGCAGGACAGGAACCCCGGCAACCCGCCGTCGTGACCACGCCCAAGCACCGGATGGGCGACATCACCGTAGTTGCCGAGCCCGTAGCTTGCGTCGGTCGGCCCGATCCACCCCGTGCCCATGGTCTCGATGCGATCGAAGCCCGCCGCGGAGACCACCTGAGGGTAGTCCTGCCCGCGGGTCAGCCAGAAGTGAACGAGCTGCCCAAGCTGCCGCGGAGTCGCGAGCAGGGCACCGGCCGCTCGGTGAGAGATCGGGCGAAACGCGGCGGGCGTGCCGGGCTGAACGTATCCGGTCGCGAGTCGCTCGCGCAGCGCCGGGGTGCGGGCGAACGCGGCGTCGCCCATGCCGATCGGACGCAACACCTGGTCGCGCAACCACGCGTCGAAGCGGGTGCCGGTCGCTCGTTCGATCGCCAGTGCGGCCACCGAGTAGCCGACGTTGCTGTACGACATGCGGGAGCCGGGCCTCCAGCGCACCACCCGGGACCGCGGATTGATCGCCAACGCTTCTGCAGGTGTGGTCGCTTCGTTCTCGGTGAAGTACTCGTTGAAATGCATGTCGTCGAAGCCGGCGGTGTGCTCCAAGGCATGCGCGAGGGTGACGGGGGACTGCTCCGACCAGCGGTTGTCCAGGGGCAGCTCTGGCAACGCTTCGTGCAGGGGCTGGTCCAGGTCGAGCGCCCCTTGCTCGTGCAGACGCATCACTCCGAGTCCCACGATGCTCTTGGTGATCGATGCGACACGAAACACGGTGTGCTCATCGACGGGCCGACCCGAGGCATCGTCCGCAACCCCTACGCCCCCTGCCCACGTGACCCCGTCCGCGTCGACGAGCGCCAGTCCGACGCCCGGCACGCCTTCACGCCGCAGAACCTCAGCGATCTGAGCCTCGAGCCCCTCGATCGTGTCGGGGACGTTGGCCACCGCGGGCGAGACAATCAACGCTGGGGGCGGACCCTCGGTCAGCACGGGCGGGGCATCCACGGTCGGCGCCGAGGCCAACGGCAGCCACGCGAGCACGCTGGCGAGGAGAGCCACCACCCACAGAAGCGTCCGTCCCGGTCGAAGCATCACATCGCGAGCTTCGCACGGGGGCATGCGTCACACGCGAGAAAACCCTGCAGGTCGCACGAGGCCCTGGCGGCCGCAGCGGCCCACGTTGGCACCTGCCGGCCCGGCGAATCAGCGTACGTTGTTCAGTATGCCTGGCAACGCTCGAACAGGGAGCGAAGGCTCCATGCAGGCAAGACGGTTCTCGGCCGCATACGAGGGACCCGTGCTGGTGATCGTGTGGCACGGAACGCCGATGCTCGACGACTTCGCAGAGCTCGACGCCGAGGCGGCCCGGGGGATCGAGCGGAACCCCGATGGCATAGGGCTCTTCATCGTCATCAGTCCCGACTCCAGCAAGCCCCCTTCGGTGGAGGTGCGCAAGCGCCACGCCGACTTGGTGAAGAAGTTCGGTCCGAACCTCTTGGGCATGGTCCGAGTGTTGGAAGGCAGCGGCCTCGGCAAGAGCATGAAACGCGTGGCCCTGAGCACCATCGACATGCTCTCGCGCTCGGATGTCCCCACCAAGACCGTCGAGTCGGTGGAGGACGGCGCCGACTGGATCTGCGAGCACTCGCGGCAGCCAAGATCGACAGCGCTCGCCATCATCTCCACGGTGGAGCGGTTGCGTCCGCCCGGGCGCTGAGGGGCTCGTCAGTCCACGCAGGGCTCGTACCAGGCCATCTTCTGCGAGCGGTAGGCCTCCGCCTCGGCGTCTGCGTTGGGGTACGCCTCGTAGCGGGCGAGCGCCCACGCTTCCCAGTCGGCGTCGACCTGCTCGAGGGACGTCCCCAGTACGTCTTCGACAGCCTCCCGATCCCAGCCTTCGCGCCCCGCCGCCAAGTCCAACAACACTTCCCGGCCCAGCTCCTCATCCACATAGCGGAACCACGACGCCCGCAGGATGTAGGACTGCCCCTGGCAGCGCAGGCTCAGCTCCTCGTGCCGCTCACGGTAGTCCGCCAGCGAGGGGCCCTCCTCCAGCAGCCAGTGGCCGACGACCACGTCCTCGTCGAAACCGAACAGCGAAAACCCAGTCTTGCCAGGATCGACCAGAAGCGCGACGTACTCCGCCCACCCCTCCAGATAGAAGCCGGAGTTCTCGATGTCCTCCACCGCCGGGCCCACCAGATCGTCGTAGGCAATGGCGTGCACGAGCTCGTGGGCGAACAGGGCATGGTAGCCGCCCTCCTCCTTGGAGAAGCGCCATAGGTGGACCGTTCCGTCGTCGTCCACGTAGGGCGACTCGCCGTACCGACCGTGGAGCTCAACCCGGATCGCGTCATCCATCACGATGTCCTCCGGGTGCATCGCAGCGATTTCGGGAAGGAGCGCTTCGCCATCCGACAGGATCGACCGAATCTCCTTCTTCGAGGCATGCCGCCTCTTCGCCACGACATGCAGGACCTCGCCCTGCGCCTCGATTGGACGACAGCCGGTCACGGCGAGGCCAAGGCCGAGGGCGAAGGCGGCAAGGGTGTCGATGTGCGTCCTCATCCTCGAGCAGGTCCCACGGGCGGTTTAGGCGAAACGAACTGGGAAATCCAGAGGGAGGCGGAGAAGCTCATCGGGCAAGCGGAGCACGCGGTGTTCACAGCCGCGTCAGCGTGGCCGCAACCGTCTCCGCCGCGGGCTCTGGGCACTGGGCTTGCTCGGCGAACGAGCTCCAGCGACTCACCGCGTGGTCGACCCTCTCGAGGACTTCACGTGCGACACGGCGCGTGATGCCTGCGGTGTCGGCCAGACGCACGCAATGGTCGGCGCCGGGACATCGCCCCTCAGCATTTTCGATGCACAACATGCACAACAGTGCGCTACGCGGTCGCCAGGAGCACGGTCCACGACGCCAGCAAGAGCAGCGCCGCGAGGCCCCAACGCGTGGCCGGCTTGGGGCGCAGTCGGCCTTTGTCGTCGATGCCTCGGGCGACGAAGCCGGTGAGCGTGACGAGCCACAGCACGAACGACCACCCGGCAACGCCGGCGCGAAGCGGGTCGGGGCCGGGCGGGGTCTGGAGCAGCTGCAGGTGATAGGCGTACGGGTCCCCCTGCCCTCCGACGTCGTTGCCGTCGCGCGCTTCTTGGTCGGCCATCGCGTGGGCGATGCGCTCGTTGAGCATGGCGAAGCGAGCGGGGTCGGACAGGCCCCACGCGCGTGTCCCCAGTAGAGCGCGTCGGGCCTCGCGGTTGGCCGCCAAGGCGACCACGGGATCGGAGGACTCTCCGAGCACGACGAGGGCATCGAGCGCCTCCTCGTCGTGCGACGCCCACGGCATGCGCCAGCGCGCGGCGTGTCCGAGTCGCTCGATGCGAAGGTCGACCTCTTCGGTGGCGACCGCCTCTTGCAGAGCAGCCGCGCCGTCGACCGTGGCCCGCACCGCCACCGGAACCACGATGAGCACCGCCGCGGCGACCAGGCCCAACACGACCTTGCGCACCTGGGCCAACCGCACCGCCACCGGGCTGGATGCGGGGTTGGGCGCAGGCTCGGGGGTGTCGTCCGTCACGTGAAGTCTCGCCGCGAGAACAGTGCCACCGCGAGCAGCAGGCACGCACCGCCGTACAGCCCCGCGTAGCCGGCGGCTTGAGCCACGTAGGTCCAGCTGACGAACCCCTCGTGAATCGACACGATGTTGCCCTCGAGGTTGCCGCCCGAGATGTAGAACAGGTGAAAGTCGGGCACCGCGGCTGCCACGGCGTTGAGCAGCGACCCCAGCGGAGAGCCGTCGAGCTTGCCGCCCGCGAACGCGGTGAGCTCGGGCGTGTTGCGCCCGATCACCCAAAGCGCCCCCGTGAACATCGCCGACAGATACGGCGAGCTGAACGCGCTGAACAACATGGCGACGGTGGTGAGCAGCAGCAGCTCGAGCAACACCAGGATCTCGGCCCGGAGCATTGCGACCCCGTGCGTGCCTCCGTTGCTCAGCACGAAGCCGGCCAATACCGCCGCCATCAAGCCCGTGAGCAACGCGAGCGTGACGCCCATGCCCACGAACTTGCCGAGCAGAAACTCCCAGCGATGCAGCGGCTTGGGGATCACGAAGAACACGGTCTTGCGATCGAGTTCTTTGCTCAGCAGGTTCACGCCCAAGAACAACGCGATCAGGATGCCGACAAAGCTGATGCCCGCCAGGCCGATGTCCTTGATCACGCGGACTTCCTCGTGCAGCGAGAGCTCGCCGAGCACCAAGCTGAACGCCATCAGTCCCACCGCGAACAACACCAACACCGCGAGCACGCGGTTGCGCATCGCCTCGCGAAAGGTGTTGAGCGCCACGGCCCAGATGCGACCGAGCGACTGCCCGAACGGACTCATTGGCCCGCCTCCAGAGCTTCGTGCACGAACAACTCCTCCAAGCTCTGCCGATGCGGATGCACCGAGTGCACCGCGCCCCCGCGCTCGATCACCGCGGCCACGAAGGCTTGGGCGGCATCGGGATCCTTGGTGCGCATCACTTCGCCCTCGCTCGTGGTCTCGTGCTCGCCCGGGCGTTCACGCAGCGCCGCGAGGGCGCCCGTCTCGGCCCCGTCGGGCAGCTGCCACACGACGTCGACGCTCTGCACCTTGGGGCTGAGCAGTTCGCCCAGCGGGCCCACATCGCGCAGCTTGCCTTTGACGATGATCGCCACCCGGTCGCACAACATCGAAGCATCGGCCAGGATGTGGGTGCAGAAGAAGACCGTCTTGCCCGCGTCGCGCAGCTCGAACAACAGGTCGCGCACTTCCTTGCGACCCAGAGGATCGAGCCCCGACATCGGCTCGTCGAGCACGACCAACTCGGGGTCGCCCATCAGCGCTTGAGCCAGGCCCGCCCGCTGCAACATGCCCTTGGAGAACGAACGCAGCGGACGTTTGCCCGCGTGTCCCAGGCCGACACGTTCGATCAGCTCGGCCGATCGCTTGCGCCGCGCCGAACCATCGAGGCCGTGCAGGCGACCCACCATGTCGAGCAACTCGGGCGCCGAGAGGTAGTCGTAGAAGTAGGGGTTCTCGGGCAGGTAGCCGAGCTTGGCCTTGGCCCGGCGATCCCCCGCGGGCGCACCGAGCACCGACGCGCTTCCCGCGGTCGGAAAGATCAGCCCCATCAGGATCTTGATCGTCGTGGTCTTGCCCGCGCCGTTAGGCCCGAGAAACCCGAAGATCTGCCCGCGCTCGACCGCGAAGGAGATGCCGCGAACCGCTTCGGTCTTTCGCCGCGAGAAGCCTCGCGTGAACGTCTTGCGGAGGTCTTGGACTTCCAGGATGCTCATTGGGCCCAGGCCACACGGCCCGCGCAGGTGCACGGCGCCGCGATCGTGGGCAGAATACGGGATACCGGATCCGCATGCGACCGCCGAGGACGACCCGACGCCGGCTTCTACGAGGCTTGGCCGCCGCAGCCCCGCTGTGTGCGCTCGGCAGTACAGACACACGTCCCGCGGCGCGGCTTCGCGCCAGCCTGCAGCCGCTTCCGCCCGCGCCCGAGGTGTTGGCTGCCCCGCCCCCGCATCCCCCGGGGGGCTTCGGAGGCTGGGCACCCCCCACGGGAGATCCGATCCGGCTCGACCTGCCCCAGCTGAAGTACTCCGGCAACTGGGCTCCGCGCCCGGGCGCAATGCGGGTGCTCGCGCGTGAGCTTCGGCTGCGTACCCGGCTCGAACCCGTGCCCGAGCCCACCACGGTCGGCGCCACCGAGTCGGCGCTGTTCGAGACCCCGTTCCTCTACGTCGCAGGCGAGGGCGCCCTGCCCAAGCTCGGCGACGAAGCCGAACAAAACCTGCGCCGCTTCATCGACTTCGGCGGGCTGATCCTGTTCGACGCGGCCGATGGCGGGGCCGACCTCGCATTCACGCAGTCGGTCCGCGAGTTGCTCGGGCGCATCATGCCCGGCTCCGAGCTTGCGCCGGTGTCGGCCGAGCACGTCGTCTTTCGCAGCTTCTACTTGGTCGACTTTCCGTGGGGCCGGACGCAGGTGCACGACAGCCTGCTCGCGGTCCAAGAGGAAGGACGACTCAAGGTGATGCTCACCCGCAACGACCTCGGCGGTGCGCTGGCGGAGACACCCAGTGGGCTGGCCGCCTATCCGTGCTCGCCCGGGGGCAGCGACCAGCGCGAGTGGGCCATGCGCTTCGGAGTCAACATCCTGCTGTACGCCACCTGCACCGATTACAAGGCCGACCGCGCCCACGTCGAGACGCTGCTGCGCTCGCGACGTTGGAAATAGACCCATGGACGCACGTTGGTCACTGGCCGCTGGTTTCACGCCGCCCCTTTGGGCGATCGCGTTGGTCGTCGTGGGCGCGACGCTGGCCACGATCGAAGGCGTTCGCGCGTTTCGGCAGCCCGCGCTAGGCACCTCCCGCGGACGCGCCGCAGCAGTGCTGGCGCTGCGCTTGCTCTCGATCGCCGCCGTCGTCGGCATCGCGTTCGAGCTCACCTTGCGCATCGAGCAGGTCAGTCCGCTCGGGCGTCGTGTCGTCGTGTTGGTCGATCGCTCGGCCAGCATGGATCTGGCCGACGCACCCGAGGACAGCGATACGCTCGAGCGACGACAGGCGCGGTTGGAGTCGCTGTGGGCACGCAGCGAAAAAGCACGCGCGGCCTGGGCCGAAGAAGGACTGTTGGTCGACGTCCGCGGGTTCGACCTCTCGACCGCGCCGCTGCCCGCCGCTGTCGCCGAGACGCTGGGAGGCACACCCAACGGTGGCGGCAGCGATCTGGCCGCGGCCTTGTCCGAGCTGGGCGAGGCCGACCCGACGCAGCGTGTTCCCGTGGTGGGTGTGGTCGTGCTCTCGGACGGTTTGGTCGCGCCGGACCGGGCCACCGATCAACACGTGATGTCGGTGGCGGAGTCGCTCGGCGTGCCGATCACGACGGTCAGCGTGGGTGCTCCCGACATTCGGGATATCTCGGTCGCCGACGTGCGGGCCGGGGAGTTCGCGTTCGTCGAAAACGTCACCGAGATCGAAGCCACGGTCGTCGCGCACGGATTTCGAGACGAGTCGACCACGGTGCAGCTGCGCCGCAACGGAGAGGTGGTCTACGAGCGACCACTGGTGTTGCGCGGCGACGGTGTGCCGCTGCCGCTGCGCTTCGAGGTCGCGCCCGACCGCATCGGGCAGTTCGTATACGAGATCGTGGTCGACCCGCTGGAGGGCGAGGCGACCACCGACAACAACCGCCAGGCATTCGTGCAGAAGGTGCTGCGCGACAAGGTTCGTGTGCTGCACGTCGCCGGACGCCCCGACTGGGACGTGCGCGCGCTCCGGGTCCTGCTGCGCCGCGACCCCAACGTCGAGCTGCTGAGCTACTACATCTTGCGTGGCTTCGACGACATCGCCCGCGAGGACACCAGCGCCCCGCTGTCGCTGATCCCCTTCCCCACCGACGAGCTGTTCGAGGAGCAGCTGGGCTCGTTCGACATGGTGGTGCTGCACAACTTCGACGCGGTCCAGCACGACGTGGGTCGCTACGTCGACAACATGGCGCAGTACGTGCTCGACGGTGGCGCGCTGGTGATGATCGGCGGCGACCTCGGCCTGTCCGACGGCGGCTACTCGCCACGCTCGATCAGCAGCATTCTCCCGGTCGACACCCGCCGGCCCTCGGACAACACCCAAGGGCCTTACCGCCCGCAGGTCTCCGAGGCGGGGCGTCGCCACCCGATCACCGCGTGGCTCGACGGCGCCGAAGGGGGCTGGGACGCACTGCCCGAGCTCGACACCTTCAACACGATGCCCCTGGCGCCGTGGGCCTCTCGCCTGGGCTCATCGGTGCTGCTCGAGCACCCCAGCGTGCAGACCCGGACCGGCGACCCCGCCCCCCTGCTGGCGGTGGCCGAACCCGGCAAAGGCCGGGTGATGGTGCTGTCCACCGGGTCGACCTGGCGCATGGGCTTCGCCCCTCGGCTGCCGCTGGTCGACGGCGCACGCCCGTACGACCTGCTGTGGCTGGGCGCGATCCGCTGGCTGCTGCGCGACGACAGCTCGGGCCGCCTCTCGCTCGAGACCGACAAGCCCCGCTACCGGGTCGGTGAAACGGTCGAATTGCAGGGCCGCGCGCTGTCAGCCGCCTACGCGCCCGAACCCGACATCGAGATCCCCTGGCAACTGCATCGCCTGGACGACGGCGTCGACGGCGATGCGATCGAAGAAGGCCGCTGGACCACCGATGGCCAGGGCAAGGCCGAGACCGCCCTCGAAGCGCTCCCGGTCGGCGCCTACGTGGCCTCGGCCACCCGCCAGCTCGGCGACGCCCCGCAGGCCACCATCACCGACGACGACGGCACCGACCCCGGCGTGCACGAAGTCCGCCGCGTCTTCATCGTCGAGCCCCCCGGTCGCGAGCTCGCCAAGGTCGACGCCGACCCCGGCATCGACCGCCTCGAACGCCTCGCCAAACGCACCGAAGGCGCCTTCGTCAACGCCACCGAAGGCGACACGCTCCCCTCCGACTTGCCCGTCGCAAACGCGGAAGACCACGCCCCCGACAACATGCGCGTCGAAGGCCGCGACGACATCGCCCTGTGGAACGGCTGGGCGTCAGCGCTGCTGCTGTTGCTGGCCTTCGGCGGCGAATGGGTGTTGCGCCGCCGCGCAGGCTTGGCGTAGGCCCGCCGACTTCGGGGCCCCTCTTCACGGGGTTAAGGGGCCCCTGCGCTGGCGGGCTTGCGGGGAGGCCTACTCGGCGGCGCTTCCTTCTTTTCCGCTCCGCACCCCCTCCGGGGGTACTCCGCTCTCTTGCTTTGAAGGCAGGTGGCCAGCGGAGGGCTGGTTGGCGGGCGCTCGCCTCTTGGCCGCACCGCTCCGGGGGTGCGGAGCTTTGTTGGATTGAGGGCTGGTTATTGGGGGAAGGCAGCGGTCGGAGGCGGGTGGGGTGTCACGACGGCGGGGGAATCAGGCCCATGCTGATCTGTTCGCACGCGTCGAGGGCCTCGTTTCGCGGGCACCCGGCATCGGAGTCGACACAATACCCTTGCTGGTCTGCGACGGTGAGGGCCTGCACGCAAGCAGAGAAGCCCGGGTCATCGAGGTCGATGGTCTCGGTGGCGAACTGCTCACATGCGACTCCCCCGGGGTCTTGGTGCGTTGCGTGTCGGATTGAAGCCCAGTTCGTGCGTCCCTCGAGGATGTCCGAACCTCGAACAGGGCGCCAAGACTGGGGGTCGTCGGGGTCGTCTTGTATGCAATCCGTTGGCTCGAGGTCTGCAGCCTGGCAACAACTCGTGCCCACTCCGCAGGTTGCCTCGACGTCGTCGGTGGACCAGGTGGGGTTGCACGGGATGGGACAACCCGCCGCTAGGCCAGCGGTCAACGAAAGCTCTTCGCGAACCGACTCGCGATGGACGCAATTCCCTCGACTCCCAAGGTTGTTGTTGTTCCCCGCAAAGTAGGGCAGGCCCGTGGCGACGTCGTCGCCGTCGAAGTCGGGCAGTTGACCTGCCTGCGTACTGGGGTCGCTCGAGCAGCAGAAGTAACTCGAGGGGCACACGCCCTCCTCCATCGACGTGTGTGCGGGGTTGCAGGCAAACGCGACGGTGCCGTAGAGGCCCCCCGGTTTGCTGCCGTCCTCCAACCCCAGTCCCGTGTCGGTGTCGCCCTCGCTCCCAAACGAGGACCCAGCCCCACAACCAGCGATCATCGCCGCAGCAAGGCCTACGAGAACGACGGCTCCCCATCTGATTCGCTCATCATCCATGACGACACTCCTCACCTCGAGTTCTACCGGACACGCCCCCAATAGACGATCCGAGAATACCGAGCACCCAAGATGCGACAGCCATTGTCGCATCTTGCGCGTTTTCGCCCATTCAAAGAAGAACACACCGCCAAGCAGCCCTCCGGCGAGCGAGCAGCTCGCACAACCACCGACCCTCAAAGCAAGAGAGCACCTGCCCTCAAAGCAAGAGAGCGGAGTACCCCCGGAGGGGGTGCGCAGCGGGAAAAAAGAAAACGCCGCCGAGTAGGCCTCCCCGCAAGCCCGCCAGCGCAGGGGCCCCTTCACCCCGTGAAGAGGGGCCCCGAAGTCGGCGGGCCACGCCAAGCCCGCGCGAGGCGGCGCACCTCAGCGGGCACACGCCAAGCCCGCGCGAGGCAGCTCAGCCCAACACTTCGGCGACGGCCGGTGGCAACTCGTCCACTGTGCAGCTCACGTGGATCCGATCCCCGTCGATGTCGAGATCCGGCTCGCACGGAATGTAGTCGGTCGAGGGCAGCGGGCTGAGAATCGGCGGCACGCCGTCGACCATCACCAGCACCGCGTGTTTACTGACCTTGGCGGTGCCGGTGTAGCGCTTGCCCCGGTAGGTGACCGAGACCTCGCCGTCTTTGATCTCCACCGGGACCTTGGCGACGCGGGTGATGTCTTCGGCGCTGACCCAGGCGTCGATCCTGGCCTGGCCGATGTCGACGACCTCGATGTGCTGGGCGTCGATGAGCTGGTCGCGATCGAGCACGAGGTCGTCGACCGTGATGCGGGCCTCGTCGACGCGCACGCCTTGGGCCTCGAGCGAGAACATCGAGACCGACAGCTGCTCCACGGAGCCGTCCATCAGCACCTTGAACACGAACGGAAAGCTGTCGATGGTGACCATCGGCGTGCCCTCGATCGGCAGCTCCTTTTCGAGCCGGCGCGCGGCCTCCTTCTCCGCTTCGACGCGGATCCGCTGGTCGAGCACCGCACCCCCGACCACGGCGGCGGCGAAGAGGACGGCAAGCACCGCGAAGACCACGAGGAGGCGCTTCATGGGCGAGCAGTGTACGCCGCCCGAGACCGCGGGGAACGCGGGCCTCACCGGGGCAAATCGTGTTAGAAAGGCGTCGTGAGCGGGGGAGAACGGTCGGATCCGGACCTGCTGGACGCGTGGCGCGATGGCGACACCCGGGCCGGCGACGAGCTGCTGCGCCGGCATTTCGTCAGCGTGTACCGGTTCTTCGACGCCAACCTCAACAACGCCCACTCCGGCGGCGACGCCGAGGATCTGACCCAGAAGACGTTCGAGGCCTGCATCGCCGGGCGCGACCGCGTGCGCAGCGACTTCCGGGCCTACCTGTTCGGCATCGCCCGGCGCCAGCTGATGCGCGAGTGGGAGCGTCGACGCGCCCGCGGCGAGGTGGTCACTCCCTCGCAGGCCGGCATTCGTGACGTTCGCACCTCGCCCAGCGCCGCCGTCGCCCGCCTCGACGTGCAGCAGCTGTTCTTGCGTTCGCTCGAGCTGTTGCCGCTCGAGTTCAAGGCCGCGCTCGAGCTCTTCTACTGGGAAGACCGCTCGATCCCCGAGATCGCCGAAGAGCTCGGCATCGCCAAGGGCACCGTCAAGAGCCGGCTGTTTCGCGGCAAGGCCATGCTCAAGGACCGACTCATCGCGCTGGGAATCCCGGCCGCGCTGCGTGACTCCACGGTCGAGCTGATCGAAAAGCGCAGCAAAGAGCTCAACCTCGGCGACGACCCCGAAGCCAAGGCCTGACCCACATCCCCTCGGGATGAAATCGGGCTGATAGCAGCGATAGGAGGGGCCTATCGCAAGTATGGTCCCTCGATAGTGGTGCGGTAGGAATCTCGGTGACAGGCTGAGTTTCGTCGTCACCGCGCGTCCGATCGTGGAGTCGCACGGCGTCGCAGACCCGCCCACGGACCGCGTGGGGGGCCGCGACGGCGTCGGACCCCGAGCGCGCACGGCCTGGCGGCGCCGTTGAACTGGAGACGCGACCTCACAGTGTGCCGTATCAAACGAGACCCCTTCGCCTTCTTGCCCGCCCTTGCCTTGCTCGCCCTCGCCGGGTGCACATCCGACGACACCGGAGCCGACAACGAGACCGACGCCGCATCCTCGTCCACGGGCGACGATCCCTCCACGTCCGCCGCAGACAGCTCCGGCAACATCCCGACCTCGACCGCGGGGGACGAGACCGGGGTCGACGACACGGGTTCGACGGGCGGGCAGCCCGAGGTCACCGTGGCTCAGGGCCCGACCAAGGGTGGCACGATCGCCACCAACGAAGCGGGGGACCGGCTCGCCGTTGCCAACAAGGGCACCGGCGACGTCACGATCTTCGCGATCGATGGGGCGACCGACCCCGTCGAGGTCGCGCGCATCCCGGTCGGCGACGAGCCCACCTCCGTCGCCTGGAACGCGGCTGGCACACAGCTGTTCGTCGTCAACCGTAGCGCGGGCACGGTCAGCAAGATCGTCGACGCCGACAGCGACACACCGAGCGTGGAGGCCACCACCGATGTCGGCAGCGAACCGAGCATCGGCGCGCTGTCGCCGACCGGTCTTCGTCTCTACGTGTCCAACTGGGCCGATGGCTCGGTGAGTGTGCTCGACACCGTCACCATGGAGGTGATCGACACCCTCGAGGTCGGCGGTGCTCCGCATGCGATCTGCGTCAGCAACGACCTCGACGACGACGACGACGACGAAACGATCTACGTCACCGACTTCTACGCGCTCGAACGCACCGGCGCCGAGGCGACCGACACCGGACGCCGCGCGCAGGTGTTCGCCGTGTCCGCTGGCGACGGCAGCGTGGCTTCGATCGCGCTGGATCCGTTCGAGGACGCGGGCATTCCCGCCGCCGAGGGGTCGGGCGCCTACCCCAACCAGCTCTACGGCTGCGTGCTCAACGACGCCCACCTCTACGTGACGTCGGTGGGCGCGTCCCCCGAGCCACTGGGCACCACCACGGACTTCCGTCAGAACGTGCAGGGCCTCGTGCACGCCATCGATGTGGAGAGCGGTGACGTGGACGAGGCCCGCACGATCAACCTCAACGCGCTCGTCGAAGAACAACTGGCGCCCAAACGCTTCGTCGCCATTCCAGCCGACATCGCCTTTGCGCCCAACAGCGACTTCGGCTACGTGGCGTCGATGGCCTCCGACGCGGTGCTTCGGGTCGACTGGACCCAGTCCCCGCCCGTCGCCGGGTCCCCCTCGGGGGCGAGTTTCTTGCCCGCATCACTCTCGCCCACGGGCATCGCGATCTCGGGCACCACGGCCTACGTCTACAACGAGGTCGCACGTTCGGTGACGGTCATCGACCTCGCCGCGCAAGAGAGCGTGGGCGAAGTGGAGTCCGCCCCCCAGCCCGTGTCCGCCGAAGACACCGACATCCTGCGCGGACAACGGTTCTTCAACACCGGTCTCGCGCGGTGGTCGGCCAACGGCTGGGTGTCCTGCGCCGCGTGCCACCCGTTCGGGACCACCGACAACGTGACCTGGACGTTTCCCGCCGGGCCGCGACAGTCGGTCGACCTCACCGCCACCTTCGACGCCTCGGGCTCGGTGCAGCGCATCCTCAACTGGACCGCGATCTTCGACGAGGTGCACGACTTCGAGCTCAACACCCGCGGGGTCGCCAACGGCACCGGCGCCATCGTGTCCGATGCGGCGCTCAACGACGATGGCACGCCCAACCTCGCGGCGCGCATCGACTTCGTCGGCCCCGGCGGTGTCGCGAACCCCGAGAACGGGTTCAACCGAGGCAGCGCCGCGGCGGTCGCCGCCGGCGGTGCAACCCCCGAAGACTGGGATCAGATCGAAGCCTACATTCGCAGCCTGCGAAGCCCGCATGGACGCACCGTCACCGACGGTGACCCCGAGGCAGGTCGCCAGGTGTTCCTCGACGCTGGCTGTCAGAACTGCCACGGCGGCGCCCTGTGGACCCTCTCGGAGCGCTACTACAACCCGCTGCTCGGCGCGGACGCCAGCGCCGTCACCTTGGCCGACGCTGGCGTGGAAGACGTCGGCGATGTTCGGGCCGACCAGGTCGCCAGCACCGACACCTCTACCTTCTCGGTCATCGACGTCGACGCCAACGGACCCCCGCACCGGCACTCGTGCGTGGTCCGGCGCGTCGGCACCTTTGGCGCAACGGGAGACGATGGGCACGGCGCCACCGAGATCCGCCAAAACGGTGGCAACGCCCAGGGCGTAGACGGCTTCAACGTGCCGTCGCTGCTCGGCATCGGTATGGGCGCGCCGTTCTTTCACAACGGTGCAGCGGCCTCGCTCGACGAGCTGCTCTCGGACACGTTCGGCGACCACCTGCGCGCGGGCAACCAGGTCTTCTCCCCGACCGACGAACAGCGCGCCGATCTCGTCGCGTTCCTCCAGTCGATCGACGACAGCACCGAGACGATCCCCGTGCCCGACGGACAGCGGTTCTGCCCAACCGGCTTCACACCGCCGCAACCCGTCGAGTAGCGCCTCCCCCACAAGGGCCTTAACAACCGCAGCGCAGCGGAGGACCCTATGCGCGTGGACCTGACCCAGCTGCGCTACTTTCGCGAGATCGCCCGCGCCGGAAGCATGACCGGCGCGGCGCGGTCGCTTCGGGTCAGCCAGCCCACCGTCAGCGTCGCGATCAAGTCGCTGGAAGCGTCGCTGGATACCACGCTGTTTCAACGGCACCGCGGCGGCGTCTCCCTCACCGCCAGCGGCGAAGAACTTCTGCGCCACGTCGACGAGGTGATGGCGGTGCTCGACCGAGCGGTCGAGCGCATCACCGGCTTGGACCACGAACTCACCGGCAGCTACGTGATCGGCTGCCACGAATCACTGGGCGCGTATTTCCTGCCGGACTTCCTCGAGCACCTGCTGCACGACGCCCCAGAGCTGACCGTCTCGCTGCACAACGACTCGTCCTCGTCGGTCCTCGATGCCGTGGTCTCCCGCGACGTGCACTTCGGCATCGTGGTCAACCCGCGACCGCACCCCGATGTGGTGCTGACCGAGCTGTTTCGCGACGCGATCGACGTGTTCGTCGCTGCGCCCGAGGGCACCGACGCGCTGGAGGACCCCGCCGCCTACTACGGTGCCCCGGGTTCCGCCTTCGCGTCCGCCGACGATGCACGCGCCTACTTCGAGTCGCACCCGCTCATCTATCCCAGCCGGGTGGGCGAGTGCACCGCCCTGCTCGAGCAGCTGGCCACGCAGGGGTTCGCCCCGCCGCGGCGGCTGGACTGCGGGGACTTCGCCCTGGTCAAGAGCCTCGCGCTGGCCGGCATCGGCCCTGCCCTGCTGCCGCGACGCATCGCGAGCCACCGGACCCCGCAACAACTGCGTCGGTTGCATCACGGCTTGCCGATCTTTCATGACGCGATCCACCTCGTCTATCGCGCAGACCTTCACCGCACCCGTGCGGCCACGTATCTCAAGGACCAGCTGATCCGGTGCGCCGGCGCGATGCCTTCGGTCGGCGTGTGAGCTGAAGCCCACCACTGTGCGCCGGACTACACCGCACGGTCGGATCGCGGCCGACGGGCGTTTCCTGGACTCTCTCGGCCACTAGGATGTGAACACGCCTTCGCGGGAGTCATCATGTCCAGACAACCGACCATCGTGATCGTCGGCGGCGGACCTGCCGGATCCGCCACCGCAATCGAGCTGTGCCGCCGCAACGTCGGCCGCGTCATCGTGCTCGACCGCTCCGCCTACCCGCGGTTGAAGGTCTGCGGCAGCGGACTGTCTCCCAACGCGCTGTCGGTGCTCGCGACGCTGGACATGAAGGACAAGCTCGCGCCGCTGCACCTGCACATGCGCGGTGTGACCGCGGTGGGGCCGGGGCGGCGCTCGATCGAGTTGCGTGGGCAACACGGCGCTTGGATCGTCCCTCGCACCGAGCTCGATGCCGCGCTGCTCCGCGAGGCGGAACGCGTCGGCGCCGAGGTTCGCGAGGAGACCCGTGTGCGCGGGTTGCTGCGCGACGAAGACGGCCGCGTTCGAGGCGTGCGAACCGACCACGACGAACTCGAAGCCGACTTGGTCGTCTGCGCCAACGGGTCACCGTCCCAGTTCGAACGCGACCCGGCGCCGCGCGAAGGCATTCGCACGATCATGGGGTGGTGGAAAGGCGCCAACCTGCCGGCCGAGGACCAGGGCATCTTCAACTGGTCGGCCAAGCTCGACGGCTACTACGCCTGGGCGTTTCCCGAGCCCGGTGGACGCGTCAACGTGGGGCTGACGATCGAGGAAACGTCACCGCGCGCCAAAGGCATTCGCGCCCTGTTCCAGGAGATTATCGACGACGAGTTCGGTGACCTGCTGCGTGGGGCCGAACAACTCGGCAAGTGGCAGGGGCACCCCGCGACCGTCACCACGCGCATCGCACCCGAGGTGCTCGAGCCACACTGCATCTGGGTGGGCGAAGCGGCACGCCTGGTCTCGCCCGGCACCGTCGAAGGCATCGGGTTCGCTCTGCTCAGCGGTCACATCGCAGGGCAGCTGTGCGCCGACCACTTCGACGCACAGCGAGGCTTCGAACCCCGACACGGCCGGATCTACCGCAGCAAGCTGGCCATGCGCATGCTGCCAAAGTTCTGGGCCGGCGAAGCGTTCGTCCGCCTGATGCGATCGCGAGGCACGGTCGGACTGCTCGGCAGCGTGTTCGACCCCCAACGCATGGGCGAGTTCGCGGCCACGTTCGTCGGCGAACGCTGAACCGCTCAGGCGGTCACGCAGCCTTGCTCGAGGCCGCACGCGTTCTCGCAGGTGGCCGAGCTCGGGTCGCAGGTCAGCACGCAAGATCCGCCCGCGCAGTCGGACACGTTGCACGACGCATCGGCGGCACAGGTCATCTGGCAGTTGCCACCGGGGCAGTCGAGGTCGCACTGCGTCCCGTCGCCACACACGACGGCACAACCGCCCTCGGGACACGCGAAGTCACAGTCGGCACCCGCCTCACAGGTGAAGCCGCAGCCCGCACCATCACAGTCCTCGCTGCAGTCGTCCTCGCACACACAGGCTTCGCCTTTGACACACGCGCCATCCACCTCGGTGTCGCAGGCCTGCACCAGGGGCATCGCAGCCGCGAACGCGACGGTCATGAACAGAGCAGAGAAGGAGAATCGACCACGGAGGGACATTGCACTGCCCCTGTGTCGCTCCGCGGACCGGACGGGTCAATGAAACCGTCGCCGTGATGACAACACGATGTTCCGCGGTAGGCTGGTGACGTGAGCGCCCCTGACGCAGGACAGCCGGAGCGGATCCTGTTCTACGACGGAGAATGCGTGCTCTGTAACCGCAGCGTGCACCTCGCGGTGCGCCTCGATCGCCACGCCCGTCTGCGCCACGCGGCGCTGCAGGGCGCCACCGCCAAACGACTGCTCGGCGATCTCGATCCCGAAGAACTCATGCAGGGCGTCACCCTCTACGACCAAGGCCGCGTCTTTCGTGGCTGGCGGGCCATCGCCAAGGTTGGCGGCATCCTCTACCCATGGCTGGCGTGGACCTATGCGGTCCTGAGCATCCCTCCCCTGCCGTGGTTCCTGGGCCACCTCTACGCCTTCATCGGGCGCAACCGCTACCGCTGGTTCGGCCGGCACGACGCCTGCGCCCTACCGCCTTCGCACTGGCGAGACCGCTACATCGTCGACTGAGTCAGCGCTCCTGGCGGTCGCCGAGCGCCTTGAGCATCCCCATCATCGTCCGCACCTCGCCGCGGAGCATGCCCCAGCGACGAAACATGCGGTCCAGGCTCGCCGGAAGCCGCTGTTCGTTCGCGCGCTCGAAGTAGCCCGCCTCGCGCACCACGTCGGTCCACGTCTCGCGCAACACGTCCAACTCCTGGCGCGTCGCGGCCTGCGTTCGCCCTCCGTCGTCGTGTTCGGGCTCCCTGTCTTCCATGTACAGGGTCCCCAGCACCACGGCGACGGCGTGACTGAGATTGAGGCTCGGCTGAAACTCGGACGCCCGGATGCGCACGTACGCGTCGCATGACGCGAGTTCTTCGTTGCGAAGCCCGTGCGCTTCGTTTCCGAACACGACACCGAGTCGTCTCACCGCACGCTGTTGTGCCGTGCTCCCGAGCGCCCGCGGATCCAGCACCGGAAGCTTCGGATCCCGCGCCGCGCCGCAGGTCCCGACCACCCACTCCAGGTCCGCCACCGCCTCCTCCAACGTCTCGAAACGCTCGATCCGAGCCACGACGTGCTCGGCATGCACCGCCGTCATTCGAAACTCCACCGACCGCAGATCCGCGGTCGGCTGCACCAACCGCAACGTCGCCTCGAAGTTGGCACACGCCCGCGCCACCAGCCCCACATTGAGCGGCCCCGCGGGCCGAACCAGGACCACGACCGTCTGCTCGGGCGCCATTGCCCGACCATTGCATGGAAACGCCCGGTCGTCTGCATCGCCCCCACTCGCGGGCGACGGCAGGCCTACGGCGGGGTGCCGACGTGGACGGAGAGGTCGTCGATCCACATGGTCTGGTCGATGGGCGACCCGTCGCCGATGTACGGGCCCATGATGAGCTGGTCGAAGCGCATGTCGGGATGGGCGCCGGTGCGCATCAGGATCGCGTCGGAGGACACGAGCAACGCGTCATCGACCCAGTAGCGGAGCTGGCCGTTCGCGACGCCGATGCCGTTGTCGATATCGTTGAGCTTCCAGTACGACACCACGTGGTGCCATTGGTCGTCGGTCCCGAACACCTGTGCGTCGGCGTCCCAGAACCGTGCACTGTAGTAGGAGTCGCCGAAGGAGAAGCAGTCGCGACCGTCGAGGTCCCCCATGATGCCGTTGCAGGCCGCTGCAGAGCGGTCCTCGGAGAACGCATAGCTGTCGAAGTCTCCGTTGCACCCGACGAAGTCGTCGTTGTTGAGCAGTACGCAGTTGGTATCGACGTTGAGCGAGTCCTGCAGCGCGAGCCGGGGCACGCCGCCGACCTGCTCGACGTAGGCGGTCAGCGAGGTCGCCGCGGGCCCGATGTACTCGCTGTCTTCGTTGGTCACGAAATAGAACTCGTGCGGGTGATAACCGACGCCCGACCCGATGAACCCGTCGCTGTACTTGACCCAATAGCTCAAGCACAGCGCTTCCTGCCCCTCGAACAGATGGCGCCCCGGCACTCCGCCTTCGCACCCTGATGCCCCCGGGGCATACCGGCACTCGAGCGACGCGGTGCTGCCCTCGATGGCCTCGTCGAACGACAAGGTCCCGGCGAGCTGGTCGTACCACCCACGATCGGCGAACGCAGTGTCCTCGAACGGCTCCTCGAACAGCACCGCTCCACAGAACTCCGCGGCACCCATGCCCGGTCCGCCCGAGCTGCCTTCGTCGCCGGTGGGGTCCCCAGTTTCGTCGTCTCCCGCCGTCGCCGTTGCGGTTGCCGTTGCTGTTGCTGTCGCCGTTGCCGTTGCCGTTGCCGTCGTCGCGGTGGTCGTCGATGCGGCAGTTGCCGAAGCCTCGGAGGCGCCCTCGGACTCGGCCGTCCCGACGCTGTCAGTGCCGCCCGACGAAACCTCGCCCTCGACTCCAGGTTCGTCGTTCGTCGCGCCACACCCAAGCAGCAACAACGGGCCGAACAGACTCATCGCCAACGAATGCTTCGCAAACACCCCTACCGGTTGCGCGTCCACGCAGAACGTCCCACCGCATCGCCCGAGCGAGCATCTGCGTAGTCCCCAGCACGCATTGCACAACGTCGATCGGGCAAGCCCCCATTACCTGCCCTGCAAGACGCTGGCACCCGAGCTGCTGCGCACGCGACCCGCCACGCACGAGTGGTAGCGTCGAGCGAAGATGCAAGGCGCAACCGCAATGGCGGACGTCGCACAGCTCGCGGTGCTTCTCTTCGGCGGCTTCAACGACGCCACACAGACGGTGGGCGACGAGGTCGCGAGGGGGGTCGCCGACGCGCTCGTGCACATGATCCTCGTGAGCGTGCTGATCGCAGCGGCGATCTTCGCCGTGCTCAGCATGACGATGGTCCGACTCCTGCGTCGCGCGGACTCCGTGGCGGGGGCCAGCGTTGCCGTCTTCATGCTGCTCGTCATCCATCTGCTCCCGATCGGACTTTCGTGGACCGAGGCGCCTGCCAGTCCGGAAACCAGTCCCGGGCGATGGGTCGAGCGGATCTGGATTCCGCTGCTGTGGAGCGTGCCGCTGCTGTGGGTGCTGCGCGTGTGCTGGCGGCGGCGCGACTCGGGACAGACGCGGGCTTGGACCGCACTGGTCGGCGTTGTGGCGCTGCTGTACCTCGCCGCGACGGCCGGCTTTGCAGCGGTGAGCATTCGGCAGCGCGGAGACGTGCTCACATCCGTGACGCTCGAAGAGGAGGTGCGCTCCGCCCTCGACCTCGAGCCCGGGCATCGCCTGGATCTGGCGACGTTGACCCAAGTGAAGTCGTTGCAGGCCCGAGGCGTGTCCTCTCTGCAGGGTCTCGAGCACATGGTCAACCTCGAGCAACTGCTCGTTGCCCGATCGCCCTTGCGCAATCTCGATGGCATCTGCCGGGCACCGCTCGTCGAACTCGAACTTCAGGAGCTCGACACAGACCTGTCCGCACTCGGCGAGTGTGAGGGCTTGCGAGTCCTCCGTCTGAAGAACGTGGTGGTCCGGGACTGGACCGCCATCGGAACCCTGCCCAACCTGCGGGTCCTCGAGGTGACCTCCTGGAACGACAAGAACTGGGAAACGGGCGACCTGCAACCGCTGGCGCAACTGCCCAACCTCGTCGAACTCCGCCTGGACAGGCTCGCGTTCGAAACACCTCCGTGGCCGACGATCGGCGCCATCTCCAGTCTCGAAGTCTTGTCCATCGGCGACGCACCTGCCCCGGACCTGCACCCCCTTGCCGAGCTTCCCGCCCTGCGTTCCCTCGAACTCACCCGCATCGACCCACCCCCCAGCCTCGAAGGACTCCCCAAGACCCTCCAAGAACTCACCATCCACGCAACCCCGCTCAGCAAGCGCACCTGCTGCGAAACCATCCCTCGCCTGATCGAGACCGGCCTCACCGTCGAAGACAACGGCCACTGCACCGAACACCTCCCCTGCCCCACCCAGCCCTGACCCCCGCCCACGAGCGAAGCGAGAGGAGCCCAAAGGGCGACCACTCCAACGTTCAAAGCAAGGCCCCCGCTCTCCCCTCCCCCCACGTGGGCCCTCCCCGCCCGCCCCTCTGCACGCAACAACCACGAGCGAAGCGAGAGGAGCCCAAAGGTCGACCGCCAGGGAGGGGGTCCCAAGCCTTCAGGCTTGGGGGAGGGGCTGCGAAGCCCCTCCATACGAATCAATGCAGCTTGACGCCGCGGTTGGGCACCCAGGCCAACTCGAAGTGGCCGAGCATCACGGGGCTGTCTTCGGTGAGCCGCACGACCGCGTGGCTCGGACCCTCGGTCATGCCCGAGGGGCGCACGCCGTTGGTGCTGGCCAAGTCGTAGACCAGCAACGACCGCGCGGACTCTTCGGAGACCAGCGCGTGCACGCGAGAGAGGTTGCGACCGTGGCCGGCGAGCGAGCAGCGATCGCTGTAACGCCCGATCAGCAGGCCGCGCTGGAGCTGCCGCGAGTCGAGGTCGAGCTCGCGAACCTCTTCACCACGTCCCGCCGGTTTGGTGGAGCGCAAACGAAGGACGCCGCGGGGTTGAGGCCGGGCGTCCATGTCGAGTCCACGATACCCACCGAACTCGCGGGGTTCGTCGCCGCCGATGTGGGCCACGCCGGGCTCGGCGGCAGCACCCGCGGCGAGGCGTACACCCTTGCCGCTGGGATCGAGACCGGTGAGGTTTTCGAAGGCCTCGTTTTCGGTGCCCTCGAGCAGCGCGACACCTTCATCACTTCCGGGCACCACGAACACCACGGTGCGCCCGAGGCTGATCAGGCCGTGGCCTTGAAAGGAGAAGCCGGGGACGCGCTTGCCATCGGCGAGCAGCACCCCGGCCCGTCCTCCAAGGTCGTAGCCACGAAAGCGCGTGGGGCCCGACTCGCCCGACGCAGGCCAGGCCGTGAGCAACACGTGGCGCAGGCTGACCCGGTTGTCGTTGGGGATCGAAAGAGCGCAGCGATTGTGCCGGCCGATCACCAGCGCGCGCGGCAGATCACGAGGCCGCCGCAGCACGCGTTGCGCGACGGGAAAGCCCTTGCGATCGGTGGCGACGACCAGCGAGTCGCCGGACTCCACGCCCGCCACGAGAGCACGAAGAACCGGGCGCGCACGTTCGAAGCAACCCGCGAGCAACGCCGTCGGATTGTTCCCGTCCTGCGCCGCTTGCGCGGCACCATTGCCGACCGCCGCCTGTTCGGCGCTGTCCTCGGGCTTGAGCCCCACCGCAGGGCAGCGTATGGGAACTGGGGACGAATCGCTACGGAAAACGGCGCCGTGGTGCAGATTTGGCCTGCGCACCTGGTCCGCTTGGCGAACCGGGGGATCTCCTCCAGACTGCGCGCGAGGGATGAGCCTCCCTCGTCCAGTTTTGGGACGCAGCGCATGAGTACACCGGAGATCACGACCATTCTCGGCCAGGGCAGCACGTTCGAAGGAAAGCTCACCTTCGAGGGCGCGGTCCGAATCGATGGCGACTTCAAGGGAGAGATCCGCACCTCCGGCACCCTGATCGTGGGTGAGACGGCAAACGTTCACGCCCAGATCGAGGGTCGCGAAGTGGTGGTGCACGGTACGGTTCGAGGGGACATTGAAGCCAAGGACGCGGTCGAACTGCGCTCCCCGGCCCGTGTCCGCGGCAACATCGCGACACCCAGCCTCGAAATCGAGAAGGGCGCCCACTTCGACGGAAGCTGCACGATGGCGGGTGAGCCGGCCGAGACCGAGGCGCCCAGCGAGGAACCTGCGGCATCCGCGGAGCCCTCCGAGACGGCCGAAGACTGAGCGCCGGCGGGGCGATCGCCGGCACGTGCGCAAGCGCCCTGAGTGCGGCCCTCGGTAGGGCCCTGGGGCCGTTGACGGTGCCAAACACCCATGGTAGCTACCGCGCGCCTACATAGGCCTGCGGCGGCTTTTTCGGGCGTTTGCTCGGCACCGCAGACTCGACTCGCGCCCCGGCTCTCGCCACTTCGACGCCATGTCGCCTCTCACCCTGCTCACCTCCGTTCCCGCGCTCGTCGCCGCCACCCCGGTGGTCGACATCGACGCGACGATCTTCATTCAGGGGGGCATCTTCATCGCCCTCGTCTTCGTGCTCAAGCCGGTGCTCTTCACCCCTTGGCTCGAAGCTCAGGCCAAGCGCGTGACGTCGATCGACGGCGCGTTCGCCAAGGCCAAGACGCTTCGCAAGGAAGCCGACGAGCTGTCGGCCGACTACGACGCCAAGATGGCTGCGGCCCGCGATGAAGCGCTCACCATGCGCTCGCACATGCGCCGCGACGAAGAAGCCACGCAAGCCAAGGCTCTCGCCGACGCGCGCGCCAAGGCAAGCAAGGAGCTCGACGACAACCGCGCCCGCATCGCCTCCGAAGCCCAGACGGCTCGCGAAGCGCTGGGCGACAAGGTCGACGAGCTCGCAAACTCGATCACCAACAAAGTCCTCGGGAGGGCGTCGTGAACAACACGCATCGTTTCCTGATCCGCGCAGCCGCCGTGAAGGCCGTGGCTGCGTCCTACTTGCTTCCGGCGATCGCCTACGCAGCCCCCGCCCACGGTGAAGCCGCTGGCGAAGCGCATGGCGACGGACACGGCGGAGGCCACGATGGCGGCATCGTCTTCTTCAACGACCCGTTCGCGGGCGAAGAGAAGACCGGCATCCTGTGGCTGCTCATCAACTTCGCCGCGTTGATGTTCATCCTCAACAAGCTGCTCTTCCAGCCCCTGATTCGGAAGACGGCGGCCAAACACGACGACATCAAGTCGTCGCTCGAAAAGGCCACCTCCGCCCACAAAGAGGCGGAGAGCATCATCGCCGAGTACCGCGGCCGCATGGAGAAGCTCGACGACGAGATCGCCGAGCTCAAGGCCAACGCCAAGAAGCGCGCCGAAGCGGACCGCGAGACGATCATCGCCGACGCCAAAGCCGAGGCCGAGCGCATCAAGGAGGCCGCCAAGGCAGCCGCCGAGCGTGACGCGGAGAGCCATCGCAAGGCCCTCGAGAACGAGATCCTCGACCGTGCCCTCGAGCGCGCCGAGGCGGCCATTCGCAAGACCATCGCCTCCACCGACCAGCGCCGCATGGTCGACGACTACGTCTCCGGCCTCTCGGGCGTGAAGCTCGGTTCGCCCGGTCAGAGCACCACCACTTCCTCGGGAGCAAACGCATGATCCCCGGCGCACTCGCACGTCGTTACTCGCGGGCCCTCATCGGCCTCGCCAAGAGCCCCGCCCAGCGCGACAAGTTCGGCAAGGACCTCGCCTCGCTCTCCGACGTCCTTCAACAGAAGGACAAGGACAACGCCAGCATCATCTCGGTGCTCGCGGCCGACCGCTTCCCGCTCGCGCAGCGCCAGAAGCTCGCCGCCACCTTCGCCCGCCGAGTCGCGGCCGACCCTACGGTCGTCAAGTTCATCGACGTGGTCATCGAAAAAGGTCGCATCGACGGCCTGCCTCAGATCGCGCGCGCCTACCAGCGCATGGCCGACGACGCCGCCGGTCGCGTCCAGGCACACATCACCTCGGCTGCCCCGCTCGCCATGGACGCGGTGGCCAAGATCAAGACCGCTCTTTCCAAGGCGACCGGCAAGCAGGTCGTCACCTCCCAAAGCGTCGACCCCGAGCTCATCGGTGGCGTCGCGGTCAAAGTCGGAAGCTTCGTCCTCGACGGTAGCGTCCGCGCCACACTCGCTCAGCTTCGCAAAGAACTCCGGGCCTAAGCCCCCCAAACAAACGGACCCCGAAACGGACAGCTATGGAAATCCGCGCCGACGAAATCAGCCGCATCATCCGCGAGCAAGTCGAGGGCTACGACGCCAGCCTCTCGGTCGAAGAGACCGGAACCGTGCTCACGGTGGGTGACGGTATCGCTCGCATCGATGGCCTCGCCAACGCGATGGCCGGCGAGCTGCTCGAGTTCCCCCACGACGTGCAAGGCCTCGTCCTCAACCTCGAGGAAGGCAACGTGGGTGTCGCCCTTCTGGGCAACGACCACCTCATCCGCGAAGGCGACCAAGCCAAGCGCACCGGCAAGATCATGTCCGTCCCCGTGGGCGAGGCGATGGTCGGCCGCGTCGTCAACGCTCTGGGCCAGCCCATCGACGGCAAAGGTCCCATCGAGACCGACAAGAGCCGCGTCATCGAGATGAAGGCGCCCGGCATCATCGAGCGCAAGTCGGTGCACGAGCCGATGCAGACCGGCATCAAAGCCATCGACTCGATGATCCCCATCGGTCGTGGTCAGCGGGAGCTCATCATCGGCGACCGTCAGACCGGCAAGACCGCCGTCGCCGTCGACACGATCCTCAACCAGAAGGGGCAGAACATGATCTGCGTCTACGTCGCCATCGGCCAAAAGCAGTCGACGGTGGCCAGCGTTGTGGACCGTCTCGAAAAGGCCGGCGCCATGGAGTACTCCATCGTCGTCGCCGCGACGAGCTCCGAGCCCGCGCCCCTGCAGTACCTCGCGCCCTACACCGGCGTCACCATCGGTGAGCACTTCCGCGACAACGGTGGCCACGCGCTGCTGGTCTACGACGACCTTTCCAAGCAGGCCGTCGCCTACCGCCAGCTCTCGCTGCTGCTTCGCCGCCCGCCCGGCCGCGAGGCGTACCCCGGCGACGTGTTCTACGTGCACAGCCGCCTGCTCGAGCGCGCCTGCAAGCTCTCCGACAAAGAGGGTGCCGGCTCGCTGACGGCGCTGCCCATCATCGAGACCCAGGCCGGTGACGTGTCGGCCTACATTCCGACCAACGTCATCTCGATCACCGACGGTCAGATCTACCTCGAGTCCCAGTTGTTCCACCGCGGCATTCGCCCGGCGGTCAACGTCGGTCTCTCGGTGTCCCGCGTCGGTGGTTCGGCTCAGATCCCGGCGATGAAGAAGTACGCCGGTACGCTGCGCCTCGAGCTGGCCGCCTACCGCGAGCTCGAAGCGTTCTCGCAGTTCGCCTCGGACCTCGACAAAGCGACCCGCGCCAAGCTGGACCGCGGTGCTCGCCTCGTCGAGCTGCTCAAGCAGCCGCAGTACGCTCCGCTCGACGTCGCGCTTCAGGTCGCTTCGATCTTCGCGGGCACCAAGGGCTACCTCGACGAGCTCGAGATCGCCCAGGTCGGTCCCTACGAGAAAGAGCTGCACAGCTGGCTTCAAGAGGACCGCGCCGACCTGCTCGAGCAGATCCGCACCGCCAAGAAGAAGCCGGACATCAAGGCGCTCGAGAAGTCCATCGCCGAGGCCCTCGACAAGTTCAAGACCGTCTTCAAGGGCTAGGCCGAAAGGAGTTCAACTCTCATGGCCAACCTCAAAGAGCTGCGGCTGCGCATCGGCTCGGTCAAGAACACGCGGAAGATCACCTCCGCGATGTCTCAGATCGCCACCGCGCGGCTGCGTAGAGCGCAAAACGCTGCGCTGGCCGCTCGCCCTTACGGCGAGCGCCTGCAAGAGGTGGTGTCCCACCTCGTCGGCGGCATCGATCCCGCCGAGCGCTCGTCGGCGCACCCCCTGCTCGAAGCACGGGACGGAGATCACACGCTGTACATCGCCATGACGGCCGACAAGGGTCTGTGTGGCGGCTTCAACGGCAACATTCAGCGCGGTGTCCTCGCCACGCTTCGCGCCGAGCGCGAAGCCGGTCGCAAGGCATCGCTCATCACCGTCGGCGCCAAAGGCAACGGCTTCTTCGCCCAAGACGACGGCCTCATCGGCACGCACATCGCCCCCACACTCGACACCATCGTCGAGCTCAGCAAGGCGATCGCCGCCGAAGCCACGGGCCAGTTCCTCGGCACTGCCGAGGGCGTCTCGAAGGACGACCGTCCCAACCGGGTGGTCCTCGTCTACAACCACTTCGTCAGCGTGCTGACGCAAGAGGTCACCGAGCTTCAGCTCTGCCCGCTGTTGCCGGCCGAGCCTGGAGACGACGAAGACGCGGCGTTCCAGCGCGAGCCCATCTTCGAACCCGGTCGCGGCGAAATCCTCGAACACCTGGTGCCCGTCGCCATCGAGTCGATGCTGCAGCAGGCGATGTTCAACTCCGTTGCAGCCGAGATTGCGGCGCGACGCGTGGCGATGGATGCCGCCACCGACAACGCATCCGAACTCATCGCGGACCTCACCCTCGAGTACAACCGAGAGCGTCAGGCCGCAATTACCAGCGAACTCATGGAAATCATCGGCGGCGCCGAAGCCCTCAAGGGCTAGGCGCGGGAGCGAAACGAAATGTCTGATAACGAGACCACCAAGAAGCCCAGTCCTCCCAGCGTCGGCCAGGCAGCTGGCAAGCCCGCGCCGAGCCTCAACCTCGGCGGTGGCAAGAAGACCGAGTCGCCCAAGGCCGCCGGCGTTCGCACCGGTCGCGTCCTGCAGGTCATCGGTCCGGTCGTCGACGTCGAGTTCGACGACACCCTGCCCGAGGTCAACATCGCGCTGACGGTGACCAACCCCGGCCTCGGCGATGCCGAGGACAACCTGGTCCTCGAGGTTGCGCTGCACCTCGGCGAGCGCACCGTCCGGACCATCGCCATGGACGGTACCGACGGCCTCGTGCGCGGCATGACCGTCAAGGACACCGGAGCCCCGATCTCCGTGCCCGTCGGCAAGCCCACGCTCGGCCGCATCATGAACGTCGTCGGCGCGCCCGTCGACGAGCAGGGCGAGGTCAAGTCCGAGCTCAAGTGGCCCATTCACCGCAAGGCTCCCGCCTTCGTCGACCAGAGCACCAAGGTCGAGGCGTTCGCCACCGGCATCAAGGTCATCGACCTTCTCGCTCCGTACCGCCGGGGTGGAAAGATCGGCCTGTTCGGCGGCGCAGGCGTCGGCAAGACGGTCCTCCTCATGGAGCTGATCAACAACGTCGGTAAGAAGCACGGTGGTTTCTCCGTGTTCGGCGGCGTCGGTGAGCGGACCCGCGAGGGCAACGACCTCTACTTCGAAATGATCGAGTCCGACGTCATCGGCGCGGACTGGGACGAGGAGACCCGCGTGGTCAACTCGGTCGATCCCGAGAAGTCCAAGGTGGCCCTGGTCTACGGCCAGATGAACGAGCCCCCCGGCGCGCGTGCTCGCGTGGCCCTGTCCGCTCTGACCATCGCGGAGTACTTCCGCGACGAGATGGGCCAGGACGTGATGCTGTTCATCGACAACATCTTCCGCTTCACGCAGGCGGGCTCCGAGGTGTCGGCACTTCTCGGCCGGATCCCCTCCGCGGTCGGTTACCAGCCCACGCTGGCCACCGAGATGGGCGTCCTTCAGGAGCGCATCACCACCACCACCAAGGGTTCGGTCACCTCGGTGCAGGCGATTTACGTCCCTGCTGACGACCTTACCGACCCCGCACCCGCCACGGCGTTCGCTCACCTCGATGCGACCACGGTGCTCAACCGTGCGCTCACCGAGATCGGCATCTACCCCGCCGTGGACCCCCTGGACTCCACCAGCACGATCCTCACCCCCGAGGTCGTGGGTGAAGACCACTACAAGGTGGCTCGCCAGGTCCAGCAGACGCTCCAGAAGTACAAAGAGCTTCAGGACATCATCAAGATCCTCGGCATGGAAGAGCTGTCCGAAGAGGACAAGCTGACGGTTGCCCGCGCCCGGAAGATGCAGATCTTCCTCAGCCAACCGTTCCACGTCGCCGAGCAGTTCACCGGCATGCCCGGCAAGTTCGTCGAGCTCGCAGACACGATTCAGTCGTTCCGCGAAATCCTCGAGGGCAAGCACGACGCCCTGCCCGAGGAGAGCTTCCGCTTCGTCGGCGGCATCTCCGAGGCGGTCGAAAAAGGCAAGAAGCTGCTCGAGGACGCCTAGTCCTTCGAGTGAGTCTCAGGAGACACCACCATGGCTGACGTCAAACTCGACATCCTCACCCCGCTGGGTGCCGTTCGTGAAGGCATCGAAGTCGCGGGCGTCGAGGTGCCCGGCATTCAAGGCGAGCTCGGACTGCTTCCGCACCACGAGTCGCTCGTCACCGCGGTCACCGCCGGCGTCATCCGCTTCAAAGAGGGCAACAGCTCCGTGCGCATCGCCGTCGGAGCCGGCTTTCTCGAAGTGAAAGAAGCCGGTCGCATCGTCGTCCTGGTCGAGCGGGCCGTCGAGTCCGCCGACGTCGACGTCGACGCTGCCAAGTCGGCACGCGACGAGGCAAAGAAGGAACTCGACGCGTACAAGGGCTCGGTCGACGCCCCCGAGTACCGCTCGATGCATGACCGCTGGGCCTGGAACGACGCCCAAGTCCGCGCCGCAAGCTAACGTCCTCGCGACGCACCTCGAAGGCCCCTCCTGTCCCCGACAGCGAGGGGCTTTTGTCGTGCCGTGGTGAACGCGCTACCGTTCGAGGGCCATGGATGCGGCACCGTTTCGTAGCTCGGTAGGAGACATCACCCTCTGTCTGGCCCACCTTCGGGAAGCCGACCGTCTGCTCGACTCCATACCCCGCACCGCGGCGGCCGAACGCGCCGAGGTGGCCTCTGACCGTGCCGCCGCGGCGGGCGTCGTGGCAGGCGGGGTGCTCCGGCAAGCGCTGGTCGTGCATGCCGCGCAGAACGACCCTTCGATCGCAACCCCGACCGCCGTGCGCGAGCTCGGCGAGGCGGTCGAGCTGCTGCAAAGCGCCGCCAATGAACTCGGCGACCATGCGGGGGCCCAAACCCTGCGCCGCGCCACCGCAACGTGGGACCGCGTGGACCCCGAAGCAGCGGCGAAATCGATCGCCACAGTGGTCCGCAGCCTACACCCCAAGCTCCGAGAAGAGTTCGGCCAGCACGCCTCCCCCGCCCTGACCAACTGGAATGAAACGAGCGCCGAGGACGAAGCGGCGATCGACGCAGCGGGGCTCAGCGCCCGGTCGAGAGCATTCAAGATCGCCCTGGTCGCGATTCCCGTCGTGCTGTTCTACGCGCTCCTCTTGTCCCGCTGACGTTTTGTTTGACCCCTCGGTGGCACATGTCGCCACCGAGAGGACATGAAGGTTGCCGAAGGGGTCGCGTGGACGTTGTTGGCGATGAGTCTCGTTGCGTGCAACGAAGGCGTACGAGAGGAGGAACCGATCGCCGCGGGTACGTCGGGAGGACTCGTCCCGGTCGAAGACGACGAAGATGATGAGAGCGGTGGTCCCATGGGACCGCTGCTCGACGTCGGCGGTGACCCCGACGGGCCTGGACCGAGCGACGCCGGATGCCCCGGAGGCCCCGTTGGTGGCGATGCAACGCTGCGCGGCACGGTCTACGCACCCAACGGCGAGCTCCCGATCTCCGGCGCCGTCGTATGGGCCCAGCCGGGCGCCCCCGATGGCATTCCGGACCACGTCTACTGCGAATCGTGTGTCTCGCTACCGTGCGCGCAGCCCCATACCCTCACCCGCCCGGACGGTTCGTTCGACCTGTCCCTCCCCTCGGGCACCAGCTGGATCGTGGTGCAGAAGGGTCAGTTCATGCGGGCCACGAAGGTCGACGTCGACGCGAACGCCACGACCATGCTCGGCACGGATGCGACCACGCTGCCCAGCCGACGCGACCCCGCCGACGGCCAGTGGACACCCAAGATCGCGCTGGCGTGGGGCGAGTACGACAAGCTCGAAGACGGCCTGGCCAAGCTCGGCCTTGGAGAGCTGCAAGGCGGCACCAACCTGCAGCCCGGCTCCGAGCGCTTCGACGTGTGGACGAACCACACCGGCGACCAGCACCCGCTGACGACCAACGCCAAAGGCACCTTTGCCGAGCTGCTCTCGGACCCCGAGGCGATGGCCGAGTACCACATCATTTTCGTGCCCTGCACCTCGAGCCCGCACGCGGATCTACTGAACGACCCTCAGATCGCAGAGAACATTCGCGACTGGGTCGAGGCCGGCGGCAAGTGGTACGTGTCCGACTGGTCGCTCGAGTTTCTCGAAAAGGTGTTTCCCTCCTATCAAGACTGGTGGGAGGACGACTGGACCGGCGGTCCGTTCCTCGACGACTTCGACACCCGCGGCACCGTGCTCGACGATGATCTGCAGGCATGGTTGGAAGCGTTGCCGCCCGAGCTTGCGGACATCAACCCGCTCAACCCCGACAACCCCGGGCACCCCACGCTCGACCATTTGCCCGACGTCGAACTCGTCGACCTCTGGAGCACCATCAAGGACACGCCGCCGGTGCTCGTCGACGACGGCAATGGCAACCAGGTCGATGTGGGCCACAAGGTCTGGCTCGAAGGCCCCGGTGGCGGTGGCGACGGAGCACCGCGCAACAAGGACTGGCCACTGGCCGTCACCGCCGAATACGGCTGCGGCCGCATGCTGTTCTCCTCGTATCACACCGTCGAGTGGACCGACGGCTACCGCGGCCTCAGCCCCCAGGAGCTGGTGCTGATGTACCTGATCCTCGAAATCGGCGTGTGCCAAGTGCCCTACGACCCACCACCGGTGCCGTAGTGCGGACCGTTGGGGATCTGTGCCACTGTGCCGCTCATGTCCGGCACCGATCAGTGGGCCATCGTTTGGGTCGACCTCGCACAGGGGCCCATCGAACTCGACGCGCTGCGTGAAGCCACCACCGCCCTCGACGAAGTCGGGGCCATCTTGGCGATGCGGGAGGAGGTCAGCGGCGTGCAGAGTTTCACCGCCGCCGAAAGCCCCACCCAGCGGCCCAGGCTGTGCATCTACACCCGGCCCGACGGCATCGAGGCGCTGCACGGCGTGGTCGCGGGCTTGCTGGACGGGTTCGGTTTGATCGGCAGTACCCGAGCCGAAGTCCGAGACGACGAGGAGTGGAAGGACGCGTGGAAGGCCTTCTACAAGCCCCTGACGTTCGGAGAACACCAGCTTCTGCTGCGACCCAGCTGGATCGAACGGCAACCGGGCGACCCTGCGCTCGAGGTGGTCATCGATCCGGGCCGGGCGTTCGGGACCGGGCTGCACCAGACGACGCAGCTGTGTTTGCAGCGACTGTGTGCGCTCGCGCGGCGGGACGACGTTCGCCCGACGTCGATCTTCGACCTCGGGTGTGGCTCGGGTGTGTTGTCGATGGCCGCGGCGCGCTTGTTCGAAGGCACATCCCGGATGTTCGCGGTCGACATCGATCCCGAAGCCACCGACACCACCAAGGAAAACCTGGAGCTGGCGGGATTGACCGAGCGCATCGACGTGCAGACCGGCGTGCTCGAAGCGTTGGACGCCGAGCGTTTCGACCTGATCGTCGCCAACATTCGCCCCGTCGTGCTCATCCCGGCAGCACCGGCAATGCGCGACCGCCTGTCTTCAGGGGGCACTCTCACGGTCAGCGGCATCCTGGGTGAGGAACTCGACGAGGTGTGGAAGGCGTACGAGGCCGCCGGATTCGTCCTCGACACCCGCGCGGGCGGGGGGCGGCGCCACCTCGACACCTGGAGCGCGCTCGACCTCGTGCTGCCATGAGCGTTCGAGTCTTCGCCGCCGCGACCGAGCCCGGCGTGGTCACGCTCGCACCCGAGGAGTCCCACTACCTGGCGCGGGTGCGTCGGGTCCGTCCGGGCGCCGCAGTCGAGGTGCTGGACCCCGGCGGCGGAGGGTGGGACGCGGAGGTCGAACACGTCGACCCCAAGCGCGCGGTCGTCCGTCTGCTGCAACCGCTCGCCCCGCGCCCTCCGTTCGCGCTCGACCTCGCAGTCGGCTTGACCGACGCCAAGGCGGCCTATGACGTGGTCGCACGCGCCGTGGAAGGCGGTGCCCGTAGCCTCACCTTCGTCACCACCGAGCGCAGCCAGCCGACCCGGCTCAATGCCGAGCGCACCGCGCGGGTGATTGCCGCTGCGCGACGCCAATGTGGCCGACTCGATCCCCTGCCGATCCAAGAACCCCTCGCGCTGGCGACATGGCTCGAGCAGCCCCGGGTGGGCTACGTCGCGTCGCTGCAGACCGCAGCCGGTGGCATCACCACCGCGCAGGACGTTTGGGTGTTGCTTGGCCCCGAAGGCGGCCTGACGCCAACCGAGGACCAACGTGCCCGTGATGCTGGGCTGCGGGCCCTGTCCCTGGGACCGTTCGTCCTGCGCACCGAGGTGGCTGTGACCGCCTCCATTGCAGCCGTTGGGGCGATCTCGGGGGTTTGACGCGGGGGGTGTTTGCACGGGCCCCGGCGCGATACTCTGACGCCGATGGCGCGTGAGCGCGCTCGAAAGACGTTTTGTCCGGACTGCGACGCGCAGCTGGACCCCGGACTCGCCGGCGACGACGTACCCCAGTGCCCGCACTGTGATGCGGTGCTCCTGCCCGTGCGCGCAGCCGGGTTCTTTCGCCGGTCGGCGGCGGGCGCGATCGATTTCGCGGTGCTGCTGCTCACGGCGGGGTTGCTCAACGCCGGCCTGTTGGCACTCGTCGACGCCGAGCCCTTGGTCGCCAACACCCGCGGGCTCGCGATGGTCTTTGCCCTGCTCGACCTCGAACCGGCGCGGGTCCTCAGAGCCATCGCGCCGTTTCTCGTGATGACCGTCTTCTACTTCACGCTGTTCTGGACCATCACCGGTCGCACCCCGGGCGCGCGGCTGCTCGGAGTCCGCGTCGTGGGTCCCGGCGGCGATCCGCCACGCGCCCCCTGGGCCCTGACCCGGGCGGTCGCAGCACTCGCAGGGTTGGGCGCCGGCGCACTGGGCTGGCTGTGGACCGCGCTCGATGCCGAAAAGCGCGGCTGGCATGACTACCTCGGCCGGACCTACGTGGTGAGGGACGCGTGAGTCACCTTCGGCGCTACCTCGAACGAACCGCCGCCGTGGCACCCGACCGGCTCGAAGCCGCGTTGCGTCGCCAGCAGATCTACGGCGGCAGCCTCGACACGGTCCTGCTCGAGCTGTCGGTCTGCGACCCACGAACGCTGTGCGAGTTGCTCGGACAGGCGTGCGGGCTGGAGGTCGTGCGGGCCGAGCTGCTCGAAGACCAACCCCGGCCGTGGGACGTCGTCCCGGCGTCGCTGCAAGACATCGGCTGGGCGGCGCCGCTGGCCGAGTCCGAGGATGGCAGCACCCTGGTCGCGGTGCATCCGGACCTGCCCAACGAACGCCTAGGAGAGCTCTACCGGGCCGTGCCCCGGGTGATCCCGCTGGTCACCCCCGAGTGCGGGCTCGAAAAGGTCAACGCGGAGCGGGCCGGTTCGGTGGTGCCGCAACGCTACGCGGTGTTGTTCGCCGCGTTCATGTCGGCGCTGCGCCAACGCCCGTCGGTCTCGGACGTTGGCTTTCCGATCGTCCCCATGGGGACGGCGAACGAGCGCAACGAGGACACGGCCGTGGGGACCCCCATCGAAGCGCCGCCCGCCGTACCGCCGACGGACCCGCTCGATCAGCCCCCCAACCCCGAACGCGTCACCCAGCCGTACGCCGAGCCAGAGCCAGAGCCAGAGCCAGAGCCGGAGCCAGAGCCAGAGCCAGAACCAGAGCCCGACTTCGACATCGACGAGGAGCCCGACGAGGACTCCGCGGACGACGATGCGGAGCCCGAGGCCGCCCAGACCCATCCGCGCGCGAAGATCGTGCGGCCGCCCTCGTTCGGTCCGCCACGCACCTCGGCACCCCTCGCCGACCCGGCTGCGGTCCAGTCCAAAGCCCCGCCGATCCGCTTCACGGCGCGCGGCACCATGATTGCGACCAGCGACCCGCTGCATGCGGCCTTCGACCCGGCGGATGCACGCCGAGGCGTCGACGCGGCGCGCTCCAAGCTGGCGGAAGCGATGACCCGCGACGAAGCCGTCGACGCGCTCGTGTCCGGGGCGCTCGTGTTCTCGGACCGGGTCGCCGTGTTCAGGATTCGCGGCGACGTGCTGCGGGGCCTCACCACGCCGCACCCCGCCCTCACCGGCCTGCACGACGTCGACATCCCGCTCGAAGACACGTCGTCCGAGCTGCTCCGCCACCGACGCTGGGTCGGCACCACCGGCTCGGGACCGCTGTCCGTCGCCGTCGGCGCGACCGAGGTCCCCTGCACCCTGCACCGCATCGACGTCGCCGGCCGCCCCGTGCTCGCCTTGTACGTCGACCACGAAGGACGCGAGTTCCTCCCGACGGAAGCCAACTTGCTCGACGAGCTGTGCGACGCGACGGCTGCCGCGTTGGAGACGATCGTCCGGCGCCGACGCACGGAAGCCGCCCCCAGCTCCGCCGCATCGGATCCAGAGCCCGCGCCTGAACCCGCACCGGAGCCGGAGCCGGAGCCGGGGCCTCCCCCGCCTCCACCCAACTTCAGTCCCCCGCCGCTGGAGAGCATCGCGCCCCCGCTCGGGCCTGAGCCTGAACCCGAGCCCGCGCCTGAGCCCGAGCCTGCGCCGGAGCCCGCACCTGAGCCGGAGCCGGTCACCACGGAACCGCCCTCGCGCAAGGCGACCCGCCCTCCCACCGATGCCACCGATGATGGCGTCATGCCCCCGCCGGACTACGGCGTGACGCAGCCCCCCGGGTGGACCTCCCCTCCACTGCCGCCCGAAACCCCGCAGGACGATGCCGCCCCCGCGGTCTCGATGCAGCGCACCACCCAGCTCGACGGCTCGGGCGGTGCGAGCGTCCTGCCTCCGATGCCCGAGCAGGGCCGCAGCGTCGACGCGCCTCGCTTCGTGCCTCCTGTCCTCGACGAAGCCGACGACGGCGGCATCATTCCGCTCAGCTCGCCGATCGATCAGCCCACCGTTCGTGGGCGGATCATGATCGACGACGAGGAGTACGACGACCACCCCTCCCCGCCCGAGTACGACGATCTGCAGGCGATCGAAGCGGCCGTACGAGCGCTGGCCCGCGAAGAGGGCAACCTCGACGACATTCGCACCTTCGGCGAGCCGGGCTACCGTGCCCTCGCCGCGCGCCTGCCCGGGCCGCTCGAGGTCCTGCGCCGCGACCTGCGAGCCCTGCCCGCCCCGTCCGCCCACGGTCCGCTGATTCGCGCCGCGATCCGGCTGGGCGGCGAGTTCGTCCCCTACGTCCTCGAGCAGTTCAACAACCCCGACCCCGACATCCGTTTCTACGCCGCGTTCTTGTTTCAAGAGCTCCGCGACCCTCGGGCGATGGCGGCCCTCTCCCACCTGGCGTTCGACGGCAGCACCGACGTGCGTGTCATCGCGATGCGGGTGCTGGAGACCTACAGCCGCTACGACGGCTTCGAGGAGGCCACGGGTGTCGTCCGGGGCGAGCTCGAGAGCACGCATCGCACCCATCAGCTCTACGCGGCGCGGGCCGTCGGCACACTGCGCGACGTCCAGGCGATTCCCGATCTGATCGCGTTGCTGTCGAGTCGGGACCGGTTCATTCAGGAGGCCGCACTCGAGTCGCTGTGTTCGATCACCGGGCAACAGCACGGCCTCAAGCCGCACCGCTGGAAGTCGTGGCACCAAGACCAGGGCACACGTCATCGTGTCGAGTGGATCATCGAGAGCCTGCGCCACCGCGACCTTCCGGTGCGGCGGTGGGCGCACGACGAGCTCGTGCGCGTCACGGGCCACCGGGTCCCGTTCTCTCCGCTGGGCGACCGCAACTCCCGCGAGGTCGCGTATCAAGCGTGGGTCGAATGGTGGCAACGCCACGGCCAGGCGCGTCTACGCATCCGCGTCGGTTCGCGCCCGCGGGCGTGAGGCCGACGCTCGGCGAGCCCCGAGCGCCACGCCGAACAGCACGACGGCGGCCCCCACCGCTTCGCGCATCGTCAAGGTCTGCCCGAGGACCCACCACGCCAGCAGACTCGCGCCCACCGGCTCGAGCAGCATCGCGACCGCCACCCGATCGACCGGGACCCGCCGCACCACCCAGTTGAACAGGCCGTGCCCCACCACCCCGGGGATCAGGCCGAGGTAGATGACCGCGGCCACCATCTGCGTCGACAACGAGGCGGGAAGTGGCCACGCGAACCCGCGGGCACACGCAAGCAACGACAGACCCGCCACCAGGTGAACGCTGCCCAGGTACGCGCGCAACGGCACCGCCTCGCGCACGCTGCGACCGACCGCGAGGTAGGCCGCCGCCGCGCCGCCTCCCAGCAGCGCGAGCGCGTCCCCGGTCAGGCTGCCTCCATGCCCGGGTCCAGCGCCCGAGGCCATGAGCCATGTCCCGCCCAGGCAGACGCCCGCCCCCGCGTACAGCCACGGCGAAACCCGGTCTCCCAACACTCGCCCGAGCAAGCCCGCAAACACGGGCTGCAATGCGACCAGGGCCGTCGAGCGCAGCACCGTCGTCAGGCCGAGGGATGCGATCCACGCTCCGAAATGAAGCGCGAGCAGAGCCCCGGCGGCGGCGGTCGTCCACACGAGGCGGGGCTTCTCGCGCGCAGTGCGAAACCACGTCCGCAGCTCCCCGGCACCCAGCAACAGGAGCACGAGGGCGGTGACGAGCACCCGGCCCGCCGCGATCCACAGCGAGGGCAAGGGCGCGGCGAGCAACACGACAGTCGCCGCGCTGGAGACGGCCACCACCCCCAACCCCACCGCACCGACAACCTGCGTGCTCTCCCGCACGCCTCGTTGTGTGACCGCCGGCGACTCGCGTCAAGCGCGGGAGCCCCGCCCGTGTGTGCTATGTAGCTAGGCCCATGTTCGAGACCATCTCCAAGGGCTTCCGGTCCGCGAAGGAGCGCATCACCGGCAAAGGTGAGCTCAGCGAAGACGTCATCGACGAGGCGCTCAAAGACGTCCGCATGAGCCTGCTCGAGGCCGACGTCGAGTTCCGCGTCGTCAAGACGTTCCTTCGCAACGTCAAGGAGAAGGCACTGGGCGAGCAGGTCAAGCTCGTCGCCAAGAACAAGGCCGGCGAGACCATTCGCGTCCGCGCCGAAGACCACTTCGTCCGCATCTGCAACGACGAGCTCACCGCCCTGATGGGCCCGGTCGACACCTCGATCGCCGAAGCGAACAAGGGCGTCACCGGCATCATGATGGTCGGCCTGCAGGGCTCGGGTAAGACGACCTCCACCGGCAAGCTCGCCCGCAAGCTCCAAAAGGACGGCAAGAAGGTCATGCTCGTGGCCTGCGACGTCTACCGCCCTGCGGCCGTCAAACAGCTTCAGGTCATCGGCGAGCAGCTCGGCGTTCCGGTGTTCGCCAACGAGGGCGGCGACCCAGTCGAAATCGCCAAGGCAGCCAACGCCGAAGCGGCCGAGGGCGCCTTCGACTACGTCCTGTTCGACACCGCCGGCCGACTCACCATCGACGACACGTTGATGGCCGAGCTCGACAACATCAAAGCCGGCGTCAACCCAGCCAACATCTTCCTGGTCATCGACGCGATGATCGGCCAGGACGCGGTCGGCACCGCCAAGACGTTCAACGAACGTCTCGACATCAGCGGTGTGGTGCTCACCAAGCTCGACGGCGACGCCCGCGGTGGCGCAGCCCTGTCGATCAAGGCCGCCACCGGCAAGCCGATCAAGTTCCTCGGCATGGGCGAGACCCTCGAAAAGCTCGAGGAGTTCCGCCCCGAGGGCCTCGCCAGCCGCATCCTGGGCATGGGCGACCTGGTCGGCCTCATGCAGGACTTCCAAGAAGTCATCGATGAGGAGCAGGCCGCCCAAGACGCCGAGAAGATGCTCGGCGGCAAGTTCACGATGGATGACTTCCTGGGGCAGATCAAATCCATCCAGAAGATGGGCAGCCTCAAGGACCTGATGGGCAAGATGCCGCTGGGCAACCTGCTCGGCGCCGACATTCCCCAAGACCAGCTCGACCAGGCGATGGACGACAACGAGCTGGTCAAGATCGAGGCGATGATCATGTCGATGACGAAGAAGGAACGGGCCAACCCGGACCTCTTCCTCGAAGACGGCGCCCTGGGCAGCAGCGCCGCGGCCAAACTTCAGGGCAAGAAGAAGCCCAAACGCCGCGATCCCACCAAGATGGCCGAGCTGCCCGACGACGCATTCATCGACAGCCGCGTCACCCGGGTAGCCAACGGCTCGGGCCGCGAGGACGAAGACGTGCGGGCGCTGGTCAGCCGCTTCCTGGCCATGCGGGACATGTTCGGCATGCTCGGCGACATGATGGGCGGCGGCGGCCTGCTGTCCAAGATCCCCGGCATGAAGCAGCTCAAGCAAATGGGCGCCATGCGCAAGATGGCCCAAAACCCCGAGATGATGCAGCAGCTCATGGGCGGCATGCCCGGCGGCGGCATGCCCGGCCTCCCCGGCGGCATGCCCCCCGGCGGCCTCGCCGGCCTCATGCCCCCCGCCCCCACCGGCGGCGGAGGCAAGAGCAAGTCCAAGGCGAGCCGCAAAAAACAAAAGGCCGCCCGAAAGAAAAACCGGAAGAAGTAGCGGCGTTTCGCGCCCCCCGGCGCGACAACGCCGGGGGCGTATAACGTTTCGCGTCCCCCGACGCGACAACGTGGGCGCCCCACCGCCGCGCGCCCAACCACCGCCAGGCATCGAAGCCACCGGACGGCAGACCTACGAGCGTAGTTGCCTTGTTCGCCCGTTGCCCAGCACCAACAGCTCGGTGACAACCCCGCCGAGGAATCCCCCAGTCCTCGGTCCCCTGTTCAGCCCGTCGCGCCGCCCATCCGGCCGAGTCGAGCCCGCTTCACCTCAGGCCCGCGGTCCCTACTCGCAAACGGCCAAACTCGCGCACTGTGCCCAGCCCGACACATCCGGGCCACCCAACATGCAAACGGTGTTGTCGGACAGGCAATCGAAGTACCCGTTGGCGTTCAGGTCGCACGGCAGCGAAGCGAACGCACTGCAGTTCGCCAGCTGCACCAACTCCGACGACTCGCAGCCAGGCCCCGACAGCGTCCGTGTCCACGCCTCGCAGGCGTCGACGTTGTTCGCCGTTCCACCGTCTCCACCGCCACCGCCTTCGCCCCCTTCGTCACCGGGCGAGTTCGACGGCGGAGTCCAAAACACATCGACGCACCGGTCCGACAGGCACATCAATCCTTCGAGGCACTTGTACTCCGCGGTGCAGGGGCAGGTCTCCGAACCTTCCGGGCATTCGCTGGCTTCGCCATCACAGCCGATGGGCGCCGCCGCGAACAACACGACGAGGACGGGGGCGAGGACACGGGACAAACGGTGCGCAATCATCATCGTCGGCTTTCGGGTCGCAGCGGTCCGCAGTCGGTAGCGGACAGGCAGGCGGCAGAGTCGTCCGGATCGTCGGACGACAGGGTCCCCGGCGCAACGCCGGCGTAGTAGCCCGACGAACCGTACCCGGTCGAGTCGGAGTACCCGGTCGAGCCGGAATACCCGGTTCCGTAGCCACTAGAGCCGTAGCCGGTCGTTCCATAGTCTCCGGTTCCATCGGAGCCGGTGGTCACACCTCCGCCGGCGTCGGCCGTGTCGGAAGCGCTGCTCGTTCCAGACGGGTCCGCCCACGGTGGCAGTTGACCCGTCGGGTCTTCGACGTCATTGCACGCCCGCCCCAGCCGCTGCGGGTCACACGGCGGGACTTCCCTGCCCGCGTCGTCGCAACCCTGGCCGAGCGAGCCAAGAGACATGAGAAAGAGAACGTTCGTCCTGGACGCCATCGTCGACCTCGGCACCGTTCCGTACCACCGTTGTCCGGAGTGATCACGCGATGAACGCGGGCGGACAACGGACATTGGTCACGAGCACGCGGCACGCAGGCCAACCGCAGCGGGACCGAGGCCTCAATCCCGGTCCTGCTCGCGCTCCGCTGCCGCGTCCGCCATCAGCTGATTGAGCAGCGCCTCGTCGTCCTCGAGGTCGTCGATGCCCAGCGGCCGGGAGATCCGATAGACCCCGTCCATCCAGTTGCCGAGGTCGGCGAGCTTGCAGCGGCGCGAGCAGAATGGCCGCCACTTGGACCCTGGATCCCACTCGAAATCCGCGCCGCAGGTCGGGCACTTGCGTTGCACGGCCGCACCATACCAGCCCTCAGGACGCGCGCTGCATGGCCCCAGCGCGCGTCGAGAGGCTGATGATGCGCGCGATCTCCTCCTGGTTGCACAGGGCGGGTTCGAGTTCGCCGTCGATGAGCCGTTGCACCATCGCGGGCTGGGGGCACAACTCGGGGCGCAGCGCGACCAGCGTGGCGTCCTTGGCCAGCGCGACCCGGACGGAATGCAAGCCATCGAACTCCATGCCCGAAGCCACTACGACCAGCAGCTTTGGACAGCGGTCGAGCACCTCGATGAGCACCTCGTCGAGGTTGGGCTGGAGGTCCTCGACCTCACCGCTGGCGCGCGCGACCGTCAGCGACGGCAGACCACGAGCCCCCGTGCGCAGCGGATGCGCGGGCACCCCTGCCAATCCGCCGATCCACTCGGCAAACGACTCCGACAAGCGCGGGTTGTGGTGAACCGCCACCACCAACGGAACCCCTCCGCGACGCAGGCGGGGCACGAGCGTGGGCAACATGTGCGGCGTTCCGGCCGACCCCAGCAGCACGATCGCGTCGTACGAGTCCTCGAGAATCGGTGACGTCCTGCGAAAGGGCTCGATCGACACGGTGGTCACGAACAACGGAGGCGCAGTGCCGCCGACCCACGTCCGTACCTGCACGTGCGGCAGTCCACGACGGCGCACCGCGGCCTGCACCTCGGCCTTGAGCCCGGGCTCCACCACCAGCACGGTGGGCACCGTCCGGGTTCCGGACATCGCGGTCGCAATGCGAACGCCCCCGCGCGCGTCGAGCTCACCGTCGATCACCACGTGCGTGGGCTGCTTCGACAAAAACAGTCCGACCGCGTCGATCGGGTTGGCGACCGTCTCGACCGTCGCGGCCTCGAGCTCGGCTTTGGCCCGGGCGGTGAGCGAATCGACGCGCTCGGCTGGCGCACAAACCAAGATGCGATCCACGGGTAGCCATCGACCAGTGGAGCCCGAGGCCTGAGTTCCGAGTCAGGCCGTCGGCAAGGACGACAGCGCCTTTGCGACCCGGCGGCAGCCCTCTTCGATGCTCGCGTCGTCGGTCGCGTAGCTCATGCGCAGGTGACCCGGCGCTCCGAACGGCGTGCCGGGCACGGTGGCGACCAACGACTCCTCGAGCAGCCACGTCGCCAACTCGATGTCGGTCGCATGTTTGGCGCCCGCGCCGACGTGCCGCGAGACGTCCGCAAACACGTAGAACGCCCCGTCGGGTCGCCGAACCTCGACCCCAGGCGCTTGGCCCAGGCCCTCGAGGATCAGCGTGCGGCGGCGGGCAAACGCGGTGCGCATCGCCTCGACCTCGGCGGGCACCGACGGGTCGGTCAGAGCGGCCAACGCCGCGCGCTGCGAGAGCGTCGCCGCCCCCGACGTGGTCTGCGACTGAATACGGGAGGCGGCCGAGATCAGGTCGGTCGGACCCGCCATGTAGCCCACCCGGTGCCCGGTCATCGCGTAGGTCTTGGAGACCCCGTCGATCGCGACGATCTGCTCGGTGATGCCCTTCATCGCCACGAACGCGCTGGTGGCCTCGAATCCGTCGTAGACGAGGTTGCGGTAGATGTCGTCGGTGACGATCCACGCCTGCGGGGTCTTCTTGGCGATGACCTCACCCAGCGCGCGAAGCTCCTGAGCGCTGTAGCCCGCACCGGTGGGGTTGGACGGGCTGTTGAGGATCACGATGCGGGTCTTGGGACCCAGCACCGGCTCGAGCGACTCGGGCGTCAGCTTCCACCCCGCCTCACGGGTGGTGCTCACCGTGACGGGAACGCCGCCCGCGAGCCCGACCATGTCCGGGTAGCTGACCCAATACGGGGCCCCCACCACCACGGCATCGCCGGGGTCGAGCGTGGCCAAGAACAGGTTGGCCAGGCTGTGTTTTGCGCCGCACGACACCAGGATCTGGTTGCGCGCAAAGCTGCGCTGGTGAAACGCACCGAGTTCCTCGGCGACGGCATCGCGCAGCGCCGGAGTGCCGGGCACGGGCGCGTAGCGGATCGGCTGCTGCAACGAGGCTTCGGACACAGCCTCTCGCACGGCCGTGGGCGGCTTGAAGTCGGGCTCTCCCGCGGCAAAGCTCAGCACTTCCTTGCCCGCGGCGCGAAGCTCAGCGGCCTTGGCCGAGACGGCGAGCGTGGCGGAGGGCTTGATGGCAGCGGCGCGTTTGGAGATGGCGTAGGAGGACGTCATGGCGTAGTGGGGCTTTCGGTCGTGGGACGAAGGCGGAGAAACTCGACCACCGCCTGCCCGTAGTGTTTGGTGGCCTCGAGTTCGAGCGACTCGGGCCAGGCCACATCGCGACTTTTACCGCGAACCAGCTCCCGCTCACAGACGACGATGCCATCCGGCGCCAACCATCCGCCCACGAGCGCCTCGGCGATCGCATCGAAGATGTCCGGCTTGGCGAACGGCGGGTCGACGATGACCAGGTCGAAGGGCCGGGGCGTATGCTGCAGATACTGCACGGCGTCGGCCTTGACGACTTGGAACTGTTCGGCGATGCCCAGCGCCTCGGCTTGTGCCTGAAGGTGGCGTGCCACCTTGCCCGACAGCTCGATCACCGTCGCCCGCTCGGCCCCGCGCGAGATCGCCTCGACGCTCATAGCCCCGGATCCGCCGAACAAGTCCAGGACCCGGGCGTCCCGCACTTCGGAACCCAGCCGGTCGAAGATCGCCCCGCGGACACGCGCCGCGGTGGGACGCAAGCCCGGGACCCCCTTGGGCAACCGTAACAACCGGCGCCCTCCGAGGCGGCCCGACTCGATGCGCTGCATCGCGCAGGCCTACCACGACGCGTCGGCGGTCGTGAAGTCGGTCCCGAGGCGCTCGCGCAGTGCCGCGTCTTCGGCCTCGAGGCGGGCGATGCCGGCCTTGTAGTGACGGCGTCGTCGGACCCACGCCACCAGCACCAGCGGGAACACCAGCGCGAACGGCAGCGTTCCGCCCGCGAGCAGCGGGTACCACACGAACCGACCCGGCAATCCCTGCCGCCACTTCATGCCCAGCTCCGCCAAGCCGATTCCGTAGGTCCGAATGAACGACGCCTCGAACGTGTGGCCGGCCTTCATCTGGGTGAGCAGCTGCTTGAGGTTGTCGCTGTCTCGTTTGCCGCCCGCGACCTGGTCCGGACGACGGTACTCCCGCAGGAAGTTCACGAAGTCGCGCGACGCGGCGTAGGCCTGCGGCACCTTGGGCCCGTCGGTGTAGAAGAGCTTTTCGAGTTCCTCGAAGTTGGGCACACCGGGCCCGAAGATCATGCCGGCGAGCGACTGCGAACGGCCCAGGCTGATGCCGCCCTCGGCCGCTTCCGCCACGCCCTCGTGAAACCAGCGCGGCACCTTGGCCCCCCCGGTCGCGCGGTGCAGCGCCACGTGGGCCATTTCGTGTTTGAGCAACTGCTCGAGATTGGTGGGCGATCCGTCGGGGCCGTGCCGCGCGATCATGATCTCGCCCGACTCCGAGTGCGCCACCCCTGCGACCCACCGAGGCATGCCGGTCGACTCTGCGACGCGCCCCGCGTGATCCAGGAAGTAGACGTCGAGCGTGTCGTCGAGGTCGGTGGCCAGGGTCTGCTCGACCTCGCTCCACCACTGCGGCATCTCGTGCGCCAAACCGCGCGCTTCGTCTTCGAGGTGCGGCTCGTAGTGCAACACCGCCCGCCCCAGCACGATGCGCTGGTTGGCCAGGGAGGTGGTCCAGCCCGCAGGTTCACCGACATCGGCCCTGGCCAGTTGGGGAGCTGCGAGCAGCCCGATCAGGGTGAACGCAAACGCGAGGGAGGCGGTCCAGCGCCGAATTGAACGAAAAACCGCCCCAGACGAACTCATGGGCCCACCTTGAGCACGACCTTCTCGTCGCGCAAGGCGTTGGCCACAAGAAGTCCGACCGCCGCACCCACCACGATGATCACGACCCCGGCGGCAATGCCAGCCCTGGCCTTGGGCCCAAGCCGGCGCCCGCGGCGGCGTTCCTCCACGCCGTTGCGCATCAGCGCATCGTGCTCGTCCCATAGCGCCGCAACGAGGCCCGGCTCATCCGCTGCGTCCACGCTGCGAACCGCGAGCGGCACGTCCAAGCGGCAGTCGTAGGGCAACAGCACCGGCTCGGGCCGCTGCGCCACGTAGCCGACCATGATGAGCAGGTCGTCACGACCATCGCGGCACACCTCGCGCGCCGAAGGTGCGCCCACGCGAAGGCGACGGGAGTCGACCCCGATGCCGGTCGATCCCTCGACCGTCTTCGAGAGCGTCGAAACCCACTTGCGCTCGGGCTTGGTGCCCGGCGCCGAAGGGTCGAGCCCGACAGCGACTCGCACCGTGCGTTGGTCGGGGCGCGCCGCCTGCGGAGGAGGCGGCACCGCTGCAGCCTCGGGGTCCTCTTCGGCGGGGGGTTCCGCGGGTTCGGGCTCGGGTGTCCCCTCGGGCCATGCGACCGATGTCGGCCCCTCGGCACCGCGATCGTTTGGACCCGGCTCACCGCCGACCGGAGCGGACAGCAGACTTGCAGCGATGACCGATGCCAGCAGCGACTGCATCACGACCCGCTCGCGAGAGAGTCGAGGAACTTGCCCAGCGCCCAGGTGTGCTTGGCGCGGAGTCCGGTCACGAACTGAAGGCCGATCGACCCCGATGCCACCCACCGCACTTCGGCTTCGGCCTCGATCGGGTCGGGCAGCTGCGGCACCGAAAAGCCGACATGCACCCGGTCCCCGACCTCGAGCGCCGGCTCGATCGCGACCGAGGCCAGCATGCCGCCGAGGCTGAGGTTCTGGGTCATGCCGGTGACCTCGTCATCACCGCGACGCACCCGCAACGCGAGTTGAACGTCGAATCGCTTGCTGCGTCGTTTGTCTTCGAACGCCACGGGGACTCCAGTGTCGGCGCCTGGGCCCGGTGGCGTCAACGCGGCAATGTGGGCCACATACGCGGCGCATAGGGCCCTTACTCGACCGATGGGCCCGGATCGCCGCGGGGCGGACGCTGGCGTTTGTCGAACCAAGGCCGGTAGGCGGCCATCTTGCGCCGCTGAAGCTCGGGCGCGCGGCGGCGACAGGTCGTGCGCTCTTCACTTCCCGCCGGCGCCCCCCAGCGAATCTCGGGACAGTCGTTGGGGTTGTAGCCCAGCTCGAACGCATCGGCCCGCGCGATCACGTCGGCAACCGACAACGTCCATTCGGTGCCGTTGCTGCGCGTGTACGTGAACGTGGCCTTGGGGTCGGCCAGCAGGGTTTCGCGCGCGGCTTTCAGTGACGCCCGCAGTGTCTCCATCGACTGGCCCTCGTCGAGATACACGTCGGCATTGCGCGCGACTTTGTCTTCGAAGCCCCGCACGAGATCGATGGCGATCAGCAGCCGAAGGTCGCGGGCAGGCGTGGAGAAGTTCTCCCACGCGCCGGTGGTTTCGAAGATCGCGTGGCCGGTGGGCATCTCGATCACCTTGCCCTTGGCGACGTGGGCGTCTCCGTTCTTCACCGACGTCACACGCACCTTGGCCGCCTCGAGCAGCGCTTGCACGGCAGCCTTCTGGTCGGCCAGCGCATCGCGATGCCCCGGGGTGATGAGCGCGTCCATGCGATCGTAGAACTGCGCCGGCTCGAGCGAGCCTTGTTCGAGACTGAAGTCGTCGTAGCCCGCCAGCGAGGTCAGCTCGGCGTTGCTCGGCACGACCACGACCTTGCCATCGCCCGCCTTTTCGACCCGGTGAGGACGAAACGCCTTGAAGCCACTGCCGCCGAGCGTCGGGTCGGGGTTCCACAGGAAGTTGCCCTCCCAGAACCGCTTGCGCGTGATGCTGCCGTCGGGCTGCCCGTCGACCGCGTAGAGGATGCCTGGCTTGCCCTTTTCGGCCGGGACCCACTCGACCAGCACGAACAAGTGACCGTAGGGGTCGGCGTAGGTGGTGCCGGGCCGCAGCGCGTCGCGTCGCAGGGCGACCGGGTAGAAGTCGGTGTCGTCGGCATCGAGTGCGGTGCGTCCGTTGCCCGAGTGCACGCCCCAGGCGAGCGTGCGTTTGAAGAACTTCTGGACCGCCCCCAGCTCTCCGGGGCGGCTCGCGTCCGGCTCGTTCTCCGGGGGCCCGACCGTGCTGCGCAACATGCCGCACGCCGGCGCCTTGCCCTTGCCCCGTGAGCAGCGGCGAAACCCGAACGGCAGCTGCCGCTTCCAGGCAAAGTAGGCCCGCAAGAAGTACGGCAAGTCGGCGCAGTCGGGCTTGAGCCGCAGCCCGCCCTCGCCCGACGCCGCGTCCTCCGACCAACCGTGCGCGTCGTGCAGCAAGTTGCGGCGCGCGTCCGCACTGACGAGGTCGAACCGCTTCCAGGCCAGGTCCTCGCCCCGCGGCGCCGTGAACAGCTCACGGACCCAGGCCGAGTACAGCGCTTCCTCGCCCGCGTCCCAGCTTCGCGTCACCGGCCAAACACCGGCTTGGGACGTCGAGCGAGGGCGGGAAGAGGTCTTGGCCCGCGGCCGCACGGTCAGGCATGCGAGCCCGGACCCTTTCTGGCCCACCACGACCTTCGTCTCGCCGTCGGCGACAAAACGCCCGATCACCGCGGAGGGCACACCGGGTCGATGCGTGACCTCCAGCGAGGGCGTGGCCGACTCCAGCCGCATCGCCAGCGGCGACTCGGTCTGCAAGGTCGCCGCGAGCACTGTGACCGGTTGTCCCTGCACCGGCTGCCGCGGGCTGAGCAAAATGCCGACCGCAGGATCGTCACGCTCCGGACACGTTCCTGCGTCGGCCGGCACGGGCAGCGGCTCGGGCTCCGACTCTGCGGGCGCGCCTTCGTCCTGCGTCGGTGCAGACTCCGGCGGGGCGGTCGACTCGGGACCCGACGACGCGCCTCGACCGGCCGGGTCTTCGGGCTCGGCACTGGTCTCCGCAGCGCTGCGCTGAGGGGGGTCGCATGCCAACCCGCCGGCCAACGCCAGGCACCAGACCAAGGCTCGTCGTCGCAAGCTCACGCATCGATGGGATATCGCGGCCAGCGGTGCATTACCAGCACTGTGATACACGAACCGCATGCTGGTGCTCATCGCTGACAAGTTGCCCGCCAAGGGCCTGGCGGACCTTCGAGAGCTCGGTTTGACGGTCGACGCCCGTCCCGAACTCGGTGCCGACGACCTCCCCGAGGCACTGCGTGAAACGGGGGCCGGCATCCTCGTGGTGCGCTCCACCAAAGTCACCGCCGAAGCCTTCGAAGCGGCCCGCAACCTCGGTCTGGTCATTCGGGCGGGCGCGGGCGTCAACACGATCGCGCTCGACGCTGCCAGCCGACATGGCGTGTTCGTGGCCAACTGCCCGGGCCGCAACGCGATCGCGGTCGCCGAACTCACGATGGGCCTGCTGCTCGCGATGGACCGCCGTATCCCCGACGCGGTCGCCGACCTGCGCGCCGGCAAGTGGCGTAAGAAGCACTACGGCAAGGCCGCCGGCCTGCTGGGCCGCCGCCTCGGCCTGGTTGGCTTCGGCTCGATCGCCCAAGCCGTGGCCGCCCGCGCCCAAGCGTTCGGCATGCACGTCGGCGCCTACAGCCGCAGCCTCACCGAAGCCAAGGCCGAGCAGCACGGCGTGCACGCCTACGGAAGCCTCGAAGACCTGCTGTCCGAGTGCGACGCGGTCAGCCTGCACGTCCCCTTCAGCCCCTCGACCAAACACCTCATCGGCGCCGCCCAGCTCGCCCAGATGAAACCCGGCGCCATGCTGCTGCACACCGCACGCGGCGGCGTGGTCGACGACGCCGCCCTGCACGAAGCCGTCCTGGCGGGCAAGGTCCGCGCCGCGTTGGACGTGTTCGAGGGCGAGCCTTCGGGCGGCGAGGCGGCCTTCGAGGGCGAGCTGCGCAACGCCGAGGGTCTGTACGGCACCCCGCACATCGGGGCGTCCACGGAGCAAGCCCAGCTGGCCACCGCCGACGAAGTGGTGCGCATCGTCAAGGGCTACATGGACAGCGGTGACGTCGCCAACGTCGTCAACGTGGTGCCCAAACGCGAGACGGGCTGGAGCATCGTGGTGCGCCACCACGACCGCGTGGGAGTGTTGGCCAGCGTCTTGGGGGCCCTGCGCGAAGAAAACACCAACGTGCAGGAGATGCAGAACATCATCTTTCGTGGCAACGAAGCGGCCAGCGCCACCATCGTCGTGCAGCGCGAGCCCACCGACGGCCTGCTCGAGAAGCTCCGCGCCCACGACGACATTCTGTCGGTCGAAGTGCGCGCCATCGGCCCAGCGTGAACGGCCCGCGCATCGTCGCCGACGACGCGATTCCGCATCTCGCCGAGGCCTTCGGGGAGGTCACGCGCGTGCGGGGATCCGACATCGCGCGCGACCACGTGCGACACGCGGATGCTCTGCTCGTTCGCAGCGTCACCCGAGTCGACGCCGCGCTGCTCAGCGGCACCCCCGTGCGATTCGTCGGCAGCGCGACGGCGGGCATCGACCATGTGGACACGGCCGCGCTGCAAGCACTTGGCGTCACCGTTGCCAACGCGCCCGGCTGCAACGCGCGTGCGGTGGTCGAGTACGTGCTCGCGGCCACACTCGGCATGGACAGCCTGCGCGGCCCGGTCGGTGTGGTGGGCTTTGGCCAGATCGGGCGCCGACTCACCACCGCGCTACGCAGACTGGGGGCCACGGTCTGGGTCTGCGACCCGCCACGCGCCGAGGCGGGCTGCACCGAGGAACGCTACCTGTCCTTGCCCGCGCTGCTCGAGCGCTGCAACACGGTGACCGTTCATGTGCCCAAGGTGCGCCAAGGGCCACATGCCACGCCGCACCTGCTCGATGCCGAGAGCTTGCGGCGCTTGCCCGAGGGCGCCCGGGTGATCAACACCAGCCGGGGCGAAGTGGTCGACAACACCGCGCTGCATGCCTGGCTCGACGCCGGCCGTGGCGACGCGGTGCTCGACGTCTGGGAGGGCGAACCCTCGCTGCGATGGTCTCTGCTCGGGCACCCTGCCCTCGTCCGCGCAACGCCGCACATCGCCGGCTACACCGCGGAAGGCAAGGCGCGCGGCACCGCAATGGTGCACACCGCCCTGGCCCGCGCGTTCGGTCTCGAGCCCTCGTTCGAGGCCGCCGATGTGCTCCCGCCCGTCTCGCCCCTTCCGCTCGAACTCGACGAGGTCGGCGTACTCGCCCACGTGCACGCCATGGTCGAAACCGACGCCGCACTGCGAGAGGTCGCAAACCTTCCCGAACCGCAACGCGCTCGCGCGTTCGAGGACCAGCGCCGCCGCTACGCGTTTCGGCGCGAGCTGTCGGCGTATCCCGCCGCGGCCGGAGCCCAGCGGCTTTGGGCTGCGCTGCGCGGCCTCAGTTGACCGCGGGCGCGCACAGGCGGTCGATGAGGATCGCCATCGCGCTGCGGACCGAGAGGTGATTAAAGCCGGTGCCTGCATCGATCGGCAACAGCTGCGCGTCACATTGCTCGAACACCGACGGTGCCAGGCCCCACGCTTTTCCGATCACCAACAGCACGTCCTGGCCTTTTGCCACCCGGCCGCGCACGTCGGCCACCGTTGCCGAAGGTTCGCGCGCGACAGCGCTGGTCGCCACGACCCAAGGTCGCGTCGGCCTCGAAGCATCCGTGATCGCCTCCTGCAGGCTGGCACACCACCGCAGCGCGTCCATGCGACCCCGTGCCTCGTCGCGGGCATCGCCGCGCGCGTGAGCGATGATGCGCTCGGCCTTGTCGCGCTGGGCCGGCACGGGGTTGACGACATACAGCGTCGGCACGCCGTAGGTGAGCGCGAGCCGTCCCCCATCGAAGACGTCGAACTCGTCGATCACCGACGCGATTTCTTCGCCGTTGCGGTTGATCACCGGGTGATGCACGAGGGCAACACGAAGCACACCACTCACGGGCTCACCTTGCCCGGATGCGGTGGCTCGGTCCACTCCATCGGCAAGACCCACGGGTAGGTGCCCCACGACCCGGGCTCATGCCCCAGTTCGTGCTCGGGATCGATGAATCGCTGCGGCTCGCGATAGTTGAGCGAGGTGAACGCGTCGACGTAGACGTTCACGACCCTGCCCTCCTGCTCTCGGTAGCGCGTGACGAGGTGCCCCGCGTACTGCCGAATCAACTCGGGCTTGCCGCGGATCTTTCGGGCCTGCCGTTTGGTGAGTTCCTCCGCGGGGTCGACCGTCCACGTCTCCCCGGACACGGTGTCCACCAGTCGATACCGCACCGTCCCCTTCTTCGAACGCAGCTTCATGCGCCACGCGCAGTAGTGGCCTTCTTCCGTCCACGCCACGTCGGTCGGGTAGAGGTGGTGGCGCAGCGGCAGCAGCACCTGCACGACGAGCCAGGCGACCCACAGCGATGACCACAATGCCGGGCGACGCACCGCCGTGCTCTCCCGGCCTCCGCGGCCCGCAATCCAGGCGACGAGCCGAGCGACGTGCCGCCCGAGCTTGGGCAGGCGCATCGGCCAGTCGGGCTCGAGATACAGCGTGGTCGCAGCGAGCATCAGCCACGGAAACACACCGATCGAGAACAAGTGCATGTTCGAGATGTGAAACGCGAACGCCGCCAACACGGCGAACGGTCGAGTCTTCTTCCAAACCAGCGCCGGGGCGATGAGCAGGTCGAAGGCAACCCCGCCGTAGGCGATGAACACCGTGAACCCCTCCGAGGCCACCAGGTCATGGACCCGGTCGGTCAGCGGCACGCCGCCCTCGAGCAGCCACGCGCGCGCGTGCTCGAGGCTGCGCAGCCAGGGCGTCTTGACGACCCGGTCGGCGGAGTTCTGCATCCATCGCCGGACCGGCTGGTGGTAGACGAGCCAGTCGCTGTTGAGCTTGGCGATCGCGCCGTACACGTAGACGATGCCCAGCTGGATGCGAATGAGCGCACGCGGCCAAACGGGCACCCACCGCGAGGCGACGCTCGGACGCAGCACGGCGTCGAGCGACAGGGTTCGATGCGCAGGCACCAGGATCATCAGCCCCGCCAGCAGGCTGATGAGGTACGCGTGGTTGAGGTAGTTGGCCGCGCCGAGCAGGAACTCGTAGGTGTGGGCCACGAAGAAGACGACGGACGCCACGCGGTAGGCGAGACCCAGCGAGATCATCACCCCGGCCACGATCATCGCGACCGACACGGCCGTCATGCCCGCCGCGCCCAGCGGCTGCACCCACTCGAAGCCGAGGTATTTGAACAGGAACGTGGGCTCGACGTAGTACTTGTGCACCCAGCCGTAGGTCAGATAGCGCCACGATTCCCACGCCATGAGGGCGCCCCAGAAGATCCGATAGACGGCCAGCCCCGTCGCGGCTTCGGGCGAGAACAACCACGCCTGAAGCCGGGGCCACCGCCCCGCGGGCGTCGATGAAGCGCGGTCCTGGGCGTCCTCGGTCATGCGCGGGGCCTCCTGCCAAGCGTGTCAGAAGCTCGTGGAGACGACCAGACGGAACGTGTCCGTGCCGCCGAGTGAGCGCATGAAGCCATGCGCATACTTGAGGAACACGTTGATGCCTTCCTCGTAGCCCATGCGGAACGAGAACACGAGCGCGGCCCCGCTGCCGACCAGCACGTCCCGAACGTCGCTGGGGTCGGTCCAGGCGTTGCCGACGTCCACGAACGGGATCACCCCCACGCGGCTCATGAACAGCGGCAAGGTCCCGACCCCGCGGTCGACGTCGGCGATCGGGATCCGATACTCCGCAGTCGCCCGCGCAAAGTAGCGACCATTGGCCGCCCCCACCCCGTAGCCGCGCAACAAACTGCAGCCCGAGGTCCCGAACCCGGTGCGCCCGAGCATCGCCCGGATCGCATCGCCACCGGCGATGTAGTCGCCGACGCAAAACGCTCCGCGGTTGCGAAAGCCCCCGGCCGCCGCGCCACCGCGCCACCGCAGCGCGAGGGACTGATGCCCGCGCCACGGCATCGGAATGGTCTCGTTGTACGAGACGCTGGTGTTGATGTCCCCGAAGTCCCCGCCGAGCCTGCGGTCGACCACACCGACTCGCACCCGAACCGCACGGCCCTGCTCGGTGCCGTAGGTGTAGCGCCCGGCGCCGTCGGCCTCGTTGGAGTAGCTGGCCGATAGGGCGATTTCGGCAGCGTCCCCCACCTCGGGCAGGCGGGTGATCGGCGCGTTGGGGTCGATCGATGCGCTGTCCTCATCGAGGTTCTCCCAGCGCCGCCACACGTAGTCCGCCCCAAACGCGGCGCTGTGCTGCGCGTGGCGAACGACGGGCAGACTCGTACCCACCGCGATTCTCGACACACGCTCGCGATACCCCGACACCACGTAGCTGTCGTTGGCCGAGCCCAGGGGGCGCTCGTAGTCGAAGCGCGTGAAGCCTCCTTGGTTGACCAGCCCCCGTGACGCCGTGAACTGAAACGACGGCCACAGCCGATCGAACGTGTACGAGATGGCGCCCGACGCGATGCGATCGCTGGCGTTGTAGTTGAAGAACATCAACGCCGAGTGGTAGCCGATGACGTCGGTGATCCCGGTTTCGAAGCCGAGCCCCGTGCCGAAGTCGCTGGACTGAAAGTCGAACGCGGTGGGAAAGAACAGCCGCGGATAGAAGGTGTCGATCGCCCGGTAGCGATGCGACGCCAACGACAGCGGACGCCCGTTTTGGCCGTCGATCTCCGGCGTGGGGTCTTGAACCGGCGGCAGGTCGGTGATCGACGGCAACACCGGAAGCCACTGCTCGGGGTCGAAGTCCATCACCCAAAGGTCGTAGCCATTCTTGCCGTAGCCCACGTAGGCCAGTCGTTCGCCGTCGTGGCTCACCCGGGGTTCGAACGCGCCACCGAGCACGTTGCTCACCTGATGCAGCGCCTCGGCTTCGGTATCCCACGCATAGACGTTGTAGACGTCGTCGCGGTCGCTGCCGAACACGATGTAGCGGCCATCGGGCGACCACGACGGGGACATGTCGATGTGCCGGTCGGCCGTGACCCGGGTGGTCGTGCCGCTGGCCAGCTCGTGCACGTAGATATCTCGATAGCCGCCTTCGACAAACCCGGAGAACGCCACCCGCTCACCGTCGGGGCTCCAACGCGGCGTGTAGACCTGCGACAGCCGGTCGAAAGGCGGCAGCTCCCGCACGTCCCCCGAGTCGAGCTCGAGAAAGCCGAGCCGAGACTGAGCGACATCGTTGCGGCGGAACACCACGGTGCGACCGTCGGGCGAAACGTCGGGCTCGCTCGCCCGCAGTCCAAAGGTGAGCTGCTCGGCACCACGCGGGTCGCCCCCGTTCCAACGCCACAGGTCGCTCCAGCGGTAGCGATAGTCATAGGTGCCCATCTGGTCGAACACGATGTCGCCCGTCGCGCCCACGAAGCTCGCGGCGCCGGGGTCCTCCATGTCGAAGACCTGCCGGAGGTCGACATCCGCGCCCTGGCGCCCCATGCCGACGCCCTCGCGAATCCGTCCGCCTCCTGATGAGATGCGCTTGACGCCCTCGTCGCGGTGCCCGTCGCCCTTGTAGAAGTAGATGTACTCGTCGTCGGGAGCCCAAAACGGATAACGCGTGGTCTCCCCCCCGAAGGTCAGCCGCCGTCCCTGCCGCAGGCCGCGGGATCGAATGCGTCGCGCCTGGGCCTGGAACCGGCGTCTGGTGTCGGCTTTGAACTCCTTCCACAGCTGGTGAAAGGTGACGCCCAGGACCTTTTCGATCGCCTTGTTGATGCCGTACGGGATCACCTGCGTCGCGTACACATGGCTGAGGTCGCGAAGCTTGTCCTCGCCGTAGCGCGCCATCAGGTACTGCATGAAGTGCGCGCCGTAGAGGTAGATCGACGTGCCATGCGGAAAGACGCGAGCGCTGTTGCTGACCTGATCGAGGGTCTGAAAGGACCCGTCGAGCACCGCCATGCGCAAGAACGCGTCGAACTGTGCCGAACGCAGCCGGCCCATCGACGAGTACTTCGACTCGTCGACCACGGCGACACCTTCGACGACCCAGCGAGGCTGCACGATGTTGGGTGTGGTGAGCTTGCCGAGCACGCCCAAGCCAAACACGGCGTTCACCGCCCGCGCGATGCCGTGCACGGTATCCAGATGCACCACGTGTACCAGCTCGTGCGTAATCAGGATGTCGAGCCAGTCGTCGTACGCCTCCAGCACCGACAACGACTCGGGCGCGGTCACGTAGGCGACGACCTGCGGATAGGGGTTGGCCGTGGCGCGCCCGTTGGCGGTGTCCTGCACGTCACTGAGCGTGATGTGGGTCTTGAGAAAGACCTCGTGGCCCCACGCCTCCGTCAGCTCGGAGTAGGCCTTCTCCGCGATCATCGCGGTGCGCTCGGCCGCATCCTCCTGCCCGGACCAGTAGTGCACGTAGAAGTGCTCCGTTTCGAGCGTGCGCCATTTGACGTCCGGGTTCTTGGCCTGCGCGCGAGCGGGCAGCAGCCCGCACACGACCAACACGAACAACAGCGCCCGAAGCCGCCGCCACGCCGACGCGCATATCGTCGGCAGCGGCCGCGTGCGCGTCGAAAGCATGAGCGGGAGTGTAGCGCACTCCCCCCCTCTCCTACGGCGCTGCGCCAAGCACAGCGGCGAGTTCGGCCGGGCGTTCGTAGGCCGGATTGTGCCCACAACCGTCGATCGTCGCTTGGCGAGCATTGGGCAGCAACGCCGCGAGTCTCGCCGCATGGTCCGCAGGCACGATCTCGTCGCGGTCGCCCCAGATCAGCGTCGTGGGCACCTGCACCGCCGCAAACCGATCCCGCAGCCGGACCACGCTGGGCATTTGAGCCAGCATCGCGTACGCCGCCTCTCGTCCGCCCCAACGGCACAATCGGTCCCAAAACACGTGCGCGTCGCCCTCGTCGAGCAACTTGGGTGTGGACAATCCCTGGTGAAGGAACCGAATGAAGTCGGCCCGGCGGAGGGTGCGTCGAAACACCTCCAGCCCGAGTGAGGGCGCAATGGACAACGCGCCAGGCAACGGCAAGCTCACCGTCAGCGCCAATGGGCTGAGCAAGAACAACTCGCGCACGCGCTCGGCATGGGAGGCTGCCAACACCAACCCCACGGTGCCACCGAGGTCGTGCCCGACCAGCGAACACGCCGATACACCGAGCGCCTCCAAGGTTTGGGCCACCGCATCCGCCAGCCACTCGAAGCTGTACTCATCCACCTCGCTGGCGTTGGGCCGATCGCTATCCCCCGCACCGGGAAGATCGAGCGCCACCACTCGGCGGTCGGTCGCCAGACGGGGAATGATCCGCGAGAACGCGTGATGGGTGAGGAACAACCCATGCAGCAGAACGAGCGGAGGCTTGCGCACGTGCTCGGGTGGAGGGTGCACATCGCACGCGAACACGCGCCCGAACGGCAGCTCGACGAGTCGGGTGTCGTCGGCGATGTGCGCGGGCAGCCACGGCGCGCCGGGCTCTGGACCTGCGGCGCTCATGCGTCCCCTCCCACGCCATCCGGATCATCCGGGTCATCCGATTCGGCCTCGACCGTCAGCGACTGTCCCCCGCCGTGGTCGAGGTGTTCGGGGAATCGTGCCCGCATGGCTCGAATCACCAGGCGCTCGGCGTCGGCCACATCCTCGAGCTCGAGCACACGCTCGGCGAGCTCGACCATGTCGGCGTGGTCGGAACTGCGAATGATGTTCTTGATCACCGGAATGGCCGAAGGATGCATGCTCAGCTCCCGCACGCCCAGCCCCAGCAACACCCACGTGTAACGAGGGTCCGCGGCGAGCTCACCGCACAGACTCACGGGAATGTCGGCAGCCCGTCCCGCGTCGCACGCCCGCTGGATCAGCTGGAGAATCGCCGACTGCAGCGGCCGATAGAGGTAGGCGACCTCGTCGTTCTCCCGATCGATCGCCAGCGTGTACTGGATGAGATCGTTGGTGCCGATGCTCATGAAGTCGACGTGACGCGCGAGGCGATCGGCCTCGAGCGCCGCGGACGGCACCTCCACCATGATGCCGACCGGCACATCTTGGGCGTAGGCCAACCGGTCGTCCTCCAGCTGTTGCCGCGCCTCTTCGACCACCTCGAGCGCGAGCTTGAGCTCGGGAAGGCTCGTGACCATCGGCAACATGATGCGCAACGGGCCATGCAGCCCCGCCCGCAGCAGCCCCCGGATCTGGGCCAAGAACCACTCTCGATTGGCCAGCGACAGGCGAAGCCCTCGCACACCGATCGCCGGGTTGGCTTCGGTTTCGTCGTACTGGAGCAGCGGCGTCTGCTTGTCCGAGCCCAAGTCGAACGTTCGAAAGCAGACCGGATACGGCGCCATTTGCCGCAACACGTGTTTCGCGTGGCGGTAGTGCTCCTCTTCGGACGGCGCCGTGTCTCGGCCCATGTAGAGGAACTCGGTGCGGTACAGCCCCACGCCCTCGGCCCCGTGAAACCGTGACGATGCCACCTCCTCGGTGAGGGCCACGTTGGCCCGCAGCGTGATGCGTTGGCCGCAGCGCGTCATCGCGGGCAACCCGTGCTCTCGCTGCACTTGGTCTTCGAACTCGTCGTAACGTCGGCGCGCCTCGTTCCACTCCTCGAGTTCGGCTTCCGAGGGACGCAACAGCACGACGCCGTGAATCGCGTCGAGCACCACCGTGTCGCCCCGCTCGACCACCTGATCGACGTCGTCGACACCGACCACCGCGGGCAACTCCATCGAACGCGCAATGATGGCGCTGTGGGCCGTGAGCCCCCCGACCGCGGTCACGATGCCGACGATGTCGCTGCGCACCAACTCGGCGGTGTCGGCCGGCGAAAGGTCGTGCGCGACGACCACAGCCCCCGCCGGTGGTCGCAGCGCCGCGGGAGCGTCTCCTTGCAAGTTGGCCAGCACGCGCTCGGCCAACAACGTGATGTCGGAGCTCCGCTCGCGGAAGTGCTCGGCATCGGCCTGCAGCAGCGTTTCGCGAATCTCATCGGCGACGCGGGCCACCGCACACTCGGCGCCGATCAACTCCTCCAAGACGATCTCGTCCACCCGCCCCGAGAGGTCCGGGTCCTCGAGCATCATCTGCTGTGCCTTGAGGATCTGGCGGTGCTCGCCGTGGGGGAGTCGTCCCTCCACGACCTGAAGCTGCGCTTGAGTCTCGGCGAGTGCCGACCTGAACCGCGCAATCTCGTCCTCGACCTCGGAGCGGAGAATGTCTCGGGTCTCGATGTGTTGTTTGCGTCGGTCGACGACGTAGGCCGGGCCGATCGCGATGCCGGAGCTGACGGCAATGCCATCGAGCGTGCGTGCGTCGGCCTCCTGTCGGACCGGGCGAACGGATCGGACGGGCCGCTCGGGGCGATCTGGGCGACGGCTCACAGCTCTCCGAAGCCGTCGTCTACCAGCTTGCCCAGCGCCGTGTAGGCCTCGGACTCCTGCTGCCCTTCACACCGCAGAGACACGGTCATGCCCTTGGCGGCGGCGAGCATCAGAACACCGAGAATGCTCTTGCCGTTGACCTCGCGGCCGCCGCTGCCGATGAACACCTCGGCCTCGAACGTGTTGGCGAGCGCGACGAACTTGCTCGCCGCACGGGCGTGCAAGCCGAGATCGTTGACGATGGTGTGGTCTCCACTGGCGGACATCGGGACTCCCCAGACAGTACCAGGAGCCCCCTCAGGACGCGGGCCGAACGCTGACCGCTCGTTGTCCGCTCTCGGCACAGGCTTCGGCGAGCGCCTCCGGGGTGGCCGACGTGCGGTCGAGGCTGGAGAGCTTGAGCAGCATGGCGAGGTTGAGACCCGAGAGCACCACCACGTGATGGGACCGTCCCTCGCGTTGCCCGCACTGGCAAGGACTGGCCCCCAGCAGGTCGACCAACATCAGCACGCCGCGGCCTTGATCGACCTTTTCCAGCACGCTGTACATCGAGGCCGAGAACGCATCGTTGTCCCCGACCCCCGCGTCGAGTGCGACCACATCGTCGAGCGAACCGCTCGCAACGATGCCCTTGGCGGCGCGGATGAGGTGGCTGGCCGTTTCGCCATGACCGACCACGACCACGCCCACGGAGGTCATCGCCCGGTCCCCCCGACGTCACGATGCCGAACGACCAGGCGCGGTGCGGGCTCCATGAACGCCTCGCCCTTTTGCAGGCGCCGCTTGAGCGCCTCGACGATCGCCACCGAACGGTGCTGCCCGCCCGTGCACCCGACCGCGACGGTGAGGTAGGACCGCCCTTCGGCCGCCGAGCGCGGGGCCGCGAAACGCACAAGCGCTTCGACGTGCCCGAGCAACGTTTGCGCATCCTCCTGCCCCAACACGTAGTCGGCCACCGGCTCGTGCAAGCCGGACAGTGGGCGCAGGTCCTCGCGCTCGTAGGGGTTGTCGAGGAAACGCGCGTCCAGCATCACGTCGGCCTCGCTCGGCACGCCGTTGCGAAAGCCGAACGACGTGAGCACCAGCCGCAGTGTGCCGTGCGAGCCGAACCGGTCCCGCATCAGCTGTCGTAGCTGCCGCCCGGTGAGTGTGGAGGTGTCGATGGGGCGCTCGGCCATCGCCCGAATCGGTGCGAGCAGCTCGCGTTCGCGATCGATCGCCTCGGGCAGGTCGCCCATCGGATGGCGACGCCGGGTCTCCGAGTAGCGTCGCACCAGCACGTCGCGTGACGCCTCGAGAAAGAGCACCTCGACGCTGTGGCCGGCTTCGGTGAGCTGGCCGTGAATCTCACCGAAGCGCTCGAGGTACTCGGCGTCGCGCGCATCGACCACGACGGCGACCGGACGGTCTTCTTCGGACCGGCGCACGCTCTGCATGAGCTGTGGCAGCAGCACCAGCGGCACGTTGTCGACGCAGTACACACCCAGGTCTTCCAGCGCGTGCAGGGCTGTGGACTTGCCCCCGCCGCTGAGTCCCGAAATCACAAGCAGGTCCATGGTTACTCGACCTCCGTCACGCGGATCATGTTGCTGTTGCTCTTCTGCACCGCCTCGGCATTTCCCGCCTCTTGGGCGCGAATGCTCTCGCGAATGCGTGCGTTGACCTTCTCTTGAAACTCCCGGGCCGAGTCGTGCCCGCGGTACTTGAGGATCTGGTTGCGAGCCACCACCTCGATGAGCGACGCGATGTTGCGACCGGGCCGCAGGGGGATGCGCACCAGCGGCACATCGACCTGAAGGATCGGCCACACCTGGGCCTCGGTCCCGAGCCGGTCGTAGTCGCCTTCGTAGACCTCGCTCAGCTCGACGACCACCTCGATCTTCTTGGTGTCGCGCACTGCAGCGACACCAAACAGATGGGTGATGTTGAGGATGCCCATGCCGCGGATCTCCATGTGGTGTTGGTGCAGCTCCGTGGCTGCACCCCACACGGTGTCGGGCGGCCGAACGGTCACCTCCACCACGTCATCGGCGACGAGTCGGTGTCCCTTGAGGACGAGGTCGAGCGCGGCTTCGCTCTTGCCCACCCCGCTGCGTCCGATGAGCAACACCCCCACACCCAGCACGTCGACGAGCACGCCATGAATGCTGGCCGTGGGCGAGAGCAACTCTTCGAGCCGCCGGGTCATGCGTGTGATGAACGTCGAGGTCATCACCGACGTGCCCAACACCGGAATGCCGCGCGCCTTCGCCTCCCGCATCAACATCTCCGGCGGCTCGAGCCCCCGGGTGATGATGAGACCGCACGGGTCCTTGTCGAGGAACTTGGCCAAGCCCGCCTCGATCTCCGGCTTCTCACAGCAGTGGATGTAGTCGATCTCCGACAACCCCAACACTTGAACGCGGTCGGAGTAGACGTGTTTGGTGAACCCCGCCAACGCAAGCCCGGGCTTCTGAATCCGCGGCCGCGTCGTCCGCCGATCCAACCCTCCCCAGTTCGACAACGGCCTCAGCCCGAGCGGCGACGTATCGTCGTCATCGAGAAGCTGCGACAGCGCGACCGCATTTTCCTTGCGCACTCGTGGCAGGATAGACGCTCGGCGCAGGGGGGGCTACGCCTCCCCTGCGTCGCCCCCTCCCCTTCGGTGAGAGGGGGCTCCTCCGGGGAGGCTGCAAGCACCGCCTGCGCTCGCGTCCTGCCACTCGTTCTATTTTTTCCGCTCCGTGGCCCTCCGGGCCCCTCCGCTCTCTCTCGCTCGGGCGGATTGGCTCCGCTCGCTCGAGCAGGTTGGGGCTACGCCTCCCTTCGTCGCCCTCTCCCCTTTGGTGAGAGAGGGCTCCTGCCGGGAGGCTGCGAGCTGCGGGTCTGCTCGCTCTCTCATCTGTTTTTCCCGCTGCGCGGGCCCTCCGGGCCCACTTCGCTCTCTTGCTGAGCGGGTGGATGGGAGGGGCGAGCGCCGCAGGGGCGCAACAACTGCGTCGGGGCTCTCTCCCCGGCCAATCGGGTCGGCCGTCGGAGGCGCCACATCTCGAAGGGCGTCTAGGTAGTTGCACGACACCCACCACCCGACACCCGGCGATCCCCGCCCTGCAACCGCGTCCCGCGAGGGAGCGGAGCAGGCCCACACCGTCCGAGCGGGCAGCCCCCAGATCGCAGCCTTCTGGACACGCCCAAACCACCGCAACCGCACCGCTCCAAGAGAGCGAAATGGGCCCGGAGGGACCGCGCAGCGAAAAAAGAAGAAGCGTCGAGCAGACCCGTAGCTCCCCCCCCGGCCACGCCCCAAAAACACCGCAACTGCACCGCTGCAAGAGAGCGGAGTGGGCCCGGAGGGCCCGCGCAGCGGGAAAAAAACAGAAGCGTCGAGCAGACCCGTAGCTCGCAGCCTCCCGGGAGGAGCCCTCTCTCACCAAAGGGGAGAGGGCGACGACGGGGGGCGTAGCTAAAACAAACGCCGACGCTTCGACGAACTGAGGACGCCGAGTTGTTCGCGGTATTTGGCGACGGTGCGACGGGCGATGTCGATGCTGTCTTCTTTGAGCAGCTCGACCAGCTTCTGGTCGCTGTAGGGTCGCTTGGGATCTTCTTGGGCGATCAGGGCCTTGATCTTGGTCTTCACGGCTTCGGAGGCGAGCTCTTCGCCGTTGCCGCGGCTGATACCGGCGTTGAAGAAGAACTTGAGCTCGAAGATGCCCTGCGGGGTGTGCACGTACTTGTTGGTCGTGACCCGGCTGACCGTGGACTCGTGCATCTCGATGTCCTCGGCGACGTCTTTGAGAATCAGCGGCTTGAGGTGCTCGACGCCCTTTTCGAAGAAGGCGCGCTGGAACTTGAGGATGCTCTTCGCAACCTTGGAGATCGTGCGTTGTCGCTGCTGGATGGAGCGAATCAGCCACTGCGCGGAACGGAGCCGCTCGCTGATGTACTCCTTGGCCTCGCGATTGGTGCCCATCGCCCCGCGATAGAAGCCGCTGATCTTGAGCTTGGGCAGGCCGTCGTCGTTGAGCGTGACGACGTACTCGTCGCTGACCTTTTGAATGTAGACGTCGGGGACGATGTAGTTGGGCTCTTCGGAGGCGTAGGCCCGGGCGGGCCGGGGCTCGAGGCCCATGATCATCTTGGCGCCCTCGTAGACCTCTTCGACCGGCTCGCCCAAATCGCGGGCGATGGCGGGATAGGCCCGCTTTTCGAGGTTGCCCAGGTGCTTGCAAACCATGCCCCGCACCAGGGGGTCGTGAATCGGCTCATCGGGATGGTCGAGCTGGATCCACAGACACTCGGCCAAGTTGCGAGCGCCGATCGAGAACGGGTCGAGCTGCTGAATGCGACGCAAGACCTGCTCGACCCGCATCACGGAGAACCCGGAGCGCCGCGAGAGCTGGGCGACCGAGGTGTCCCGCAGGTAGCCCGCGGCGTTCATGCTGCGGACGATGTACTCGGCGATCTCCTCCTCGGCTTCCGAGAAGTTGGCCAAGCGGATCTGCCACATCAGGTGTTCGACGAGGGTCTCGGGCCGCGACGCAGTGGCCTCGAGCGAGGGCATGTCCTCGTTTTGAACCTGCACGCCAGGGCCCGTGGTGGGGGCATAGGCGTTGTTCTCGAGGTAGGCCTCCCAGTCGAAGTTGTCCTTGGGACCGTCGTCGACCTTGAGTTCCTTCTCGGGGGACTCGGGTTTGGCTTGCTCGCCGCCGTCGCGCTGGTTCTCGATGCCGTCTTGCATCTCGACCGACGTGACTGGCTCTTCGTTGTTCGACCCCATCTCCTGGGAGTCGTCGAGCAGTGGGTTTTCGAGGAGTTCGCTCCGGACCAGATCCTGAAGCTCGATGCGCGACAACTGCAGGAGTTTGATGGCCTGCTGCAGCTGAGGCGTCATCACCAGCTGCTGGCTCATCCGCAGTTCTTGGCGCATGTTCAGAGCCATGAGGGGGTCAGTCGTCTCCTTCGCCCACCGAAGCGGGGCGTCATCACCTTAGCAGCTTTGCAGGGAGCGTGCCCGAACCAACACGCCCGGTAGGTGCCCCGCCTACGTAGAGATTCCGTAGGCTTAGCGCCCCTGCGCGCGCAGGTCCGGCTGGACATGGAGCGGCGAGTGTGGCGGCCGCCCGCAAACGGGACGGCCGTTCCAACAGCGGGCCCTAAGCCGTCGTGCGAATGCGATCCACCGCCGCGCCGATGTATGCGGCGAACAGCGGATGCGGCAGCGTGGGTCGGCTGCGGAACTCGGGGTGGAACTGGCAGCCGACGAAGAACGGGTGTTTGTCCTTCGGAAGCTCGACCATTTCGACCAGGCGCCCATCGGGCGACAGACCGCCGAGCACCAGCCCCGACTCGGTGAGTTGCTCACGGTACGCGTTGTTGAACTCGTAGCGGTGACGGTGCCGCTCGGAGATGACCGTTGCGCCGTAGATCTTCCAGGCGATGGTCTCGGGCACCAGCTTGCAGTCATACGCGCCCAGTCGCATCGTGCCGCCGAGGTCGGTGACCGACTCTTGATCGGGCATCAGGTCGATGACCTTGTTCGCTCCGTTCTCGTCGAACTCGCCGCTGACCGCATCCTTGATGCCCGACACGTTGCGCGCGAACTCGACGACCGCCATCTGCATGCCCAGGCAGATCCCCAGGAACGGGATCTGGTTCTCGCGGGCGTAGCGAATCGCTTCGATCTTGCCTTCGCTGCCGCGCTTGCCGAAGCCGCCGGGCACCAGCACCGCGGCGAAACCGGACAGCAGCGCGTCCGCACCACGGACGCCGATCTCCTCGGCGTCGACGTACTCGATGTCGATCGCGGCGCGATGCGGCAGACCGCCGTGGGTGAGCGCCTCGGTGAGGCTCTTGTAGCTCTCGGCCAGGTCCACGTACTTGCCGACCATCGCGATCTTCACCCGAAGCTGGGGCTCCTCGATGACCGAGACGATGCGCTCCCACTGGTCGAGCATGGGCTCGCGCGACCAGATGTTGAGCAGCTCGCACACCTCGACGTCCAAGCCGGCTTCGTGCAGCGCCAGCGGCACCTTGTAGATGGTGTCCGCGTCTTCGGCCGGGATGACGGCGTCCACGTCGACGTTGGTGAACAGCGCGATCTTTTCCCGCACGTCGCGGGTGATCGGCCGATCGCAGCGGCACACGAGAATGTCGGGCTGAATCCCGATCTCGCGCATCTTCATGACCGAGTGCTGCGTGGGCTTGGTCTTCACCTCGCCGGCGGTCGGCAGGTAGGGGAGCAGGGTCAGGTGCACGAACACCGCGTTCTCACGACCGACCTCGAGCCGCAGCTGGCGGATGGCTTCGAGGAACGGCAGCGACTCGATGTCGCCCACGGTGCCGCCGATCTCGACGATCAGCAGGTCGAGGCCTTCGGCGGCCCCTTCGATGCAGCGCTTGATGTGGTTGGTGACGTGGGGGATGACCTGGACCGTCTGGCCGAGGTACTCACCCTTGCGCTCGCGCCGGATCACCTCTTCGTAGATCTGACCCGAGGTGTAGTTCGAGTGCCGCGACATCCGGTTGGACACGAAGCGCTCGTAGTGCCCGAGGTCGAGGTCGGTCTCGGCACCATCGTCGGTGACAAACACCTCACCGTGTTGGGTGGGGTTCATCGTGCCCGGATCCACGTTGAGATACGGGTCGAGCTTCTGCATCCCGATGTTGAGGCCGCGCGCTTCGAGCAACGCGCCGAGCGACGCGGCGCAAAGCCCCTTGCCCAGCGACGAGGCCACGCCTCCGGTGACGAAGATGTACTTGGTTCGCTTGCGCGCGGCCGCCATCGAGCCTCGTCCTAAACCGGCGGCCCCCTCCGGATCAATCGTGTGTGCGCCAACCGGCCGTGTTGGTAGTCACGACCGCCTCGGCGCACGCGCGAAGTTGTTTCACCGACGCCATCGAACGGCGTGCCGCCACGACGACGCGTCGGCGCTGCGACCCGCCTGAGCCGACTCTGTGGCCGTTCCTTGCGCTTCGCGAGCCGCGCACGCCGCCGCCGCAGCAATCGCGGCCACCCGGGCGTCCGGGATCTCGACCGGCTCCAGCACCTCGGGGTGATGTTCGAGATAGCGCGTGGTCACCGCTGTCCCTTCTCGGAACGCGGGCTCGGCGAGCACACGAATGTGCAGCGGCAGGTTGGTGGGGATGCCGAGCAACACGGTGTCCTCGAACACGCGCTGCATCTTGGCGATCGCTTCGTCCCGGTCTGCGCCGTAGGTGACGACCTTCGCGATCATCGGGTCGTAGTAGCTCGACACCTCGCTGCCGCTCGCCACCGCTCCGTCGATGCGCACGCCACCGCCCTCGGGCCACTCGACCCGGGTGAGGCGTCCTGGCCGGGGCAAGAACGTGACCGGGTCCTCCGCATAGACGCGGCACTCCAACGCGTGCCCACGAATCTCGACGTCGGACTGCTCGAAGCCCAGAGGTTCGCCCGCGGCGATGCGGATCTGATCCCACACCAAGTCGCGCCCGGTGATCATCTCGGTGACCGGGTGCTCGACCTGCAAGCGGGTGTTCATCTCCAGGAAGAAGAAGTTGGGGCCGTCGGGGGTCTCCTCGAACAGGAACTCCACCGTGCCGGCGCTGCGATAGCCCACCGCACGGGCGGCCTTCACCGCGACCTCCCCCATCGCCGCCCGGACTTCAGGCGTCATCTGGGGACTGGGCGACGGTGCCTCTTCGATGACCTTCTGGTGGCGGCGCTGCACCGAGCAGTCGCGCTCCCCGAGGTGCACCACGTTGCCGTGTGCATCGGCCAACACTTGAATCTCGACGTGGCGTGCCCCGAGCACCGCGCGCTCGAGAAAGATGCGGTCGTCTCCAAACGACGCCTTGGCCTCACGCTGCGCGCCTTCGAACGCCGCGATCACCCGATCGGGCTCGTGCACGATCCGCATGCCCTTGCCGCCACCGCCCGCCGACGCCTTGATCATCACCGGGAAACCGATCGACTTCGCCGCTTCGGCGGCCTCTTGCGGCGTGGTGATGCCATCACGACCCGGCACCACGGGCACACCCGCCTCGATCATCTTGGCCCGAGCGCGCTCCTTGTCGCCCATGTCGATCATCGCCGAGCCGGGCGGGCCGATGAAGAGGATGCCGGCCTTTTCACAGGCGTCGGCGAACTCCGCCCGCTCACTGAGGAAGCCGTAGCCGGGGTGAATCGCGTCGGCGCCGGTCCGCTTGGCGGCGTCCAAGACCGCCTCGATTCGCAGGTAACTCTCGGCCGCCGCGGCTCCGCCGATGAACACGGCTTCGTCCGCCTCGGCGACGTGCACCGCATCGCGATCGGCGTCGCTGTACACCGCGACCGTTGCGATGCCGCGCTCGCGACAGGTTCGAAACACACGACGCGCAATCTCGCCGCGGTTGGCGACCAGCACCTTCCGAATCGTCATGGCCCGCACCCTACTGTGACGAGGGTGACTCCGTCAGCCCTTCGCGCTCCGCGTCGTCGGACTCGGACTCGGACTCGGACTCGGGCTTCGCTTCTGCCTCTGCCGCAGGCTCCTCGGGCAGCGGGCGCGCCATCGCGGGGGGCGGCGGATCGGGCCACGCGGGCGGCGGAGATTTGTCCGCACATGCGGAAGCCGCGATCACCAGGGCGACCGCGGCTCCAAACGCAGCAAGGCGAAGCGAGAGCTCAGCCGCCGTCGCCTTCGGCACCGTCGTCGTCTCCCTCGCCCTCGTCACCGAGTGCTTCGGTGTCGAGGTCGTCAGGGTCGGCCGCAGGGGCATCGTCGCTGCTCTCGGACTCACCGTCGCCGTCGCCGTCTTCGTCGTCATCGGAGGACGCGCTGTCACCCTGAGCTTGCTTGTTGAGCTTCTCGGGGTCGGTCTGCAGCTCTTCGACGTCGGGCTCGTCGACGCCGTCTTCATCGTCGTCGTCTTCGAGCGCACGAAGCGATGCGGCTTCGAGGAAGGTGTGCTCACCGGTGGTGACGCGAAGCTGACGACGCTGCTCTTCGATGAACTCGGTGAGCGTCTCTTCGACGTCCTCTTTGTAGCGAACGCGGTCGGCGCTGATCTCCCGCAGCGCGGTGACGCCCTCTTTGTTCTCACACTCGACCAGCGCACGGCCGCGGCCCTCACTGATCGCGCGAGCGCGACGAGAACCCAGAACCGTGAGCGCGAACCGGTTGGGAACGCGGGCAAGACAATCTTCGACCGTGACGCGAGCCATGGGCGGCGGAGTATGGGCGAGTGCCGCACCGCTGGCAAGGGCCCCCGGCACCATCGGGCGGCCCCAAGTGCGGGCTCCCGTGAGGGCCCTCGTGAGGGCGGCGCAAGTTGCGCTACATCTCGACGAGGATCTGCTGGCCGCGCTCGCGAAGCTCCAAGCTGTCTTGGACCCACTTCACGAACCGCTCGGCCACGTCGCCGTCGAACTCGAACGCTTCGGCGAGCTTGCCCAGTGCGTCCTTCTCCCCCTCGACCAGCACGTTGTCGGCCATCGCCGCGCACACCGCCTGGTAGTAGAGGAAGATCCGCGCTTCGCGGTGTTTGACCGCTTTAGCGATCTGCAGCAGGTCGCCGGGCGCGTTGAATTCCTTGCGGACGAGATCCCGTTCTTCGGGCAGGAGCATCATCTGCCCCATCAGCTCCTCGACGAAATGGCGCTCGCTGTCCGAGACGTCGTCGTCGCGAGACGCCATGACGGCAACCGCGCGTGCCACGGCAACCTGCTCTTCGGGGGTGATCAGCTCTCCGATGGGAAAATCGAGCATGGCGAAGGTCTCTGCACGCGAGCCTATCGCAATGTCCCTCCGGCGGGAAGCGGTGCGGGCCGGTTGACACCCGGGGTCTCGGCACGGCATTCAGGCCGACGTTCCCTGACAAGCAAGCCCGCACGCGGAGGCCTCGTGCCCGCGCGATCCACCGGCCCAGTGGCCACGGTTCGTGCGAGGGAAGTCGGTGAAAGTCCGACGCGGCTCCCGCCACTGTAATCGGCGACGACGGCGAAGACGCGCAACCGCGCGGGGAGGTTCCTCCTCCACTGGGCTCCGGCCTGGGAAGGACTCCGCCCGAGGAAGACCCGAAAGCCAGGACATCTGACGTGTGCGTGCCCCCGACTTCGGTCGGGCCTGCTTCCTCGTGGTGAGACGGGAGTCAACTCGCCATGGTCTGCGCTGCCGCCATCGCAGCGACGCTCGACGTCGCATTGCTCACCGCGGATCCCTCGATGGATCCAGCGGAGGAGTTTCGTACGGTGGTCGAGACCGAGCCGAGCGACGCGCTCGACGACCAGCGCGCGCTCGACCTCGACACCCCCGGCTTCGGCACCGCGGTCGACCTCGACCAGGCCGGGGCGACGCCCGACGATGGCCTCACCGAGATCTTGGCCCGGACCCCTGGAGCCCACGTGCGCTCGGTGGGTGGGCTCGGCCAGTTCAGCGCGATCTCCTTGCGAGGCAGCGCCGCCCAACAGGTGGGCGTGTTCGCGGACGGGGTGCCGCTGGGCGATGCGTTTGGCGGCCTGTTCGACCTGTCCGAGCTTCCGCTGCGAAGCATGGCCGCGGTGGACATCTATCGCGGCTTCGTCCCCGTCCGCTACGGGGGCGCCACGCTGGGCGGCGTGCTCGACGTGCGCGGCCGACCGCGCACCGACACGCCGCGCTACACCCTTTCGACCGGGTTGGGCAGCTTCGGCGGACGGCAGCTCGCCTTCGACGGCGTGCATCCGTTGTCGTCGCGGCTCACGCTCACGACCCACGCCAGCTATGCGGGCGCCCGCGGAGACTTCCTCTATTACGACGACGCCTCCACACCCACGACGACGTCGGACGACCGCACCCTGCGGCGCACCAACAACGACTACGACCGAGGGCTGCTCCGCGTCCGCATCGACGGGCAGCGCGGGGACTTGCACGCGCACATGCAGCAGTGGTTCGTCGGGCGCAGTACGGGCATTGCGGGTCCAGTGGGAGCCCCCGCCGACGCGGCGCGCCTGAGCACGCTCGGCCTGCAGACGATCGCGGGCATCGAACACACCGCGTTCGGCCGCCCCGGCGGACGGCTCGGCGCGCACTTCGGCCTGGGCCTGAGGCAGCAACGCTTTCGCGACCCCGACGCCGAGCTCGGACCGGGCATCAACGACCAGCGCCTGCGCAGCCTCGACCTCTACGCGAGCCCGCGGTGGCGCACGCCCCTGTGGCGTTTGGCGTTCGCCGAGCTGACCGCCGATGTCCGCCCCCAGTGGGTCCGCATCGACGAGGCCGCCGCGCTCGGGGCGGTGTCGGGCGACGCGACGCGCTCTCGGGTGGGCGTGGGCGCGGGCGTCCAGCTCGAGCAGTTCCTGGCCGACCGCCGCGTCCGCCTCGTCCCCGCCGTTCGCGTCGACGCCTACAGCAACCACTTCTCCGTCCCTGCGGGCCAGGGCGAGGTCGCCGACCAGGGGCGTGACGTCGCCCAGTTCGGCACCTCTCCTCGGTTCGGCGCCCGCATCCGGCTGTGGGGGCCGCTCGAGCTGCGCGGCTCCGTGGGCCGCTACTTTCGCGTGCCGACCCTGCTCGAGCTGTTCGGCGACCGCGGGTATGCGGTCGGCAACGAGGGCCTCGAACCCGAGCGCGGCACCGCCCTCGACGGAGGGCTCGTGCTCGACCATGACGGCCAAGGCTTGCAGCTTCACGCCCAGGCTGCCGGTTTCGCGACCTGGAGCGAGGACCTCATCACCTGGGTTTCGGCGGGACGAGTGTCGCGCGCGGTCAACCTCGACGCTGCCCGCATTCGAGGCGCCGAGGCATTCGGCCGCATGCGTGCGCTCGGCGAGCGCATCGAGGTCGACGCCAGCTACACGTTCACCGACGCCATCGACCGCGGCCCCGACCCGACCACCCGCAACCAACCTCTGCCAGGGCGCCCGCGACACGACGCCAGCACCCACGTCAGCCTGGGCCGGGCGGTGTCCGTCCGCGGTGTTCCGCTCGTTCCCCGCGTCCGCGGCGGGTTCGAAGTGCTCGCGGGCACCCGGCTCGACACGGCCGGCCGCTACCGCGTCCCCACCCGCGTGCTGCAAAGCCTCGGGGTGGAACTGCACGCCGCAGGCCGTGTGCACTGGGCCTTGCAGGTCCGCAACCTGCTCGACCAACGCACCGGTCCCGTCGTGCTGCCAGTCGGCGACCGCCGCCCCTCCCCCGCTCCGATTGCCGACTACCTGGGCTACCCCCTGCCCGGCCGCTCGGTGTGGACCACCCTCACCCTCGATTTCGAAGGACCTCGATGATCAACGTGCCGCGTCTGTCCCTGTGTTTGCTCGTGCTCACCGCTTGCGCCGATCCGCTGCAGGAGCCCGGTGGCGTCGACGATGCGCCCGCCCCCCTGCAGCCGGGCACGCCGCCCGCCGCGGCCTGTGACTTCGGCTCGCCGAATGCGGGCACCCTGGTCATCACCACCACCGACTTCGCGACCGGGGCCATCAGCATTCTCGACGCCGACGGCACGCTGCACACCGACGTCGCCGTGGGGTCTTCGGACGCGATCCCCTACCCTGCACCTTCGGGCTTGGCGGTGGTGCATCGGCATGGGCACGACTTCGTGGACCTCCTCGAACCCGGCTCTTGGCGGTCACGCGCCCAGCATGCGCTCGAGGCCCCGGACGCCAGCGCCCCCAACCCCCACGCGATCGTCTTCGACGACGACGGACTCGGCTACGTCACCTTGTTCGGTAGCGAGTCTCTGCTCGTGCTCGATCCGACCGCCCCGGTGGGCGAGGCCATCGAAGACGTGATCGACCTGTCCGGCTTTGCCGACGACGACGGCCGCCCCGAGGCCAGCGTGGCGGTGCGCTGCGGCGACACCTTGTGGGTGGGCACGCAACGCATCGACGTGCCCGGGGGCTACAAACGGGTCGATCACGATGTGCTGGTCGCCGTCGATCTCTCGACGCGGCTGCCGTGGGATTTCGACGAAACCGCCGAGGGCGGCCAAGGGCTGGTCCTGCAGGGCGCGTGGCTCAAGCAGCTCCGCCCGGACCCCACCAACGCCCACGGTTTTCTCGGCCTCACCTCGGGCATCGAACGCATCGACCTCGAAACGCTCGAGTCGAGCTGGCTCGTCGACCCCGAAGCCTTCGCCGCGGTCGGCATTCAACACGAGCAGCAGCCATTGGCGTTCACGCTCGACCCCAGCGGCCGATGGGCGTGGGTCGCCGCCTACGTGGCGCAGGGCGAAGCATCCTGCGCCATCGACCCCGGCCCGTGCTTCGACCACGCCCAGCTGTTCGAGATCGATCTGCACGCCGACGTGCCCACGCTCGTTCCCTTCGGCCAGCCCTTTCAGGCGGTCGAGCGCACGGTCGCCCGCATCGATGACACCCTGTGGGTGGGCTCGCGCGAAACCGAAGCGCCCGGGCTGTATGGCTACGACCTCTCGGTGCATCCCCCCGTCCTGCAACACGGCCCCCTCTCCACGGGTCTTCCCCCCTACAGCCTCACCGCGATCGCACCATGAACACCGCGCTCCGCCGCTTCACCGTGTTGTTTCTGCTCACCGGGTGTGACGCCGACACCGAGCCCTTCGTCGGCGCCGACACCGAGGGGGTCGTGCAAACGCCGATCGAGGGCACCTGCCCAGAAGGGACACAGGACGATCCGTGGGCCGACTGCGTCGAAGCGTTCGACCCCGGCCCCGAAGCCGAGTTCGGGCACGACATGCTGCCCGCGGTCGCACTGGGCCCACCCGTCCTCAATGAAGCGGGCGGTTCACTCGACGTGGTGAGCCTGGGCTGCGAGGGCGTCATCACGCTCGCGTTCGACCCACCGGGCATCGTCGACGGTCCGGGCGACGACCTGGTCGTCTACGAAAACCCGTTCGCGACCGGAGACACCACGTTCGCCGAGCCCGCGCGGGTGCTGGTGAGCGACGATGGTCAGGACTGGCGGGCGTTCGGCTGCGAGCTCACCGGCGCCGCCGATTGGCCGCCGCAAGGATGCGCAGGCGTGACCCCGGTCATCGCCGAGGGCGACGGCTTTGCGGGCGGCGATGCGTTCGACCTCGCCGACGTCGCGCTGTCCCACGCCCGCTACGTACGGATCGTCGACGTGTCGGTCGCCTACTTCGGCACCGACGCCTGGTGCACCGGGGGTGCGGGAGGCTTCGACCTCGACGCCGTGGAGGCGCTGCCGTGAAACGCCTCGCCGTCGCGCTGCTGTGGCTTTCCGCCTGCGCCCGCCCCAGCACCGAGCCCTCGGACACCGTCCGCATCGCCTCGGTCACCATCGACAGCGACGCGACGCTGTGGGCCTTGGGCGAAGCGACACGCGCCCAGGTCGTGGCGGTCAGCGCCCTGGTCGACGACGCCCGCTACAGCCCGATCGTCGACGTCTGGCCCGCCGAGCTTCCCCGCGTCACCGGAACCTCGGAGTCGCTCGTGGCCTTGCGCCCCACCGTGGCGTTCGTGGCCGAGTGGAGCGACCCCACCGGCCGCTCGCTGCTCGAGCAGGCGGGCATCGACGTCGTCGTGCTTTCGGGCTACGGCGGATTCGACGACTACAAGGCCCGCGTCCGCACCATCGCCCGCGCCGTGGGTGCAGCCGAGCGCGGGGAAGCGCTGGTCACCGCATTCGAGAGCGACGTCGCGGATGCCACCTCCAGCGTGGGCCGCGGTAAGACGATCATCTCCTACTCCAGCGGCAACGTGGCGGCAGCGGGCACCACCTTCGCCGACGAGGCCGAAGCCGCGGGCTTCGTCAACCTCGCCGCGCGTGAAGGCCTCGAAGGGCACGTGCAAGTCAGCCTCGAGCAACTCGTCGCCTGGCAACCGGACGTGATCGTCGTCCCCTGCGAGGCCGACTGCGCCGCCACCGAGCGTGCGTTCGCGACCCAACCCGGCGTCGCCGCCACACCCGCTGCGAAGGCGGGCCTCATCGTCGCGCTCGACCCCGTGTTGCTGTTCGCCACCGGGCCGCGCATGGTCGAGGTCACCCGCGCGCTCGGGGTACGCTTGGCCGAGGCCACGCAGTGATCCGCCCCTTGCTCGTCGTCTGCGCGGTGCTCGTCATCGCCTTGTGGACCGCCCTCGTGGTGGGTCCCGGGGACGTCGGGCACGCCCAGGTCGCCGCGACCCTGATGGGCCAAGAGGTCCCGATGGTCGCGCACGCCCTGGTTTGGGATCTGCGTCTGCCGCGTTCGCTGCTGGCGGTGACCGTGGGCGCCTCGCTCGGACTGGCCGGCGCCATTGCGCAGGGTCTGTTTCGCAACCCGCTCGCCGAGCCGGGCGTGTTGGGCGTGTCGGCGGGCGCGGCCATGGCCGGCGCGGTGGCGTTGGCCGCGGGGCTCGATGCCGCTGGCCCGTGGGCGATCGCATTCGCAGCGTGTGCCGGGGCGGTCGGCGTGCTGTTGGTGCTCATGGCCTGGGCACGCGCCGACGCCCGGTTGTCCACACTCATCCTGTGCGGCGTTGCCCTCGCGTCGGTCTGCGGCGCCATCACGACGTTGGTGCTCTCGATCGGCATCGAGCGTTGGGAGGTCGGCATCAAGGTCGTGCGCTGGCTGATGGGCAGCTTCGACGGCCGATCGTGGTCGCATCTGGGCGTCGGCGCCACCACCCTGCTCGTCGGTGGGGCCGCCAGCGTGTGGCTCCGCCAAGACCTCGACGCCTTGCAGCTCGGCCCCGACACGGCGGCCTCGCTCGGGGCCGACCTGCGCAAGACGTGGCGCGTGGGCATCGGCGCCGTCGGAGTGCTCGCAGGGATCTGCACGGCACTGACCGGGGTCATCGGCTTCGTCGGGCTGGTCGTTCCGCACGTCGCCCGGGGCCTGGTCGGCAGCGGACACGGGCGCCTCCTGCCCGCCTCCGCGTTGCTCGGCGGTACCCTCATGCTGCTGGTCGACCTGCTCACGCGCACGGTCACCGCCGTCGCACTTCCGCCCGGAGTCGTCACCAGCCTGCTCGGCACCCCCGTGTTCCTGCTGGTACTCGCGCGGCTGCGCACGGAGGTCACATGACGCTCGAGGTCCGCGCCGCAGCGGCACGCATCGGTTCGCGGCAACTCTTCGAGGGCCTCGACGTCACCGCGCCGCAAGGCACCGTCACCGCCGTGGTCGGGCCCAACGGCGCCGGCAAGAGCACGCTGCTGCGGGGTCTGTGTGGCCTGCTCGCGCTCGACGGCACGGTGCGACTGTGCGAGGTCGCGCTGTCGTCCATGTCGCCGCGCGACCGTGCGCGCGCGGTCGCCTACCTTCCGCAACAAACACCCGCCGCCGCCGCGCTCACGGTCCGCGACGTCGTCATGCTCGGTCGACTACCACACCGTTCCCGCTTGGCCGGGCCCAGCCGCACCGACCGCGACCAGGTGCAGGCCAGCTTGGCGCGGGTCCGCATGGATGGGTTTGCCGATCGTGTGCTCACCACGCTCAGCGGCGGCGAACGCCAGCGCGTGATGCTGGCCCGGATGCTCGCGACCGAGGCCCAGGTGATGGTGCTCGACGAGCCTACGGCCGCGCTCGACGTTCGGCACGCGCTCGACCTGCTCCGCACGCTCCGCACGCTCGCCGCCGAGGGACACATCATCGTGCTCGCGATTCACGACCTCACGCTCGCGGATGCGTTCGCCGACCAGGTGATCTGCTTGCCCGGCGACGGCACCACCGTCGTCGGCACCACCGACGACGTGCTGTCCCCCGACCGTCTGCGCGCCGTGTTCGGGGCCGAGTTCGCCCGAGATGGGCACGGAACACTTCAACTGCGGGTCGATCGCGGCAGCGGTGCTAAGACAGACGCATGCGCGTCGCCATCACCGGAGCCAGCGGATTCGTCGGCCGAGCCCTCACCGCGGCCTTGAGCGAACAGGGGCACACCGCCGTGCCCGTGCGCCGGAACGCGGATGCACCGCTGCGCTGGTCGGTCGAGGACGGCTTCGATCCACCCAACGCCCTGTCTGGCTACGACGCCCTCGTGCACCTGGCGGGTGAGAACATCGCGGGCGGGCGATGGACCGAGGCTCGCAAGCAGAGCATTCGATCCTCCCGTGTCGAAGGCACCCGCCGGGTGGTGGAAGCGCTGCGGGCTGCCTCCCCCCGGCCCGGCGTTTTCGTTTCGATGTCGGCGGTCGGCTACTACGGCGCGCGCGGGTCCACCGAGCTCGACGAGCACAGCGATCCGGGCACGGGTTATCTCGCCGACGTCTGCACGGAATGGGAGGCCGAAGCCAAGGCCGCTGCGTCGCTCGAGGGTACCCGCGTGGCGCTGCTTCGCCTGGGGACGGTGCTCGGCGACGGCGGTGCGCTGGCCAAGATGATGCCCGCCTTCAAGCTCGGCGCAGGCGGCCGGCTTGGTGCGGGCGACCAGTACATGTCATGGATCCACATCGACGACGTCGTCCGTGCCGTGTTGCATGTCCTCGAGCACCCCGAGTGCGAAGGCCCCTACAACCTCACCGCCCCCGAACCGGCCACCAACGCCGCGTTCACCCAGGCGCTGGGCCGTGCCCTTCACCGCCCCACCGTCATTCCCGTCCCGAAGTTCGCACTCAAAGCGATGTTCGGAGAGATGGCGGAACACCTGCTGCTCACCGGCCAACGCGTGCTGCCCACGCGTCTCCTCGAGGCAGGGTTTTCGTTTCGGCACCCCGACCTCGACGCAGCGCTGGCGGCCGCCGTCGGCTGAACGCCTCCCGGCTCACTCGACCATGGCCGCCATGCGGCGGATGCGTTCCATGCGTTTTTCCATCATCGGAAGCTTGTCCGGCAGGATCGTCGACGCCAGCGTCTCGAAACTTCCGGTGAAGAAGAACACCAGGTTCTGCAGGATCCACTGGTCGAGCCGAGCCCGGCGCGCTTCGAGGTCGTCACCGCTGGCCTTGGGTTCGAGCTGCGTCAGCAGCCGGTCGATCGCGGTTCGAAACGCTGCAGCCTCCGCGTATCCAAAGTCGGTGTGCACGATGAGGCACAGCCCCAGCCGCACCATCTCTCGGTACACGAGGATCTGCCCCTGCAGCATCGCGGTGGCCACCTCCGCGGCATCGTCCTCCGAGAGCGCCTCGGCAAACCCGTAGGCGCCACCGGTCGTCTCGTCGCGCCCCCGAAAGATGCAAAACGACGCGAGTTCCTCTTCGACCGCGTACCGAGCGGTGTCGAGAATCCACCGGTCCGCATCGCTCAACTGGCCTGAAACCTCGGGCGGCTCCACCAAGGAGATCGACCGCGTCGGCGTCAACACCAGCGCCCGTCGGTCGCCGATCGACGTCGAGAGCGTCACCGTGCCACACGACAAGCCGAACGAGCGCTCCGCGTTCGCCTGCTGGCAGGGCCGGAGCAGGACGTTCTGGTCCGAGTCCGCCCGTGCGCGCCGCGGTCGATGCATGGCGACGGCCTCCGCCATCGGGCCTCAGTCGCACCCCGCCGGAGGTTCTTCCGAGAACACCCGTGTTTCGTCGTACGCCACCAAACGCGTGTCGTCGTACAGGTGCGTGATGCCGCCGATCGAGATCATGCCCTGCGGCTGCCCGGGGGTCAGGTTGTACCAAGTGTTCGTCTCGGTCGATGGCGGCTGTTCCACCGGGGCGTCACCGTACGACCACGTGCGCTGCGTCGTCTCATGGGCTTGCGCGCCGCCGGCCGTCTCCATCGTGTACACGTCCCGCGCGATCACCCGTGGTTCGCTGTCGCCTTCGAGCACCGCCTCGAGCCATGCAGTCGAGTGCCAGGTACCGGCGGGACCAAAGCCCGCGTCGCGGCGAAACACCCGGCCCTCCCAGCCGAGCATTGCCGTCAGCTCCCACGGCCCGGTCACGCTGAGCATGCCCCCGGCCATCGCGTAGCTGAGGTGCAACCGGAACGGAGGCACGAGCGGCTCTCCGACCACCGACTCCACCGGCCACGGCTCGCGTTTGTCCCACGCCTCCACGTGCATCACGAGCTCGTTGCCTTCGACCCACAGCACGCCCGACGCATCTTCGGCCGCGCTGCACGAAGCGGCCGCCTCCGACCACGAAAACGATCCGTCCTCCGCAATCGTCAACGACCAGTGCGGCGTCCCGTCCGGGTTCCACGACACCGTCCACGTGCCCACCAACCCCGCTTCGTCGCTGTCGTCGCCGAACAGTCCCGGGGGTGGAAATGCATCCTCGAGCGGCGCACCGGTCGTCGCGCCAGACTCGCCGTCCGTGTCCGCCCCCCCTGACCCGGACGCCTCACCGCCGCCCGTGCTCGCGGTCGTCGTCCCGGCCGACGTGGGGTCCGAGGGATCCCACGGTCCGCTGGGATCGTCGGTGCCGGCCCCGCTCGAGGTTTCGGGATCGGTGCCCTTTCCGCCGGTCCCATCTCCGGGGACGACCGTCGGATCATAGGGACCGTCGGTCTCGAACGGATCGTCACTGGTCGCGCTGGGCAACTCGAACCCAGGCGTGGGAATGCAGCCGACCAGCAGTAGGGAAGTCAACCAAACCGGGCGGCGACGCGCAGACGGCATGAGCACCCCATCGGCCGCGCGCCTGGGAACCTTACCGAGCGATCGGCATTCACTTCGGGACACACCGCGCGGCGCGGCCGCGGCTCACACACGAACCCGCGGCGCGAACTTGTCCGCGTGGTTCGAGAACCGTTCGAGCAGGGGAGCCACCACACCCGACAGAAACTCGTCGACCTGCTCGGGTGCCCGACCGACATACGCAGAAGGATCGATCACCGCGTCGGTCACGTGAGGTCCGAGCGCATCGTCCCCCTTCATGCGCGCGAGCAGGTCGTTGGGGCGGCCTTCCTGCTTCATCACCTTGGCCGCCTCGTGCGAGTGCACCCGCACCCGCTCGTGCAGGTCTTGGCGGCTGAGCCCGGCCTTGGCCCCCCGCATGATCACGTTCTCGGTCGCCATGAACGGCAGCTCTTCCTTGAGGTTGGCCTCGATCACCGCCGGGTACACGACCATCGCTTCGGTGACGTCGGCGAGCAGGTTGAGAATGCCGTCGGTGGCCAGGAACGCCTCGGTGATCACCAGTCGCCGGTTGGCGCTGTCGTCGAGCGTGCGCTCGAACCACTGGTTGGCGTGGGTCCCCATGGGGTTGGCCGCGAGCGACTGCACGAAGCGGGCGAGCGAACAGATGCGCTCGCTCTTCATCGGGTTGCGCTTGTAAGCCATCGCGCTGCTCCCGATCTGGTTCTTGCCGAACGGCTCCTCGACCTCGCGCTTGTGGCACAGCAGCCGCAAGTCGGAGCCGAACTTCGCCGCCGATCCGGCGAGGTCGGCGAGCACCGTGAGCACCCAAGTGTCGAACTTGCGAGGGTAGGTTTGCCCGCTGACGGGCACGGTCTTCGAAAAGCCCATCGCCGCCGCGACCTTGTCGTCGAGCGCACGCACCTTGTCGTGATCGCCTTCGAACAGGGCCAAGAACGACGCCTGGGTTCCGGTGGTGCCCTTGACGCCGCGCATGGGCAGCCGGTCGATCAACGCCTGCAGCGACTCCATGTCGTAGGCCAAGTCCTGCATCCACAGCGTGGCCCGCTTGCCGACCGTGGTGAGCTGGGCCGGCTGAAAGTGCGTGTACGCGAGCGTGGCCAAGCCGCGATGCTCTTGGGCAAACGTCTGCAGCTGACGCATTACGCAGTGAAGCCGGTCGAGCAGCAGCTCGATGCCGTCGCGAATCATGACCAGCTCCGCGTTGTCGGCGACGTAGCAACTCGTCGCACCGAGGTGGATCACCTTTTCGGCGGCCTCACCCGCCCGCTCCCCGAAGTGGTGCACGTGGGCCATTACGTCGTGGCGAAACTTGGCCTCGAGCTCCGCGACACGTTCGAAGTCCACCTCGTCGATGTGGGCCCGCATCGCCGTGACCGCCTCCTCGGGGATCGGCAGCCCCAACTCGCGCTCGCCCTCGGCCAACGCGATCCACAGCTCTCGCCAAAGACGAACCCGGCGGCGGTCGCCGAAGTTCTCCACCATGGCGGCGGTGGCGTAACGGGTCCCCAGCGGGCTACGGTAGACGTCGGAAGCGCTCATCAGCGGGCGCAGAATAGCGATCCAGATTCGCGCCAACAGCGCAAATCAATTCCTCGAAAATCCTGGAATAGTCGGGTGCCTCCCCGGGTAGCCCCTCCACGCTAATGAACCGAACCGCTCGGCAGGAGTTTGAAAAGACCGCACTTCCCCAGCTCGACGCCATGTATGGCGCCGCGCTTCGCCTCACCCGCAATCCCGCTGAGGCCGAGGATCTGGTCCAAGACGCGTATGTTCGCGCCTACCGCTTCTGGCACACCTTCAAGACCGGCACGAGCATCAAGGCGTGGATGTTCACCATCCTGCGCAACACGTTCATCAACCGCTACCACCGCAGCAACCGTCGCCGCAGCGCGCAGCACGATCTCGAGGCCCAGCTGGGTTCTTTGGGCTCCGAAGCGGCCGTCGGTCACCCCACCGCCAAGGTACCCGGGCCCGAAGCCGCCACGGCCCAGCGGTTCACGCGGGAGCGCATCATGGCCGCGCTCGAGACGATCCCCGAGGACTACCGCACCGCGGTGATGCTCGCGGACCTCGAGGGACTCGCCTACAAAGAGATCGCCGAGGTCATGGACTGCCCGATCGGCACCGTGATGTCGCGGATCTACCGAGGCCGTCGCCTGCTGCACAAGCTGCTGCGCGACCACGCCACGGAACTCGGCCTGGTCGAGGCTCCCAACACCGAACCCAAGGCGAAAGAGGGCACCGCCAAGGGTGAAGCAGACGACGGCAAGACCGTCTCGATGTCCGCCTACCGTAAGCGAGGCAGCGCATGAGCTTGGAAAACATCCGTTCCGAATGCAGCGAGTTCGCTGCACTGCTCCAACCCCACGTCGACGGCGAGCTCGCCGACGAAGAGCAACGACGGGTGTCCGATCACCTCGAACACTGCGGCGCCTGCAGGGCCGCGGTCTCGGAGCAGATGTGGGTGCGTGCCACACTCCGCTCCATCGAGCGTGAACCGGCCCCGTCGGGGCTTCGGGCGAACATTCTGGCTGCCCTGGACGAAGCAGACGCTGCAGACGACAGCCCGGACGTCGCCTTGCCCGAATCGGCTGAGGGGTCGGTGCGGGACGACAGCGGCCCGATCTCCCTCGACAAGGCCCGAAAACGCCGCGGGGGTCGCCTTCGGGATCTGCTGCGCGGCGGCATGGTGATGGTTCCCGCGGCCGCGGTTGCCGCCGGCCTGTTCTTCGTCGCCCGCGGTGGCCTCGAACCCGTCGAGTCTCTGCCCGGGCCCGGCCTTTCGGCGGCGCTCAGCGAAGCGGGCCAAACACAGACCGCGCCCGCGGCCAACGAAAACCCCAAGCCCGCGTTGACCCAGCTCGACGACATTCGACCGCAGCTCGACTTTCCGCTGCAGGTCGCCCCGTCGCGCCCAGAGGAACGCGTGCAGCTGGTCGGAGCTCGTCTCGACCCCGCGGCGGGCACCTCGGGCCTCGGCGCGCGCCTGCGCTATCGCATCGGCGAAGACCGGCACGTCATCGACCGACAGCGGCCCATCGGGGGACCCTCGCCGGCGGGGACGACCGTCGTGTTCCGTGGGCAGCCCTACACGGTGAGCAACCACGCCGGTGCCACGTCGCTGCACTTCGAGCACGGCGGCGTCGCGCATCAACTGACCCTCGAAGGCCACCGCGGTATCGAGGGTGACCCGGGCCCCGTCGACGTCGATTCGCCCGACTTCGCCGTCCTGCTGGACATGGCGCACCAACTCGCGCGCGACTCGGGCACACGAGCCGCGGCCGGACGCTGATCATCTGTCGGCCCGGTAGGCCTTCTCCCTTCATGCCAACGAGCGCCGAGCCCCGTCAAAAGGGTGTTCGGCGCTCGTTTTTGAGTTGGCCCGGCGCGGACAGCGGGATAGTCTGCGTTCCGTGCCTTCAGCGCTGATCATCGACGCCGATCAGGAAGCAACCAACAACATCGAGACGACGCTGAAGCCCTATGGCTTCGAGATCACCTCGACCCAGGACAAGGACGAGGCGATGTCGATCGCCCGCGCGGCGACACCCGAGATCATCTTCTTGCGTGTCGAGCTGCCCAACGCGTCCGGGTTCTCGGTCTGCAACAAGCTCCGTCGCTCCGATGACATCAAAGACATTCCGCTGGTGATGTACGCGTCGGGCGTTTCCGACGACGTCTTCAACCAGCACCGCACGCTGAAGACCCACGCCGACGCGTACCTCAAGTTTCCCTTCTCGGACGAGGTGCTGGTCGACGCGGTACGGGAACACGTCGCACTCGAAGAACCGGCCGGTGGCGACGAGGCGGGCGACGCCGGCCTCGACATCGACCTCGACGATCTGGACGGCGAAGCCGAGTCGGCGACCGACGACGACGCCGCGGCGAGCGGCCTCGACATGCCCGAGTTCGACGAAGAGTTCGCCGAGATGGGTGAAGACATCGGCGACGAAACCGACGCCGCCTTCGATGCGTTGATGGGAGGAGAAGCCGCGCCCTCGGTCGAGGAGTCCGTCGCGCAGCCCCTTCCCGAGCCGGAACCCGAACCCGCGCCCGAGCCCGAGCCGGAACCCGAACCCGAGCCCGAGCCGCACGTCGAGGCTGCCCCCGAACCGGAACCCGAGCCCGAGCCCGTGGCTGCCCTCGCCGATGGGGACGACGCCCCCGCTGCGACCGAGTTCAAGGCCCAGCGCGAGGTCATCTCGCTGAAGTCTCAGGTCAACGCGAAGAACCGCGAGATCCTGGCGTTGCGCGATGACCTCGAGTCACAGGAACGCGCCGTCCTCGACGCCAAACATAAGAACCGCGAGCTGCTGTCGCAGATCGGTGACCTCGAGGAAAAGCTCCTCGAACTCGAAGACGCCAAGCTCACCGCGCACGAGCAAGCCAAGGCGGCCCTGCGCGACAAGACGACGATCCTCAAGCGCGAAGAGGGCCTCAAGACTCGCTTCGACCACACGCAAAAGAAGCTCAAGGACGTCGAAGAACAACTCGCCGCCGTCGCGACCGAGCGCGACGAAGCCAGCGAAAAGGCGACCACCGCGGGCCAACAGCTCGACGTCGTGCGCAACGAGCTGTCGTCGGCCGAGAACACCGCCGCGCAACTCTCCGAGCAGCTCGACGAGCTTCGCAGCCGCAACGGCGCCCTCGAGTCCGAGCTGACCGAAGCGAAGTCCGCGTCCGAGACCGCGCAGACCGAGCTGACGGACGCCAAGACGCAGCTCGAGACCGCACGCAACGACATCGAGTCGATCAAGGCGCAAGCCGAAGCCGACTTGGCCGCCAAGGACGAGGACGCCAAGAAGGCCGCCGATGCCGAAGTCGCCAAAGCCATCGGAGCGCAGGCCGCAGAACACCAGGCCGAGATCGAGTTCGCCGAATCGCAGCACCGCACCGCCCTCGAAAAGGTCAAGGCCGACGCCGAAGAGACCGAGCGCAACGCCCGGGGCGAGGTCGAAAAGCTCCGCGCCGAGCTGACCGCGGCCGAAGAAGCCGCCCAGTCCGAACGCGACGGACTCAAGCAAGAGCTCGAGGACGAGAAGAACCGGGCCGCAGAAGAGGTCAACAACATGCAGGGCAAGCTCGACACCCAGCAGACCGAACTCGAGTCGCTCACCGCGCAGCTCGACGACTTCAAGGCCAAGTTCGAGGCGACCAGCAAGACGCTGGACAGCCGCCGCGATGCCGAACGCCGCGCCTCGCAGGCGTTGGCCGTGGCCCTGCGGGTGCTCGACGAGCAGGCCTGAGCTGGCGCACGTGCCGCGCCCGACCGGCCACGCAGTGGCTGTGGTAGTGCGTCCGTCCGCCAGTTAGGGAACGTGACGCCTTGACCAAGCTCCACGGAGACACGTCCAGCCTCAAGCCCAGCCACGTCCGCATGTTGCAGCGGCTGGGCGAACGCACCGTGCTGCCCGACCGCGTGATCGGGCCCGCGCTGGCGCGCGACCTGCTCGACGTTGCGCTCGAGCTCAACCGCCGCGTCGGGCTGTTCATCGACCGTCGAGGCCGCGTCACCTCGGTCATTCTCGGCGACGCGCACAGCATGCAGGTGCCCGAGTTCGACCGGGTCCGCGGTGTTGCAGGTCGACTGCGCGGCATTCGGCTGGTGCTCACGCACCTGGTCGCGCAAGGCCTCGATCGCGAGGAGCTCGCCGACCTCGCCAAACTGCGACTCGACCTGGTGGCGTCACTGCATCGAGGACCCGCCGGCATCATGGCCGACGTCGCGATGCTCGCTCCGCCTCCCCCCGGCGGCAAAGAAGCGTTCACCACCGCCGTGCTTCCGCGGATTCCGCTGGCGTTGCTCGACCCCGACAACGGCCCGCCCTCCAGCGGCGAACTCCCGGTCCCGTTCGACTCGTTCTTGCGTGAGCGCGAGGCTCAGCTCGTCGCGTCCACGGCCCGCGCCCGCGCTGAGGTCGACGGCACCCGGGCGATGGCCATGGTCGTGCACTCGGGCGGGCCGCACGTCGAGGCACGCACCAACGAGCTACGCGAGCTGTGTCAGACCGCCGGGGTCGCCCTCATCGACCTCGTCAAACAGCGTCGCCCCCACCCTGACCCGCGCACCTTCTTCGGCTCCGGCAAGCTGCGGCAGGTGTTGGTGCACGCCCTCGAGCAGGACGTCGAGGTGCTGATCTGCGACCCCGAGCTCACCGCCTCGCAGGCGCGCACGATCGCCAACCTCACCGACCTCAAGGTCATCGATCGCACGATGCTCATCCTCGACATCTTCGCGAAGCATGCGACGAGTGCCGACGGCAAGCTGCAGGTCGAGCTGGCCCAGCTGCGCTACAACCTGCCGAAGATGGTCGGCAAGGGCACGATGATGTCCCGGCTCGCCGGTGGTATCGGCGGCCAAGGCCCTGGTGAAAGCAAGCTAGAGATCGACCGACGCCGTGCCAACGACCGCATCAGCGACCTCGAACGTCGCCTCAAGCGGCTCGAAAAACAGCGCGACCAGAAACGTGCCCGCCGCCGCCGCAACAACGTGCCGGTGGTCGCCATCGTGGGCTACACCAACGCCGGCAAGAGCACCCTGCTCAACACCGTCACGCAGAGCAAGGTCGACGCCGAAGACAAGCTCTTCGCCACCCTCGACCCCACGGTGCGTCGCATCCGGTTCCCCAACGAGCGGGAGATCGTGATGCTCGACACCGTCGGGTTCATTCGCGATCTGCCGCCCGCGCTGATGCAGGCGTTCTCGGCCACCCTCGAGGAGGTCGCCGACGCCGATCTGCTGCTGCATGTGGTCGACGCCACCGATCCCGACAAGGACCAGCAGATCGAGACGGTGGAGACCATTCTCGGCGAGCTCGATGCAGGCTCGGTGCCGCGGTTCATCGTCTACAACAAGTGCGACGGCCTGCTGCCCGAAGACATCGAGGTGCTCGAACGTCGCCGCCGCGGGGTTCGGCTCGAGGTCACCCGCGCGTTCTTCATCAGCGCGCTGCAGCGGCCCACCACCCGGGAGCTACTCGGCGCGATCGAGCACCACCTGTGGGCCCGCGGCAAGACCCCCGACCCGCCGACCGACCCGATCGAGGGCGAACTGGCCGAAGTCGTGCCCTTGCACGGACCGGGCGACGACACGTAGAAGTCTGTTGCGGCGCGCTCAGGCGCCGAAGAAGCCGGGAACCAGGACGTGAAGCAGGGACACCAGCACCAACGCCAACCCGGCCGGCGCGAGCACGGCGGCCTGCCTGCGCCTACGCACACCGACGGACGTGCCGCCGAGCCAGGCCGCACCTTGCACCGCCGCAACCGACCCCAGCACCGCGCCCACAATGCCCAGCACGCTCACCGCGGCAAGGGTATCGCGCTCGGCGTGCTCGCGGTGCTCGTGTTGGTTGCGGGCACGGCCTGGGCGTCGGAGCCGGCTTCGGGCGGCAACGCGCTGACCGTCTGGTTTGCAATCCTGCTGGGCGCAATTCAGGGGGCGACCGAGTTTCTCCCCGTCAGCTCGTCGGGGCACCTTTCGCTGGGCCAGGCGTGGCTGGGCATCGACCCCGAAGCCGCTGGGCACCGCTTCAACATCGTGCTTCACGCCGGCACGCTCATCGCGGTCGCGTGGGTCTACCGAGACGACGTGCGCAAGCTGCTCGGGGTGCTGGTCAAGCCCACCGAAGACACCGCCGACCGCCGACGCCTGATCCGAATGTTCATCGCGTCGCTGCCGCTCGGCATCGCCTTGGTGCCGGCGGTCGAAAGCCTGGTGGTGTCGATGGAAGGCCAGGTCCGTCTGGTCGGCGTGGCGCTGCTCGTCACCGCCGTCATCCTGTTCGCCGCCTTTCGACCCGGCCGCGGCGAGGGCGAGACCACCGACGAACCGCCTACGGCCGTTCAGGCGCTACTGATCGGCATCGCCCAGGTGTTCGCGGTGCTGCCCGGCATCTCTCGCAGCGGCAGCACCATCGCGGCGGGCCTGGCCGTGGGCCTGGACCGACCGCGCGCCGCTCGATTCTCGTTCCTCATCAGCTTGATCGCGGTCGGAGGCGCATCGGCCAAAGAGGTGCTCGACATCTTCGGCGACACCGCCTCCGGCGAGTCGATCGCGGTCGTCCCCTTCGCGGCCGGCTTCATCACCAGCCTCGTCGTCGGCCTGCTCTCGCTCCGCGGCCTGCTCTACCTGGTCGGCAAAGGCCGCATCATGGGCTTCGTCGTCTACCTGGTGCTCATGGGCGGCATCGCGATCGCCGTCGGGTGAGAGCTAGCTCTTGACGGTGGCGAAGCGCGACATGTTGCCGGGCGGGAGCTCGGGGGGAGCGTTGTAGCGGTGCATCTTCAGATCGAGGCCCGAGTCCGCGTCTGCGCAGCCCCGCGCGACGCGGAGCTCTCCGGTGCGCAACCGCATCGCGATGCGGCCACACGCCTGCATATCGGCATCATCCTCGCTGTGGGCACACAGGCGGCTCGCCGATGCGCCGTCGTGACTGCCGAGCAGTGACCACAGCTCGTCGAGGGTGGAGGGGCGCTGCTGCGCGTAGAGCGTGGTGGCCATGTTCAGGCGCGCGAACGAAGAGCTGCCGCGGTGCACGGCCTCGCGCTGCCGCAGCACCGGGTCGAAGCAGTGGTTGGTGTGCAGGTGCGCCGCGCGAGGGCCGGTCTGGGTCAGCACCGCCAGCTCGCCGCTGGTCTCGTAGCCGAAGAAGTCTCGCCCGTCGGCGATCGTGTAGTAGTGGCCGCTGGATCGAGGCAACGCGAGCAGCTGATCCCGCGCGTCCTTGGCCGAAGACGAGGCGATCATCGCGCGAAGCAGCGCCGGCCACGGCACGCCGAGGGTGCCGTCGGTGCTCGAGAGGTTGTTGACCGTGACCGCGACCGCGTCCTGACCGATGCCGGCCATGCCGAGGCATCCGGTCATCGTGAAACACAGCTGCTGCTGGCCGGAGTCTCTCGGCTCGATCGACATCACTCGCGCGAACGCATCCACGCCCGGATGCAGGTCCCACGTCTGGCCCATGACCGGGCCCTCAACCCCGGTGTAGTAGACGGACGTATTGCCCTCGAGGGATGCGATTTCCGACGCGGACTCGGTCGCGCCGACCGCACTGGGGGGCACGTCGCAGAGGTCGGAGAACTGGTTGAGCACCACGATGTCCTCCGCCGACATGTTGGCGCCTTCGGCAATGCCGAGCAGTTCTGCATGCAGCGCCGGCAGGTGCTCCTGGAGGAGCGGCAAGTGGGCCGCGGCCGCCGTTCGGACATCAACCGGAGAGGCGAACCGTGACCGCCGTACCGCCTGCCCGAGGCGAAGATCGGCCAGCGCGGCGATCGGCTCCCGCCACATCTCCCCGTGCGCCCGGCCCCGCGCACGCGGGTCGGTTTGGTCGAAGCGGACGGGATCCAGCGCGTGACTCACCGCCCCAGCGTATCCCAAGGCCGCCTGGGCGCGCCGGCTTTCAGTGCGCCTTGAACCGCCGCCCCGCCGCGGGCGAGAGCAACCCGAGCAGCACCGCCATGGCCCCGGACGCGCACAACACGGGCAAGTAGCCCGTCACGTCGCCCATCGCCCCTCCGAGCGGCGCGGCCAAAAACGCGCCCGCCATGTAGACGACCTGCATCGCGGTGAAGTCGGTCGCGCCAATGGATGCATCCGCGCGACCCATCGCCAACGCAAAGATGCACACCGCAACGCCGCCCCCTGCCCCCGCCTCCACCGCGTTGAGCGGCGCGAACACGGCGACCGGCAATGGCCCCGCCGACACGATGCCCAGTGCGATGAGCGCGAGCCCCTGCACGACACTGAACCGGGCCAAGGTCCACGCCCACCCGTTGCGCCGCACCAGCGCGCCCGCAATGGCAGCGCCGGCGATCACCGCCGATGCCCCGAGCAGGCCATCGATCCACGCGATCATCTCCTTGGTGTACGCATGGTCGACCAGCATGGGCTTGGTCAGCGCTCCCCCGAAGGTCTCCCCGAACTTCGCGAACATCACGAAGCCCCAAAACGAAAGCCCCTGACGCCGCAACGAAGCCCACAACGTGGGGAGCACTCGTCGCGGTGGCGGCTTGGCGCTGGGTGGCTCGGGCGTGAGCACGACGAACATCAACACGCAGGCGATGAGCGCCGACATGAGCCAGAAGTCTCCCGCCCAGCCGATCGTGCCCAACAGCCCTACGAGCACCCCCCCACCGAGCAGGTTGCCGACCTTGAAGCCGCCCACCTGCGCGCTGTTGGCAGGACCGAGTTCGTCGCCCTCGAGGAGTCGCACTGCCCAGCCGTCGACCGCGATGTCCTGCGTGGCCGCGAAGACGTTGAGCACCAAGAACAAGGTGACGACAAGGCCTAGGTCATCGGTGGGCTCGACACTCGAAAGCGCCAGCGTGACCACCAACATGCCGAGTTGCGCGGGGATCAGCCAACTGCGATGCCGACCGATGCGCGCCCAGCCGAACCGATCGACCAGCGGCGCCCACAGGAACTTCAGCACCCACGGCGCCGACAGAAACGACGCCAGTCCGATCGTCTTGAGGTCGAGGCCCTGCTCTCGCAAAACGACCGGCAACACGACCGCCAGGAAGCCGCCCGGCAACCCCTGGCAGACGTACAGCGCAAACAGGAAGGCGAGCCGACGCGACGTCGTGGACTTCGGCGTCACGCCCATGATCTCCGGGGCCTACTTGAGCTCGAGGCCGGCGACGGCGTCGTATTCCTTCTTGCCGCCCTCCCAGGTGGCGTGTGCCTGGACCCGGTATTTCTTGCAGCCCTCGCCGAACGCGTAGTCACCGGGGCGGATCAGAATCACGTAGGAGTCGCTCTGCCCCTTGATCTTGTGTTGCCCAGGCGCCTTGATGCGTTCGGCCGGAACCTCGGCCGAGTCGCCGCCGCACGAGGCCCGGGCGCTGAACGAGTCCGGCGGCGCGCCAGCGTTGAAGACCATCGCCACCTGGTTGTGCATGGTGACATGCGTGATGTCGGTCTCCCCTTCGCGGTGCTGTTTGATCGACCGCTTCATCGCCGCCGCCTTGCATTTGCCGCCCTCGCACTGCCACGCACCGCGATACGAGAGGAACTGGTTGCGGAGGTTCTGCCGAAGCGCCCCGCACCCGAGCACGAGCGGCGCACCGACCAGACCAAGAAGCAGCATTCGACGCATGGGGCGAGAGTACATGGCCACGGCCCCGACGGGGGCAGGAACGCTTTGCGGCGGCGGACGATCCCTGCGACCCTGACCTCGCCGCCCTCATGATCCCGCCGAGCCTGATCCCGCTGCCGACCGCCCCCGAGGTCGCCGAGCGTGTGAACGCCTTGGAGCTCCCCTTTTCGCGCCACGGGGTCGACCCCTACGGCATCGACAAGAAGGAACTCGCCAAGTTCTTCACACTGCTGCGCTTCCTCTACGAACGCTACTTCGACATCGAATGCGTCGGCATTCACAACGTGCCCGCACGCGGGCGCGCCATGTTGGTCGGCAACCACTCGGGGGGCTGGGCGATCGATGGCCTGATGATCATCGCGTCGGCGTTCTTGGAGATGCAAACGCCGCGGCTGGCTCAGGGCATGGCCGAAAAATTCCTGCAGAAGATGCCCTTCGTGGCCAACTTCTCCAACCGGCTGGGGCAGTTCACGGGGTTGCCCGAGCACTGCATTCGCCTGCTCGAGGACGACCGACTCCTGATGGTGTTTCCCGAGGGCGCACGCGGCACAGCCAAACTCTATCGGCAGCGCGACTCGCTGGTGTCCTTCGGCACCGGCTTCGTGCGATTGGCACTCGAAACCGCCACTCCGATCGTGCCCGTCGCGTTCGTCGGCGGCGGAGAAGCGATTCCCACCGTCGCCAACCTCTACGGACTCGGCAAGTTCTTGGGCATCCCCTACGTGCCGGTCACGCCCTATGGGGTCGCGGTGCCGCTCCCGGTGCGCCTGAAGATCCTCTACGGGGAGCCGGTGATGCTCGAGGGCAACGCCAGCGACACCGACGAGGTCATCGCGCGCCACGTCGAGGTCATCAAAGGCAAGATCGCGGGCCTCATCGAGCAAGGTCGAGCGCTGCGCGAAGGCAAGATCACCGCCGCCGAGGTGAAGCTGTCATGAAGGTTCTCGTCACCGGAGTTGCAGGACACATGGGGCGCCTCGTCGCCCAACTCTTGCTCGAGCAAGGCCACGAGGTGATCGGGTTGGACCGACGCGCCTGGTACCACCCGCCCGAGGGCATTCGCGTCTATCAGGCGGACATCCGCAAACGGACCGCCGAAGACGTCTTTCGCACCCAACAGCCCGACGCGGTCATTCACATGGCCACGGTCACGCACCTCACCCACCGCAGCGAGGACCGCTACCGGATCAACCTCAAGGGCACGCAGGCGTTCTTCGAGCACTGCCACCGCTACGGGGTCAAACACGCGATCTTCGTCGGCCGCCACACCTACTACGGCGCCGCCCCGGACTCGCCCCTGTACCACACCGAGGCCGAGCCTCCGATGGCGGTGCACACCTTTCCCGAGCTCTCGGACTTGGTCGCAGCCGACCTGTACGCAGGGGCCACGTTGTGGCGCCACCCCGAGATCGACACGGCCGTGTTGCGGTGCTGCTACACCCTCGGCCCCCTCAAGCAGGGCACGCTCGCGGCCTTCCTGCGTGGCCCCCGAGTCCCCACCGTCCTCGGCTTCGACCCGCTGTTCCAGTTCCTGCACGAGCTCGACGCGGCGAGGGCCATCGTGCTCGCCTTGAGCAAGCAGCTACGGGGCGTCTACAACGTCGCCGGGCCACCGCCCGTCCCGCTTTCGGTCGTCATTCGCGAGACGGGGCGTCAGAACCTTCCGATCCCCGAGCTGCTCTTCCGCGGCGCTCTGGGACGGTTCGGCTTGCCCATGCTCCCGCGCGGCGCGCTCGAGCACGTGAAGTACCCGGTGGTGATCGACGCGAGCGAGTTCGCCGAGGCGACGGGGTTCGTTCCAGAGTTCACCGAGGATGCGACCATGCGGGCGTATCGGGACGCGTAGGGGAAGGAGGGTCGCCTCCCTCTGTCGCCCCCTCACCGTTGGTGAGAGGGGGCTCCGCCGGGAGGCTCCGCGGTACCGCCTGCTCGCGTCCCGGTTCCTTTTTCCCGCTGCGGGAACCCTCCGGGTCCCCTTCGCTCTCTTGTCGATGTGAGGCTGGTGCTGAGGGCGTCGGGTCGCGACGTGTAGGGCTTCTGCCACTGCCCGGTGTTACCCATGTGCCCGGTTTGGCTTGTTACCCATGTGCCCGGTTCGGGTTGCTCCCATGTGCCCGGTTTGGTGTCACCCATGTGGGCGGTCCGGGCGGGCGGGGGTCAGGGTTGGGGGGCGAGGAAGTGTACGCGTCGCACGCAGTGGGCTTTGTCGGTGGGGTGGGTTTCGAAGATGACCTCGCGGCGGTGTTGCATGGCGTCGAAGAGTTGGGCGAGGACGCGGTCGGCGAGGGGGTATTTGCGACAGGCTCCCTCGCCGAACTGGAGCTTGCGGTCGGTGCCCGACAGGCGGGTGGCTTCGGTGCGAATTGCCCCACCGGTCCCGTCTGAGGACAGTTCGATGGCCAGAATGCGGACGGATTCCGGGGATTTGGGCTGTGCGGGGGCCACGAGGGCGGTGAGGAGGGCGAGCGCCGCAGCGGTCATGTTGTTCGGAACGCCGCGCGGGCTCGGTCCCTTGCACCCGGCCGTGCAGCCGGGGGACCTGATGCAACGTCGGTGTGCGGAACCGTGGCCTCGAAAGATACGGGCGCGCGGCGCCGCCATCGGGCATCGTAGCGGGGTCGGCATGCTCCGTCGCGCGCTTCCCAGCCTTCTGCTACTGACGTTCGGCCCCGCGCAGGCCCTCGCAGCAGCCCCCATTGCCCGGACGGGTGATGCGCCCGCGTGGGACCGGCCGATTCTGGCCGACCCCGAGTCTTCGGATGCGCAGTCGGGGGCGGCACGAAACTTCAGAGACCACGGGGTCGGACCCACCATCGACACCGCCGAGCGACCGCGGGGCGCGTTCACCCTCGACCACGACACCGCCAGCTTCGACCTGGCCCGGGCCGCGCTCGCCCGCGGGGAGGCACCCAAGCCGGCCGAGGTCCGGGTCGAGGAGTTCGTCAAAGTGTTCTCCGCCCCGCCCGAGGCGGCACCCGACGACGCGGCGCTGGGCATCGAGGTCGACGCGGTCTCCTCCGCGCATCGCCGCGGCTATCAGGTCGTACGCATCACCGCCTTTGCGCCTCCCAAGCCCGAGCGACCCGTCGATGTGGTCGTGGCCGTCGATGTGTCCTCGGCCATGGCGACACCACCCGACCTCGACGAGGCACGAGAGCTCGTGCAGACGCTGGGCGCGGGCCTCTCGCGCGACGACCGGCTCGCCCTCATCGAGTTGAACTCCCCGCCGGAGGTTCTGCTTCCGCTGGGCCCTCCCCCGTCCATCGCCGACCTCGAAGCCGAAGCCAAGAAGCTGGGGCCCGCCGAGGCGCCCGCGATGTCCGAGACCACCCTCGCCTCCGCCTTCGGAGCCTTCGGGGGCAAAGACCCCAAGCGCGATCGCGTGGTCGTCGTGATCGGTCCCGGCTCGTTGCCCAAGTCCACCGACAGCCAAGCCCAGCGCGCGGTATGGCAAGCGGCCAAAGACGCGTCGCGGCGCGGCATTTCGACCTACGCGGTCGGCCTGGGCCGGGCCGCGTATGACGACGTGTTGCTCGGAGGTTTGGCCAGCGCCGGACGCGGTGCGTACCTGTTCGCCCACGAACCCTCCGACACCGCCCGCCGCCTCGCACAGATGATGCGACGGCCCGTCGCGGCCAAGGATCCGGTGCTCCAAGTCGAGTTCGATCCCGAGGCCGTCACGCGCTACCGCCTGCTCGGGTTCGAAGGCCGCATGGAGCCCGCACCGTCACGTCGCGAGCAACCCACCAGCGGGGCCCTGCGAGCCGGGGAAGCCGTGACGGCGCTGTACGAGGTCAAGCTCCGCGATGACGCCCCCGAGGTGTGGGGCCAAGCACGGCTGCGCTACACCGATCCCAAGACCGGCAAGACCCGGGCCCACCGTCAGCCGCTCGACGGCGTGAAGGCCGACACCGCCCCGGCGGACGCCTCGGGCCGCACCCAGCTCGTGGTGTTGGCGGCCGCGGTCGCCGAGAAACTGCGCGCCTCCTACTGGGCGCGGCGCATCACCTGGGCGCAGCTTCAGGATCGTTTTGCGGCCTTGCCCGAGCCGGTCCGCCAGGAACCCGACGCGGCCCGGCTCGGTGCGCTGATCGACGACGCGGCCGCGCTGCAAGCCAAGCCGACTCGACGTCGCCGCAAGGCGCGTCCCTTCGACCGCATGCCCGTCGTCCGCTAGAGGCCGTCCCTCGATGTTCTCGCGCCTTCGTCCCTGGTTGATCGCGCTGGGCCTCGGTCTGGCCATGTTGCTGTGGGGCCTTGCAACCCTGCAGAGCATGATCGTGACCGAGCGTCGCGACACACGAGCCCGGATCGACGACCAGACCGCCGCTCTCGAGGAGTTCGCCCTTCGAGCGCTGCAGCTACAGCTCGAGGACGTGCTGCGAGAAGCGGGGCCCCAACTCGATGCCGCGCGCACCGACCCACTGCTCCCCGCCGCCGGGCTCGTCTTCGTCGAACACGGCACCCTCGGACTGCCCCGTCCCGGCCCCCGAGACACCACGGACACCCCCGCCCAAGACCTCTACCAAGCGTTGCAGAGCGGCGCCCCGATCGACGCGGAACCGCAGACGCCCTGGGCCGACCGCCTGGTGCTGTTCACGGACTTTCGCGATGCGATCGAAGAAGGTGGCCCGAGCCTCATCGCGCGCTCGTTCCGCGAGATCCTGCGTCACCGCACGCTGCACGTGATCGACTCGCGGCTCGACCTGGTGGCCCGCGTCGCCGCGCTCGACCTGCTGACCGAGCGCAGCAAACCCGATCCCGCGTTGATGGAGGATGCGTTGCGCCGGGGCCTTCGCGACGGCCGAGGAGCGCTGGTCATCGAAGGGCTGCAGCGCGCCTTGCTCGAGCGGCGCTCCCGTTTTTCGAGCCCCGACTTCGATTTCTTGTCGGGTCGTGTGATCGAGCTGAGCCGAAGCGCCGGGGTCCGCGTCGACGACTTCGTCGCGCGCGCTCACGAGCGCCCGCGCGACATGTTCGTGCCTGCACGCGCGACGGGGCCCATGTTGCTCGACCACGGTCGTGTGTTCGTCCGCCCTCGCACCGCCGAGGTCCTGCTGGGCACCGAGGTCGACCTCGAGGAAGCCGTACTGGGCGTGGAGCAGGAGATGCGTGCCAAAGGCCTGCTCGAACCCGACGACGGTCTCGTGCCTCCGCAGGTCACGACCGAGTCGCTCGAGCTGGCCACGCTGCGCATCCCCGTGGTCGCGCCTCGCCTCGAACGCGCCGCCCAGCAAGCCGACCAACGCTTCTGGCTGAAGACCTTCTTCGTCGTGCTGTGCACGGTGCTCGCCTGTGTCCTGGTGGTGCTCGCGGGCGTCCTGCAGTCTCGGCGTCTCCGCTTCGTCGAGCTCAAGAGCAACTTCGTCGCCGCGGTGAGCCACGAGCTGCGCACACCACTGGCCTCGATTCGGCTGATGGCCGAAACACTGGAACGCCGCACCCAGGGCCTGCCGGGCGCACGCGACTACCCCTCCCGCATCGTGCGCGAGAGCGATGACCTCGCGTTTCTCGTCGACAACCTGCTGTCGTTCAACCGCCTCGACAAAGGCCGCTGGCAGCCGCGCTGCGAAAAGGTCGATGGCAGCGACCTCGCGGCCACCCTCGAGGACGACCTCAACCTGCTCGCCCCGCGACCGCTTCAGTTTCACAGCGAAGGGCTGTCCGGCACCACGCTGTGGGCCGACCCGGAGCTCCTGCGGCTGCTGCTGCGCAACCTGGGCAAGAACGCCTGCAACTACAACGAGCGTGATCCGATCGAGATCGCGGTCGAAGCCGAGCAGACCCCCAGCGGGTGGGCCGTCACCTTCCGCGACAACGGCGTCGGCATTCCCACCTCCGAGCGCACCAAGGTGTTCACCGACTTCTACCGCTCGCCCGGCACACGTGCGCGCGGCAGCGGGCTGGGCCTCTCGATCTGCCGCCACATCATGCACGCCCATGGCGGCGAACTCGAGATCGCCCGCTCCGACGACAGCGGCACCACCTTCCGTCTGCGCTTTCCAGCGTCTATCCTCGACGTGGAGTCCGCATGACGGAACGCATCCTGGTCGTCGAGGACGACGAAAACCTCCGCCTGCCCCTGGTCGACAACCTCGAAGACGAGGGATTTGCCGTCGAACAGGCGGCGAGTGGTGAGGCCGCGATCGAAGCCGTTCGCGCCGAGGCGTTCGACGTCATCGTGCTCGACATCATGCTGCCGGGCATCAGCGGCTATGAGGTGTGCAAGGCGCTGCGGGCCGAGGGCTCCACCGCGGGCGTTCTCATGCTCACCGCCCGAAGCCTCGAGGACGACGTGGTGACCGGCTTCGATGCGGGCGCCGACGACTATCTCACCAAGCCCTATCGGCTCCGCGAGCTGCTGGCTCGGGTCCGCGCACTGCTCCGCCGCCGTGCTCCCCCGGCCCCCGCCGCTGTCCCCGACGCACCGCAGACCGTGGTGGACGTGGACGGCATTCAGATCGACCGCAGCGCGCGAACGGTCATCGATCCATCGGGCGCCCCCGTCGAGCTGACGCGGACCGAGTTCGACCTGCTCGTCTTCATGCTCGACCACCGCGGCGAAGCGCTGGCCCGTGAGGTCATCCTGGACAAGGTCTGGGGCAACGTGCGCGTCGACCCTCGGACCGTCGACAACTTCGTCTCCAACCTGAAGAAGAAGCTCGGGTGGACCAAGGACCGACGCTTCGCGTTCAAGGCCGTGCGCGGGGTGGGCTACCGCCTCGAGCTCGAAGCCTGAGCCGTGGCTACAGCCCCGCGTGGCGCTTGCCCGCGAACGCGTACAGATGGGCCGGACGCCCCGGACCGGCTGGAGAGCGTTTGCCGGGAGCGTCGATGATGACGCCGTCTTCGATCATGCGGTTGAACCGCTTGTTGAAGTTGCTCTTGTCGTAGTCATTGCCGGTCACGACTTCGAACACGCGTCGCAGCTCCGCCTTGGTGAACGACCGCGGCACCAGGCTCATCGCAAGCCGGAGGTCGTACTCGATCTTGCCCGCGATGCGGTCCGCGGCCGCCTCGATGATCTCGGCGTGGTCGAACGCCAAGTCGAGCCGCCCCAGCCGCGCCACGGAGAACCACGTCGCATCGGCCGCATCGTCACCGGCCTTGACCCGCGCCATGCGGTCTCCGGGTACGAGCGCATAGTAGGCGACCGAGATGACGCGCCCGCGTGGGTCTCGGCCCGCGCGGCCGAACGTGTAGAGCTGCTCGAGAAACACGTCGCGTTCGCTCAAGCCCGTTTCCTCGTGCAGCTCGCGAACCGCGGCGTCGTCGACGTCCTCGCCCTGGTCCTCGATGCCGTCCCCCACCCGCACGAAGCCGCCGGGCAAGGCCCACTCGCCCTCGAACGGAGGCTGGCCGCGCTCGATCAGAAGCACCTTGAGGTCGAAGTCGACGACCGTGAACACGACCATGTCGACGGTGACCGACGGCCGCGCGTAGTCGTAACGAAACTTGCCGCCTCGCGTCTTCTTCTTGCTGGTCTTGGATGCTGTGCGGCTCATGCCCACTCGATCCCTTCGGCGGTGAGGGCCGCCCGAGAGGTCTCCGCGCCCTGCTCGCCTCCGATGGCCGCGGTTGCCCCCGCCAGCACCCGGACTCGATAGCCACGTTCGGCCAAACCGCGGGCAGCCGCGTCGACGCAGTACCCCCCGGTGCAGTAGCCCAGAACCTCGAACATCACCTCGTCGGCGCCGCCGAGCGAGCGGACGAGCGCCGCAACGACAGGCGCGGCGGCGGGGTTGTCGAACAAGGAGTAGACCTCCTTTTCGAAGTAGATGCCGACCCCAGCCCGCGCCTCGGCTGCGAGGTCGCCGGCAGCGAGCACGCGGGCGCCTTCGCCCTGGGTGGCTTCACCGACGAGGTTCTGCACACCGTCCGTGACGACCTGCATCGGGACGAAACGGGTCTTGGCCGGAACGGTCGGAAAACAACGAAGCCAGCCGGGTGTGCCCTTGATGCAATGCCGTGCGAACGGGCCTCCGTTGTCCTCGAACTCCCAGGCATCGTGCGCGTGCGAGTCGACCGAGCCGAGAATCGGCACACCGCTGGCCCCCGCGGCCCGTAGGTGCGCCTCGATGGCATCGCGCGTGCCCGCGGGGGCCGGGACATACAGCGCCCCCGCAGCGTCGACGAAGTCGACCTGCGTGTCGACATCGACCAGGACGCGCTTCACCGCCGGCCCCCAACCCGCGCGTTCGACACGGTCTCGATCAACGAGAGTGTCTGCGGACTTCGGCCCGCGGTGGCGGAGAGGCCCTCGGACTCGAGCATGCGCGGGAGCTCGTGCGCGTTGCACAGCCGCAGCGTTTCGACGAGGTCGGGGTTGCCGCTGAGCACCGCGTAGTCCTCCGGCGGCGTTTCGTCGGCCTGGCCGATGATGCCCAGGGGGCCGTCGCCGCGCAGTCGTCGCCAGACCACGGGTTGGCCAGGGACCGATTGCTTGCCGAGCCCGCGCTCGTTGCCGAACTTCATGCGGGGTTGCCCGCCGGTCTGGGTGAGCTTGAAGACCGCGCTGACCCGGTCGCGCGTCAGCGGGTTGGTTGCCGGACGCGCAACGATGGTGCCGCCATAGCCGTAGAGCTGCTTTTCGCGCGGCCACTGGGTGAAGTCGCGGAGCTTTTCGAAGTGCACCGTGGCCTCGAGGTCGAGCCCGTCCTCGAGCACGTGCGAGGGCTCGAGCCCGGCCTCGGACAACAGCTCGCAGGCGTGCAGGTACTGCACGAACTTGTTGCCCGAGTCGTAGCGAATCGAGCACGGGTGCGGACGTCCCCGCATGACCGACACAGCGGCGAGAATGCCCGACCCCATCGTGTCGAACGTGTCGAGCAAATAGCTCGGGGGCGACGAACGCATGTCTCGCATCGCCTCGAACGCGGCCAGGTCGTTGCCCCAGCGCTGCACATGCTCGTGACCCATCGTGCCCACGGCGGTCATGCCCAGGGTGCGGGCGAGGTGCATGTTGCTGGTGCGCATCACCCCCGCCTCGGCGCATGCAGCCAACGCCAGCGCGTGTTGCTGCATGCACACCGCCGAGCGCATCCCGACCTCGAACACCCGGTCGGGGCTGCCCACCGCATCGACCAGCGCGCGCACCCCCTCCGCCACACGTTCGCCGTAGGCATCGTCCTCGCGGGTGATGGTTCCTGCTTCGCAGTGCACCGCTTCGGCGACGGCACGAATGATCTGCTCGTGCTCCGCACAGGTTGCGGTGCGCACGGCGTCGTCGACCTGATCCAGCTTGAAGGCGGTCGCGAGCTGAATGGGGAAGTTGAGCCACAGCAGCATCGGCTCGAGCCACGAGACCAGGAAGCTGGGCCCGGTCACGCTGAGGATCGGCTCACGCTCCAACACCCACACGCCCTGGGGCACCGCGCAGATCTCCAGTGCGGCCGGACCGGCCCGCAACGCGTGCTCCATCGCGTCCGAGACGGCGTAGCCGCTGGCGCGCGCAAACTCCAAGTCCTCCGCCGTGGGTGCAACCTCGCCCACCATGTCCCGCACGATCGCCTCGAGGTCGAACGGCACGAACTGGGGTCCGCCGCGGCGAAACGAGAAGTAGAATGTCTCGCGCCGCAGCGGAAAGCCGGCCTGGGCCATCGAGTACTTGTACGCGTCGGTGGCGAGGGACGAAGGGGACTGCCAGGGGAGCACGCCCTTAATATAGGGTCGCAAAACCACTATTTCAAGAGCACGACGGGGATTCGCTCGAACCCGCGGACGAGCACGCCCTCACCGCGCTCGAGATCGAGGCTCACGTACTCCCGCCGACCGCACGAGCAGGTCCCGGTGTTGAGGGAGACCCCGTCGGGCAAGGCATCCATGCGCGCGGCGTGGGTGTGCCCCATGACCACCGCTTGGACCCCGTCCTCTGCACACAACTGCTGGGCGGCGCGGGCATAGGGCCCCGAAGGACCTCGAAAGCGCTGGTCCTTGATCGCGACGTCTCGGTCCTCGAACCACTGCGCGACCGCGGGCAACCCCAGCGCTCGTAGACGACCGGTGGTCCAGGTCCCCGCCTGCGCGGCCAGCAACGCGTGCCGAGCAATGGGATCGAACTGATGCCCGTGAATGAAGAGCACCCGGCACCGCCCCTCCCCCAACACCACGCGATCGGGGGCACCGAGTACCGTGCGGGCAGCGAGGTCGTGGTTGCCGTGCACGTAGTGCACCCGGGGATCCAGCAGGACGTCGGCCAACCACCGCGCACGAGTGAGGATTCGCAGTAGATGCGTGCTGGCGAATCGCTCGCCCCACAGTGCCGCGTGGTCGGCGGTGAAGATGTCACCCAGAAGCACCAGCTGGTCGTGCGTCTCCAGCAACTCGGCAAGAAACGCTGCAAACGCGGCGGGCGCGTGGCCGAAGGCGTCGGTGTCGGGGTCCAGGCCGACGTGCAAATCCGAGAGCGCGGCGACGCGCATGACGGTCGTATCGCACAAATGTCACCGGGGTGTGCAACTGTCGTCGAGCCTCGCCGTCAGGCTGGGCAGGACCCATGGTGCGCCGCCTTCTCCCCCTCGTGCTCTCCCTTGCCGCCGGTTGCGCAGGCGGAGATCTGATGCGTGCCGAGAGCGACGGCGCTCTGCAACCCGGAAGCGACGGCTCCACGACGGGCAACGATGGCCCGGTGACCACCGGCGTCACGGGGATCAGCTCGGGCGCGGACGACTCCAGTGCCAACGACGACACGACCACCTCGCAGCCCGGCCCGAGCACGGCCGGTGACTCCAGCGACTCCGGCGACGACACGACCGGGGCCGACGAATCGGGCGACGACACGACCGGAGGCGACGAGTCCGGCGACGACGAGGGCTCGAGCTCCACGGGTGGACTCCCGGTGGACCAGGTCGACCTGTCGGGGTGGACGCTCGCCCAGACCAGCTCGGCCCGGGAGTTCACGTTTCCCGCCGGGACGGTGGTGCCCGCAGGGACGGTGATCGTCATCGGCCGCGATGCCGGACGCGCTGCCTTCGAGCAATACTGGGGACCGCTCGGGGACGACGCGGTCTACTTCAACGGGTCCGATGTGTTCCCGGCGATCAACGGCGATGAGACGTTCTCGGTGCGCGACGATGCGGACGCCATGATCGACGGACCCACGCCCGCGCTCGAAATGGGCACCTCGTTGCACCGTGATGACGGGAGCGCGGCGGGATCGTGGACCCCCGCCACCGAAAGCGAGGCAGACCCCGGTGTCGGCGTGGCCGAACCGGACAGCCCCGGCGTCTTTGTGACCGAGGCCAGCGACGCGAGCGGAGCCGGCAACTACGTGTTCGAGTACGTCGAGCTGCAGGTCTGGTAGCAGCCTGTCATCGGCCCAGCGCGTAGAACGTCACCGCGGCCGCCGAGGCCACGTTGAGCGAGTCGACCGCGTCGGCCAGCGGGATGCGAACCCGGGCGTCGGCCGCCCGAAGCCAACGCTCGGGCAAGCCGGGGCCTTCGGATCCGAACGCGACGATGCGCGGCCGCACGCTGCCAACGTCGCGCAGGGACACGTCGCCTCCCGGCGTCAGCGCGAGCAGTTCGGCGCCCAGGCGTTCTCGCAACGCGAGCGTCTGCCCGAGCACATCGTCGCAAACGCTCAACCCCATCGAAAACACGTGACCGGCCGACGCTCGAATGGCTTTGCGCGCGAACGGGTCGGCCGCGGCCGCATCGACGATGACGTGGTCGACCGCCAGAGCGCGTGCGGCACGAACGAGCGCGCCGACGTTGGCGGGGTCGGTGAAGCCGACCGCCACCGCCACCAGCGGGGCCGCGAGACCCTCGAGCAGTGTCGGGCTCATCGGAGCGGCGTTGGGAACCCGCACCGACGCGAGCACCCCGCGATGAAACGAGAAGCCCAGCAACGCGGAGAGCACGTCCTTGGGTGCACACCACCACGGGGTCGACTCGGGAACATGTGCCCTCAACCCATCGACCTGGCTCGGCGTGCACACGACCGCCTCGACCGCCATGCCCGAGGCGCACGCACGCTGCACGGGAATGGCACCTTCGACGACCGCCAGAGCGTCCCGTCGCCGACCCACCACCTGGGCAAACGGGGCGAGTCGAGGGTCACTCAGCTCAGGCAGGGCTTCGGGCTCACGCGGGGGCATCCGTGCCCACCCGGGTTCGGAAGTCCGCAACCGCGCGCTCGATCTCCCCGCACACATCGTCACGATGCGCCTTGGCGGCGACCTTGATCGCGTTGGCAATCGCTCGCGAACCGCTCCGGCCATGGGCCTTGAGCACCGGCCGTGTGAACCCGAGCAGCGGCGCTCCGCCGTACTCCGAGTAATCGGTGATGTCCTTGAGCTGTCGCAGGCCGCGAGCGAGCAGCGTCAGCCCGGCCTTCCACAGCAGGTTCTGCTTGAAGGCCCACTTGCCCACGCTCTTGAGGACTTCGCCCACGCCCTCCCCCGTCTTGAGCGCGACATTGCCCACTAGACCCTCGCAGACGACGACATCGCAGACCCCCATGGGGATGTCGTTGCCTTCGATGTTGCCGATGAAGTTCAAGACCTCGTCCTCCCGCATCAGGCGATGGGCCGTGCTCAGCACCTCGCCGCCCTTGGTCTCCTCGCGACCCATGTTCAAAAGGCCGATCGAAGGGCGCGCGACCTTGCTGATCCGACTGGCGTAGGCGTTGCCCATGTAGCCGAAGAACAACAGGTCGGTCGGCGAGCAGCGCACGGTGGCGCCGACATCGAGCATCAGTGCGAAGCGGTCCGGATTTCCGCGACGCTCCTTGGTCGGGTAGACGGCCGCCAGCGCGGCTCGCTTGACGCCCTCGATCTTCGGCACCCACCGCGCCGCCGCGAGGACGATGGCCCCCGTGGATCCGGCGGAGACGAACGCGGACGCCTCACCGTCGGCTGCGGCCCGAACGGCCCGACACAACGACGCGTCGGGTTTGGTGTCGATGGCCTTGCGGGGCTTTTCGTCCTGCCCGATCACCTCCAGCGCCGGCAGCACCTCGATGCGTTTGGGGTCGTGCTCGTGGGCGTCGAGTCCCGCCGCGATGACGTCGGGGTCACCGACGAGCAGCAGGTCGATCGACGTTTCTTTGGAGACGTGCGCCGCAGCTTCCATGGTCGCGGACGCACCGTGGTCCCCTCCCATCACGTCCAGGGCGATCCGAGTCTCCGACATTGCCCTGCAGTGTACCCCGCAGGGCGAGCGCCCTGATGCGCCGGAGGGTCAGCCCGTCGGTTTGGCGCCGGTCAGGTCTTCGGCGAACTTCTTGAGGGTGCCCCAGACGTCTTCGGGGGACATCCAGGTGGCGAAGCGGCGGCGCACCTTCAGCATGCGCGAGGCGGCCATGCGCAGCAGATGCTCCTTGAAGTCACGGTGGCGCGGGGCCGCACCTTCTTGGCTCGCGGACACGGGCAGCTGACGGGTCAGCGGGTACTCGGCAACCGCCACGGTGCCGTCGGCGGAAAAGCTGACGACGTCGCTCATGGACTTGAACAGCTCCCGTGCGCCATCGTTCCACGCCAGGAACTCGCTGCGAAACGCTTGCACGCCGCGTTCGCGCGCGGCGTCCGTGAGTCGCGACATCAGCAGACCACCGAGGCCTTGGCCCTGCACCCGATCGATGACCGCGATCGCCGGCTCGGCCAGGCGTGGGTCTTCGGGGAAACGGATGAAGCGCGCCACCCCGAGCCCCTCGCCCTCGGAGCCCTCGTCGTCCAACTCGCACGCACCGATCGCCAGGTGGGTGTCGTGGTCGAGCTCGGTGAGATATGCGAGCTCCCCCTTCGACAACCGAGGCTTGTCGGTGAAGAAGCGCAGGTACCGGGACTCGGGCGACATGTGAGCGAGTCCGTTTTGAAGCCGGAATTTGTCCTCGGGGCGAATCAATCGCAGGCGCACGCGAAGCCCCGAAGACAACGTGATGTCCTCGCAGTAGTCGGCATCGAACGCGAGCTGGCCCCGCACACTACGATGCTACGATGCGCCAGCGACGCGGCAAGGGGCAGTCCTGCCGCGGGCGCGTGTACCATCGCAGCGATGGCTGGCGTGCCGATGACCCCCGAACTCGTCCGGCGGCTGGGCGAAAGCTACGCCCACCGGCTGAAGCACTGCGTTCCGTGGAGTTCGGCGATGCCATGGACGCCAGAACTCAACCTGCAGGCCCACACCTACAAGGTGCGCGACCTATGGCCAGGGATCGTACCGTCCGACGCGCCGGTCGATCGCCTCGAGCCCGGACAGTTCGTGGACTCTCCCTCCGGCCGCTTTCGGTACTGCGTCCGATTGCAGCGGCGAGGCAAACCGCTGCTCACCTGGTGGGGCAACCAGGTGGGCACCGTGGTGTTCGACGGCGACGTCCCGATCCCCGCGCTCTACCAGACTCCCGATGACCCCGACGACCCCCGTCCGTGGAACGACGCGCCGTGGATGTCCCTGACCCCAGCCGAGTTGATGACGCTGCGCCCGGGCACGCGCATGGCCAAGGGACACACCGTCATCGCCGGGCTGGGCCTCGGTCATCAGCTGATCGAGGTCGCCAAACGTCTGCCGGTCAAGCGCGTCACCGTGGTCGAACTCGATCGGGAACTCGCTGACTGGATCATGCCGGTGATTCGGCCCCACGTGCGCAAGAAGGTCGATGTGGTGATCGGCGACGCGTACGAGGTCATTCCAAAGCTCAAGGCCGACGTCGCATTGATCGACATCTTCCCCGGCTATGGAGATGGGTTTCGCAGGGTCGAGGCGCTGCGACGGGCGAGCCCGGGGATCAAGAAGTTCTGGGGTTGGGGCACGTCCGAGATGAGCGGGACGGCGCAGAGGTAGGGCGGGTTCGGGGCGGGGCGGCGCGGACTTTGGGCAATCGCCTCCAATCGTCGCCCTCCCCCGCTGGGGGAGGGAGGGCTCCTCCTTGGAGGCTTTGCGGTACGCCTTTGTCCGCCGCCCTTTCCTTCTTTCCCGCTGCGGGAGGGAGGGCTCCTCCGTGGAGGCTTTGCGGTTCGCCTTTGCTCTCCCGCCCTTTCCTTCTTCCCGCTGCGGGCACCCTCCGGGTCCCCTTCGCTCTCTTGCTTTGAGGGGGGTTCCGTTGGGCGGTCGCGCGGGCGTGCCTGCTGAGCCCGCGAGTCTTCGCCCTGATGGAGAGTCGCAGTGGGGAGTCCGGCTAGAAGAGGGTGGTTTGGGCTTTGGTGGGGGATTTTTCGGCGGGCCAGGGGGGCATGGTGGGGGTGCCGAGGCGGGTGGCGAGGCGGTCGTGGAAGGTGCGGGCTAGGCGGGGGGCGTAGAAGTCGTTGGGGCAGTGGAGGAAGACGTAGGGGGAGCGGCCTTGGGTGAGCCAGGCGGCGACGCGGAGGATCCAGGCGTCGATGCGGGGGATCGCGAACTCGGGTTGAGGGGGCACGATCAGGCGCAGCAGCGGGGTCTTGCCTTCGACCACGGTCGGAACGGGGAGACGCGGTTTCTTGCCCCGGGCGACGCGAAGACTTTCGTCGACGGGCATGTCGGCGTAGATCGCCTTGGTGTCCAACACGATGCGTTCGATGTCGTGTTCGATCAGCATCGCGGTGAGGCGTTTCTCGGCTGGGGTTTCCGAGAAGAAGCCCGGGTGGCGAACCTCCAACGAAAACCGAAGGTCACGGGGCAGAGTCCGGATGAACGCTTCGAGCACCGACAGGCGCGGCGGGCCGAACTTGGGGGGCAGCTGAATCATCACCGGGCCGAGGCGGGGGCCCAGCGGTCGAAGGCGGTCCAAGAACCGCTGTGTTGCTCCCTGGACCGCAACGAGGCCACGTTCGTGGGTCACCGTCTTGGGCAACTTGAAGCAGAAGCGAAACGACTCGGGGGTCGCATCCGCCCACCGCTGCACGATCTCGGGGGTCGGGGTGGCGTAGAAGGTGGTGTTGCCTTCCACTGCATCGAACACCTCGGCGTACCGACGAAGAAAGTCGGTCGACTTGGTGCCCGGAGCCAGCAGCTCACCGACCCAGTCCTTGCGTCCCCAGATAGGACACCCCAGCCACATGCGCGGCTCGACCATGCCCCGCACCTTCCCACGACCGACCATCGCGTTACCATGACCGCATGGCGCTGAGTCTCGAGAGCCAGTGGACGGTGGTCGCGTGCGGTGTGATGGCCCATGCCGACGGGGTGCTCGATGGGGAGGAATGCGATCTCCTCCTCGCCATGGTGGAGGGGGAAGCCGATGCCGAGGAGTACAGCGCCTGGCTGAGCACGATCTCCGATCGCGAACGGCTGGGCGAAATGCTCGACCAGCTCGCCGCACCCCCCGAGGCCACACACCGCGAAATCCTCGAGACCGCCTGGACCCTCGCCGTCGCGGATGGCGAACGCACCGAGCCCGAGCACCAAGCCCTCGCTCGCATCGCCCAGCGCCTTGGCGTCGAAGAGGTGCAACTCGAGTTCTGGCGGGAAGCGTGGACTGAAGGGCAGCACACGATGGCCGAGCTGATGGCCGACGCGGCGTGCGTGGTCCTGGCCGGCAACGCACCGCTCGATGCGGACGCGCGCGCCGTGGCCCGCGAGTTCTCGCGTTCGATCCCCACCACCGACGACCACCGCGAAGAACTCGTCGCCGGCACCGCGATCCCCAAAGACGCCGCCGACGTCGGGCGGCGCTTTCGAGGCATTCCCAAACGCCGCCGGCAGTGGGCGCTCAAGACCCTGGCAGCCCTGCCCGAGCGGACCAAACGGCGCGAAGACGCGCAGCGGCGTCTGCGCGAGCTCGGCGAGGATGCCGGGCTTTCCGCCGCAATCTTGACATCCCTGCTCGGCCAGTAGCGCCGCGGATCCGGCGCCGATCGGAGTCGGCTCCGGCAGCCCCGGACGCATGCGGCCCCTAGATGGGGCTTGGAGGCGTTTCTCCGAGGGTTCATTCACCTACGTTGCACGAAAAGTCGGATGATGTAGGACATAGGCCACAGCGGGAGTGGAACCATGAACTGCGGGAACGTTCATCAGAAGATCGCGCTCATCTCGATCATCGGCGTGCTTGGCGCGTGCAACGAGGGCGGCCAAGGCCGCGCGATGACCGGATACGACAGCGCCACGACGGCCACGGCCGGCGAGTCCGATACCGACGGCGAGTCCGACACCGACAGCGAGTCCGACACCGCGGACGCATCGTCGGGCAACGACACCATCGACAGCGACAGCAACTCCGGCGGCTCCTCCGAGTCGGGTGAACCGAGCAACGACGACAGCGGCGGCGAGCAGTGCGAGCAGGCCCAGTACTCGTTCACGTTCACACCCGAGACCCCCAACGTCATGCTGGTGCTCGACAAATCACGCAGCATGTCGAACCTGTGGGACCACGACCTCGACGGCTCCACGCCGATGATCTCCCGGTACCACAGCCTTCACAACGTGGTCCGGATCCTGGTCAACCAGTTCTCGGACGAGATCAACTTCGGGGCCCAGCTCTTCCCGTCCGCGGACGCGTGGCTCGACGAACCCACCAACGACTTCTCCTGCTTGGTCGAAGGGGAGCCCGAGGTTTCGCTCGGCCACAACAACGCCAGCGACATCACGGCCGTCATGCCCCCGGCCCACGACTTCACGTTCTCGGGCGGCACCCCGGCCGTCGCAGGCCTCACCTCGGCGATCGACCACCTCATCGACGAGGCCCCCGAGGACAGCAACCGCGCGGTCATCTTCATCACCGATGGTGCCGCGAACTGCAGCCCCGACGAACAGCCCGAAGACACGTTGTTCGTCTACGACGCGATGGTGCCTCAGATCATCGAGTCCACCTACAACGACGACGGCATCCCCGTGTACGTCGTGGGCATCAACATTCTCGACGAGATGGGCACCAAGCCGGCGGTCAACCCGTTCGAGGCGATCACCGACGCCGCGATGGTCGGCGGCGCACCGGCCCCCGGCGGCGACCCCTTCTACAACGCCTTCAACGAGCTCGAGCTCATCGACGCCCTCGAGCAGGTCGTCGAGGACATCGAGTGCACCGTCAACCTCGACGTCGAACCGATCTACCCCGACTCGGTCGGCGTGGCTGTCGACCTGCAGGGCTACAACCAGGTCGACGACTGCGAGAACCAGGACGGCTGGACGTACCCGAACGAGGGCGGCCCCTACAACTCGATCCTGCTGTGCGGCTCGGCGTGCGACTCGATTCAAAACGGCGGCGTCGTCGACGTCGAGTACCTCTGCCCCGGCTGACTCTCAGCCCGGGTACTGCTCGCGAAAACGCGTGAGCCCCTCCTGCGGGGCCGCCAGATAGAGCCGGTCGCCATCCTCGATGCGAAAGTCGTCGGGGAAGGCGACGGTCACATCCTCGCCGCGCCGCACCGCGACGATCGAACAGCCCGTCGATGCGCCCACCTGGGCCTCGAACGGGCTGCGGCCGACCAAGCCCTTGCTACCGACTTCGTGCAGCTTGACGCGAGCGTCGAGGCTGATCCACGCATCCCCGAGCATCTTCTGGGCCAGCAACTCGGCCGCGACCTGCCCCAACGACAACGCAAAGTCGGCGCCCGCCCGGTGGATTCGCGCAATGCTGTTGCGCCGCTGCACGCTGGCGACGATCGGGACCTCGGCGGCGCAGTCGCGAACGACCGAGGCGGCGAACAACGTGGTGCTGTCGTCGCGCAACGCCAGAATCACACACGCGGCATCCGGCACCTTCAGGTCGAGCAGCACCTTGCGGTCGAGCACGTCCCCCACCCGGTCCGCCTCCTCACGAGCCTGCTTGTCCAGCAATACGACCGACTCGCCGGCGTCGCGGAGCAACTCGGCGACCTTCTGCCCAACCTCGCCCGCGCCGGCGATGACGAACGGCCCGCGGCGCCCGAGCGGTGTCGCGAGCTTGCCGAGGGCCTCGACCGCCTCGGCGCTGCCGACCGCGACGAGAATGGTGCCCGGGTCGATGGGATCGCTGGGGGCGGCGAAGGGCCGGAACGTTCCGTCGACCCACCGCCCCACGATCGTCGCTCCGGTCTTGGTCCGCACCCGCGACTGCGCCAGGGTCGAACCCGCCAGCGGACTGCCCTCGGCCACGCGTACCTCCGTGGTTCGCAGGTGAGCCCCGACGCCCCCCAACCCCTCCATGCGGGGTCGGACACGGTCCCGTGCGAGCGAGGCCATGGCGGCCGCCAACATGTGCAGCGGGGTGTAGACCGCACTCGCGCCCGCCAACATCATTGGGCGGCGATGCAGCGGGTAGTCGGCCAGCGCGAGCACGTCGCCTTCGAATCCGACCTGCCGAGCGCTGAGCACCATCGCCGCATTTTCTTGGTCCGATCCGGCCAGCACGAGCGCCCGCGACCGTTCGAACAACGCGAGGTCCAAGTCTTCTTCTTCGTCGGGCGCGTAGACGATCGGCCGTCCGCGTTCGAACAAGCGACGCGCGATCGCTTCGTCCCGCTCCAGCACCACGGTGGGCACACCGGCCCGCTCGAGTTCCTCGAGCAGCGGCACGACGGCCGGCCCATAGCGGTAGACCAGCACGTAGTCGCGCAGCTTGGGCACCGCCCGGGGCAGTCGCGCTTCGAAGCGCTCCTCGAAGAACGGCACCACGACCAGCGAGAACACGACGAACGTCAGCGCGAGGCCGACGAACTGCGTGACGACCACGAACGCGATCATCAACGGATGCGTCCAGTGGTTGTCGCGACCATAGCCGGTGGTGGTCAGCGTCTCGGCCGCCCACTGCACCGAGTCCGACATCGTCCGCGCCTCGCCCTCCAGCTGCGCCATCGCGGTCATGTAGGTGACCGCGAGCACGAGCAGGAGCACGGGCACCAGCAGGAGCAGCCCGAGCAGTCGCGCGCGAGACGTTCGCATGAGGGTCCCGAAGGCGCGTTCAGCCGCAGGCCGTAGGCACGTGCGGCAGCGCAGCCCCGCTGAATCCGAGCACCATGTCGAACGCGGGCTCGCCCATCACCTCGGTGCAGTTGGCCGACGGGTTGACGCCGCCGAGCAAGACTTCGAGCGGGTTGCCACCGGTCGGGCACCCGGCACACACCCCATCGGTCTGCAGGTCGTCCGGACCGTCTCCGCTGCACGCCCCGAGGCACGAGCAGAGCGCCTGCGCATCGGTCTGCAGCAAGCAGCCGTTGAGCGTGCCCCAGATCCTCGACTCGGAGGGGTTGGTCGACACCTCGGCTTGCACCGCCCGAATGGGCACTGCGTCGGGCGTGGCCGCATCGGGCGTACAGTTGAACGTGGTCGTGTCGTCGTCCTCGGCGTAGATGTAGACGACACGCTCGGGCGGCAGCTGCATCTCGTAGCTGTTGCCGTCGGTCCCCGAGCCGGGCTCACTGCAGGCGCCGATCTCATTGGTGCTGGTCCAACGGGTCTCGCCTGTCACGAAGGACACCGGAATGAGGTCGCTGATCGTGTTGGGCTCGGCACACAAGCCCCCGGCCTCGGAACCCACCCCGGACCGGATCCCGAGCATCGCTTCGCCCGCGTCGGCATCACGGGAGTCGACCTCCATCATGATGTTGAGCTTGAGCATGTCGATGTCCGCGCCCCACGTGTTCTCCAACACCTGGGCCTGGATGGCCGAACCGTCGGCATCCCCCACACCTTGAATGTCGATGCAGTCGAAGCGGTACGTCAGCGGCGTGGGGTCGACCGCCTCCGAGGTTCCTGACCCGGTCACGGGATTGGACCCGGTGTCGGCGTCGCTCGTCGTGCCCGAGGGGCTCCCCGACGACTCCGCCGTGTTGGTGGTCCCAGTGCTCGGATCCGGCAACACGTTGCGCTCGTTGCCCTCGCCGTTGGTGCACGCACCGACGCCCGCACACAGTGCGAACGCCACGGCCCCCCTCACGCCAGCCCGGATGGCTCGAACGATCATCGTTCGGCGAATCTACCACGCGGCGCCGACGTGGTAGCGTGCGCGACTATGCTGCGCCGCTGGGTACTCCCGTGGGTCCTCGCCTCCATCGCGTTCGTGGGCGCTGCCGTGGGCTTCGGTCAAGAGGCGCAGGCTGGTGGGTTCGAGGTGCCGGACATGGGTGCCCGGGCACTGGGCCGCGGTGCCGCCAACGTGGTCGGGGTCGAGGATGGCACCGCCATTCACTACAACCCCGGCGCTCTGGCCAAGATGCGTGGCACCACCGTGCTCTACAACCACGGGTTGATGTGGCAGCACACGCAGTTCTCGCGGGCCACGTTGAGCGATGCGTGGGGACCCGACGCCGGCACCACGTTCGACTCCGTCCGCGCAGAGAACAACCTGTTTCCGATCCTCGGCACCCTGGTCGTCACCAGCGACTTCGGCCTCGACAACTGGACGTTCGCCGCCGGCGTGTACGGCCCCAACGGCCACGGACGACACAAATACCCCGCCTACGGGCCTCAGGCGTCGATGCTCACCGAGCTCGACGTTCTGCTCGCCTACTACACCGTCGGCGCAGCCTGGAAGTGGAAGGACGTGTTCGGCATCGGAGCCGTCGTGCAATACGCCGACCTGATGCGACTCAACTACGGCGTCGTGTCGGACTCGGTCGTGACCACCGGCCTCAACCCGGTCCCCGATCCGGAGAGCACCCAGCTCGTCACCACGATCAAGCTCAAGGACCGCACCAGCGCGACCGCGCAGCTCGGCGTCTGGTACCGGCCGCACCAACGCCTCGAGTTGGGCGTGTCGAGCCGGTTCGTCCCGGTCTACTTCAAGCCCGCCGGGGGCGTCTCGGTCGACAAGACGACCCTCGTCACCGAAGACATCAAGGTCGACATGGAGCTGACCCTGCCGGTGATCGTCCGTGGGGGAATCCGCTATGTGCACGACACCGGCACCCGGGAGTGGTTCGATATCGAACTCGACGCGGTCTACGAGTCGTGGTCGATGCTGAAGGACTTCGACCTCAACGTGCAGGGCCAGCTCAACGGGCAAGAGCTGCAAGAGCTGAGCATCGCGAAGAACTGGAAGGACACGGTCTCGGTCCGGCTCGGCGGCGACGTGCATCCACTGCCGCCCTACCTCACCCTTCGCACCGGCGCCTTCTTCGAGACGGCCGCCGCACCCGAGAACTACTCCAACATCGACTTTCCGAGCTTTCGGCGGATCGGCGTGGGCGGTGGGTTCTCGGCCGGGGCCAAGGGTGCCTACCTCACCGTCGGGTACATGCACGTCTTCCAAGAGAAGCGCACCGTCACCGAGGAGTACGGCAAGGTCTTCGGACAACGCCCGCTACGCCCCTGCCCCGACAACTGCGACGGCCTGAGCGGGGTGCCGGTCAACGCGGGCACCTTCAACACCGGATACGACCTGCTCACCATCGGCATCGACCTCCGCTTCCGAGAGATGCTCGCCGACCGGCGCGCGAAGAAGCAGGAATCCGCTCCGGCAAACGAGCAGCCCGGATAGAGCCCGGGACAACGAGCCCGTTCAGTCTCCCGCGGCGGCTTCGCAGCGGGCAAAACACGGCGCGTAGCAGGCGTCGTCGAGTGGCTCCGCGTCGTTGCGACAACTCTTGGCGCAGCGGTAGGCACAGTTGGCGAACTTCGACCCGCGCCATCGAGGATGACCGCGCCGATACCACTCGTCCTTCATCGCGACGTGCAGTGACTCGGTGACGGGGTCCTCGGGATATCGCTGCACGTACCAGGTGCAGTACCCCATCGACTCGACACATCGATCCTCGGCGAGCCGCTCGCCCAGTCGCGACCGCAACGTGTGCTCGTGCCTCGACCGGAACACCTCGAGGTCGACGTTCGGCATCAGATTGCGGCCGTAGTCGTCCTCGACCCAGTCGTCGCGGCCCTCGAGAAACGACACGACCGAGTCGTTGAACGCCGGGATGCTCAGCCGACGCAGTCCCTCCGACTCCAGCAAGGCCTGCGCCGTCTCGGCGCCGAGCGTGCCCGGGTAGCGCTCGACCAGCGCGACCAAGTCTGCGGCTTTCGGCTCGGGCAGAGGCGCGACGGCGGCGTCCTCTCCTGCCTTCGCCTCTTCCACGGTCCACGGATCCCCGACGACCAGCGCCTCGTACGAGCGCAGCGCGACCACCTCGCGCCAGATGTCCACCTCGGCGTGCTCGGGGTGGGCGTCCACCCACGCGGTCAGACGCTCGAGATCTCCATCCGCTTCGTACTCGGCAACCGCCCGATCCAGCTCCGACTGCACCGCCGCCGCCTGGGCCTTGGCCTGCGCTTCATCCGCGGCCGCCGAGGGGCTGTGGTGCGCACACCCCTGCAGGAGGCCCACCGTGAGCGCCAATCCCACCGTGAGACCCGACCATGGACGTGTCGCCTCTGCCATGGTTCCGACATCGGCCACCGAGGCCCGACCTTCAGCCGGCTACGAGTCGGCACCTGCGTTCGGGCCGCGGTGATATTCTGCCCGCGGTGGACGACAGCGCCCCACCTTCGGCAGAGGCCGAAGAGCTGCCCGCGTGCCCGTACTGCGCGCAGTCGCACCCGCCCGAGCGGCTCAAGTGCACGGAGACGGACATGCCGTTGCCGCTGCGGGGTCGCGAGCTCGCGGGCAAGTTCCGCTTCGTGCGGCGGTTGGGCAAGGGCGGCATGGCCTCGGTGTGGCTCGCGATCAACACCGCGGTCGACCGGGAGGTCGCGATCAAGGTGATCCGCCCCGAGGTGCTCAAGAACGAGGACCTCGTCGCGCGGTTCCGCAGCGAAGCCAAGGCCGCCGGCCGCATCGGTCACCCCAACGTCTGCGAGATCCTCGACTTCGGTGTGGGCCCCATCGGGCCGTACATCGTGATGGAGTCACTCGCTGGAAAGAACCTCGCCCAGCTCATTCGTGAGCGCGGCTCGTTGCCCGCCGAAGAGGCGGTCGACATCGTCGTGCAGGCCCTCGAGGGCCTCGAGGCAGCGCACGCCCGCGGCATCGTGCACCGCGACCTGAAGCCCGAGAACGTCTTCCTGCACGAGCCCGTCAATGGACCGCCCGTGGTCAAGTTGATGGACTTCGGGGTCGCGAAGTTCACCGATGGCAGCGCCGAGGTCACGACGGAACACGGAGCGCTGCTGGGCACGCCCGAGTACATGGCGCCCGAGCAGTTCAAGGGCGCCGACCAGGCCGAGGTTCGCACCGACATCTGGGCGGTGGGTGCCATCCTCTATCGCGCGCTGACGGGCAAGCATCCGTTCAAGGGCGCAACCGTGGCAGCGACGCTGCTCATGGTCAGCCACGACGATCCCAAACCGATTCACGACCTCGCACCCGACGTGCCGCAGGCGCTGGTCGACGTGGTGCTCAGGTGCATGTCGAAGCAGGTCGAGGATCGTTACGCCGATGTGGCGGCCTTGCGCCGCGCGCTCGACGAGGCCATCGAGTTCGAGGAAGGCCCGACCTCTCCGACAATGTCCCCGGTCGTCGACGATGCTCCGGCGGACGACGAGGACCCTCCCGCAAACGCCCGCGCCGACGAGAGTGCGCTCGAGCGCCGACCGACCGAGACCTATCGCGTTCACACGCCGGAGCCGAAGCGCCGCGCCGGGCTCACGTTGGCCGCGTTGGCGCTGTTCGGCGCGGCGGTGGCGTACGCCGCCTGGCCGCGTTCGAAGGCCGACCCGGCACCGACCCCCGCCGCCCCAGCGCCCGAGGCCCCCGCTCCCAAGCCGCCCGAAGTCCGGCCACACGCCGAACTTCCACCTCCACCGCCCGACGACGTCGTCATCGAGGACGATGCCGCGCAGCCGCGGCTCGACCTCGGCGCCCGTACCCCACCCGTATCCTCCGACGTTCCGCCGCCGCCGGCTCCGGGCGCCTTCGACGAGCCGACCAAGCCGGCTCAACCGTCGCGCTCACCGTCGGATGACCTCGAGGAGCCCGTCGACCTGCCGCCGGGCGTGATCGACCTCGGTGGGGGCTACGTGCTCGCCGAGCGCCGAGGTCGACGCACCAACCACGGAGACGCCCGAAAGTTCTGCGAGGCGCTCGGCGTGACCCGGCACCTGGGATTCTCCGGCTGGAAGCTCCCGTTCCCCGGCCTCGTCAAGCGCATCAAACAAAGCGGCAAGGGACCGCGCGGCACCTACTGGACCAGCGCACGCTGGCGCGGCAACGTCACCACCTTCTCCTTGCCCAGCGGCGACATGAAGAAGGGTGTCGGGGCCGACCGCCGAGCGGCCCGCACCCTGTGCGTGGCCGAACTCAGCAGCCGCTCCTGACGCCTACGAGCGCCGGCGACGGAGCAAGCCCGCCACCGCGAACATCAACAGCCCCGCCAGCGGAGAGTCGTCGCCCGAGGTGCAGCCGCACCCAGCCTCTCCGTCGGCGGAGTCGTCTGCGTCACCGCCGAGGTCGTCGAACGAGCCGTCTTCGGCCGTGATGCCCGGCACCACCGGGAAGAAGCACTCGGGGCCTCGGTCTGCGAGCGAGGGAGGGTACGCGAGCGAGTAGCTCCCCAGATGCCCTTCCTCGGGACCGACGACCTGCTCGAAGTCGCGTCGCACACACTGCGCGGGGTTCGGATCATCGACCCAATCCAGAGCGCTGCCGTCGTGGCACTCGACGTGGGGCTCCATCTCGGGCGACACCACGTCGAGCCGCTCGCAGGCCTCGAAGTTGCCCTGCAGCGATTCGATGGCCGAGTTGCCGCACGGGTAGAACACATCGGCCAGGTCGTCGCAGACCGACAGCTGCGTGTAGCCGACCTGGTAGCTCGCATCGAAGCTGACCGGACCGCCACCGTGGAAGCTCGTCGGCGCCTGCGAGAACACCACCTCCTGGTTGGCCAGCGCACCGGCCACCGAGTTGAAGCTGTTCATGTACAGCACGCTGGTGCCGAAGTTCTCGAGCGCAGCGTCGGCATCGGAGAGGTCGAGCCCCAGCGCGTCGAGGCGCGCCTGATCGACCTGCGCCACCGCGATGTCCCGCAGCTGCCGCGCCTTTTCGTGAAGGTCCTCGATCGCTCGGGGGGTGAGCGAAAGGAGCTGGTCCTTGAGCAGCGTCGTGTACGACGACATGCGGGCCAGGATCTGCTCCTTGAACTGCTCGGTCACCAGCCGGACCGACCCCTCGAGGAACTCACGCAGCGGGCCGACCGCATCGATGACGTCGACCGCCCACCCGGGGAATAGGATCTCGTAGGGGAAGTCGGTGACCTGGCTGATCGCGGTGTCGATCGGCTCGATCGCCATCGCGATTTCCTGCGCGGTGAGTGCCGCAGCGCCCTTGGTGACGATGAGGTTGCTGAGCGTCTCGACCGCTTCGACGTACCCGAGGGTCACGCCGTCGAGTTCCTGCTTCTTGAGCTCAACCGCCTCTGCGAACCGGCTGGGGGCACCGCCGTCTTGCTCGGCGAACAGGTGCTCATAGAGTTCCTTGCGCGTCCGCAGCAACGGGCAGGTGAGCGAGCATTCGCCCTCGTCCTGCCACTGCGCGATGGTCTGGTCCATCTTCACCTCGCCGTGCGCTTGGGCGATGTCGAGGAGCCGTTTGACGTCCTCGACGAGCTCGGGAAGCAACAGGACGTAGTGGTACGGTGCGAGGCCGCCGGGCTCGAGCACCTGCACGTTGCCCCCGGTGGACAGGAACTCGATGTACGCATCCATGACCCGTCCATCGAGCTCGATCGTCGTCCCCGACTCCCGAATGTCCTCGATCGAGGTCTCGAGGTGCATGTTGGGATCGAAGCCTTCGAGCTGCGCGGCACGAAGCGCGTCGTTCTTGCGCTCGACCAAGTCTCCGGCGAACCAGTGCCACAGACCGCGTCCTTCTTCGTCGGGCGACAGGTACACCCGGCGGTAGAGGTCCCCGGCGATCTGGTGGGTCAGCTTCTCGGTGGTGAACGCGTCGGGCCGCGATGCCTCGAGCGCCTTTTCGATCTTCGTCTCCACCGTCATGTGGCGCACGACGTTGAGCAAGCTGAACTCGAGCTCGCCGTCCTCCGCCGCATCCTTGGGGAAGAGCGTGAAGGTCTCCCCGGTGAAGTAGTTGACGACATGGTGCACGTTGTTGTCGGTGATGCCGTGCAAGAAGCAGCCGAGCGCGTAGGCCCGCTCGCTGCTGTCGGCCGCCGCGTCGAGCATCGCTTGGCACTGCGAAAACGGAGCGAAGTGCCAGGCATGCGACGGATCGGTCATGCCGGGGAACACGGTGTTGTCGGGCCCGATGGCGCCCCCACGCCAGAACTCCGGGTTCTCGCGGATCGCCTGGGCGTTCTCACCCGAGAGCACCACGAATCGCGTTTCGTCCCCGGGGCCCAGCAGGCGGATGGCCGGCTTGCCGCAGTAGGCGTCTTGCTCGACATCGCAGTCGACGGCGTCCCAGTTGCGGATGAGCTCGTCGCGAATCTCGTTCGCGAGGTGGATATGAACCTTGACGCTGTAGGCCGACGCCGAATCCGGGATGAGCGCAGCGGCAGCAAAAACGGGAAAAAGCAGTGCAGTTCGTTTCATCGTCCCCCCTCGAACCCAGACGGTGTACTGCATTCGCCTACATCTGCAACCAGGCTTGCAAGCACCTGATTTCGAAAGCATTCTCCGTTTGTCGCTCGCGGTCCCCGCACCGGGGCCTGTGACCCCCGCGAAACCGGGCCGTGACAGACTACTGGGCCGCGCGCTGGGCATTGGCCCATTGCACGACGTTCTCGAACGGGATCATCTGGCCCACGTTCTCTCCATAGAACGCAACGTCAATGCGGCCTCCAGGCGAGATCAAGAAGTCCGCCGGGCGCCGCGTGGCCGGGCCATCCCAGGCCCGCACGATCGGGATTCCCGCCTTTCGCGCCCCAGCCACCCCTTCGAGCACATCTTTGCCGAACACCCGCGTGAGCCCCTTTTCGATCTCGTACATCTCATAGAGGCGGAGATCCGGGTCGCTGATCAGCTGAAACGGCGGTCGATAGCGGTCGATGACCTCTTGCAGCTTGTCGGGCGGCGACTGCCACACGGTGAGACTGACCAGCCCGAGACCGCGAAACGTCGAGTCCCAGGCCGAGAGCAGCTCGTGAATCCGATAGCAGCAAAGCGGGCACGCCGCATACCGATAGAAACTGAGCCACACGAGCCGACCGCGCAGGCTGTCGAGGCTGACCGAGCGCCCTTGCATCGTGTCTGCCTCGAAGGAGGGCGCACGCGCTCCTGCCTGTAGCCGCATCGCGGCCACAATAGCCCAGAATGGGACGTTTTGATGGAGTTCAGCTTCGCGTGTCATGCGCTTGACGGCGGCCCGGCGGCCGAGGCGCTTCCGAGCGGCCGAAACGCGGAACTCGTCCTAAGACGGAACACATCCAATTTACGCAACGATTTCAGAGAGCAAGGCGGTCCGCCGGCTTTGCACCACGCTCGCTCCGTAACGTGAAACACATTTTTTCCGAGATCATGGGCCGGCTTGTCCGTAATACGAACTGCATTCATCGGACCGGATGAATGGCGACCGCAGGAGCCAACCATGACCCTCTCGACCCGACTCGACTCGACGCTGCCCGTTTCCTCTCTCGCTTCCCGGAGCCTCCTCGTCCTCCTTTCAGGACTGCTCACTGTCACAGGTTGTGACGACGGAGCAGGCCCCGGACCCGGTGACGATGCCGCAGAGCTCGTAGAGAGCCCCGACTTCACACCGCCGGCCGTAGACCAAGAGCTGACGGCGCAGCCGAACACGAATCAGATGGGTGCGTTCGACTTCGACACCGGCAACGCGGCGGTCGAGCTGGTCATCCCCAATGTCGTCCCGGTGCTGTTCGCGAACGTCAAGCCCGGCGACGCGACCATCGTTCTGCGGTGGACGACCTTCATCACCAACTCCTGGTTCGACGCGACCGCGCCGTATCACCCCACCGCGATCGGCATCTATTCGGACCTGGGCCGACGCCCCGCATCCGAGTCGCTGACCAACGCGCAGATGAACGTCGCGATTCTGTACGCGTCGTACCGCATCCTCAACAGCCTGGCGCCGCAGGCCCAAGACAACTGGGACGCGATCCTGACCGGTGTGGGGCTCGACCCCAACGATGACCACGAGGGCACCGCCGACGCGATCGGCATCGGCAACGCGGCGGGCAACGCCATCGTCGCCGCGCGCGAGGAAGACGGGTTCAACCAGCTCGGGTACGCCGACGGCCGCGACTACAACCCCGCGCCGTACACCGACTACACCGGCTTCCGTCCGGTCAACACCGCGTACCGGGTCTGGGACATCCGCAAGTGGCAGCCCGACATCGTCAGCAACGCCTACGGCATCACGCGCGTGCAAGGCTTCGTCACTCCGCAGTACGCCCTGACCGAGCCCTACAGCTACGACGACCCGCAGGACTTCTCGTCGCCCATCCCCGACAAGAGCTACCTGCGCCCGCCGTTCGGCTTTCACAAGTACAAGCAGCAAGCGCGCGACGTGCTCAACGAGTCCGCGATCCTCGACGACGAGCGCAAGGTCAAGGCCGAGCTCTTCGACGACAAGATCCGCAGCCTCGGCTTCTCCGCGGTATTTGCAGCCCAGAGCCAGGGCCTGAGCCTGCTCGAGTTCGTCCAGTACGACTTCCTGACCAACCTCGCCGCGTTCGATACCGGCATCATCATTTGGCAGGAGAAGACCAAGTGGAACGCGGTCCGGCCCTTCACGGCGATCCGGTTGCTGTTCCGCAACAAGAACGTCACCGCGTGGGGCGGTCCGGGCGAAGGCACGGTCACCGACATCACCGGCTCCGAGTGGCGCCCGTACCTGCAGTCGGCAGACCACCCCGAGTACCCGTCGGCGTCGGCCAGCTTCTGCGCCGCGCATGCGGAGACCTCGCGCCTGTTCCTGGGCAGCGACGCCCTCGGCTACCCGGTCGACGTGCCCGCGGGCGGCTCGATTGTCGAGCCCGGTCTCACGCCTGCGGCGGACACCAACATCGTGTTCAACACCTGGTCCGAGTTCGAGGCCGACTGCGGTGACTCGCGGGTTTGGGCGGGTGTGCACTTCCCCGATGCGGTCCCCGCTGGCCAGGACATCGGCCACGAGGTTGCCCAGATCGCCTACGACTTCGTCCAGGCGCACATCGACGGCACCTACACCGACTAGGTCCCGGTTCGTTATCGACGGGTGACCTGAAGAGACAGGTCGACGACGTGGGCATGCGGTTCTCCGCTGCCCACGTAGTCAATTGGTCTGCAGGTCAACACGATGACCTGAATCGTCTCGGCGCTCTCGTGCAACAGCTCGCGAAACCACGCGGAGCGACCGGGGTCGGTCTGCGCGAGGTGGTCGTCGAGCAACAGTGTGGTGCCCAGGTGCTCGGCGACGCTGACCCGAAGCAGGGTCGCGATCTGCTCTTTGACGCCCTCGGAGAAGCGGTCGAGCGCTTGCACGCCGTGGGCGGTCACGACCCCCTCGGTTTCGAGGTCGGCGCCCAGCGCTGCGCCCTGGTAGCGGCCGCGAGACAGCGCCTGAAGGCGCCCGGACATCTCGCTGTCGAGCGCGCGGCCCAGGTGGGCTCCGGTTTCGTTCTCGACCTCGCGTAGCGTGCCCAACAACAGCCGCCAGCCGTCGTAGTCGAGCGCAACCTCGGCCTCCTGACGCAGCGCGTCCTCGAGCGCCTCACGGGCCATCTGAGCGCGCTCGCGAACGACTTGGCCCCCGACCTGCTGCAACGCGCCTTCCTGCTGGCGCACGGCTCGCTCGGCGTCCTCCAAAGCCTCGTCGGCTTCGGTCAACGTCGCCCGTGCACGGTCGACCGCCTCGCTCGAAAGGTCTTCGTCGGGCGCGGGGTGAGCCGCCAATGCGTCTTCGGCACGGGCCACCCGCTCAGCGGCGGCGAACGTGTCGTGGTGTTGGGCCTGCTCTCGACGCACGCCCAGCGCGGCCTCGGTGGACGTGAGCGTGGCGCGAGCTTCGTCCAAGGCCGAGCGCGCCGTGGCCTCGGACGCGACGGCTCGTTCTGCGGCGGCCCCGGCTTCGCTCACCGCTTGCGTGGCGCGCTCGAGTCTCGTGCGCACGGCCTGTTCGGCCGCCTCGACCCGAGCCTGGATTTCGGCTCGCCGGGTACGCAGCGCTTCACGCCGGGTTCGGAGCGCCTCGGCGGCGGCTGCCGGGTCCTCGCCCTCGGTGCGCGCATCGAGTTCGGCCTGCGTGGCGGCCTCCAGCCGCTGCTGGGCGAGACGAAGCTCGGTGTTGGCTTCGCCGGCCCGTGCCACCACAGCAGCGACCGCCCGTGCTGCGGTTTCGGCCTCGGCTTCGGCTTCGCGCACCGCCGCGTCGAGGTCGGCACCATGCTGGTCGACGAGCGCGGCACAAGCCTTGGGATCCACGCCTTCGACCTCGCGCTCGGCGGCCTCCGACTCGCGGCGCGTGTCCGCGAGCGCCTCGGCGGCGCCTCCGGTCGCCTTGGCCTCCAGCAGCTCCGCCTCGCGCAGCAGTCCGTCCCGCCGCTCGATTCGGCCGACACGTTCGCGGGCGGCCTGCGCGAGCCCTTCGATGGAGTCCACACCCAGCGTCTTCAAGGTCGCGGCGTGCTCAGCCCACCGTGCGCGGGCGTCCTCGAGAGCCGCATGCGCCGTCGGCTCTCCGGGGCGCACCGTCATCGTGCCCACCGCCGGCAACGACACCACGACCTCACGGTCTGCATCGAGGCTCGTCTCCCCCGCCACGTCGCGGGGTGCCGCACCGTCGAGCGCGGCGTGGCCCGTCACCCCCGGCTCGAGTGCCAGCGCCACCCGTACGCCACCACCGAGCGCAGCCTCGCGCAGCTGCAGGGCATTCCATGCGGCCTCGATGTCTGCCCGATGCTCGGCGGTGGGAAAGTCGTCACCGAGCTCGATCGCTTCCGCGTCCGCACGCTTCGCCGCCGCCTGCTCGCGGGCCTGGGCGGCTTCGGCCTCCCGCGCGACCAGTGCCTCGAGGCGCTGGCGCAACGACTCGGCCTTGGCCCATCGGCGCGCATCCAGCACCGCGCGATGGTGGGCGGCCGCCTCCTCGGCGGCAGCGTCAGACGACGTGCGTTCGTCCGCGATCGCTTGGGCCTGCGACTGCGTTCGAGCATGGGCACTCTTCGCTTCGGCCAGCGCATCGAACGCGGCCTGCCACCGTTCGAGCGTGCCCTCGAGCGTGCTGAGTTCGGCGGCCTCGGATTCGACGGCTCGCATCGCAGTCGCGCACGCTTCGGCCTCCGCACGCTGCTCGGGATCGTCCCCCGCATCGAGGGCTTTCAATGCGGCCTCGGCCCGGTCGCAGGCCGCCTGGGCTGCGCGGGCCTCCTGCTGGCGCTGTGCGGCGGCAGCCTCGGCTTCGGGCACCGCCTGCTTGGCTTGCGACAGCGTCGTCTGCAAGCGAGCGATCTCCTCCTGGTTGCGCTGAATGTCCGCCAGCGCGGCACGGGCCGCATCGACTTCGGACTGCAACACCTCGCGCTGCTTGGCCTTGGCCAACGCGTCGTCGATGCGCTGCACGAGCACCGCGGCGTCGGCACGTTCGGTCAACGCCCGGTCGCGGCGCGCCGACAGGTCGCCCAAGCGTGCGACCACGGCATCGCTCTCCGCGACGGCTGCGGTCAGCTGCTCGCTCGCGTCCCGCCGCTGTTTGATCTCGGCCCCCACCCGCTCGAACGGGCTGCCCTTGCGAGTGCTGCGTTTGCCCTTGGCGGTGAAGGCTTCGTCGACCCGTTCCTGCGCCCGCAACAACACCTGTTGGTACAGCGGGTCGGTGGCCATCGCCTGCAGGGCCTCGATCAGCCGCGCCTTGCCCGTGTCCTCGGCGTCGCCATCGAGGCTCTGTCCGAGCAGCTGATACGGCAACGCCTGCTCGCCCAGCAGCACGGTGGCCAGGAAGGACTTGGGGAAGCCGTGCGAGCCCCCTCGCCCCCCCGGCGCCGCCAGTCCCCAGCCCAGCAGCTTCCGCAGCTCGCCATCCACCCCGCGGCCTTCTTCCTGCACGCTGAAGCCGACACCGTCGTTGGACCACTCCAGCACCGACTTGCCGCCGCTGCTGGTGCCGAAGGCCTTGTGCACCCGCCAGACGCGACCGTCGACTTCGAACGTGAGCGTCACCGTGGGCTTGCGAGAACTGCCCCAGGGGATGAAGGGACGTGCCGCGCTCGAGCCGTGCTGCAGCAACAGGGCCGCTCGAATCGCGGCCGCCAACGTGGACTTGCCCAGGTCGTTGGGGCCATGCAGCACGTTGAGCCCGTCCTCGAACGTGACGTCGGCCGACTCCACCGCCCCGAAGTCGCGCACGCTGAGCGCCCGCAGCTTCATCCGTCCACCCCGCGTACGACTCGGTACAGGTGGTAGAGCGCGCGTTTGGCAGCCTCGGCTTCGTCACCGCCCGCTTCGGCCTGTGCTTGCAGCCGAGTGACCACCGCCGCGAGTTCTTCGGGCAAGCCGTCGAACGCCGCCTCGAGGTCGTCGGTACGCAGCCGCAACCGCGAGCGGTCGACCTGCAACACGCCCACGCGGCCGTGGGTGGCGTCGGTGCCTCCCAGGGTGCGCAGCAGCTGTTCGACCGCTTCGTACTCGGGCGGCGTCGCGTCGAGGTCGACGTGCAGCCGCATCACCTTGGTGCCCAAGTCGCCCTCGGCCGCGAGCGCTTGCAGGTCGGCGACCGAACGCACCGTGCGTTCGACCCACCGCCAGCGCCCGACCCGTTCCCGCCGCAGCAGCGCACGCCGTCCGCGAGGAAAGAACACCAACGCGGCGTAGCCCGCATCGACCTCGCCGAACTTCGTGGGTTCGGGCGCGCTGGGGTAGACGGTCGGGACGGCTGCACCGGGGGGCACCTCGCGAAACGCATGGGTGTCCCCGATCGCGAGGTAGTCGAGCCCGCGATCCTCGGCCGCATCGGCGGGGATCGGAAACGTGTTCTGAAAGCCTTCGATGTCGGTGGTCTGGCCGTGAATCATGCCGACACGAATCCGGGTGTCACCGTCCTCGCGGCGCGGCAGCGACTTCCACAGCCCGGTCTGCCCCGCGCGGGTTCGGCACGGTGCCGCCAGCAAGACCCCGTCCTCTCCCAGTGGCGCTTCGAAATCGTCGCGGTCGACGACGAACACGCCGTCGGGCAATCCGCGGCGAAACGGGTGGTCGTCCGCCCACACGCTCTTGTCGGTGAACGGGTCGTGGTTGCCGGGAAGCAAGAACACCGGGCGCTTCGACCAGTCTCGAGCCTTCAGCTTGTCGAGCAGCCCCTTCCACCACGCGTCGGCGGGCAGCGGGTCGTCGAACAGGTCGCCCGCGCAGAGCACCGCGTCGACGCCCGCCGACTCGGCCGCACCAAACACGTTGTCGAGCACATCCATGCGCGCCCGCATCAGGGTGCGCTGGTGCTCTTCCGAGAACGCGGGAAAGCGCATGCCCAGGTGCCAGTCGGCGGTATGCAGGAGCTTGAGCGCCACGTCGGAGTCGTCCGGGGAGTTCATGTGAGCACGAACTCCACATCGAGGATGCGTTCGTAGGAGGGAGGCGTGTACCGGCGCACGTACGCACGCGATCGCCAGGTGCGGTACTCGGGATCGTCTCGTCGTAGCAGGCGGTCCGCGGCCTCGTCGAGACCCTCGAGTTCGGACTCGATTCCGGACAGCTCCTGCTCGGCCCGGGTCCGGGGTCCGGGACCCACCGCCGCATCCCGGCGTGCGGTCGCGTCTGCGTGGCGCTGCTGCGCGTCGGCCCGCATCCGCTTGAGCGCGAGCACACGGTCGTCCACCGAGCGCTCGATCTGCGCGAGCGTCTCTTCGAAGCGCTGGTGCTCGCGGGCCTCGAGATCTCCCCCCGCGACGAAGATCGCCTCCTCGCTGGCATCCCCCAGCGCATCCAGCGTGGTCCGCGTGCGGGGGTCCGCGTCCGCCACCGCTGCCAGCACCCACGCCCGCGCCCGACTCCCGAGCAGCGGCGCGACCTCGTCGTCGAGCAGGACCACCGGCAGCAGCTCGGTGACCGGCTCGAACCCGAGCGCCTGCATGCGCACGACCGCGATGCGTCCCGTCCGCCCAGACTGTGCCGCCGCGTCGTCCTCGAGCAGTGCCGCGTCGATGCAGACCCGCTGGCGTCCCACCGTTGCCCTCCGAGACTCCTCGAGCGCGGCCCGGACCAGCGCATGCCCGACGTGCAGCGGCTCGCCCTGCTCGGGCACACCATCACCGACCCGCACCCGCACCCCTTCGCGATGGGCGTCCGGAAGCGCCGCGTCGGCCTCGATCTGCACGGTCAACCCCTGCTCGTCTCGCTCGGTCGTGTACGGGATCGGCACCGCGTCGAGAAAGCGCAGCAGAACGCCTTCGAGTTCGGCATCGAGCGCGGCCAAGCCTTCGGGGAGTTCGTCCTCCAGGCTTCGAAACGCGGAGCGCACCGTGGAGTCGAACCGCGTCTCGATGAGGCCGGCCGTGCGCGCATGAGTCTCCTCGTAGACCTCCTTCGCCTCTCCCACCCTCGACTCGAGCGCGGCCATGCCCGCCGCGATCTCCTCGGACGAGCGCGCCTTGTCGTAGACGTCGGCGAGCTGGGCTTCGAAGTCGCTGGCCAACGCCCCGACCAACGCCGTGGACGTGGGCGCGGTCGCCTGATGCAGCACCGCATCCGAAGCGTCGAGCACGGTGCCGAACAGCTCCAACTTGCGGCTGAGGATGTCGAACGTGAGCCGCTGGGCCTCGTTGTCGCGGTTGATGAAGTTGATCACCGTGACGTCCCGCGTCTGCCCGTAGCGATGGCAGCGACCGATGCGTTGCTCGATGCGCTGCGGGTTCCAGGGCAAGTCGTAGTTGATGACCGTGTCGCAGAACTGCAGGTTGAGTCCTTTGGCGCCCGCCTCGGTGGCGATGAACACCGAGGTGAACGTCGCAAACTCGTGGACCAGCGCGAGTCGGACCGCGACCGAACGCGACGGGCGAGCATCGGCGGGCATGCGGGAGGCGACCTCCCGTTCCCAGCGTTCCAGCGCCGCCGCGGCCTTGGGCCCGGTGTTCTGGCCCCGAAACAGCGTGACCTGCCCCGCTGCGACGATGCCGGCGTCGACCAGCACCTGCTCGAGGTAGGTCTGTGTCGACAACGCCTCGGTGAAGATGACCACCTTGCCACTGCCGTCGGGTCGCGCTTGGGCGTACCGGACCGCAGCGCACAGCTGCTCGGCCTTGCTGTCGATGGGCAGGGCCCGGGCGCGGTCGGCCATCGCCTGCACCCGCTTCATCTCCGCGACCAGCTCGGGCTCGGCATGCTCGATCGCCTCCTCCTCGCCCGTGGTGGCCGAAGGCTCCTCGTCGTCGAAATCGGCCTCGAACAACTGGAGCGTATCGCCGGTGCCCTCGAGTTTGCGGCGCAGGCGATCGGCGACCGCTTGCAACGAATCCGCCAAGGCCACCACGGAGCTGCCCATGCGGCGGTGAAAGCCGATGAGCAACAAGCGGCGATGCGTGCCCCGAAACGCGAGCGTCTTCGGGTCCATCAAGTACGCCGTGACGTCGTCGTACAGCTGCGCCTCGTCGGGCGACATCGAGTACTCGAACAGCCGGGCCGCGCGTTGCGTGAACGCCTTGGCCATGAACGCTTGGGCCTGCCGCCGCAGGGTGCGTTGACAGACCGTGGCCAGCCTTCGCTTGAGCTCGTCGTCCTGTCCGGGGCGGATGCGGCGGTCGTCGCCGTCGCAGAACACGGTGCGAAACGTGCCGAGATCGCCCAGCAAGGTGCCGGTCGGCTCGACGTACTGCACCAGCCCCCACATCTCGGTCAGCGAGTTCTGGATCGGCGTCGCGGTGAGCAGCAACATTGGCGTGCCGACCAGCGCCTGCTTCACGCGGGCTGCGGTGCGGGCGTACTTGGTGCCGTCCTTGAGCCCGCCGCGGCTGTCGTAGCGGCGGTAGATGCCCGCGAACATCTCGTGGGCCTCGTCGATGACACACAGGTCGAACGCTCCGCTGCCTCCGATTGCGGCCGCCCCCGCTTCGGACCCCGCATACTCGCGCCCTGCGATGAACACCCCGGGTCCCTCGAAGCCGCTCTCCTCTTGAGCGCCTTCGAGCGCGTTGATGCCGAACAAGCCCAACAGCTCGTCGCGCCACTGGCCGAGCAGGGGCTTGGGCGTGAGCAGCAGGATGCGAGACGCACCCTCGGCCAGCAGCTGAGACAATGTCAGTCCGGCTTCAATCGTCTTGCCCAGCCCCACTTCGTCGGCCAGGATGCAGCCCCCCTTGGGGATCCGCTGCAGCGCGAAGATGACCGCGTCGATCTGGTGCGGGTTGGGGTCGATCCGAGCGCTGCGTTGCGACGCCAAGTAGCGGCGTTGCTCGTCGGCTCGTCGGAGCCGAACCAGCTCCTCGCAAGCGAAACGTCGGGCGACCGCGTGCACCATGTCCCCGTTGGTCGCACACCTAGGCCCCCGGGGAAAGGGCCGGATGACGGCCGAGAAGGTGGCGTCGTATGCTCGCCGCCGTGACCGCAGTCCGGAACGCCCTCCTCCCGCTCCTGTTGCTCACCCTCTTCGTGTTCGGCCTCGGCGGCTGCAAGAAGACCGTCGAGAACCAGACCGCCGCGTGGAAGAGCAACGTCAAGACCGTCGAGTCCCTGATGGCGAAGTACCCCGGCTTCAAGCCCGCACTGCAGGCACGCTTGGACGAAGCCAAGCCGATTCACGAAGCCGCCGCCGGACTCGAAGGTGATGCCGCCATCGACAAGCTCTCCTCGGCCAACGGCACCCTGATGAAAGGGTTCGTCCGCGAGCTCGGCCGGGTGGAAGAGGTGTCGAAGAAGCTGCGAGAGGCGCGAGTGGAGGTCACGGCAAAGGCCTCCGACGCCTCGATCCGCGAAGGCGCGAAGGTGGCCGCTGCGGATGCCGAAAAGGCGCTGAACCGGGCCGAAGAAGCGCTGAAGAAGGGCGCCAAGAACCCCAGCGACGCGGACGCGATCGTGAAGAAGATCATCGGTGACCTGGAGACGGCGCAGAAGGCCATCGACAAGGTCCGCGGTGCGCAGAGCGACAAGGACAACAAGGCCAAGGCCGACAAGGACGCCGCTGCCAAGAAAGACGCGGACGCCAAGGCTGCGGTCGCCGACTGGAAGTGTGAGTACTGCGGCAAGATGAACCCCCACGACAAGAAGGAGTGTGGGGGTTGCGGGGCGCCGCAGACCGGCGGCAAGAAGCCGGACGCGGCCGCCAAGAAGTAGTCAGTCTCCCGACGGGCGCGGCAGCTGTGGGAACACAATCGTGCCCTCACAGCTCCACTGCGCGTCGACGTCCACATCGAACGTGGTGCTTCCCTCGACCTGCCCCGAGGTGAAGAACTCCGCGCTCCAGTCCGTGATTTCGATGTCGGTCGACTCGGTGCGTGCGACCAGTGCCCCGAGCTCGTAGCGCAGTGGCGATCCCAGCAGCAGGGCGTTGGCGCGCATGCGCCGGGTGTGCAGGTCGTAGCGGATCGTTTCGTCGCCTCCGGCCTCCTCGACCTGGATGTCCGACTCGAAGTGCAGTGCTGCGACCCGATCGCCGATCGACGTCAGCGTTTGAAGGCCGACCCGGATCGGGCTTTGTGGCTGCGCGCCAAAGCCCAGCAGCTCGACCAGCGGACCGGGCGCGTCGAAGTGCAACTCGGCTTGAAAGGACAGAGGATCGGGCACCCGCACCCGCGCGCCCTCCAGATAGCTGTCGACCCTGAACACGTTGTGCACCACCGGGTCGCCTTCCGCGGCGAACTCGAAGTCCGCACCGACGAAAAAGCGGGTTTGCATGCTGGCCTGCCCGCCGCTGGTCGTGAACAGGCCATCACCTTCGTAGGTCCACCCGCGCGGCGTCGCGTCGGGGCGGTTGTCGATGATCGCGTTGGCGATCCCGCTTCGCACGCCACCGGCGAGCTCTGCGGTGAGCTGCCCGCAGCCGATCATTTCGGACAAGCTCAGGCGAAACGCGTCGACCAGGATCGTGGCTTCGGCCTCGAACGTCGCCGAGACGTCCGCCTCGCATTCGAGGGACAGTCCCTCGAGCTCGACCGAGTCGTCGAAGGTCGTGTCGTCGTCAGGGCCGAGACCACCGCCGAAATCCAGCATGCAACCCCCGCTGAGCAGCGAGAACAAGGGAACGGCGACACCAAAGGAACCAAGCAAGCGAGTGTTCATATCGAAGTCCAACGTCGGATTCGTGCCCGGACAACGTCGGTATTCGTGAACGCTCGTCGTTTTTTTAGCCGCGCCACCGGTCGCCCCAGGCGACCTCGTCGGGCGCGGGCGTCGCGTTCTGGCGGTAGTGGTCGGCGCACTCATCCTCCCGTCCTCGCACGACCCGCCGCCCCGATAGCGTGCCCTTCCATTCGGTCACCACAGTTGCCTGCCCGTGAACGTGGTCGTGTTCGTAGTGCAACACGACCCAGTCGTCCGTCTTGTGCAGCTGGTGCGCGAGCGCGGTGTTCGAGTAGAGGGCGGTGAACGACCACTCCCCGTGCTCGTGGTGCCAGATCGGCAGCCAAGCGTCGCGCGTGGGGTTGTTGCGTTTGGGTGCGATGCGGGGAAGCGACTCGTGGTGCGCTTTCCAGCGATACAGGCGGTCGACCTCGAGCAGCATCGCAATCGGCGGCGGCCGGTTGTCGCTGGGCTTGGGCGCAGTGGGCTTCTCGTGTGCGTCGAGCGTGGCTTCGAGCGCACGGACCTTGCGACTGCCCAGGCCCGGAACCGTCGCCAGCCGACCATCGTGAATCGCCGCGCGCAGCTGCTCGACCGTCGAAATGCCCAACGTGTGGTGAATGCGTTCGGCGAGAACTTCCCCGATGCCCGGCAGCGCCGTCAGCTGTGCCGCGACCCCAGCCGCCCCACGCAAGCGCTGCAGGGCCGCCAGCGTCCCGGTGCGAAGGATCTCGACGGACGCCCGGGCAAGGCGGTAGCCAATCCCCGCAATCGCCTCCAGTCCGGCGATGCCCTCCCCGCGGTAGACCTCACCCAGTCCGATGGGGTGATGGGCCACCACCTGTGCACCGCGATGCCACGCCCGCACTCGGTGCTCGAGCGCACCTTGGGCATGCAACAGTGTCGCGACATCCTCGAACATCGCCGCGACCTGAGCGTTGCTCGGCTCCACCACCCGACAATGTCAGCACGCGCAGGCGCGGTCCCTCGCGCATTGTTTGCCGCCGTTCAGCAGGGACCCGCGTCGCCGACCTCGCCCCATTGCTCGCTGCACGGCGTGCTCGCTGGGTTGTACGTGTCGGGGTTGTACTCATCGCATGCGATCTCGGACATGCATGCCCCAAAGGCATCGAGCGCCTCGGTGACCTCGGCACACTCCCCCCAGTAGCCCACGCTGGCGTCGATGCATTCGTCCTGGTCCGCGTAGTATGTGCCGCCGCATTCCACGTAACGTCGGCAGAACGCATCCAACCCCGTCTCGCCAGGCAACACCCCCGGCCCGCTCGTGGGGACCTCCCCACCCGTCGAGCTGTCTCCCGCGTGCCCCGTCGATGACGTTTCCTGCGCCGTCGTCGAGCCACCCGCCGTCTCGTCGGGACCCGTCGTCGTCCCCTGCGACCCTGCGCCCGTCGACCCTGCGCCGCCGGTCGTCCCCGGAGTTTCGGCGTCCCCGCTGCTGCCAGCCATCCCCGAGGAGGAGCTCCCGCCACCGTCACCGGACTCGCCGTCACACGCCAGCAGAAGGAGGAGCGGAGCCAAGAGGAGCACGGGAGAACGCTGCATGCCGACACTGACGCGACACGCCGTGCCAAGTTGCATCGCAACGCAGGAATCGTTGCTCCCCGTCCGCCACGCGCCCTCCCCCGCCCCATCTCCCCCACGCCCCATCTCCCCCACGCCCCCCGCCCCAGGGTTGTTTGCGGACCCCCGCCCTCCGCCCCAGGGTTGTTTGAACGGGGGCGGCGCCGCTGGGTGGCCCATTGGCCCGCGTGTTGGCCCACCCGTTGGCCACGCGTAGAGGCTTCTTTCCCTAGCCCGTTGAGGTTCCACCGCTTTTCGCGTTCGTGAACGTGGCCGCGTCCTTGCTCTGTCTAGGCCGCGGTGCTCTCCACACCCCAGACCTGCTTCGAGCCTTGCATTTGCTCGGCAGGACCTTCGCGGAGGTCGACCCGGTGACCCGGCCCCGACTCATTAAGCCCGGCGAGGTCGTCATGGGCACTCGGCGATGCAGCGAGCGGCGTTTCTTCCTGCGCCCCTCCTCCCTCACCGACCAGATCTTCAAGTATTGCCTCGCCCGTGCCGTTCGCCTCAGCGGCGTCCAGCTCCACGAGTTCCAGGTCCTCAGCAATCACTATCACATCGTCTTCACCGACGTTCACGGTAACCGCCCCGTGTTCTTTCGCGAGCTCAACCAGTTCGTGGCCCGTAGCGTCAACCAAAGCCTGGGTCGCTGGGAAAGCCTCTTCGCCCCCGGCTCCTACAACGCCGTCACTCTCGTCGACGGCGACGCCATCGAAGACGAGTGCCTCTACACCCTCTGCAACGTCGTCGCCGCCGGCCTCGTCCCGCTCCCCGAGTATTGGGATGGCGTCAACAGCTGGCACCTGGACTACGGCCAGTCCACGGTCATCCCCAGGCCCAAGGGCTTCTTCCGTGACGTCGACGAGCCGACCCTTCCTGAAGAGGTCCTCACCTTGGTGCGCCCCGAGGGTCTCTACCCCGAACTCCCCGACGCCGACGCGCGCGCCAAGCTTCGCGACGCCGCCCGCCAGCGCAGCTACGCCATCGCGGAGAAGTTCCGCAACGAGGGCGGCACGTTCATGGGCATGAAGCGGGTGCGCCGACAGCCGCCAGACAGCTCCCCGAACACCCGTGCGCCACGCAGGGGCATTCGACCCACCGTCGCCGGCAAGAACAAGTGGGCCCGCATCGAGGCCCTCCAGCGCAACAAAGCCTTTCTCGAAGACCACCGTGCCGCCCGTCTCGAGTTCGAGAGCGGAAACCACGCCGTCGTCTTCCCCCTCGGCACCTATCTGATGGTTCGACGCTACGGCGTCGCCGTCGCAAAAAGCTGAAACGCAGCGCGGTCCCCAGCGCAACAGGCGAGCCCAGTGCTCGTCCGCTTGCGCTGGTTTCCCGTGGTTCGTAGGCCGGATTTCGAGTCGCCGAAGCCTGCATTCGGCACTCGAGCGGCGGCTCCGCTCCCCCGAACGCCCCGTTCGAGCCCCGCTGCCGCCCCTCCGGGCCCGAGGCCGGTCAACAACCCTGGGTCCGGGAAGAGGGGGTCCGTAGGCCGGATTTCGAGTCGCCGAAGCCTGCATTCGGCACTCGAGCGGCGGCTCCGCTCCCGCGAACGCCCCGTTCGAGCCCCGCAGCCGCCCCTCCGGGCCCGAGGCCGGTCAACAACCCTGGGTCCGGGAAGCGCGGGCGGGCCCGAGGCCGGTCAACAACCCTGGGTCCGGGAAGCGGGGTCAACAACCCTGGGTCGGGGAAGCGGAGTCCGCGGGGGCCCTAGTCCCGCCTGCGGCGGAGGCCGAGCAGCGCCGGCCCGAGCAACAACAGGCTCAACGGCGCAGGCCCTCCGGTCGAGCATCCTCCGCCACCTCCGCTGCCGCCGGCGCTGTCGCCATCGGTGTCGGTGTCGCTGCCCCCGGCAGTGGCGGATGCGCTGGCGGAGTCACTCGCGGACGCGGAGTCGCTCGCCGACGCGGAGTCACTCGCCGATGCGGAGTCGCTCGCCGACGCGGATGCGGAGTCGGAGTCGCTGTCGGACTCACCGCCGGTGCTGTCCCCGGCCGAGTCGGTGTCCGTCTCGCCATCGGTTTCGCCGGCGGCCTCGGTGACCTCGACCTGTGTCGACTCGCACCCCTCGTTGCCCGCTCGATCCGTGGCGCAGATCTCGATGGCGTAGGCGCCCGCCGCTTGGGCCGGGAACTCGGCGCGGAACAAGTCGCCGCCACTGAACGACAGCCCAACCTCTTCCTCCACGCCACCGCCGCTCAACGTCGCGACAACCGAACTGAGCCGCGGACCGTTGTCCGTGACCGAACGGTCCGCGATCGCAGCCCGCACGATGATCGCCTCGTCCGACTCGAACGAACCCGTCTCGACGGCTCGGAACGACGGCGCGCGGTCGTCGGCTTGCACACCTTGGTTGGCGACGTAGAGCCGGTCGATGGTCGCGCCCTCGCCCTGCCCCGTGACCAGGTCGATGCGATCGTCACCGGTCACATCTCCGAACTCTCCCCACAGCGAGGTGTCGACGTTGCCGCCGAACACCCCCGGAGAGTGCGTGAAGTTGCCATCACCATCGTTGAGCAGCAGTCGCTCGCGCGTGCCCAGCGAGATCACGACGCCGTCGAAGTCACCGTCGTTGTCGATGTCGGCGCAGATCACCCCGTTGTCATCGGAACCGGGGTTGCCGCTCACGCGGTCGGCAGTTTCGTCGGTGAAGTTACCCGCGCCGTCATTGATCAACAGCTGCTCCGTGTACTCCGGCCCCATGTTGTCGATCCACACGTCGAGGTCTCCGTCTCCATCGACGTCGCATACGCCCGGGTTGTAGTGAAAGCCGCCCGGCTGATCCGCGAACTGATCACTCGCGTCGGTAAACGTGCCGTCGCCGTTGCCCAGCCACAGCGCGTTGTCCCCCGCGTGCGCGTTGAGGAGAATGTCGACCACGAAGTCACCGTTGGCGTCGATCAGGTCGACGTCGTCCGGATCGTCCCCGGTGAACCCTCCGGGGATTGCACCGGCGAGCTCGTCGAAGTTGCCCAAGCCATCGTTGAGGTAGATGTGCCCGTGCACGTCGGGGTTGGACGTGTAGCCATCGGCACTGAAGATGTCGAGGTCGCCGTCGTTGTCGAAGTCGCCCATGCGCGTGGCACCGACGTTGGGCTGCTCGGCGGGCATGCGTTCGGCGTATTCGTCGGCGAAGACGAGGTCGCCCATGTTGATGAACAACGCGCTGCCTTCTCCCTGCCCCCCGGGTGCGAAAATGTCGAGGTCACCGTCTCCGTCCACGTCCCCGATGGCGACCTGGCGGATTCGGCCCTCGAAGTCGTTGACGGCCGTCGCGGAGACGTTGGTGAACGCTCCACCGCCCGTGTTTTCGTAGATCGCGAGCGCCTCGGGCTCACCGTTGTTGAAGAAGCCGGCGTAGTTCACGAACACGACGTCGAGGTCTCCATCGCCGTCGAGGTCCGACACACGAAGATGGTTGGTCCAGCAGCCATCATTGCCTCCGCACGCCGGCGAAAAGCTCGTCGCCTGCTCATCGAACAGCGACGCGCCCGCGTGGGCTTCACCCGCACCCACGAGTGCAGAAAGAAGGAACAGACCGGAAAACCAACGAGCGTGACGGGTACGGAGCATGGTGATGTCAGACCTCTGGCCGTGAATGGCGGCGGGTCACCATACCCTTCAAACCGACGCGCGATCGCCGAGGGGCGAGGCGCGTCGGGCAGCGAGCGCTACTCGGCCGCGGGCTGTTCGTCTGCCGCGGCAGCGTCCTTCACCGGCTCGGCGTCCTTCTTGACCGGCTCGGTCTTGTCGCCCTCTTCGGGTGGACGGCGCACCAGGATCTCGAACTCGATACGGCGGTTCTTCGCCCGCCCCTCGTCGGTCTCGTTGGTATCTCGCGGTTCGGACTGACCACGACCGTCGGTCTCGATGCGGTCCTCCGCGATGCCCTTGGACACCAGGTAGTCCTTCACCGACGCTGCGCGGTCCTTGGACAGCTGCAGGTTCGCCTCTTCGTCGCCCACGTTGTCGGTGTGGCCGATGACCCGCACCCGGACGAACTCGTACTCCTGCATCACGCCCACGGCCTTGTCGAGCACCGGCTTGGAGCTGCTGCGAATGGAGGCCTTGGAAAAGTCGAACTCGATGCCCTCGAGTACGCCCTCGAACTCCACGATCTCGGGCGGCAACTCGTCGGGGCAGCCGTCGGTGTCGTCGAGGCCGTTGAACACCTCGGGCTCGTCGATGCACTTGTCGATCGAGTCGAAGATGCGGTCGCCGTCGGTGTCCTTGTCGGGGCAACCGACCGGCGCCACACCGGGCACCTCGGGGCAGTCGTCCTCGGAGTCGCGGAACGTGTCGCCGTCGGTGTCGGGGCAGCCGTGCGGCTCGACCCCTGCAGCATCGGGGCACTCGTCGTCTTCGTTGAGGAAGCCGTCGCGGTCGCGGTCGGGATCGACGTACTGCTTGGGCGGCGGCAGCGGCTCGGGCTTCCTGCGCAGGAACGTGAACTCGACGCCCGCGAGGACTTGCAGGTGTGAAACACCCGAGTCTTGCCGAGCTTCAGCAGAGCTCACGATGTTGCGAACCTCGAGACGCGCACCGACCCAGCGGTTGAAGAACGCCTTCACACCGCCGCCGTAGTGAAACGCGGGGTCGATGTCGTTGCCGAGGATCAGGATGTGCGAACGCACTCCCATCGCACCACCACCCATCAAGAAGAAGGGCGTGACCGAGTGAAACGGAAGCTGTGCGACCACGTGGCCACGCACGCCGTAGACGAATGCGAAGTCGTTGGTGATGCTGCGAACGCGCGTGGGGTTGGCCGAGAACTCTGCCTCGACCCCGAGTACGCGCAGCGGGAAGAACCCCAGCCGCAGACCCACGTCGGGCGACGCTGCCCACAAGGGCTCTTGCGGTCGAGTCACCGGGTCATAGAGGTCGTGCTCGGGGTCGGCGAGAAACAGCCCGCCGTACACCCCGAGCGTCAGCATGTTGCGCTCGGGCCTCCAGCGCTTGATCCACGGCTGGTCGGTCCGCTTGTACCGGGTCTCTTCCAACTCGGCCCGCTCGGCGCTCTGCCGCTCCTCGAATGCGGCCTGGCCCTCGGGCCCGCTGAGGGTGGCCGAACCACCAGCCTCGGCCCCGGCTTCGGCCGCGGGCTCCTCGGCAGCGCGGGCGTCCCCAGCGAGTACGCTCAGCCCCAAACAGATGCCGACGGTGACGGAGGCACGCATCATCTCGCCTTCGGTTCTATCGCACCCACGGGGCGCGCGGTAGCCCCCGGCGCCCCTGCTACCCTTTCCGACGGTAGAAGATCGACATGGGTGTTTCGAAGCGATTGGTTTGCACTTGCCTGCTCTCGATGGGGCTTCTCGCCCCAGGTTGCGGGGACGACTCCAGTCCTGGAGGCAGCGGGAGCAGCACGGGCGAAGGCTCCAGCTCCACGGATCCTGGCAGCACGACGTCCGCCCCCACGACCTCCACCGACCCGTCGACGTCGTCCTCGACCGGCGCCGAGGAGAGCTCTACCGAGACGGGTGCCGCCGACACCACCGGCTCCCTCCCCGAGTCGGTCAGCCTCGGAGGGGTGGTGCACGACTTCATCGGCACCACGGGCATCGAGGGCCTGACGGTCGGCCTCGACATTCTCGACGACGGCATGGTCACGACCGACGCTGCGGGCATGTTCACCTTCGAGGGACTCGAACCGGACACGCCGGTCAACCTGATCTTCGAGCCTCGCCCGGATGGTACTCCGGCCTATGCGGGCGGGATCGTTCCCGAACGCGCTGGCACCATGGATCGCGACGACGTCGACGCCAGCGTCGTGCAACAGCCGTTCATCGAGAGCCAACTCGAGGGTCTCGCGCCCCAGGATCCCGAGCCCGCCGACCTCGACCAGGCGATCATCGTCGCCCGAGTGAACAACGCCGCGCTTGCGGGGGGCGGCTCCGTGACGCTGACGGTCGACCCCGAACCCGCGCCCGGGACCTACTACGCGCCCAGCGAGACGGGCGCGGCCGTCCTCAACTCCACCGAGATTGCCTTTGGCACCCTCCCTGCGGCGGTCTTCTTCAACGTCGCGGATACCGAGGCCGGTGACATCACGATCACTGCCGAGCACTCCACGGGTCTGTTGACCTGCGAGGTCATGCACCCGCACTGGATCACCCGCGGCGGCTACATCACCCAGGTGTCGGTCGTCTGCGAGTAGCGGCTACTCGTCGGGCATCTCGTTGCACAACTCGTGAAACTCCACGCAGACCGTGGGTTCCGGGTTGCTCATTTCCAAGAAGACGCACTGCAGGCACGGGTCGATGAGACCGCCACCATCGTCCCCGCCCTCGTCTCCACCGCTGCTGCTGCTGCTGCCGCCGTCCGTGTCGCCCTCGGACATGCACTCGTCCCGGCTCTCACACGCATCGGCAGCGCAGTTGCTCAGTCGCAGCAGGTGGTAGGTCTCGCGAACGGTGAGGTTCTCCTCGACACAGTCGAGCAGACAGCCCAAGTCCGGCTCCGGGCCGGGGTTGAGCGCGAGCTCGAACGCGCACTGCTGAATGCAGACCACGGCATCTCGGCAGGTGAAGTCGGGCTCCCCCGTCGTGCCGTCGGGGCCCCCAGTGCTGCTGGTGCCGTCCCCCGTGGTGGTGGTGGGATCGGGTTCTCCCGTCGTCGTGCCCGAACGCGGCGTGAACTTCTCGTCGGAGTCGAAGCACCCGCCGGCGACGAGCACCGTGAACAGGGCAACGTACGAACCGAAACGACGTGTCGTGGAAGCGGCCACCACGCGTCGACGGTAGCAGGGATTGCAGCCGAAGACGACTGAGGCAGATGTCCCCGGATAGCGCAAGCGGGCTTCGCTTGCCCAAGGCCACCAAAGCGGACCACTATGAGGGCACCGCCGTTGCCTGGCGGAGGTTCGATTGCATGTTCAGGTCTGCACGGTCCACCAAGCGCTCGCGCTCACTCTCGTCCGGCTCGGCCCCCATCGTGGCGGGGCTGGCCCTCGGCGCGATGGCCTCCTTCGTGGGATGTCGGGGCGAGGACCTCTCCTTCGACTGTGAAAACCAGGCGATGAACTTCCTTCGGACCGTCGACGCCGAGGACCGCGAGCTGCGCGACATCCCCGACAGCGGCCCCTACCCGGTGACGATGACGATCACCGAAGAGTCGCTCAACCGCCTCCTGGCGGGCGTCATCGACGAAGATGTGCCCTTCGCAGGCACCGTGCCATTCGGCGTCCTGCCCGAGGGACCGGGCGAAGCGGAGTTCCAGGCCGACGAGACCCCCGAGGTGATCATTCGCGACGTCGAAGGATGCCGCCGGTGCGTCATCCTCCGCGTCGGCTTCGGCGTGCGACTCGACCAAGAGGGCGATCCCCTGTCGTCAGGCTCCGGGTTTGCCGAGATCGCCGTGCCGCTCATCCTCGAGCAGAACGAAGACGAGGGCACCACCACCGTGCTCGCCAACTACGCCGAGGCGTTCATCGACAACTGGCAGCTGTCGGTCTACGGCTTCGACTCCGACAAGAACGAGATCCTCGCCGGCGCGCTCAAGCTGCTGATGACCGAGGAGATCCAGGAGAACTTCGAGCCCCTCGCGCTGTTCAGCCTCGGCTCGTGGAGCATCGGCAAGGGCAACGTGAAGCTGGCGGCCCGCAAGGTGCTCGTCCAAGGCGAGCAAGAGCGCCTGGTGCTGGGTCTCGCCACCAACCTGCCGCTGCCCGACGGCGCGGGATTGGACGTCGAAAAGCCGCTGCCCGAGGGGGTCGCGATCGGTGTGTCGATGGACCCCGTCCTGCTCGACACCATGGCGCGGCGCATGATGGAAGAGGGCGAGATCCCGACCCGCTACGACGAGGACGGCAACGAAGATGCCGACGGGATCTACGCCGTTTCGATCAACGAGATCGTCGCGGGCGGCACCGGCTCCAGCCTCAACACCGAGTTTCGGGTGTGGCGAACGGCCGAGGGCTACTGCGGCTTCGCCAACATCGGCATGCCCGTCAACATTCGCTTGTCCGACGACATGAAACGCGTCGAGGTCAACGCGGGTAGCGCCGTGCTGATCCCCGGCGAGAACGAAGGCGTCGGTGTGGCCGCCGAGGAAGAAGAGCGCCTCGTCGACGACAACCAGGACTTGGTCCAGACCTTCCGCGAGAGCCTCACCGAGCAGCTCGCCGAAACGCTCAACTACGAAGAGCTCGACGTCGAAGGCAGCCGCATTCTGTTCACCACCCAGGACGTCGTCGTCGATGCCGACGCGGTGAACACCCACCTCGACTTCATGATCTTCGACAAGCCCGAGGGCGAGTAGCGCGCCCGAGGCAACGTCCGTCCGGTCACGCCGTTGGTTCCGCGAGCGCCGCGGTTCGTGGCCCAAACGGGATCCCCTCCGACCGACGACCCGTCCTGGCCTGAAGCTGGCGCGCGGACGGGCCCTGCCGTACAAGGGGAACGAGCGATTGCGCGAGCGACCTCACCCACGCCGGGAAGGCCGCAACGAGGACTTCCAAGGTCCGAAATCGCTCCTAAACACCGCTCTAGAGTCATTTTCTGCTTTCGCGCCGCAGGCGCATCTCACTCCAACACCACAGATCCTGCCGCCCGTTGCCCGATTGTGGGCATCCCAGCCCGCAGGGTGAATCCAACGCGAGGGTGTGCTACCACGCCGCCCCGACCTCCACGGTTCTGGGCAGATAGCCCACCCACCGTGAGGCGCCGTCTTGGCGAGGAGGATGTCATGAAACGTACTGACCAAGAACGTATCGAACGCGAGCTCAAACGCCGAGAGAAGAAGTCGGCGGTCGAGTCTCGCCGCGTCAGCAACCGCGAGGACACGGAAGCGACGCCGGGTGGATACATCCAAGCTCTTCTCGAGCGACTGCACTACGACAAGACCACCATCTACAACGCCATGGGCGACGACGAAGTCCTCGAGCTCATGATGTCCATGAAAGAGGACCTTCCCGAGAAGCAGTGGGAGTCCGTACTTCGCTCGACCATCCGGAAGACGAAGGTGTCCGAAAAGGAGCTCGCGTTCACCGAGCTCAAGGAGACCCTGACCCAGGCCTGAGTCTCCACCGCGATGGGCCTCGCAAACACGAGGCCCCCGCAATCGAAGAAGGCGCCCGCCGGCCCCCGATACGCTCGGGACCGCGAGGCGCCTTCGGCATTTCCGGTGCCGACGTCTACTCGCCGTCGCTCGGGGCGCCCTCGTCCTCGGGCTGCGCACTCTCGTCGGGCGCCAACTCCGGGACCACATAGCCGATCAGCTCGTGCTGCCACATGGCAGCCGCCACACGGCACTGCTGCGCTGCGAGAGGGCCTCCCTCGGCCGAGGCATACCCGAGCACGATGCAGACCTGAGACACGCCTGCGGAGCCCTTCTCGAAGGCGTCACCGAAGGTTCGTTCGACCTGCCCTTGGGTACGGCCGGGGTAGCTCTGCAGCACGCGCGCCGACAGCTCCGGGATCGCCTCGAGCAGCTCTTCCTCGACACAGTCCGCGAGCAGCTCCTCCGCATCGATACGGGCTTGCAGCTGGGCATCGGCCGCAGCCTCCGGGATCTCCGAGCTCGCGTCGGGTCCGACGCCGCCCTCCTCCAAGGCGAGGGTGTACAGCTCGTAACACACGTCGTGTCGCGCTTCGGCGTGGGGCGGTGCAGCACGCCCACCTCCGAGATCCGCAAACACCTCGACCGCTTCGGCCAGGCGAAGCTCGGCCTCGGCGACACACCCCGCCTCGACCGCCGAGATCGATTTTTCGGTGGCGTGCTCATGTGCATCGAGCAGCGTGTCGCAGAACTTGGTGTGCTCGGAACGCCAGGCGTCGAACGCATCGCCCACGTCGTCGGCGAGCTCGGGCGCTGTGATCTGAAGCGTCGCGGCCAAGGCGGAACGAACACCGTCGTTCGCCGCGGAGATGCACTGAATCCGGTCTTGCTCGATTTCGGTGCGCTCCACGTAGCGCAACACGCTGGTGTGCTCGCGGTCACGCCGAGCCGCGCCTTCGCATGCGCCGACCGCCTCCAGGTGCTCCCGCTGAATCTCGGGGTCCAGTTCGGCGCCCTGCGCATCGTCGGCCTTGCCACCCACCCCTGCGCCAGGCTCTGCGCGCCCCTGTTCCTGCTCGTCGCAAGCGGCGAGAGAGAGTCCAACGAGAAGTGCAGCAGCGAGACGAAGCGAGGTCATGGCGGTGTAGCCCGATGTAGGCAAACAGGTGTGCAGAGAGTGAACCGCAAAGCGCGACCTGTCGAGCCCGATACGGCAGAGCATCGCGCACGCCCGTGTGCGCCGCTCTACAGCCCTGAACGCGCCAAGCAGGCGCAAAACGCGCCTATTCTTGGGGCTCGGGCACGGCGTACGGCGACGGACCGCGAAAGTGCTCGTCGATCGGCGCTCCACTGCGGATCGATGGAAAGGCTCGCTGCTCGCAGTCGGTGCGCTCGCAGAGCCTGCACGTGACGCCGATCGGCAACGCGCTGCCCACCGTGTCCACATCGACGCCGTCCGAGTAGATCATTTCACGGGCGTGCTCGATACGGCAGCCCAGGCCGATCGCCTGGATCGTGCGGGGCACATGGTGATCGCCGTGGGCTCGCAACACGGTCCGCGCGACGCAGAAGAACACCTGGCCATCGGGCATCACCGAGGTCTGCACACGAATGGCCCCTGGGGACAGGAACGCGCGGAAGACGTTCCAACGCGGGCACGCTCCCGCAAAACGAGCGAAACGAATCCCCGACGCCGAGAACCGCTTCGAGATGTTGCCCGCCAGGTCGACCCGAATCATGTGGAACGGAATGCCTTCGTCCGAGGGGCGCCGCAGCGACGTGAGGCGATGGCACACCTGCTCGAAGCTGGCCCCGAAGCGCTGCCCCAACAACTCGATGTCGTAGCGCTCGCGAACGGCGGCCCGGCGCATCGCTGCGTACGGCATCTGCACCGCGGAGGCGAAGTAGTTGGCCAGCACCACGCGGGCCAGCCGAATGCCGCCCTCGCTGGCGAGGACCGGATGGCGGGCGAGGTCCGAGAGCAGCGCGTCGTGTTCGATCAACGCGTATTGGGCCGCGATCTGAAACGTGCGCGTCGAGTCCGGCAGAACCTCCGCGAGATGCAGCCGCTTGGTGCTGGCATCGTAGCGGCGCAGCGTCAGCGGTCGCTTGCGTGTCCCCTCCAGCTCGACTTCGACGCCCAACCGCGTGCGCATGTGCTCGACCAGGCGCGGCTCGAGCACCCTACGTGACCGCGTCACCGCCACGTCGTCATCCACGGGCAAGTCCAAGGCCTTGCGCAGCGCGTCCGCCTTGCGCTCGAGGAGGTCGAAGTAGTTGCACTCGCGCTGAATGAAGTCGCTGACCTCTTCGGTGGCGAGCGCCGTGGACATCGGGCCCACCTCTTGATGTCCGTCGTAGATCCGCGAGGCCAGTGAGTCGGCCGACCGACTCGCCTCCTGGTACGCACGGAAGAGCTTGACGAGGCGACGCGCAAGCTGAGGGGACGCGTCGACCAGACCCTGCAGCTCGGCCTGCGTCGGCGGCCCCTCCCCGAAGACCGGGTCCGTGAGTACCTCCGCCAGATCCGGCAGCAACGCGTCCTCGGCATCGAACGCCGCGAGCTCGACCTCGAACTCCTTGGCGAGCCGGAGCAGCAACGATGCCGTCAGCGACCGCTGCTGATGCTCGATCAGGTTCAGGTAGCTCGCAGAGATGCCCAATCGGCGCGCGAGCTCGACCTGCGTCAGCCCTCGCGACTTGCGCATTTCTCGGACTCTCGCCCCGAGTTTGGTCGCGTCTCCAGCCACGCAGATTCGCTTTTACACGTTTTACACCGTTGACGCACACGTGAAATCGACGCGATATGCCGGCCTAGACTGCAAAACATTCGCCTTGACGAGAAGGCACTTCTGTAAAACATTACACGCGGACGACACGGAAAGCGCGCAGGCGTGTGATGCGCCAGCCGCGGAGACAGCCATGACGCACGCCGCAGGATTGACGATCGCCGCCCCCAGCGTGGACCACGCATCCATCCTCACCCCGGACGCTCTCGCCTTCGTCGAGACGCTCGTCCGGACGTTCCGACCTCGTGTGGCCGAGCTGCTCGAGCAGCGCAAGGCCGTGCAGGCCGAGTACGACGCTGGAGCTCTCCCGCAGTTCCTGCCCGAGACCGCGTCCGTACGCGAAGGAGACTGGACCGTCGCCCCGATCCCCGAGGATCTCAAGGACCGCCGTGTCGAGATCACCGGGCCCGTCGATCCGAAGATGATCATCAACGCCCTCAACTCGGGCGCGAACATGTTCATGGCCGACTTCGAGGACTCGAACGCCCCGACCTGGGACAACCAGATGGGCGGTCAACGGGCTCTGTACGACGCCGTCCGTCGCACCCTGACCTTCGAGGACAAGGCGAGGGGCAAGCAATACGCGCTCGCCGACTCCGGGCTGGCGACGCTCCTGGTCCGCCCACGAGGCTGGCACCTCCCCGAGCGACACATTCTCGTCGACGGCGAACCCGCGACAGGCGGCCTCGTCGACTTCGGCCTGTTCTTCTTTCACAACGCCAAAGAACTGCTCGCCCGCGGCTCGGGGCCCTACTTCTACCTGCCCAAGTTGCAGAGCCACCTCGAGGCGCGCCTTTGGAACGACGTGTTCGTGCACGCCCAAGATGCGCTCGGCGTCCCGCAGGGCAGCATTCGCGCCACCGTGCTCATCGAGACGCTCCCCGCCGCGTTCGAGATGGACGAGATCCTCTACGAGCTGCGCGACCACTCGGCCGGCCTCAACTGCGGACGCTGGGACTACATTTTCTCGTACATCAAGACCCTGAGAAACCACGCCGAGTACGTGCTGCCCGACCGCGGGGAAGTCGGCATGACGCAGCCGTTCATGGCCGCGTACTCCAACCTCGTCATCAAGACCTGCCACCGCCGGGGCATTCACGCGATGGGAGGCATGGCCGCCCAGATCCCGATCAAGAACGACGCCGACGCCAACGCGGCGGCGCTGGCCAAGGTCGAGGCCGACAAGCTCCGCGAGGTGCAAAACGGCCACGACGGGACTTGGGTCGCCCACCCTGCCCTCATTGCGGTCGCGAAGAACGTGTTCGACGAACACATGCCCGCGCGCAACCAGATCGACAAGGCGCGTGACGACGTGCAGGCCGACGCTGCAGCGCTGGTCGCCGCGCCCAAGGGCAACCGTACCGAAGCCGGTCTGCGACTCAACGTTCGGGTCGGGATTCAGTACCTCGAGGCGTGGCTGCGCGGAAACGGCTGCGTGCCCCTGTACAACCTCATGGAAGACGCGGCCACGGCCGAGATCTCCCGAGCCCAGGTGTGGCAGTGGATCAAACACGGGGTCGACGTGGGCGGAGCACCCGTGACCGCCGAGCGCTTGGCCGCGGTCATCGACGACGAAATGAAGACGATTCGCGCCGAGGTCGGTGACGCCCGGTTCACCGAAGGCAAGTTCGACCTGGCACGCCAGCTATTCGAGTCGATCTCGACCGCCGACACCCTCGAAGACTTTCTCACCTTGCCCGCCTACGACCACATCACGACGCAGGCCTGAACTTGAACCTTTCGAGCCACGACAGGAACGACACGATGTCCATCACCCCCAAGACCACCTCCGCCCTCAACTTCGACGACGCGCGCTGGAAGGGCATCGAGCGGCCCTACACCGCCGACGACGTGCAGCGCCTTCGCGGCTCGGTCACGGTCGAGCACACCCTCGCCCGTCTGGGTGCCGAGCGACTGTGGGAGCTGCTGCACTCGGAGGACTACGTCAACAGCCTCGGTGCACTCTCGGGCGGGCAGGCGGTCCAGCAGGTTCGCGCCGGTCTCAAGGCGATCTACATGAGCGGATGGCAGGTCGCCGCCGACGCCAACCAAGCCGGCCAGACCTACCCCGACCAGAGCCTCTACCCGTCCCACTCGGTGCCGGAGTTGGTCAAGCGCATCAACAAGGCGCTGGTCCGCGCCGACCAGATCGAGCGTGCCGAGGGCAAGACCAGCACCCACTGGTTCGCGCCGATCGTGGCCGACGCCGAAGCCGGTTTCGGCGGACCGCTCAACGCCTTCGAGCTGATGAAGTGGATGATCGAAGCCGGTGCCGCGGGCGTGCACTACGAGGACCAGCTCAGCTCCGAGAAGAAGTGCGGCCACCTCGGCGGCAAGGTGCTCGTCCCGGTGCAGCAGTTCGTCAAGACGCTCGTGTCGGCTCGCCTGGCCGCCGACGTCTGCGGCGTGCCCACGCTGGTCATCGCCCGCACCGATGCCGACAGCGCGCGACTGCTCACCTCCGACGTCGACGACCGCGACAAGGAGTTCTGCACGGGTGAGCGCACGCCCGAGGGCTTCTTCCGCATCAAGGGCGGCCTCGACCAGGCCATCGCCCGCGGCAAGGTCTACGCCAAGTACGCCGACCTCGTGTGGTGCGAAACGTCCACGCCCGACCTGGCCGATGCCAAGAAGTTCGCCGAGGCGATCCGCTCCGAGCATCCCGACAAGATGCTCGCCTACAACTGCTCGCCCTCGTTCAACTGGCGCAAGAACCTCGACGACGCGACGATCGCCAAGTTCCAGCGCGAGCTCGGTGCGATGGGCTACAAGTTCCAGTTCGTCACGCTCGCCGGCTTCCACCAGCTGAACTACGGCATGTTCGAGCTCGCGCGCGGCTACAAAGAGGGCGGCATGTCGGCCTACGCCAAGCTGCAAGACGCCGAGTTCGCCTCCGAAGTCGACGGCTACACCGCGACCCGCCACCAACGCGAGGTGGGCACCGGATACTTCGACGCCGTCTCCACGATCCTGAGCAGCGGCCAGAGCTCCACGCTCGCAATGGAGCACTCCACGGAGACCGCCCAGTTCAAGAAGTAGCGCGAGAAGTAGGCACCCAGCCCACATCGCAACTCCACGAAGGGGTGGCTCGCATCCGCGGCCGCCCCTTCGGCGCGTCTTTGCTGGAATCTCCCGGCCATCTCGTGCGTCACTAAGAGCCCATGCGCCGCTCGCCCTCGTCGTCCGGTCCCTGGTCTGCGCTCGAACGTGCAGACTTTGCGATGCGGATGGCGGGCCTGTCCGCGTCTCGACTCGTTCGCTGGGTCACATCCCCCCAGCACTACCCGGCGCCGAGACGCGTCGCCGCTGACGAGACACCACACCCGGTGGTGAACGTGACGATTCCGCGACGGGCCTCCTCGTTCGGACCGAAGCTCGAACAGGGCCGCTGGCACAACCTCGGACTGGCCGCCACCGCGTTGCAGGGCGTCGGGTTCACGCCTGACCATCCCTTTTCCTTCTGGCGCACGGTCGGTCGACTCACCGAGGGCCGCGGCTACGTCGAAGGCGCGCACTTCGAGGGTGGGTGCATCGTGCCCGCGGTCGGCGGGGGCATTTGCTCACTCAGCGACGCGTTGTTCGACCTCGCGTTGCGAGCGAACTGCACCATCCTCGAGCGACACGGTCACACCCTCACCGTCGACCGCGGTCCGGGCACCCCACGCCGCAAACGCGTCGACGCAACGGTGAAGTGGCCCTACGTCGACCTTCGCTTCGCGCCCGCCGAGGGCACACTCCGCCTGTCGAGCCGACTGAACGCCGACGGCCTCACCCTCAGTCTCCACAGCGACCAGCCCAGACCCACCGCCAGCGTCGAAGTCTCGGAGCCGCACATCACCGACGAAGACGGTCAGCGCTTCGCCCACACCACCATCGTCCGCCGCGGACCCGCCCACGCCCCCGGCATCGTGACGATCGGCCGCGACCGCAAGAAGCTCATCGTCGCCCCGACCCGCAACTGCGACACCTGCAAGGAGTACGGCTGTGGCCGCTACCGCGGCCAAGAGTAGTGCGACCGCCATCCTCGTGATCGCCCCCGAGCCGAGCGAGTGGCTTGGGCCGGTTCTGCGGGCGTGCGGGTCTCGAGCGGCGGTTCGAGTGTTTGCGCCGTGGGCACTGCCCTCATCCATCGCTGCGTTGGGGCGCCGGGTCGGGTTCGTTCGGCGGCGAGACGGGCGGGGGCTTCCGGGAGCGCGGGGGCGAGTGTGGTTCACGGCGGCGGAGTTGCTCGGCCGGGCGTGGGCGCGCGGCAAGACGGCGCCGACGTTGGCGAACCGAGTGCGCATGCGCGCGGTGGTGGATCGACTCGCTGCGCTCGAGGTGGCCCGGGGCCCGGCACCGGCGGTCGTCCTCGCACCGACGCTTGGTGCACGGCATACGTTCGCGGCAGCATCGAAGCGTGGGGCGGCGTGCCTGCTTCTGGAGGACATGCCGGACTTCGATCAGCTGGTCGATGGGCTCGATGCGCTGGCGCGCGCACAACCCCAGGCGCGGTTCCTTCGCAACCACCGCCCAGCGGCGCGCGCCCATGCTCGGCAGCGTGCGGAGCGGTGGCAGGCGGACGCTGTGGCGGTTCGTGGCCATGCGGGGTGGTGCAGGATCGGGGCGAGCAAGCCTCGGGTGGGCATCCCGTTCGAGGCTGGCCCCCTGCCCCATCACGGAGGCGACGTGGTGTGTTTCGCAGGTCCGCCGCTGGCCCGCGCGGGCTCGACGATGCTTCCCGCGTTGCTCGACGCAATGCCGGAGCTGAAGCTGCGCGTGTTGCCAGGCCCGTGTAGCGAACCGCCATCGCTGCTCGAGCATCCACGGGTGCAGGTCGGCCGAGGGCTGGATGGGGCGTGTGCGGTGCTCGCCCCGGGACCGCTCGAATCACACCCGGCATCGGTTGTGGACGCGTTGCGGCGGGGCGTGCCCGTGGTCGGGACGAAGGCATCGACCGGGCAGCTCGACCCGAGCTCCGTCCTCACGGCGGAGGCCGACGACATTCCAGCCATGGTGTCGGCGCTGCGTCGGGCTGTCCGCGGAGAAGCGCCGCCCCCTATCGCGTGGCACGCCGACACGTCCCTCGCAGCGTGGATCGCCGATCAGTACTCGGCGACGTCCAGCGTCACGGCGTGAACGACTTCGCCCTGATGGCCGTCCGAGCGAGTGAGACGGACGACCAACTGGACCGAGAGCGCATCGAGAGACTCCAAGCTGATCGAGTCGTCGAACGGCACGGGCAGCGCCCGGACCTTGAGCTGGCCGTGCATGACACACTCGAGCGGCAATCCCCCGCCCGTGTAACTCACCTGCGCGACACGCTCGCCACCGCCGCGCACGGCCTGGACCTCGAGCGTCTCGACGGTGTCCAGCCCCACGCCATACAGATCCACGTCGAGCTCGGTGGCGATGCCTCCCTGGGGTGGAATGAACACGGGCAGGGCATCGCCGTCCTGCAGCGGCGTCTCGGCGAAGCGATAGAAGGCGTCGACCTCGACGTCCCCGCCCGGGTTGCCCTCACACAGCGCAGGACCCGGGTCGGCGCATGCGACGAGGCCGCAGCACACGCCAGCGAATGCGAGCCATCGCACCATGGACGCACCATACCAACGGGGTAGACTCCGCGGATGGCCACCACCCCACTGCGCGGCAACGTGTCCGCGGCCGTGTTGGCGCGCGAGGTCGTCGATGTCCTCGAAGGTCGGCGCCAACGCGCGGCCGTGGCCACCGTGACCGGACGCAGCGGGTCCGCCCCGCAGCGCGTGGGCGCCAAGCTCCTGCTGCACGAGGACGGCACCCTGGTGGGAACGGTCGGTGGCGGGGCGATCGAAGCCCAGGTGGTCGCCGCCTGCCAGACCGCGATTCGAGAAGGGCGCTCCTGCCAGGTGCAAGCCCACCTCGTCCGCGACCTGGCCATGTGTTGTGGCGGCGCAATGGAGGTGTTCGTGGAGTACTTGCAGCCCCAACCCCGACTGATCGTGATCGGAGCCGGCCACGTCGCGCAGGCTCTGGCGCCCCTGGCCGTCTCCGCCGACTTCCGCCTCACGGTCTTGGACGAGCGCGAACCGCTGCTGGAACACCCAGCGTTCGCGGGCATGCAGACCGGGGCCTACGACGTCGACGAGCTGGACGTCGCCCTGCCCGACCTCGACGCGCGTGACTACGTGCTGATCATGACGCACGACCACGCGCGAGACGAACGTGCCCTGGCCCACCTGCTGCGCCGACCCCACCGATACCTCGGCATGATCGGCTCGCGACGCAAAGTGCACGCGGTCCTGCGGCGCGTGCTCGAACGAGAGGCTCGCATGGGACGTCCGCAGCCGGACCTCTCGCGGGTCCGCGCACCGATCGGCCTCGCGCTCGGTGGCCGCACGCCGGCCGAGATCGCCGTCAGCGTGGTCGCGGAACTCATCGCCGACCGCCACGCAGGCAGCGGCGCCCCCATGAGCGTCGTCGCCGAGCTGGACCCCAGTTCCGCGGCGGCCGACAACGCCTAAGGGCCCGCGACCGCTACAGCCCGAGGAGTTCGCGAAACGTGCGGCCGTTGGGGTCGACCCGCCCGTCGGCGCGCCGCATGAATGCGCGCTGAAACTCTCGAATCGCGGCGATCGTCTTGCGCCCGATCACCCCGTCGATGGGACCGGGGTCGACCCCCTGGTCTCGAAGCAAGGTCTGCACGAGCCGCACGTCGTCGGGGAGGTTGCGGCCTCGGCTGCCCACCGAGCCCTCGAGTCGTGGCCCTGTCGGCACGTCGTCCACGCGCCAGAGCATAACCTTCGCCGCGACGTCGAAGTAGGCGGCATGACGGCAGCGGTCGCGGTTCCACAGGTCGACGTGGCCCGTCGCGTCGCTCCAGACGTCGACGTCGAACACCACGACTCCGCGCAGTCCGAAGAACGCCCCGGGGATCGCCCCGCCGGTGCCTCCGGGATAGGTGTGGGCGACGTCGGGCTCCCCGTACGTGTCCTTGAGGTAGCGACGGAACTCGTGCACGCGAAGCGCGTAGTGTTTGCCGTCACCACCGCGAACGGTCGCCATGCCGTCGTTGCGATCACCGGGGATCGGGTTGCCCGATGCGTTGAACGAACGGCTCACCCGCACGACACACGTGTTGCGGATCCAATCGCGATCGACTGCCCCACCGATCGCCGCTTTGGCAGCCGCGGCGGTGCCCCCCGGGTTGGGGTAGGCATCCCACATGTCATCGAAGTTCCGCAGCCCAGGCATGTGCTCGATTGGCTCCAAAGAAGGAAGCAAGGGCAGTCTGGGGTCGCCCCCCCGGGTTGTAAAGCGGGCGAGCTGTACAACATGAAGAACGGCCGTCCGGCTGGGCTGTGGCGGGCGCCACAGAGGTCGGATTGAACGCCCCAACCGGCCACCGTAGTGTCTGGGCATGCGTACACACGCACTTCGAAGGTGGGGACTCTCGGCGCTTGCAGCCCTTGGCGTGGCCCTGGCCAGCTCAGACGCGGCCGCTGCCGAGCCGACCAACACGGGCAAGCGGTTCCGGTTTCACGGGGAGCTCGACGTGTTGTCGTTTTCGCACTTCAACCCCGATGGCGACGGCGACAACACGAACTTGATCGGGTTCGGATTCGGCAAGACCACTGGGGTGGATTCGTTCCTCGCCGTTCCCTCGTGGTCGCTCGGCTTCGGCTACGTGTTTCTCGATGGCAACGCCATCGTCGGCGGACGCTTCGTGTTCGACCTGATCGCGAACAACGACGAAGCCGACGAGGCCGGCGAACTCGTGGACCGCAGGACGACTGTGGTGAGCGGGCAGTTTGTCCCCTACTTCCGCTACTTGTTCCGGCCCGCAAAGCGTGTCCGGCCTTTCATCGAGGGTCGCTTTGGGCTCGGCGGCAGCGCCGCGACAACCACGATCGAAACAAATCCGGAACGGACCGACTCGGGGAGCACGATCTACCCCATCGTCGGGTTCGGCGGCGGCGCGCACATTTTCATCATCGACGCGTTCTCGATCGACGCGGGGTTGACGTTCGACTACCTCGCGCCGCACTCCAAGGCCAGAACCGAAGCGGGCGATACAGTCAACGAAAGCGACTACGAGAAAGACGGCGACTTCATCAACATCGCAGCCCAGGCGGGCTTCTCGGTCTGGTTCTGAGCCCGCGCGTCTCCCGGCCCGACCCCGGGGCCGGGACTGCTATGGTGCGCGCGATGTTTCGACCGCTCGCCGCCGCCGCGCTGCTGTGCTCGCTCAACCTGCTCGCATGCGGGGACGACTCGTCCGCGAACGACAAAACAGGCAGCGGAGGCTCCTCCTCCGACACCCAGACCTCGGCGGACGACAGCGGCAGCAGCACTGGCGCCCCAACAACCACGGATCCCACGTCGGCCGAAAGCGGAGGCCTCCCGCTCGACTGCGTTGGCCAGCAGGGTGAAGGCCCTTGCATGATCGAGACCGTCGTCATGCTGCCCTCGCCCGAGGTTGCCTACGGCGACTTCGATGGCGATGGTGACGTCGACGTGTTGGCCCGCAGCGAGGAGACCGGAGTCGACGGCGCTGACGAGGTGCTCCTGTTCGCCAACGATGGGGGCGACTTCGGCGAAGGCACTGCGCTCAGCTTCGGCACCGACCCGGCCGCCAACGGCCTCTTCGTCGCCTTGTCACGCCCACGCCCCATGGGTGCTCCTGCCGCCGCGGTCCGAAGCGCGTTCCTGCAGGGGACCTACGGCGCTCTCGGAGACATTCAAGTCGACGCGTGGTGGGTGCAAGACGGCGCCCTCGAGCGCTTCTACGACCCCACGCCCACGCCGCCAGCAGGGCCTTGGTTTGGCGACTTCGATGGTGATGGCTCGGCCGACCTCGCGTTCGCACCCGACGACACCGACCTCGCCGCACTCGAGCTGCACGCGTGCACCGGCGCCAGCTGTGGCGACGCGAGCGATGCTGCCGCCACGGGAGCCCCCGGCGGGCCGTGGACGATCCTCGGCACCGACACCACGGGCGACGGCCTCGACGAGCTGCTCGTCGTGCGGCGCGAGGGCGAGTCCCTGGAGGTCGTCGTGCTCACCAACGACGGCACCGACTTCGCCGCCACGTCCACGCTCGCCCTCGGCACCGACCTCGCCCCCGCGTCGGCACGCTTGGCCGACGTCGACGCCGATGGTCGCAACGACCTCGTCCTCACGAGCACCGGGGAGCCCACGTCGAACAGCTACGGCTCGACGCTCAGCGTGTTCACCCAAGACGGCAACGGCGGCCTTCAGGTCGGGCCGGTCATCGAAGCGGGCGACCGCATCACCGGATACGCGTTTGCCGACTTCGACGCAGACGGCACGCCCGACATCGGGCTGCGGCGGACCGACTTGGCGGTCATCAACGTGGGACTCGGCCCGGCGTTCGACAGCGGGGTCTCCTACGATCTCAGCGCCGAGCCAACCGGCATCGAAGGTCAGGCGATTCCAAGCTGGGAGACCGACATCCTCGACCTCGACGGCGATGGAGACTTGGACGTGCTCACCGTGACCGCCCAAGAGGGCCAAGAAGCCTACGCGCTGAACGTGCTCATCGCCCACTGAGTTCGAGGTCGTCGAGGCACAGCGGAACCTCGACCCCCTGCAGTGGGCCGCACGCACAGTCGGGCGTCTGCGCGTTGCACAGGCGCGCACAGGCGGAGCCTCCATCGGCCCGGCGAATGCACAAGCCGCCATCACAGGCATCGGGGCTCTCACACGGTGCCCCTGGAGGCGCCGGGCCATCCAGGCGGCACTGCCACCGTTTCCCGCCATCGACGGTGTACGGCGAACACGTCATGCCGTCGGGGCAATCGCCCTCGGCCGGGCGACAGGAACACGGCTCGAACACACAGCCGTACCAGCCCCGGCGCAGGGCCAGGCCCTGTCGAATCACGGCCGCCTGCTCCGCCGTGAACCCCTCGCGACAGGTCGGGTAGTACGCCATCACGTTGGACGCGTCGGGGGACTCCCGCCCCTCACACACCAACCCGCAGGTCTCGTCGACGCGGCACCCGAGCGGACCGGGGTCGAGCGGCGTATCGCAGATCCCATCCCCTTCCACGTCGCAGGACTCGGCGCAGGGGTTGCCCTCGTCGTCGAGCTCCGCCACCGCATCGACCGTCGGGGCGTGGGTGTGGCACAGACCGAGGTAATGCCCGAGTTCGTGGGCGACGGTGCTCGGCCAACGCTGCTTGGCGATGATCACCCCCCCGACCAACGGCTGACGCCCTTGCACCCTACGCACGCCCCCACAGATCCCGTTGGGCGGCGTTGCGAGACCGGGGCGCGGGACCTCGTCCACGAGCAGCTCCCGCGTGAACACGACCGGGATGTAGAACGCGTCCCGCTTGCGAACGTGGGCGCTTCCCGTCAGCACCGCCTGCAGCTCGGTGTCGTCGATCTCGAGCCAATGCTCCGCGTCGAGGTAGACCGTGTCCGACCACCGAAAGGTCAGACCAAGCTCGTCGTCACGGGCATAGAACGCGTTGATCTGCTCGAGCTCTGCCTCGAGGTCTGCATCGGTGTAATCGGTGTTGCCGGCCGCATCCGCGACCACCACCGCAACCAAGTCGACCACGCCACACGACACGCCTTCATCGACGAAGCCGTCACCATCATCATCACGGCCGTTGCAGAGTTCCTCCGCCTGCGGGTCGGGCTCACATCCGCACGCCGAGCACCCTTCGCGCTGGGGCGCTGCGCCTGGCCGAACACAAGCGTCCACCCGGCCGCCGCGCATCGGCAGACACGTCGCCCCCACGCTGTCGCAGTCGAGCCGCTGCTCGAGCCCGTCCACGCACGACACCAACGTCCCACCGTCGCAACGCGGCGGAGTCCCGAGCAAACACGGCGTGCCCTCCGACGTTCGGCACGCCGGCCCTTCTTCGGTGAGCACACACTGACGGCCATCGCCTTCGCAGTCGCGTCGGTAGACCCGACCCGCCGCGCAGCCGACGGCGACACCGTCTTCGCACCGGCCGGCACCGATGCCGATGCACGCCAGATCCGGCCCCACGCACACCCCGTCCTCGCACAGCGCCGGACCGCACTCCTCGGCCTTCTCGTGGGGGTTGCCGCAGCTGTCGATCCACCACGCGTCACCACGAATGCAGATCGTGTCCTCCTGTGGCTCGCAACCCGGTCCGGGTCGCTCGCCTTTCGAGGGCAGCGTGCGTGGAGCCCAGCCCGACTGCTTGGCGGGCGGCGTCGCAGCGGGCTCCTGCTCTGCGGAAGCAGACGACGGCTCACGCCGCACCGGCCCGTCCCACGCCAGGATCCACGCCCCGATCACCGCAGCCGTTGCCAGCAGCAGGTACAGCCACGTGGGCGGGCCCTTGGAGGACACCCGGTGGGCCTACCACCACGCGCTGAGGTCGGTCAAAGCCAGCCCCTCAGCGACCCACGTCACCGACCGAGCACGATCGGATAGATGACGCCAAGGCGCTCCTTGCGAAACCGTGGGAACCGAGCCTTGGCAAGCACTCCGGCGACACACACCCCGAGAGGTTCGATCACCCATGGGTCCAGCGCCACGGCCGACGTCACCCGTCCCGTCTTTCCCGCGACGGACATCTTCACCTTCACGGTGGTTCCCGGCGGGGCAGCGTGCTGCTCACCGCACGCCTGCGCGGCGGGCTTCAAGGGCGCGATCCCCTTGCGGATGTCGTCCGACGTGAGGACCGCTGGCAATTCCCCACTCGCCCGTTCGCAAGCCGCCGGATCGAGAACGCACTCGACCTTCACGGACTCCTCGGGCCCCCCGCGGTCGACGGCGACGTTGGCTTCGCCACACCCAGTCGGATCGAGAATGCAGTCGACAGATCGGCGTGCTTTCGGGCGTCGCGGTCGTCGCCGGGCTCGTGGCTTCACGCGGCGGTCCTCGCTCGGCTCGAGCTTGGTCTCCGGCCCCGGCTCCACCGCGGGGTCGGGGGGAGGCGTGCGATCGACGGATGGCTCGGCCGCCCCGGGCCGCCGCCGGGTCATCGACTCGACGGGAGCGGCAGCACGCACCTCTGCAGAGCTCTCCATGTCTGGCGGCCCCGCTGAAGGATCTCTCCCAATGACCCAGACCAACCCCAATGCTGCCAGAGCCGCCCCCACGGGCAGGACCCGTGCCCACGTTCGCTCCGGGCCGCGGCGCCCCTCGGGAGTCTGCACGGAAAGCCGTAGCGCCTCGCCGTCGTAGCGAAGCGGGGCCAAGGTGCGCTCGATGGCCTCGAGTTCGGGATCCACACCGACCCCATTCCACAAGTAGTCGTCATTCATCGGTCATCACTCCCAGCGCCTCGCGAAGCCGTTTCATGCCCCGACTCAGGTTCACGCGAACCGATCCGGGGGTCAGGCCGGTCCGAGCGGCGATCTCGGGCCCAGTCAGACCCTCGACCAGGCGAAGCACCAACGGCTCTCGGTAGGCTTCCGGCAGGGCACGAATCGCCTCCAGCACACGCCTCGCATCCGCGACATGAGGCGCGAGCGCGTACGGTGCACGGCCCACTTCCGGGCACTCGCGCCCCGACCTCCGCAGGTGGTCCGCCGCAGCGTTGCGCGCGAGCGTACAGAGCCAACCCGGGAATGCGGCCGGATCACGCAGCGAACTCAGGCGCTGCAGCGCGGTCGCGAAGACCTCTTGCAGCAGATCGGAAACGTCGAAGGTACGGACCCGGCTCAACAGGAGCCCATGCACGACGGGCGCCATCTGTGCGTAGAGAACACCGAAAGCCTCCCGGTCCCCGGCCTGCGCGGCCTCCACCCAGACGCGCAGGCTCGAGTCGTCTCCCGGCAGGCTCTCCACTCTCACGCCCCCAAAGACGTACGCGAGCGCGAAGCGTTAGCCGGATTTCTTGGCGTGGTAGTCGATCGCATCGAGGAACTCGGGGGGATAGGCGCGGCGGCGGGCGATCTTTCGGTAGAAGATCGTGCCGTCGGGGTCGAGCAAATACACGGCGTGCAACGAGAGGTCGCCGACGTCGGTGTTTTCGAGGCCCCAGGCGCGAATGACCTTCAAGGTGGGGTCGCATGCGACGGGGAAGGTGAAGCCTTTCTTTTCGACCCACGGCAGCGAGACCTCGGGAGGGTCGACGCTGAGGGCGACCACGGTGACACCGCGGGCGTCGAACTCGGACATGGCACTTTGCAGCTCACCGAGCTGCGTGTTGCAGGCGGGTCACCAGTGGCCGCGGTAGAACATCACCAGCACTGGGCCGGCTTTGCGCGCCTGGGCCAGGTCGAACGAGCCTCCGTCGGCGAGCGGAAGCGTGAAGTCGGCTGCGACGTCGCCGATCTCGGGGGCGTCGGGGGCAGCTCCGTAGGCGCCGTAGGCATTGAGGGTGATGTCGACCGGCGCCGGGCTGCTGGAGCTGGGTTTGTAGCGCGGCGCATCGGAGTCGCCCGAGGGCGCAGGCGGCGTCGCTGTGGAGGGAGATGCGGGCGCCGGGTCCGTTGCACAGCCGGAGGCCAGCAGGAGGGCCACAAAGGTTCGTCGTGAGAGCATGCGGTCGGGGCTTCCTTCGAGGGTATCGGGTCAACGCCAGTGCGCCCGATCCGTTTCATGAACTCTCCCGTACCCCACAGGCGCGAGGTGGCCGCTCGGTCCGTCCGTTGGGCTGCACCTCTCCTGCGGTTCGCACTGGCCGCAGGAGCCGCTGTCGGCGGCCACTTCGCGCTCTTAGGGCCCGCGCAGCAGTCGTTGGCACGTTTGGGTGCCGAGTTGCGCTACGAGGGCAAGGCGCGAAGAGGGCGCGTAGTGGGCCTACGCAACCGATGAGGAACACAGCCAGCGTGGGTCAGTGCGGTGCCCAAACGTGTCAACGACTGCTGCGCGGGCCCTTTGGCCCGCGAACCTTTCGAGCCGGTCGCGTGTCGATGTAGGTGCGACCATGCCGACGCTCGTCCGATCTCTCGCCGTGACCGCCTTGCTCGCCGCCGTCGTTGCGTGTGCGGACGAACCGACGGCCCCCGCTGCGCAGCCGCCCGTGCAGACCCCCGCCCCGCCGGGGTTCGAGTTGCCCGAGGACTTCGACGACAAGGTCACGACCTACATGGACGGCTGGGGCGAGCAGTGGCCGACGTTCAAGGTGCATGGCACGACGGCCGTGTTTGCGGATGGCGAGGCCGTGTTCTCCCATGCATGGGGCCTGCGGGACCTCGCCGAGCAGACCCCACACACGCCAGACGACAAGTTCGAGGTGGGCACGCTCTCGGTGCACCTCACCCAAGCCACCACGATGGCGTTGGTCCGCGACGGCAAACTCGCCCTCGACGACCCCGCCGCCAAACACCTCGAGCTGCCCCTGCCACGCTCGATCACCATCGAGCATCTGCTGACCATGACCAGCGGTCTGCCGAGCTTCGTGGAGACCCTGTTGTTCGAACGGGTCTACAAACGCCGTCCGACCAGCAACGCCGCACTCGTGGCATCGTTCGCCAGCGACCCCCTGGAGTTCGACCCGGGCTCGGACTTCGCCCCGAGCCTGTCCAACGCCGCCGTCTTGGGCTTGGTCATCGAGAATGCGACGGGCAAGGACTACCCGGACGCGGTGCGGGAGCACCTTCTCGAGCCCCTGGGCATGCACGACACGCACTACGGCCGAGTCCAGGGCGCTTCGATCGGGCTGCAGTTCAACGAGGCGGAGTACCTCGACCCCGTCGTCGAGGCCGACCCCGCATCACTCGGTGCTGCCGGAGGCTGGACCTCGACCGCCGCCGATCTCGGCCGCCTGTACGCATCGATGCTCGGCGACCACTACGGGCAACGTTTGGCGCTGAGGATCTGGGGCAACAACCCCTTGGAACGCGCCTACGGGTTTGCCCCCACCACCGTGGGTGGCCGGGATGCATACGGCTGGGTCGGCCGCTTCGATGGACACGAACACGGCGTGCTCGTCATTCCCAGCGATGGTGTCGTGGTGCTGCACCTGGCCAACTCGGAGGTCGCACCGGGCTCGATGATCGCCGAGGCGGTCGCGTCCATGGCCTACGACGTGCCCGTGTCGCCGCGAGAGGAAGCCCGCCCGGTCCCCATCGACCCCACCGAGCTCGAGCGATTCGCGAGCCACTGGGCGCTGCGCCCCTCCGACATCGCGGCGATCGAGGAGGTGGCCGATACCGAGACCGTGGCCGCCATGAAGCGGATCGAGACGACCTTCGAGCAAGGCGAGGGTCTGCGGTTGCGCATTCACGGGCGCCCGACCAAACGCATGCACACGATCGCCCCCCGCGAGTTCTTCTTCAAAGACCGCCCTCAATCGACCGCACGCATCGCCGGCACCGATGCCGCGCCGATGCTCGTGCTCGAGCGCGGCGGTGGAGCGCTGCACTACCGGCCGGTGCCGCCCGACGGCGCGTGACGCCATTCGCGGTACTCGGTCCCGCACGCCAGAAACCCGTCGAACAAGTCCCGACGCACATGCAGCGCGGATGAGCTCTCGTCGACCACCCGAACGTAGTCCCGCTGAAAGCAGGCCGACTCGGCAATCGAGGCGTTGAGCGCTCGGTAGTTGCGGTGCGGCAAGAAGACCGCCTCGGGCCGCTCTTCGTTACACCGCGACTCGAAGTCGAGGCCGCGCAGGGCGACGTCGGCCGACAGCAACCCGACCTGGTCGACGACCCGCATGCGGTACAGCGCCAGTCCCGGCACCCCCATCTCGGAGTGAAACACCGTGCTCCCTGGCGGAAGACAACGGGCCACGTCGAAGATGCCGCGCGTGGTCGTGACCTCGCGGTTGTGCCGGAACAGCACATCGACGTCCTTGCGCAGCTTCGGGTCGTCCAGCGGAATCCAAGCGACCGTACCGAGCAGTAGGCATGCGACCACGCCCACGGGACGGCGTGGCCACAACAGGGCGACCGACCACCCGGCGACCAGCATCGCGTAGGTCGGCCACGGCAACGTGGTGAGAAAGAAACCGCGGGCATTCGGGGCCCAGCCTTGCCAGTACGCCACACCGGCCACGCCAGCCCAGACCGCGACGAATCCCCCCCACGCTCGCCACGACACGGGGGTGTCGGGCCAGACCCGGGAGGCCGCGAGGCCCAACGGTACGAGCGCTGGCACGTAGAACCGGGCGCGATACCCCATGATCTCGTGGGTCGCCAGGCCGTGGTAGAGCACGAACACCGCTGCCGAAACGGTGAGCGCGAGCGTGGCATCGGTACGCCGCCAGACCCGAGCCCGTACCAGCAGCCAGATCATCGGCGCGCACGTGAACGCAAACACGAGCACGTGCGGGATCTTGGTGGCCCACCGCTTGCTCGCGATGTGCGGGCCATAGGTGTGCAGCGCCATCGTCTTCATGTGAAACGACAGCGGCAAGGCCGTGCCGTAGTAGGACCACAGCGTCAGCCACACACCGCCCATTGCCAGTGCCAGCGCGAGCCCGTAGGTGACGAACGAACGCGTTGTCCACCCGCGACGCAGCACCGCGACCACCCCGACGATCGCCGCCGCATCGGGCCGGGCCAGATACACCAGCACCGTGAATGCGGCCGACCGCAGGTCGTCGCTGCGGCGAGGGGTCGACCACGCCCGCACCTCGTGGACGAGCGCCGCCGAGACCACGAGCAACGCGAGCGCGGTCTCCATGTTCGAGCGCACGGCGGACAACACGAGCGCATTGCCCAACGTCAACAAGACGAGTGGCCCTCTCGCCACCCGGAGCAGCACGCCCGCCGCCGCGACGAGCAACACGCCATCGAGCACCCGCACGGCTGCGATGAAATGTGTCTTGGTGAACAGGACGACGGTGGTCGTCACCAGCTGAAACAGCTGGCTCGTGCTGCCGTGTACCGGCCCGTCGCCGAGGTTCCACGCGTACGTGCCGTGCTCGACCGCGTGCAACGCAAAGCGCTTGAAGAAGTAGCTGTCGTCGTAGGCGGAGTTGCCCAGCTCGCGAAACACGACGTACGCCACGACGAGCGCGTAGCCGGCAAGGGCTGCCCACCGGCGTTTGGGGTCGTCGCGCTCCACCGTCGCATGATGGGCACGACAAAGGGCGAGCCCGCAAGCAGACTCGCCCCGACTCGGCGCGGAAGCGCCGCTACTTGTTGGCGGAAATGGCCGCCCGTGCCAGCTCGGTGTTGAGCATGGCGATCGCGTCGAGGCTGATCTCTTTGGGGCACGCGGCTTCGCATTCCCCGTGGTTGGTGCAGCCGCCGAACCCTTCGGCGTCCATGGTCTCGACCATGCGAGACACCCGGCCGACGCGCTCCACCTGGCCCTGAGGAACCTTGGCGAGGTGCGAGACCTTGGCACCCACGAACAGCATCGCGGATGCGTTGGGGCACGCGGCCACGCAGGCGCCACAACCGATGCACGCGGCGTAGTCGAACGCCTCGTCCGCGTCGGCCTTGCCGATCGGCAGAGCGTTGGCGTCGGGCGCCGAACCGGTCCGCACGCTGACGTAGCCGCCAGCCTGCTGAATGCGGTCGAACGAGCCCCGGTCCACGATCAGGTCGCGGAGGATGGGGAACGCTTTGGCGCGGAACGGCTCGACCGTGATTTCGTCGCCGTTCTTGTAGCTGCGCATGTGCAGCTGGCAGGTGGTGGTGGCTTCGTTGGGGCCGTGCGGCACACCGTCGATCACCATCGAACACATCCCGCAGATACCCTCGCGGCAGTCGTGGTCGAACGCGACCGGACCCTCGGGGTGCTTGTCGGGGTTGCGCAGCAGCTGCTCGTTGAGCACGTCGAACATCTCGAGGAACGACATGTGCTCGGTGACCTCGATGTCGTACGACTTGAGACCGCCGGCGGCGTTGGGGCCAGATTGGCGCCAGACGTTGAGCTTGATCTTCATTGGATGACTCCCTCGCGGCTTGGTGTGCAGGTCACTTGTAGCTGCGCGTGGTCAGCTTGACGTATTCGAACTTCATGGGTTCTTTGTGGAGCTTGGGCGGCTGGTCGTCGCCCTGATACTCCCAGACCGCGGCGTGGGCGAAGTCCTCGTCGTTGCGGACCGCCTCGCCCTCTTCGCTCTGGTGCTCTTCACGGAAGTGGCCGCCGCAGGACTCGTCACGCTCGAGAGCGTCACGCACCATCATCTCGGCGAACTCCATGAAGTCGGCGACACGGCCGGCGTACTCGAGCCAAGGGTTGAGTTCGTCGGACTTGCCCGGGACGGTGGCTTCGGCCCAGAACCGCTTGCGCAGCGCGGGGATGAGCTCGAGCGCCTTCTTGAGGCCCTCCTCGTTGCGCGCCATGCCGCAGTAGTTCCACATGATCTTGCCGAGCTCGCGGTGGAACTCGTCCACCGGAGTCTTGCCCGACATGCTCAGGAGCTTCTGGGTCTTGGCACGAACCTCCTTCTCGGAGGCATCGAACGCCGGGTGGCTCTCGGTGACCTGACCTTGGTGCTCGGTCGCGAGGTAGTTGCCGATCGTGTACGGGATGACGAAGTAGCCGTCGGCCAGACCCTGCATGAGCGCCGAAGCGCCCAGGCGGTTGGCGCCGTGATCGGAGAAGTTGGCTTCCCCGAGCACGTGCAGGCCGGGCACGTTGCTCATCAGGTTGTAGTCCACCCACAGACCACCCATCGTGTAGTGGACGGCCGGGTAGATGCGCATCGGCGTCTTGTACGGGCTCTCACCCGTGATGCGCTCGTACATGTCGAAGAGGTTGCCGTAGCGGTCGCGAATCGCGGCTTCGCCGTCGCGTTTGATCGCGTGGGCGAAGTCCAGGTAGACCGCGTTGCGCTGGCCGTCGACCTCGTGTTGCGCAACGCCGTAACCGTCGTCGCACACCTTCTTGGCAGCCCGGGACGCGACGTCACGCGGCACCAGGTTGCCGAAGCTCGGGTAGCGCTCTTCGAGGTAGTAGTAGCGCTCTTCCTCGGGAATGGTCGTCGGGTCGGCCGTGGCCTTCGACTTGTCGCGCGGCACCCAAACCCGGCCGTCGTTGCGCAACGACTCGGACATCAGGGTGAGCTTCGACTGAAAGCCGCCGCTGACCGGGATGCACGTCGGGTGAATCTGCGTGTAGCAGGGGTTGGCAAAGCCGGCGCCCCGCTTGTAGGCCCGGTAGGCCGCGGTGACGTTGGAGTTCTTGGCGTTGGTCGACAGGTAGAAGACGTTGCCGTAGCCGCCCGACGCCAGCACGACCGCGTCGGCGGCCCAGCGTTTGATCTCGCCGCTGACGAGGTCGCGGGTGATGATGCCGCGCGCGTGACCGTCGACCAGGACCAGGTCGAGCATCTCGGTGCGCGTGTGCATCTTGACCTTGCCCGCATCGATCATGCGGTTGAGGGCCGAGTAAGCACCGAGCAGCAGCTGCTGGCCGGTCTGACCGCGTGCGTAGAACGTACGCGAGACCTGAGCGCCACCGAACGAGCGGTTGGCGAGCAAGCCGCCATACTCGCGGGCGAACGGAACCCCCTGTGCGACGCACTGGTCGATGATGTTCACCGAGACCTGCGCCAGGCGGTAGACGTTCGACTCACGGGAGCGGAAGTCTCCGCCTTTGACCGTGTCGTAAAACAGCCGGTACACGCTGTCGCCGTCGTTCTGGTAGTTCTTCGCGGCGTTGATTCCGCCCTGCGCTGCGATGGAGTGCGCGCGCCGGGGGCTGTCTTGCACGCAGAAGCAGTGCACGTCGTAGCCGAGCTCGGCCAACGTCGCCGCAGCGGCACCGCCGCCGAGGCCACTGCCGACCACCAGGACTTTGAACTTCCGCTTGTTCGCGGGGTTGACCAGCTTCATTGCGAAGCGGTGCTTGTCCCAGCGCTGCTCGATGGGACCGGAGGGGACTTTCGAATCGAGTTTCATGCGTCGTCGCTCCTATTGGTGCGTGCGGGGCTCAGACCGACACGATGCCCAGCAGGCATGCGGCAGGAGGGATGAGAAAGCCAATGGCGGTGACGTAACCGACGATGGGACCCACTTTGGACAGGGGTTCACGGTACTTGCCGCGCATCAGGCCCAAGGTGCGGAACATGCTGGAGGTGGCGTGCGCGAGGTGCATGGCGACGCCGACCATCGCGACCGCGTAGAGCAGGAAGATGACCGGGTTTTGAAAGTCGGTGACGTAGGCGGTGTAGACGTCGCGAATCGGGTCGTCCGACGGGCCATAGCTGCCGATCTCGGTGTGCACCACGTTCACCGTGAAGTGGGCGATGTGGTAGCCGATGAACGCCAGCAGCGTGAAGCCGGAGTAGACCATCGACAGTGCGTAGGGCGTCGTGGCCTTGTTCGTCTTGACGGCGTAGGCCTGCGGGCGGGCCTCTTTGTTGCGGGCGTTGAGCTTGATCGCCGACACCACGTGGGCGACGAGAATGCCGAGCAGCGACAGCCGCGCCACCCACAGGACACCGCCGAGCCCGTACATGAAGTGCGCGTAGCCGTTGTAGGCGTCACGTCCGGCGAAGATCTGCATGTGCGCCGTCATGTGCTGGACGACGAAGCCGATCATGGCGAGCCCGGTCAGCGCCATGACCACTTTCAGGCCGATGGTCGACGCCCAGGCGGGCACCCGCGAGGAAGTTCTGGAAGCAGGCATGAGGAGTTCTGGAGGCGCGATTTCGACGCGCCCTTCCTGGGGCCGACTTACCACAACACCGGGCGATCGGCTCGTGTTCTTGCTCTCGGTCGATACGGGCCAAACCGGTCCGTACAGTGGGCTGGGAGGCGTCTCGTCAAGGCTGCCGAGGCGGGGCGTCCGCCCGGATCCTGGTCACGCGCGCAGGCATGTTCGGGCCGGTTTGCGCCGATGTGAGGCGACGTGAAACCCCGTGCTAAATTTGCCCTCGATGGGGGATCGCGACGCACCAACGAGCGGTGGACCCGTGGTGATCTGCTGCGCCAAGGCCGACGCCACCACGATTCGTCCGGTCGTCGACGATTTCGAGAGCCAAGGCCACATGGTGGTGCTGCTCGACGGCGTGGAGACCTCCCCCGAGCAGCTCGCCCCGACCGTGGAGCGACTGCATGGCGAAGGGCTGTACGTGTTGTGCCGCTCCAAGGCCCTCGGACGGGCGGCGGTCGATGAGCTTCGCGACATCCTGCTCGCGCACCACGTCCCGTTCGGGCGCACGCTGACCGTCGCGTCGACCAGGCCCCGCGAGCTCCGCGAGCGCATCGCCGCCAGCCTGCGACGGCTGGCCACGGGCAACGCTCGCCGCTTGTCGACGGTCTCCCCCGACGGCGCGCCGAAGAAGACCCGCCTGGGCATTGCCGCTCCGCCCTCCCCGCCTCCGCCCTCCGACGAATCCGACTTCGAACACGAAGAGGCAACGGACGTCCGACCTGGGCTGCCGAAGACGACACGGCTCGGCATGGCGGGGCCTTCGGTGCCGCCCCCGCCGAAGACGACGACGCCCGAGCCCGAGCCCACCGCGGACGACGCGGAACCACCGGCTCGACTCACCCCCGCCATCGAGCCCGAGCCCGTACCAGAGCCGATTTCGAGCGAGCAGGTTTCTGCGGCGGTCACCATCAGCGCCGACGAACTCTCAGACCTCGACGCCGAGCTCCCGGTCGGTGAGCCCCCACCTCCGCCGGTGCGTACGGGCAACACCACCGTCGCCCGCGTGCTCGAGCCCTCGCAACTCGAAGCGATCCGCACGGGCGACACCGCCATCGTCAGCCGGGAAGCACTGCTCGCCGCCGGCCTCGACGAGAAAGACCTCGCGGGGCCGCCCCCCAGCCCACCACCGAGCGTCGCCGTCGAGCAGCTCGACCCCTCGTCGGGCAAGGGTCCACCGTGGATGTGGATCGGCATCGGCGGCGCAGCCTTGGCCTTGATCGCCATCATCGGCATCGCGGTCAGCGGCGGGGACGACGATGCGCAAGGCGATCCCGTCGCTCAGGCGGACGCGCCCTCGAAGGGCGAGGATGCCTCGCAGGACTCGGCAACACAGAACGACTCGGCGGAAACGGTCGAGGTCGAAGACGACGCTCCCCTTCCCACGAGCGACGGCCCCACCCGCATCGGCCACGCCTTGCGCAACCGCTCGATTCGGTCGCTCGATGTGCTGTTGGTCTCGAACACCGAAGGCCCGCTCTCCTGGGAAGCCGCCAAGGAGCACTGCGGCGGCCTCGACTTGGGCGGGTTGAACACCTGGCGACTTCCCGAGGTCGGCGAGTTGATGTCGCTAACGCGCGCCCAGATGACCCAACGCGGCTACTACTGGACCCAAACGCCTGCCGACACGTTCGGCGACACGCCTTTGGTCTGGTACGCCAAGCGTTCGCGAGTCGTGACCCGTAGCCGCGACAACCTCGTGTTGTGCGTTCGAGGGAGTACGGGCGCTGGCTGACCGAACCCAAGGCCTGCGCCTGATGGTCTTCGACCGCACGTGCACGGGCGCACCGTGGCGTCCGGGCTTGTCACACGCCTGGGCTGCGGGGCAGCACCTGTACGGCACGCTGGGCCGCATCGACCGAGCGCTCGGCGTCGACTCGTGGGACGAAGCGCTGGCCTGGTTGGGCGTGGTGGGTGCCGACCAGCCCATCGCCGAGATCCAATACTGGGGTCACGGCAAGTGGGGCTTGGCACGCGTCGACACGGTCGCGCTCGACCGGGACTCCCTGTCCGCCAACCACCGCTGGGCGCCCGCGCTCGACCGCATCAAGGAGCGCCTGCTTCCCGATGGACGCAGCCTGGTTTGGTTTCGCACCTGCGAGACACTCGGCTGCGTGCCCGGCCAAACGTTCGCGCAAGCGTTCACCGAACGCATGGGCTGCCGCGTTGCCGGGCACACGTACATCATCGGGCACTGGCAGAGCGGCCTGCACTCGCTCGCGCCCGGCGAGACCCCGCAGTGGTCGGTCGAGGAAGGCCTACGCCAAGGCAGCCCGCAGTCGCCCACGGACGCGCACTGGTCCCGCGCCTGGCACCCGAACACGATCAGCTTCCTGCACGGCCGCGTCCCGAACGGCTACTAGCGAGAGGAACAGCCACACGCGCCAATACAGCGCCCCCGAAACGCCTTTCGGCGTTGGTCGGGTCTCACAGTGCGCTAGCGCCTGAGGTCCCAAGTCCGTTCATAGATTCGAAGACGTGGGGCAGCAAGGGAGCGGAGCGCCCCAGAGGGACGCGAAGCGGAAGACGTGGGCAGCAAGAGAGCGGAGCGTCCCGGAGGGACGCGGAGCGGAAAAGAAGAAAGTGCCGAGCGTAGAGCTGGCCAACCGAGGGTTTCGGAGGGACCCCCCACCCCAAAGGGGGGGTCCTGCAGAAACCCGGCATGGGCTTCAGACCTGAGGCACTAGCGCGAGCGCGAGATGCAGCGACCGTTGCCCTCTTCGCAGCGGAAGCGGACGTGCATGTGGTCGAGGTGGCCCTTCCAGTGTTTGATCACCGAGGGGCTGCGCGGGTCGGGGTTGGCGCGGCGGAAGTAGCGGGCCATCTGCTCGGGCGAGAGCTCGCGTTCCGCCAGCGGCATCACGAGCTTCTGCAGTCGCGAGCTCATGAAGATCTGCTGCACGTTGCCGGTTTCGATCAACGCCTTGATCAGGAACCAGTTCTTTTCGACGTCGAAGCTCTGCTCGTCGGCACGCTGCCAGTACCGCTCCCCCCGGGTCTCGGGGTGCAGCACGTAGCCGATGTCGACGTCGCGACCGGTGCGGTGTGACTTGTGCGGCGCGAGCCGTCCGCCCTTGCGGTTGGAAAGGTCGCCAAGCCGAATCTCGGGACCCTCGGGATACGCGGCCGCGTACGCCTCGAACGCCTGCAGGAGGCTTTCGACCATGACGGTGCCGCCGTAGACCCGCACCCGCCGTTGACGGAGCCGCCATGCATCGCCCTCGGGCAACGGCACGCCGCGCTCGAGCTTGCCGCGGTTGGGTGCACCCAAGCTGCGGGTGGGCTCGTCGGGGTCGGCAGAGAACACCCGCAACCCCGCGCCTTCGGACACCCGGCGTTTGCCCCGAAGCTCGGGGTTGAGGCGACGCAGCGCCTTGGCGGGCATGCCCCATTGCGAGGCGAGATCGGCCACCGCCATCGTCTTGGGTACCGTCCAGCGCACCTCAGAGAGGTCGAAGTCTCGCTGCGGATACTCGACCAGGGGCCGCACGACGGCTGTCTCGAGCGTGTCCACCGGCCGCACCGAGTCGGGCGCCTGAACGGCCGGCTCGGTGAGAGGAACCTCCGCGAGTTTTGCGGTCGTGGGGCGCAACACCTTGGGTCGCGTCTCGTCCTGTTGTTGGGCAGGTTCGCCCGCGCATCCGAGCGAGAGCAGACCCGTCGCGATAGCCATGCAGCAACCGCGGGCAAGACCGGACACGAAACGTGGACGTTGCATGGCGGCGACAGACTAACGAACCTCAGATCCGCTGTCACCGCGCCAATTGCCGCGATGTGCTGCGGATCTGCTGCGAACGTGGGGGTCTGAGGCACGTTTTCGACCGCAGGCGTGCACAGCGTCCCACACGCGAGCACCCGGGAACCTCGGGGTTCCACCCCCGTGACGCTCACGCGGGAGGCGCGGCGATCGACAAGGTCGAGAGCAGATCCATTTCGACCGGCTGGGCTTGGCCACCCATCGTGACGCTCGACTGCACCCGACTGCGCGACTGGGCCTGGGCCTCGATCGGAAACGGGGAGTCGAGCCGCACCGACAGCGAGCCCGACCCACGCCCGCCGAACCGGGTGTCCTCCAACGCCACGCCCGACGGTGCCGCGGCCTCCCCCGTCGCCGACTGTTCGAAGCTCACCGCCAACCGCACGGTGTCTGCGTCTCGCGACTCGAGCGTATAGGTCGCGCGCTGCTCGATCGGAATGCCGCTGAGTTCGAAGTGCGAGGTGCTGGACCACTTGGCACCAACACCCACCGCCTGTTCGGGGAACACGACGAACAGCTGGCTGAACGACTGCTGAAAACCGGCCAAGCTCGGGCGCAGCCCCGGCGTGGGCACCTCGGGCAAGCCGTAGTCGGCCGCCGCTCTCCGGCCCCGGGCGTCGAAACTGAAGCTGCCTTTGCTGTCCTTCATGCCCTCGACCGCGGTGTCCATGGCCGTCTTCAGGCGTTCGCTCGCGCTGTCGAGGGACTCCCGCGATGCGGAGAGCACCTCGAAGGCAAACGGGCTCACGCCCTCTTTGGCCGGACCCGGCTTCACCTGCATTTCGACGTTGACCGCGGGCAAGACCGAGGGGTCGATCGGCTTGTCGCCCAACGTCATGGCGACCTGCATCTGCATCGACAACGCCACCGTGCGCGCTCGACCGGCTCGCGGTGAGAACCGCAGCGCCTCGTGGGGCTCGGCGCCCGCCTCGATGAGCGTCACGGTCTCTTCGCCCGCCGGCGCCTGCGAGAGCTCGGGCTTGGGGATGGGCCAATCGGCGCCCGCGGTGGATTCGGCGGCGGGCGGGGCTTCGACCTCGGTCGGGGCGGCGGGTTCGGCCTTGGCCTCGGCCACGGTCCCCGACTCGGCATGGGGCTTGGACTTTGGCGCAGGGGCCTGCGGCGGCGTCGAACAAGCCACGCTCACGATGGTGCTGCAGAGCAAGAACGAACGTGCGCGCTCGACCATGGCGACGGACCGTATCACGCGTCGACCAGAAGCTCGCGCAGCGCCGCGGCGCCTGGCGACAACGTCACCCCGCGTGCGACCGCGAGATAGAAGGTGCGCGAGGCGGGCAGCCCGGGCAACGGATGCACGAACAACACGCCCGCTGCCAGCTCGTGTTCGATCGCGCGACGCGAGACGAACGCCAGACCCAGCCCCGCCAGCGCACAGCGTTTGGCCGCCTCCGTCGAACCCACCTCGACCACCGGACCGGGTTCGCCTCCGTCGAGTGCCCGCGCCAAGACGTCCGCAACCGCGGCCCGGGTGCCCGAGCCTTCGCGGCGCAGGACCAACGGCATGCCGATGAGGGATGAGAACCCCTCGGGAGCGGGTGTCGGCCCGACGAGCACGATGGTGTCCTCGGCGACGGGGACCTCGTCGATCTTCCGGTCACCGCTGGGCGACCCGATGATTGCGAGGTCGACCGTGCCCTCCCGCAGCGCGGCCACGGCCCTCCCCGTGTCGCCGACGTGCACCGAGACGCTCACGCCTGGGTGGGTCTGACGCAACTGCGCCAACACCTCCGGGAGCAAGTACTCCCCCGGGATGGTGGATGCGGCGACGTCGATGCGGCCGACCACTCCGGTGTCGAGGGCTCCCAAGCGCGCCGCGGCCTGTCGCCGCAGGTCGAGCATGCGCGTGGCGTAACGCGCCAGTGTGGTGCCGTGCACCGTCGCGCGCACACCGTCGCGACCACGATCGAGCAGCCGGGTGTCCAAGGCCTTTTCGAGGCTCTTGATGTGAAAGCTGACCGTCGACTGGCTCAGCCCCAAAGCCTCCGCCGCACGCGTGAAGCCGCCGTGCTCGAGGACGGCGAGCAGCGTCTTGAGCTGGTCGAACTCCATTACTTGGTGCCGAACATGCGGTCGCCCGCGTCGCCCAGCCCCGGAATGATGTAGCCCTTTTCGTCCAAGCGCTCGTCGACGGCTGGCGTGTAGATGGGCACGTCGGGGTGATGTGCGTGAAAGTTCGCGATGCCCTCGGGCGCCGCCAGCAGACACAGGAACTTGACCGACTTGGGCCCGGTTTTCTTGATCCGCTCGACCGCGGCCACGGCCGAGTTGCCGGTCGCGAGCATGGGGTCGACGACGATCGCCTGGCGGTCCGCCATCTCGCGCGGCACCTTGAAGTAGTACTCGACCGGGATCAGCGTCTTGGGATCGCGGTACAGCCCGATGTGCCCCACCCGCGCGGACGGAAGCACCTTGAGGAAGCCGTCGAGCATGCCGGTGCCCGCACGCAGCACCGAGATGATCACGACCTTCTTGCCCTGCAGCGTCGGCGCGTTCATCGGAGCCAACGGGGTTTCGATCTGCTGCATTTCGACCGGAAGGTCGCGGGTGAGCTCATACCCCAGCAGCATCGAAATCTCCTCGAGCAGGGCACGGAACGCGCTCGTCGACGTGTCCTTGCGGCGCATGATCGAGAGCTTGTGCAGGATCAGCGGGTGGTCGATCAGGTGCACCTGGGGCTCGGAGGATGCGTCGGTCATCGGGGTCTCTCGTGGTTCAGAACAACGTGCCGTCGGAGGCGATGCGAATCGGGGGCGCCCCGTCGGGTCTGCGGGCGCGCGCGACACGGCGCCCCGTGGCCCATGTACCGCCTTCCAGCACGCAACCCAAGGGGAAGTCACCCGGCGTCTTGCCCAGAGCCTCACGCACGTGAGGTGCCAAACGATCGAGCAACGCCACCGTGAGCGCTCGCCACTCGATGACCACGGGGCCATCGGGCGCTTGCGCACGTGAGAGCACGTCAGGATCCCGCGGCGCCAACACCCCGAGGTCCACCATCAAGCCACCGTTGCGGTATTCCGCCAGCCCAGTCAGCCCATCGAGGTCGGTGATCGTCAGCCCCGACCACTGCAGCGGCTCGATCAGCGAATACGTGAGCCACTGCGACAGCTTGTGCAGCGGCACCCACCCTGCCGTGTCCCCGTCGCCCCCGGCCAGCGGGTGGCGCCACACATCGCCGAGGTTGTGCCCCTGCAGCGTATGGCGGCTCGGCCAGATGTCGGCCAAGGCATGCAACAGGGCTTCGAGCACCGCAGCGGCGGACACCGGCCCTCCGCGGGCGGCAAGCGAGGTCGCCAGCCCACTGGGCCGCGCCCCGTCAAACCACGGGCCATCACGCAGCGCGGCCGCCAGCCCATGCAACAAACTCACCCGACCTTCGACGCCGACGAGCGGGTTGTCGTCGCGCACCCCGAACGCCCGCTCGAGCGCGGTCGCATCCACCGACGCCAGCGCTTCGGCGTCGACACGAAATGGGTCCTCGGGGTCGGCCGAAAACACCCCAGCCTCGAACGCCCGCAGACTCGCCACGGCCAAGCCCTCGGAGCGCCCGATCGATTCGCCGGTGGGCGCGTCGTCGAACCGCCAGCGCGGACCGGCCCCCGCATCGAGCAACACCGAGACGAGGACCAGGTCGAACGCCGCCGCCGCCCAGCGCTCGGGGGGCACGGCGGCGCGAAGCGCTTGCACCCTCGAGTCACCGAAGTGACCGATGCGGGCGTGCAGGGGGATGTCGAGATCGGGATAACGCTCGCGGGTCACACGAGCGACCTCCTGCGCCACGGCAGGCAGCCGGTCGAGCGCGACCGTGAAGTGCTCGGTGTCGCCGCGAAGCGCCCCTTCGAGAATGCGGTTGCAACGCGTACGCACGGCAGCCGCCGAACGCAATGCCGAGACCGCGTCGGGAACGGAATCAGTCTTCGAGTCCACGGCCTTTGGGTTTCTTCAGTTCGTGAGCGTCGGGCACGTTGCCATCGGTGAAGTACCCCGCGGCGAGCTTGGCATCGATCTCGACCCGGGCATCGGCCGGCACCAACTCGGGCGGAATGCCGACCCGCTCGCCGACCTCGATGCCCGACCCCACGATGCTGTCGTACTTCATGTTGCTCATCGACAGCAGCCGATCGATGCGCCGAATCCCCAGCCAATGCAGCACGTCCGGCATCAGCGACTGAAAGCGGGCGTCTTGCACCCCGGCGACACACTCCGTGCGCGCGAAATACTGATCGGCTCGGTCCCCGCCTTCCTGACGCTTGCGTGCGTTGTAGACCAGGAACTTGGTGACCTCGCCCAACGCCCGGCCTTCCTTGCGGAAGTAGACGATGACCCCGTTCCCCCCCTGCTGGGCGGCGCGGACACACTCCTCGATCCCATGCGCCAAGTACGGTCGGCACGTGCAGATGTCGGAGCCGAACACGTCGGAGCCGTTGCATTCGTCGTGCACCCTGGCCGTCAGAGACACCTCGGGGTCGGCCAGCGTATTGGGGTCGCCGAAGATGTACACGGTCATGCCACCGATCGGCGGCAGGAAGACTTCGAGGTCCCCGCGCGTGACCAGCTCCGGAAACATGCCCGCGGTCTGCTCGAACAGGGTCCGGCGCAGTCGCGACTCCTTGATGCCGAACCGTTCGGCCACCCCGGGTAAATGCCACACCGGCTCGACCGCGGCTTTGGTGACCGAAGCCTCCCCCACCCCATGCAAATGCACGCTGCACGGCGTGAGCCTGCCCGCCGAGACGGCGCGCTCGAGTTCGGGCATCTGAAGCCGGGCCTTGGTGATCGCGATCGTCGGCCGCACATCGGTTCCCGCGGCGATTTCGTCGGAGAACGAGTCCGCGACGCCCGCACCCCATGGGTCGATCGAAACGATGCGACCGGGATGCGCCCACTGAGGATGGGGACCGATGAGGTCGGTGGGCGCCGTGTCGGTGAGGTCGGGACGATGCACCGGGTCGAGCCGACCCGCCGCAACTGCCAGCGCCCGATAGACGGCGTACGACCCCGAGTGTGTCCCGATGGCGTTGCGCTCCGCCGGGTTGCTGAGCGTCGCAACGACCGGACCCCGCGCCTTCGCCGAGGCCGCACCCCAATGAAGCGGATACTTCACGGGGTTGTGGTCACCGGGATGAGAGGTGAGCTTGATGGGCTGGATCGAAGGCTTGTCCGTCAACGGTAGTGCCAGTATCGCGCCTCGGTGGGGGTTCTCACAAACTCCTCACACAAGCCACGCGAACCGTGTTCAGCCGCCCCTCAGGGGTCGAGCTGTACGGACGCGTCCGGATCGAGGGCGAGCGCGACCTCCAGCGTCGCCCGAATCTGGCCGACCAAGAAGGATGCGAGCAGCTCCCGGGGAATGTGGCGCCGGACATGCCAGTCGAGCACCACCGCCTCGACGCCACCGATGTAGTGCCGCACCGCGAGTTCGAACGCGGGACGGGGCGCATCGAGGCCTGCACCCTTCATCACACGTGTCGCCACCTGCTGACGCGACTGCTCCAACACCCGCGTCACCTCCGGATCCGACCCGACCCCGCCGCTGAGCAACGTGCCGTAGGCATGCCCATGATGTTCGACGAAATCGAGATACGCGGTGATCATCGCCAAAGCCCGCGCGGGCCCAGCCAAGGCCTCGGGCACCGCATCGAGTGAAGCGAGCAAACGACCCGCGGCGTACTCGATCGTCGCGAGGTAGTAGGCCCGCTTGCCGCCGAAGTAGTGATAGAGCAGCCCCTTGGACACGCCCGCTTCTTCGGCGATCGCGTCGATCGAAATCTCATCGTAGGCCCGCGACGAAAACAAACGCAGGCCCAGCTCGAGCAGCTGAGCGCGTCGTTCGTCGGTTTGCAGGCGCGTGCGTCGTGCGTCGGGCACGACCGCAGCGTCGCCAATCGTTGACCCTGATTCAACGCGGTGCTAAGAACTTGTTGAATAGGATTCAACACGATGCCGTACGACCGCGCTTCCACGGCCCGGCGGATTCCCGTCCGCAAAATGGGCTTTGATTTCAGCGATGTACCCAAGAAGTGGTTCTACGACTCGATCGTTGCCACCCACATCGCCAACGGCCTGCACCTCGTTTTCCCCGACGGCGAGCGCTTCTTCGTGCGGTCGGTGCGGCACTACATCAAGCAGATCCAAGACCCCGCGCTGCGCGCTCGGGTTCGCGGGTTCGCGGGCCAAGAGGCGAGCCACGGCCACGAACACGAGCAAGCGTTCGCGATGCTCGAGGCGCAAGGCTACGAGATTCAGCGCTGGCTCGAGCGCTACAAGCAGATCGCGTACGGCGAAATCGAACCTCGTGTCCCGCCGATCCTCCGCCTCTCGATCACGGCAGCGCTGGAGCACTTCACCGCCACCATGGCCGAGCGCGGCCTCGACACCGAGTTTCTCGAACACGCGCACCCAGTCATGCGCGACCTGTTGCGCTGGCACGCCGCCGAAGAGATCGAGCACAAGTCCGTGGCCTACGATGTGTTGCAGGCCGTCGACGATCGCTACGCGGTTCGTGTCGCGGGCTTGGGTCTCGCCTTCGTCGCTCTGATGGCGTTTTGGCGCAGCGCCACCAAGATGCTCCTGGCCCAAGAGGACATCACCAAGCAGCAGATCAAGGCCGAGCGCAAACAAGCCAAGGACCGCGGCCAGAACAACCTCTTCCTCATCGGGGCCCTGCTCGCCTATCTCCGCCCGGGCTTCCACCCCGACCAAGTCGACAACGACCGCCTCGCCGAGCAATACCTCGAAAGCATCGGCCGCCTCGCGGGGTAGAGCCCTCGCGCTGTGCGGTGGACCAGGGTTCTCCGCGCCCAAGGTCGCCTCACGCCTGCACACCGCGCCCGGGGTTCTCCGCGCCCCCCTCTGGGTGAGGGGGCGCTGCGAACCCCTCGGGTCGGTGACGCCTACGTTCGGCTCCGTCTTCTTTCCCGCTGCGCACCCCCTCCGGGGGCGCTCCGCTCTCTTGCTGAGGGCAGCGTGGTGACCCCTTTCGGGGCCAACGCAGCGCGAAGCCTTTCGCCCGTGGGGTTCGCATCGACCAAACGCCCCGGACATCCCTGCCTCCGGACTGGAGACGACGTCCGTACGAAGCGCGCAGCGGGAAAGAGAGAAGTAGGTCCGACCGCACCCTGCCCCGCGAGGGGTTCGCAGCGCCCCCTCACCCGAAGGGGGGCGCGAAGAACCCTGCTCTACGGCAAGTGAAGAGACACGCCCCAAGAGAGCGGAGCGCCCCCGGAGGGGGTGCGCAGCGGAAAAGATAGAAGTAGGTCCGACCGCCCCCAGCCCCACGAGGGGTTCGCAGAGCCCCCCTGACCCGAAGGGGGGGCGCGAAGAACCCCGCTCTCAGCCTGAAGAAGTGACGCTGTTCCCAAGAGAGCGGAGCGCCCCCGGAGGGGGTGCGCAGCGGAAAAGATAGAAGTAGGTCCGACCGCCCCCAGCCCCGCGAAGGGGTTCGCAGCGCCCCCCTCACCCGAAGGGGGGGCGCGAAGAACCCCGCTCTACGGCAGAAACGGAGGACCTACGGCCCGCAGGCGAGGCTTTCGAAGGCTCCGCAGGCGCAGGACTCGGCGGGAAACCAGGTACCCGTTGCGTGGTCGCACCACTGGCATTGGCCGGCGGCTGGGGCGTTGCACGTGGTGCAGTCGAAGCAGAACCAGGTGCCGAAGTTGAAGGCGTCGGGGTCGGCCGAGCTGCCGCAGTGCGAGGTCCAGCAGCCGTTGGGGTTGAGACCTCCCGCGTCGCACTGGTTGGCGCCGAGGGGAATCTCGCAGCCGTTGCTCGGGTCTTCGTCGCAGTCTCCAAAGCCCGCATCGCAGGTCACGACGCAGCTGGATCCATCGCACGACGCGGACGCGTTGGAGCCCCCGTTGCAGACGTCACCGCACCCGCCACAATCGCTGTTGGTGCCGAGCAAGGTCTCGCATCCGTCGGCCGCATCGTCGTTGCAGTCCGCGGTGCCTTCATCACACTCGGCCCCGGTGCACTGGCCCATGACGCACTCGCCACCCACGCACTGCTTGGGGCTGCCCGCACAGAGCCCGAAACCATCGCAGGCGTCGAGTTCGGTGCATGGGTCGCCGTCGTCACACGCCGAGCCCGCCGCCTTGGCCTCGAAGTCGCAGCTCCCGTCGGTGCAAATGCCCTGCGGCAGAAAGCAGGTCGTGTTTTCAATCAAGCAGTCCGCCGGGCCGGAACACATTCCCAGGTCGGGGGGCAACCCAGGGTCTTCGTCGCCCTCGCCTTCGGTGGTTCCAAAGCCGCCCGACGTCGTGTCCGACGGAGGCGGGCCCTCGGTCCACCATTGCGAGTCTGCGCCTTGGCTGGAACCTCCGAGACCGTGGCCAAAGGACAGCGCGCCGTCACCGTCGCCGCTCGCACACCCGAGCAGAACCGCGCACATCCCCGCCGCCGCGAACATGCTGGCTCGCCCGCGTGCTCGTTGGCGCCGACCCGATCCCACCCCTCCAGGATAACCGGAGCGTGCGTCGACGCGCCAGCAACCGTCCGCGCACAGTGATACCGTCACGGCGTTGTGAAGGGGTTGTGGACGTCGGGGTGTTTGATTGGACTACTGCTCGCGGGATGTGCGGGAGGCGACTCGACGATCGAGTCGAACCCGTTCAACAACCCCAACCCGACGCCGAACGCCACGGCGGCCGACGATCCCAACTCGACGGGTGAAATCGAGACCACCGGGATCAGCGCAGGCAACAGTGCGGGCGACGGGTCGGGCGGCGCGGAAACGGGCTCGAACGACGAAACCGGATCCGACGACGGATCGGGCGGGCCCGCCTCGTGTGGCGACGGGGTGATGCAGGAGGGCGAGAGCTGTGACGGCGAAGACCTCGGCACCTCGTCTTGCGCCGACTTTGGATTCACCGAGGGCGTGTTGGTCTGCGACGACCAGTGCAACCTGCTCACCGATGGCTGCCGCAGCTGTGGCGACGGCATGCTTGCCGCGAGTGAGCTCTGCGACGGCACCAACCTCGGCGGTGAAACCTGCCAGTCTCAAGGGTACGGCGGCGGCACGCTGCAATGTGACGCGGAGTGCACCGGCTTCAACACCGCATCCTGCACTCCACTGCCGACGTGCGGCGACGGCGTACGCAACGGCGGAGAAGCCTGCGATGGGGCCGACCTCGGAGGCTCGACGTGCCAGTCGCTCGGCTTCGACGCCGGCTCCCTGTCGTGCAGCGCCGCGTGCACGCACGTGGTCACGGCGTGCGAGTTCCTCGAATGCGGACAGCAGGGGCAGTTCTGCTTGTTCGACGAGAACGACCCGCAGGGGACCTGCTGCCCCGCCGGGGTGGGCGGGAACGTGCTAGGGATCTGCGCTCTCGCGATCTGCCAGTGACGTCGTTGCCTCCCTACCCCGCGCCCTTCTACGCAGCCCTTCACACCGGAACCGACGGCGACCTCGCGTTCTACCGACGCGCCTGTGAGGGCGCGCAGTCGGTGCTCGAGTTGGGCTGCGGCGACGGCCGCATGCTCGCAGCGCTCGACGTACCCGAGCGTCATGGCCTCGACCTGCACGAGGGGCTCCTCGATGCCGCCCGAAGTCGTTTGGGAGATGGCGTGCACCTGCACCTACAGGACATGCGAACGTTCGACCTGAGCAGGACCTTCGACGTCGTCGTGCTGCCCTTCTCGGGCGTCTACTGTCTGCTCTCCGACGAAGACCTCGCCGCGTGCCTCTCTCGCGCCCACGCTCACCTGGCCCCCGGTGGCAGGTTCGTGCTCGACGCCTACCAGGCCGAGTCGTTTCACGCCGAGAGCGAGCCCGAAGACGTTGGAGACGAAGACTGGGGCGAGCTGGGGGTGATCGACGTGAATGGAGAGCCCTACTCCGTGTTCGAGCGCAGTCGCTGGGACCCCGACCGACAACGCATCGACGTCACCTACCGGCACGTCTCGCTGACGAACCCGGGCGCTCCCGTCGACGGCACCATCGAGCAGCGATACCTGCTTCGACACCAGCTGGAGGGCCACCTTCGCGACGCTGGCTTCACCTCGGTGGAGCTGTTCGGTGGGTTCGACGAGCGCCCGCTGTCTCGAGCGAGTGAACATTGGGTCGCCTGCGCTCGCGCCTGAAGAACTGCAAGTTTTGGCGACGCCGCCAGGAGCGAAAAGGACGAGTGAGACGTCGTGTCGGGTTACACCACGGGCTGCTAGCCCCCTGATACGCTGGCGTCGATGTCGAACCTCCCGGTGCTGGCCCGCGCCCCCAGCCTCGTCGTCAGGCAACAAAAAGAGATGCTCGAGGTCTTCACCGACTTCGAGACCAAGAACCGCTACCTCGTGGAGATGCCGGACGGCAGTCCCGCCTTCTATGCGGCTGAAGTGGGCTCGGGTGCGGGCGAGTTCTTCTCGCGCGCGTTCCTCAAGAACTCGCGCCCCTTCTCGATGCAGCTGCTCGACCCGCACGGCAACGTGAGCTTGATGCTGCGGCGGCCGTGGACGTGGTTCTTCTCGGAGCTCCACGTGACGGATGCTGGCGGGCAGCCCCTGGGCTCCATTCACCAGAAGTTCAAGTTCTTCGGACGTCTGTTTCACGTCACCGACGCAAACGGCCAGCCCGTCGCCGAAATCCAAGGGCCGTTCTTTCGACCCTGGACCTTTCACGTGATGGTGCAGGGACAAGAGGTCGGCCAGATCTCGAAACAGTGGAGCGGTCTGCTCAAGGAGGCGTTCACCGACGCCGACACGTTCGGCGTGCAGTTCGGCCCAGCCATGACCCCGCATCATCGGGCGCTGATCTTGGCCGCGACGTTTCTGATCGACTTCCTCTACTTCGAAGACAGGGAGTGATCGGGGTGCCGCAGCGGCACGAAACGCACCCCGATCGTGTCCGCCACCGTGGGGCCGTCTTCGGTCCGGGTGACGACCTTCAACGTCGCGTCACGCCACGCCCCACCGATCGGAATGACGAGTCGTCCGCCGACTGCGAGTTGCTCGACCAACGCCGCAGGAACCTCCTCGGCCGCCGCCGCACAGACGATGGCGGCATACGGGGCGTGTTCGGGCCGCCCGCCATGCCCATCTCCGGTGCGAACGTCGACCGTGTAGCCCGCCTTCTCGAGGCACCGCGACGCGAATGCGGTGAGCGCATCCACCAACTCGATGCCGAACACCTCGGCGCCCAGCTCGGCCAAGACCGCCGCCTGATATCCGGACCCGGTGCCCACGTCGAGCACACGGTCCCCGCGCTTCACCTGCGCGAGCGCGGTCATCAGCGCCACGATGTACGGCTGGCTGATCGTCGCCCCATGACCGATGGACAGTGGGCAATCCGCGTACGCCATGGCGACGTCGGCCTCGAGCACGAACCGTTCGCGCGGCACAGCCCCCATCGCACGCAGTACGGCCGCGTCGTCGATGCCTCGGGCGCGCAGCTGCGTGTGCACCATCGCCTCCCTCCGCGCCGCCGCATCCATCAGCCTCACCTTACCGGGAATGCCCGCACGTCTCGAAGCGTGTTGCACCGCCGATGACCACGCGAACCTGGGTCAAGATTGCACTCGCCACCCTCGCGCTTTGCGTGGTTGCCCTGGTGGTTGCCGTGCGGACCGGCGTGTTGCTGAGTCTGATGGCCACGCCCAGCGACTGGACGCCCGAACCCATGGCGGACCTCGAGGTCGAGTGCGGCGAAGCGCAGGAACCCGTCCCGTGGACGTACTGCGTGCACCGTACGCCGGGCAGCACCTCGCGTGACCTGCTCGTGCACTTTCACGGACGCCGAGGCACGGCGCGATGGTGGAACGACACGACGTACTACCCCGCCGAGCTCTACGCACACTGGAACGACAGCGACCAAGCGCCCCCCACCGTCGTGAGCATCTCGCTGGGTCCGCTTTGGGTGCTGACACACGACACGGCCGCCGCGTTCGACGAAATCTTCGCAGCCGCACACGACCACGCTGCCGCCTGGGCCGGCCACGACTTCGACCGCACGCGGCTCGTCGGCGAGTCGATGGGAGGCTACAACGCCCTACTGGCGGGTCTCGATGGCAAAGCACGGTTCGACCGAGTCGCCGCCTTGTGCCCGCCACTGTCCGCGCGTTCGCCCTTCTCGCTCGCCGCATTGAACCGACTGCAAGAGTCCGGCGCCCGGGAAGCGTTCATGCTCCTCGTCTTCTCGCGCGCGTTCTTCGACGACGAAGACGACTGGCACCACCACGACCCCCTCGCCCGCATCCTCTCCGGCGAGAACTTCGAGCCTCGCCTGCACATCTCCTGCGGCCTCCACGACCCATGGGGTTGCGCCCCCGGCGTTCGCGCCATGGCCGAGGCGTTGAAAGCTCAGGGCAACGACCCCGACGTGTACCTGCTGTCCGACGGCCACTGCGCCATCGACACCCAAGCCCTCGCTTCATTCCTGGTCGAATGACCCGACCGCATCGCGTGATGGTGGGCGCCCCACGCGAGAGCGAGCGCTGGGCTCTGCGGCAGTCGCTCGCCGGGTCAGCGACCGAAACGTTTGGCGACTTCGGCGGCGCACGCGTCCGGGCTCGCCTGACACAATGCGGTCAGCTCGCGACATCGCCAATGGTTCCATATCGCCTCGCCGTTGCTCTCGGCGAGCAGGCGCATTCTTCGGGTCACCGCATGACAATACGGGTCGGACCAGAAATGGGTGCGGAGGTCCGCGAGCAGGTCTCGGGTCTCGAACACACGCGCACGCTTGTCGGATGACACCGTCACTATCCGGTCCCCATTCGGTGAGAACCGAGCGTCGTAAACCTCCGAACCATGCTTCTCGACGAGGATCGGGTGCTGCTCCTCGGCGACCGCGAACAACCGTGCGGTGCCATCCAACGAGGCGGTCAAGACGTAGCGCCCGTCGGGGGAGAACTGTACGGCAGTGACGGTCGCGGTGCTTCCGAGGAGTTCGAGAGGCGCGCCGCCTTCGGTGGGGAAGACTCGGACGACCCCGTCGAATCCGCCGGTCACGACCCGGGAGCCATCGGGAGAGAACGCTGCGGCGTAGACAGCACCCAGATGCCCTTCGAGGCGAACCGTGGCCGCGCCTCCCTCGACGGGAAAGATCCGCGCGAGTCCGTCCGCGCATGCCGTGACAACCTTCTGTCCATCCGGGGAGAACGCGGCATCGCGAACATGGCGGGTATGGCCACCGAGAACCACCGGCTCCTCCTCGCCCCCCAACGCGAAGATGCGTGCGGAGCCGTCCACGGACCCCGACACCACCTTGCGTCCATCCGGGGAGAACCGCACCGAACTGACGCCATCCTCGTGACCCGAGAGGATCTCGAGGAGCTCGAACGTACTGCTTCCGTACGTACGAATGGTGCCGTCGCCGCACGCCAACGCCATCGTGGCACCGTCCGGAGAGATGGCGACAGACTGCACCGCGCCCCCAGCGGTGGCGAACTCGTCGACGGCTCGCGGCTCATCCACCGCGAACACCCGCGCGATGCCATCAGCCCCCACCGTCACAACTGAACGGCCATCGCGGAAGAACGCAGCCTCCCAAATGCGACCGGGGTGTCGCTCGAGCGTGGTTCGTTTGGGCGACTCCCGGGTGGAGAATACGCGGGCCGTGCCATCGGCAGATGCGGTCACGATGCGTTCCCCCCTCGGCCCATAGACTGCTGCACGAACTCGATCCCGGTGGCCGCCGAACACGGTCGTACAGTCGCCGCTGTGGTTGAACACTCGAACCGTCCCATCGTTCGACGCCGTCGTGACCCGGCTGCCATCCGGGGCAAAAGCGACGCTTCGAACGGCCGCGGTATGGCCAACGAGTCTCTGCATCCGGGTCGAACCGTCGGATGCGAGCAGAGCTCCGCTGTGATCATCGGAGGCGGTCGCCAGCAACGCGTCGTCGGGGGAAAAACGGACCGCGTTGACCGGGCCAGTGTGACCACGCAACACCACGGACCCTTCGGGTGCACTCAGATCCACGATGCGCGCAGTGTTGTCGAATCCTCCCGAGGCCAGGCGGCGCCCATCGTGGGAGAACGCGACGGTCACGACTCGTGCGTCGTGCCCCGGCAGCATCTGCTGGCGGCCAGCATCATCGATGGAGAACCGTCGCACGGTCCCATCCGCGCTTCCCGTCCCGACCCACCGACTGTCAGGAGAGAACACCGCAACGTGGACCCGTGAATCATGGGGGAGGACGAGTCGCTGCGAAGAGTCATCGATGGACACCACACGCGCGGTGTGGTCATTGGACGCGGAGACGAGGAACCGCCCATCGGGAGAGAACTCCACTGTATAGACCTCACTGGTGTGGTCATCGAACACGACCGTAGGCTCGGACCCGTCGACCGCGAACAAGCGAACCGTTCCGTCGAACGAGCCAGTCGCGAGATGTCGTCCATCCGGCGCCACATCGAGGCTCCAGATCATCCCCGTGTGGCCCGACAGAACCCTCGATCGAGTCCCGCCATCGACCGGAAAGACTCGCACGAGGCCATCGAGCCCTGCGGTCGCGATGCGTTCACCGCCGGGAAGGAACTTCGCGGCGAAGACCGTTCCCGCGTGGCCATCGAGGATCGCACGGAGGTTTCTCGCCCGGTCGCGATGTCGGGTTGCGGCCGCCAACCAACCGGGGACGAGGCTCGGGTCGTTCCCTTCGACCTCTCGAAGGAGCGCTGCCGCCTCGGTCGGAGCATCCCTCAGCAGCGATGCCTGCGTGACCCGCAGAGCATTGGCGGACTGAGCTTCGGCTTCCAATGCCGCGGCCTGTGCCGTTTCTTCGCCCGCACGCGAACGCGCACTCTCCTCCCGCGCCGCTGCGGCCGCGGTACGGGCCTCGTCTACCGCGTCGCTCTCGACGACGACGAATGCTGCCGAGACGAACCCCAGCAGCACGCCCATGGTTCCGAGTGCGAGCCTGCGGTCGCGCTTTTGCAATCGCTGCAGCTGGGTGAGCAGCGTGAGCATGTCGGGCCATCGGTTCTCGGGCCGCGACGCGAGTCCCCGCTCCAAGACCAGACGTAGCCGAGCCGGGCCACGCGAGATCGCCGGTGCGACGAACTCCCCCCGCTCCGCCGCCAGAAACGCTGCGTCCGGCGTCGCACCTTCGAACGGCCGAGAGCCATAGAGCGCCTCCCAAACCGAGACACAATATGCGAACTGATCCCCGCGGGCATCCAAAGCGGCACCGTGAAACTGCTCAGGCGCCATGTATGCCGGAGTCCCGACGACCGCACCGGTCCGCGTCAACGCGCGAGCCGTCGTGTCGGAGGCATCGCCGCCCAACGGCGTGTCATCCATGGCCGGACCGGCCTCCGTGGTGACGGATGCGAGGCCGAAGTCCAACACGCGAACACGGCCGTCGGCGCCGACAATCGCGTTGTGCGGCTTGAAGTCCCGGTGCACCAACCCCTCGTGGTGCGCTGCCGCCAGACCGCGGCCCGCCTGCAAGTACTGTTCGAGAATGTCCTTCCAATGGAGGCGGGCTCCACCCTGCGTTTGCCACGATCGGAGCGTCACACCCTTGATGAACTCCATCGCAACGAAGAGCTGTCCCTCATGCTCCCCCACTTCGAAGACCGGCACGACGTTTGGGTGGCTCAGCTTCGCCATGGCGCGAGCCTCACGAAGCATCCGACGACGCGCAGTATGGGTGTGGTCTCCACGCACCAGTTTGAGGGCTACCCGGCGCTCCAATGATTCATCGAAGCAGCCATAGACGATGCCCATCCCGCCCTCTCCCAGCACGTTGAGAACACGATATCGGCCGATCTTCGGCGCGACCGATGACGGGAACATGCGAGCCCGGATCTGGTCTCTGCGAACCCGTTCCTCCAACAGTTTCCCGTCTGCAGATTCGCTCAATGCAAGCGCGGCAAACTGTTCTTCGAACGCGACAGAACGGCCGACTGGCTTGTCTTCGCCCAAGCTGACCATCCGACGCGCGAAGAGTACCGAAGAGCGCGGTCCCATTCGAGCGCCACTCTCCATGCTAGCGTCGACGCAATGGCGCGAGCTTCGGATGAAGAGCTGCTCCTAGGGTGGCGCGATGGAGATTCGGGTGCCGGTGAGGCCCTCTTTGATCGGTACTACGGGCCGGTCTCGCGATTCTTCGCCAACAAGGTGCAGCGCGAACGCGACGATCTGGTGCAGATGACGTTCTCGGCGTGTCTGGAGAAGGTGGACACACTGCGCGACGCCGCGAGTTTTCGTTCCTTCCTTTTCGGCATCGCTCGGTTCGAGCTCCTGCACCACTACCGGCGCAACAACAGACAGGGCGTTCCACTCGACACCGAACGCGACTCGGTCTGCGATCTCGCCCCCTCTCCGAGTCTCGTCGTCGCCAAGCGTAAGGAGCAGCGCCTCCTCCTCGAAGCGTTGCGCCGAATCCCGCTGCAGCTCCAGATTGTGCTCGAGCTGAGCTACTGGGAGCACCTCACGAGCCGAGAGGTCGCCGAGATCATCGAAGTCCCCGTCGGCACGGTGAAGAGCCGACTTCGCCGCGCACGCGAGAACCTCGAGGCCGCAATGCGCGAGCTCAGCGACTCCGCCACCTTGCTCGCATCCACCACGGCCAACCTGGATGCATGGGCCGCAGATCTAAAACAACTCGTACACAGGCCAGCGTGACCCCGAGCGGGTGGACACGGCCGCGCGACCCCTTCACCCGTGAAGGGGCCCCCGCGAAGGACAGCGAACCTCGTCAACCCCCAGACGCACCGCACCAATGGAGCGAGCACCCCCGGAGGGGGGCGCAGCGGAAAAGAAGGCACGCTTTGTGCGACGCACCCCCCTCCGCCCCGCCGTCCGCAGCGCGGCCCCTTCACCCATGAAGGGGCCCCCGCGAAGGACACAGCCCTCATCAACCCCCAGACGCACCGCACCAATAGAGCGAGCACCCCCGGAGGGGGGCGCAGCGGTAAAGAAGGCACGCTTTGTGCGACGCACCCCCCTCCGCCCCGCCGTCCGCAGCGCGGCCCGTTCACCCATGAAGGGGCCCCCGCGAAGGACACAGCCCTCATCAACCCCCAGACGCACCGCACCAATGGAGCGAGCACCCCCGGAGGGGGGCGCAGCGGAAAAGAAGGCACGCTTTGTGCGACGCACCCCCCTCCGCCCCGCCGTCCGCAGCGCGGCCCCTTCACCCATGAAGGGGCCCCCGCGAAGGACGGCGGACCTCATCCCCCCAAGTCGCACAAAGCGGAAGACCGAGGTGGTCGAGAGAGGTCGTAAGCCGGGTTTTGTCCCCGGGTCGATTGCTCTTCCCGGGTGATGACCATTCTTCTACGCGGCACTACCTGGGACAGCAGGACGAGCAGCCCTGGCGAGGTTGGTTTCCCGCGCTCGCGTCCACGGTTCGGCCTTGCTCCGAGTGGGGTTTACCGTGCGGTCCCTGTCGCCAGCGACCCGGTGCGCTCTTACCGCACCCTTTCACCCTTACCCACGCGAACGTGGGCGGTTTGCTTTCTGTGGCACTTTCCTTCGAGTCACCCCGACTGGCCTGCGCCAGCACCCTGCCCTGTGGAGCCCGGACTTTCCTCGACGTCGTGCGCTGGCCGAAGCCATCCGACGCCGCGATCATCTTGTCCTCCTCGGCCACCTCGTTCTTCCGGGCCGCGATGTAGCACGGCAGGCGCGCCAAGGCTACGCGGAAGTCACTGCAGGATGCCGCCCTCGGGCTTCAGCAGCGGGGGGACGTCCGACTCCGACAGTCGCTGACGCAGGTTGACCTCGATCATCCGGCTGAGCGTGGACAGCGGCAAGTCGTTGTCGTCGAAGCCGAACGGGTTCTCGATCTCGTCGCCGATCGCGTCGAGCCCGTAGAACGCGTACGCGATGAGCAACACGACCACGGGCGTCCAATGGTGCACCGTGTCCACGATGCCAAACGGCAACGCAAACGCGTAGGTCGCAACGATCCGGTGAATGAGGATCGTGTACGAGGCGGGGATCGGGGTGGCCTTGATGCGTTCGCATCCCCCTTGAATCCCCGTCATCTCGGTGAGGCTGGCCTCGAGCACGGGCAGGTGCATCGGATGAATCCACCCTCGATCCCACAGCGCCCGGAGTCGAGCGCCCGTGCGGGCCGAGACCGCTGCGGGCCGATTGCTCTCGTTCTTCAGCGCCTCGATCTCCTCCTCGGAGAGGTGGCCGCGTACGTCGGACAGGTCGTCTTCGTCGCGCAGGTGGTGCCGAAAGACGTGCACGTAGCCGATGATGCGATGCACCAGTTCGCTGTGCACCGCGTCACGCTCGGCCGCATCGACCTCGGCGCCGGGTTGTGGACCGACGAGCGTCTGAATCTGACGCGTGAACGAGCGCGACACATTGACCATGCGCCCCCACAGCTTTCGGCCCTCCCAGAACCGGTCGTAGGAGGTGTTGTTGCGAAAGCCCAAGAAGATGCCGAGTGCCAGGCCGATGAGTGAGAACGGCAGCGTCGACAACGTCGCACCGATGATGCCGGTCTCGTAGAGCACGGTGACCACCACCGCACACACGACGGTGAGCGCGAGGCGTTTCCAGATGCGCTCCAGCGACGTGCCGCGCACCGCCCCCAACGAGCGCAGCCAGGTCCGATTCTTGATGATCATCGCGCCGCGGACGATACCCCGTCACTCTCCGACCACGGCGGAAAACCACGGTTGGGCGCGCGCGGAGTCGAGGTCCGCATCACGGCGAGCCTTCGCGCGCACGACCTCTCCACCGCGCCGAATCGCTTCTTCGAGTGCGGGCCGAACTCCGTCGACGTTTCCGCGGCTACGCGCACAGGCCACGTTGTACGGGTGCTTCCACGCGGCGTCGGTGCGGGTCGCCTTCATGAACCACGTCGCGGCGTCGTCGAAGCGATCGGCTCGGAGCGCTCGAAAGCCGCGGGCCGCATACGCCTCGGCCGCGAACGTGCGCGTCCTTCGAAACTCCACGTAGAACTCGTTGTGCGTCTCGGCCACGGCCTCGTGGCCCACCAGCGCGAGCCAGTGCCCGCTCGGCGAAACCGAGACGAGTTCCAACATGCCGACCGCCTCCGGCCAGTCCTCGTCGAAGTGCGGGAACGTCACCACATTGCGTTTGCCGCGGCCCTCCCCTGTCTTCGCGCCCACCTCGATGCGTGCATCCTGCGTGCGCCACGTGATCGTGACGTCGGGGAACGCCCACTCGGCGGGTCCCTTGTCGATGCCGCCGACCCCGGCCTTCCATGCCGCCCACTGCTTCGTCGCTGGCATCGAGAGGGTCTGCCTGCCGGAGGGGTCGTAGACCTCGCACGCGCCCTCGTCGAGATCGTCGAAGCAGAACGCGAACACGCTCGAGTCCGGCGCCCAGCCGAACTCGGTCACGTGGGTGAGCATGGTTTCGGCGCTCGGGCGCACCGGAACGTGGGGCAGCCGGCCATCACCGTTGTCGCGTGGCACGACCCGCAACGGGCCCCCCGCGCCCGAGGGCTCCACCACGGCGAACGCCGGGTCGGCGGGCGGCGATGGTCTCGGTTTGACCTCGGGGTCGTCGGAAAGCGTCGTCGACGGTGCCGCGACCGGTCGCGCGACGGGATCGGTGCTCCAGGCGTCGCAACCGCCCAACGCCGCCACCACCAACAGCCCCTCAGCCACGCGCTTCAAGCTGAGCCTCCAAGGCAAACACGTGCGAGTCCTCGACGCCCATCGCTCGCAGCGCCGCAGCGAGCTCGAGCAGGTACTCCAGATTGGGCCCGCTCGGACCGCTGCGCGAGGCGATGATGCCCGCGATCTCCGGCAGCGGAGTTTCCCCGGCGAAGCTCGGGTTGTCGGGCGTCGCGACGTACATCAGCGCGCGCGGCCCCGGGCCATCCTCGAAATGCAGCGCCACCTCGCGCCGGTCGTAGCCTTGCTGCTCGCGATGGTCCAACCCCTCCAGCACCGATGCCTCGGCGCCCGGGTCGACGGCGTATGCCCGGCCCCAGCACACCGCCCCGGGGTCCTCCACCACCGTCGCGACCCGGCCGGGTGCACCCGGTACACCGCGGTGATCGGTCGACCATTGCCAGAACCTGCGCGTCCACCCGGCGACCGATGCCGGCCGCTGCGAAACATGCGCAAACGCCGGGCGCCAGACCAGCGAGCCGTAGCCGAAGATCCACAGTCTCCCCGCCTCGTCTCGTGGAAGCCCCTGCAGCACCGGCACCACGATACGAAACCCGGCCCGAAAAAAAAGCGCGACATGCCTGGGCGCACCGCGTGTGAGGGTCATGAACGTCAAACGCTTCCTTCCCTTGCTGATGCTTCCCCTCCTCGTGATCACCGCATGCGACGAGGAGGACGGCGGGGACGACGGCGCCATGGAAACCGACGAGGGCGGCAACTCCGGCGAATCGGCTGGGGACGACTCCGGGCCCGACGACTCCGGACCCGGTGACTCCGGCGACGACTCCGGCCCGGACGACTCGGGGGACGACTCCGGGCCTGACGACTCTGGCGACCCCAGCGACGACTCGGGAGCCGGACAGTGCGATGGGGGCTGGTACCTCGGGTCGGTGCCGTTCGTCGGCGAAACCTTCATCGGGGCATGCGATGGCAACCCTCCGTCCAACTGCCTGACCGGCAACTACATCGTGTTCGACGACGGCGAGTGTCTGTGCCTGCCCGAGTGCGGGCAAGCGGGGCTGTCCGAGGGCGACGCGTGCACGGACGACGGCAGCGTCACCTGCACACGCATCGAAAACGACGAGGGCACCTCGAGCGGGGTCTTCTGCGCACCGCCCGAATGGGGTCTGTGCGGCTGATACTCTCGTCGCATGTCGGTGCGTTGCTCGACCGCCTCCGTCCTTCTGTCCGCCCTGCTCGCCTGCGGAGGCTCCTCTTCCGAAGGATCCGGGGCAGGCACCGACGCCAGTGGGTCGGGTGACTCGACCGGACCTTCGGGGTCGGAGGGAACGTCCGCGAGTTCCTCCTCGAGTGACCCGACCGACCCCACCGATCCGGATCCGACCGACCCCACGGCAGACGACACGGGTGTCGTCCTGCCCGAATGCGGCAACGACGTCGTCGAGCCCCCCGAGGAGTGCGATGACGGCAACCTCGATGCGGGCGACGGTTGCGAACCCGACTGCACCCTCTCCGTCGACACCCGCCAATGGGAGCAGACCCATGCCGGGGATGCTCAGGTGCAAGACGTCGCGCACGACGTGGTGTTCGACGCCGCGGGCAACGTGTGGGTCGTTGGCTTCGAGGTCGACACGGTCGCCGACAGCAACGTGTGGATCGGGTCGTATGCACCCGACGGCACACCTGGCGCGCAGTTCGTCCTCGATCCCTCCGCCGGCGGAGACGACCGCGGCTTCGGCATCGACGTCGATGACGCGGGCAACCTCTACGTCTCGGGGCGAGCGGCCAGCGACGCGTGGTTCGCCAAGCTGGCCCCGGACGGCTCCGAGCTATGGGCACGCACGGTCGACGGCTCATCCGAAGGCGCCGACCAGGCCAACGCCATCGCGGTCGGGCCCGACGGCGACGTGCTCGTCGGCGGCTTCCTTCGCGAGGGCAACGGCGACAACGACGGCTGGGTCACGCTGGTCTCGGGCGATGACGGCTCCGAGACCTGGACCGACATGATCGACGGCCCCGACGGATTGGACGACCGTATCGAGGACGTCGCGTGGAGCCCCGAAGGCACTGTGGTCGTCTCCGGCTTCGTCTCCAACATGGACTTCAACGCCGACATCTTGGTGCAGACCTATGGCGTCGACGGTTCGGTCGGCTGGACGCAGCAGTACGACACCAACCCGCCCAGCACGCAGCAGGCGCTCGCGCTGGCGATCGCCCCCGACGGCGCGATCGGTATCGCGGGGACGACCCCGTCGACGGTCAACGACTCGGATGTGTTCTTCGCCAAGTTCGACCCCGACACGGGCGACCTGACCCAACAGAAGAAGTTCGGCAGCCCCGCCGTCGACGACGACGCGGGGCTCGGCTTGGCCGCGGACAGCGACGGTGCGTTCGTGGTGGTGGGCTACAAGGCGGTCTCCAGCACCGACGCCGACATCTGGCTGCGCAAGTGGGACGCCATCGGCAACGTCGTCTGGACACAGAATGTCGCGGGCGCTGGCATGGGTGACGACGCCGCCCACGGGGTCGCCTTCACCACGGACGGAGACTTCGCCGTGGTTGGCGAGATTCGCCCCGAAGCCACCACCAACGGCGACATCTGGGTCGGCATGTTCTCCGCCGCGCCCTAGGGCCTCAAGTCTGACGCTCCGCGCTCTTGCTGACCACGTCTGTGGCACCTACTCGCCGAAGAGGGTCTTCTCGCTGTTGAAGAGTTTTGCCGTTGCGAGCAAGCAGCCGGCGGTCAGTAGCACCACGACGAGCGCGGAGCCGGCCGCCGCGGCTGCGGGGATCGGGTCGCCTCGCAGCACACCGAGCAGCAGCACCTGCTGCCCGAGGATCGGGACCGCGGAGGCCCAGCCTTCGGGCGGCAGCGGCTCGAGGGTGAGGAACACGCCCGGAAGCGTCGGCAACATGGTCAGCAGCGAAAGGTAGGTCTGCGCCTCGCGAAAGCTCTTGGCCAGACTCGCCACCAGCATCTGCAGCGCGGCGGCAAGCGGTGCCAGAGGCAAGAGCAGCGCCAAGCCCCACAGCAGCTGTGCGCCGCCGAGGTTCACGTCGAGGCCAACCTCTTCGAGCGGGATCTGCCCCATCGCGACACTGCTGCCGACCAGCGTGATGCACAGCCCGACGGTGGAGAACACGGTGGTGGCCGCCCACTTGCCCAATACCAGGGCGCCCCGGGAGGTCGGGGTGAGTAGCAACGGCTCCAGCGACTTCCGTTCTCGCTCGCCCGCGGTTGCGTCGGTGGCCATGAACATGCCGCCCACGAAGACCGCCAGCATCACGAACATCGGCACCATCGCGAGCAGGTTGGCCGCCTTCTGCTGCGGCGTGGCCGTGTCCACGTCATCGACGGCGATGGGGCGCGCGAGCTGAGGGTCGATGCCGCGGGCCAAGAGCCGCAAAGTGCCGACCTTGCCCGCGTACGTCTCCACGGCCTTGCGCACCCGCCGGACCGGCACCCTGCCCTCGCGGCGTGAACTGTCGATGTACAGGGAGATCGGCGCGGGTCGTCCCGCACGGAACTCGGCCTCGAAGTCCGCGTGAATCTCCAAGACGACGTTCTCGTCGCCCGCAGCCACGGCCCCCCGGGGGTCTTCGGGCGGCGCGACCACTTCGATGCCCTGAGACTCGAGGTGCTCGACCAACGCCGACGCGTGCTCGGGACCCACGACGGGCAAGGCGATCGGGCCGTCGTCGGCCTCCTCGGTGAGAATGATGCTGAACATCACCGCGATCAGGATCGGGCCGAACAGTGGGAACAGCAGCGCCGAGAGCACCGAGCGGCGGTCCCGAAAGCCGTCGAGCAGCTCCTTGCGGGCCACGACACGCAGCGTCTGCAGGACGCTCATGCCACCAGCCCTTCTTCGGTGCCGATGATCTTCACGAACGCGTCCTCGAGCGAGGCGGTGCCGGCTTGTTCGAGCAGCTGTTTGGCGGTCCCGCGGGCGACGACGGTGCCGCGCGCGACGACGACGATCGTGTCGCACAGCGCCGAGACCTCCTGCATCACGTGGCTGCAAAAGACGACCGCCTTGCCCTCGTCGCGCAGTCCTCGGATCAGGGTCCGCATCGCCCGGGTACTCATCACATCGAGCCCGTTGGTTGGTTCGTCGAGCAGCACGTTTTGCGGCTCGTGTACCAGCGCGCGCGCGATCGCCACTTTGGCGCGCTCCCCCTGCGAGAAGCCGTGAACCCGCCGACCGGCGACCTCGCCCAGCTCCAGCCGGTCGAGCAACGCATCGACGCGGCGGTTCAAGGTGGCCTCGTCCACCCCCTGCAGGCGACCGAAGTACTCGATGTTTTCGCGCGCGGTCAGGCGTGGGTAGAGCCCGCGTGCGTCCGGCAGCACGCCGAGGCGGCGCCGAACCGCCGCCGGGTCTGCGACGGCGTCGTGGCCATCGACCCGGACGGACCCCGCGTCGGGACGCACGAGCGTGGAAATCATGCGCATCGTGGTGGTCTTGCCCGCGCCGTTGGGCCCGAGAATCCCGGTGATCTGGCCATCCTCGGCGCGCAGCGACACCGCGCTCACCGCCACCACCTCACCAAACGTCTTGCGAAGCTCTTCGGCTGCGATCATCGGTTCACCTGGGGCCCCGCGAAGTCGATGAAGAACGGCGGCCGCGTGCGCGCTTCGAGGCAGCGCGCGTCCAGACTCTTCGCGTCCATCGAGCCGAAGAACTCGGCCAGCACGTCGCCTGCACACGGCAAAGCGACGATCCCGTGCCCAGCGCCCGGCACCACCACGTGGCGACCGTTGGCCAGCCCTTCGAGCGCGTGCTCTCCCCACCGCGGTGGCGTCACTGGGTCGAGTGCGCCCGAGAGCACCAACGCGGGCACGTCACTGACGACGGGGTCACGAAACCCGTCGGGAATCGGCGCCTGCACCCAGTGCTGACACGTCGCACGCAGATGGTCGACGAACGTCATGCCGACCAGCGTTCCGGCGGTCTGCTCCGCGGCCAACTCATCCGAGATGAACGGAACGTCCTCAGCACAGACGACACTGAGGAACATGCCCTCGGCCAAGTTGGTCGCCATGCCATCACCGAGCAACGCGGCTTGTGCAACCAAGGGTCCAAAGTCCCCCGCCGTGGCGGAGGTGATCGAAAGCGGCAGTAGCGAGGCCAGTTCGGGGGCATACAGCATGCCGCGCATGCCCGCGGTCACCGTACGTCCGCCGAGCTCGACCGTCTCGGTCGCCCCGGTGCGCGGGTGCACCACCGCGACATCCGACACGGGACGCGTCGCCAAGGCCCGCGCATCCGCCCGCAAGGAGGGAAACGCAGCGGCACATGCGGGGTCGGCCTCGCAGTCGTCGAGCATGGCCTCGAACGCCGCCTCCGCATCCTTGGCAAAGGACACCGGCAACGCGAAGTCGGGAGGCGCAACCCCGTCGATCACGATCGACGCCGTGCGGTCCGGATAGGCCCGCGCAAACGCCAGGACCACGCGCGTGCCGTAGCTGCCGCCGACCAGGTGAGCCTTCGTGTAGCCGAGCTCCTGCAGCACATGGTCGAGGTCCTCGATCGCGCGAGCCGTCGTGTACTGCGTGAGGTCGGCATCCAGGCCATCACGACACGCCTCGAGCCGCTCGCCGTCGACCTTCATCGTGACCGCGTCCTGCAGATCGAGCACCTGCGTCTGTTCGCAACGCAGCGGGTGAGACGAGCCCGTGCCTCGTTGGTCGAGCAACACCAGGTCGTGGTGCTCCCGCACGGCATCCAACGCCGGCAGCATGGCTCCGTACGCAGCCTGGCTGCCCTGCCCCGGGCCGCCGGCGATCAGCACCACCGGGGGCAGACCTCGAGGCTCGCGCGCTGGCGCGACCGCCACCGACAGCGACAGCGTGCGCACCTGTGGGGCATCGGGGTTCTCGGGCACCTCGATCGTCGCGCACTTCGCCGAAGCTCCGCTGGAGAGCTGACAGTCGGAGAGCGGGATCCCGGATGGTTCGGACGCCCGGTCGCACCCCACCACGCAGGCAGCGACGGCGACGGACATGACAACCGCCTTCATCCGGCTCGGAGCGTACCAGCGCGCCACGGGAAGCTGACCCACCTGCGCCGAGTCCTGCTTCGCCGACCCACCGCGCGCGACCGCGCGTCAGCGCACGTGGGCCCCCGTCCCCCGCGGGCGTGTCCCCGATGGCTAGAGGATCCGTCTGGCCACCCCTGTAGCCACCCTCGGCCGCCGCATTCTTCGTGTCCTGGACCCGAACGAAGAGTGTATTTCTGAATACTTAGGGAGCCGGCGATGCAATCCGCCTACATGGCACCACATTTGCTCACGGGTACGGCATGGACAGGGTCGCTCGTCACACGCTCATCGCTTCGCTCCTGCTCTCGCTGGCTGCGTGCGGTGAAGCCCCCGCCCCCGAGGCGGCGGACGGCGAGTGGGACGAGATCGCGACCGGCAAGGCCGACGGCGCCATCGACCCCGACTCCGCCGAAGCGCAGGCCGTGCTTCTGTTGGTCAACGACCCCGAGGTCGACGTGGTCGAGCTCGACGACGACGCCCGCCTCGACGCTCGAGCCGCCCGCAACATCATCGCCCACCGCGACGGACCCGACGGCATCGTCGGCACCGACGACGACGACACCATCGACGACATCCCCGAACTCGACGCCATCGGGTACGTCGGCCCGCGCGCGTTCGGAAAGCTGATCGACTACGCCGTCGACCAAGGGTACCTCGACCTGGTCGAAGACCCCGGCGAGCTCGACACGCTGACCGACGTGGTGTTTTCGCCCCAACCCAGCAACGCCACCCACAACCGCCGTGTCGCGGAGCTCATCGGCCAGGCCGAGGAGACGATCGACATCGCGATGTACAGCTACTCCAACGGCACCGTGCGCGCGGCCCTCGAAGACGCTGCGGCCCGCGGCGTCGAGATCCGTTTCCTGTACGAGACCGCCTACGACGATCGCCGGCTCGAAGGCGACGCCCTGCTCGCCTCGCGCTCGGGTCAACTCGAAGCCGAGGGCATCGACGTCCGATGGGTGAACAAGATCATGCACCACAAGTTCATGATCATCGATGGTCCCCGCGCGGACCTCGGCCGGGCAGACACGGCGACGATCGCTTCAGGCAGCGCGAACTGGTCCAACAGCGCCGGCACCCGCTACGACGAAAACACCCTGTTCCTTCGCGGCCACGGCGAGATTGCGCTTCGACTGCAACGAGAGTTCAACCACCTGTGGGAACACAGCCGGGCCCTCGACATCAACCCGGCCTTGGAGTGGACCCTGTCCGAGACCCCGATCGCCGACGCCGACATCGCCGACGGCCACGACAGCCACGTCTACTTCACCTCGGAGAACTTCAACGTCTCCCCCGGTGGTGACACGTTCCGCAAGAACGGCGGCAACGAGGTCTCCGACGCGCTCATCGAGGCGATCGAAGGGGCGACCGACTCGATCCACATCGCCTCGGGTCACCTGCGGCACCGCGGTATCTCCGAGGCGATCATGGCCAAGCAGGCGGCCGATCCCGACCTCGACGTTCGGGTGTACCTCGATGCCCAAGAGTACATCTCGGCCTACACCCACGGGCTCCAGCTCGACGACCTCGACGAGTGCCTGGAGGAGGCCAACACCGCCACGCAGACTCGCAACTGCATGGACAAGGGATTCCGCTTCGGCTACCAGCTCGGCGAGTCTGGCGTGCACGTCCGGTACAAGTGGTACTCGTACCGCTGGCACTACACCTACGCGGCGCAGATGCACCACAAGTACATCCTCATCGACGGGGACGAGCTGTGGACCGGTAGCTACAACCTCTCGGACAACGCCGAGCACAACACCTTCGAGAACATGATGGTGTTCCGCGGCGACGCCTACGCAGACCTGGTCGCCTCCTACGAGCAGAACTTCGCAACGCTGTGGGAGACCGGCCGCGCCGAAGACCTGCTCGGTGACGTACGGGAAGAGATCGCGACCGCCGACGTCATCCCGATGACCTTCGACTCGATGGCCCTCGAGCACGAAGAGGTCCGTCAGCTGAAGTCGCTCGTGCTCGAGCACTGCCCCCTGGCCAACAGCGAAGACTTCCGCCGCAACCCGCAGAATCACCTCGTCTGCGAGCGTTAGTCGCGGTGCCTCACGCCTCGACTCCGTACCGGGTTTCTCCAGGGGGCCCCGTTGGGGCGAGGGCCCCCCTCCGAACCCCTCCGGTCGGGGAGTCTGCGTTCGTCCCCTTCCTCATGTTCCGCTCCTCGTCCCTCCGGGACGCTCCGCTCTCTCGCGCCGGAGCGGCAGCGAACCGCCCCAAGCCCGGCACGAGCGCGAGTCAGTTCCGACAGGTGCTGGCGTCCCAGCCGCCTTCGAGCACCGCGTCGTAGACGAGGTCCATGTTTTCGAACTCGGGGAGCGGCTCGATCTCGTAGCGGTAGGCGAGCAGCTCCTCGGTCGACAATCCACACGCGAACATCAGGTCCGCCGCCTCGGCTCCGACGAACCGCAGGTGCCACGGCTCGGGCTTGTACTGGTGCACGTGAACCTTGCGCGGTTGGTACGTGGTGACGATGCCGAACCGGTGCGCGTTGGCGCGAATCCACGCGAATGCTTCGGTGGCATGCAGGTCGGCTTCGAGCGGATCGAAGGGGCTGAGCATTTCGCCATCGACGATGTAGCCAACGTCCGCCGTGGTGCCGAGCTGATGCTCGGAATGTGCAGGCCATGCCGAATAGACGGCCGCCAACGCGGGGTCCCCCTCCACGCCAGCGTAGTACTCGAACAGGGTCGCCTGGGTCTCGAGCGACCGAAAGCCGCTCTGCACGAACAGCTCGATGCCCTCGTCGGCCGCGGCCGCGAACATCGGCGCAAAGCCGACCTGGCCGCCCTCGCCGACGGGCTGCCCGGCGAGCGTGGTTGGATAGTCCTTGGGCGCGGGGCTCGACCAGGCGAACGCAAGCAGTTGGTCGTCGTCGTTGGTGAACGCCGGCGGAAGCTGGATCATTTCGACCCGGTAGTCCCCGCACTGCTGCAGCATCTCGGGCTCGAGATCATCCACGGCGTTGATGTACGTCTCTCGCACGTCGGCGAGCACCGCCGACGCGGGGGTGAAGGGGAAACACGGGTCGATGGAGTACCAGCGGTTGACGTAGTAGAGCGGGTCCGCGGCATCGAGCGGGCGAGTCGCGGCATCGAACAGCGGAGGGTCGTAGATGCACAAGCACTCCACGATGCGCTCGGTCGTCGAACGCTCGGGCGCGCAGATCGCCATCGAGTCGTCCTCGTACACCTCGATGCCCTCCCCACACGCGGCCGTGCCCGTGCTCTCTTCGCCGGAGCTCTCGCTCGGGCCCGTCGTGCCCGAGGAGCCCTCGGAGGTCGTCTGGGGTGGACCCCCGGACGAGGCGTCGTTCCCCGACGTTTCGGAGGAGCCTGGCCCGGAGCTTCCATCGGTGTCGCCGTCGGTCCCCGTACTGGCGAAGTACGGCTGCGCGCACCCACCGAGCACAACGACGATCGAGCAAAGCAGCGGGTGCTTCACGCCGGGACCTCCGGACGCTTGGCAATGATGTGCACCATCTTGAACACGCTCCCGTCCGGGTTGCGATGCGCAGGCGGGATCCGGTCCCACTCGAGCGAGGCCGGGATGTCGGCACCGATCCACGCGCCGGCAGGGTCGTTGGCTCGCCGCCCCGCCGCCCGCAACGTGTACCCGCGACGCGCGAGAGCACCGAGCGCTGCCCGCAGCGGCCTCCCCTGCGACATGTGAAACTCGATCGCCCAGGCCCGCACGCCCGGCATGGCGTCGAGCGCATCATCGAGAATCGTGTACTCGTGCCCCTCCACGTCGAGCTTCACGATCGTGGCATTCGGGACCAGTGTCGAAAGGCGATGGCCGGGCACCTCTCGCGCGCCCGCGTCCGCCGTGACGACGCAGTTGAAGCCGCTGGGCCCCTCGGTCTGCACCCGCACGAAGCGCGGCGCATCTTCGTCGGTGAGCACGGCTTCGTGCACATGCCACCGAGCGCCCTGCGGCATGCGGGCCCGAATCTTGGCCACGTTCTCCGCCAGGGGCTCGACCGCGTGCACCTCGAAGCCGCCACCGTGGGCGTCCCACAGGCCCTGCAGCAACGCGCCTTCGTTCGCGCCACCGTCGACATAGACGGCACCTGCGAAGTCGAGTTCGTCGAGATACCAGCGAATCTGCTTGCCCTGCGCCTCGGCCACGGTCGCGCTCATCGTACGGGACGCCGACCAGGAGGAGAAGCACCCGGTGGTAGGGTCGCGATGCCATGGGTGAGGTTTACGTACTCGGAGGCGCACAAACCGACTTCGCGCTGAACTGGTCGCGCGAGGGCAAGGGGGTGTTCGAAATGCTCGGCTCCGCGATCGAGACGACCCTCGCCGAGGCGGGGGTCGACGCGAGCGACATCGGTGTCGCCCACGTCGGCAACTTCGCGGCCGAGTTGTTCTCGAAGCAGGGGCACCTGGGCGGCTTCGTCGCCAGCGCCCACCCGGCGTTCGACGGCATGCCCACGGCGCGGCACGAAGCCGCATGTGCGTCGGGCTCGATTGCAGCGCTCGCCGCTGCGGCAGACATCGAGGCGGGCCGATACGACGCTGCTCTGGTGCTCGGCGTCGAGCAGATGCGCAACGTCCCGGGCCGTGTCGCCGCGGACCACCTCGGCGCGGCAGCCTGGGTCGGGCGAGAAGCCCAAGACGCCACGTTCCTGTGGCCGCACATGTTCTCCCAACTCGCCGACGTCTACGCGCAGCGTCACGGTCTGGACTATGGGCACCTCATGGCCATCGCAAAGCAGGCCTTCGATCACGGGCGCCGCAACCCGCGAGCGCAGACTCGACGCTGGTCGTTTTCCGAGGCCAGCTTCGCCGCCGACGACGACGCGAACCCGCCGGTCGAGGGACGTCTGCGGCGGCAGGACTGCGGCCAGGTCACCGACGGGGCAGCGGGCGTGGTGCTGGCGTCGAAGGCCTTTGCGACGCAGTGGGCCGCGCAACGCGGCGTGGGCCTGGAGCAGGTCGCACGCATTCGAGGCTGGGGACACCGCACCGCCACGATGTTGCTCGAGGACAAGCTCGCCCGATCGCAGGACCAGCGCTACCTGTTTCCCCACCTACGGGGCACGCTCGAAGACGCCTGGCGCCGCGCGGGACTGCAGGGTGTCGACGACGTCGACTGCATGGAAGTGCACGACTGCTTTTCGATCACCCAGTACATGATCGCCGACCACCTCGACATCGCCCCGGCAGGCAATCCCGGCGAGGCGATCGCTCGCGGTGCAACCGGCATGGACGGACGCATCCCGCTCAATCCCAGCGGCGGGTTGATCGGGTGCGGCCACCCGGTGGGCGCGACCGGGGTTCGCATGCTTCTCGACGCGCAGCGTCAGGTCACGGGCTCCGCGGGGGACTGCCAAGTGCCGGGCGCACGTCTGGCCCAGACCCTCAACATCGGGGGCAGCTGCACCACCACCGTCAGCTTCGTGCTCGGCGCCGGGTGAGCCGCCGCCACAGCCCGGCCGGCATGCGCCAGAGCAGCTCCGCGCCCGGATAGCCGAACGCACGCAGCACCGCGGTGTAGACGAGAAACGCCGCGCCGATCACTGCAAAGAGGCCACTGGCGAGCACGGCCTTGCCCCCGAGTCCGGCCCAGGGCAACGCTTCCTGCAGCATTGCGATCAGCCACCGGCCGCCCCAGGCCGTGGCACCCAAGACGGTGAGTCCAACGATGAGACCCGTCCAGCGGCGCATCGCACCACCATCGAACATCGCGCCAAAGCGACGGCCAAACGCGATGCGCAGGATCAGCACGTTGGTGCTCGCCCCCAGCGCAGTGCCGATCGCGATTCCGGGCGCACCGAGGTCACGAAACGTGAGCGCGTTGAACGTGATGTTGACCGCGACCCCTGCCACCGAAGCCAGCAGTGGCACCCGTGGCTTATCGACCGCGTAGAACGACGGCGCCAGCACCTTGACCAGACTGTACGGAGCCAGGCCCAGGACATACGACTGCAGGCAGGCCGCGATCGCGGCGATCTCGACCGGTCCGGTCTTGCCCATCTGATACAGCAGCGAACACACCGGCTCCGCCAAGAACCACAAGCCGACCGCACTCGCCCCGGCCAGCATCCACGACGCAGCCGAGCTCGCTCCGGCCCGGCGCGCGATTGCACCGTCTTCGCCGTCGGCTGCCGCCTCGGAGACCGAGGTCGTGGTCACCGTCGCGAGCGCCACACCGAAAACGCCCAGTGGGAGGAAGAACAGCCGGAACGCGTAGTTCAGCTGCGACACCGGTCCGTCGCCGAGCATGCCCGCGAAACGGCCGTTGATGATGACGTTGACCTGCACCGCGGCCACGCCGAGTACCGCGGGCGCCATGAGCCGAAGCACTCGCCGTACGCCGGGGTGGGCCGCAACGCCCCGCAAACGCGGCCAGGGTCGCTGCCCCATCCTCGACAGTGCGATGAACTGCATCGTCGCCTGGGTGACGCCCGCGACCAACGTGCCTCCCGCCCAGACCATCACCCCCGACGTCGCATCACCTCGAAGCGCCCACACGACCCCGCCAGCCAAGAGCGAGACGACATTGAACATGGCAGGCGCGAGCGCGGGAACGACGAAGCGCCGCTGCGCATTGAGCATGCCCATCCAGACAGCGGCCAGCGACACCGTGCAGAGAATCGGCATCATCAGCCGCGTCAGCTTGACTGCGAGCGTCAGCTTTTGCGGATCCTCGAAGGCCGAGACCCAAGCGACGATCGGCTCTGCAAAGACCAACGCAACGCCGACCAGGACGCCCGTCAGCGCGAGCATGCCCCCGAACATCAAGTCGCCCAGCCGCGCCGCGGCCTCTTTGCCGTCTTGCTTGAGCGTGCTGGTGAACGTGGGGACGAACGCTGCGGTCAGCGCTCCTTCAGCCAGCAGATCGCGAAACAGGTTCGGGATCCGAAACGCGGCAACGAAGGCGTCAGCGACCGCGCCCGCACCGAACAGCGCGGCGAAGACCATCTCGCGGGCCAGGCCCAACAGGCGCGACCCGAAGATCGCGGCACTGACGCGGCCGGATGCCTTCAGGTCCCGTTCGCCCGAGTCCGCCATGCCCATTGATCACCTACGCCCGACCCATCCCGAAACTTTCCGCGAAAGAAACGGGGACAGGCCGACCGCTGCCGGAGCCGGAGCTAGAGGCGCCCGCCGAAGCCGGTTTCGAGCAGGGTGAACGACTCTTCGGCGAGCTTGAGCACGTCGAGCTCGCCCTGAGCATCGAACCACAGCCGCAGCACCGAACGCACCACGCCGATCGTGGCGGCGGCGAACAGCTTGCCGACGCGCTTGCGGTCTTCGTCCGCGTCTGCGCCGATCACAGCCTCGGCGATTGCCTGCTCCCACGCGCGGTAGAGTTCGAGGTCGGCGGCGAGCAGCGTCGGCGATGCGTCGACGATCTTCTGACGTGCCAACTCCAGGTCGGCGGTCGACACCATCAGCTTGCCGATTTCGAGGCAGGCTCCGCGAACGGCGGGCAGCGCGGGTTGCTCGGCGAAACGCTCGCTGAGCAGGGCACGAAACGCCTCCAAGCGCTCCTCGGACCGCGGAAACGCGATCGCCTCTTTACTCGGAAAGTACCGGAAGAAGGTGCGGCGGGAGACCCCGGCGCGCTCGGCGATCTGGTCGACGGTCGTGCCGTCGAACCCTTGCTCGACGAAAAGCTGTCCTGCTGCTGCGACGAGGGCATCCCGCACCTCGGCTTTCTTCTGCTCACGTCGGGACATCGGTTCGGCGTCCATCTCGCGCGCAAGCCTCGGCCTCGGCGACGCGTGTGTCAACCGGCCGTTCGGTTTCTCGATGGGGTCGCGGGCCAACGCACCTCGACCAACGTCAGCCCGCACGCAGGTGCGGTCATGCCTGCACGGGTGCGATCGGGCTCGCTCAGCAATGCGTCGATGGAATCCGCAGAACGTCGTCCCAAGCCGACTTCGACCAATGTGCCGACCATGATGCGAACCATGTTCATGAGGAACGCCTGCCCCCAAACATGCACCTCCAGCCAGTCTGGACCCCAAGATGTCGCCGGTCCGGGCTCGGGATCACCGGTTCGCACACGCGCGTCGAGGCGACCGGGGTCCGCCATCGGACCGAGAGCGGCGGCACCGTGCGAAACCTCGACCTGCTCGACCGTGCGCTCGGTTGTTCGGGATTGGCACGCCGATGCGCGAAAGCTCCCGAAATCGTGGGTTCCTCGAAAGCGCGCCGCGGCCTCCTGCATGGGCCTGGGATCGAGCCGGCGGGCGAGATGCCACTCGTGTCGCCGCATCAGCGGGTCGAGCACTTCGGTGCAGCGAATCCGATAACGGTAGTACTTGCCCTCACTGCCATGACGGACGTCGATGGTGCCCGGTTCCTCCCATGCCGCAAGCACAACCACATCGTCGGGCAGCTTCGCGTTGAGCCCTCGTACGAGTCCGGGCATCGGAATGTGAGCCGGGGGATCGAAAGCGACCAGCTGGCCGAGGGCATGGACGCCTGCGTCGGTCCGCGACGCGGCTCTCGACGGCACGTGCATCTTGTAGAGCACGGCCAGTGCCTTTTCGATCTCGCCCTGCACGGTTCGAATCTCGCTCCCGTCGGGGCGCGGTTTCTGGCCGGCGTAGCCGTGAAAGGCGGTGCCATCGTAGGCCACGCGAAGCAGCACGCTCACGCCCGCATGATACGGCACGGCCCCTCATTCGGCCGCGGAACCTGCGCAGAGCTCGGCACGGCGCAAAGGTGCTAAACCTGCGCCGCTTTCCCCATGCACAAGGTCCTCATCATCGGAGCGGGTGGCGTCGGTGGCGTCGTCACCCACAAGTGTGCCCAAAACCCGGACGTCTTCGGCGAGATCATGCTCGCCAGCCGCACCAAGAGCCGCTGTGACGCGATCGCGGCCTCGGTGAAGGCGCTCACCGGGCGCGAGATTGCGACCGCGGCCGTCGATGCCGACGACGTCGCGCAGACGGTGGCGCTCATCCGCGAGTTTGGGCCGGAGATGGTCATCAACGTGGCCCTGCCCTATCAGGACCTGCCCATCATGGACGCGTGCCTCGAGGCGGGCGTGCACTACCTCGACACCGCCAACTACGAGCCGCGCGACGAAGCGAAGTTCGAATACAAGTGGCAGTGGGCGTATCGCGAGCGGTTCGAAAAGGCCGGCTTGATGGCGCTGCTCGGCTCGGGCTTCGACCCCGGCGTCACCAACGTCTTCTGTGCGCACGCACGCGACAACCTGTTCGACAGCATCGAGACCATCGACATTCTCGACTGCAACGGGGGCGACCACGGCCATCCGTTCGCGACCAACTTCAACCCCGAGATCAACATTCGCGAGATCACCCAGAAGGGCAAGTACTGGGAGCGCGGCGAGTGGAAGGAAATCGAAGCCATGTCGCAGAGCATGGACTTCGACTTCCCCGAGGTCGGGGTGCGCAAGGCATTCCTCCTGTACCACGAGGAACTCGAGTCGCTGGTGATGCACATCCCCGGCCTACAGCGCATTCGCTTCTGGATGACGTTCGGCGAGTCCTACCTCAAGCACCTCGAGGTGCTGCAGAACGTCGGCATGACCAGCATCGAGCCGATTCAGTTTCAGGGCCGCGAAATCGTGCCGATCGAGTTCCTCAAGGCGCTCCTGCCCGACCCGGCCAGCCTGGCGGAGAACTACACCGGCAAGACGTCGATCGGGTGCCTGGTCAAGGGCAAGAAGGACGGCGCCGACAAGACCGCGTTCATCTACAACACCTGCGACCACGCCGAGACCTACAAAGAGGTCCGTGCGCAGGCCGTCTCGTACACCACCGGTGTGCCCGCGACCGTCGGTGCCGAGATGATGCTGACCGGCCAGTGGAAGAAGCCCGGCGTCTGGCACATGGAGCAGTTCGACTCGGCGCCATTCCTGAAGCGTCTGGGCGAGTCCGGCCTGCCCTGGCACGTCAAAGAAATGTGAGCGGCGGCGGGCGATGGGCGTCTTCGACTACGACATCACCGATCTCGAGACGCCCGCGTTCGTCTGCGACCTCGCGGCCCTCGATCGCAACCTGAAGCTGCTCGAGCGGGTGCAGGCGGAAGCCGGCTGCAAGATCCTGCTCGCGCTCAAGGGGTTTGCGATGTGGAGCACGTTCGACCGGGTCAAACAGAGCCTGCCGGGTGTCACCTCCAGCTCCACCCACGAAGCCCGCCTGGGCCGGGAGGAGTTCGGTGGAGAGGTGCACGCCACCGCGCCCGCGTACAGCGACGCCGACTTCGACGAGCTGCTCGAGCTGTGTGACCACATCGTCATCAACTCGCCCAGCCAGTTGCAGCGATTGGCCCCGCGCCGTGACGCCCACGCCAAGAAGACGGGCAAACACGTCGAGCTGGGCCTGCGGGTGAACCCCGAACACCGCGAGGTCGAGGTTGCCCTCTACGACCCCGCCGCGCCCGGCTCTCGGCTGGGCACCACCGCCGCCGCGCTCGAGGGCGTCGACCTCTCCGGCGTCAGCGGACTGCACTTTCACACCCTGTGCGAGCTGGGGTCCGATGCGCTGCAGCGCACGCTCGTCGCGTTCGAGGCCAAGTTCGGCCACCTGCTGGCCGACATGCAGTGGGTCAACTTCGGCGGCGGCCATCACATCACCCGACCCGGATACGACGTCGACGTGCTGGTGTCGCTGTGTCGCCGCATCGCCGAGACCTACGATGTGCAGGTGTATCTGGAGCCCGGCGAGGCGATCGGGCTCAACACGGGGGTGCTCGTCGCCTCCGTCCTCGACATCGTGGACAACGACGGCCTGACCGCGATCCTCGACACGTCGGCCACCGCCCACATGCCCGATGTGCTCGAAATGCCCTATCGCCCGAGCATCACGGACGGGCACGACCCGGACGTTCATCCGCACCGCTACCGCCTCGGCGGGTTGACGTGCTTGGCCGGGGACGTCATCGGGGAGTGGAGCTTCGAACGCCCGCTGCAAGTCGGCGACAAGCTCGTGTTCGAGGACATGATCCACTACACGATGGTCAAGACGACCACCTTCAACGGAGTGCGTCTGCCCTCGATCGCGACCGCCGACCCAGCGACAGGCACGATCACCGTGCACCGCCGCTTCGGGTACGACGACTACAAACGTCGCCTCAGCTGACCGCGGGCAAGACGAACTGCAGACGCGCGCGCTCGAGCTGCGCGGCGTCGTAGTAGCCACGCACAGGCGCGAGGCCTTCGCCGATGAAGCTCGACTCGCGGCTGGCAAACTCTTCCCACCGCTCGCCGGCACGCATGCGGTCGCGGATCAGCAACATGAACGCGACGGACAGGGTGAGGTTGAACTTCGCCTCGGCCCCGTGCGCGCGCACCAGCTCGTCCAACGCCTGGCAGAACCGCGATAGCGCCTCGAGTAGCGGTAGCTGGTCGAGAAAATGCCAGGCCACCCGCACGTGCGCGCGGTGATCGAACGCAGCAACGTCGACCTCTCCGGCCTCGAACGCTTCGATGACGGCGTTCATTCGGCCTCCACGAGTTGGTGACTGTCCGCGGCGGTGAGATCGAGGCCGTAGACCTCGGCCAAGGTCGCGATGCGCTCGAGCGAGTCGGATGCGAACGCACACTTGCCCTCGAATGCATGGAGCACGATGCCTTCGAGCAAATCCCCCAGTGAAATGTCGTGATACTCCGCGAGCGCCTTGAGGACCTTCACCAGACGGCGTTCCATGCGAACCCCTGTCTGAACGCGTTTGATTGGTTGAGCCACGCACTCAAGGTACCCTGGTACCAAGGTAACGCAACTTGATTCGCAACTGAGCGGCGGTCTAAACTCACGCGATGGGCTGGCGATGGGACGTGGGGGCTTTGGGCGTGGTGTGGCTCGTCGCGGGAGGCTGCTCGGACTTCGTCGGCTCCGGCGACGACGGTTCCAGCGGTGGGGCGACCAGTGGACCGACGGGGACGGGGTCCGCAAGCCAGGCCTCTGGCTCCGCCTCCGATCCCACCGCGGCGTCGGGGTCCGACTCCGACTCCGACGGGACGGCGAGCTCGGACACGACATCGGGCACGGCGAGTGGCACCGGCACCGACGACACGACCAGTGGCCCCGAGACCTCGAGCGGCTCGACAACGAGCGGCAACGACACGACCACCACCGGCGACGAGACCTCGTCCACCACGTCAGAGGCGACGAGCTCGAGTTCCACGTCTGGCTCGAGTTCGAGTTCCACCTCCGGTGACCCCAACGACCTGCTCGGCATGGAGTGCGAGGACAACACCGCGTGCGACACCGATGCTGGCCAAGAGTGCTGCACCGCCGAGCAATGCCAGGACACCTGCATGGTCCCGTGCGACAACGCCGACGAATGCCCCGTCGACGGCATGGGCTGCGAACACGGCTACTGCCTGTTCCCTTGCAGCGAAGACGCCGACTGTCTGGACTGGCCGGACTACACCTGCCAGCACGACGACACGTACTGCGAGCTCGACTGACTCAGCGCCGGGCCGCTTTGAGGCCGCGGCGTTGCGGGGCGATGTCGGCGTCGAACCGTTCTTTGCCGCCCTCGTCGATCGGCATGCCCACGCGGGCGGCACGGGCTTGCCCTTCGCCCGTGAGGCGCAGGGGATCGACGGTCGACAACACGCCGTCTCGCTCGACCCACAGCTCGAGGCGCAGACGGTCGTTGGGCGTACGGCCCGAGTGTCCGGCAAGCCCTACAATGTCACCCGCGGACAGGTGCGCGCCTTCTTCGATGCTGCCGATGAAGCGGCCGAGGTGGCAGTAACGAGCGATGGTGCCATCGTGCAACTGAAGGTCGAAGAAGCGGCCTTCTTTGCGTGTTTCGCCGGCGGCGACCACGGTTCCGTCCCCGACGGCCACGAGCGGGCTGCCCTCGGGCACGCGGTAGACCGAACCCAGCCGCCCCTCGATGATCTCCACCGACGGAGGCAGCAGGCCACGGGCGCCGCCATCGACGGGGAAGTAGGCGACGGGGCTGCGCAGCATCGAGCGCTGCACGGGCTGCCCATCGGCATCGAAGAACGCCGTGTCTCGTCCGGGCGGCTTGTAGCGGTAGTAGGCAACACGGCGCACGGCACCGCGAAAAGCGACCGCCAACACGGAGCCATAGCGATGAAAGCGGCGACCGAGGTAGCGCTTTTCGACCATCACCTCGAGCTTGTCGTGGGGTCGAACCTCGGTGAGGAAGTCGACGTCACTGGCGAGGGCTTCGGCGAGCACCGATGCGAGCTCGGGCTTTTCGCCCGCTTGCACCACGGCTGCGGCGAGGTCGGCGTCCGCGCCCAGTTCGATCGCGAGCACCTCCACATCCGAACGATGCGGATGCTGAAGGTTGCGAACCTCGAACCCCTCTTCGGCGCGGCAGGCCTGAAGCACGTGGCCCTCGGCGAGCTCGATCTCCAAGGCGTGCACACCTCCGGAACGATCGGCGGCAATACGAAGCGGCGCACCGCTGCCGCCGAGCAGACCGAGGTCCACCTTTGAACGGACGGCGGCCTCGAGCTCGTCGATGTGATCCCCCGGCGTGCCGAGGGCCAGCAGTGCGAGTCGAAGCGTCGCGCTGCCTCGCAACGACGTGTCGAGTCGAATCAGGTCGTCGAGTCCCTCGAACACGCGGACCGGATCGCCGCCGCAGGCGTTCTCGGGGGCATCCGCGCGCGGCGACAACGGACCGTCACGGCCATCGATCGACGCGGCCTGCAGCGATCCCATGCCGCTGAACAGGCCGTCCTCGTTCCACACGAACACGTAAGCGTTGACGAGGGCCAGGATCGCCATCGCGAGGATGGTCCGGTTGCGCGCACGTCGCTGCTCCGGCTCGAGCTCGCGACGCTGCTTGGTCTCCCGTTTGCTGCCCGACGTGCGCCGGTTGCCCCGCGATGCGCGAGTAGCCTTGGAGCGTCGTGTTGTCGCGCTCTGGCGTCCCTTTGTGCGCTTGCGAGGCACTGTATTCGCCCTTAGCAGAAAGGCACCGCGGACCGAAAAATCCGGCGTGAGTCACGGCGAGCGACCCTCCGCGCAATCCTTGCCCTCCCCACCCTGGCGGGTTGCCCCCACGCGCCACGGCCCCACGTTGGAGTCATGACCGAGCGTGAACCGACGGTCCAAACGCGGCCCAACGAGCCCAAACCCACCCCGGAGCCGAAATCCGAGCTCCCAGAGCCACCGTTCGAGATCGAGGACCACACCGACCCCGAGTTCCAAGAACTCGTCGCCCAGGTCCACTTCCTGCGCAAGTGGGTCCAAGCGGAGCGGGACGCTGGACGCCTCCCGAATTGAGCGGTTGCGACTGGGGGGGCGGTGATCAGCCTCCCTTCGGGCGCCCCCCCTTCGGGTGAGGGGCGCGCCCTTCGGGGGGCTGGCGTAGGCGGGTCTGTCGCAACGCTCGGCTTTTTTCCCGCTGCGCACCCCCTCCGGGGGCGCTTCGCTCTCCTCCTGAGAACGGTGTGGGGAGTCTGCTCCCGCGAACGATGAGCGGCCCCCTTCGGGGTCCTTCCCTTTGGCGGACGGTGTGGGAGTCTGCTCCCGCGAACGATGAGCGGCCCCCTTCGGGGTCCTTCCCTTTGGCGGACGGTGTGGGAGTCTGCTCCCGCGAACGATGGTCGGCCCCCTTCGGGGTCCTTCTCTACTCGCGGATGATGTGGGGAGTCTGATCCCGCGGCGGTGCTCGGCCCCCTTTTCGGGGTCCTTTCCTGCGGCGAAGATGTGGGGATGCTTCGCGTTCAGAGTCGGAGCGGACAGCCCAGGTCCTCCGCGACCGACCTTCCCGGTTCGCGCTGCGATGCGGGGGAAGCGTGCGACGCGGATCCACCGCGCTCCGCCTTCGTGAGCGCGGAGGTCGCAACGCCTCCCACCGCCCTCCGTCTTCCGGAGAGCAGCCCCGGGAGGGCCTGTCGCTCGCGTCACCACCGCCCTTCGCCGTCAGGGAGAGCGAAGCGCCCCCGGAGGGGGTGCGCAGCGGGAAAAAAGAGGTCGCGTTGCGACACGCCCACCCTGCGCCAGCCCCCGAAGGGCGCGCCCCTCACCCGAAGGGGGGGCGCCCGAAGGGGGCTGATCACGCCCCCCCTGTCGCAACGCGTACTATCCACCGCATGGACGCGGAGTACCGCAGTTCGATCAATGCCGACGTCGAGCCCGCGAAGTCTGGGGAGTTCGAGCCGCTGCAGCTTGGCTCGATGCAGGTGTGGCCACCGGTGGTGTTGGCACCGATGGCGGGTGTGACCAACTACCCGTTTCGTGCGATCTGCCGCCGTTTCCTGGGCGGTGAGAGCGAGAGCGCCGTCCGCGGCTTGTATGTCAGCGAGATGATCACCGCGAGGCCGTTGGTGATGGGCAACCGCAAGACGCTCAAGCTGGCGGACTTCGGACCCGACGAGTCGCCACGCAGCCTGCAGCTGTACGGCGTCGACCCCCACTTCGTCTCCGAGGCGGTGAAGCGACTGATCGGTGAGGGGCGAGTCGACCACATCGACATGAACTTCGGCTGCCCCGTTCGCAAGGTCACCAGCAAGGGCGGTGGCGCGGCCATTCCCGTGAAACCGAACCTTCTTCGCAGCATCGTGCGCGCCGCGGTGAAAGCCAGCGAGGACATTCCCGTCACGATCAAGTTCCGGATGGGAATCGACGAGCAATACCTGAGCTACCTCGACGCTGGCCGCATCGGCGAAGACGAAGGCTGTGCCGCCGTCGCACTGCATGCACGCACCGCGGCGCAGCTGTACGACGGCACTGCGCGCTGGGAGGCGATCGGCGAGCTCAAGCAGGCCGTCACGTCGGTTCCCGTGTTGGGCAACGGCGACATTTGGGAGGCCGAGGACGCGCTTCGCATGATGCGCTCGACGGGCTGCGATGGCGTCGTTGTCGGGCGGGGCTGCTTGGGCCGCCCTTGGCTGTTCCGCGACCTGGCCGAGGTGTTCGAGGGGCGCTCGCCGCCCAACCCACCGAGGCTCGGGGAGATCGTGGAGGTCATGCTCGAGCACGTGCAGCGACTCATCGAGTGGTTCGACGAGCGAACCGGCGTTCGCATGTTTCGCAAACACGCGACCTGGTACACGAAGGGCTTCCGTGGAAGCGCTCAGCTCCGCAACGAGATCATGCAAGCGTCGACCTTGGCCGAGCTGCGCAGCGTGCTCGAGCGCTTGCCCAAAGACGAACCCTTTCCACCTCGCTCCATGCGGGTGCCGAGGGGCAAGACGGCAGGCACACAGAAGGTCGTCCTGCCCGACGGTTTTCTCGACGACCTCGACGACGCCACCCCGCCGTGCGCGGATGCGGCGGCACTCGCCTCGGGAGGATGATGATGGCCGAAGCATCTTGGCAAGAGCGACTCGACACCGCCCTCGACACCGCCGCGGCAGGACGCGCGCCCGACAGCGCGGACTTGCTGCGCACGTACGCCCAGTGGCTGCGTGATCTCGACGACGCCGAGCATGGCCTGCGCGCCGTCGATACGGTCGAGGTGCTGCTCGGTCTGCGGCTCGACGCCTCGGCACTCGCCGCCGCGCTTCTGTGTGGGGGGCCGCACGACCGATTTCCCGCCGACGTCCCCGCCGAAATCCTGACGCTCGTCGAGGGCGTCGAGCGCCTGCGCAAGATCCAATGGAGTCACCTCGAAGACGAGGCCTCCGAGTCGTTGCGCAAGATGTTCCTGTCGATGGCCTCCGACCTCCGGGTCGTCCTGCTCGCGCTCGCCGGCCGGGTCCACGAGCTACGACGTCTCAAGGGCGCCTCGCCCGAACACCAACGGGCCGTGGCCGCGGAGGCGATGGAGGTCTATGCCCCGCTCGCCAACCGCCTGGGCATCTGGCAGCTCAAGTGGGAGCTCGAAGACCTCGCGTTCAAGTGGCTCGAGCCCGACACGTTTCAAGAGATCAAGACGCTGCTGGCCAGCAAACGCAAGCAGCGCACCGAAGGCATCGCGCAGGTCCTCGAGTTCCTCCAGCAGACGCTGGCCGACGCAAACATCGACGCCAAGGTCTCCGGCCGCCCCAAACACATCTACAGCATCTTCAAGAAGATGCGACGCAAGAAGGTCGGCTTCGAGGAGATCTACGACGTGTCCGCGGTGCGTGTCGTCGTCTCGGAGGTTGCCGAATGTTACGCGGTGCTCGGCATGGTGCACGCGCAGTGGGTGCCGATCGACGGCGAGTTCGACGACTACATCGCCAAGCCCAAGGAGAACTTCTACCGCTCGCTGCACACGGCCGTCTTCGGCCCCGACGGTCGTCCGCTCGAGGTCCAGATCCGCACCCGCGAGATGCACGAATACAACGAGTTCGGGGTCGCCGCGCACTGGCGCTACAAGGAAGCCAAGAAAGCCGACCGTCGCTTCGACGACAAGATCAACTGGGTCCGCCAGCTGATGCAGTGGCAAAAAGGCGTCACCGACCCGCACGATGTCGCGCACTCGCTCAAGACCGACATCTTCGCGGACCAGATCTACGTCTTCACCCCCGCGGGCGAGGTCATCGACCTTCCGATGGGCGCGACCCCCATCGACTTCGCCTACCGCGTGCACACCCAGGTCGGCCATCGATGCCGAGGCGCGAAGGTGGGCGGCCAGATCGTTCCGCTCGACTACGCGCTGCAGACCGGCGATCAGGTCGAGATCATCACCACCAAACACGGCGGGCCAAGCCGAGACTGGCTCAACAGCAGCGAAGGGTTGGTGCATACCGCCGGCGCACGTCAGAAGATCCGGCAGTACTTTCGCGCCCAGCAACGTGACGACTCGATCGCCTCGGGTCGCGAGATCGTGGAGCGAGAGCTCGGTCGCCTCGGCGTCGAGGGTCGCAAGCTGGGCGACGTCGCGAACCTCTACGAGCTCGAGCTCGACGACTTCCTGGCCAAGGTCGGTTTCGGAGACATCAACGCGCGCAGCGTCGGTCAGCGCATTCTCGAACTCGAGCCAAAACCCGAAGAGGTCGAGCTTCCAACGTCTTCGAGCCCCCAAGGACCGGTGTCGACCTCGGTCAACGTCGCGGGTGTCGACGACGTCCTCAGTCGGCCGGCGAACTGCTGCAAGCCCGTCCCCGGCGATGCGGTGATCGGCTACATCAGCCGCGGCCGAGGCATCGTCATTCACCGCACCGACTGCCCGAACGTGCGAGGATCCGCCGAACCCGACCGCTGGATGGAACTGTCGTGGGGGTCCGGCGGGGGCAGCCGTTTCCCGGTCCGCGTCGAGCTGGTCGCCCACGACCGCAAGGGTCTGCTGCGCGACGTCGCCGAAGGCGTGGCGAGCGAGGGCGTCAACCTCACCGACACCTCCGTCCGCAGCGACGACATGGGCGCGGCACGCTTCGACCTGACGCTGCAGGTCCGCAACAACACCCAGCTGCTCCGGGTGTTGGGCAAGCTCGAGCGACTCCGCGGCGTGCAGTGGGTCCGCCGTCGCCCGGAGTGAAACCGGGTCAGTCGGACTCGGCCACCAAGTGGAGCTGGGCGTCGAGCACGTCCAGCAACACGCCGTCGAGACCCCACACGGCAACATCGACGCGTACGTCGCGACCGTAGACCTGGCCCGGTTCAGGGATGAAGATGATCATCTCCGGCAACGTGGGCCAACCGTCGGCATCGGGAATGTCGGGCACTCGCTGATGGCGAATGCGTGTGACCTCGGCATCGTCGTCGAGTCGGGTGACGACGAGTTCGACGACCACCTCCGCGAGGTCGGCATCGGGTCGCAGACGGCCATCCACGAAGATGTGATAGCCGCCCTGCAGGCCCAGCTCGACGACCTCTTCATCGCCGGAGCGATAGGGCACGAACCGGCGCGCCTCGGCGAACAGACCGAGCTCGAGCAGGCCATCGTCGACCGGATCGAGGTCGCCCGCGGTCCCCGTGCTCTCGTCGTTTTCGCCCATCGGAGCCTCGGCATCACAGCCGGACCCCAACGCGCCAGTCCCCAAGAGCGCGAACAGGGCCGCCGCAAATACGACGCCCCTGAAGCGCGAAGAGACGCGAAAGGTCTGCGTCTCGGCAGCCATGACTACTCGGCGCAGCCGACCGGAGGCCGGACCTCGATCTTGGCTTGCTTGGAGAAGTTCCGCCAGTTGAGCGTAGCGTCGACCGAGTCCTCGGTGGTGTCGAGCAGCGTATCGAGGCTGCTCGCGCTCAGACCCTGACGGGCGCGGATCGAGTCGAACAATGCGTTCATGTCGGTGATCGACTCTTCCTCGGGGCACAACGCGACCGACTTCACGCGCAGGTTGACGGCCGTCAGGTCGCCCGCACCGATGTCATCGGCACCCATCGCCAGTACGAACGGCGCGTTCGCACCCCCGCAGCCGTTGCAGCGCGGCTCGGTCGTGGTCGAGTACACGCGGTAGTTCTGCCCGTTGTAGTCGATCTGCTCGCACTTGAGGATTCCGGTGTGCGTCGAAGGGTCGTCGCACGAGCCGCGGTTGTCGTCGACGATGGCGCAGGGAACACGGGTCGTGAACCGTGCCTCGTCGGGTCCGGGGTAGGCGAAGCACTCGGCGAGGAAGCCCCAGTTGGAGCCCGATGCACCGAACACGTGGCCCCACGCGCCGTGCGAAATGATGCCTTCGGTCGACTCGAGCGTGACGACGCCCGCGTCGTCTTCGACCATCTCGATGCCGCCGAAGTACTTCCATCCGGTTTCGAGCGACGCACCGTAGAGGTCGGTTTCTTCGCCGACTTCCATGTCGCTGGGGCCGAGCACGGGGAGCCGGTTGCCCTGCAGCCGAATGCGCGCGGGCGGATCGAAGGTGATGTCGCGGGGCTGGATCGTCCACAGCGGACCGAAGCCGTCCTCGGGGATCTGCATGGGCGCGAGCGCCTGCTCGATCACGGTCAGCGTGATTTCGTCTTGGCGATCCGTGCCCTTGTGCAGCGAGCCGGGCTCGATCACGAGGCTGACGCTGAAGTCCTCCCCGTACTGGGTGCCTTCGGGCGACCACGTGAGCACGCCACCGTTCTCGATTAGCGTGTCGGTGATCGCAAAACCCCGACCCTGGCGAGGCACGTACGCGGTGCGCATCTGCAGCTCGTCGGCCCCCAGTTGATCCATGTCGATGAACTCGTCGAGCGATGCGGGCAGCAGGTGCACGTAGTCGCCCTGCACCGTGCCGAACGGCTCGAGGTCGCTGGTGGGCGAGTGGAACAGCACCGCGACCTCTTGGCTGTTGGCCACCGCTTCGTCCACGACGTCGACGGGGACGTCGATGGCGTAGAAGCCGTCGGCGGTGGTCATCGTGCGTGCGGTGACCTCGACCGAGCCGACGGCGACGGAGACCTCAGCGTGAGCGACGGGCTTTCCGTCCGTGTCGAGCAACTGACCGGTGAGCTTTGTGCTGACCTCGACCTCGTCGGCTTCTTGGGCCTCGGCGTCGTTGCGTTCGGGGTCGGCGCCATCGTCGCAACCGGGGGCGAGAATGAGCGCAGCGAGAGAGAGAGTTGCGAATCGCGTGGTGATCTTCATGTGATTCCCCTTCCGAGAAGTGCCGACAGTCGCCGACAGATCGGGTGTCCTCTGACATGCACACCCCGACCTTTGCGCAGGACTGTAGGTAGACGCCCCCTATGTGTCAACGACAATTCGGGGCTTCACGCCCCCAGAATTGCGCCTCAGAACGGGGCACCTACATGTCTCCATCCGCGACACTGGGGCCTCTGAACCCCAGCTATTCATATCGCACACCTCCGCCGATGAGGGGAAATCAGCGAGATGCCCTGCGTTGGCCGCCCCGCGCCGATTTCGCGCTCTTCGCCGCATCGATCAGCGCCCGGGCGTGGTCGCGCGCGGACTGAGTCACACGCTTGCCGCCGAGCATTCGGGCCAACTCCTCCACCCGCTGTGTCTCATCGAGACACACCACGCGCGTGGTCGTCCGCCCCTTGGTGGTCTTCTTTTCGACCCTGAAATGCGCGTCCGCGAACGCCGCGATCTGGGGGAGGTGGGTGACACACAGGACTTGGTGTTCCTTCGCGGCCCGCTTGAGCCGGCGACCGATGGCCTCCGCGACGGCACCGCCCACCCCCGCGTCGACTTCGTCGAATACGTAAGTCGCCACGCGATCACCCGCCGCGAGCACGCCCTTGATCGCGAGCAACACCCGCGAGAGTTCGCCACCCGACGCCACTTTGCGCAGCGGTGCAACCGACTCCCCGGCGTTGGCGGAGAACAGCAGCTCCACCGCGTCGCCTCCGTTTGGACCGAGGTCGGCGGCCTCGATCTGAACCTCGAGCTTGGCCGACTTGATGCTGAGCGCAGCGAGTTCATCCTCGACGGCGCGCGCCAAACCAGCCGCGGCCCGACGACGGCGTTCCCCGAGCACACGCGCAGCCGCGGCTGCGCCTCGGGCCAGCTCCTCGGTGCGAGCCTCCAGCGCTTGCAGGTGATCGTCGGCGTTCTCCATCGCGTCGAGTTCGGCCCGCATCTCGAGCACGCGCTCCAGCAGCTGCTCGAGATCGAGGCCGTGCTTGCGACGCAACGTCTCGAGTTCGTGCAGCCGGTCTTCGGCGCGCTCGAGCTCCACGGGATCGAGCTCGAGTTCGGCAAGCAGACGCGCGGCCAACGAGGCAGCCTCCTCCGCGGCAACACTCGCGGCGGTGAGCTGTTCGGCCAGCTCGGCGATGGTCGAGGAATCGTCGGCGCCCGCCCGCGCCCGGTCGGCGAGGCCTCCGAGTGTCGACGCCACCGCGCCGTCGGATTCGTAGAGAACGTGCTGCGCTTCGTGAGCGAAGTTCACCCAGTCGCGGGCGCCTCGCAGCACGTTGACGCGGCGCCGCAGCGTGTCGAGTTCTCCCGCCTCGGGAGCGATGCGATCGATCTCCTCGAGCTGGTAGCGCAGGTAGTCGGCCCGCGCCGCGCCGTCGGCCATCTTGGCCCGCAGCGTCGCGAGGTCCTCTTCAGCCTGCTTCCACGCGCCGTACTTCTCGCTGTACTCGCCACGTGCGGCTTCATTGCCCGCGAACGCGTCGAGCACATCGAGGTGCCGACTGGTGTGGGTCAAGAAGTGGTGCTCGTGCTGGCTGCAGATGTCGATGAGTTCCTCGCCGAGCGTGCCCAACACCGCCTGCGTGGTGAGGGTGCCCTGGGCAAAGCTCCGCCCTCGCCCGCTGCGTGCGACGACACGCTGAAGCACGAGCGCGTCGGCGTCTTGTTCGGGCAGACCGTGCGCGGCGAGCATGGCTTCGAGCCTTTGCTGAGAGCCTCCAAGGGGCTCGAACTGCGCGTCCACGACGGCCGACGCGTCGCCATCGCGCACGAGTTCCGCGCGCCCACGGGCCCCACGAAGCAACGCCAGCGCACCCACGATGATCGACTTGCCCGCGCCGGTCTCTCCGGTGAGCACGTTCATCCCCGGCTCGAAGGTGAGCGCGACATCGTCGAGGAGCGCCAGACCGCGGACTCGCAGGTACGAGAGCATGACGCCCCTCATAGCAGCTGACCGGGTGCGCGGGCAGCCGAGACGGCCGACCACGATCCCCGCGGCCGTGTCCGTGAGGATCAGCCGGGCGTTTGCGTGCTGGACCAGCCGAGCTTGGCCCGCAGCACCTCGAACACGGTCGAGCGCGGGGGCACCAGACGCAGCGGCGTCTCGGCCTGCGCGACCGTGACGACGTCGCCGACCTCCAGCGGAATGCCCCACTGACCGTCGACGGACAGCGTGGCCGCGCCCTCACTCGCGGGGCCGCAGAACGTGACTCGCACCGCGCTGCTGGCCGCGATGACCACCGGGCGATGCGTGAGGCTGTGCGGGCAGATCGGCGCGATGACCAACGTCTGCGTTCCGGCGTCGACGATGGGCCCCCCGGCGGCGAGGTTGTAGGCGGTCGAGCCCATCGGCGTGGAGATGATGAGACCGTCCGCCTTGTACTCGGCCATCTTCGAGCCGCGAACCTCGGTGACGAGCTGCAGCATGCGGGGCGACTCCCCGTGTTTCACGTAGCAGTCGTTGCACGCGATCTGGGACTGCACGATCGCCCCGTCGCGCTCCACCTCGACCTTGACGCGCAACCGTGGCTCCCAGCGGAGCTTTCCGTCGTAGGCGGCCTGCAGCGCGTCGGTCAGCTGCGAGGACGCATACGCAGCGAGGAAGCCCAACGTGCCGAGGTTGATGCCGAGCACCGGGATCTCCGCGTCGGCGACCCATCGTGCCGTTCGCAGGAGTGTTCCGTCACCGCCGAGCGCGATCGCAATGTCGCACGCGGGGGTCTCGTCCACGGGTTCGCAACCCGGGACCGCATGGGCCACCTCTCGAGGGGCGTACGTCTTGACGCCGTGGTCGGCCAACCAGGCTGCAGCAGTGGCCGCGGCTTCGACCGCGCGGTCGCTGTCGCTGGGAAACAACGCCGCCGACCGGACGGGCCCGATGGAGTCGGGAGCAGACATCACGTCTCGGGAGCGTACAGGTACCCTTGATGCTGGTAGAGGCATATCTTGCCCCCACCCTCTTGGCGCGCTTCCTTGAGCGCAGCATCGACGAGGTCGATCAGGTCCTGCAACGAGTGGGTGTCGCGGTTGGGGTAGAACGACACGCCGACGCTCACCGACATCGCCCGCCCGCTGCCGGGCACGGCGCGCGCATCCTTCCAGATGCGCTCGGCCACCGACAGAGCGCCGGGGAAGTGCGTGTTGGGCAGCAACAACATGAAGCCGTCGTTGCCCGCCTCGAAGATGATGTCGATCTTGCGAACGCTGGACTCGATGACCTTGCGCAAGACGCCCTGCGAAGTGCCGGCTACCGTGCGGTCGGCGCCCGCATCCAGGGCGACGCGCAGGCATGCCAGAGGATCGCTGTAGCGCTCGGCACGGTCGAACTCCTCTTCCATGCGTCGCCGCTGCGCGTCCGCGAGCGGCATTCGGCGCGCTCGAACATCTGCACCCCCCGGAGGCATCTGTGCGGCGGCGGGCACGGGCATGCTTCGGCCCCGTGCTGCGGCCGCTGGATTCGTGGGAACGTCGGCCGGCGACGGCGCTTCGGGAGCGTCGGGCTCGGCGAGGATCTTTCGGGTCCGCAGCAGGGCTTCGACCCGCGCAACCAACTCGTCCCCGTCGTAGGGTTTGCCCAGGTAGTCGTCGGCGCCCGAGCGCAGACCCTCGACCCGCGCGTTCACCGAGTTGCGGGTGGACAGCATGATCACCGGCAAATAGGTGGATTGGGTTTTGGCTTTGAGGATGCGGCAGGTCTCCAGCCCGGTGAGCCGCGGCATCACGACGTCGAGCAGGACGAGATCCGGCCGCTCCCGTGCAAACACCTCGAGCGCGTGCTGCCCGTCGAACGCCTCGACCACCGAGTAGCCGGCCGCGTGCAGCGTGGTACGCGCAGCCAACCGCTCCGCTTCGGAGTCGTCGGCGACCAGGACTTTGACCGCGCCTGTGGGGGATGCCTGCACCCATCCTCATAATACAGGGTTTTGGCGGGGGGGCGCGTCCCGCAGCGGCCCGCTCGCCGACCCGCTTCGTGCCCCCTCCAGGGCCTCGCGTTTCCCGCACGGTTGGCTCACGCACGGGTTGAATCGAGTCGCCGGATCCGGCTTGACACACATTGGCCGCTCGCGTAAGCCTCCCGCTCCCGATGGCGACGGTGTACCCAAAACCCGAAGACGTCCAGCGCGACTGGTGGCTCGTCGATCTTGCCGGGCTCACGGTAGGCCGTGCAGCCTCGCAGATCGCTAGCGTCCTGCGCGGCAAGCACAAGCCGATCTTCACCCCGCACGTGGATACGGGCGACTTCGTCGTCTGCATCAACGCCGACAAGGTGAAGTTCTCCGGTCGCAAGCTCGACCAAAAAGAGTACCACCGGTTTACGGGGTACATCGGCAACATGAAGCACGAGACGGCTCGCGAGCTCCTCGACCGCAAGCCGGAAGAGGTCATCAAGATCGCCGTCCGGCGCATGATGCCCCGCAACGCGCTTGGCCGCTCCAGCTACAAGAAGCTCAAAGTCTACGCTGGCTCCGAGCACCCCCACTCCGCACAGCCTCTCAAGGCCCTCGAGCTCGACGCGAAGTAGCGGCAAGAGTCCAGGTCTGTAGGAATCTGTAGGAAGGTTTTCGACGATGAACGACAACATGAGGTTCTACGCCACGGGTCGCCGCAAGAACTCCATCGCCCGCGTGTGGCTGATGAACGGCGAAGGCAAGATCACCATCAACAAGCGTGATGGTGAGGCCTACCTGGCCCGCGGTACCGTCTTCAAGGTCGTGGAGCAGCCGCTCCAGGCCGCTGGCGTCCGCGAGGACTACGACATCTGGGCCACCGCCAAAGGCGGCGGTCTCTCGGGCCAAGCCGCAGCCATCCGCCTCGGCATCGCCCGCGCCCTGCTCCGCGTCAGCGACGAGCACCGCGAACCCCTCAAGGCCGCCGGGTACCTCACCCGCGACGCTCGCAAGAAAGAGCGCAAGAAGTACGGCCGCAAGGGCGCCCGCGCTCGCTTCCAGTTCTCGAAGCGGTAGGACGTCGATTCCCTACGGGAATCGACGATCATCTCCCACCCGAGGCCCCCACAACGTCGATTCAAAGAATCGACGACAACGGCACCTCAGTCGTACGAAGAACCCCGCCTGCTCCCAGCGCGGGGTTTTCTCGTTTCTGGATTCTTGAAACGGAGACCTGCGGCTACGGGTCGTCGGTCGTGCAAAGAACCCCGCCTGCTCCCAGCCCGGGGTTTTCTCGTTTCCGGTTTCTTGAAACGGAGACCTGCGGCTGCGGGTCGTCGGTCGTGCGAAGAACCCCGCCTGCTCCCAGCCCGGGGTTTTCTCGTTTCTGGGTCTCACGTTCCGCTACGGCTCGCAGCCCTCAACGAAGTCGGTCGTGTCAATGCAGGTGTGACCGTTGACTGCGGTACGGCAGTCGTCGATTCCTGCGGAATCAACGTCGTGGGCGGATCGGACCGCGGAGAAGGTCGAACGGGAGCGAAACCGCGGTTTCGCGCCCGTTCGACCTTCGATAACATTCACAGTAGGAATGCCAGCTATCGCAAAACACTGGGGTCCAATCATGGCCGTGTTCGCGGTGGCGAGCTGTGGGCGAACCGACTTCGATGTTGCGCGGTTCAGCGCGTCGGCGAGTGACAGCAGTCCCGAGGACGACGACAGCAGCGGGGACGGCACGACGACGGGGTTCACGACCGGCGCGACCGAGACGACGCCGGGGACCAGTACGCCGACGGTGACGGCGACCGTCACGGTCACGGACTCGGATGACACGGGGGTCTCCACCGAGTGCGAGATCCCAGCGCAGTGTCCGGTGGACGATCCCTGTCAGGCGCCCGACTGCATCGAGGGGATCTGCGTCTACACGCTGCTCGATGCCGACGATGACGGCTTCGCGCCCTTCGAGTGCGGCGGGGACGACTGCAACGATCTCAACCCCAACACCAACCCGGGATCCGCCGAGGACTGCTTCGACGGCGACGACAACGACTGCAACGGGGTCGCGGACTGCTTCGACCCGGTGTGTGAGGGCGTGCCCGACTGCGGGTGCGAGCCCTCGCCTGGTGGGGAGGTCTGCACCAACGGGGAGGACGACGATTGCGATACGACCGTCGACTGCCTCGATGCGGACTGCATTGGCACGCCTGCGTGTGGTTGTGCGAGCAGCGAGGCGGGGCTGTGCGAGAACGGCTTCGACGACGACTGCGACGATCTCTTCGACTGCGACGATCCCGACTGCGCGGGCACCGAGACCTGCGTCTGCCAGGGGGCGGTCGAGGACTGCAGCAACGACGAGGACGACGACTGCGATCTGCTCGTCGACTGTGCCGATCCCGACTGTGAGGGGATCTTTCCCTGCACCTGCTCGGGTGCACCGACGCCGGAGTTCTGCGGCGATGGCGTCGACAACGACTGCAACGATCTCGTCGACTGTGCCGATCCCGCCTGCTTCGTCGCGCCCGAGTGCGACGACTGCGAGCCCGAGATCTGCGACGACGGGATCGACAACGACTGCAACGACATCATCGACTGCGCCGACCCGGCCTGCGCGTTCGCCCCGGGGTGTGAGGCGCAGCCGGAGATCTGCAACAACGGGCTCGACGACGACAACGATGGCCTCGTCGACTGCGACGACCCCCAGTGCGCCGGGGTTCCCCTGTGTCAGCAGAGCCAGAACACCTGCGACACCGCCCAGTTCATCCCCGGCACCGGGACGTACACCGGCGAAACCTTCGGCAACACCAACAACCACGAGGGCACCTGTGGCGGTGGCGCGGGCGAGGCGATCTTCTACTTCGTGCTCGACGAGCCCTCGAGGGTGATCCTCGACTCGATCGGGAGCGACTTCGACACGGTGCTCTACGTGCGCTCCGGCTCCTGCACCGCGGGCGCCCAGGTGGGCTGTGACGACGACTCCGGCGGCAGCTTCTTCTCCGCCCGCCTCGACTTCACGCTGCTCTACCCGGGGACCTACTACGTGTTCCTCGATGGCTTCACCATCGACCCCTTCGGCGGCCCCAACGAGGGCAACTACGTGTTCAACGTCGAGATCATCCCGGACCCCCCGGAGATCTGCGACGACGGCATCGACAACGACGGAGACGTCTACGCCGACTGCGGCGACCCCGACTGCGTCGCGGACCCTCAGTGCGCGGGCTGCAACGGCGGCGCCGACCCGACTGCCGAGTTCGGCGTCGAGGCGTGCACCGACGGGATCGACAACGACTGCGACGGCGACATCGACTGCGCCGACGAGGACTGCTCGGCCAGCGACTTCTACGTGACCGAGTGCTGCAACGGCACCGACGAGAACGGCAACGGCATTCCCGACGACTTCAACTGCCGCTGCAACAACGACAGCGAGTGTGGGGAGGGCCAGATCTGCTACGACGACACGGCCAACGCCTGCGGCATCCCCTGCACCTCGTTCTTCGGCGATGTCTGCCCGTTCGTGGCCCCCGGCTCGACCTGCAACATGGCCACGAACCAGTGCGAGTTCTAGCAGGGTGTCGGAGAACTCGCGCGTATGCAGAACGGCGTCATCGCCATGCAGAGCAAGGCGCGAAGAGGGAGCTGGTTGGACACCAGTGACCGATGAGCAACGACGCTCTGCGTGGAGAGGGCGCTGTTATGCAGTGCGTGGGAGTTCTCCGACATCCTGCTAGTGTCCTGATACCCTGCCGGGCTCATGGGTTCGCGTGCAACCGGCCCGATCTCGCTCGGGGTTTTTGGCGCCCTGGTGGCGTGCGTGTTCTGGCTCGTGGGGCTGGGTGAACACGGGCTTTGGAGCGAGGCGGAGCTTCCGGTGTTCGACCGGGCACGCGCCGCGCTCGGCGATGCGCTCAGTGGGCTCGAACGCAGCCCGGTGCTCCCCGACCTGCTGCGCACCCGCGGGGTCGCGGCCCTCGGCGGCGAGCTCGGCCTGCGATTGCCCCACGCGCTGAGTGCCGCCGCGGTGGTCGGGCTGGCGGTGGCGTGGCTGCGCAGCCAAGGCCGCGGCATCGCGCTGAGCCTGCTCGGCGGCGCGATCGCCTTGTCGCTGCCGATGCTTTCCCTGTCGGGACGCACGGCGTTGGGCAACCCATTCGCCGAACTCGGCTCGGTCGTCGCGGTCCTGGCCCTGCTCAGAGCCACGGCCACCGATGTCCCCCAGGCCAAACGAGCCGTTGCAGCCGTGGCCGCGGCGGCGGGACTCGGCATGGGCGTCGCCTCCTGCGGCCTGCTGCTCGGCGCTGGCCTGCCGCTCGCCGTGGTCGCCCTCGCCGGCTCGATCTCTCCGAGAGTCCGTATCGCGCTCGGGGTCGGGTCGGCGATCGCCGTCGCGGTCTCGGTGCATCTCGCCCTCGGTCAGGGCGACGGGTTCATCCCGCTGCTGGGCGCCTCGAAGGACCTCGAACTCCTCGACAAACCGCAGGCCCGCCGCTTCGCGGATGGCCTGGAAGACTTCGGCTACCAGGTCTTCCCGTGGGCGGGACTGGCCATGGTCGGTGCCGCCACCGGGCGTGCCGAGGTGCGACAGTCCGCGCTGTGGCTGGTGACCGCGCTCGTGTTCGGCACCGGATGGTCGCTGCTCTACGGGCCGACACACTTGCCCATCGCCGTACCTGCTGCGGCGTGCGTGGTCGCAGCGGTCGCACGCATGCTTTCGCCACAGGCCGATGGTTGGGAGCGCCGCGTCGCGCTGTTCGTCGGTGCCGCGTCGGCACTGATGGTTGCCAAGGACGGCGCCCTCGCACCCAATCGCATCGTCGCCCCCACCGAGCTCCGCGAGTTCGAGCACACCTTTCCTGCCGAAGCCCTGGACGCGGAGACACGCTTGCGCACCATGGGCAAGGCCGTCTTCTTCGCGCTCGTCGTCGGCGGCGTGCTCGGACGCCGCCGCGAACGCAAGGGTCTGGAGCGCCTCGCCGCGCGTGTGCCCGACCCAGCCCGAGACGCGCTGATCGTCGGTGCGTTCGCGACCGCTGCAGCGAGCAGCGCATGGATGCATGCCCACGTATTGCTGCCACGGACCGCCGAGCTGCTCAGCCTCAAAGCTCCGCTACAGCGACTCGCACGGTGGGTCGACAGCGGAGCGCTGCCCGACGAACTCGGTGTGCATCGGGTCCGGGACCGCGGGCTGATGCTCTACGGACCCGACGCCACTGAGACGCTCACCGGGCGGCGAGACCTCACCGCGTGGTTCGAGGGAGACGAGCCCGCCGCGGCCCTGATCCGCCAGGGCGACTACCCGGCGCTGTTTCAAGCTTCGCGCCTCGGTGGTCGCGAGGTCTTCGTACTCGACGACTCCCACGCCAACCTCCGCCTCGTCGCCAACCGGCTGCCCGACGGCGCAGACAACCTCGATCCGCTCACCGACATCGTCCTCGATGAGCCCCCCGCCCTCGCCCACGAAACCCTGCTCAACTTCGAGGACTACGTCGAAGTGATCGGCTGGGAGATCGATGGTCCCCTGCGGCGCGGCAAAGAGCACACCTTGCAGCTCGCAATCCGGGTGCTGCGACCGTTGCCCGCGGGCAGCAAGCTCTACGCGCGCATGCTCGAAGGTCGCCTCTCTCGCATCGGGGGCGAACCCCACGAGTTCGCCGAGGGCCTCTACCCGTGCAACCTGTGGCGCAAGGGCGACATCATCTGGCACCGATGGACCTTCGAGACACCGCCGCTCGAGGTGATGCCCGGGGAGTACGACATCCTGCTGGGGATTCGCCGGAGCGAGCGAGCCAACTTCGCCGTGCGCATCCCCGAAGGCAAGACCGGGGAGTTCGGTGTCGAGGTGCGCGGGCGCAAGCGCGAGTTCGCCAAGATTGGTACGGTCACCGTATGGTGATGCGTTGCCTCGCGCTCGCGCTGTCCCTCGGTCTCGTTGCGTGCGCAGCCAAGGGTCCCCCGCCCCCCTCGTCCCCCAGTCCGCTCGCAGGCGCCCAAGCGCCTCAGTTCAGCCGGGACACCCTCGATGGCCGCAACGTCGACACCGAAGCGCTCGCGGGCAAGGTCTGGGTGGTGAAGTTCTTCGCCGAGTACTGCGAACCGTGCAAACGCACCCTGCCCGAGGCCCAGCGCCTGCACGAGCGGTACGACGACGTCGCATTCATCGGCGTTTCCGAGGACGAGCGCCAAGACGCCGCGGTCTCGCTGATCCGCACCTACGGCCTCACCTTTCCCGTCGTTCTCGACCGCGGCAACGTGCTCTCGGGGCGATTCCGGGTCTCCGAGCTCCCGATCACGTTCGTCGTCGACGCGACGGGCACGGTGCGCTGGGTCGGAGGCCCCGAGCAGGACGACAACGCCCTCGAACGCGCGATTCGGGCCGCACGGGGCTGAAAGACGCGGTTTCTCCGGCTGTTTTCCCGCAACGTGGCCGCTGGGCGCACGTCTGACACTCGACTATGCTCGCCCTCGTGCGCCGACCGACCACGCCCTCAGGCAGCACCGCGCGCGCTGGAGGCGTCGCGCTGTGCATCGCCGCCCTCACGCTGGGTGGCTGCAAGAAGACAGGTCAGACCGCAGATGCGGTCGCGACTGCCCCCTCGCTCGACGATGCGATGGGCCAATCCAAGTGCGGCGTCAAGAAGAGCGGCGACAAACCGCTGGTCATCGAGTGGCCCGCAGCCGAGCGTGCAGCACTCGAAGCCCGCGCCACCAGGGGGCTCGTCGCGGTGCGCTACTCGGGCTGCGAGATGGAGGTGCTCACCACCTGCTCGGCCAGCGGCGCCTACGAGTACGTCGGGCTCACGCAGAAGACCGAGGGTGTCCGCATCACCAACACCGACCAGCTCTACGCGAAGCTTCCGATCGGCGCCGCGGGCCTCGAAGGCAAGCTCGAGCGCGCCGGTCAGCTCAACGTCGACATGACGATCGTCGGGCGGCGCGAAGCCACCGAGACCCAGTTCAACGAGCGCGACCTCGACGGGCGCTGTGACGACGCCACGCACGTCGTCACCGGCCTCACCGTGGGCTCCTTCTCGTTCTACACCGGCAAGAGTGCCGAGGTCGCGGCCGGTGCAACGGTCGGCAACGTAGGCGCGGGCGTGGGCTCGACCACCGATCAGCAGGTCCTCAAGACCGACGGCGACGTCGAGGCCTGCGGCGTCTCCAACACCGCAGACACCTCGCCACCCGAGGGATGCGGCGCGTTGCTGCGCGTCGAAGTCGTCCCCATCGACCGGGTGTTCGTCAATCCATCCACCCCGGCGGCGGCCAGCGGCGGCAGCAGCAACCCGACCGACACCGCTCCGTCGGCCGACACGACCGAGCTGCAGAAGAAGCTCGCCGTTGCGCGCGGCGTCACGTTCGGCGGCTACGGTGGAGCCCTCGTGGGCTTGGGTGCGGCAGCAGGAGGCTATGTGCTCTACAGCCGCAACCGAAGCGCACTCGAAGGGGAGACCTCGTCCAGCACGATCTCCGGCGACCGCGAGACCAACAACAGCCGCGCCAAGCTCGGCGCTGGGCTGCTGTGGGGCGGGCTGGGATTCGCCGTCGTCGCTGGCACGGTCGGCGTGCTCGCCAACACCCGCTACACCGCGCTGCAACGCCAGCTTCGACTCACCGCCATTGCCCCGACCGTCGGCCCCGAGGGCGGCGGACTCGTGCTCCAAGGGAGGTTCTAATGACCACCGCACTTCGTACGCTCGGCGCCGCCGTTCTTCTTCTCGCCGCGGGCTGTGGCATCGACGATCTGCTCGTCGGAGCTCCATGCAACGACGACGGAGACTGCCCCAACCTCACTTGCGTTCGTACGGCGAGCGAGGCCGCCTCGAACGAGCCCGGCTTGTGCAGCGAGGACAGCTCCTGCGTCCCGGGCAAACAGGAGGGCTGCGTCGCGGAATCCGACGGGAGCTGCGAGCTGTCGCTGGTCTCGGTCGACGGCGGAGATGGCAACCGCTACTGCTGCGGAAGCGCCACCAACCCCACGGTCGTCTCCGTCTCCGAAGACGGCACCGCCGAGTGCTTCGACTGCCCGTCGTGCAACAGCAACGAAGAGTCGTGCCGGGCAGGCGAAGAGCGCTGCACGGTCGAAGGCGACGCCCCCTGCGGCTGCCGCCTGCCCGAGGGCGACCTCATCAACGAGGCCTGCGGGAGCGACGAGGACTGCGGCGCAGCGGTTTGTGTCCGCACCCTCGAGCAGCTCGAGGAGCCCGACGAAGCCACCATTCCCGAGCAGACCGCCGAGGACGGCAACTGCCGCCCGAGCGACGACCCGACGTGCGCTCCGGGCCAACGCGGATGCCTCGCCCCCGAGAGCACCGGCTGCCTCATCAGCAGCGACAACGTCGTCGCCGTGGGCACGCTCGAGTACTGCTGCCCGCCCCCGCCCGACTCCAACACGTTCCACACGCTCGTGTACGCCGTGAGCGCGGACCAGGGCCAGGTCGCCTGCACCTTCTGCGAGCGCTTCGCGTGCGACAACGAAGCCGGCACCCCCAACCAGGAACACCAGTGCACCACCGTGAGCGACCCGGCCTGCAACGTCGCCGCGGGCTCGCTGTGCGGCTGCCCTCCCACCTGATCGGCGTCCCTTGAACGTCGAGACCGCTGCGACCGTCGCCTCGTTCCTCGAGCACCTCACCGTGCTCGAGGCGAGCGCGCCCACAGCGGTCGGCGTCTGGCTCACGCCCGACCCCGCCCAACCTCTGCATGTGCAAAGCGATCCGCGGCTGGGCAGCGTGGCCGCGGTCGGTGTCGCGACCGAGGACCACGCCGTGGTCGCGGAGTCGTCCGCCGCGCTGCTCGAGCACCTCACGCGGTGGCTCGGCGCGCTCCCAGCGACCTACGTCGTCTTTCACGGTGCCCAGGACGCGCTGCTTCGACTCGCGTCGGCCACGAACGCCTCCCATGCGGCCCGCAACCGACGCATCGGCTGCACACAAACCGCCGCCCTGCTGCTCGCCGAAGGCACCCGGCGCGGGCGCGACCTGCCGAGCCTGACCGAGTGCACCGAGAAGCTTCTGGGCCAGGCCTGGCAGGCTCCCGACCGGCTCACGGGCGATGTTCTGCCCGCCACCGGCAAAGCGGCGGCCGCCCTCGTCCCGTTGATGAAGGCCCTCACGCCCCTGCTTCGCAAGCGCGAGCTGACCCGGGTGTTCGGCCTGGAATGCGAGGTCTTGCCTGCCGTGGTCGCCATGGAGCGGGCGGGCCTCGCCGTCGACGCCGCGGCGTTCGAGACCATCGCCGCCACCTGGCACGCCGAACGACGCGAAACACAGGACGCGGACCGTATCGCTCGACTCGACAAGCTGATCTCCACGTATGCCTATTGGGGACAGGAGCACGTGCGAGGCGGCCGCATCCACTGCCGCTTGCACCCGCTGGCCACCGACAGCGGGCGCTTCAGCTGCACCGATCCCAACCTGCAACAGGTCCCCAGCAACCACACCGCTCCGGGGCTGCGTGCCTGTTTTCGCCCGGCCGGCGACACCACGCTCGTCGTCGCCGACTATGCGCAGATCGAGCTCCGTGTCGCGGCCCATCTGGCGCCCTGCGACGCCCTGCGCCGCGTCTTCGCCGAAGGCCGCGACCCCCACCGCGCCACGGCAGCCACGATCACCGGCAAACCCGAAGCGGCCATCACCCCGCACGAGCGCAAGCTCGCCAAGGCGGTGAACTTCGGGTTTCTGTTCGGCATGGGCGCGGCGCGCTTTCGCAGCTACGCCGCAGACGGCTACGGCGTCGAGCTCACGCAGGCCGAGGCCGCCGAAGCGCGCACCGCCTTCATGCGCACCTTTCCGGGCATCGAACGCTGGCACCGACAGGTCGGCGGTTTGTCTCGACGAGACGGGCCCGTCACGGTTCGAACCGCCCTCGGACGTCGCAAACGGTTCGCACCGGGCAAGGTTTCCTTCAACGCCGCGCTCAACATCCCGGTGCAAGGCACCGCGGCGGAGGGCTTCAAGCGCGCCATGGTCGAGCTGCAGCCCGCCCTCGAGGCCCTCGGCGGTCGCGGCGTGATGGTCGTTCACGACGAATACCTTGCCGAGGTGCCGCGCGACCGAGCGCAGGAAGCCCGCGATGTGGTGGAATCCACGATGAAACACGCGATGGCCTCCGTCGTCACGTCGGTCCCGATCGAGGTCGAGGCCGAGGTTCGCGACGCCTGGGGCTGAGCGCATGGCCGGGCACGACGTTGTTGTGTACCGTTTGGCCATGACTTGCCGCCGTGTGTCGTGGGTTCTCGCTGGTTTTGCAGTCCTCGGAGGGTGCTTCAACCCCGACGACGTCGAAGCCGAGACCGACGCGATGGGCAGCTCGAGCACCACAGCCGATCCGAGTTCCTCCACCTCGGCCGCCAGCGAGACGACGAACGCCGACACGACCACGGCCAGCACCAACGGCACCGACGACCCCACCTCGACGACCACCGCGGCCGACACCACCGGGTCCGGCCCCGCCGAGTGCGGCAACGGTACCGTCGAGGGGGACGAAGAGTGCGACGACGGCGACCTCGAAGCCGGCGATGGTTGCTCGGCCGCATGCCTCGATGAAGCCCTCGCGTGCGACCCGGGCCTCGTCGGAGCGCTCGCAGGGCAGGAGCTGCAGCGCATCGTTCACAAGGACGACTACCTGTACGGGCTGCGGTCCAACGTGCCCTCCCGACTGGTCTTCATCGATGCCAGCGACCCACAGAACCCGGTCATGGGCGGCACCGTGTCGATCGACGAGGACAACTACCCGATGTGGAATCCCGGGGACCTCGTGGCCTCCCAGACCCACCTGTGGACCGGAGGCGTGAACCCCGAGTTGCTGTCGATCGACGTCACCATGCCGGCCTCGCCCGTGTTCGACTTCTTCGCGGGGCCCAACGAGTCGGACGGACCGGTCGAAGTCATGGGCGACATCTTGCTGCAAGCCGCAAGCGTCGGTGAGCAGATCCGGGTCTGGGACATTTCCAACCCGAGCACCCCCACCCCGCTGCCTCCGATCGGTAACCCCTCGCAGGTCTTCCGCGACGTCGCGGCAGCCGAGGGCCACGCGATCGCAATTGCCGGCACACACGTCGAGATCTGGGATGTATCCACCCCTGCGGTGCCGAGCTTCGTCGGCGAGCTCGACGGCGCGCCCTGGTCGGGCACCAACCGCACCGCCGCCAATGCCGACACGGTCGCGGTCGCCACGACGGGCGCGGGCACGGTCCTGATCGACTATTCGATCCCCAGCGCGCCTTCGATCGCCGGCACCATTCCCGACGAGAACTTCCCCCGCGACGTCGCGGTGCGTGGCGACTTCGTCTACATCCCGGTCACCAACGGCCTACGCGTCTACGACATCTCCAACCCCGACGACCCGACCCTCGCGGGGTCGTACCTCGAGGTCGAGGTGTATGGCCTGTCGATCGCGCTCTCGGATGAGCACGTCTACCTGGGGACCGAGGGAGGCATTCGTGTGCTGGGCGACATGCCGGGCTTCTGCGAGGCACGCTGCGGCAACAACACGACCGAGTACCCCGAAGCCTGCGACGATGGAAACCTCGTCGATGGGGACGGGTGTTCCTCGAGCTGCGCCAACGAGTGATGCCCGATCGAAAACGGCCTCGACGGCGCGTTGCCATCGAGGCCGTGAAACAGCCGAGGTGCGATCGGCTGTCGCGGTTCAGCCGCCGAACGTGTCGCTGACGTAGGCCAGCACGTCTGCGAGTTGCTGATCCGACAGGCTTGCCTGGCTGGGCATGCCGCCTTTGCCATTGAGCAACGAGTCGACGATCGTCGCGTCGTCGGTGTCGGGAACGCTCATCTCGAGCGAGGGCATGGCGGACCCGGAGATGCCGTCCGCGCCATGGCACGCGTCGGTGGCACAGCTACCGCCGGCGAACAACTGCCCTCCGGCAGCCGCGTCCCCCGTGAGGCCGAGAATGGTCGCCGCGCGGTCATCACCACCGCTGCCGCCATCCCCACCGCCGTCGTCTCCCCCGTCATCACAGCCCGTCGCAAGGGCCAGAGAACCCGCGAGCAACAACGCGGGAATCTTCCGAAGCATCATCATGACCGCACGGTACCGCGCGTCTTGGTGCGTTGTCTGCACCCTGCCCCGCGTGTTTTTCCGATCGAGCCGCCGACGAGCGGCCGGCAAATTCAGCGGCGACCGACCGCGACCAGACGCTCCGCACCCGGTCCATACGGACGGCCATCGAGCCCACCGTACAGGGTGACATCCGACAGCCCCGCCCAGTTCATCAGCTCACGAAGCTCACGACCGCTGTAGAGCGTGTGCTCGAAGTCGAAGCGTTCGACATGGTCCCCGCGAATGAACATCCACTGCACCTTGGCGCGGCTCCAGTCGTCGACGACTTCGACCCGTTCGATGAGCAGCGAACCGTCGCGTTCCACCGTGGGCTGACGATCGAGCGGAAGCTGACCTGCGAGCGCCTCCTTGCCGGCGACATCGAGCACCACCGCCCCCTTGTCCGTGAGACTCGAGGCGATATTGCGAAGCACTTTCATGTCATCGCTCTGCTGCGCGAAGTAGCCGAACGAGGTGTAGAGGTTGATCACCAGGTCGAACCCCTCGGGCATGGCGTAGTTGCGCATGTCCTCGTGAACCCAGTCGATCTCGACCTTGGACGCTTCGGCGCGCGTACGGGCACGCTCGAGCAGGAAATCGCTGATGTCGAGGCCCGTGACGTCGAAGCCAGCCTTGGCCAACGGAACGGAGTGCCGGCCGGGCCCGCAGCACAAGTCGAGCGCCCGCCCGCTCCAGATGCCCGTGAGCTCGAGCAGGTTGGCCACCTCCTCGTGGGCCCGCTCGTCTCGCTCCGCAGAGAACATCAGCGGGTAGACCCGCTCCCAGAAATGCGGCTGTGCGAACCAGTCGGTCATCGTCAAACCTTGTCCTGCATCTTGAGCTGATGCTGCAGCCGCTCGAGGTTCATCTGCATGGCGGCGGTCTGCTTGAGCAGCTCGCGGAGCTCCCCTTCGACCGTGCTCGGGCGGTCCTCGAGTTCACGGGCGAGGTCCTGCTCGCGTTGCGCCTCTTCCATGCCCGTCATGATGACGCCGACGAAGAGGTTGAGCACGATCATCGTGCCGACGAGCACGAAGCAGACGAAGAACGCCGCACCGAACAGCGGATAGGCATTGGGCGAGGTGCACAGGTGCTCCATGCCGCCATAGCCGTAGCCGTCACACCCATACATCTGGATGTACATGACGTCGGTCCAGTCCTCGAGCGTGACCACCCGGAACAGCGTCAGCATCGACAGCTGCAGGTTCTTGAAGTGCACCGGGTCGTTCTCGGAGAACAGGAACGTGCCGGTCACGGCGAACAGGTAGAACACCAGCAGCAAGAGCAGCGACACGTACCCCATCGAGGGGATGCTCTTGAGCAGCGCGGAGACCAAGATCTGCAGCTTGGGCAGCGCGCGGACAAGCTTGAGCACCCGCAGCAGTCGCGCCAGGCGCAGCACGGTGACGAACTGCGCATCGACGGGTAGGTACGCCGCGACCACGATCAGGAAGTCGAAGACGTTCCAGGGGTCGCGAAAGTAGCGCCAGGGTTTGCTGCCCTCGGCGCCCATCTTCACCACGACTTCGACGGTGAAGATGGCCAGGATGATGCGGTTCGCCAGGTGCAGCATGGACCCATGGGAGTCCACGATGCTCGGGTACGTCTCCAGGCCCACGAGGACGCCCGCGAACAGGATGACGGCCGTGACGAACTGCGTGAACCACTTCGCGTTGGCGACTTTTCGAAAGATCTCGACCATGGCGGCAGCTAGACGGAAATGCGGCGCTCAGGTTGCCATACCGAACGATGTAGGCGTGAAGCGCCCGCACCCAATAGACGAAGATTTATCCGCCGAGTCGCTCGCCCGGGGAAAATGGCCGGCCCGATGCGTAGGCGTTGGCCGGCATTCGCCGCTTGCCCGCCGGCTGGAGCTCGGCAATGCACACCGCGCCCGTTCCGCAGGCCACATGCAGACCCTGGGCATCGACCCCCAGCACCGTACCCGGCTGCGGGACGGAGTCGGCTCCGGCATGCTCCGAGGGCCGAGCGTCGTACAGACGCATCACGAGATCGCCGCGGGCCGTGAACGCGCACGGCCAGGGATCCATGCCCCGCACGTGGTCGATCACGCGCTTCGCAGACCACGACCAGTCCACCTCGCCTTCGGCCTTGGACAGCATGGCGGCATGGGTCGCGAGGCTCTCGTCCTGAACCTCGGGTTCGCCGAGCGACTCGAACTCGGCGAGCGTCTGCGCCAATACGTCGCCTCCGAGCGTTGCGAGCCGCTCGAACAGCATGCCGGAGGTCTCGTGGGGCTCGATCGGCGTCTCGACCATGCGATAGACCGGCCCGGTATCGAGCCCCTCTTCCATGCGCATGATCGCAACGCCGGTGGTGGCATCCCCGGCCAGCACGGCCCGCTGAATCGGCGCCGCCCCTCGCCAGCGCGGCAGCAAAGACGCGTGCACGTTGACGCAGCCCAGCCGGGGAAGCTCGAGAATGTCCGTGGGGAGGATTCGGCCGAAGGCCGTCACGACGATGATGTCGAGGTCGTGTTGCGCCAGCGCATCGCGCAGCGTCCCGTCTCGCATCTTCGTCGGCTGGTAGATCGGCACCTGCATCGGCTCCGCGGCGACCTTGACCGCGGGTGGACGCAGCTTGCGTCCGCGCCCTGCGGGACGATCGGGTTGGCAGACGACCGCCTGCAGATCGCAGGTCTTGGCCACGGCGTGAAGGCTGGGCACCGCGAAGTCGGGCGATCCCATGAAGGCTGCGCGCAGGGTCAAAGCCGGCTCACGGTACATCCAGGTGGGCGAGGTACGCGAGCCGGAGATCATCTTCGGTGAGCAGCGCGGCAGCATCGTCCAGCGCAGCTCGAATCTCGGAGATCTCGGCCGCCATCGACTCGCGCACGGCAGGCTCGACTGCGTCATCGGCAAACGCGCTGAGCATCTCCCGACGGGCCCGACGCACATCCGCCGCGTTGGCGTCACGCGGCAGCCCCAGCACCTCGAAGTAGTCGACCTCTCGAACCATCCGCAGCCGCTCTTCGATGCGCGCCCGGTCGAGCGCCGCCGGGTCGGCTGCATCGGCAGGCGCGAGCGGCTCGCCGGTGCGTTCGGCAGCGCCGACGACCAGCAGCCCGTAGACCGTCGCCAGGACCACGCGATCCGGCATGCCCGCGTGCGTGCAGACCCCGGCCAAGTCACGACGACCGTCGAGCATCGTCAGCAACCCACGCTGGGATGCGTCGAGGCCCAGGTCGAGCGCGAGCGTCTCGGCGCGCACCGAGTTCGAGAGTCGAACGTAGCCATCGCGGCCCCCCACCAGCGCCTCGAGCTGAGGCACGTCGAGGCGGTCGAGCACGCCTCCGATCAGCACCCGGGCGAGCGACTCCTCGAGGCGCACCGCTTCATCACAGCGGTCGTCTTCGGTGAGCGCCCAGTGGCCTCGCCGCCACACGAAGGCCGAGGTGACAATGCCGAGCACCTGCGTCCGAATCGCCTCGGGAAGCGCGTCGGCCTTGAGAAACCCAGCCTCCACCAGCAGTCGCCCGACCCGGCGCGGGTCCTTGGCCGCGAGGCTCCGCGCAGCGTCGTACTGGGCCCGGGTGAGCAACCCGCGGCGTACGAGGGCGTTGACCAAGCGATCTTCGGGCTCGGAGCTGCGCGCGAACACCAACTCGCCACCTTGCATCCACAGCTGCTTTTCGACGCTGCCTTGCGACAGGTCGATGCGACCGCTGTATCGAGAGCGATGCAACGACCAAAGAATGCGGGGAAGCTCGAGGTCGGCCAGGTCGCCTTCGTGTTCGATCGACAGCGCCACCCGGCGACGGCTTCCCCCGGTGCGCTCGGCCTGCGTCCACTCGTCGGAGGTCGGTCGCTGATTGGGCAGCGGTTCCTCCGCAATCGCGTGGGTGGAGCTGACCCCTTCCAGGCGAGTCGTCGACTCGATCGGGCTGATCTCAGGACGTCGTGTGCCCGCTCCTGTCGCGGCGTCGGTGAGCAGGTCGGTCGCGAACGTGCCACTCGACCCGGGATCGAGTTCGATCGCAGGGGCCGGCCCGAGACCGAGCAGCGAGCGCTCGAGTTCGTCCGAGCTCTCCGACGCCAACCCATCGGTGCGAGAGCGCAGACGCTCCTCCAGCAGGTCGAGGGTCCGCCCCAGTCGCCCGATGCTGGGGTCGAGCGTGCCGTTGCTGCTACGCCCGCTGCCATGAGACTCGGTGTCGGCCGACGCGGCCTTGTCGATCACCTCGGTGCGCACTGGCCCCTCGAGCGTGACCGCGGTCGAGGCCGACTCGGGCTCGGGAGCCCGGGCGGGCGGCGTGCCGGCGAGGGCGGTCAGGGTGTTGGCCAGCGTGACGTCTTCGAACGGTTCCTCGAGGAACTGGTCGGCGCCCAGATCGAGCACGTCCGCCAGATCGCGAATCTCACCGCCCAGCCGTCCACACAGCGTCACCGGAATCGAGACGCCGCGACGCATGCTCCGCAGTTCCTGCATCACCGCCGACGCGCGCGGTCCCTCGGCACACAGCATCACCGCCGACGGTCCGGTGCCCTCGCGCACCCGCTCGGTCAGCTCGCCCAGGCCGCACGCCTCCACCGGGTATCCCAGCCCGACCACACGGCGAACGAGCGGAATGCACCGCTGCGCCTCACCGACGATGAGGATCGGACCGCTGACCACGGACCCCGAGCGTATCAGCCTTGGCTCGCGCTCACAGCAACGACTGCGGGTCGACGTCCGCGATTGCCAGCGTCTGGGCGGCCCCACTGCCCGCGTTGCCCAGGTGGGGCCGAAGGTGGGTGAGCAACCAGCGCAGTGCCCCGCGCTGCGGCGCCCGCAGAAGCATCTGGTACCGCACCCGTCGGTTGATCTTCTTGATCGGCGAGGGCACGGGGCCCAGCAGCGTCGCAGCCGGCAGCGCCAAGGCGTCTTCTTGGCGTGCCCGCAGCTTGTCGACGCCCGATTTGAGGAACCGGGCCAACGACTCGGCACGGGCCTGAACCCGCCGCTCGTCCAGACCCTGCACCCGAATGAGCGTCAGGTATCCACGGGGCGGATTGCCCATGCGTTCCCGGTCTTCCAGCTCCTGGGCGGCAAAGCCTTCGAAGTCGTGTTTGGCCGCAAACCGGATCGCGGGGTGTTCGACGGCGTAGGCCTGGACCAACACCCGTCCCGGTCGCTCCCCGCGTCCCGCCCGACCCGAGACCTGGGTGAGCAACTGGAAGGTGCGCTCGCTGGCCCGCAAGTCCGGAAGTCCCAGGCCATGGTCGGCCTGCAGGATGCCCACCAGGGTCACCCCGGGGAAGTCGTGGCCCTTGGAGAGCATCTGGGTGCCGACCAGCACATCGGCCTCGCGCCGCCGAAACGCGGACAGGGTGTCGAGCAGACGTTTGCCGCGGGACGCGTCGCGGTCCAAACGAAGCACCCGGATCCCCTCGAGCGCCCGAGAAAGCGCCACCTCGACCTTCTCGGTCCCGGCCCCTCCGTGCGCGAGCTTGGTGCTGCCGCAGTCACGACACTGCTGGGGCGTGGCTTCGATGTAGCCACACAAGTGGCACATCAGGCGGTTGCGCCCCAGGTGATAGGTCATCGACGGCGCGCTGCAGTCGGGACACTGCTGAAAGCTGCCGCAATCTTCGCAGCACAGGGTCGTGGTGTAGCCGCGGCGGTTGAGAAACACGATCGCCTGCTCGCCCGCGTCCACCGTTTCGCGGATCGCGTTGCGCATGAGCGCCGACATCATCGAGTCGCCATCGGGACGATGCACGGACAGCGGCACGATCTCGACCCCGGGCAGAGGTCGCGGCGTCGGCCGAGTGCGCATCTGCAGGTAGGTGAACCGCCCCGAGCGCGCGTTGTCGTAGGACTCGAGCGACGGGGTCGCGGAGCCCAGCACGACCGAGGCACCCAGCGTGCGCGCGCGAATGAGGGCCACGTCCCGCGCGTGATAACGAATCCCTTCCTCCTGCTTGAAGGACCCGTCGTGTTCCTCGTCGACCACGATGGTGCCCAGGTCGGGCACCGGCGCGAACACGGCCGACCGTGCGCCGATGACGATCGGTCGCTCGCCTTGTCGAATCTGCTCCCAAGCATCGAGCCGCTGCCGCGGTGTGAGACCGCTGTGCAGCACCGCGATCGCATCCCCGAACCGGGCTCGAAACCTGTCGGCGAGCTGAGGCGTCAGCGCGATCTCGGGAACGAGCACGATGGCACCGCGGCCCTGATCACGCAGCCTGGCGATGTGCTGCAGATAGACCTCGGTCTTGCCGCTGCCCGTGATGCCGTGCAGCAACACCGAAGCGAACCGGCGCGCGTCGGTGATCTCGGCCAGCGATTGCAACGCCGCCTGTTGGTCGGCGGTGGGCGACTGAGCCTCCGTGGGCGCGGGCTCTTGCGCATCGAAGGGGTCGAGCGCCCGCGAGCGTTCCTCGGTCGCCACGAGATGGTTGTCGACAAGCGGGGCGAGCAACTGGCGCACCCGCGGGAACGGCCCTCGAAGCTCGGCGATCGGCACCCATGCGTCCTCCTCGGGCGCGGCCTCGAGGTAGTCGAGCAACGCACGACGCTGCTTGCTGCGGCCGACGATGCGCTGCACGCCTTCTTCATCGCCCGCGCTGCCCCGAAGGTAGTCGGTGCGTCGCAGGTGAAGCTCGGTGCGAGTCTTCACCCCGGCCTCGGGCCAGGTGGTTTCGCACAGTCCCGCAGCCTCGAGTTCGGTCAGCCGAATCAGACTGCCCGCGATGCGAGGGCGGATCGCAGGCAACTTGCCGACGGGAAGCCCGGACTCGCCGGCCTGCGCCAGCGCTTCCAACAACCGACTCGCTCCGGTGCTCATCGGGGGCGGCGGCGCGCCGAGCAACGGCATGTCCTGCCCTCGCCAGGCGGCGAGCCCCGCTTCGGTGATGGTCACCGTACGTGCGTCTGCCGCGGTGAGCAGCCCGGGCAGCGCGAGTCGGTACACCTCGCCGATCGGCGCGAGGTAGTAGTCGGCCATCCACTCGCAGAGCTTCACGACGTCGGGCGGAAGACAAGGCCCGTCGGGGTCCAGCACGCCGTAGATGTCCTTGATCTTGCTGGGATCGGGCGCCTCGGGGTTCTCGTCCGGCCGCACCACGCCGACCAGCGCCCGCGGCCCGAGCGGCACCAACACGCGTGTGCCCGGGCGCAATGACTCGCCGAGCGCCGGCGGGAGTCGGTACGTGAACGGTCGATCGAGACTGACGGGGACCGCGACCGACACGAGCGTGCCGTCGGTGGTCACCGTCGCCCCCCGCGAGCGCGCAGGTCGTCGCGGACCTGCCCCGGAGTCTGTGCCAAGCGGATGCGGTTGCGACGTTGGCTGAGCAGGAGCTCCGCCCATCCGACCACCGAAAGCACGACGAGCACCGCCGCCCATGTCCTCTGAGGCCATGCGGTCCATAGCTGCCAGGTTGCGGCGGCCGAGGCATCCACCGCTCTCGAGGCGCCCGCCAGCACGCCACGCATCGCGAGCAGCATCGCGCCTCCTGCAAGCGCTCCCAACACGACCAGGACCACCGCGCCCTGCGACCCGCTCGGCGCCACGCCCAAGCGTCGCAGTCCCCCGCGCTCGAGCGGACCGACACGGCCCGCAAACGCGGCGGAAAGGAATCGTGCCACCCCGTAGCCGACCGCGAGCGCTGCGCCCAAAGCCACGGCCGCCCACACGACCTCGACGAAGACCGCCGAGGCCCCGCCCGGCTCCGCGATGGCCGCTTGCCACCGTGCACCAAAGCCGGACGCCATGCTCCAGGGGATCGCGCCGAGCACCAGGCCAACCGCTGCCAAGCCCGCAACGGTGTCGAGCCACTGCGATTGGGCACGTACCCCCGCCCGCCAGCCACGGCGCACCCGCGCAGGGTTCGGCATGATGGTGCGATCGCCCGGCACGTCGCTCCCTCTTAGCCCAATCGCTCCAGATCGCCAAACGCCTCGCGGACGTGCGGCACGGGCTATCATGCGACCCATGCGTGTTGCCGCGCTCCCGAGTCTCGCGCTGCTCCTGGCGGCCTCCGCATGCACGGTGTCCTCGTCGCCCGCAGGAGGGTCATCCTCCACCACGACGCCCGGCGCCCGCGCGCCCGCCCTGCCCTCTCTCGCCAACGATCCCGTCGCGCAGGTCGACGCAGGAGACGGCTTCACCTGCAGCCGCCGACGCTCGGGCCGGGTGCAGTGTTGGGGCGCCGGCAGCATGGGCCAGCTCGGCGACGGGACCAACGCCGACCGCAACACCGCCGGCGCCCTCGTCGAGCGCCTCGCCGATGCCAACGAACTCGCGCTCGGCCGCGCGCACGCATGCGCACTCCGCAAAAACGGACGTGTTTCCTGTTGGGGCGCCAACGAGCGCGGCCAGCTCGGGGACGGACGCGGCGGCGCCGGCAAGCGCTCCACGCTTCCAGTGACGGTCAAAGGGGTTGAAGACGCCGTCGCAATCGCAGCCGGCGAAGACCATACCTGCGTGATCCGTCGCGCGGGGACCTTGGCGTGCTGGGGCGAAAACCGCTGGCGCCAACAGGGCATCGACTCGCGAGCCAACACCTTGGTCGCCACGGACGTGCCTGGGTTGGCGCAGCTGACCGACGTCGCGGCGGGAACGGGGCACACGTGCGTCACGCGGCGCGGCGCGGCGGCGGTCTGCTTCGGGCAAGGCGACCAGGGTCAAATGGGCGATGGAGGTCGGCAAGGTGGCGCACGGCCCCACCTCGTGCGCGGCACCGAAAGCGCGACGCAGATCAGCGCGGGCAAACACCACACGTGCGTACGCACCTCGGCCGGTCGAGTCGCCTGCTGGGGCGCAAACGCGGCGGGCCAAGCCTCGGGCGTCGCAGGTGCTGCAGCCCTCAAGCCCACCGCGGTGGCGGTCTCCGGGGTCGCGCGGGTCGACGCCGGCGAAGCCAGCACCTGCGCTCGCCTCGACAACGGCACCGTGCGCTGTTGGGGCGCCGCTGCCGAGGGCCGACTCGGGCACGGATCCACGGCAGCCGTTCGCGAGCCCGCGCTCGTCCAGGGTCTGGCCGGCGTGCAAGGCATCGCGGTCGGCTCGGGGCACGCGTGCGCCTTCAAGCCGGGGCGAGAGCTCTACTGCTGGGGCAGCAACGACGGCGGTGCGCTCGGCAACGGTGCCGCCGGCAAGTCCTCCAACGACGACGCGCCGAGGGTCTCCGCACTCGACGACGCGGTCGAGATTGCAGCGGGCCAAGACTTCACGTGTGCGCGTCGCAAGGACGGCGGCGTGAGCTGCTGGGGACGCAACGCCAAGGGACAGCTGGGCAACGGCAGCCGAGAAGACGCCGACGCCCCCGTGCCCGCCACCGGGGTCACCGACGCGGTCTCCGTCGCAGCGGGCCTGGTCCACGCGTGCGCGGTCTCGAAGAACGGCCGGGTCTCGTGTTGGGGCGGCAACGACTCGGGGCAACTCGGCGCGGGCAAGAAACGCGGCGTCACCCGCCCCACCCTCGTGCCCCAGATCGCCGACGCGGTCGAGGTGTCGGCAGGCGCCGCGCACACCTGCGTACGACGACGCGGCGGTCAGGTCACCTGCTGGGGCGACAGCGAGTTCTCCCAGACCGGAGGCCCTGCCGGAGGCGCCGCGGGACGCAAGGTCGCGGTGCAGGGGCTCAAGGACGCCGCCGCGCTTTCGATCGGAACCCACCACTCCTGCGCGGTGCGGAGTCTGGGCGGCGTCGCCTGCTGGGGCAGCAACCAGATCGGCCAGCTCGGCAACGGTGCGGGCGCCGCTCAGCTGGGAACCCCGCAGCCCGTGCCCGTGTCGGTCGCCAAGGTCACCGATGCCGCCGAGGTCGGGACCGGTGCCGGCCACTCCTGCGCCCGTCGACGCACCGGCCAAATCGTGTGCTGGGGCAAGAACAACAAGGGGCAGCTCGGCTCCGGCACCGAGACCAACTGGACCACCCGCATCCCGGTCAAAGGCATCACCGACGCCGTCTCCCTTTCGGTCGGCATCGACCACGCCTGTGTCGCCCTTCGCGACGGCGCAGTCTACTGCTGGGGCGACAACGGCAAGGGTCGACTCGGCAAGGAATCGGGTGCGCTCAGCCGTATCCCCGTGCGTGCGGCATTCCGCGGCAGCTTTCGCGCCGTCGCATCGGGAGGGCAACACACCTGTGCACTGCGCGGCAACGGACAGGTCCAGTGCCTCGGCGACGACACCTACGGCCAGCGCGGCCAAGGCCTGACCAACTTCATCGCCGCCCCCGTATTGGTCAAGGGGATCTGAGCCCGCCCTCGGGCCGTGCTCGATCCACCCGGAACCACGCCACCCACCGCCGCCCGCGGTCCTGATACAGCCACTGCTCCTCGTGGCGCCGTCCGTCGCAGTCGAGCACCTCGGTCACATACGCGTGGTCGCCATCCCCTTCTCCGATCCACCACTCCACGACAGTGCAGCCCGGACTGTGTTGCGCCGCGCCCCGCTCGATGTCCTCGTCCGTCGGACCACAGGGCAGGAGAACAACCGCAAAAAACGGAAACGCCCGTCGCCACATCTACAGCGCGACGTGCGAGCGACGCTTCGCATTCCAACTCGGCCCGTGCGTTCAGAATCCGATGCCGAGCTTGAACGTGAAGCTGTCGTGGTAGATCGCGCGCTCGGGCCGTTGAAAGGTGGGGCGCACCCAGCCGACTGCCGCGTGAATCCACATCCACTTGGTCACGGCCCATTGGGCGCCCGCGTCGAGGCCCAAGGTCCAGATCAGGAGCAGGTCGTTGCGGTCGAACAACTCGACCCGCGCCACGCCTGCACCGCCTTGAAACTCGACGAAAGGCGTCAGCCATCCGGGGTACTGCGCGCCCAGCCCGGCCTTCTGCATCATGAAGAGGTCTGCACGGTCGCCGTTGCGGGCCGCCGCGCCCCCTTCGGCACCGACCTCGGTGATGAGGTTCAACCGAACCCAGCGGCGCACGGGCGTGACTTCGAGCGACCCGACATGCCACGACTGCGGGCGAGAGAACGCGTCGGAGGTTTGAAAGATGCGGTACCCGAACACGAACGCCGCCGAGCGCTTCGGAGTCGGTGGGCGTCCGGGTTGTTCCAGCGGCTCGCTCATGCGCAGACGCGTCGCAGTGCGGGTTGGAGCGTGTTTCTTTGGCGGCGCGTCGGTGGGGAGTGTGGCCCCATCCGGCTCTCCGGGAGCGCCGTAGATCGCGTCGTCCTCGCTCCATGCCTCCACCTCGGCAGGCGTCGCTGCGGCGAGCTGTGCCTGCTTCTTCGTGGCCTTGGTCGCGTGAAGCTGACGCGCGGTCACGGGCCGTTGCGGACGCTGCGGTGCTGCCTCGGGCCCGGGTTCGGCCTCGACCGGCGACGCCGGCGGCTCGGGCTCGGCGGGGGCCTCGGGCTCGGGCGGTGACTCAGCCTTTGCGTTCGCCTCCGCGTCTTCTCGTCGGCGAGCCTCCTCCTGCGCAGCGCGGGCTTTCGCCGCACGCTCTGCGGGCAGGTCCGGCAAGACCGGAGGCCCCAACCACAACGCTGCAGCCAACACGAACATCATTCGCCCCCTGGATCGACGGTGTCGAGTGAGCGCGCCATCGCCGAGACGTCCGGCGTATCGAGATCGAACAGCGACACGAACGTTGCACGAACGAGCGTCGGCCGAGCGTCGACATAGAACGCGCGGACGAAGAACCCGGGATTCATCTGCACCTGGAACTCGACCGCCCGCGCACCGGTCGGCATGGAGAAGGCGGACACGCCGTAGTCGAGCTGTGCGTCCTGTTCTTCGATCAGCACCTCGAGCTCGGCCCGTGCGACCGCATAGGGATCCCGCAGGTCGACCCCGACGAGGGCGTCGGGAAGGCCGTCGAGATCGACCTCGGGCTCCTCGAACGCCTCGGTGTCCGTGTCGGTATCCCCGTCAGTGTCGCCGTCGTCGTCGTCCGCGGTGTACTCGTCGAGGCCCTGCAGCAGGTCGACGTGGCCGGCCTGAAACACGTGGGAAGGCGATGTGCCGTCCAAGGCTACGCCGAAGAACTCGGGCGGCACCTCGAGCTCGAGTCGGTCGCCTTCCTCCGCCACCACCGTCCACGGGGGCGACAAGAACTCCAGCCCGAAGCTGCCATCGGCTGCGACCCAGCGCTGCTCACCGTACGCACCCGCGGAGTCGGCGGGCACGGCATGGCAGCCGCTGGCGAGCAGCACGGTGAACACGAGTGCGCGCACGAGCAACTCATCGTCCCGCCCGCTGGCGAGTTGAGCCCTGGCCAACCCCGGGCCACCCGGCCCAGCCCGGGACGGACTCCGCTACGGCTTCGGGGTTTCGCGAGACCCACCGCCGAGACCGAGCCTGGCCCACTCGGTGAGGTAGTCGGGACTCTGCCGGTCCAGGCTGACGATCGAAATCGTGTGCTCGCGCGTGTTGGCGACGTAGAGCTGCTCGCGTTCGACGTCGACGGCCATCTCGTTGGCGCCTTCGCCGACCTCGACCCGCGCCACGACGGAGAAGGTGCCCAAGCCGACCACCGCCACCACGCCGTCGCTGAAACAGCTGACCATCGCCAACCACTCCTCGCCTTCGGGTCGGTGCACCGCCAGCAGGTTCGGGTTGCTGCACAGCGGGACCGAACCCATGAGCGTGTTGCGAGGCGCCTCGCGTTCGGGGTCGATCGAGGTGTCGACCCGCACGAGCGCCCCTGGAGTCGTCTGCACCAGCAGCAGGGCATCTCCGACCGCGGGGTCTTCGAACTGCAGATCCCCCATGATCGGGCGCGCGACCACAGCGTCGGCGCCCGCCCCCGAGATGCGGGTGTCGTTGCCCGCCAAGATCACTTCGAGCCCGGCAGCGACCGTGAACGACTTGATGCCCGGCCAGTAGCGATGCGTCGTGTACAGCAGCGGACGGTCGCAGTCACGAGTGCTGCCCGCGGGCGTCGCAGGGTCACATGCACGCCCCGCCACCGAGAAGCCGCCGGCCGCGTCAAACTCGTCGAAGGGGTCCTCCCGATAGAACTCCTCGTTCGTGCGTGCCGTGATCTCCGGCCCGAGTTCGCCGTCGAGGTCGATCAGCGTCAGCTGCCCGTCGAGCAGATGGGGCACGTACGCGAATCGGAACCCCTGGTCGTCGAGCACCACGCGCGACGGATCGGGCCCCATCGTGCCGCCATCCTCCAACGACCGCCGAACACGATGGGCCGCGTCGCAGACCTGAAAGTCGTCCTGGCCACAGTCCAGTGCAATGCCCTCGGCGTTGGGCGCAACGTCGACCCACGCGACCGACGACGGTGCCCGTTGCGGCAACAAGAGTCTGTAGGGACCGGCGACTTGCCCGCGCTGGTCGATGGCAATGTTGCCGAGGCCGTTGCCGAACACCACCGTCTGCGAGGCGTCGATGAACGCCTGTGGTCGGCACTCGATCGTCGCATCCTCGGCCGCCACCCGCCGGCAGGGCCGCGCATCGGAGACGGGCATATCGGCGGCCAGGACCGTCCCGGCGAGCGCAGCGTGCAGGGCGTCCAGGTCGACCACCGCCACGGTGCCCCCCTCCTCGGCCCGGTCCCAGTTGCCGTTGCTGACGAACAGCCAGCGCGCGTCGGGTGCCACGGCCACGCCGCTGGGTTGGCGAAGCGTGTCCAGGTCCGGCGATGGCTTCTGTCCACCACAGCTGACCAGCGCGACCGCAGCCGCGAACCAACACGCTCGGCTCATGCCCGGGGAGTGTAGCAACCCGCTCAACCGGCCGAGACCGACACGGCCGCCCGTGCCCACCCGATGGGATAGACCGACCACGACGCAACGAACGCGAGCAACGCCGCCAGGGTCGCCACTGCGGGCCCGAGCGTGGTCGCCAGAGGACGGGCCACTGAAGGGCCCGACCCCAACGCGGCTCCGCAGGCGCGGACCACAACCACGGTGAGCAACACGGGTGTGGCCAGGGTGAGCGCGAGCATCACCATGCCGTCGAGGTGCACCGCCAAAACCGCGGGGAGCGTGGCCATGCTGGGCAACCAGGCCTCCACCTGCCCGGGTGGCAGAACGAGCGCCTGGTCTCTGAGCACGATCAGCGCCGGGTGATGCAGTCGCAACGCCAGCGCGACCACGAGCGCGGCACTGACACTCATTCGCACCAAGGGCTGCGGGGTCGTGGGCAGTGCGGCAGCCGAGGCCGTCGCTCCGCCCAGGAGGGCATAGGCGGGCAGGCTCGCAACCACACCCAACCCGGCACCCAGCAAGACCTCCGCCGCGAGGGCGACCGCCCAGGCCGAGACCGATCCCAGCGCCACTGGGTCTGCGCCGGACGCCACCGCAACACCCGCTGCGAGCGCCAGCGAGACTGGCCACCACAGCCGACCGAGCGCGTAGGACCAGTGGGGTTGAACCCGCAACGCGACGAACCACCGCACCGTGAGCAGGACGGCGGCAGCCACCTCTGCGGGGATCTCAGCCATCGTGATCCAAGGCGACGCCGCGATCCCCGATGCGTTCGACGTGTTGCCACGCCTCGGAGGTCTGCTGCGCGGCGCCGTCGAACGCGGCCGCCCCGGTGACCGCGACCGCAGCCAATACTGCGATGCCGCGAATCATGGCGGCGAGCCCCTGGTCCTGCAGGCCGAGCCACATCACGATCAAACCGCCGACCACAGCGCCTGCCGCCCCCGCAAGCACGAGGGGCAAGAGCACCGTCACTGCCATCAGCAACATGTCCTGCACGATGTCGAACAGTTCCGTCATGTGTATCCCTTCACCAATCCGCCGATGACGACGTCCCAACCGCCCACCGCCAAGAACAACAGCAGCTTCACGGGCACGCTCACCAGCGGTTGCGGCACGGCGGCCAGCCCCCCAAGCGTGAGCGCTTGGCCGATGACCAGATCGGCCAGCACGAACGGCACCAGAATCACGACCGCAATGGCGAGTGCCTCGGTCAGCTCGGTCACCAAGAACGCGGGCACGACCACCCACGGCGCGTCTTGGGGAACGCCTTGCAGCTCTGCGAAGAACTCCAGCTCCGCCCCGTCCGCATGGCGTGCCGTGAAGTCGAGCAGGGGCTGCACGAGCGCCGGCCCGCGTTCGACGGGAGCCGCCATGAACCCCTCGACCCCTCCGGCGAGCTCGAGCGCCCCTGCCAGCGAGGCTCCGACCGGAGCCATCACGACCGCCGTGATGACGGTGGCGACCGCGATCACCACCGGCCACGGTAGGAACGAGTCCGCGCCCAAACCGGTTCGAAGCGCGCCGACCACGACCAGCGACTTGGTGAACGCGGTGCACAGCGCGAGCACCAACGGCAGCGCGGCCAGGCCGACCCAAACCCAGATCGTCGGCGAGACCTCAGCCACCGGGCGCCTCCGCGGGCAGCTCGGCCAGGAGCGTCGGGGGACCTGCGGGTCCTGTCCCGATCATCCAGCGCCGCCCCTCCACGGTCACCACGTGCACCGCATGCTCCCCGGTGAGCCGAACGCTATGGCCGCCCGCGCCCAAGGCTCCGTGCTCGAGTCGGCGTCGAAGCAGCACCGCCGCCACCAACAACCCGACCAGCACCAGACTCACGGGCACGAGGGATCCGAGCGCAGAACTGCCCATGTAGGTCAACGTAGGACAGCCCGGTCGGGCCCGGAAATAACCAACGAAAAACCCCGCTGCATCGGCAGCGGGGTCTTTGAATCGCCTCGAACGAGACTGCTCAGTTGTCGAGGATGATCTCGACGTAGGCCATCGGGGCCGCATCGCCCGGACGGGGTCCGGCCTTGATGATGCGGGTGTAGCCGCCGGGGCGCTTGGTGAGCTGCGGCGCGATGTCGTGGAAGAGGCGGTGGAGCTGGTCCTTGCCGCGAACCATACGACCGGCGATGCGAATGGCATGCACCAGGCGGGTCTTCTCTTCGGCCGTGCGGGCGTCCTCGTCCTTGGCGACGATGTCGGCGACGCGAATGGCCTTGGTGATGGTCTTCTCGGCGAAGCTCCGCAGTTCCTTGGCCTTGGCCTCGGTGGTGCGGATGCGGCCGTGCTCGACCAAGGAGGTGACCATGTTGCGCCACATGGCCTTGCGGTGGGACGAGTTACGTCCGAGTTTCCGTCCGGATTTGCGATGTCGCATCGTGTCGGCTCTCTGCTGCTGAGGCGATGATTCTGCTGAAGGGTGGAGCCGCTACTCGTGCGCGGGCGGGGGTCCCTGCCAGTTGGGGATCTTCATCCCGAGCGACAGGCCCATTTGCGCGAGGATCTCTTTGATCTCTTTGAGCGACTTGCGACCGAAGTTCTTGGTCTTGAGCATCTCGGCTTCGGTCTTTTGGACCAAGTCGCCGATGTAGTGGATGTTGGCGTTCTGCAGGCAGTTCGCCGAGCGGACGCTGAGCTCGAGCTCGTCGACCGAGCGCCACAGGTATTCGTTGAGCTTGTCCTCTTCGGAGGGCTCTTGCGAAACCGCTTCTTCGATCTCCTCGCGGTTGATGAAGATCGAGAGCTGCTCCTTGAGGATCTTGGCCGCGAACGCGACCGCGTCGTCGGGGCGAACCGAACCGTCGGTCCACACTTCGAGGACGAGACGGTCGTAGTCGGTGCGCTGACCGACGCGGGCGTTGGTGACCCGGTAGTTGACCTTGTGAATGGGCGAGAACAGCGAGTCGATCGGAATGACGCCGATCGGCTGGCCGTCCTTCTTGTTCTGGTCGGCGGTCTGGTAACCGCGGCCCATTTCGACGGTCATCTCCATCTTGAGGTGTCCGCCGTTGGACAGCGTCGCGATGGGTTGCTCGGGGTCGAGCACGTGCAGCCCGGTGGGCGCGATGATGTCGGAGGCCTTGACCTCGCCCTCGCCCTGCTTGTCGATCTGGATCGTGCGGGGCGTGGCGTCATCCATCTGGAGCCGCAACGACTTGATGTTGAGGATGATGTCGGTGACGTCCTGAACGACGCCCTCGATGGTGGTGAACTCGTGCAGCGCACCTTCGATGCGCACCGAGGTCACCGCCGCACCCTGCAGCGAGCTGAGCAACACCCGACGCAGGCTGTTGCCCAGCGTGATCCCGTAGCCGCGCTCGAGCGGCTCGCAGGTGAACTTTCCGTAGGCGTCGCTGAGCGAGTTGTTGTCCGCGTCCAACTTCTTGGGACGGATGAGGTCTCGCCAGTTTCTCGCGATGGTGTTCGTGTCTTGCATCGGGGTCCTGCTCGGCTGTCCTACGCTTGGCCTACGCTTGCCGTACGGTCGGGTGTGGAGGGGGTTCTACTACTTCGAGTAGAGCTCGACGATGAGCTGTTCGTCGATTTCGGCGGCAATGTCGCTACGTGCGGGAAGCGCGGAGACCTTGCCCTTGAAGTTGTCCTTGTCGAGCTCCAGCCAGCCCGGCGCCGGGGTGCGGTCGACCTTGGCCAGTGCATCGACGACCTTTTGAACCTTGCGGCTCTCGGTGCAGACCTCGATGACGTCGCCCTCTTTGACGAGGTAGCTGGGGATGTCGACCTTCTTGCCGTTGACACGGTAGTGCCCGTGGCGGGTGAGCTGACGGCACTCGGCGTGGCTGGCCCCGAAACCGAGGCGAAGCGTCACGTTGTCGAGGCGACGCTCGAGCAGGCTGAGAAGGTTCTCACCCGTGACGCCCTTCATGCGGGACGCGCGGTAGTAGTAGCCACGGAACTGCTTCTCGAGCAGGCCGTACATGCGCTTGACCTTTTGCTTCTCGCGAAGCTGCTGGCCGTAATCGCTGGGGCGACGCTTGCGACCCTGGCCATGCTGGCCGGGGGGGTACGGGCGGCGCTCGTAGCCGCACTTCTGGGAGAAGCAGCGGTCGCCTTTGAGGTAGAGCTGCGCGTCTTCGCGACGGCAGAGGCGGCAGGTTGGTCCGGTGTAACGAGCCATCTTGATCCCTGTAAATCCTGAAGAAGTCCCGGTGATTTAGACGCGGCGACGCTTGGGAGGGCGGCAGCCGTTGTGCGGGATGGGGGTCACGTCCTTGATGGAGGTGACGCGAAGACCGGACGACTGAATGCCGCGCAGGGCCGACTCGCGACCTGCACCCGGGCCCGAGATCCGGATGGAGACGGTCTGGAGGCCGTGGTCCTGTGCGCGCTTGGCCGCTTCGTCAGCGGCGAGCTGTGCGGCGAACGGCGTGGACTTACGCGAGCCCTTGAAGCCACGAACGCCGGCGGATGCCCATGCGATCGTGTTGCCGTTGACGTCGGTGATGCTGACGAGCGTGTTGTTGAACGTCGACCGGATGTGCACCACGCCGGTCGAGATGTTCTTGCGAACGCGCTTTTTTCCTCGTGCTTGAGCCATCTTCTTCAGGCCTTACTTATTTCTTCTTGCCGGCGACGGTGGCTCGCTTGGGGCCTTTGCGCGTCCGTGCGTTGGTGTGAGTGCGCTGGCCACGGCAGGGAAGGCCCCGGCGGTGACGCAGGCCGCGGTAGCAACCGAGGTCCATGAGGCGCTTGATGCTGCCCTGCACTTCGCGGCGAAGGTCACCCTCGACCTTGTAGCCACCCTCGAGGGTCTGACGAATCGCGCTGATCTGCTCGTCGGTGAGGTCGTCGGTGCGAACCGAAGGACCCACGCCCGACTCCTTGAGGATGCGCGTAGCGGTGTTACGGCCCACGCCGTAGATGTAGGTAAGCGCGATTTCGATGCGCTTGTTCTTGGGCAGATCGACGCCGGAGATGCGTGCCATGACTAGCCTTGCCTCTGCTTGTGCTTGGGGTTTTCGCAGATGACCCGCACGACTCCACGGCGGCGGATCACCTTGCACTTCTCGCAAATCTTTTTGACGCTGGCTCGGACTTTCATCGTCAGTGGCTCGCTTCGCTTCGGGGTGACGGTGGGGTGGGCTTTCGGGTGTCGGTCGGACTGAGACTTCAGTCTTCGGCGTCGGCGGGAGGAGTCGAGGGCCAGGTCAGCTGGGCTCACCGGATCCGGCTGCTTCAAGAGCGGGGCTCGGAGGGTGGCGGTTCGACGGCGAGCCCGAGGATGGTTCCGCGACCGTGGTCGCTTGCGGCGGGACGAACCCGCACTCGATCTCCAGGCTTGAAAGAGGTGCCGAGGCGTTGGACTTGAGGGGACAGACCGGCGACGAGTTGAGAGCCGCCCTCCGTTTCGAGGCGATATAGACGTTGAGGAAGGTCAGCCGTGATGGTGGCGTTTACGACCGCAACGTCAGGGTTCATCAAAGTAGGTCTCGGTTGAGAACTCGGGGTTTGGACAGAAGGAACGACCCAGGTGCTGACCCGGGCCACGGAGCGCCGGAATATAGAGGCACCTTGTAGGGAAGTCCACCCCCGGTTGTGCGGGGTTTTCGAGCCCGACGTGAGACCCCCCGCGATCGCGATCCCCGCCGCCCCCGCCCGGCCGAAACCGCGCCCAAGGGGGCCTAGGAGGGCGTTTCCGACGGTTTCTGGGGACCCTCCCCGGATGTTCACCCCACGCTCCCCGCCCCACGAACGGGGTGAGGCGGGCCGCTGCGCGATCACCACGCACCTGTGGCCGCGGGACGATCCCACGGAGATCAGCGTGCATCCTCGGGCAACACGAAGCCGTCCTGCCCCTGCGCCAGCGGCCAATCCCGCTTCGCCGCCCGCAACGGCATCGTTCCGTACACATGCGGGAAGCGGTCCCCTCCCCGACTCACTTCCCACCGCAGACTTCCCTCGGGCAGCGCGGCTGCATCGATCTCGACCAGAACCAAACCGCTCTGCCCCGCGAAGTGTTTGTTCGCGGTGCCGAGGACCTGATGCTGCGCCGACAAATGCACGAAGCCATCCGCCTCGTCGACCGGAGCCCAGGGCAGATGTCCCAACGAGACACGGCGCTCCCACTGAAGCGCCGTGTAGATCTTGAAGATACGACTCGTCATCCGTGAACCTCGATGCACCGTCGCGGCGAGCGAGCCGCGACCTTGGAAGGGAGGCCGCGGCGGGCTTCGCCTGCGGAGGACGGGAAACCGAGAGGTTTCCCCAACGGCCTACAGCACCGCGGAGATGCGGGCGAAGACCTCGTCGGGGGTGCCGACGCCGTCGACTTCGACCACCACGCCCTTGTCTTGGTACCGCGGCACCACCGGCTGCGTCTCGGCGACGAACTTGTCCAGACGCTCCTTGACCTTCTCCGGCGTGTCGTCAGAGCGCTGATAGAGTTCTTCACCCGTGACGTCGCAGACGCCTTCGACCTTCGGCGGGTTGTACTTGATGTGATAGACGTGCCCGGACTTGGACATGCGACGGCCCGTGACGCGCTCTTCGATGAGCTCGAACGGCACGTTGATGTAGATGACCTTGTCGAGGGTCACCTCGGCGTCGAGCGCATCGGCCTGGACCGCGGTCCGCGGAAAGCCGTCGAGGATGAAGCCCTTCTCGGCCTCGGGCGTGTTGATCGCCTCCTTGAGCAGACCGATCACGAGTTCGTCGGGCACGAGCCCTCCGGCGTCCATGAAGCTCTTGGCTTGTTTGCCCAGCTCGGTGCCAGCCTTGACGGCTGCGCGGAGCAGGTCGCCAGTACTGATGTGGGCGTAGCCCAGGGTGTCCTTGAGCTTCTTCGCCTGGGTGCCTTTCCCCGAACCCGGGGCGCCGATCAACATGAGTGCGGTGCGGCTTGCCTCTGCCATGCGCGGGCACTCTAACAGGATCCCCAGGATCCAACCGCCGCAAAAAGAGCAACGGCCCCGGGGCATGAGCGCCCGGAGCCGTCGTCGTGTCGAGTTCGAAACTCGCGGCTATCGCTTGCGACCGCGGCCGCCTCGAGGTCCCGCAAAACCTTCGTAGGAGCGCGTGACCAGGTGGCTCTCGATCTGTTGTGCCGTGTCGAGCGCAACGCCGACCACGATGAGGAGCGAGGTGCCGCCGTAGTAGAACGGCACGTTGAACTTGGTCTGCAGGAACGTCGGCAGCACGCAGACGGCCGAGATGTACCAAGCACCGACGAACGTCAGCCGGTTGAGCACGTAGTCGATGTACTCCGCCGTGCGCTTGCCGGGCCGAATGCCAGGCACCGACGCATTCTGCTTCTTGAGGTTGTCCGCGACGTCGGTCGGGTTGAACTGGATCGCCGTGTAGAAGTACGTGAAGAACACGCACATCGCGACGTAGACGGTGATGTAGAGCCAGCCGTCGTAGCGCAGCGCATCGGAGAGCTTCTGCAGGTACTCGTTCTCGCTCCACGCCGCGATCTGGCTGGGGAACATGAGGATCGAGGACGCGAAGATCGGCGGAATGACGCCCGCGGAGTTGATGCGCAGCGGCAAGTAGTTGGCGTTGCCGCCGAACATGCGCTGGCCGACGACCCGCTTGGCGTACTGCACCGTGATGCGTCGTTGGCCGCGCTCCATCATCACGATGAACGCAATGACGGCGACAGCCCCGAAACCCAGAAGCGCGACGGTCATCGGACCGAAGTTCTCCGGATCGTCCTGCATCTTCTGGAACAGCTGATACATCGCCGACGGCAGGTTGGCGATGATGCCTCCGAAGATGATGAGCGAGATGCCGTTGCCGATGCCTCGCTCGGTGATCTGCTCACCGAGCCACATCAAGAACACGGTGCCACCGGTCAGCGTCAGCACCGTCATGAACTCGAAGCCGAACCCATCCGGTTCGAGCACCAGCTGCGACCCCGCAGAGTTCTGGGATTCGAGCCAGTTGGCGATGAAGTAGCCCTGGACGAACGCCAAGCCCACGGTGCCGTACCGGCTGTACTGGTTGATCTTGCGCCGCCCCGACTCGCCTTCCTTGCTCAACTGCTCGAGCCGAGGAATGACGACCGTCATCAGCTGCATGATGATCGATGCGCTGATGTACGGCATGATCCCGAGCGCGAACACGGAGACCTGCTCCAGCGCACCGCCGGTGAACATGTTGAAGTAACCGAGGAAGCCGCCCGATCCGGAGTTGACCAGCTCGGACATCACGGTTCGATCCACTCCGGGAACCGCGATGAAAACGCCGAGCCGATAGACGGCGAGCATGCCCAGAGTGAAGAGCACGCGCTTGCGGAGCTCGGGCAGCTTGAAGATGTTGATGAGAACGTTCATGGAGCGTCCGTGCGGGTCACCCCGGCGCCGAGAACGGCGCGGGAGTTTGGACGAGCCACAGCCGGGGGCCGTAGCGGGCGACGAACCTATCCTAAGGACCGCGCGCAATCATCTGACACGACACGCGAGAACCCACATTCGCGTGAATCCCGCCGAAACCGCGAGATCCGGCGCGCGATCAGCGGGGATGACGGATTTCCGCCGCGCACAGCCCCTGCGAACCTGCCGGCGCCCACGAGGCGGACGCTCGCGGATTGCGCACCGATAGCGTGCAAGACGCGCGGCACAGGACGCGATCCCGGCGCCAACACACCGGGTGGCCCCCTCGAGAAGCGACCTCCAGGCCGAAGTTGCGCGAGACCGCCCGCGCGGGGTCCTCCACGTCTCGACACTTTGGGCGGGGGGGCGAATCCACGCGAGCGTGCGCCTGACCTTTATGGACAGGTTCGCGCCTCCGCCATGACCGGCTCCCGACCCGGCGGCTCCGTTTCTTCTACTCGCGGCTCTCGAGAGTGCCTACACTCGATGGAGTCGAGGAAGAGACTACGGATGGCTTCAGACGATGAGCTGACCCGCCTTCGGGCTCAGCTGGCGGAACGCGAACGAGAGGTGTCGATGCTGCGCGCTGCGATCCGAGCGTCGCCAGCGGGAATCCTGATCGCATCGGCGCCCGACGGGGTGATCCAGGAGTGGAACCCGGCTGCGATCGGCATTCGAGGCACCGAGGCCGCCGAACTCACGCAGATTCCCTTGGAGCAGCACCCCACGCGGTGGCAGACCTTTCATCCCAACGGGGAGGTCTACGCACCACAAGACCTTCCGCTGTCTCGGGCGTTGCTCCGCGGCGAGGTCGTCGAGGGCGACGACGTCATCATTCGCGACGCCGACGGCCACGAGCGTTGGGTCATCGGCCACGCCGCGCCCGTCTACGACGACGAAGGCGAACTCGTCGCGGGCGTGGTGGTGTTTCCCGACGTCACCGAACGCAAGAACGCCGAACTGAGAGCGGAGCGGTTTCGGCGGATGGCCGAACTGACACCGGACTTCGTGGGCCTGTGGCGCGACGATGGAACGGTCGAATATGTGAACCCCGCGGGCCTCGAGATGGTGGGGCTCGACCGCGAGGCGGCGCTCTCCACCCCGCTCACCGGCTTCTTCTCGCCTGCATCCGCACAAGACCTCACGCAAGAAGGCATCCCGACCGCAGTCGAGGTTGGGCACTGGCGCGCCGAAGCCGAGCTTCGAGGACCCGAAGGGACGTCCATCCCCGTTTCCCTCGCCCTGATGGCGCACCACGTCGACGAAGCGGGCCGCCGCTACTTCTCGGCCCTGATGCGAGACCTTCGCCCTCTACGGGATCTGGAGTCCCAACTTCGGCAGAGTCAGAAGCTCGAGTCGATCGGCCGGCTCGCTGGCGGCATCGCCCACGACTTCAACAACCTGCTCACGATCATCGACAACTACGCGATCCTGGTCCGCGACTCTCTCGACACCAGCGACGCACGCAGAGACGACCTCGCCCAGGTCCGCTCCGCCTCGAGTCGTGCTGCGGAACTGTGCGCCCAGCTTCTCAGCTTTGCGCGGCAACAGATCATTCGCCCCACCCTTCTGCACGTGCCGGACGTCGTCGAGGAGCTGATGAAGCTGTTCCGACGCACGTTGGGCGAGGACGTGCTCATCGAGCTCGACCTTCCCCACCACCTGTGGCCGATCAAAGTCGACCGTTCGCAGCTGGACCAGATCCTGCTGAACCTCGTCGTCAACGCCCGAGACGCCATGCCCGAAGGCGGCACGCTGACCGTCGAGGCGAAGAACGTGGTGATCGATGAGCACTACGCGTCGACCCGCGCGGACGTCACCGCCGGCGACTACGTGATGATCGCGGTCAGCGACACGGGCGTCGGCATGCCTCCCGACGTCCGGGAGAAGGTGTTCGAACCCTTCTTCACCACCAAGGGACGCGCAGGCACGGGCCTTGGTCTGTCGACCGTCTTCGGTGCGGTGCGCCAGAACGGTGGACACATCTGGCTGTACAGCGAAGAGGGCAACGGAACCTGCTTCAAGATCTACTGGCCACGCGCACGCGCGGTCGGGGCGAAAGACCCGGAGACGACACGCCGCACTCTTCAGCAGGCCGGTGGCACCGTCTTGGTCGTCGAAGACGAGCCCCGGCTCCTGCAGCTCACCACCCGACTGCTTCGCAAAGGCGGGTACACGGTGCTCTCGGCCAGCAACGGTCCCGAAGCGATCGAGCTCGCTGCGGAACACCAAGGCCACATCGACCTGCTGCTCACGGACGTCGTCATGCCGCACATGAACGGCAAAGAACTCGCATCGACACTCAGCGAAACTCGCCCCTCGATGCGCGTGCTCTACGTGTCGGGCTACACCGAGAACACGATCGTCCACGGCGGCGTGCTCGACAAAGGCGTCGCATTCCTCGCCAAGCCGTTCTCGCTCGACAGCCTGCTCGACGCCATCGGCCAACTGCTCTCGACGGGAGCATAGGCCTCGCGACTCGGCCGCCGTGTCCCCACGAGACTGGCGAACCAACACACAAAAAGGCCGCCCCGAGAGGGACGGCCTTCGTGCATCGATGCTCCCGGGGGGAGCTCGCGTCGGGTCTAGCCTTCAGCCGAGGCTTCGGCCTTGTTGCCGAGCAGCTCGAGCGAGCCCCCGGCGGCTTCCACCTTGGCGACGGCCGACTTGCTGGCGCGGTGAAGTTTGATCTTCAACGCGGTCTTCAGCTCGCCGTTGCCGAGAAGCTTGATGTGCGTGGCCTTCTTGGGGATCAGGCCCATGTCATGCAGCAGCTCGATGGTGACCTCGGCGCCGGCGTCGAACTTGCCCTCGAGGGCTTCGACGTTGAGGCCGTGGTACTCGACACGGTGAATGTTGATGAAGCCGCGCTTGGGCACCCGACGGTGAATCGGGAGCTGGCCGCCTTCGAAGCTGGCCTTCATCGACGTACGGCGGGCGAGCTGGCCCTTCATGCCGCGGGTCGAGGTCTTGCCGCGACGAGAGCCGATACCACGGCCGACTCGCTGCTTGCGCTGGCGTGCGCCCGGTGCGGGCTGGAGATCGTGAAGTTCGGTACCCATTTCTGGCCTAGCCTTCCTGCACAGGCTCGACCTCGAGGAGGTGCTGAACCTTGCGAATCATGCCGCGAACGGCGTGCGTGTCTTCGAGCTCGACGCTGTGGTTGATGCGGCGAAGGCCCAACCCACGGACGGTCTCTTTTTGCTTGTGACTACGGTCGATGGTGCTGCGCACCAGGGTGACCTTGAGCTTGTGAGCCATGACGAACTCCCGTCTGCTTCCCGCCGCCTCAGGCGGACATGATCTGCTCGACGGTCAACCCGCGCTTGCGAGCCACCATTTCGGGGCTGCGAAGCTGCTTGAGGGCGTCCATCGTGGCGTGGATGACGTTGAGGTGGTTGTTGGTGCCGATGCACTTGCTCAGCACGTCGTGAATGCCAGCGCACTCGACGACCGCGCGAACCGGGCCGCCGGCGATGACGCCCGTACCAGGAGCGGCGGGGCGAAGCAGGACGCGACCTGCACCGTGGTGCCCGAGCGCTTCGTGCGGAATCGTGGTGCCCGAGAGGGGGATCTCGAACAGGTTGTGCCGCGCGTACTCGTTGGCCTTGCGAATGGCTTCGGGAACCTCGCGAGCCTTGCCGTGGCCCATGCCGACCCAGCCGTGCTCGTTGCCGACGACGACGACGGCGGTGAAGGAGAAGTTCCGGCCGCCTTTGACGACCTTCGCCACGCGGTTGATGTAGACGACCCGGTCAACGAGATCGCCGAGGCTTTCGATATCGACTGCCATGACAGATGCTTTCTTAGAACTCGAGACCGGCCTCGCGCGCTGCGGCGGCCAGAGCGGTGATGCGCCCGTGGTAGGCGTAGCCGTTACGGTCGAACACGACCTGCTTGATGCCCTTGTCCAGGCACGCCGATGCGATCGCAGCGCCTACGGCCTTGGCTTTGGCGGTCTTGTCCATGTCGTCGCCCGCGACCTTGAGGTCCGAGGCGGCGGCAAGGGACGATGCGGACGCATCGTCGATGACCTGGGCGTAGATGTGCTTGTTGCTGCGGAACACCGTGAGCCGCGGGCGCTCGGCGGTACCAGCGACCTTCTTGCGAATGCGCTTCTTGCGACGCTGGCGGGTTTCTTGACGTTGATTGGCCATGTTCGAACTCTTCTCCCCCATCGGCGTGGGGGCGCGCTGCCGGGCAGTGGTACCGGCTGCAGAAGATAGGAAGCGCTACTTCTTACCGCGCTTGCCCTCTTTACGGATGATGTGCTCGTCGACGTACTTGACGCCCTTGCCCTTGTACGGCTCTGGCGGACGGTACGCCCGGATGTCGGCTGCGGCCTTGCCCACGGCGATCTTGTCGGGGCCGGAGACCGTCACCTTGCCGTCTTTGGCGACCTCGGCGGTCACGCCCTCGGGCAGCGGGTAGCTGATCGGGTGCGAGAAGCCGAGCGTGAGGTCGAGGTTCTTGCCCTTGGCCGCGGCGCGATAACCGACGCCGTTGATCTCGAGGGTCTTCGACCAGCCCTCGTGAACGCCCTTGACGATGTTGGCGGTACGGGCCCGCGCGGTGCCGTGCAGAGCACGGTCCATGCGGTTGTTGGTCGGCCGCTCGAAGGTGAGCGTGTCGTTCTCGAGCTTGAAGGTGATCCGGTGGGGGACCTCGAAGCTGAGTTCGCCCTTGGGACCTTTGGCCGAGATGACCTGGCCGGTGGTCTTGATCGTCACGCCTTTGGGGATGGCGATGGGTGCGTTTCCGATACGGGACATGGTGGAGTCTCCCTTGGCGAGTTTGGGGTTACCAAACGCTGCAGATGAGCTCGCCGCCAACGCCAGCCTTACGGGCTGCGCGATCGGTCATCATGCCTTGCGAGGTGCTCACAATCATGATGCCCAGGCCATTGCGAACCTTGGGGATGTCGTTGCTCTTGGCGTAGCGACGCTGCCCGGGACGGCTGACGCGCTTGAGGCCTTCGATGGCCGCCTCGCCGCCCTGCCACTTGAGGTCGATGTGGATGAGGCCCTGAGGGCCGTCTTCACGGAAGTCGCAGCCAGCGATGAAGCCCTCGCGCACGAGGATCTCGGCGATACGGTGCTTGGCCTTCGAGGCGGGAAGCTCGAGTTCCTTGTGTCCGGCCGCGATCGCGTTGCGAATGCGGCTGAGCAGGTCGGCGATGGGATCGGTCATGGACATGATCGGTTCCTTTTCCTCGAATCAGTTCGCCCGGAAGGGCATGCCAAGCTGAGCAAGCAGCGCACGACCTTCGTCGTCGGTCTTGGCGGAAGTGTGGATGCAGATGTTCATCCCCGGAACCTTGTCGAGACGCTCAATGTCGATCTCGGGGAAGATGAGCAGCTCGCGAACACCGAGCGTGTAGTTGCCACGCCCGTCGAAGGCGCGGCGGCTGACACCGCGGAAGTCGCGGGTTCGGGGAAGCGCGATCGTGAAGAGACGACCGAGGAACTCCCACATGTTGTGGCGGCGCAGGGTGACCATGCAACCGAGCTTCATGCCTTCACGAAGCTTGAAACCTGCGATGGACTTCTTGGCGCGAGTCACGACCGGGCGCTGACCGGCGACGAGACCGAGGCTCTCGAACGCTTGCTCGAGCAGCTTGGGGGTCTTGAGCGCCTCGCCCAGGCCGATGTTGAGCGTCACCTTGGTGACGCGCGGGACCTGAAGCGGGTTCTTGTAGTCGAACTCCTTGACCAGGGCCTCGCGGACGGGGCCTTCGTAGTGCTGCTGGAGTTCCGACTTGTAGGCGTCGGGACGAGCGACCGGCTCGTCCATCACCGAGCGGAACTTGTACGGGAACCCGCGCTCGGCTTTCTTCTTCTGGGTGGGGTTGGCCATCTGAAATGCCCTCTAGTCTCTCTGTAGATCTGTAGACCTGTAGACCGTCGGTCAGGTGTCGATCTGCTCGCCCGACTTGACGGCGACCCGAACGCGCTTGCCGTCGGCGAGCGTGTTGATGCGGACACGAGTGGGTCCGCCCGTCTTGGGATCGGCGATCATGACGTTGGAGAGGTGAATGGGGGCCTCCTTGCGGACGCGGCCACCCTGGGGGTTGGTCTGGCTGGGCTTGATGTGCTTGGTGATGACGTTGACGCCAGCGACCAGCACTTTGTCGGCCTGGGGGAACACGGCGAGGACTTCGCCCTTGGTACCCTTGTCCTTGCCCGCGGTGACGACGACGTTGTCGCCCTTCTTGATGCGTTCCATGAGAGGGACCTCCTTAGAGCACTTCCGGCGCCAGGCTGATGATCTTGAGGAACTTCTTGGCACGAAGCTCGCGAGCAACGGGCCCGAAGATGCGGGTGCCGATGGGCTGCTTCTGGGCATCCACGAGCACGGCGCTGTTGGTGTCGAAGCGGATCAGGCTGCCGTCGGAGCGCCGCAGTCCCTTGCGGGTGCGAACGACAACGGCCTTCATGACCGAGCCCTTCTTGACCTTGGAGTTGGGCAGTGCGTCGCGAACGGAGACGACGATGATGTCGCCGACCGAGGCGTAGCGACGCTTGGAGCCGCCGAGCACCTTGATGCAGAAAAGCTTGCGCGCGCCGGAGTTGTCGGCGACGTCGAGAACGGATTGAACCTGGATCACAGCGAGGGCGCCCTTTCCAGCACGGACGTCAGACGCCAGCGCTTGTCGCGGGAGAGCGGACGAGACTCGATGATGCGAACCTTGTCGCCGACCTTGGCGTCGTTCTGCTCATCGTGCGCCTTGTAGCGGACGCGCTCGTTCACGTACTTCTTGTACTTGGGGTGCCGGTAACGACGGGTGACCTGGACGACGATGGTCTTGTCCATCTTGTCCGACACCACGATGCCCTGCATGAAGCGCCGGTGACGCTCGAGGTGTCCCCCGCCGGTCGTTTCTTTGTTGTCTGTCTGCTCGGACATGTTCGTTACTCCGTTTGAGCGGCAGCGTCGCTGCCGACCCCGTCGATGCCCATGCCCCGCTCACGTTTGACGGTGAGGACGCGGGCGATGTCTTTTTTGATGCGTTGGAACTGCGCGGTGTTGGTGGCGCGCTGAGTGGCCTTGGCGACCTGGAGCTTCACGAGTTGGTCGCGAAGTTCGGTCTCGAGCTCGGCCAGCTCCTCGGCGTTCTTGTCACGGATTTCAGAGGTCTTCACAGGTCTGCCTCCCGAGCCAGGAACTTGGTTCCAATGGGCAGTTTGTGGTGCGCGCGAAGGAAGGCTTTGCGTGCGAGTTCTTCGGGAACGCCGGAGATTTCGTAGAGGACACGGCCGGGCTTGACCACGGCGACCCAGTACTCGGCTCCGCCCTTACCTTTACCCATCCGAGTTTCGGCGGGCTTCTTGGAGATGGGCTTGTCGGGGAAGATGCGGATGAAGAGTTTTCCGCCCCGCTTGACCGTACGGTTGATGGCAATACGAGCCGCCTCGATCTGGCGGGACGTGAGCCACCCGCAGGTGGTCGCCTGGAGGCCGAAGTCGCCGAAGCTGACCTTGGTGCCGCCCTTGGCGTTGCCCTTCATGCGGCCCTTTTGGACCTTGCGAAACTTGACTCTGGATGGAGAGAGCATGATCTAACCGCCTCTTCAGCCGCCCCGCTGTTGGGGGGTGGGGAAACGCGCGTCTTGTTGGCCCTTCTCGCGGTGGTCGAAGACCTCGCCCTTGAAGATCCAGGCTTTGACGCCAGAGGTGCCGCCCGAGGTCTTCGCGATCGCGAAGCCGTAGTCGATGTCGGCGCGAAGGGTGTGAAGCGGGATGCGACCTTCGAGGTACCACTCGCGGCGTCCCATCTCCGAGTTGCCGAGACGACCCGCGGCGTTGACTCGGATGCCCTTGGCACCGAACTTCATCGCGGTCTGCACGGCGCGCTTGAGCGCACGGCGGAAGGCGATGCGGCGCTCGAGCTGCTGAGCGATGTTCTCCGCCACCAGCTGCGCGTTGACCTCGGCCTTACGAACCTCTTGGATGTTGAGGTAGACCTCGGAGTCCGTCATCTTCTGCACCTCTTTTTTGAGGGCTTCGACGCCGGCACCACGCTTACCGATGATGATTCCGGGGCGTGCGGAGAAGATGTTGACCTTCACCTTGTTGGCGGCACGCTCGATGGTGATTTCCGAAATGCTGGCGCCGTAGAGCTTGCGCTTGAGGAAGCGGCGCAGACGAAGGTCCTGGTGAAGCCACTCGCGGTAGCGGGTGCTCTCGAACCACTTCGAGTTCCACGTCTTGACGATCTTGAGCCGGAAGCCGACTGGATGCGTTTTCTGTCCCATGAGGAGTCCTGTGACCGTGAGAGCGGCCTACTGAGCCGCGGGGGCAATCTCCACGACGACGTGGCTGGTGTACTTCTTGACCTTGGTCGCGCGACCATGTGCGCGAGGGCGCCAGCGGCGAAGCGCGGGGCCTTGGTCGACCATGACGGTGCGCACGACGAGGTCGTCGACGTCGATGTCGCCCTGGTCCTCAGCGTTGGCGACGGCGGACACGAGGAGTTTGAAGAACTCGCGAGAACCGGCGCGGTTGAGGAAGCGGAGGCTGTTGATCGCCTGGGCGACGGGCTTGCCGCGGACCATGTTGGCGATGACGCGAAGCTTCCGAGGCGCAATGCGCACGTAGCGAAGCTTGGCGATGGCTGCGTTGGTATCGGACATGTCCGGGTTCAGCCTTTCTTGCCTTTGCGGTCAGCGGCGTGACCACGGAAGGTGCGCGTGGGCGCGAACTCGCCGAGCTTGTGACCGACCATGTTCTCCGTGATGTACACGGGAATGAACTTGTTGCCGTTGTGCACCATGATGTTGGCGCCGACGAAGTCGGGGATGATGACCGAGCGGCGGGACCAAGTCTTGATCGCGCGACGGCCTTTTTCCTCTTGAGCCACCTCGACTTTGAGAGCCAAGTGGTCGTCGATGAACGGACCTTTTTTGACGGAACGAGGCATCTCTTACTTCCTCTTGCGACGGGTGACGATGAAGACGTCGGTACGCTTGTTGGTACGGGTGCGGCCACCTTTGGTGACCCAGCCCCATGGCGAGCGGGGGTGACCACCACCCGCGTTGCGGCCTTCACCACCACCCATGGGGTGGTCGACCGGGTTCATGACGGTGCCGCGCTGGTGGGGGCGGCGACCGAGCCAACGCTTGCGACCAGCTTTGCCGATGCGCATGTTGCCGTGCTCGGGGTTGGACAGCGAACCGACGGTGGCGCGGCAGTCGGCGTGGACCTTGCGCATCTCGCCGGAGGGCAGACGAATCGTCGCCCAGTCACCTTCGCGTGCCATCAGCTGGGCCGAGCCGCCGGCGGTGCGGACGAGCTGGCCGCCCCGACCGATCTTGAGCTCGATGTTGTGGATGACGGTACCCGGAGGCATCGCGCGCAGCGGCAGCGAGTTGCCGGGCACGATGTCCGACTTGGCCGAGGAGACGACCGTGTCGCCCACTTTCAGGCCATGCGGCGCGAGGATGTAGCGCTTCTCGCCGTCGGCGTAGTGAAGCAGCGCGATGTACGTCGTCCGGTTGGGGTCGTACTCGATGGTCGCGATCTTGGCGGGAACGCCGTACTTGTCGCGCTTGAAGTCGATCGTCCGATAGCGACGCTTGTGACCACCGCCGCGGAAGCGGGAGGTGATGCGGCCGTTGTTGTTGCGGCCCTGCTTGCGATGCCGGAAACCGACGAGGTTCTTGTGCGGCTTGTCGGCGGTGACGACTTCTTTGTCGTTCACCGACATGTTGCGCCGGCCGGGGCTGGTGGGCTTGAACTTCTTGATACCCATGACCGCTTATTCCTCTCCGTAGAGGTCGATGGTGTCCTCGGGGTGGAGCGTGACGATGGCTTTCTTCCACGCAGCCTTGCGGCCGTAGTTTTGGCCGACGCGGCGCACGTCGCCGCGCACCACCTGGGTGCGGACGTCGGAGACGCGAACGCCGAAGACCATCTCGACGGCCTTGCGGACCTCGATCTTGTTGGCCTGCTTGGCGACCTGGAAGACGTACTGGTTGTTCTCGGCCATCAGGTCCGTGGACTTCTCAGTCACCACGGGGCGGACGAGGATCTGATGCGGGGTCATCTCAGCAACTCCTACTCGGCGGCTGCCTGCTCGGCTGCCTTGCCGGTGAGACGGGCTTCGACCTTGCGAAGGCTGGTCTCGCTGATGAGCAGCTTGGGGTGGTTGAGGATGTCGTAGACGTTGAGGCCAGCGTCTGCGAGGAAGTCGGCGTCCGCGAGGTTGCGGGCGCTGAGCTTCAGCCAGTCGTTGCCAGCGTCGTCGACGAGGAGCGCCTTGCCAGCCTCGAGCTTGCCGAGCGCGGTGTACAGAGCCTTGGTCGAGGCTTTCTTCTCGCCCTCGCCCTTGAACTCCTTGATCACGACCAGGTTGCCGGCCGCGGCGCGCAGGGACAGAGCCGACTTGAGCGCGCCGGCCACCGCTTTGCGGTTGACCCGGATGGTGTGGTTCACCGCGTTGCGAGGTCCGTGAACGACACCGCCGCCCTTGAAGACGTTGGCGCGTCGCGAGCCGTGCCGAGCGTTGCCCGTGCCCTTTTGCCGGTAGATCTTCGCCTTGGTCATCGAGACCTCGGCGCGAGTCTTGGTGTGGGCCGTGTTCGAGCGCTTCGCGGCGCGCTGCGAGCGGACGACCTCCCACAGGAGGTGTTCGTTGACCTCGGTCGCGAAGACCTCGTCGGCGACTTCGAGTTCGCCGGCTGCAGCTCCGCTGAGGTCCATGACGTTGAGTTTGGCCATTGTCGGTCCTTCTCCTGACGGAGGTCGCCTCAGGTCTTGATCTCGACGTCGACGCCGGCCGAGAGGTCCAGCTTCATGAGCGCGTCGAGCGTCTGCTTGTTGGGTTCGAGGATGTCGAGGAGCCGCTTGTGGGTGCGGATCTCGAACTGCTCGCGGGATTTCTTGTCGACGAAGGGACCGCGCAGCACCGTGTACTTGTTGATCTTGGTCGGCAGAGGAATGGGTCCAGCGACCTGGGCGCCCGTGCGGCGAGCGGTATCAGCGATCTCGCGCGCCGACTGGTCGAGCAGCTTGTGGTCGTAGGCTTTGAGCCGAATGCGGATTTTCAGGTCCTGCACGGTCTTGGTCCTTTCGTCGTGTCTCGTAAGGTAGGCGCGGCCTACTCGATGATTTCGGTCACGATGCCGGCGCCGACGGTGCGGCCGCCTTCGCGAATCGCGAACTTGAGGCCCTTCTCGCACGCGATCGTGCTGATGAGCTTCACTTCGATGGTGACGTTGTCACCGGGCATCACCATCTCCACGCCCTCGGGCAGGATGATGTCGCCGGTCACGTCGGTGGTACGGAAGTAGAACTGCGGGCGGTAGCCCTTGAAGAACGGCGTGTGACGACCGCCTTCTTCCTTCTTCAGCACGTACACCTCGGCCTTGAAGTTCGTGTGCGGGTTGATCGAACCCGGCTTGCACAGAACCTGACCGCGCTCCACCTCTTCGCGCTTGATGCCGCGGACCAGCACGCCGACGTTGTCGCCTGCTTGTCCTTGGTCGAGCAGCTTGCGGAACATCTCGACGCCGGTGACCGTGGTCTTCGCCGTCTCTTTGATGCCGACGATTTCCACTTCGTCGCCAACCTTGACGATGCCACGCTCGATGCGGCCCGTGACCACCGTGCCGCGACCGGAGATCGTGAACACGTCCTCCACCGGCATCAGGAAGTCCTTGTCGAGCTCACGCGTCGGCTCGGGCACGAAGCTGTCGCAGGCTTCCATCAGTTCGAAGATGGGCTTGCACTCGTCCGCTTCCCAGTTGTCCGACTCGAGAGCCTTGAGCGCCGAGCCACGGATGATGGGCGTGTTCTCGCCGTCGAACTCGTAGCTGCTGAGCAGCTCGCGAAGCTCTTCCTCGACGAGCTCGATCATCTCTTCGTCTTCGGCGTCGAGCTGGTCGACCTTGTTGAGGAAGACGACGATGGCGGGGATGCCGACCTGGCGACCGAGCAGGATGTGCTCGCGGGTCTGCGGCATCGGGCCGTCGGGAGCCGACACGACCAGAATGGCGCCGTCCATCTGCGCGGCACCGGTGATCATGTTCTTGATGTAGTCGGCGTGTCCCGGGCAGTCGACGTGCGCGTAGTGGCGCTTGTCGGAGTTGTACTCGACGTGCGCGGTCGAGATGGTGATGCCGCGCTCACGCTCTTCGGGGGCCTTGTCGATGTTCTCGAAGTCGACCTTCTCTGCCCAGCCGCGAAGGCCGAGGACCTTCGTGATGGCGGCGGTGAGCGTGGTCTTGCCGTGGTCGACGTGACCGATGGTTCCGATGTTGACGTGCGGCTTGTCGCGAACGAACTTCTCTTTGGACATCTTGAATCCTGCTTGAGCTTGGAAAGTTGTGCCGGTATTCGGCGTCGGGTTGCCTGGTGGCCTGGCCGGAGCCTAGGCGCCCGGCTGAAAACTTGGAGAGGGGTGAGGCGGTCAGTAGCCTCGGATGCGAGTGACGACCTCTTGTTGGACGGAAGCGGAGACTTCCGCGTTGTGGCTGAAGCGCATCGAGTAGCTCGCACGCCCCTGGGTCGCCGAGCGCAGCGCAGTAGCATATCCAACTAGCTGTGCCAAGGGGACTTCGGCGCGCACCGTCTGTGCGTTCGCGCTGCCGGGGATGGGCTCCATGCCGATCACCCGCCCACGACGACCGCTGAGGTCGGAGTTGACGGCTCCGGTGAAGTCGGTGGGCGTCGCGACGTCGACCGACATGACCGGCTCGAGAAGCCGCGGAGTGGAGGTTTCGAGGCCTTCACTGAACGCCATCGCAGCGGCCGCCTTGAAGGACCCCTCGGAGCTGTCGGCCTCGTCGAAGGCCGCGTCGACCAGGGTGACCCCGACGTCTTCGCAGGGGAAGCCGAGCAGCGGGCCGCGGGTGAAACTGTCGCCGATCGCCTCTTCGACCGCGGCGGTGAAGTGGACGGGCAGGAGCGGCTTGCCGTCGGGTCCGTCGCCGATCTGGCTCTCGAACAGGTTGCCCGAGCCACGCTCGCGCGGAGCGAGCTCCAACACGACCTTGGCGTACTGGCGCTTGCCGCCGATCTCGCGGTCGTACTCGAGCTCCTTGCGCAGCGGCGCGCCGATGGTCTCGCGGTAGGCAACCTGAGGCTTGCCGACGCGCACGTCGAGCTTGTACTCGCGCAAGAGGCGGTCGATGAGCACCTCGAGGTGCAGCTCGCCCTGGCCGCACACGAGCACCTGACCGGAGTCCTTGTCCTCGCGGAGCTTGAAGCTGGGGTCCTCGCGTTCGAACCGCGCCAGGGCCTCATCGAGGTCCTTTTGGTCGGCGGCGGTCTTGGGCTCGATGGAGCGGAAGATCACCGGCTCGGGGATCTCCATGCCCGCCAGCACGACGCGCTGCTTGTCGGACGCGGCGATCAAGGTGTCGCCCGTGCCCGTGAACTTGAAGCCGACCGCCGCGACGATGTCGCCCACGGAGACCTCGTCGCACTCGGTGGTCTTGCTGGCGTGAATCTGCAGCAGGCGCTGCACCTTCTCTTTGCGCTTGCGGGTGGCGTTGGTGATCGCCTCGCGCGCCTTCAAGGTGCCGGAGTAGACCCGGAAAAAGACCAACGCCCCGCGGTGAGGGTCGTGCACGACCTTGAACGCCAGGGCGAGGAAGGGGTCGGTGGGGCTGGGGCGGCGCTCGACGAGCTCGGCGTCTTCTGCGATCTCGGCCTGGCCCTGCCCTGCCACCTTGGCCTGCACTGGAGGCAGGTCCAGCGGCGACGGCAGGAAGTCGAGAATCGCGTCGAGCACGGGCTGGACGCCCTTGTTGCGCAGCGACGACCCGCACAGCACGGGGAAGCCCTTGAGGCTCAGCGTGGCGCGGCGGAGTGCGGCCTTGAGAACGTCGGTGCCGATGCTGGCTCCCTCGTCCTCGAGGTACATCTCCATGATCTCTTCGTCGACTTCACCCAGCGCCTCGATGAGCGCGGTGCGGGCTTCGGAAGCCTCGGCGAAGAGTGCGGCGTCGATGTCGGCGGTCAGCGGCGTACGCTCGACCGTTTCGCCGGCGTCCCCCGTGAAGTGCAGGACCTGCATCTCCACCAGGTCGACGACGCCGCTGAAGTCGTTCTCGGCCCCGATCGGCAGCTGGATGATCAGCGGGTGCGCATCGAGACGCTCGACGAGCGAGTCGATGGTGATGCTGAGCTTGGCCCCAACCTTGTCGAACTTGTTGATGAAGACGATGCGAGGCACGCCGTAGCGGCTGGCCTGACGCCACACCGTTTCGGACTGCGACTCGACGCCTGCGGCCGCATCGAAGACCGCGACCGCACCATCCAGAACGCGAAGCGCCCGCTCCACTTCGACGGTGAAGTCGACGTGGCCGGGCGTATCGATGATGTTGATGCGGTGCTCTTTCCACTCGCAGGTGGTGGCTGCCGACTGAATGGTGATCCCCCGCTCCTGCTCCTGGACCATGTAGTCCATGGTCGCGGCGCCGTCGTCCACCTCGCCGATGCGATGGGAGCGGCCCGTGTAGAAGAGGATGCGCTCCGTCGTGGTCGTCTTGCCGGCGTCGACATGGGCCATGATGCCGATGTCGCGGGTGGCGGCGATGGTGTTGTTGTCGACCATGACGGGAGTTCGGGAGGGGCGGAGATGGATGCACCGAGTGGGCCGCTTCCGGCTGCCATCCAGCTCCAACCTGTGGCGGAGTGGGTGTGGCTTTGGAGGGCCCTGGTGGACAGCGGTGAGGGCTGTCCGAGCTTCGGCCGGAGCACGGTGTGTTGGATGCCGTGCCCATCGAACTGGGTGACGGCGGCCCCGTGCAGGGCGTCGGCAAGAGTGTTGGTGAAAGCCTTAGAGCAAGGATGTCTCCGAGTGGATCCAGCACCTACATCGGTGCGAGGCGGCCGAGTATAGACAGTTCACGCCCAACAGCAACACCGTTTTTGGGAACCGCGCAGGAGGGCTCCAGAAGCCCAAATCCCGCATTTCTGCCCGTTCGTGCTCGTTTGCGACCACATGCGCCAGCGCCGCGGGCCTCGGAGGCGGAGCTGCTCCTTGGCCGGATCGCCTCGGATCCGTTCCGCGGATCCCCCTCCCGAGGGGCTGATGTTCAGCGGTTGGCCCAGCCGCGCCAGGCCTGCTCACGCGCCCCACCCGGTCGATAGGCGTGCGCCGGCTGATACGAGTAACGCCCGCCGTCGAGGGAGTAGCGCACGAACTCGACGGCCCACTTGTGGTTGGCGGACGCGGTGCTGCCCAACACGCCGGTCGTGTAGAGCTTCATGTCGCGCGCAAGTTGTTGGGCCCATCGCTCGCCGAGCGGGCCTTCTTTGCTTTCCCAGCGGTTCGAACCCGCGGAGTGGCACGCGTGCGTGATGACGAGGCCATCGGGCTTCATGAAGGTGGACATGAACTGCTGGAGCTTGCGCCACTCTCGCGGGGTCTCGACGGGATCGATCTGGCCCCAGCCCGCGTCACCGCCACCGTTCTGCTGCCAGATGAGCGGTCCGTCCCAGCCTCCGTGCGAGAGCCAGACCGATACGTCGCAGCCGCCCGGGGGCTTGCGGATCATGGCGAACGTGGCCGAGTCGCCGATGTCTTGCAGCATCACCGTATACCCGCGCTGCTTCAGGTAGCGCTCGACGGCGCGACCAGACTCGGCAAACTCAAACCCGGCGTAGAGAACACAAGCAGTCGGCATTCGAACGTCCTATGTGAGTAGGTGTAGCAGCGACACTGGCCGACAACACCGGGGGCCGACCGATGCCCGTCGGTTTGCCCCATAGAAAAAGCGACGACCACCCGAGGGTGACCGCCGCTTCCTTCGCAAATGCTTCGTGTTCGAGAGCGTTTCGAGAACGGGTCGTGAGTCGAGGGCGCTGCCTACCAGCGGTAGTGCGCGAAAGCCTTGTTCGACTCGGCCATCTTGTGGATGTCTTCGCGCTTCTTCACCGCGGCACCGCGGTTTTGAGCTGCGTCGAGCATCTCGTTGGCCAGTTTCTCGCGCATGGTCTTCTCGGGGCGAGCCCGGGAAGCGCCGATGAGCCAGCGGTAGGCGAGGGTCTGGCTACGCTCGGGGCGAACTTCGACCGGCACCTGGTAGTTGGAGCCGCCGACACGACGAGCGCGGACTTCGAGGCGCGGCCGGGTGTTGGCCACGGCCTTTTCGAAGACCTTGACGGGATCGTCCTTGGTCTTCTCCGAGATGATCTCGAAGGCGCCGAAGACGATCTTCTCGGCCACGCTCTTCTTGCCGTCGAGCATGATGCCGTTGATGAACTTGTTGATCTGGCGGTTCACGTCCGCGGGGTGATCCGTGTAGCGGATCTCGAGGACGGGACGAGCCTTGCGGTTGACCGTTTTGCGGGACATTGCGTTCTACTCCTGCGGCCTTCGATTACTTCGGACGCTTGGTGCCGTACTTCGAACGGCGCTGGCGACGACCTTGGACGCCCGTGGTGTCGAGCGTGCCGCGGATGACGTGGTAGCGAACACCCGGAAGGTCTTTCACACGACCGCCGCGGATGAGCACCATGGAGTGTTCCTGCAGGTTGTGGCCTTCACCGGGGATGTAGCTGGTGACTTCCATCCCGTTGGTGAGACGAACACGCGCCACCTTGCGGAGAGCGGAGTTCGGTTTCTTGGGCGTGCTCGTGTAGACGCGAACACAAACGCCCCGCTTCTGGGGGCACTCCTTGAGGGCGGGAGCGGTCTTCTTGGCGAACTGACGCTGCCGGCCCTTGCGGACGAGTTGCTGAATGGTGGGCATGGATTGCCGAGTCCTTGTACGTTCTCGAAGTGGCGCCCCGACTGCTCGCAGCCGAGTGCGCAAAAATGCGAAGGCCTCGCACACGTGCGAGGGGCGGCCGAGTATAGACAGAACGGCCCCGGGATCAAGCGCTGTTCGCAGGTCGCCGATGGGCCCCGCTCACGTCTTCGCCGGGCGGCGACGGAGAAGACCGATACGGGGGTCGACCCCACCGCGCCCTCCCCTCTTGGAGCGCCCAAAAGGTGTTTCTTTTCAACACACTACGAGGCGTCGAACGCGAACCTGCCCCCTGCGCGGACTCCGAAGTACGGGGTCCATACCTCTATAGTAAGCTCGGATCGCGTTGATGGGGAGCATGAGCGGGAAGCGGGGCGGCGGGATCGATGCGGGCCACAAAGCGATCTGGGTCCCGATCTGGGCAGCGATCTTGACCATCGCCTCCACCGCGGGTTGCGCGGGTGGAGAGAGCGACAGCGTCGGCGTGGTCAACCTCAGTGGGGCCGGCTCCGCGGGTGAGACGGGCCAGACCACCGAGACCCCCGACGGCCAAACCAGCATCGACCCCACGAGCGCGGGCGATGAAAGCGGGGACGACCCTTCCGCCACGACGGGCATGTCGGGGCCGACCTCGGGCGCCGGAACGGACGACACCGACGGGGGTTCGGGACTCGCGTGCATGTTCGCCGAAGACTGCGACGACGGGGATCCCTGCACGGAGGACAACTGCCTCAACAGTGCGTGCTCGAGTGAGCCCATCACCTGTGATGACGGGGTCGAGTGCACCCTCGACAGCTGCGACCCCGCCACGGGGGCGTGCATCAACACGCCCGACGACGCCGCGTGCAGCGACGACGACCTGTGCACGGGCAGCGAAACGTGCAATCCGGCCATGGGCTGCATGCCGGGCCAACCGGTGACATGCGGTGACGCCCAGGCCTGCACCGCCGACCTCTGCGACCCGGACACGGGAACCTGCTCCTACGAGGAGATCGTCGCCTGCACCCCGGGTGACGGCTGCTGCCCGCTGGGCTGCTCGGTTGCCGACACCGACTGCAGCTGCACCAACCTGGGCACCGCCGCGACCGCGACGAGCTCCGGTGGAGGCTCCAACAGCACGGGCTACGGCCCCGCCAACTGGGTCGACGGCAACGACGAGAGCAGCTGCAACGCGGCCTGCAACCAGTGCTTCGGGTGGGTCGACAACGACCCCACACCCACGGGCGCGTGGATGCGGTTGGACTGGCCCTCCGAGCAAATCATCGGTTCGATGTTCATCGACGGCATCGCAGCGGGCGGGTGCCAGTCCACCAGTCGCGGCCTGGCCGGCGGCACCGTGCAGTACTGGTCCGGCGCCGCATGGGTCGACGCGCAGTCGTTCAGCGGTGCCAGCGGAGATCTCGAGTTCACGTTCGACCCTCCCCTGCAGACCAGCCGCATCCGCATCTACAACGCGGTAGCGCCGCCCGGAGGCACCAACTCGCTGGCATTCGAGTGGTATGTGTACGAGCCGCTGGGATGCACGCCGTGATGGACTCCTCGACCCACGACGAACTGCTCGACCGCTTGATCGCGCTCGTCCACCGCGGCGACGATGAAGGCTTGCAGGAGCTCTGCCTCGAAAACCGTGGGCTCATCGAGCGCGAGTTCCGAGCCTGGAAGACGGTGCCGCCCGCGTGGCGTGAAGATCGAGACTCGCTCGACCGCTACGTCGCGGGCCTGCTGGGCATCGCGCGTTTCTTTGCCGACGGCCTGGGGCGGCCCGAGCTGTTGGATCATCTGATGGGGCGCGACCGCCCCGAAGGCGAGTCGAGCCCGCTCGAGCGCTGGCACGACGGGCTGGAGTCCGCCCAGAAGCTGCTCGACGAGGGACAACACCGCGAGGCGGCCACCTTGCTGCAAGGCATCGTCGACGAGACCGACGGTGTTCGCGGAAGCTGGGTCGACGAGTACCTGCCCGTCACGCTCGGCATGCTCGGCGGCGCGTACTTCAACGCGGGTTTGGTCGAACGCGCGTCCGACCCCACCTCGCGTGCGCTGGCGATGTGCCGCGAAACGGGCGACGACGAAGGCATCGTCGCCTACCTCACCAACCTGCACGAGATCCGCCGCTACCTGGGCGAAGACGAGGACGCGGCAACGCTGGCGCGCGCCCTGGCCGACCGCATCGACGAGGCCGACCCCGCCCGCGCGCGACGCATGCGGACTCGCGCACGCATCATCGACGCCGGCGAGCCGTCGCTGCGGGTGGTCGTGCTACCGCCCGATGGCACCGGGCCGGTCGAACTCGACGAGCTCGAGTTGCTGTCCCCGCTCGAGGAAGACACCGACTCGCTGCTCGGCGGGCTGCGCTTCGCGTTCGAACGCAACCGCGTCACCCTGGGAGGCTCGGGGAACCGCCTCGAGGCAGGACGCGAGTTCGCCACTCACGGCCGGCTCGCCGATGCGGTCGAGGCGTTCGAAGAAGCCGCCGAACTCGACCCGTGGTCGCCCGACCCCCCCTACCTGCGCGGCCTCGCACTCGCCGAGCTGGGGCGGTTCGACGAGGCGCTCGGCGCTTACGAGCGCGTTCGAGAGCTCGCGCCGGGGTGGCACCGGGTCGAGGAAGACCGCGCGCTGGTCGAAGCGATCGCCAAGGGCGAACTGGAAGCCGACGCGCTCAACATCGTGCGCGAGATCGAAGACGGCCCGCGCACGCCGAGGGCCAAGATCGCGGTCGCCACCTCGGCCATCGAGCGGTTTCCAAAGCTCGCCCGCCTGCACTTCGCCTTGGGCCGTGCGCACTGGTCCGTCGACGAGCACGAAGAGGCCCGCGCTGCGTGGCACACTGCGCTCGAGCACGCCGACAACTCCAGCATTCGAACCCGAGCCCTCGCCGAGCTCGGGGCGACGTCCCTCGACTCGGACGAGGGCGTGCGGCACCTGCATGCCGCAATCGAAGAAGACGGAGAGCTCGTCGCGTCCGCGATGGCGCGGGTCCTGCTGTATCTCCGCCCCAAGGCCACGCACTGAACCCCTCAAGGGACGAACCACCAAACCACACACGCCAGAACAGCGCCCCCGAAACGCGTTTCGGCGTTGGTCAGGTCTCACAGTGTGCCCAACACAGCTTCGCCTTCCCGCCTCGAACCGCGTTCCGCTGACGCCGTTCTGCCCCGCGCGGTTTAGCGGTTCGTCTCTCTCGCTCGTCGTACTCTGCAGCCGATGCGGATCGCGACGATCAACTGCGGCAGCTCCTCCCTCAAGGCCGACGTCCTCGACAGCACCACGGGGGCTCGCGCGCTGCGGCTGCGAGTGCAGCGGGTCGGGACCGACGAGGCTTCGCTGCGATGGAACGACGACGAACCGCAGCGCTTGCGCAACGCGCCGCTGGCCGAAGTGCTCGGAGAGCTCCTTCCGGCGTTGTTCGATCGCGCCGGCACGGTCGACGCAGTCGGCCACCGGGTCGTGCACGGCGGTGAGCGTTTCGTCCGTCCCACGCTCATCGACGACGAGGTTCTCGAAGGTCTGCAGTCGGTGATCCCACTGGCCCCGCTGCACAACCCGGCCAACGTCGCGGGCATCGTCGCGGCCCGGGCCGCACAGCCCTCCGTGCCGCACGTCGCCGTATTCGACACCGCGTTTCACGGCACCCTGCCCTCCCGCGCGAAGCACTACGCGATCGACCCCGAGGTGCTCCCGCAGGCGCGGCGCTACGGGTTTCACGGCACGAGCCACGGGTACGTCGCACGCACCGCTGCTGCCGCCCTGCAAAGCCCGCTCGAGTCGCTGCGGCTCATCACCTGCCACCTGGGCAGCGGCGCCAGCGTGTGCGCGGTGGAGTACGGACGCAGTGTAGAGACCAGCATGGGCATGACACCGCTGGAGGGCCTGGTGATGGGAACCCGCAGCGGCGACCTCGACCCCGGCGTGGTGCTGCAGCTCCTTCGGCAAGGGCACGACGTGGACGCGGTGGACTCGATGCTCAACCGAGGCAGCGGACTCGCGGGGGTCTCGGGCACGTCGGGCGACATGCGGGACATCGAAGCCCGTGCCGCCGAAGGCGACGAGCGGTGCCGGTTGGCGCTCAAGCTCTTCGCCCACCGCCTGCGCAAGTACATCGGGGCCTACGCCGCAACGATGGGTGGTGTCGATGCGATCGTCTTTACCGCGGGCATCGGAGAGAACAGCCCCGGCATTCGCCACCGCGTCGCCCAGCGCCTCGACTTTCTCGGCGCGTGCATCGACGAAGACCTCAACCGCGACGCCGCGGTCGGACCCGAGCGCCCGGTCTTCGACATTTCCGACACCGCAGCGCGTGTGCGACTGCTGGTGGTCGCGACCGACGAAGCCCGAGCGATCGCCGAGCACACCGCCGCCATCACCGAAGACCTCGACGCCGTACGCGAGGCCAAGGCGATTCCGATCGCCGTCTCGGCCCGCCACATTCACCTCACCCAGGAGGCCGTCGAAACGCTCTTCGGCCCAGGGCACCAGCTCACCCCACGCAACGACCTGTCCCAGCCGGGTCAGTTCGCCTGCGAAGAGACCCTCACCGTCATCGGGCCCAAGCGCAGCCTCGAAGGCGTCCGGGTGCTTGGACCGACGCGGCCCAAGAACCAGATCGAGATCTCGAGAACCGACGAGTTCTGGCTCGGCGTCGATGCCCCCGTGCGCCGATCGGGCGACGTGGCCAACTCCCCCGGCGTCACGCTGAAGGGCCCCGCCGGAACGTTGACGCTCACCGAAGGCCTCATCTGCGCCGCACGGCACATTCACATGACCCCCGAGGACGCCAAGGCGTTCGGCGTCCAGCAGGGCGATATGGTCGAAGTCCGCGTCGACTCCGAAGGTCGCGACCTCGTCTTCGGCGACGTGCTGATCCGCGTCTCCCCCAAGTACGCCCTCGAAATGCACGTCGACACCGACGAAGGCAACGCAGCCGAGCTGTCCCGCAAAGACGAAGGCATGCTCGTCAGCACCACCGGCACCGCCCACCTCACCCGCCGCGAACGAAGGTAGAGCGTGTGAGCTGGGAGCCGGGGGTCTCCGTGGCCTCGCGTATGAGCTGGGAGCCGGGGGTCCCGTGGCCCCCCCTTCGGGTGAGGGGGGCCACTGCAACCCCCTCGCGGCGCACTGCCCTACGCTCGGCTTCTTCTATCTTTTCCGCTCCGCACCCCTCCGGGGTGCTCCGCTCTCTTGCCAAGATGCGCCGCGGTCACGCGTATGCGCGGCCCGAGTCTTCGGTCCCGAGCCGCTGCAGCTCAGCAAGAGAGCGGAGCGTCCCGGAGGGACGCGGAGCGGGAAAAAGGGAGGGAGCCGCAGCGTAGAGCCCCCGCCGCGAGGGGTTCGCAGTGGCCCCCTCACCCGAAGGGGGGCCACGGAGAACCCCGGCTCCGGCCTCACACGCTAGGCGCCCGGCTTCACGAACTTGAGGGTCATGCGGTCGCTTTCGCCGATGGCCATGTACTTGTCGCGATCCTTGTCCTTCTCGGCGAGTACGGGCGGGAGGGTCCAGACGCCTTTTTCGTAGTCCTTGGTGTCGGACGGGTTGGCGTTGATGTCGGACGCTTCGGCCAACTCGAAACCTGCCGCTTTGGCGGCTTCGATGATCGTGGCTTCGGGCACGTAGCCTTGTTTGGCGGTGGTCGATGGGTCGGAGCCCTCGGGTGCGCGGTGTTGGACGACACCGAAGACACCACCGGGTGCGAGCACGTCGAACGCGGCTTTGTAGACGGTGGCGAGTGCTTCGCGGTTGTACCAGCCGTGGCTGCTGCGGAAGGTGAGCACCACGTCGGCCGAGCCGGGCGCACCGAGGTCCATGGCGTTGATGCGCACGCTCTTGACCTTGCCGTCGTCGCCCGTCTCGATCGCGTAGTCGACCTGCGCCGTTTCGACCTTGCCGAACACGTCGGCCTCGGCCTTCTGTCGATCGAGGAATGCTTTGGCGTGGCGCGTGCCGTAGTACCCCTCGGGACCGGCGGGGTCGGCGATGGTGATCGTCAGCGTGCCTTCGTCGCGAAGCAGCGGAGCGAGCACCTCGGTGTACCAACCGCCACCGGGCGCGAGCTCGATCACCTTGGACGACGGGGTCACGCCGAAGAACTCCAGCGTTTCACGCGGGTGGCGATACTGGTCCCGTGCCGCGTTCTCGGCCGAGCGGTGCGAACCCGTGAGCGCCGCGGCCCACGGATCGGACGATGCCGCCACGTCGGTGGCCGCCGCATCGGCGACGGGCGTCGCGGGGGTCGAAGGAGTCGCGGTGTCGGGCGCCTGCTTGGTGCAAGCCACGACCGTCAGCGCGATCAGGGCGATACCGAACGAGGTACGAATCGGTTGCATGGAGCGGGACTCTACGCGCCTCGGGCGACGCTCGCAGCGCCACACGAAGTCGCGGCGGAGATCGTCCGGTAGGCGGTCCGGATCAGGTATGCGCTCGGTCGCTGGCACATTCCTGACACCGACCCTTGAAATTCGAGTGAGCGCTCGAGGGGCAAACGCTCGACAAGGGCACTGGCTGCCGATTTCGTAAGGCAGTGGCCAAAGGTACCAATTGCCCACCAATCCTCCGTTGTGTCAGGTTGGGGTCGCGAGCACGCGGTCGACTACACCCAGGGGGGGTGTGGGACTGGGGCCGCGTAGGGACGTGTTGCAATGACGACGTGGGGAGACGTTGGAAAGCTAATCCTGGCTGCAGGCCTCTTGGTGGGGCCCGTGGGCTGTTACTCGGGCGTTGGACGCGACAAGCAGGACGACGGCCCTGGGGCTGACTCCGAGGGGGATACCGCCGACAGCGGGGACAGCGACGACACCGGCGAGGACCCCGAGCAGCAAGAGCCCGAGGAAGAGTGCGTCGACACCCGCAACTACTTCGAGGAAGAGGTCTGGCGACCCGTGCTGCAGGCCGACTGCTACGGCTGTCACAACCCCGAAGGTCAAGCCAAGGACACCGACCTCGTCCTGCAGGGCAACGACTATCCGGGCTATCTCGAGGCCAACTACAACACCGTGCAGAACGTGGCGCGGCTCGAGATCGAAGGCACCAGCTTGATGCTGCTCAAGCCCTCGGGCGGTGTCGAACACGGTGGTTCCCTCCGCTTCCAGGCCGACTCGGACGAGTACGCCGTGATGGAAGAGATGATCGCCCGCTTCGACGCCCCCGTGCACTGCGTCGACGACAAGGACATCGAGGCCTACTTCAAGGGCATCGTCGAGCTCGACGAAGAGCAGACCCTGCGCAAGGCCACCTTCCTGCTCGCGTCCCGCTACCCCACCCCCGAGGAGTACGACGCGGTGCGCGGCGAGGGCATCGACGCCCTGGACGCGGTCATGGACGAAGTCCTGGCTGAAGAGGCGTTCTACGTCCGCATCAAAGAGATCTACAACGACATGATGCACACCGACGCGCTGCTCGATGGTGACACCGCCATCGACGCGCTCGACGAGGACCGCTTCCCCACCAAGCGTTGGTACGACGACCTGCCCGACGAGCAGCAGGACGAAAACCGCGACCTCGCCAACGATGCGGTCGCCAAGGAGCCGCTGCACATCATCGAGCACGTGCTTCGAGAGGGTCGCCCCTTCACCGAGGTGCTCACCGGCGATTGGACCATCGTCAACCCCTACTCGGCGCGCAGCTACGACATTCCGCTCGACATCTTCGACAATCAGAACGACGCCGACGAATGGGTCGAGTACTCGTTCGAGGACATCCCTCAGGCTGGTGTGCTGAGCACCCCCGCGTTCCTCGCTCGCTACCCCTCGACCGCCACCAACCGCAACCGCCACCGCTCGCGCATCGTCTACGACTTCTTCTTCGCCACCGACGTGATGCGGCTGGCCGCACGCCCGATCGACGTCAGCTCGATCGCGGACTTCAACCCCACCCTCTACAACCCCGAGTGCACGGTCTGCCACGAGAACATCGACCCACTCGCAGGCGCGTTCCAGAACTGGAACGACGATGGACACTACGCGCCGCCTGAAGAGGGATGGTTCCCGGACATGTCGCCCCCGGGCTTTGCGGAGACGCAGATCCCGTTTGAAGAGAAAGAGCGCGCACTGCAGTGGCTCACCGAGCAGCTGGTGCTGGACGACAAGTTCGCCGTTGCAGTGGTGCACACCCTGTACATGGGCCTGACCGGACAAGAGCCGCTGCTCGAGCCGCTCGATGCCGACCACCCCGACTACGTGCACCAGATCGCGGCCTTCGAGGCCCAGGACTACACGTTCAAGCGGATCGCCGCCGAGTTCGAGGAGAGCGGCTACGAGCTGCGCGTCGCGATCAAGGGCCTCATCAAGACCCAGTGGTTCCGCGCCGTCTCCTTGGACGAAAACCCCGGCAACGGCCGCCGCAAGAAGCTGGACCCGATGGGCACCGCGCGACTGCTTCCGCCCGAGGCCCTCGACCGCCGCATTCAAGCCTCGGTCGGCTTCGCCTGGGAGCGCAACGGCGACAATGTGCTCATGGGTCCCTACCGCTTCTTCTACGGCGGGACGGACTCCATTCAGACCACCACCCGCCTCTCCGAGCTCAACGGCGTGATGGCGAACATCGCCGACCGGATGGCCAACGAGGTGAGCTGTGCGGCCACGCCGTTCGACTTCACCCGCCCGGTCGAAGAGCGAATGCTGTTCCCGCACGTCGAGCCAACGGACGTCCCCGACACCAGCGAGGACGCAATCGTCGAAAACATTCAGTACCTGCACCGCCACCTGCTGGGCGAGTCTCTCGACGCGAACGACCCCGAGGTCGCACGCACCTACCAGCTGTTCAAGACCATCTACGAGCACGGCTCGGCCGACCTCCTGCTCGAAGAAGGCGGCGAATACTCCGTCAACCTCCCCTCGCCCTGTCGGGCGACCACCGACCGCATCACGGGCGACGAGCTCGGCGAGGCGGCCATCACCGAGGACCCCGACTACACCATTCGCGCCTGGATGGCCGTGGTCAGCTACCTCCTGGGCGACTTCGCCTTTCTCTACGAATAAGCGGCAGCAGAAGAACGGAGCAAGACGATGGGACGCAACGTTATCGACCGACGGGGATTCATGAAGCTGGCCGCAGGCATGGGCATGGGTGTCGCAGTGACACCCTGGCTCAGCGAGGCCTTTGCCAACGGCAGCACCACTGCCCCGACTCCGACCCAAGCCGGCGGCAGCGCGCTCGGGCCCCTGGTGGTCCAGGTGCAGGCCGTGGGCGGCTGGGACCCCACCTTGGTGTGTGACCCCAAGGGCAACGCACTCAACCAGGCCTACGGTGAGGGGGACATTCTCACCGCCGGCAACATCAACTACGCGCCCATCAACGGCGCAGCGGCGTTCTGGGACGCGCACTTCGACAAGACGCTCGTACTCAACGGCGTCGACACCAAGACCAACAGCCACGACGCGGGACGCCGGTTCATGGCCAGCGGCCGCCTCGGCGAGGGCTACCCCAGCCTTGCCGCGGTTGCGGCGGGCTTCTCCGCGCCCGAGCTTCCGATGTCGTTCCTGAGCTTCGGCGGGTACGACCGCACCTCGGGTCTGGTCGCGCCGACCCGCAACCTCGACTCCAACCGCCTCGCCGAGCTCGCTCACCCCGACCGCACCAACGGCGCCAACGAAAACAGCGAGACCTACCACGCCGACACCGTGCAGGCGGTCATTCGCAGCGCCCGAAAGAACCGTGCGGAGGCCCTGCTCGCCAAGCAGCGGCTCCCCCGGTACGAAGCGAGCCTCGACAGCATGCTCACCGCACGCCTGGGTGCGGACGAGCTCAAGCGCCTCGAAGAGTTCCTGCCCACGCCCAACGGCAACGGTGATTTCCGTCGCATCGAGCTGATGATCGCGGCCTACAAGGCCGGCATCTGTGTCGCGGGAAGCCTGCAGCGCGGCGGCTTCGACACCCACGACGACCACGACGCCCGCCACATTCCGCGCCTCACCGACCTCTACAACGTGCTCAACTTCCTGTGGGAGGAAGCCGAACGCCAAGAGGTCGCCGACAACATGGTGGTGGTCGTCGGCTCCGACTTCGGCCGCACGCCCAACTACAACGGGGACAACGGCAAGGACCACTGGTCGATCAGCTCGATGATGCTGATGGGCTCCGGCATTCCGGGCAACCGGGTCGTCGGCCTCACCGACGAAGGTCACAACCCCATCGCGCTCGACCCGGACACGCTCGAAGAGGCCTCCGAGGACGCCGAGGTCACCACCCGGATCAGCCCGGACCACGTGCACCGCAACGTGCGAAAGCTGCTCGGCATCGACGGCACCGACGTCGACGAAACCTTCTACCTGCCCGTCGACCACGACATCGATCTGCTGGCCTAACAGCGAGTCCGGCAAAGTCTGCGTCCGCGAGGCCCACCACCGGTCACAGGCCCTGCATTCGCGGGGCCTGTCTCGTTTCGGGACCTGGCTCGGGTGCCGCCCAGCACCTACTCTCCCTGGCGTGAAGGTCACCTTCATCAACCACGCCTCGGTGATGTTCGAACACGAGGGAACGCGGCTGCTGACCGATCCCTGGTGGTTCGGCGACGCCTTCAATGCCGGGTGGCAGCTCCTCACCGAGACGACCGAACCCACCCAGACGCTCGGTGAGGTCGACTACATCTGGTATTCGCACGAGCACCCCGACCACTTCAGCCCGCGCGTGCTCGCGGCGGTCCCCGAGGAACGTCGCGCCGGTGTCGAGGTGCTCTACCAGCAGACACGCGACGGCAAGGTCCTGGAGTTCTGCGAGAACAAGGGGTTCGGAACACGGGCCCTGGCCCAAGGTGCACCGACCAGCCTGAAGTCCGGCATCGTCGCAACCTGCGCGGGGGTCCCGATCTACGACTCCTGGCTGATGCTGGACATCGGAGGCGTGCGGGTGCTCAACCTCAACGACGCTCCCGTGCACAGCGCTCGGCAACTCGACCAACTCCTGCGTGCCCACGGCCCGGTCGACGTCCTGCTCACGCAGTTCGGTTATGCGGGGTGGCGGGGTAACGAAGACGATACGGCGCTGCGCCGCTCGGACGCGGAGAAGAAGCTCCGCATGATGCGGCGGCAGATCGAGCATCTCAAACCCCGTTACACCATTCCGTTCGCCAGCTTTGCGTTCTACGCCCACGAAGAAAACAGCTACATGAACGACGGGCTGGGCGATGTCGCCGAGGCGGCTCGGGTGATCGAGGCCGCCGGCTCCACGCCGGTGGTCCTGTTTCCCGGAGACACGTGGACTCCGGGCGAAGCCCACGACAACGGCCCTGCCCTCGAGCGATGGGCCGAGGTGCGGGCGACCCTACCCGACCGCCCGCTCGCCAAGGCGGCACCGCGGTCGTGGGAGGCCTTGGTCGAGGCCGCCGATCGCTATCGAACGCGCATCGCCGATGCCAACGACGACCGCACCTTGAAGCTGCTTCGGCTCAACCCCGTGCTGCCTGCACTGCGGCCGATCGACATTCATCTATGGGATCTGGGTTACGACGTCCGCTTTTCATTCGAGCACGGACTGCAGCGGATCGACCAACGCAGCGGCGACTACGACCTGAAGATGGGCTCCGATAGCCTTCACTTCGTGTTCGCCCACGCGTGGGGCACCGACACGCTCACCGTCAACGCCCGCTTCCGGGCCGACGCGGGTGGTGTGAAACGCCTGCTGACGACCTTCGGCGTCGACCAGCTCAACAACGTCGGCATTCGCGTCTCGCCCAGCTTCCTGGTCGACTTTCCCTCGCACGCCTTTCTGCTCAAGGCGCTGGGCCGCAAGCTGTGGAGCCTGCGTGCACAGCGAAAGCGCGCTAACGAATCCACGCGTTGATGCGCTTCTGCAGTGGTTGCTCGACGACCCAGCACAGCGCGAACAACAGCGGGGTGATCCACAGAAAGTCGAGCAGGCCCCAGCCGGTCGAGGCCGTCTTCGCAATGAAGATGAACGGCAGGTGCATCACGTACAGTGCGTACGAGAACGGCGCGATGCGTCCGAAGGGCCAAAGCAGTGTTTTCAGGCCGAAGCCGCCCATTCGCACCCAGGCCCAACCCACGCCAACGACCATCAGCGTCGTGACGAAGTGGCGGGCGGTAATGCCGGGGTGGTGATACGCATCGAACGCACCGACCTGCTGTGCACGGTAGAGCGCGACGCCGACCCAGCCCGCGGTGACCACGGACGCACCCAGGAGTGCAGGTGCCTGTCGTCGCAGCGTGACGCGGCCCTCGTCGACCCACTGCGACGCCATCTCGGCGCCGATCCACCACAGCACGAAGTAGCTCGCCATCAGCGACAGCGGATTGGGCCACACCACGTCGCAGACGAGCCCGGCCAACGAGATCAGCGACGCCCACTTCCACCGCCCCTGCGGCCCTGCCGTGCGTACGAAGACGACGAAGAACAGGACGTAGAACCACCACTCGTACGACAGCGACCACAGCGGTTCGTTGCCCATGTAGCAGTCGACCCATTGTCCGGGGTCGCGGTCGAGACCTTGGAGCTGCAGCAGGTTGAGCCCCAGCGCCCCCAACTCGGGCGGCACGAATGCGCCGGCCTTCACACACGCCGAGACGTACGACAGGGCCAGCGCGATGGCGAAGACCGGGTAGATCCGACGAAAACGCCGCACGAAGTAGTCGCGAGCCTGCAGACCGCCGCGGCGAAGGGCCGAGTAGTGAATGACGAAGCCGGACAGCAGGAAGAACAGCAGCACCGCCACCTGTCCGAACACGAAGAAACGCGCCACACCGGGCGCCTCGGGCAGGTTGTGCCGTACGTAGTGGTGCACGAACACGTAGAAGCTCGCGGCACCGCGCAACTGCTCGAGTCGGCCGAGCTTGGCGCTCACGTCGGGCGCCCCTCCTGCATCACGCGGCGGTACACGGCCCAAAGGCGTCGCAGGTGGCGAGGAAACGCGAACTCGTGCTCGTACCGCGCGCGTCCGGCCTGCCCCATGGTCCGGCGCAGAGATGCGTCCGAGACCAGCGCATGCAGAGCCTCGGCCATCGCGGCCCGGTCGTCCCGCGGCGTCACAAACCCCGTGGTCCCGTGCACGACCGCTTCACGCACCCCGCCAGCATCGGTGGTCACCACGGGCAGCCCCGCCCGCATCGCCTCGAGCACGCTGATCGGCAACCCTTCGCGCCGACTGGCCAACAGAAACACCTGAGAGTCGGCGAGGCGCTGTGGGACGTCGTCGACGGCCCCCGCCAGGGTGACCCGCGACCTGAAGCCATGGTCCTCGAGTCGTGCTTCGACCCGAGGTCGCAGCGGCCCGTCTCCGACCAGCGTGAACCGCCACGGCAATGCCTTCAGCTCGGCGAGCGCATCCAGGGCCAGCAGCGGGTCCTTGGGTCGCTCGAGCCGCGCCACCATCAAGATGTGGGGCTCCTCGGCGTGGGTGTCGGCGCGCAGCGTGAGCGGTACGTCGGGCAACGCATTGGGCACGATGACGTGCTGATGCGGCAGGCCGATGCCGTGTTCGACCGCGACCCGGCGGTCGTAGTCGGAGACGAAGATCAGCGCACCGGTCCCCCACGCAGACACCTGCTCCGCCACACACACCAGCCGACGCGCAGGTGCGAGACGCCCCGGAGACAGCGGCTGCCCATGCACGGTGAACACCGCCGGTACGTCGAGAGCACGAGCGGCCGCCCGCGCGAGCCACCCCGCCTTGGTCGCGTGCGCCGAGACCAGGTCGGGCGCAAAGGTCCGCAGCGCATCGCGAAGCTCGACCAGACCGCGTGCATCGGTCCATGGTCGAATCGCCCGCACGAGATGCTCCAACGAGGTGAAGGGCACACCGTCGGCTTCGAGCATCGAGCACCACGGCCCGTCACCACCCACGAACACGTGTGCGTGATGTCCAGCGTCGAGCAGTGCTCGCGCCAAGAGCTGGACATGCAACTGCGCCCCGCCGACGGCATCGCTACGCGTGATCACCAGTGCGATGCGACGCGGTGGGTCATCGGCGGGATCGAACTCGGCAGGCGTGACGTCCACGGACCTTGCCGACGGTAGCAGCAAAGCTCAGCCCGCGCCCGCGGGGGTGGCCGCGACCTCGAGTGCATGAATGTGTTCTTCGACGCGCGAGCGAACCAACGCCAGCGCGGCATCGTCGTAACGCCCGGCGAGCGAATCGAGCAAGGGAGCCTCCGCGGGCGTCCCGATCTTGGCCATGAGCCGGTCGGTGTCGACGCCTCCGGGCAGACGCATCACGTCGGCGCGAAGTCGGTCGAGATAGGCCCGCGCCCGCGCAGCGGCCTCGGGAGCCCGCGGACCCCAGCGCTCGATCGCCTGTTCGAGCGCCGCGAGGTAGCGCAAGTCGTCGTACCCCTCGGACAAGGCTGTCCAGATCCGGGTCGGCATCGGCTGGCCGGGGTCGTCGGGATCGGGGAAAGACATGCCGAAGTCGTGGCTGCGACCATCCCGATCATCGAGCGGGTGTTGCTCGAAGGCTTGGTAGGCCCACGTCACGTGAGTCGAGAACGGACTCGCCCACAGATACAGGCCGTTGACGAGCCGCGCCCATCGACCGGTGAAATAGGTGCCGCGTTCGTTGTGATAGAACCAGGCGTCGTCGCCCGCGTCGCGCACCTCTTGCGCATACCCGGCCACGGTTCCGCCGCGCAGCAGCCACCACTCGAACGTGTATCCGTGGTGGCTTCGAACATCGAGCACCGGGTCGATGCGCTGACGGTGAACGTCGGCCTCGGCATCGAGCGTCGACAGCGTTGCATGCGTCCGCAACCCGGCCGCACGCGCGTGTCCTGCCAAGCGCTCGAACAACGGCAGACGACCGCGCTCGAAGATCTCGTCGACATGCATCACCGCGAGGTCCAGCTCGGGGAAGTCGTCCCGCACCGAGGCGATCGCGGCAAGGGTCCGCGCTGCAGCGTCGTCAAAGGCAGGGTCCCCATCGAGCGATGCCCCGTCTGCCCCGGCGTAGGCCACGTCGAGGTGGCCGAGCACGCGCGCCAGCGGGACGAGGCCCGCATCGACCACGACGGTGCCTCGAAAGCCTTCGTCACGGACCAACGCGAGCGCGTCTCGCACGGGGTCGACGTCGACCTGCAACACGTGCCCAGGCCCCCAGCCGAAACGCGGGCGAACATCGAGCACCAGCGTCTCCACGCCGTGCTCTCGCATGTCCCGCAGTTCCCGTCGCACTCGGGCCGGGTCCCCGAGTCGAGCGTGCGCGTGATAGTAGATGCCGAGGCGTTTGTCCCCCGTGCCTCCCAGGGACATGTCTCGAACCCTCAGCCGCACCGAACGGCGCAGGCTGGCCTTGCCCACGGCCACCTCGACCACTCCGGTGTACACGCCCGGCGGCGTGTCGATGGGCACATCCACCTCCAGCCAGACCTCCTCGAACGCGCCGGACTCCACGGTATGCGGGGCGAAACGGGGGGCAAAGCGCCCGATGACTTCCGTTTGCGACCCGGTGAACCGGGTCCGGACCGGCACCCGGCGAACCCGGCGAAGACCCGTGGAGACAGCAGGCAAGCGGTGTGATGCCGAGGACAGCTCGGGCCGCTGAATGTCGAGCCGGCCCGCGTGGCGACCGGTGTACACGACGAAAGCTGCACGTTCGCGCTCCCCGGACGCTGCGACGATGGTCAGCGGTGTGCCTTCGTTCCACAGCCGTGGCGGCTGCGAAGGATCGACATCGTCGAGCGGTCGGTGCTGGGCAAGCCACAGTGGACCGTCCTTTGCGGCGGTCGGCGTGGCGACATCTCCATGGACCGGGGCGAACAACACCCCCAACCCAAGCGCCCATGCCCAGATCCCCACCCCTCAAGTCTCGCACGCGCCTCGTCCCGGGTTGGTCCGCCGCGCTTGGCGCAACTAGCGCCAAATCGCCAAAACCCTTGGAAGTCCCGAGACTAAGCGAAAGCGCGCTATCGTCGGAGCCGTGAACGGTCGCCGGATCGAGCGTGCGTTGGTTGCGCCATTCCTCCTGCCTCTCATCCTGTTCGGCTGCGGCCGAAGCGACACCGTTTCGGTGACCGGAAGCTCCGGCTCCACCGGGGATACGGAGACCTCGTCGGACGCCTCGGAGAGCACCGACGACGAAAGCGGGTCGACGGCAACGACAACCGACACCACCGGCGCGTTGTGTGGAGACGGCGTGCTGGACCCGGGCGAAGAGTGTGACCCCGGACCCGAGCTCATCGGACCCGGGCAGGCATGCCTCGATGGCTGCCTCGAGAACGTCTGCGGCGACGGTGATCAAGGCCCGGGCGAGCAATGCGACGACGGCAACACCGACGACGACGACGGCTGCCGCAACGACTGCGTGCTGGGCACCTGCAACGACGGCAACCTCGACCCCGGCGAGGCCTGCGACGACGGCAACTTCGACGACACCGACGACTGCCTCTCCGATTGCACGCTCCCCTCGTGCGGCGACGGATTCGTGCAAATGGGCGTCGAGGAGTGCGACGACGGAGACGACAACGCGCCGTTCGCCACCTGCACCCCGCTTTGCACGATCAATGTCTGCGGCGACGGCTTTCAACGCTTCGACGAGCAGTGCGATCCGGGCGAGGACGAGATCGGCCCGGGCCAAGAATGCCGTGACGGTTGCATTCTCAACGTCTGCGGCGACGGAGACCCGTGGCTCGGAGAGGCGTGTGATGACGGCAACGACGACAACACCGACGGCTGCGTGAACTGCAACACCGCCGAGTGTGGCGACGGCTTCGTGTTCGTCGGCACCGAGGACTGCGACGACGGCGACTTCGACGACCTCGACCAGTGCCACAACGACTGCTCCTTCCACCGCGTCGACAAGGTCACGCTGGGCGGCAACCACACCTGCGTGCTGTTCGACTCTCAGCAGGTGCAGTGCTGGGGCAACGGCAACAACGGCCGCACCGGCCACGGCGACGAAGACAACATCGGCGACAACGAGCCCGCGTTCGTGGCGGGTTTCCTCGACATGGGCGGCCCGGTCGACGACATCAACGCGGGCATTGGCCACACCTGTTACACCGACGCGGCGGCGGGCGTTCGCTGCTTCGGCCGCGCTGCCGAAGGGCAGCTGGGCTACGGCAACCTCAACGACCTCGGAGACGACGAGGTCCCCGGGTCTCTGCCGGCGCTGGCCCTGCCCGACCCCACCACTTTGTTCCGAACCCGCGGCGGTGCTTTCCACAGCTGCGCACGCTCCGACGTCGACGGCTCTCTGCGGTGCTGGGGACAACAGGACTTCTTCCAGCTCGGGGTGCCGGGCCTCACCGAGAACATCGGGGACGACGAGACCGCAGCCTCGGCCGCGGCCGTGGTGGTCGGCGGTGGCGTGGTCGAAGACATCGCGCTGGGCAACCAGCACAGCTGTGTGCTCTTGGCCGGCGGTGCGGTCCGATGCTGGGGTACCGGCACCGACGGCGCGCTCGGCTATGGCAACAGCGCGACGGTCGGCGACGACGAGAACCCCGCCGCGGTCGGCAACGTGCCGATCGGTGCCGGTGCGGTGCGTCTGACGGCCGGGTGGTTCCACACCTGCGTCATCACGGACATCGACGACGTGCGCTGCTGGGGTCGTGGTGCTGCGGGACGCTTGGGCTACGGGTCCACGGTGTCTATCGGGGTCGCGCAGACGGTGGCTGACGTCGGGGGCATCGACCTGATGACAGCCGCCACACCGGTCGAAATCGCGGCCGGCTTGGCACACACCTGCACCTTGTTCGACGACGGCACGGTGCGCTGCTGGGGCGCAAACACCAGCGGCCAGCTCGGATACGGCAACACAGCGAGCATCGGTGACAACGAGCCGGCCGGCTCCGGTGGCGACGTTCCACTGGGCGGACCCGCCGTGGCGATCGCCGCCGACGGCAACCACACCTGCGCGATCATGGAGTCCAACGGCGCGGTGCGCTGCTGGGGTGATGGCGGCGACGGCCGACTGGGCTACGGCAACCTCAACAACATCGGCGACGACGAGCCGCCCTCTGCCGCGGGCGACGTGCCCGTCTTTCCCTGACGCCCCTCCCCTGGCCGTATGCCCGCCGCGCTGATCCTCCTGCTCGACGCCTCGTTCATCGCGCTCGCGGTCGAACTCACGGCGTGGGTGCTCGGCACGTTCCTCTATCCGGGTGCGGACGTCGGCTTTCGCGGTGTCACGGTGTCGGCGTGGGCCGGACTGCTCGGCGGCATCGCAACCTCCTACCTCACGGGCCTCCACCAGAGCAGCTTGGTGTTGCACCGCAAGGAGGTCGCGCTTCGCTCGTTGTTCGTCGGGCTGGCGACCGCGTTGGGCGTGCTGATTGCGAGCCACTTCGTCTGGTACCAGGCCGTCGGCCGCACGATGCTGCTCATGGTCGGTGGGGTTTCCGCCGTGATGGTCTTCGCGTGGCGGCTGGTCTACGCGCGTTACCTCGAACGCGGGCCACGCGTGCGCGTCGCGGTGCTCGGCGACGGGCCACAGGAGCGAGACTTGCTCGCCAGCATGCAGCAGGGCCGCCACCCCGAGTACGAGATGGTGGGGCTGCTCGGCGAATCCGACGATGCGTCGATCCCCGCGCTCGGCAACATCGAGGACGCGGTCGAGGTGTGCGTCCGCAACGACATCAACGTGGTCACCGTGGTCGGCAGCTCCGCCATGGGGCCGCAGCACCACCACGCCCTTGCCGAGCTGCGCGTGCACGGGTTCGAGCTGCGCACCGCCGAGGCGATGTTCATGGCGCTCGAGCAGCGCGTGCCGGTCGAAATGGTCGACGAACGCTGGCTGCTCAATCTGTTCGAGCAACTCGACCAGACCCGCGACCGCGTCAAACGCATGGTCGACGTATGCGTTTCGCTGGTGGGGCTCGCGGTGTTCGGGTCCTTGTTTCCGCTGCTGTACGTGCTCGTACGCCTCGATTCTCCCGGGCCGTTCTTCTACAGCCAAGAGCGGGTCGGCCTCGGCAACCGCGTGTTTCGAATCTACAAGGTCCGCACCATGCGGGTCGCTCCGCCGGGTGCCGACGAGCAGTGGGCCCAGTCGAGCGACAACCGCATGACTCGCTTGGGACGATTTCTACGCAAGTCTCGGATCGACGAGATGCCGCAGTTTTGGAACGTGCTGCGCGGCGACATGTCGATCGTGGGACCGCGCCCCGAGCAGCCTTCTCTTGCCGCCCAGCTGGAGCGGGAGATCAACTACTTCAGCTATCGCCATCTAGTGAAGCCGGGCATCACGGGCTGGGCGCAGATCAACCACGGCTATGCAGCATCGGTGGACGAGTCGCGCACGAAGCTTTCGTTCGACCTGTACTACGTCCGCCACCACACGCTCGCGCTCGACCTCGACATCATGCTGCGCACGTTCTTCGTGATGCTGGCCCGCATCGGTAGTCGGTAGGGCGCTCGCTTGGGGAGGGAGACGGGGCTTCTTCGCGGCGCCCCTGTCGGGGCGAGGGCGCCGCGAAGAAGCCCCTCGCAATCGCTCCCCTCTGCTCGCTTCCTTCTCTTCTTTTCCGCTTCGCGTCCCTTCGGGACGCTTCGCTCTCTTGCTTTGGGCGCTTCCGTTGTTCGCGCTCCACGTGCGGAGAGACGGGGCTTCTTCGCGGCGCCCCTGTCGGGGCGAGGGCGCCGCGAAGAAGCCCCTCGCAATCGCTCCCCTCTGCTCGCTTCCTTCTCTTCTTTTCCGCTTCGCGTCCCTCCGGGACGCTGCGCTCTCTTGCTTTGGGCGCTTCCGTTCTTCCTTTTCCCCTTCGCGCTCAGTAGTAGCCGAGGGTGGAGAGGTCTTGGTCGAGGAGGGTGGCGAGGTGGCGGTTGTTGGTGCGGTGGTGGTCGAGGGCGGCTTGGGCGAGGGATTGGGGGAAGATGCGTTTGCGGCCCAGGAGGGGGTCGAGGGTTCGGTTGAGGATGAGGGCCGGGTGCATCTCGCTGGGGATGTAGCGCTTGAGGGTCAGCTTGAGGTTCATCGGTAGCGCGTTGGCGGCTCGGGCGACGAAGGCCGACACGGGGGAGAGCGAGACGTTCTTGCGCTGGGCGTCGGCCGGTTCGTGCGGGGTGATTCCGGCGAACTCGCAGAAGCGACCGAGCGTGGCTTGGGGGTCGCGAGCGAAATGCTCGAACGTCTGCACCAAGACGCGGTCCTTGCCGAACGTGTCGTAGTAGTGCTGCACGAACGGCGTCCAATCGAGGTCGCGGACGTCGAGGTTGGGGCCGCCGTACACCCAGCGGTACTCCGAGAACTCACCGTTGCGGTAGTTGGTGAACCGCTCGGGCGTGGTCGAAAGCCCAGCTTTGAGAAACTGGCTGAACGTCGACTCCAACCATCGGTCTTGGCGGCGTAGCAGCAGCCAGATCTTGGGGCGACCGAACACGTCGGCCACGGCTTGCGTGTTGGTGCAGAAGTCCGAGTGGTTCTGAAACGGGGTACCGAAGAGCGCCTCGGAGCTGATGACGACCTTGGAGTGTCCACTGGCCGCGAGAAAGTCCGCGATGTCTCGGCGAAAGCGAGCACGATCCAGGCGCGCCGGGTTGCGAAACAGCAGCTCGTAGACGAACTGCTGGACCGGGTTGGCGGGCTGTTCGGGACGGAACGGCGCGTGCACGAACAGCGCATCTTCGATCCCCGGAAGGTACGTCTCCTGCAGATACGTGGACGCCGCCTTGGACAGGCCCACGTGGATCGTCACATCGATGTTGGAAGCCATGATCGTTCTCAGGTACGAGCGGGCACGAGTGGTCCGCGGGCTTCGAAGGTGTCGAGCACGTCCAGCCCTTCGATCGGCGACGCAACGAGCAGGCATGACCCCAACGCTCCCGCCACCGCAGCAGCATCGACCGCCTCGAGCAGACGCAGGTCGAAGAAGACCTCCCCCTCGGTGTCGCGGCGGCACAACCCCGCGCGCCGTGACTTCGCCGCTTTCCACACCACCGCGACCGGTTGATCGTCGCGCGACACCAAACACGTCGTGTCGCCGCGGAACACTCGATCGATGGCCAGCGCAAACGCGTCCTCGGGCACGAAGGCCCGCATCTGCGCCAAATCCAGGGCCTGCACCTGCAGCCCGGTATCCACCGCAGCCACGCGGTGCACCGTCCAGGCCTGCAGCGCAGGCTCGGGCTCGGGCAGGAGCGATCCGAGCCCCTCTTGCTTGAGCACCCGCAGCGTCTTTTGCTCACGCGCCATCGAAAGCACCTCGTCCGTGACCGTGCGCAGCGCGGCGCCCTGCCCCCACGCGAGGCGGTACACACCGATGCGCGAGGTGCCCCAAACCTCCTTGTAGTGCTCGTCGCCGACCGAGAAGTCGAACGACGGGTCGCCTCGGTTGGCCGCGTGCTCGAGCACGTGCAGCAGCAACAGCTGCCCGGGAGAGTATGGGGCGTAGCGATCGTCGTGCGCGAGCGTGTAGCTGTTGGAGACCCCACCGTGTCGCAGGGCATAGCTGAAGGCGATGACCTCCCCCTCCAGCCGCAACACACTCATCACCGCTTGGTCTTGCTGTGCAAGCGCCGAGGCGGCGGCCCTCTGAAACGTCTCTCGTGCCCGACCAAAGGCGCGGTCGACGTTGAGCGTGCCCCACCGTGTTTCATACAACCGAACGGCATCCTCCATCACCGCGGCAATGGCGGTGTCGGTGGTGAGGTCCTCGTACTCGACCCGTCCCAGCGCCTCCAGCTTGCGTTGGGCCCGGCGCCAGTTGTTGCGATGCTTGCGCTTGCGACGACGCCAAACCGCATCCCATCCGCCGGCCAAATCGATCTCCGAACACGCAATGGTTCGCGCATGGCGGGGGACTCCATGCTCGCCGAGCACCAAGCCCAGCGCGGCCCTCCGAAACGGCGAATGCTCGCGCAGGCCTTCGAGGTCGACCGCCACCGGTTCGAGCTCACGCACGCACTGACGCAGACCCGCGAGGACGGAGGGCAAATGCGCGGGGTCGTAGAGCGGGCCGCTGTAGTTGCTTCGGCGTGTGCCCCAAAACCGCAACACCCTCTCCTGCGGATCGAACTCGAACGGAAACAGCGCAACGGGTTTGCCCGCGAGCCGGACCGTGGCCACCAACGCGTGGGGAGACTCGCTGAGCAGCGCCCTGCGCCACGCCCAGGTGTGAAAGCCCGAGCCGTCGGGGGTCTGGTCCAACAGGCCCTGCCACAGGGAGGGCAGTGCCGCGTCGTCGAGCGGGCTGCGTTCCAGATGGACCTCGAGGTCACCCGGCTGCCCTTGCCCGATGAACATGCGGTACTGCAGGTGCGTACCGACCTGCTTGACCAGTCGAAACCCCGCCCGCAAGGCGGAGGTCTGGGACGCGATGTTGTCGGTGTAGGTCGCGACGTCGCACCACAGGAACCCCTGCTCGGCGAACAGCTCCTGCGCCCGCGCGCACATGCGCGTCGCGAGTCGCTGCCCTCGCGCCTCCTGACCCACCCAGTACGCCGCGACGTATCCGGGCTCGGGCACATCCGCCGGCCACTGCGGCTCGAACGTGTGCACCGCGTCCTCGGGCGGTGGAGACAGTCGGCGTCCCACTGCCGCACCGACCCCCGACGCCACGCGTCCGACCAGCTGCACCGCCGTCGCGGGTCTCGCCACCACGTCGCGCACGAACGCCGGACCGAACCGCGGCACGCCACTGCGAAGCACGGGGCCGCGATGATCGTCCTTGCGCATCGTCCCGAGCAGACCTCCGACGATGCCTTTGTCGCGGTCCTCCGCGACGACCATGAACTCCCGGGGATCCGAGAGCCACGCCTCCAGGTAGGCCTGGGCCGAATGCACCCCCATGCGCGCCCAGACGGACGCGTCGAAGGTGCGCGCGAACACATCGGCGGCCCCGGCCAGGTCCTCGGCTCGTGCCCGGCGAACGACGGGGCGCCGCGGGTCATCGGAGGGCGTGCGATTCGATTCAGCGACAGACATGCTCGGCGAGTTCGGCCATCGTGCGGCTTTGCCAGCCGTGGCTGTACTTCAAACGGCGCGCGTGCTCGAGCAGGCGCTCGAGCATTGCGAGGTTTTCGGTGGGCTCGCGGCCGAAGTTATGGGGATGCCACCACAGGTGATAGGTGTGGCCCGCCTCGGCAGCGTGATGCATCTCGCCGCGAATGCGGGCCTCCTTGGCCGGCTCGAGCCGGCGTAGACGAGACGCGAGCGGCCGAAGAAAGCGGGTGCCGGGCAGGTCCACCGGAGTGCCCTCTGCGACGGCAGGCGCCGTGCGAGGCCCAGTCACACGAAGGTAGTTGTCGGCCAAACGAACCCCGCGGCGCGCGAGCACATCGAGCCGGCCCGAGCCCCGTCGCAACGCCCAGCGCGGCGGCACTCCCCGATACGCCGTGATGCCCTTGCGCGGCAACACCCGCAGGTAGGATCGATTGACCTGGTTGCGCGGAAACACCAGGCTGCGCAACTCGATGCCTCGTGCGGTCGCGATCGAGACCGCCGCATCGAGGTCGGCCTCGAACTGCGCTTCGTCCTGACCCGGCTCGTCGCAGTAGAAGTGCGCAAAGGTATGGGTGGCCAGCTCCTGGTGCGGGGTCTGAACGATCTGCCGAACCAGCCGCGGAGCGAAATGACACGCGGCATCGCGATCCAGCCCCGGCCGATCGAGGTCGCCGTAGGGCGACAGACCCGGGTCGTCGTAGCCGGGGCGAAGCGTGGGTGCGAAGGCCCGGGCTTCGTCTTGGTTTTCGGCGAATACCAGGCCGACGGTGGCCCACGTCGCGTGCACGCCGTAGCGCTCAAACAGGTCGAGCATGCGCGGCACGGCCTCGTGCACGCCCTCGAGATGGGCACGATAATCGTCCAGCGAGACCACGTCCCGCATGCCCCAATACAGCTCGAAGTCCAGGGAGACCACGAACGAGCCCGCACCGAGCACCACGGCTGCACGATAGCATCGCCGCAGACGAGCGCGAGCGCGGTCATGCTATCGTGACCACCCATGCAAGCCCCCGCGTTCGCCGAGTCGAACTGTCGCTTGTGCGGGACCTCGGACTGCCCCCCGGTGCTGCGTTGCGACCGGTTCTCCGTCCGGCGGTGCCCGTCCTGCACCACCTTGTGGTGTGACCCATTGCGGCTCCCCGATGAGGAACAAGCCAGCGAAGAGGACCACGACGGGCCGGCGATCGAGGACACCTACCTGTCCGTCGACGACACGATTCAGCGGGAGAACACCCACCGGCTGGAGTTCATCGCCCAGCTCGCCCCGTCCAGCAGCCACCCCCGCCTGCTCGAGATCGGCTGCATGCACGGCGGCTTCGTCGTCCAAGCCCAACAGGCCGGGTACGAAGCACACGGTCTGGACATCTCCAAACGCGCCGTCGACTGGGCTGCCGAACACCGGCCCGGACTGGTCAGCTACGGCACATTGGGGCCCGAGCACGAAGACGACTCCCTCGACGTCGTCGCCGGGTTCAACGTCGTCGAACACATGGACGACCCCGGGGAATTCCTCGACCACGTAGCGCGGGTCCTGCGCCCTGGGGGGATTTTCGTCGCCGAGACCCCGGCCCAAGAAAGTCTCTACCACCACGTGTTGTTCACCCGGGCCAAGGTGCTCGCGGGGCGCCCCCAGCTCGAGGTGGGCATGCACCCGGGCACCCACATCTTCAAGTTCGGGCGCAAGGCGTGGAACCACGTGCTGCGCCGCCGCGGCTTCGAGGTGCTCGAAGTGCACGCCAAGTCCACGCCGCTGCGAGAGCTCCTGGCCAAGACCAAGTCCAAGGGCCTGGTGTTCTCGGCCGGCACGGTCGGCTTCGGCATCGCGCAACGCGTGACCGGCTTGGGCAACCGGGTCCTCGTCGCAGCACGCGCGCCCTGAGTCTCCCGCCCCCACCGCCCCGCTCGTGCCTCCCGCGTCTCGCCCCCGGCCGTTCGCCTTCAGCCTCAGCTGGACGCTGGTGGGCGAAGTGCTGTTCGCGGGCGGCCAGTTCGGAATGCTCGTCATCATGGCTCGGCTCGGATCCGAGGAGGTCCTGGGCCGCTACGCGCTCGGCCTCGCGATCGCAACGCCGCTGTACGTGCTGACGAGTCTGCACCTGCGCCCCACGTTCATCGTGTCTTCTCGAGACACGTTCGGGTTCGGGCACTACGTCGCCCTGCGATTGCTCGGGACCCCGCTCACGCTGGCCGCGGTACTGGCATGGACGTGGTTGGCCGCGCATGACCCGGCGACCCGCTCGATGGTGTTGCTGGTCGCCTTCGTGCGGTTCAGCGAACTCATCTCGGACATCCTGCACGCGGCTCCCGCTCGCGCCGAGCAGCTACGATACGTCGGCATTTCCCGGGCATTGCGAGGCGTCACGCTCGTCGGCACCGTCGCGACCGCGCTCGCCTTGGGCGCAGTTCCATCGTTGGCGATGGGACTCGGTGCGGGCGTCGGGGTGCTCGTGACCGTCCTTTACGACCTGCCGGTCGCGCGCCGCTACGAACCGGTGCGTCCCCGATTCGAGTGGAAGGTCCTTGGACAGCTGACCTGGCTCGCGGCGCCGGTCGGCATGGCCGGGGCACTGCTGGGTCTCACCAACAACGCCCCCGCCTACGTCTTGGAGAGCGCAGGCAGCATTGCCGAGTTGGGCCGCTACACCGCGGTGGTCTCCATCTTGTTCGTCAGCGGCGTGCTCAACATGGCGGTCGGAGGCGCCGCGGTGCCCCGTTTGGCCCGCCACTTCGAGAGCTCCCCGCGCGCCTTTGCCCGCTTCCTCGTCCGCGTGGTGCTGGTGGTCGCGGTGCTCAACGGCTGCGTGCTGTTGGGCTGCCTCCTGGTTGGCGACCTCTATCTTCGCATCGCCTACGGCGCATCGATGGCCGCGCTGCACACCGAACTGGTGTGGGCCGGTTGCATCGCGGTCGCGGCCGGCGTCGCAAACCTGCTCTCGCAGACCGTCGTCGCCACGCGTAAGTTCCGGGCCCAGTTCTTCATCAGCCTCAGCGGTCTCGTGGTCGCCGTGGTCCTGGCCTTCATCTGCATTCCTCGCTGGGGCCTCGCAGGCGCCCTGATCACCGTCGGCGGCGTGCAAGCGTGGCGTTTGTCGGTCTACGTGTTCACCGTCACCGTGGTGACCCGGGCGAGAGCGAGGGCTGCATGAACGACGCCGCGCCCTTGCGATCTCGCGAGCACATGATGGCGCTGCTGATGGCGTCCGGGGTGTTCGTCTCGATCGAACCAGCGCCGTTCGACGTGGGCGCGGTCGTGCTCGGCGGGCTCTTTCTCATCACGCGTCAGCTCAAGATTCCGCGCACGACCCCGCTCGTGTACCTGCTGCTCGGGCTGTTTCTGGCCTCCAACCTGGTTTCGTTGGTGTTCGCCAAGAACATGACCCGCGCCTATGGGTTCTTGGCGATCACGCTGTACCTGATGGCGCTGTGGGGCCTCGTCGTCGGTGCGGTCGGCAAGCGACCCGCGCAAATGACCAACGCAATCCTGCTCGGCTACACGCTGGGCGCCGCCCTCGCCGCGGCGACGGGCATTGCGGCCTACCTCGGCGCTCCGGTCATTGGCCCGATGATGGTGCCCGACCGCCGCTTGGTCGGCCTCTTCAAGGACCCCAACGTCTATGGCGCCTACATGGTGCCGGCCGCGGTGTTCGCCTTTTCCCAGGTCGTGCGCATCCGAGGCCCGTCCCGCCTGGGGTGGATTGCGATGCTGGGCCTGTGCGGCGGCGCCACGTTCCTCAGCTTTTCGCGCGGTGCGTGGATCAACCTCACCGTCGGCATTGCCACGTTCTTCGTGCTGTTCACCTTCGCCGACGGCCTGGGGCGGGTTTGGTGGCGCACCATGGTGCTGTTGCCGGTCGCAATCGTGATCTTGGCCGGCTTCGCGTACCAGCTCGTCTCCGTCGATGCGATCGGCGAAATGTTCCAGGTGCGGTTCGGCTACCAGCAGTACGACGACGTGCGTTTCGCCATCCAGCTCGAGGCCGTGCAAACCGCTCTGCACAACCCCCTGGGCCTCGGCCCCGGCTCGACCGAGGGCGCGTTCAGCCGCTCCGCCCACAGTTTGTACGTTCGAACGTTGGTCGAAAACGGCCTGCTCGGCGCGGTCTCCCTGTTCTCGTTTCTCTTTCTTTCGCTGGGCCGGGCCACATGGGTCGCGATCTTCAGTCGCAACCTCGAAGACCGGCAACGGTTCGCGGTGATCGCCGGGGCGCTCGTCGGCGCTCTCGTCGAGTCGACGGTCATCGACACCGTGCACTGGCGCCACTTCTGGATCTTCTGCGGCCTCGCGTGGGGCCCGATGCCCATACGCCGGGCCTCACGACCCCGCTGACGCGTATCGGCGCCTCTGTGGTACGCAAGACGCGTCATGGCCCACGCTCCCCGCGGCATTCTCGGCGTCGTTCACCTTCCGGCCATGCCGGGCGACCCCAACGCGAGCACTGGGCTCGACGCCCGCGACGGGTTCGACGCCATGGTTCGGCACGCGATTGCGGACGCCGACGCGCTGCGTGAGGGCGGCGTCGACGGCATCGTCGTCGAGAACTTCGGCTCCGTTCCGTTCGTCAAAGGCGACGCGGACAACCCCCTCCCCCCGCACCAGGTCGCGGCCATGACTCGCGCGGTGCTGGCCGTGCGCGAGCGCTTCGAGGGACCCGTGGGCGTCAACTGCCTGCGCAACGACGCCATCGCGGCCCTCGGCATCGCGGCCGCAACCGGAGCATCGTTCATTCGCGTCAACGTGCACGTGGGCGCGTATGTGACCGACCAGGGCCTCATCGAAGGGCAAGCCCACGCGACACTGCGCGCCCGAGCGCAACTCGCTCCTCAGGTCGCGATCTTGGCCGACGTGCTGGTCAAACACGCGACCCCCCTGGCACCGATCACCGCCGAAGACGCCACGGAGGACACGGTCAAACGCGGCCTCGCCGACGGCGTGATCGTCACCGGGCGTGCCACGGGTGCCGCCGTCGATGCCGACCTCTTGCGCTCCGTGGGGGATGCCGCCGGCGATGCCCCGGTGTTCGTCGGCAGCGGCCTCACGTCGGACGACGCCGAGACGCTGGCCCCGCTGTGCGATGGTGCCATCGTGGGGACCGCATTCAAGCGCGGCGGCCAAGTCCGCGCCCCCGTCGACGCGCAGCGGGTACGAGCGCTCTGCGACGCGGTGCGTCCGAAGTTGCGCACCTGAGCGCCCTCAATCGCCAGCGTTCGTGAGCCCGTGCATCGCCACGTGGCGCCGAATGGGGTACGCCCTCGCTCGACGTGAGCACCGCCGAGTCGAAGTCGCCCGCCCCCGTGACCTCCGAGCCGTACCGCCCGGACAACCACGTTCGCATCGTGACCGCCGCCTCTCTGTTCGACGGCCACGACGCCGCGATCAACGTCATGCGGCGGATCCTGCAGAGCTCGGGTGCCGAGGTGATTCACCTCGGGCACAACCGGGCTGTCAAAGAGATCGTGGACTGCGCGATTCAGGAGGACGCCCAGGGCATCGCAATCACGTCGTACCAAGGCGGCCACGTCGAGTACCTCAAGTACATGCACGACCTGCTGAAGGAGGCGGGCGCGCAGATCAAGATCTTCGCGGGCGGCGGCGGCACGATCCTCCCGACCGAGATCGAAGAACTCCACGCCTACGGCATCGAGCGCATCTACTCGCCGGACGACGGCCGCGCGATGGGGCTGCAAGGCATGATCAACGACCTGCTGCAGCGTTGCGACTTCGCCGTCGCGCAGCCGCCCGCACCGGAGGCGCTCGCCGACCTGCGCAACAAGGACCCCAAGGTCCTCGGGCGGCTGATCTCCATCGCCGAAAACGACCCGAGCACCTTCGAAGCGCTCTCGGCCCAGCTCGGCAAGGTGGTCGACGCGCAGGTGAGCCCCGTGCTCGGCATCACCGGAACGGGCGGAGCCGGCAAATCGTCGATGGTCGACGAGCTGGTCCGCCGCTTCTTGTCCGACTTTCCCGAGAAACACGTCGCGATCATCTCGGTCGACCCCAGCAAGCGCCGCACCGGAGGCGCCCTGCTCGGTGACCGCATTCGCATGAACAGCATCGACGACGAGCGTGTGTACATGCGCTCGTTGGCCACCCGCCAGAGCAACCTGGCGCTGTCCAAACACGTCCGTTCGGCGATCGAGGTCTGCAAGGCCGCCGGGTTCGAGCTGGTCATCGTGGAAACCTCCGGCATCGGGCAGAGCGACACCGAGATCACCGATCACTCCGACGCCTCGCTGTACGTCATGACCGCCGAATACGGCGCGGCCACCCAGCTCGAAAAGATCGACATGCTGGACTTCGCCGACGTCATCGCGATCAACAAGTTCGACAAGCGAGGCTCGCTCGACGCCCTGCGTGACGTCCGCAAGCAATACAAGCGCAACCACCAGCTGTTCGATGCCAAGGACGACGGGCTCCCGATCTTCGGGACCATTGCGTCCCAGTTCGGCGACCCGGGCACCAACAACCTCTATCGCAAGCTGATGGACGTCTTGGTCGCCAAGACCTCCGCATCGTTGACCTCCACCATGGAGATCACCGACGCGATGAGCGAGAAACGCTTCGTCATCCCGCCCGACCGCGTCCGCTACCTGGCTGAGATCGCCGAACAGAGCGACGCCTACGATCGGTTCGTCGATGAGCAGAGCACCCTGGCCCGGCAGGCGTATCAGCTGCGGGGCACGCTCGCGCTGCTGCGTCAGGGAGACGAGCCCGACTACGCCAAGGACCTCGTCGCACGCTACGACGAGGTGTGGAGCAAGCTGCACCACGACGCCCGTACGATCATCGATGGCTGGGACGAACAAGTCGCCCGCTACAAGGCCGAGAAGTATCAGTTCAAGGTCCGCGACCGGGTCATCGAGCAAGACCTCTACACCGAGTCGCTCTCACACCTGAAGATCCCCAAGGTGGTGTTGCCCGCCTACAAGGACTGGGGCGACATCCTGCGGTGGGTGCTCACCGAGAACGTCCCCGGTGCATTTCCCTACGCCGCCGGAGTGTTTCCGCTCAAGCGAGAAGGCGAGGACCCCACCCGCATGTTCGCGGGCGAGGGCGGCCCCGAGCGTACCAACCGGCGTTTTCACTACGTCTCGCAGGGCATGCCTGCCAAACGCCTGTCCACGGCCTTCGACTCGGTCACGCTCTACGGTGAGGACCCCGACCACCGCCCCGACATCTACGGCAAGATCGGCAACTCGGGCGTCAGCATCGCCAACCTCGACGACGCCAAGAAGCTCTACAGCGGCTTCGACCTCACCGACCCGCGGACGTCCGTTTCCATGACGATCAACGGCCCGGCGCCGATGCTGCTCGGGTTCTTCATGAATGCTGCCGTCGACCAGGTTTGCGAGAAGTGGATTCGCGAGCAAGGCCTCGAGGCCGAGGTCGACGCGAAGATCGACGCAATCTACGCTGACAAAGGCCTGCCACGGCCGCGGTACCAGGGCGAGCTTCCCGAGGGCAACGACGGCCTGGGACTGATGTTGCTGGGCGTCACGGGCGATCAGGTGCTCGACGCCGAGACCTACGCCACGCTCAAGGCCGAGGCAGTGAAGAAGGTGCGCGGCACCGTGCAGGCCGACATCCTCAAAGAGGACCAGGCCCAGAACACCTGCATCTTCTCCACCGAGTTCGCGCTGCGCATGATGGGCGACATCCAGGCCTCGTTCATCGACAGCGGCGTGCGCAACTTCTACTCGGTCTCGATCTCCGGCTATCACATCGCCGAAGCCGGGGCGAACCCGATCAGCCAGCTCGCCTTTACCCTGGCCAACGGGTTCACGTTCGTCGAGTACTACCTGTCGCGGGGCATGAAGATCGACGACTTCGCGCCCAACCTGTCGTTCTTCTTCTCGAACGGTCTCGACCCCGAGTACACGGTGATCGGCCGGGTCGCCCGCCGCATCTGGGCGAAGGCGATCAAGAACAAGTACGGCGGCAACGCCCGCTCGCAGAAGCTGAAGTACCACATTCAGACTTCGGGCCGTTCACTGCACGCCCAGGAGATTGGGTTCAACGACATTCGCACCACGTTGCAGGCGCTCATCGCCATCTACGACAACTGCAACTCGCTGCACACCAACGCCTACGACGAGGCAATCACCACGCCCACCGAAGAGAGCGTGCGGCGGGCGATGGCGATCCAGCTCATCATCAACAAGGAGCTGGGGCTGGCCAAGAACGAGAACCCACTGCAGGGCTCGTTCATCATCGAGGAGCTGACCGACCTGGTCGAACAGGCCGTCCTCGAGGAGTTCCGCCGGATCTCGGAGCGCGGCGGCGTGCTCGGTGCAATGGAGCGCATGTACCAGCGCACCAAGATTCAAGAAGAGTCGCTCTACTACGAGACGCTCAAGCACAACGGCGACCTGCCGGTCATCGGGGTCAACACCTTCCTCGACCCGAAGGGCTCTCCGACCATCATTCCCGACGAGGTCATCCGCTCGACCACCGAGGAAAAGGAGTACGCGATCAGCAGCCGTGATGCGTTCAAGCAGCGCAACGAAGGCGCCGCCGTCAAGGCGCTCACGGCTCTGCAAACGGTCGCGGTCGAGCACGGCAACACCTTCGAGAGCCTGATGGAGGCCTGCAAGGTCTGCACGCTCGGCCAGCTCTCCGAAGCGCTGTACAAGGTCGGCGGTCAGTACCGACGCAACATGTGAGCGGCCCGGTCGAAATCACGGCGTGGCATGGGCACGGCCCATGTTGCGCACGAGTTCGGCAACGAAGACCTCGGCCAATAGCTCGCGACCCAGCGACGACAGGTGGCTGAGGTCGGACCCCACCAACGCGTGTTTGCCCGTGGCGAGGCGCTCGGCCTTTCCGGGGCCCCCGAACACCGCAATCGAGTCGAAGAACGCGCAGCCCTGGGCCAACGCAGCATCTCGCTGCGCCGCGACCACGGCCCGCATGTGTTTGGGTGTGACCGGCGTGCCTGCCGACTTTGCATGGTCGGTGGAGCTCACCACCAGGCAGCTCATCTGCGGTCGACCTGAGCGGTAGAGCGCAATGGCCTCTCCAAGTTCCTCGGCGAGCGTGGCCCGGCCCAGGTTGCCCTTTGCAACCCGGCGAATGTCGTTGCCGCCGAAGTTGTAGACGAGCAAGTCGACCTCTCGATGTGCGATCTGCTGGGCGAAATGCTCCGCATCCTGGGCGAGTACACGGTTCGCGAACGTGCCGGTGTGCGGTGTCGAGTCCCAAACCACGCCGGACTCGCCGGTTTCGAACACGACCCCGTAGGCACGCACCGTTCCGGGGCTGAGAGCCTTGAGCTTCAGCGACGCTGCCTCGGGTCCCAGCGGGATCGTGGTCCACGCATCCTTGGTCTTGGCCGCCCGCGTCTCGAGCCGCTCGTGGTGCTCGCCGAGTTCAACCTGCAACGTCCCGCCCCGCGGGTGCTTCTGATACCAAACCTCGACGTGCCCCTTGCCCGACGCAAACGCGTCCGCATTGCGAGGCTCGAGCCACGACGACGCCCCAGGGCCTCCCTTAGACACGTGTCCCCCGTAGCCATAGCGTCCGTGCTCGGCTCCGAGACACTTGTTGCGCACGAAACAGGTCCGAAAGTGCGCGGACTTGAGGGCGATGCCCCGGTGAATGTTGGCCCGGTGGTGAATGTCGACGAGCTGGAACCCAGGACCGGCGTCGCCAAAGCGCCGCTGCATGCGGCGGCGAATCGCGTCGGGAAACACGTCTTGGCCGATGAACGAGTCGCCGACGTGCAGCACACGAACCACATGGGGCTCCGCCGGCTCCGGCTGTCCACTCGCGAGCGGCTCGAGCACCCCATAGAAGTGCCTCAGAGCGCCCTCGGGCACTTCCAACGTCTTGCCGGCCGCCGCATCCCGCAGCCGCGCCAGCTTCGGGATGGAGTCGATCTTGCTCGCCTCTCGCTCCCCCGCCAAACGGTCCGCCGCCCGCCGCTCGACCGCCTCCGTCTTGCGGACGATCTTCTTCTCCTTGGGGTCCTCCACCCCGAGTGCGATCGAGGGTTCTTCGAAGTCGGCCTCCGGTTCCGGCTCCACCGCCGCAACATCCTCGATGGGCGCGTCGGCCTCACCCGACGTCTCGCCGGTCGACGCTTCCGTCTCCTCGATCGTCTTCGCGGAGGCCGCACCTCCGCACTGGACCAAGCAAAGCATCAGGCCCACAGCGAGTGTCCTGCACATGGCCCTACGTTGGCTCGGGAACCCCTCGATCGCAAAGCCAGCGATCCAGCCCCGCGCACCGCGACATAGCCCCACGCTCAGCACCGCTGAGCCGCCGCCTATCGACCCCCTGACACGGGCGTCATACCTGCACTCGACGTGCCTCGACGAAGTGCGGGGGTTGCGAGGTCCTCAGTTGACCGCGCCGTTGTAGTCGTCGCTGTCGGTTCCCGCTTCGATCCACTCCAGCGCCACCGGGTACCCGGGCGGCGTGGGTGGGACGACCATCGAGCCCCACCCATCGAGGTCGTAGTCGAGCTGGCACGCCATCGATGGCTCATTCTCCGCGGCGCCAGGATGCGTCCGACCTGCAACCAGGGAGAGCGCTGCCCCCCCTGGGTGGAAGTTCACGTACAGCCAGCTCTGGCTCGCGCTGTCGAGACAGTCCGTACCAGCGGCGATCGCCATCGACGGGGGCACGATGCTGCCGTAGCCGTCCCCGTCGGCGTCACGCATGCAAGCCAGCGCGTCGTCGTTCGGTGCCGCGCCGGGAAACGCGAACTGGTCGGTGTCGGCACAGTCGCAGGTGTACAACGCCATTCCAGCGGGGATCGGCGTCCCCGCGACATGAGGCTCGCACCCACTCATGGTGGAGAATCCATCGCCGTCGCCATCGGTACACACCGGACCGCAGTCGAACGCCGATCCCCCGTCGGAATCGTCGCAGTCGTGCCCTGGCACGAGCGCACCGTCGGGCATCAACATCGCATCGCCCCAGCCGTCGTCGTCGACGTCGGCGGTGCACAGACAGGGTTCGTTCTCCGCAGCTCCCGGAAACGCATCGGCCGACCCGTCGTCGCAGTCACTGCCAGCCGGCAATCCGCCTTCGGGTGCAGGGTCCCCCCAACCGTCCCCATCCAGGTCTCGCATGCACGCGGCCTCGTCATCGTTGAACGCCGCTCCAGGAAAAGCATACAAGTCGCCGTCGTCGCAGTCGGTGCCCGCGGCAACGCTCCCCTCGACAGTCTCGTCGCCCCAATCGTCACCATCTGCGTCCCGCATGCACGCAGCCTTGTCGTCGTTTGGCGCCGCGCCGGGGAAGACGAACGCATCCGCGTCGTCGCAGTCGGTCCCCACGCCCCCCCCACGAGCGCCTTCCACATCGCCCCAGTCGTCGTCATCCGCGTCGCGAAGGCACGCAGCGGCATCGTCGAGGGGTGCTGCTCCGGGAAACGCGAACTCATCGTCGTCGTCACAGTCGGTTCCTGCGGTGACACCAACCTGCGGCTCGGGTTCCCCCCAACCGTCCTCGTCAGCATCCGTCATGCACGCAGCGTCGTCCTCGAGTTCCGCCGCACCAGGAAACGTCAGGGCGTCACCATCATCACAGTCGGTGCCATCTTCGACGTAGCCCGACGGAGGAGCGTCGTACTCCTCGCAGGTATTCGGGTCTCCGAACCCGTCGTCATCCAGGTCCGCACAGAAGGTGTTCCCGGCGGACCCTGTCGTTTCGGTCGGGTCGCTCGTACCCGTCGTCTCGTCGGGGTCGGTCGTACCCGTCGTAGAGCCGGTCTCGCTGCCGGGGTCTGTGGTCGATGCATCGCCGGCACTGCTCCCCGGCGAATCGGTGTTGTTGATGTCCGCCGGCTCTGGCGTGAAACAGCCCGTCGCGAATGCAGAGATCAATGCAGTGCAAAGAGGAGCGCTAGGCCGACGCGTCATCACGGTCAATCTACCACGTCAGGGATCTTCACTCTGCGAAACGGCTCGACCCTTAGCGTCTCTTGGTGGTCGGCAGCCTGAGCACCACCGATCGAGCCTGCACGATACTCGGACGACGGGCCGGAATGTCTGCCCGCCTCGCGGGCCTCATTCCATGCTTTCACCTTGCGGTTGGTTCCGCGGTCGAACTTGAGGGGGTACACGACCGGCTCGAACGACTCGATGCGGCGGCGCTGGACAGGCACCAGCCTGGCAACAACCTCACCGAGCTCGAAGCGGATGGTGCGATTCGGTTCGAGCACTTTCCAGTTGAAGGTGAATGGGGCCACCGACCAATCCGTTTCGACGATTCCCTCTAGTGCCATGGCATCCCGGCGCGGTCGATTGACCGGCCCACGCACGTGGAGGTTCCAACCCCGAGGTGTTCGCATGAGGAACGGGAAACGAATGGTGATGATGCCATGGCCGAAGTGCGACACCACATAGTCGAGGACACGCTCGCTACCACGGACACGGAGATCCGACGGAGCATCGCCTCCGTTCCACCGCGCCTCGAAGACCTCGTGGACAGTGACATCCCAGCCCCACGACTCGGCGATCCCCATGGGGAGGCAACGCGCCCACGGCGTATCGGCGCGCGGCCGCCCAGGGACGATGGCAAACGGAGAAAGCTCCGCAGTCTCGTACGCAATCAGCTGCGGTCGCGCCTCTCCGGCAGCCTCCTGCAACCCGTCGGAGTCGACCGCCTCCTGCCGTGGCGGCCCGTCCAGCCACGCACGCGCGACGGCATCGTCGGAGCGCATGTCCACAGCCACCACCCCCTTCCAGCTCTGCAATTTGGAGTGCGAATACAGATTGAACATCCTCAGGAGGGTTGGCAGTTCCTCGAGGATGTCCTCCACCGCATAGAGGTACGCATCCACTCCGAACTCGGCCTTTGTCACTCGGGCGTCTCGCAGCTGCTCGAAACGTTCCCGCTTGCGCCCGTGCACCAAGAGCGCCCGCAGCTCCTCGGGAACCTCGACGATGACCGCCACGTCGACATCGCCGGGTTCCGCACCACGGTTCTCGGTCATGCTCCCGCCGATGAGCGTGAAACCGCGACGCACGCCGAGCCCTCGCAATGCGGCTCGATAGTTCAACAGGCCACGAAGCAGTTCTTGCCGGCGCTCGCTCGTCCCCAGGAGCGCGCACGCATCTTCGGTCGAGAGCACGAATGGCGAACCCAAGTGCGACGTAATCTCGTCTGGACTGCCTCCGACGTAGGGCGGAAGAGTCCCATCAGCGCGGAACTCCAGGCTTCCGAGAACACTCTTCGACTTCGCCATCGCGACCCGAAGAGTATCCCGAAACGCCTCATGAGGACCCTCAGGGGCGTGTCACGCTCGGCGAGGGAACGCTACCGTCGAGGATCGAGCGCGCCTTGTCGAGCACCGCTCCCTGAAGCTGCACACCTCGAAGTGGCAACCGAGCGCCGTTTTGAACCCAGCCGCTCACGAACTCCCATGAGACCGCTTCGCCGGTCGGCCCGACCCTGAAGATCCTCGCTTCGTTCGAGACGACGACGAACATGCTTCCGTCCACCAAGCCTTGCGCCGACCCCCGACCAGAAGAATAGAACGGCGTCGCCCCGCGTAGGTCCCTCACAATCGCCCCCGTACGCGGCTCGACCGACAACACTCGCGAGAACTTGCGTCGTTTGCCGTTGTCGAACACGACCACTCGGTCGTCGGGTGTGAGGGTCGGATCGTGCTGCTCGTCGAGCTCGCCCTTCCCCCAACGCCACAGGACATCACCTCGTTCGATGTTGATCGCGTAGATTCGGTTGAATCGTCGCGGAGACACGAGAACGTCCCCCCGCTTGCCGAGCCCGTCGACATCACGAGGAAGCACGTCGAGCGAGTTGAGATGGAAGACATCCGAGGGGCGATCCCAGTCGACCTCCTTACCGAAACGTTTTCGCTTCCAACCGACCGTCTCGCCGAGGACCTCAGCGTACCGCGGCTCCTCTTCGAGGACATCGTGCAACCACACGGTGCGGACAACCTCCCCGGACCTCGAGAAGAACGTGAGGCCGTGGTCCTTGATGGTCATCGTCTCCACGCCGTCGACCCCCGGTACCTCGCGAATCTGCTCGGAAACGACGACAGGCGCCCCGTCGACCCCGAATCCCAGGTCGTGGTGATGCCGTGCGTCGTGGCGCCAGACCTCGATCCCGTCCCAGTCGTACTTGATCAGAGCGCCATCTGCGACCACGTGGAGGAACCCCTCGTCGTCGATCCTCGCGCCGCCCCAACCCTTTTCCCCATCATCGGGCGCGATCGGTTTCCACGTGTGCTCCAACGTTCCGTCCATGCGCATCAAGAACGCTTCGCGGACGGGACCACCCGCGGCGCGTTCCCACGTTGGGTTCACGATGAAGAGGTCGTCTCCCGGTACGGAGGCCTCATGCACGGTGACGCCTCGTCGCCTCTCTTCCCCAGGGGCGATCGGGACCGAGCTGATGTACCCCAGCGCTTCGAGTTCGTCCCGGGCCGCTTCGCCGCGCGCCTTCGTGTCTGCTGGCGCCGCGCCTGGCTGTGAGGCGGGCGACGGAGGTGAATGCCGGATGCCAATCACTCCCCCCATCCACAACCCGCCGACAACGGCGAGCACCAGCCCGGCGCCGATCGCTGCGTTCTTGAAGCCCGCCAAGATGTCCGGATTGAACCCCAGTCGAGACCCCCGGGCAAGTCAACGGCTCTACCGCGCTCGGCCGTGTTCGGCGTGGCGGAACGCCCACACGCCCAACAGTGGTCCTGGAACGAGTGCGATGAAGACGAGCGTCGGCGAGAACAGTTCGACGAGCAGGCCCAGCAACTGGAGGCTTGCGATCGTCAGCGCGAATCCGGTTGCGTTGATCAGGGTGAGCACCGTGCCGACGCGCTCGGGCGGGGAGGCGGATGCGGCGACGGCGGAGAACTGCGGGGAGTCGCCCGCTGCCGACGCTCCCCACACGATGACGAACACGACAACGACCCATGAAGGCGCCACCGCGAAGACGAGCGCACTGAGAAGGGCACACGTTCCGGAGAGGGTGAGCATGGTGCGAGCCACTCGTACGCTGCCGACGCGGCTCGACCACACTCCGCCGACGACACAGCCAACGGCTCCGGCCGCAATCACAGAGAACGAGACCAGCGACACCTCGGAGGGTGAGGCGGACGGAAGCACGGACGTGAGGACGACGGGGACGAACGCCCAGAAAGCGTAGAGCTCCCACATGTGGCCGAAGTAGCCGAAGGCGGCGCTCCGCACCCGTGCGTCACGAAAGACAGCCAGGGTGTCTCGCATGCTGGTGGTGGGGGCGGAACGGACCGCAGGTCCCTCGGGCACCCAGACCCGCACGACAACCCCAGCCAGTGCGGCCAAGGTACCCGTGGCGACCGTGAGCGTGACCGGGTCGAGCTGCACCGACGACAAGAGATGGGGAAACGCAGTCCCGAGCACAAGCGCACCGACCAACCATCCGATGGCCGTGCCCAGCCCTTTGGGGAACCACGACGCGGCGAGCTTCATCCCGACCGGGTAGACGCCCGCCAAGAAGAACCCCGTCGCCACCCGGGTTGCGAGGAACCACAGGAACGACGCCGGTGCCAGCAAGGACAGCACCGTGCTGGCTGCGGCGGCGACAGCCGACACGAAGAACAGACGGTGCGCGGCGACGCGGTCCGACACTCCGCTCAAGGCGAAGGTCAACGTGCCGGCGATGAAGCCCAGCTGCACCCCCGAAGTCATCCAGGCCACAGCACCCTCGACGTCCGACCACAGGGGGGCGAGCGCGCCCAACATGGCGTTGCCGGCAAACCACAGCGAGGTGCCGGCGAACTGGGCCGCGACGATGAGCACGAGTGTGAATCGGGGCGGCCGCATGGCGCTTCGTCTACGCGCGGCCGGACCGAGCGTTACCCCCCGCGGAGGCCGCGCGAAGCTGTACTCTCCGCCCGTGCCCGCCCTTCGACCGCTCATCGCCTGGGTCCCCGCGATCGCGGGTTTGCTGGGCTTTGTCGTGAGCGGCTGCAATCCGCAGTCCGCCGACACGCCGCGCGCCGCGGAGGTCACGGTGGTCGAGCTTTCTCCCGCCGATGCTCCGGCATGGTCGGGTGAGGGCTGCACGCAGGCGGGCTGTCACAACGCGATCGAACCGATTCGCAGCTACGACAGCGCGATGATGCAGCAGATCCAGGCGCGTGGACGCGACGTCGGTGAACCCGACGGCTGCACGATCTGCCACGGTGGAGACACCGGCGCGTCGACGCTCCCCCAGGCGCACACCGGTGCCTCGGCGGCCCTGACCGCAGCCGGTGGCCCGGAGACGTTCTACGCCGACCCTGCCTCTCCGTGGGTCAACGCCCGCACCTGCGGCACCTGCCACGAAGAGCTTGTCGCCGCCCAGCACAACAGCCTCATGATGACCGAGGCGGGCAAGATCCAGGGCACCACGTGGTCGTTCGGAACGCCCGCGGGTGAAGGCTACGAACACCGCTGGGCCAACTACGCGACGCAGAACCCCGACGACCCGGAGGCACGCCTCGGCACGGACGCGTATCGAGCGTACATGGCCGACAAGACGGCCGCACACCCGAACGTGTTCGTCGAAGCCCACGAGGCGGTGCCTTCTGCCCCTGATGGACATGCGCTCGACGACCCCCGCGACGCCGCCTTCACGTACATCCGGGCGGAGTGTCAGCGTTGCCATCTGGGCGTCAAGGGACGCGCACGACGAGGCGACTATCGCGGCATGGGGTGCGGGGCGTGTCACATGCCCTACGGCAACGAAGGGCGCTACGAGGGCAGCGATGCGTCTTTGGGGCCCAACAAAACCGGCCGCCCCTTGGTGCACCGCCTGCAGGGCACCCGCGACGCGCCCGTCTCGGTGCACGGCACCACATACGCAGGCATTCCAGTCGAAACGTGCACGACCTGCCACAACCGCGGCAAACGCATCGGTGTGTCGTACCAGGGGCTGATGGAGTCGGCCTGGGGTTCGCCGTACACCGAAGGCGGTGGCGGACAACCCGGCCTGCACAGCAAGCACTACCTCGCGATGGAGCAGGACGTGCACTACAAGGCGGGCATGCTCTGCCAGGACTGTCACACGTCCGGCGATGTGCACGGCGACCGCTTCATCGCGGGCAGCAACCTCGGCATGGTCGAGATCGAGTGCTCCGACTGCCATGGCACCCCGCAAGCCTACCCATGGGAGCTTCCTCTGGGCTGGGGCGACGAGAACGAGCCGGGCGAAGCCGAGGGTCCCGCCCGGGGTGTGACGACCGCGTTGCCCGGCCACCTCGAAGATGGACACCTCGCCGACGCGCACGACGGCTACCTCGTCACCGCACGCGGCAACCCCATGCCCGATGTCGCCAAACACGGCACCGAGGTCATCGTTTCGACCGCGAGCGGCAAGGACATTCGCCTCAGTCCTCTCAAGCGCAGCCTCGAGCAGGGAGAGCTCTCGGTCGAAGCGACCGTCGCCATGGTCAGCAACGCCGGCCACATCGCGTCGATGGAGTGCTACAGCTGCCACACCTCCTGGGCGCCCCAGTGTTATGGGTGCCACGTCAAAGTGGACTTCAGCGAGGGCAAGCGCGCCTTCGACTGGGTCGCCGCGGGGCAGAAACACCAGCAGCCTGAACATGCCGCCGACCCCGACGAGTCTGCGTACCAAACCTGGCTGTCGGGCGAGATCACCGAGATGCGCTCGTACCTGCGTTGGGAGGACCCAGCGCTGGGTGTGAACGGCGAGGGCCGCGTGTCGCCGATCGTGCCCGGGTGCCAAGTGTCGGTGACCATCGTCGGCGAAGACGGCGAGACCGTCGTCCGCAACGAGATGTTTCGAACCCCGCCGCACACCGAGGGCGGTGGTCCCCAGGGACAGGTTGGAAGCGACATGTCACCGCTCCAGCCGCACACCACGGGAAAGTCGCGAAGCTGCGAGTCGTGCCATGCGTCGGCCAAAGCGATGGGCTTGGGCTTTGCGGGCACCCGGGAGACGCCCGAACCGGTGGTCGTCGACCTGCAAACCGCCGACGGCACCGTGCTGCCGGCCTCGGCCACGGAACAGATCGCAACCGTCCAGGGTCTTTCGCCCTCGTGGTCGGCGGTGCTCGACGCACAAGGCCGACAAACGCAGACCGTCGGCAGTCACTTTCGGGGCTCGGGACCGCTCAGCGAAGAGCAGCGCTCGCGCATGGATCGCCGCAACCTGTGCGTCGACTGCCACCAAGACATTCCCCGCGGCACACTTCCGGTCGGGATTCTGCACCACATCGCGGACGCTTCCGGCACCCTCCCCGCCACCCGAGACGAACACGGAAACCTGGTCCGGAGCATCACACGGGTCGCGAGCTGGACCGAGGTGTTGCTGCCCGTGGCAGGAGGCATCGGGCTGCTGGGGTTCGTGCTCTGGCGCCGACGCCGACGCGCCGACGCGTCCCCCTGAACTCGCTGGGCTTGGCCGGGCTCAGCCGTTTGGCCCCTCGCACACCGCCTCCAGCCCCCGCTCGACCGCCCCGAGCAGCAGCGCGGCATCGACCTCGTCGAACTGCAGCGGCGGTTTGATCTTGAGGACGTTGTGCAGCGGCCCGTCGGTGCTCAGCAGGACGCCCTCGGTACGGCAGCGCTGCACGACAGCGTCGAGCACGTCGGCGGCGGGTGCCTTGGTGTCCCGATCGGCCACCAGCTCGGCCCCGATGAACATGCCCATGCCGCGCACGTCGGCGATGACAGGGAACCGCTCGGCCAACCGCCGCAACCCCGTTTGCAGAAGCGCTCCGACCCGCGCGGCGCGGCGTTGCAAGCCCTCGCGCTCGATCACGTCGAGCACGGCCAGGCCCACGCGGCACGACACGGGGTTGCCACCGAACGTGTTGAAGTACTCCATGCCGTTGGCGAAGCGGTCCGCGATCTCGCGGGTTGTCACCACCGCAGCCATCGGATGGCCGTTGCCGATCGGTTTCCCCATCGTGACGATGTCGGGTTTCGCCCCTTGGGCGTCGAACGCCCACATGTGACTGCCCACCCGGCCAAAGCCCACCTGCACCTCGTCGGCCACCGTCACGCCCCCGTGCTCGCGCACCAGCTCGAACGCCCGCTTCAGGTAGCCCGGGGGCGGCACGACCTGGCCCCCGCAGCCCAGCAGCGATTCGGCAAAGAACGCCGCAGGCTCGGCGTGTTGCAGCGCCGCACCGAGGGTCTGTTCGGCAAACGCCGCCCCGTCGACCCCCTGCGCCGCGCGGAAGGGATCGGGTGCAGGCACCACGTGCACATGGGGCGGTTTGCCAGCACCGCCCTTGCCGTCGAACTTGTAGGGACTGAGCTCGACCAGGCTACCCGTGTTCCCGTGGTAGGCGTGATCGAGAACCATGAGGTCGTGCCGCCCCGTCGCGGTTCGAGCCAGTCGAATCGCCAGCTCGTTGGCTTCGCTACCCGAGCAGACCAAGAACGCCACCTCCAGGTGCTCGGGCAGGGTCGCGGTGAGACGCTCGATGTACTCGACCAGCGCGTCGTGCAGGTAGCGGGTGTTGGTGTTGAGCACCGCAGCCTGCTCAGCCATCGCCCGCACCACGTCGGGGTGGGCATGCCCCACGTGGCACACGTTGTTCACGCAGTCGAGGAACGCCTGCCCCTGCTCGTCGAACAGGTACTGCATGCGGCCGCGCACGATCTCGAGCGAGTTGCGGCCGTAGCTGAGCGAAAGGCTGGGGCCCAGGTGACGCTTGCGAGCATCGATGAGCGCCTGTTTGTCCCGCCCGCGACGCTCGGGCTCGGGCAGGCCACACGCGCGGCGAACCGCGGCGCGGGTCGCCTCGGGTCCATCGGTGCTGAGCACCTTCAGCAACGCCCACGCCCCCTCCTCGCTCACCGCAGTGTAGTCATCCTGATCGGCATCGCGCCGCTGCGCCGCCGCCTTGGCCGAGCTGACCACCGAGACCGCGAGGCGGGCCCGCACTGCGTCGTGCACCAGGTCGAGCTCGAGGGCGCTGAGCTCGGACACCGCGTGGTAACCCGCCACCACCGTGGCGATGGCGTCTTGCGGTGCCTCCGGCCGGTGGAAGGCGGCGTAGGTGGCCGCGATGACGACCTCGAACACCCGACAGGTCTCGACCATGTCGCCGAAGTCGAACAGACCGCACACCCGGTCTCCGTCGACCACCAAGTTGTAGTCGTTGGCGTCGTTGTGAATCACGGTCCGCGGCAGGGCCTCCAGTTCGGGGGCGATGCGGCCTCGGAACTGCAGCAGCGCGTGGTCCACCCACGCTCGCCGCTGCGGGTCGCGAATCAGGCCCAGATCATCGGCGATCCACGCGGTGTGGGCCAGGTCCCAGGGCAGTTCGCGACGCATCGCGGGGTGCTGCACCGAGGCCAGCGCGCGATCGACCTCGGCCAGACCACGTCCCAGGTCTCGCAGCAGGGCGTCGGACGGGGTGCCCGCATCGGCGAACAACGATCCGTCCACGTAGCTCACCATGCGGGCGACGTGCCGAACGCCCGCGGCGTCGGTGACCTCGGCCAGCGCGCCGTCGATGCCCGCACGAACCCGCGGGGTCTGCAGTGACAGCCCGGCCGCCGACAACACGTTCATCGCTAGGACCTCGAACTCCATCTGCGCCCGGTCGGTCTGAGCGTTGGCGATCTTGAGCACGAAGCGACCGCCGTCTGCGGCATCGATGCGAAAGTTTCGATCGATGTAGCTGGGCAGCTCGCTCGCCGTCCCGTCCACACCGAACTTCATCCGAGCGGTCGCTTCCGCATCGACCGCAGAGAAATCGGGAAGCAGGACAGGATCGCTCACACACCCAGCCTTAGCACACCCGGCCACCGCGTTCCGAGGCCCCTCCCATCGCACCGGTGCACCTGACCCAAAGGGACACATCCAGCCGCCCAATCGGGCCGATGCCGGTGACAACCGACCGGGTGGACCGTGGCGCGGGCCGCTCGTGCCCTGCTGGAGGCCCGAACGAGCGCAGCGTCGACGCCGCAGTAGCCTTGTGCGCCCGCGGCTGATATGGGGCCCCATGCCCACGCACCCAGGATCCAACGCCGAACTCGCCGCCAAGCTGTTCGAGCTGTTCGACGAGGGCGTGCCCGCGGTGCTGCGCGGCTGCGAGAACCCCTTCAGCACCGAAGAGGTCTTCGACTGGATTCGCACCGTCCACCCGCCCGCACGGTGTCGACCCGCGCACGAGAAGATCGACGCCGTCAAACGCAGCTGGGGGCTTTCGCCCGACGCACTGGACGCCCCGGCAGCCGGCGGACAAGACCGTCCTCTGGAACTCTACCGCGACGGCGCAATGCTGCTCGATGCGTCGCCGTTCGTGCCCACCGCCGACCACGACTCGTTCGAGGCGTGGGTCGAGGCAAGCCGGGCGCAACTCGGCACCAACTTCGGCGCCATGGCACCCAACATCGAAGCGGCATCGTGGAGCGCGCTCGAACGGCTGCAGGCCCTGCTCAGCCCCATCCTTCAGCGCACCGGGTCACGGACCTACCGCTACAACGCGTTCTTCGGCGACTACCGCCGTACGCCCTTCGGCTACCACCTCGACCCGCACCAAGAGTGCGTGTTTCAGTTCGTCCTGCACGGCAAACGCCGGGCGTCGTTCTGGGAGGGACTCACCCTCAACCAAGACGACGCGGCCTGGCTCGAAGACACCAACCAGCGATCCACGCCACCCCGCCGTGCCGAGTTGGTCGTCGACCTCGAGCCCGGTGACATCGTGTTCTGGCCCGGCACGCACGTGCATGGGTTCGACATCGAAGGCCCCTCGATGGCCTTGAGTCTGGTGATCGACAGGGCCTCTCCGCGGCCGCGCCACGAGGTGGTCAGCGCCCTCGAGGTGGCCACCGCGTTCGGCCGCGTGGGACTGCCGAACGTGGACGACGACGTGCAGGTCGCCCCCGAGCAGACGCTCGTGCGTCGCCCCCATGGTCGACTCGCCTTCGAGTTTCACGACGACGACCTGCTGATCGGCGTCTGCGGCCGAACCTTCGTGTGGCCCGACCGAACCAGCGAGGGTGCTGCGGCGCGGCTGCTCGAAGCGCTGCAGACCCGCACATCGGTGAGCGCGAACGAGCTGTCGCGCGAGTTTGGTGACAAACACCTGGGCAAGGACGACGTCCTCGGTCTGCTCTCCATGCTCGCCGGGCTCGGCCTCTTTCGGTTAAGCTAAACGCCGGGCTCACGGGCGAGCGGTGGCGACGATGACCGCAACGTCGGCGTCGTGCCCCGCCAACTCGAGCGCGCGGACGAGGGCGGCGTCGTCCCCCTCGCGCCGAGCCACCGCGGCATCCAGCGCAGCACCGTCCGCCTTGGTGTTCGCGACACTGCGGGCCCGTTCGAGCCAGGTCCGCGCCCCATCGGTGTTGCCCTGCGCCCATTGCATGGAAGCCTGCGCGTACAGGGCCACCAAGTCCCGCGACTCGAGGGTTCGTGCATCGAGTAAAGCGGCAGCCTCGGCCAGGTCTGCCGACGCCGCTTTGAGGGACGCGCGTCGTAGCTGAACCAAGCCACGCTCGGAGAGCAGGTCGACCCGCTCGACGGGTGGAATGCCCACCGCCTCCTCGATGGCCCAAGCGGCGTCGTAGGCTTCGAGCGCCTCGTCCCAGCGCTGCTGCCCGATGCGCGCGCGACCGAGTTCCCGATAGCCCTCGCCGAGGAGCGGATGCTCGGTTCCCATCGTCGGTTTCATGATCGCGACCATCTCGACGAACGCCGGTTCGGCAGCCGCATACTCACCGCGCGCGTACGCGACCCGCCCCACTGTCATCAGGCTGTTGGCCACGAACGCGTGTTTGTCACCGAGCGTCTCTCGAAACAGCGCGACCGCCTCGCCCGCCAGCGCTTGGGCCTGCGCCAAGTCGCCTTGTTCGAGCGCCACGCGAGCGAGGCCATCGGTACTGGCCCCGAACCACGCGTGTTTCGGACTCAGTTCGGACTCCGTGATGCGACGTGCCCGCTCGAAGTCGCGTGCCGCCGCGTCGAGTTCGCCCAGGTTCACCCGCAGGCCCCCCAGGTACAGCAACGTGAGCACATGGTTGACGTGGGTCTCTCCGACCGACGCCTCTCGCAACGCCATCGCCCGCTCAAAGCCCTCGAGCGCTTTCCGGTCGTTGCCCAGCGACATGTCGGCCATCGCGATGTTGTCGATCGCGTGCGGGACCCTCCAGTCGTCTTCGCCACGCAGCGCAATCGTCTCCTCCAGCGCCTGCTCGTAGAGCGTGCGCGCTTCGAGGAACCTCCCGGAGTCGTAGACCACCGTCGCGAGGTCGACCATCGCGTTGGTGCGCAGTCGCGGCGCAATCTCGGGTCGGTCGAGCAGCCCCAGCGCCATGGTCTCGTACGCCTGCGCACTCTCCCGCGTGCCTGCGTGGCTCTCGATGAACGCCAGCAGCGAAGCCGCCATCAACGTCAAGTCGATCTGCCCGTACTCCAGACCGATGCGCAGCGCCTCGCGCCCCCGTGGTTTGGCGTCTTCGAAGTCCCCGCGTTGAGCCATCGACGCCGCGAGTTGGTACTGGCCTTCGGCGACCATCGGGTCGTATCCGATCTCACGCGCGCCCGCGAGCACCTCGGCCGCGGAGTCTCGGGCTTCGCGAAACCGGCCGGCGGCGAGCTGCACGTGCGAGCGCGCCAAGCCTTCGTCGAGAGCATCGACCGCCGCTTGCTGCCCCTTCGGAATCGGAACCGCCTTCTTTGCGGCGAGCAGTTCGAGGTCGAGGCACTCGGGCAGCGGAATGAGGGATTCGAGCGTCGGATTGGCGTTGCGCAGCACCCCTTCGTCGGCATCGATGAAGATGTCGACCGCGGCATCGAATCGCCCACGCGCCCGAGCCATGCACATCATCTGCACGTCCATCGTGGCCTCGGATTGCTCCTTGCGGACCGACGTCGCCTCGCAGATCTCGGTGTGTTGTGCCTTCCACGCCTGGGCATACGCATCGAGGGCCTGCGCGATGGACTCGGCGTCCACGTCCACCGCCTGCACGTCGACCGCGGCGACCGCGTCACGCATGGCGTCCTCTCGAGCGTCGTTCCAAACACCCGCGAGCGCGGCGTCAGCCCCGGTGCAGAGCGCGGGTTGGCGAGACGCCCCGTAGGCGACCGCGCCGACCGCAGCCGAGAGCACCACGGCGGCCGCAGCCACCCGGCGTGTCCTTCGGCGACGCTGCGGCACCGTGACCATCGCGTCGACGAGCGCGGCCATCGACGCAAAACGCCGCGCGGGGTCGGCTTCGAGGCCCCGTCGCAGCGCACCGCTGATCGCTCGGTCGAGACCTGCTGCGGGAATGCGGCGCGCTGTGGGAACGACCTGCCGCGAAGCTGCCGACTCCCCGGGACCGCGGGTTTCGCTGCCGCGTTCATCGCGATCGGTGTCTTCGGAGACGAGCGGCTCGTTCGACAACGCTTGGCACAAGGTGAGGCAAAAGGCGTATTGGTCGGACGCCTCGGTCGCCGGCTTGCCCTCGAGTTGCTCTGGCGCCATGTAGGCCGGGGTGCCAGCGAACGCTGACTCGGAGGCGCCCTCTTGGTCGATCGCGCGGGCAACTCCGAAATCCGTGATGCGGGCCCCCGAGGCGGCAACGAGGATGTTGGCCGGTTTGACGTCGCCGTGCACGATGCCGCGCGCATGTGCTTCGCCCAACGCGGCCGCGATCGGAAGCAACAGCGCGAGCCGGTCCATGGGCGAGACATGGGTGCCCTCGTGGGACAGCCATCGGTCGAGACTCGGCCCATCGATGAGCTCGGTCGCCAGGTACCCCTGGCCATCTTCGACGCCTGCGTCGTGCACCGTGACCACCTGCGGGTGGTCGACCTTGGCCAGCATGCGGGCTTCCCGTGCCCATCCGGTGTGGCCGCCTCGAAACAGGATCTTCAGGGCAATGCGACGGTCGAGCACGGGGTCGTAGGCTGCAAACACCTCCCCGCACCCCCCCGCACCGATGCGCCGCACCAGCACATAGCGGCCGAAGGTCTGGCCCGCGACGGTCTCGGAAGGACGCGTTTCGCCCTCGTCGAGTGGTCGAGTCTCATCCATCGCCTGATACCGGCGCAGGGTAACAAACTCGTGCCCACACGCTGGCCCCGTGACTGCGAGGGTCAGGCGGGGTCTCGTGCGACCTCGAAACCGACGCCGGTCCGCTCGCCCTCGTTCAGCAGCGGCCGACCGCCGTGCTTTCGCGCGATCTCGGCGACAAACGCCAGCCCCAGCCCGGTCTGCGCCGCGTCTCCGCGACCCGGTGCAAAAGGCTGGAAGAGACGGGCTTTGGCCGAATCGTCGAAGCCCGGTCCTTCGTCGTAGACCATCACGCGCGTCGTGCCGTCGTGCTCTTCGACCTCCACCGACACGACGGTATCCGCTGGTGCAAAGCGCACCGCGTTGCCGACGAGATTCTCCACCGCTTGCTCGACCAGCATCGCGTCGATGCACACGTCTCGGGATGAGCGATCGATGCAGCGCAGCCGAACCGCCTTCTCGTTGGCGGCCGGCTCCCACCGTGAGAGCACCTCATCGACGATGGGACCGACGGGCGCGGGTGCCCGCTCGACCCGTGCCGAGCGCAGGCTTTCGAAGTCCAGCAACCGCACCGCCACCGAGCCCAGATGCTCCGCCTGCGCGCGCGCCATGCAGAGCGCTTCACGAAGGTGCTCGGCGTCACGAGGCTTGCGCAGCGCGAGGTCGATTTCGGTCCGCAGCAACGTCACGGGGGTGCGCAGTTGATGGGCCGCGCTGGCGAGAAACCGATCCTGGGCGTCGTGAAAGTCGGCGAGGGTGTCCGCGGCCTCCCGCAACACATCGCTGAGTTCTGTCAGCTCGTCTCCACCCGAGACCTCGATCGCAGGCGCGCGGGCGCCTTCGCGAATCGCAGGTGCGAGCCGTCGCAGCGCCTCGATGCGCGCGACGATGCGGCGCCCTTGCAGCACGAGGACGGTGAACAGCAACGCCCAGATCACCGCGACCGTCCCCAACACGTCGCGGTAGAACGCCCGCATGGTCGCTTCGAGCGGCTCGAGCGACACCGACAGAAGCATCGTGTAGTCGCCTTGGGACCGCACCAGGCGGACGGAGAGCATGCGAACGCCACCGCGCGAGGCGACACGCATGTACCCCGACTCGTCGGAGGCGGTCTCCTCCCACGATGCACTGTCCGGCAGCGCGGGGGGGACATCGAGCGTGGAGAGCAGCACGTCCCCCGCATGATCGAAGACCGTGGTGGACGCTGCGAACGCGGCCACTTCGTCGGCGAACGACGAGGCGACCAGGTGCAGGTGCGGTCGCCCTTGTGGGCCGTCGAACAAACTCACCGACTCGACCGCCGCCTGGGCCATCAGACGCCGGTCGAGGTCCGCGAGCAACGAGCTGCGAAACAGGTTGCCGGCGATCAACACGGCCAGCACCACACCGACGAGCGGCAACGCTCCGCCGAGAAGCACCAACCGCGGTACGAGCTTCATGGACTGTCCTCGGACGAGACGACCAGTCGATAGCCGGTCCCGCGTACGGTCGCAATCGACAAGCGCGTCGCCCCCAACTCGCGCAGCTTGGCCCGCAGATAGCCGACGTACACATCCACCACGTTGGGCTCGCCGTCGAAGTGCGGACCCCAGACCTTGGCCAACAACTCGCTGCGCGCCAGCACATCCCCCGCCCGCTCCTGCAGCGCCGACAGCAGCTGAAACTCGCGCCCCGTCAGTTCGACGGTGGCCGCCCCACGCACCAAGCGTCGTGCTGCGCGACGAAACACGGTGTCCCCGAGCGCGACATCCCCGGTGGCGCCTCCGCCCGCGCGTCGATGCAGCGACTCGAGGCGCGCGACGAACTCCTCGAAGTCGAACGGCTTGGTGAGGTAGTCGTCGGCGCCGGTGCGTAGCCCCAACACCTTGTCACCCGAGGTCCCGCGCGCGGTGAGCATCAGGACCGGGGTGCCCATGCCTTCGGATCGCCACTGTCGAAGCACCGTGAGGCCGTCCTCGTCCGGGAGCCCCCAGTCGAGCACGATGACGTCGTAGTCCGTGTACCGCACGCACTGCCGCGCATCCGTGGCGGTGCGGCACGCGTCGACCGTGTGCCCGTCCTCGGTCAGTCCCCGACGCAGAAGCTGGTTCATGCGCGGTTCATCCTCCACCACCAGGATTCGCATCGGCCTTGCTCCCGCGGCGCCGCAAACGAACGAGCGCGACCCGCAACGAAGGAAGTACCACGAGCGTGAGCAGCGTCGAAGCGACGAGCCCTCCGACCACCACGGTCGCGAGCGGCCGCTGCACCTCCGCGCCCACGCCGGTCGCGATCGCCATCGGCAAGAACCCCAAGATATCCGTCAGCGCGGTCATCGTGACCGCCCGAACCCGCGTTCGGGCCGCCCCGAGCGTGGCCTGGTCCGGGGACTCGCCTTCGTGTTCACGACGCACGACCTCGGCATAGAGCACCGTTCCGTTCATCACGGCGATCCCCCACAAGGCCACGAACCCAATCGCCGCCGAGATCGACAGCGCCATGCCGCGCATCGCCAGCGCGAACACACCACCCACCGCAGCGAACGGCACGTGCACCAGTACCCAGGACACCGGGCCCACCTTGCGAAAGTTGACGAACAGCACCAAGGCGATGAGGCCCAGCACGATCGGGACCACCCACATCAGCCGCTGGCGCGCCGCGGTGAGGGTTTCGAACTGCCCTCCCCACTCCAGGCGCACCCCCGGCGTCGAATCGACCGTTCGAGCCACGACGTCTTGGGCATCCTCCACGGCAGCGCCCAGCTCTCGGCCGCGCACGTTGAACCCGATCAGCACGCGAGGCTCACCGTCGACGCGATGCAGCGCGACCTCGGCCTCGTGCCGCGTGATGCGAGCCACGTCTTCGAGTGACACCAATATCCCCTCGGGCCCGGGGATGCGCTGCGTTTCGACCACGCTCGGATGTGGCGGCTGGGCGCCCAGACGCAGCCGCACGGGAACCTCGACGGCGCCATCGTAGGTCTGCCCGACGGGAAGGCCCAGTCGAAGCGCACCTGCAGCATCGAGCACGTCGGCGGCGGTCAGTCCACGCTGCCCCGCGCGGAGCGGATCGGGTTCGATGTCCAACAGCGGCAAGGTGTCCTCGGCCAGAATCCTGGCCTCCACCACCCCCTGCACCCCTTGCACGGCCTCGAGCACCGACGTCGCCATGGCGCTCGCCGCTGCCCGGTCCTGGCTCAGCACACTCACGACCACGTCGAAGGGAGCCCCGCCGAGCAGCTCGTTGAACCGCATCTGAATCGGCTGCGTAAACGCAGGGTCCGACCCAGGCGCACCGGCCTCGATGCGTGCCGCGACCTCGTCCAGCAGCGCGTCGCGGGTGAGCCCTGGCCGCCACTGCGACTTCGGGGCGAGCTGGACGAAGATGTCGCCCTGCTCGAGCCCCATCACGTCGGTGGCGACGGCCGGACTTCCGATGCGCGAAGCGATCGTCTCGACCTCCGGCATCTGCAGCACCGCGCGTTCGAGTTCGAGGCCTTGCCGAACCGCGCCTTCGACCGATGTCCGGGCGTCGCGGGTGCTCTGAATGACCAGCGCGCCCTCGTCGAGGGTCGGTGCGAGCTCGGACCCCAGCCCGCTGCCGAGCACGGCCGCGCCCGCCAACGCCCCGACGGCCAGGCCGAGGATCGGAAGCGGCCACCGCACCGCGGCACCGAGCACGTGACCGTGCAGCCACTCGACGGCTTTCACCATGCGCGGGCGCTTGCGGGGCATCGAGTCCTCGCGCAGGAGCGTCGCGGCCGCCGCCGGCACGAACGTCAGGCTGAAGACGAGCGCCACCAACAGCGCCAGCACGACGGTAATCGCCATCGGGCGAAAGAGCTTGCCGTCGACACCCGTCATCGTGAGCACCGGAACGTAGACGAGCAGGATCACCGCGATCCCGAAGAACGACGGTCGCGCGACCTCGGCACACGCATCCGAGACCCGCGCGGCCCACGGGCGCTCCGACGCTCCCTTTCCCCGCGCGAACACGTGCTCGACCAGGACCACGGCACCATCGACGAGCAGGCCGAAGTCGATCGCACCCAGACTCATCAAGTTGCCGGATACACCGCCAACCGACATCGCGGCCGTCGCCCCCAGCATCGCCACGGGGATCGTGAGCGCGACGATCATGCCGGCCCGCGCGCTGCCCAACATCAAGAACAGCACCACGGCCACCAGCGCCCCGCCTTCGGCAAGGCTGCGTGCCACGGTCCGCAAGGTCTGCACGACCAGCTCGCTGCGGTCGTAGACGATGTCGACACGTACGTCCGGTGGCAGCACCGCACGCACGGATTCCATGCGCGCTCGAACATCTCGCGTGACGTCCAGGGCGTTGGCGCCCTTGAGCATCTGCGCCATGACGTAGAGCGTTTCCCCCTGGCCATCGCGCGTCGCCGCGCCCACACGCGGCTCGATGCCCTCGGCCACTTGGGCGACATCCCGCACTCGCACCACGCGGTCCCGCTCCACCACGACCGGCAGCTCGGCCACCGTCTCGACCGTCGACGGCAAGAACCGACCTCGAAGCAGGACGTGCCGGTCACCGACGTCGAGACTCGCCCCCGGCTGGTTGCCGATCGCTGCGGTCACAGCATCGCGCAACGCCGTCAACGAGACCCGGTGCAGCGCCATACGCTCGGCGTCGGCCCGGATCTCGAACGTCCGCCGCGCGCCGCCCCAGGTGTTGACCTCGACGACCCCGGGCGTGGCCTTGAGGATCGGAGCCGCCCGGACCTCGAAGAGCTCGAGCAGCTCCGCCGGGGTGCGGGTCGCCGATGACACGGTGAACTGCACGACCTCACCCAAGCCGCCGGAGATCGGGCCCAGCTCTGGCGTGTCGACCTGGGGGTCGTCCGTCGACCACCCCCCGACGCGTTCGGCGACGAGCTGTCGCGCGAGCATGAGGTCGACGTCTTCTTCGAACACCACCGTGATCGCCGACAGGCCGTAGCGCGACAGACTTCGGGTCTCCTCGAGTCCCGCCACCGCCCCGAGGCTCGCCTCGAGCGGCCGCGTCACACGAAGCTCCACTTCTGCGGGCGTGAGCCCCGGCGCCCTGGTGAGCACCTGCACCTGGTTGCTGGTGACGTCGGGCAACGCGTCGAGTTCGAGCCGAAGCGCCAGCGCCAAGAACCCGAACGCGAGCAACACCCAGATCCCGATCACCCCTTTGCGATGGGCAACGCTGGCGCGAACGAGACGTTCGATCACGGCGCCTCCACGAGCATCGGTCGCTGCGGATCCGTGCTCACGCGCATCGACGGCGTCAGTGCACCACGGACCAGCACATGCCCTGCGTCGGCCTGCAACACATCCACCGGAAGCCGCGCCGGCTCTCCCTCGCGGGCGACGACCACGAAGCTGCCTCCGTCGTCGCGGGCAACGCAGGTCTCTGGCAGACGCCACGCGTTCTCGACCGCCTCGGCCCGGAACACGATCTGCCCACGCGCAGCGGCCTCGAGCTCCGCGCCCGCCTCGGGCTCGAACCACGTCCGATACCCGAAGCCCGAGGCGTCGGCGATCGAGGACACCACCTTCAAGTCGACCGCATCGGCGCCGTCGCGAACGAATGCCGCCTTGGCGTCCGCGTCGGGTCGGCGAGCCAGGAGCGCCGCGACCCGCTGCCCGGTGGGTTTTCGAACCGTCGCCAGCGGGCCATCATCGGGGTGCCGCACGTCCCCGACCCTGGCATCCGACGTCACGACGATCCCGTCGATCGGGCTTCGAAGCGCATGCGTGCCCGCGCGCGTCAGACCGGCTCCGGCGAGCACGGCCCGAGCGCGGCGTCGTTCCGCGTCGACGCGCGCGAGCTCCACCTCCAGCGCGACGACATCCTTATTCACGGCCAAGCCTTCGCGCTGCAGCGCCTCCAGTCGTTCGTATCGCTTCTTCAGCACCGCATGCTGACCTTCGGCTCCCCGTGCGGCCGCAACCGCGGTCTCGAGCTCGGGCATCACGACGTCCGCGATCGCGTCCCCCTCGGCCACCCGATCTCCGGGCCGCACGTGCACCGCGACGATGCGGGCCTCGAGGGGCGCCACGACGACAGCTTCGGACTCCGCAGTCTGCAGCACCTCGGCGGGCACGCTGAGCGTTCTTCCGCGATGCCCCAGAGTCGGGCGCACCCAGGGAGAGCGAGCACTCGTCGCAAAGCCTCCGTCGGCGGCGGCTCCGTTCACCGCAGGCGGCACCTCGGACGTGCACCCCACTGCGGAGAGCACGAGCATCGCGAGCCCCCGACGCAAAGACGCGGTCATCGTTGCTCTCCGATCGCGGCCACGAAGATCGCCAAGCGAACGCGCGACCATGCCCGATCGACATTGGCGACCGCTTCCCGCCGCCGCGCCTCGACCAGCCGGCGGCGAGCGTCGAGCACCTGGAGCGGAAGGGCCTCTCCCGACGCCGCCTGACGCTCCCAACCGCGCAACGCGTCCGCAGACGCGGGAACGACGTGCTCACGCAGCTCGTCGAGCACACGCTGCGCGTGGTCCACGTCGTGCACCATCGTCCTCACCGAGGCCCGCAGCTGCACGGCTTGTTCGCGCGCCTGGCCGCGCAAGAGAGCCGCGTTGGCCCGCTGCGCGGTGCGTGCCCGCGTGCCCCGACGCACCACTGGGATCGGCACCGACACCGTGCCCTGCACGATCGTGGAGCCATGGGATTCCCGCTGGGCCTGCACGCCCACGCTCATCTGTGGTCCTGCATTCGCCCACCCTTCCTCGGCCCCCGCCTCCTGGGCCGCGGCTCGAAGCTTCGTCACGCGAACGGAGGGCAGCGACTCGACCGCGTCGAGCAACGCCAGGCGCTCTTCGGCGGCAGGCAAGACCACTTCGGGAAGCGGCCCATCGGTGCGCAACGCCGACGCGTCGCCATGCCCCAGGCTCCGCGCCAACGCATACGAAGCGTCCGCTTCCAGCCCCTCCGCGTCCAAGACCGCGAGTCGCGTTCGCTCCCGTTCCGCGGCGGCATCCGCCACCTCGGCAACCTGTCGCTCGCCGACCTCGGCCAACCGCTGCAGCGCCCGCAGCCGCGCGTCCGCAACCTCCTGCTGCTCCAACGCCAAGGCGTGCAGCGTCTCGGCGCGACGCAGTTCCAACCACGCACGTGCCACCTCCAGGTCGCGCCGAAGCTCAGCGGCATCCACCTCTGCCGCACGCCACCGCGCCTCTGCACGCAGCGCCTCCTTTCGGCGAGCCCCCGCCCGTCGCAGGCTCAGCGGCTGCGCAATGCCGACGGTGCCCTCGAACCCCTGCTCCTCGGACGGGTTCACCCGCGCCCCGATCGCCGCCGAGACCACCGGGTTCATCGTCAGGCGCGGCTGTTTCGAAACCCCGGCAGACGCGGTCGACGACGCCTCGCGTGCCCCTTCGACGTCCTCCGCCCGTTCGCCCGACCTCAGCGCCTCCTCGAACCGAATCGGCTGCCCCAACGCGTGCATCTCACCGACGACGCCCTCCTCCACCGCGCTCGGCGGCCCGACGAGCAGCAGCCAGCACCCCAGAGCGACCTGCGCAGCGACCATGCCCGAGGTCTACGCCCGGTCCGAAGTCCGCATCATGAGAGAAGTCTGAGAATCTCCTCAGAAACGCCCCCGCGCAGCCTGTCCCTCAACCCCGGCTTTGCCCCACCCTCCGGGAAGCCATGGTCTACTGAATCCCATGAGCCCCGACGGCGAGCCGCTCGACTTCGAGGACATCGCAATCCGCCACCTCGCCAAACGTGCCCGCAAGATTCGGCTGTACGTCGGCCTCTGCGCCACCGTCCTCGGCCTGCTCGCAGGCCAGGCCACCGCATGGCTGGTCCTCGACGCCTTCGAGGTCCTCCCCGCCGTCATCTACGGCGCCCTCTTCCTCGGCCCTCTCCTGCTCTTCCTCATCGCCGGCCGCAACACCGCCAAGTCCCTCATCCGCCGCCGCGCCAAGCCCTGGTCCGAAGAAATGGCCGAGCAGTACCAACTCAACCCCGCCCAACTCCGTAGCTACATCCACCACATGTAGCGTCGAGCTGCGGCAAACGCTCCGGCGACGAGCGTGGCGAGCAGGACTCCACGAGAATCGCTCCAGCTCCTCCAACGCAACGCCCGCGCGAGGCGAGCGTAGCGAGTAGGAGCCCCACAGCGACCCTTGGGCCTCTCATCGTTCGCAAGCGGACGACTGCTGGCTCCGCGATTCTCCCCGAGAATCGCTCCGTCCTGTCGCAACCAACGCAAACGCCCGCGCGAGGCGAGCGTAGCGAGCAAGAGGCCCGTGAGGGCCGACCTTGGAGGCCTCTCGTCGTTCGCGAGCGAACGACTGCCGGCTCCGCGATTCTCTTCGAGAATCGCTCCGGGTGAAGCGGAGGCAGCTCTTGCTGCCGCAGTGAGGGGCCCTTGCGAAGGGCCCCTCAAAGGCTAGTCCGGGATGTTCATCAGGTCGCGCTCCGTCTGGCGGCGCGCGGTGGGCTCGGCGGCGAGTTCCTCGGGGGTGAGGTCGTCGCTCTGAATGGTGAGTCGGTCGTAGACCGACAGACCGGTGCCCGCCGGGATGAGGCGGCCCATGATGACGTTCTCCTTGAGACCGCGCAGGTAGTCGATCTTGCCCTGCAGTGCGGCCTCGGTGAGGACCTTCGTCGTCTCCTGGAAAGAAGACGCCGAGATGAACGACTCGGTGGAGAGCGAGGCCTTGGTGATACCCAAGAGCAGCGCTTGGCCGGTCGCTGGCTGACCGCCGAGGGAGGAGACGCGGTTGTTCTCCTGCTGGAAGATCTGCCGCTCGACGTGATCGTCGGCCAGGAAGTTGGTGTCTCCCGGATCCTTGATCTTCACGCGGCGCATCATCTGGCGAATGATCACCTCGATGTGCTTGTCGTTGATCTTCACGCCCTGCAGTCGGTAGACCTGCTGGACCTCGTCGAGGAGGTAGCGCGCGAGCGCCTTCTCGCCGAGCACCGCCAGGATGTCGTGCGGGTTGGACGGGCCGTCCATGAGCGCTTCACCAGCGCGGACGCGGTCGCCCTCGCGGATCTGCAGGTGACGGCTCTTGGGCACCAGGTACTCGCGCGGGTCGCCGCCCTCGGGGGTGACGATGATCCGGCGTTTGCCGCCCTTGTCCTTGCCGAACGACACCACGCCGTCGGTCTCCGCCACGATCGAGTGGTCCTTCGGCGTACGTGCCTCGAACAACTCGACGACGCGAGGAAGACCACCGGTGATGTCCTTGGTCTTCGTGGTCTCGCGCGGCATCTTCGCCAGCACTTCACCGGCTTGGATTTCCTGGCCTTCGGAAACGCTGAACGAGCAACCGACGGGCAGGAAGTACCGAGCTTCGCGACCATCGTAGATGGCCACTTCGCCGTTGGCGTCCTTGAGCACGAGGCGAGGACGGGCGTCCGCGTCGCGGCTCTCCTGGATGACCATCGAGCTGTGACCGGTTTGCTCGTCGACGCGCACCTGCATGGTGACGCCTTCGACGATGTCCCCGTACTCGACGGTACCGGTGACTTCCGAGACGATCGGGATGGAGTACGGGTCCCACTCGGAGAGCGTGGCCCCCGGAGCCACGGTGTCGCCCTCTTTGCAGAGTAGCTTGGCACCGTAGTTGAGGTCGTACTCCTCGCGCGGACGGTCCCGCTCGTCGAGCAGGATGATGCGGGCGTGCCGGTTCATGACGACCTGGTGGTCGTCACGCTCGACAGCCTGCAGGTCTTCGAAGGTGACCTTGCCGCCGAAGCGAGCTTCGAGGGAGGTCTGCAGGGACTGCATACCGGACGCGACACCACCGATGTGGAACGTCCGCATCGTGAGCTGCGTACCCGGCTCCCCGATCGACTGTGCCGCGATGATGCCCGCAGCCTCGCCGACGTCGACGAGCTGGCCACGCGCGAGGTCGCGACCGTAGCAGCGAGCGCAGGCACCACGAAGCGCCTCACAGGTGAGCACCGAGCGAATGCGAACCCGCTGAATGCCCGCCTCTTCGACCGCGATGACCTTGGCTTCGTCGAAGACTTCGCCTTCGTCGCAGATGATCTCGTCGGACCCGGGCTTGTAGACCGGCTCGAGCGCGGTGCGGCCGAGGATACGGTCGCCGAGACGCTCGATGACCTCGCCGGCTTCCACCAGGGCTTCGATTTCGAGGCCTTGAATGGTGCCGCAGTCGAACTCGGTGATGACCGCTTCTTGGGCGACATCGACGAGACGACGGGTGAGGTATCCGGAGTTGGCCGTCTTGAGAGCGGTGTCCGCCAGACCCTTCCGCGCACCGTGGGTGGAGATGAAGTACTGAAGCACCGTCAGCCCCTCCCGGAAGTTGGTGGTAATCGGCTGGTCGATGATCTCACCGGACGGCTTGGCCATCAGGCCGCGCATCCCGGACAGCTGACGCATCTGCTGGCGAGAGCCACGAGCGCCGGAGTCGGCCATGATGAAGATCGAGTTGAACGACGGCATCTTGACCTTTTCGCCGTCGGTTTCGACCTCCTCGAAGCTGATCGCGTCCATCATGGTGTTGGCGATCTGCTCGGAGACCGTCGCCCAGATGTCGATGACCTTGTTGTAGCGCTCGCCCGAGGTGATGAGACCGTCGGCGTACTGGTTGGAGATCCGCTTGACCTCTTCGAACGCGTCGGAGAGCAGCGTGTGCTTCTCGTCGGGGATGACCATGTCATCCATGCAGATCGAGATGCCGGCCTTGGTCGCCTCGGAGTACCCGGTGCTACGAAGGTAGTCGGCCGTGAGCACCGTGGCCTTCTGGCCGCAGGTCCGGTAGCAGACGTCGATGATCTCGTTGAGCGGCTTCTTGCCCAGCGGGCGGTTGAAGAGCTCGAACGGCAGGTCGCCGGGGACGCCTTCGAACAGAAGAACGCGACCGACGGTGGTCTCGACCATGTCCTCGCCGACGTTGATGCGGCACTTGATCTTGGCCTGCAGGTGCACCGCGCCGTGGTCGTAGGCCATGCGCACCTCTTTGGGCGACCCGTAGTGACCCACGATGAAGTTGTCCTTCTTGGGGTCGTTGGCGCTGCCGAAGGCGGCCGTGCGCTCGCGGGTCATGTAGTAGAGGCCCAGGACGATGTCCTGCGTGGGCACGATGATCGGCTTGCCGTGCGCGGGGCTGAGGATGTTGTTGGTCGACATCATCAGCACGCGGGCTTCCATCTGCGCTTCGATGCACAGCGGCACGTGCACGGCCATCTGGTCGCCGTCGAAGTCGGCGTTGTAGGCGGTGCAGACCAGCGGGTGAAGCTGGATGGCCTTGCCCTCGATGAGGACGGGCTCGAACGCCTGAATGCCGAGACGGTGGAGCGTGGGCGCGCGGTTGAGCAGCACCGGGTGCTCCTTGATCACCTCGTCGAGGATGTCCCAGACCTCTTCGGCCTCGCGCTCGACCATCCGCTTCGCGCTCTTGATCGTGGTCACCAGACCACGCGTCTCGAGCTTGTTGTAGATGAACGGCTTGAACAGCTCGAGGGCCATCTTCTTGGGAAGACCAACCTCGTGCAGCTTGAGCTCGGGACCGACGACGATGACCGAACGGCCGGAGTAGTCGACGCGCTTGCCCAGAAGGTTCTGGCGGAAGCGACCCGACTTGCCGCGAAGCATGTCGGAGAGCGACTTGAGCGGACGCTTGTTGGGACCGGTGATCGTCTTGCCGCGGCGGCCGTTGTCGAACAGCGCGTCGACGGCCTCTTGAAGCATGCGCTTCTCGTTGCGAATGATGATCTCCGGCGCCGCCAGCTCCTGAAGGCGCTTGAGTCGATTATTTCGGTTAATAACCCGGCGGTACAGGTCGTTGAGGTCGGAGCTCGCGAAGCGACCACCGTCGAGCGGCACCAGCGGGCGCAGGTCGGGCGGCAGCACGGGGATGACGTCGAGCATCATCCACTCGGGCTTGTTGCCGCTGTTCCGGAACGCCTCGATGACACGCAGGCGCTTGGCAGCCTTCTTGCGCTTGGCCTCGGACGTTGCGGTCGCGATCTCGGTGCGAAGCTTTCGCGCCTCGACCACGGGGTCGATGCGGTTGAGCAGCTCCTTGATCGACTCGGCACCCATGCCGGCCGTGAACGCGTCGAGACCCAGCTCGTCGATGAGCTCCTCGTAGCGGTCTTCGCTGAGCAGTTCGCGCTCTTCGAGACCCGAGTCCTTGGGATCGATGACGATGTAGGACTCGCAGTAGAGGACCTTCTCCAGCTTGGACAGCGGGATGTCGAGCACGTTGCCGATACGCGACGGAAGGCTCTTGAGGAACCAGATGTGCGCGACCGGAGTGGCCAGGTCGATGTGACCGGCCCGCTCACGACGGACCTTGGAGTGGATGACCTCGACGCCGCACTTCTCGCAGACGACGCCGCGGTGCTTCATCCGCTTGTACTTGCCGCACAAGCACTCGTAGTCCTTGATGGGCCCGAAGATCTTGGCGCAGAAGAGACCGTCTTTTTCCGGCTTGAACGTCCGGTAGTTGATCGTCTCGGGGTTTTTGACCTCGCCGAACGACCAATCACGGATGGTCTTGGGAGAGGCGATGCTGATCCGCAGCGCGTTGAAGACGGCTGCTTCCTTGGGCTTCTCGAAGAAACTGAAAATATCCCTCATCTGATCCCCTCTTCCTATTCGGCCACGATGGCGTCATGTCGGCCCGGAATCTCTCCGGTCTCCAGGTCGACTTCCAGCATCTCGACGCTCAGGCACAGCGCCTGGAGCTCTTTGAGAAGCACGTTGAACGATTCAGGCACACCCGGCTGCATTGTCGGCTGGCCTTTGACGATGGATTCGTACATCCGCATGCGGCCGACGACGTCGTCCGACTTGACGGTGAGAAGCTCCTGCAGCGCGTACGCGGCCCCGTAGGCCTCGAGCGCCCAGACTTCCATCTCCCCGAGACGCTGACCACCGAACTGGGCTTTGCCGCCGAGCGGCTGCTGGGTGACCAGCGAGTAGGGCCCGATGGAGCGCGCGTGGATCTTGTCGTCCACCAGGTGGTGGAGCTTCAGCATGTACATGATGCCGACGGTGACGTTCTCTTCGAACGCCTCACCCGTGCGACCGTCGAACAGGATCGCTTGGCCGCTGCCGGGGAGTCCGGCCTTGCCCAGCGTCTGCTTGACCTCTTCTTCGAAGGCGCCGTCGAACACCGGGGTGGCCATGTGCACACCGCGGCGCAGCTTGTCCGCAAAGCGGATGACGTCGTCGTCGGAGAGCGAGTCGACGAACTTCACCGCCTGCTCGGTCTCGAAGATCTTCTTCAGCTGTCCGCGAAGGACATCCGCGCTGAAGTTGGTCTGCATGTAGCGGTCGATCTGGTTGCCCAGCTCGCGTGCGGCCCACCCGAGGTGCGTCTCGAGAATCTGACCGACGTTCATCCGCGAGGGAACGCCCAGCGGGTTGAGGACGATGTCGACCGGCGTGCCGTCTTCGAGGTACGGGAGGTCCTCGGTGGGCAGGATGCGGGAGATGACCCCCTTGTTGCCGTGGCGACCGGCCATCTTGTCTCCGACCTGCAGCTTGCGCTTGATGCAGACGTAGACCTTCACCATCTTGATGACGCCCGGAGGCAGTTCATCGCCCTTGGTGAGCTTGGCGATCTTCTCGCGGTAGATGGTCTCGATCTCGTCGAGGTCCTTCTCCATGCGGCGCGCGAGCGCTTCGACCAGCTCGGTGTCCTCGGCCGTGGTGAGCGAGAACTTCTCCCAGTGCTTGCGCGGGATGGTGCTGAGCTTGTCGGCGTCGAGCTTGATGCCAGCGTCGCAGAGCACGGTGCCTTCGTCGTCGACGAGCTTGGCGGCGGTCTCTTTGCCGCTGAGGATCTCGCGGATCCGGCTGTAGTAGCCGTCGGACACGATGCTGACGTTGTCGCGGTGGTCCTTGATCAGCTTTTCGCGCTCGGCGTCCTCGATCTGCTGGGCACGGCTGTCGCGCTCGACACCCTTGCGTGCGAACACGCGAGCGTCGATGACGATGCCGCTGACGCCCGGAGGCAGGCGCAGCGAGGTGTCGCGGACGTCGCCCGCCTTTTCACCGAAGATGGCGCGGAGCAGCTTCTCTTCCGGGGACAGCTGCGTCTCGCCCTTGGGCGTGATCTTGCCGACCAGGATGTCACCAGGGCCGACTTCGGCGCCGACACGCACGATGCCCGCCTCGTCGAGGTTGCGCAGGGCTTCCTCGCCGACGTTCGGGATGTCGCGGGTGATTTCCTCTTTGCCGAGCTTGGTGTCCCGCGCGACGCACTCCCACTCCTCGATGTGCATCGAGGTGTAGACGTCTTCGCGAACGAGCCGCTCACTGACGAGAATCGAGTCCTCGAAGTTGTAGCCCTGCCACGGCATGAACGCGACGAGCACGTTCTGGCCGAGTGCCAGCTCGCCACGCTCGGTGGAGGAGCCGTCGGCGATGACGTCGCCCTTCTTCACCCGGTCGCCGACGCGAACGATCGGCTTTTGGTTGAGTGCCGTGCTCTGGTTGGAGCGCTGGAACTTGACCAGGTTGTAGATGTCGGGCTTGGCACCGAGGATCGAGCGCGTCTCTTCGCGCCCGGCCACGGGCTTGACCACGATGCGGCCGCCGTCGACCTGGTCGACGATGCCGTCGCGACCGGCCACCACGGTGGTGCCCGAGTCACGCGCGACGTGGCTCTCCATGCCCGTGCCGACCAGCGGCGCGTCGGGGCGCAGGCACGGAACGGCCTGCCGCTGCATGTTGGAGCCCATCAGAGCGCGGTTTGCATCGTCGTGCTCGAGGAACGGAATGAGCGACGCAGCGACCGAGACCAGCTGGTTCGGCGACACGTCCATCAAGGTCACCTCTTGCGGACCCACCGACACGAACTCTTCGTTCTGACGGCACTGGATCTGCTCTTCGGAGAGGTTGCCCTTGTCGTTGACCGTGGCGTTGGCCTGGGCGATGTAGTGGCCCATCTCCTCGAGCGCGGAGTAGTAGGCGACCTCGCCACCCACCGTGCCGCCATCGACGGAGCGGTAGGGCGTCTCGATGAAGCCGAACTCGTTGATGCGCGCGTAGGTGGACAGCGACGCGATGAGACCGATGTTCGGACCTTCCGGCGTCTCGATCGGGCAGATGCGGCCGTAGTGCGTTGAGTGAACGTCGCGAACCTCGAAGCCGGCGCGCTCACGGGTGAGACCACCGGGGCCCAGCGCCGAGAGACGACGCTTGTGCGTGACCTCGGAGAGCGGGTTGGTCTGGTCCATGAACTGCGAGAGCTGGCTGCTCGCGAAGTACTCCTTGACCACCGCCGAGACCGGCTTGGCGTTGATCAGGTCGGCGGGCATCAGCGCGTCCATCTCTTGGGACATGCTCATGCGCTCTTTGATGGCCCGCTCCATGCGAACCAGACCGATGCGGTACTGGTTCTCCATGAGCTCACCGACGGCACGAACCCGGCGGTTGCCGAGGTGGTCGATGTCGTCGGTTTGGCCACGACCGTTGCGAAGCTCGACCAGGTACTTGACCGTCTCGAGGATGTCGCGTGTGGTCAGAACCTGGGTGGCCAGGTCCTCGTCGATGTTGAACTTGTGGTTGAGCTTGAGGCGACCGACCGTGGACAGGTCGTAGCGGTCGGGCCGGAAGAACAGCGACTCGAACAGGTTCTTCGCGGTGTCGATCGTCGGAGGATCGCCGGGGCGCAGGCGCCGGTAGATCTCGAGAATCGCTTCCTCGGTGCTGGTGAGCTTGTCCTGCAGCAAGGTGTTGCGCAGGAACGGGCCGACGTTGAAGTCGTCGATGAACAGAGTCCGGAACGACTTCACCTCGGCTTCGTGCAGCCGGATGATGTGCTCTTCGGTGATGTCCTCGTTGCAGTTGAGGAGCACCTCACCGGTGTTTTCGTCGATGACGTCCTCGGCTGCGACCTTGCCGACGAGCTCTTCGAGGTCGAGCGGAAGGCGGCGAATCTCGGCGTTGCGCATCTTCTTGATGTGCGCGCGCGAGATTTTGCGGCCCTTCTTGACCAGCGTGTTGCCGGAGCTGGGGTCTTTGATGTCGTGCGGAGCTCGTTGACCACCGATGAGGTCGTAGTCGACGACGCGGAAGGCTTGAACCTCGCCGTCCACCTCTTCGATCTCGATGTTCTCCTTGGCGTAGAAGTAGTCGAGAAGCTCGGAGGTGCTGTAGCCGAGCGCACGCAGCAGCACCGTCGCGTAGAGCTTACGGCGACGGTCGATGCGGACGTAGATGAAGTCTTTGTGGTCGAACTCGAAGTCGAGCCAGCTGCCGCGGTAGGGGATGACGCGCGCGCTGAACAGCTTCTTGCCGGAGCTGTGGGTCTTGCCGCGGTCGTGGTCGAAGAAGACACCCGGGCTGCGGTGCAGCTGGGAGACGACCACGCGCTCGGTGCCGTTGATGATGAACGTACCGTGCTGCGTCATCAGCGGGATCTCACCGAAGTAGACCTCCTGCTCTTTGACGTCGCGGATGGATTGGGTGCCGGTCTCGTCGTCGACATCCCAGACGACCAGGCGAACGACGACCTTGATCGGAGCCGCGAAGGTCATGCCGCGGGCGCGGCACTCGTCTTCGTCGTACTTCGGACGATCGAGGGCGTAGCTGACGAACTCGAGGGAGCTGGTCTCGCCGAAATCTTTGATGGGGAAAACCGACTTGAAGACGGCCTGCAGGCCAATGTCTTCGCGCTCGTCCGTGGGGACTTCACGCTGCAGAAACTTGTCGTAGGACCGCTTCTGGATGTCGATGAGGTTGGGAACCTCGATGATCTTCTTCAGCTTGCCGAAGTGTTTGCGGACCCTGAAGTTGTTCTGAATGACCTGCGGCATCGGTTTCCTTGTGTTTCTGCCGTGTTGTCCAAGTCTTGCCCCGTGGGTGGCCCATCGTCTGTCCCAACAGCCCGCACGCATTCGCGGGTAGGGAGCTCATGTGGCCGAAAGCGTTTGGGGTGCTGGAGTACGGCGAGAGTGAGGCGGCGAAAGTCGTCCGGAGCGCGGAGGCGAACCTCCCGGGGCCGGGGCCCGTCTGCGGAGCCGCCCGCCGCGCCCGATTTCACCCTGTTCGAGAGTGAAAACGCGCTTGGCGAGCGACAAATGTCCGAGCCACCGACCGCAGCGGCGGTGACTCGGAGAGCCGAGGCTTACTTGACCTCGACGGCGGCGCCAGCTTCTTTGAGCTGCTTGGCGGCCTCTTCGGCTTCCTCTTTGGGCACGCCTTCTTTGATGGTCGCGGGCACGCCCTCGACCATGGCTTTGGCGTCCTTGAGGCCGAGGCCCGGGACGATGGCGCGAACGGCCTTGATGACGTTGATCTTCTTCTCGCCGAAGCTGGTCATCACGACGTCGAACTCGGTCTTCTCTTCGGCAGCTTCGCCACCGCCGGCGGCTCCGCCAGCGACCATGGCGACCGGAGCAGCGGCGGACACGCCCCACTTCTCTTCGAGCTCTTTGACGAGCGCTGCGATCTCCATGACGGGGAGGCCACTGAGGAATTCGACGACTTGTTCTTTGGTGACATCAGACATGATGTTGTTCCTTGCTTTGAAAATCTCTCGATGAATCGAGTGTTGGTTTGAGAAAACGGATGGAAGCAGACAGGGAGCGCCTCAAGATTCGAGGGCGTCCTTGCGTGCGTTGAGAACGTTGAGGAGGTCGGTTGCGGCTGCGTTGAGCACCCGAACCATGTTGGTTGCCGGCGTGTTGAACAGCCGAAGCAGTTGAGCCTTGAGCTCCATGGGACCGGGAAGGTCCGCGAGGAGATTGACGCCCTTTTGGTCGAGCAGGTCGCCGTCGGACACCCCGCCTTTGATGGCGAAGTTTTCGTTGTCCTTGGCGAAGTCCCGCGCGACGCGAGCGGGCGCCCCGGGGTCCTCTTCGTTGTACGCCAGTGCGCTGACGCCTTTGAGGAGGCCGGTGAGCGGCTCGTGCTTCGTGCCCTCGACGGCGAACCGGATGGTGGAGTTCTTGAACACACGGTAGGTGCAGCCAGCTTCGCGGAACTTGCCGCGGAGCTCGTTGGCCGAAGCCACCGTGAGCTTGTCGAACCCAACCAGGACGAGAGCGGAGCAGTCTTCGATCTGCCCTTTGAGCTCTTCGGATTTTTGCTGTTTGCTGAGCATGTTTGTCCCCTGGTGTGAGGTCTGGTTCGTTGTGCCGTCACTCCCGGAGTCGGAGTGAAGGTCACGGGGTTGGTCTTTGTGGAGCCCCGTGCCCCCCTCGACCTGTCGGTCGGCAGAGCGTTCTCGGTGTCTCCACTCTCTGCAGGTTGATCCGGCGCGTCCGGACGATTAAGGCGGGCTGGCGGCCCGCGACCTGCGGTCTACAAGCGGTTGAAATGCGTATGCTTCTCTTCTCGCGTGTTCTCCTGAAGGCTATTTGTCGACCGTCGACAGGACGTCCGAGGTGTCGAGACGGACACCGGGACCCATCGAGGACGAGATGGTGACGCTCTTCCAGTACTTGCCTTTGGCGGTGCTGGGCTTGAGGCGCTGAAGCGTCTCGAGCAGAGCGGTGAGGTTGGCCTGAAGCTTCTCGGCGCCGAACGAGACCTTGCCGATGGGGGCATGAATGATGCCCGTCTTGTCGGTGCGGAACTCGATGCGGCCAGCCTTGAGTTCGGTGACAGCTTTGGCGACGTCCATCGTGACGGTGCCGACCTTGGGGTTCGGCATGAGGCCACGGGGACCGAGCACGCGGCCGAGACGACCGACGAGACCCATCATGTCGGGGGTCGCGATGGCCGAGTCGAACTCGAGCCAGCCACCCTGGATCTTTTCGACCAGGTCTTCGGCACCGACTTCGTCGGCTCCAGCGGCTTCGGCTTCGGCCTTGCGCTCGCCCTTGGCGAACACGATGACGCGAACCGACTTGCCCGTGCCGTGCGGCAGGGACACCGAGGAGCGGATCATCTGGTCGGCGTGCTTGGGGTTGACGCCCAGGCGCGCGGCGCAGTCGACGGTCTCGTCGAACTTGGCGAACGCGAGATCGGTGACGGTGGTGCAGGCTTCGGCGATGGTGAAGCGCTTGTCTTCACCTTGCTCGGCGAGCTTCTTGGATGCTGCTTCGAATTTCTTGCCCATGATCCGGCCTACCCTTCGACTTCGAGACCCATGGAACGTGCGGTACCGGCGATGCTCTTGGCGGCACCGTCGACGTCGAACGCGTTCATGTCCTTGAGCTTGTACTCGGCGATCTCGCGGACTTGCGCCATCGTGACCTTGCCGACCTTCTTCTTGTTGGGCTCACCGGAGCCGCTCTTGATGCCGGCGGCTTTGAGCAGCATGACGGCAGCGGGCGGGGTCTTGGTGATGAACGAGAACGACCGGTCGGAGAAGACCGAGATCTCGACGGGGATGATGGTGCCCTTGTCCTTCTGCGTGCGAGCGTTGAACTGCTTGCAGAATTCCATGATGTTGACGCCCTTCGAACCGAGGGCCGGCCCGATCGGCGGTGCGGGGGAGGCTTCTCCGCCCTTGCACTGCAGCTTGATGATTGCTTCGAGTTTCTTCATTGCGTTTCCCTCGTGCGAACGGTGAGACGGTTCGGTTGCCTAGGAGGCCCCTAGGAAGCGACCGGCTCCACCTCCGAGAAGTCGACCTGAACCGGAGTGGGTCGGCCGAAAATCGAGACGGACATCTTGACCTTGCGCTTGTCGTAGTCGACGCCCTCCACCTCTCCGGTGAAGTTTGCGAAGGGTCCGGACTTGACGCGGACGTTGTCGCCGACGGCGAACGAGATGTCGGGCAGCTGCTCTTCGGGGGCTTCGCCCTCGGTGCCGGGTGCTGCTTCCCCGGTGGTTGCGCGGAGCGTGCGGGCCATCTGCGGCGCCGGCACGGGCTTGGGCGTCTTGCCGCCCAGGAAACCACTGACTTTGGGCGTGTTCACGATGACGTGCCACGCCGCTTCGGTGAGCTCGATGTTGACGAAGATGTAGCCGGGGAAGAACTTCTTGTTGGTCTTGATGTTCTTCTTGCCGCGGCGCTCGGTCACCTGCTCGGAGGGAACGAGGATCTCGCCGAAGTCACTCTCGAACGGCTGCCCCTTGATGCGCTCTTCGAGGTTGCGTTTGACCGTGTTCTCGTATCCGGAGAACGTCTGAACGACATACCAATCCATCGAAAAGCCTGGTCCTTGGTCCTGGGTGCTAGCGGTGCGCTCGACGGGTCTAGATCCCGTAGAGCAGGTTTGTCGCGGAGGACCACAACTGGTCCATCGCGAAGAGAATGACGGAGCAAATCAGGGTCACCATGATGACGATGCCGGTGTTGGCCCGGATCTCGGCCTTGGTGGGCCAGGTGACCTGCGAGATTTCGGTGACGACCTCGGTGCAGAACTTGAAGTAGTCCTTGCGACGCCAGGCATAGAGGGTGCCGACGGCGGCGATACCGAGACCGATCGCGCTGGTGGTGAGTTCCTTCGGCCGCCCGACCTGCGGGTAGTAGTCGAAGGTGATCGCCCAGATGTTGTCGGTCGCGTTGACCAGCACCCACGCAGCAGCGGCGCCAAGCACGAAGAAGATCACGTGTGCCCATCGCGCGGGATCGAAATCTCGCTTGATGGGTGCGCGGCGCTTCTTGCGACGGGAATCGGACGAATCGGACGAATCGGACATTGGGAGGCTCCAGCAGGCGGGGCAAGACGTTGAGTTGCGGGTCGGACCCGGCGCCCAAGAATGGGGCCCCGGCGGCCATTTCTGACCGCCGGGGCACGTTTTGCAGGGGATGAGGGACTCGAACCCCCGGCCCACGGATTTGGAGTCCGTTGCGCTACCAACTGCGCTAATCCCCTAAAACGTCGGAAAAACTTGATGGGTGTGCGCGGTGCTGTCCGCGGAACCCGATGTGCTTGCGTGTCTTGCCCTTGGCTCGCCTGGTGGTGACTCGCGGGGGGCCAGCGCCCTCGCCCGCTCTTGGCTGTCCAGGATTCTGCCTCCCTCGCCAGACGCGAGCGAGGCTGAACCCGTTACTTGGTTTCCTTGTGCGCCTTGTGGCTCTTACAGGAAGCGCAGTACTTCTTGAGGTTGATTTTCTCGGGCGTGTTACGTCGGTTCTTCCGGGTGGAGTAATTGCGACGCTTGCACTCGGTGCACTCGAGGGAAACTGTGATGCGATGTCCGGCAGCCATGGGTAAACCTTGGGCGGGAGAAGGACGCCGGCTATAGCAAGACGCGTTCCGCGTTGCAACTGCCGCGCCCAACTTCTCGCAAGGGGGTGCGCACACGTCCGCGCCTTGCACGCTTGGGCGTAGAATCCCCTACAGAGTGCCATTTATCGGCAACGCAGGGCGTCCACCCGGCTGCGCTGCCGCGACGCGTTCGCGCGCCGTTCGTCACGACAACGCGGCGCATACGCCGCAACCGGTGGGATCGCGTCGATCTGCGGCCAAAATCGCGCGTCGGAACGTCGAGTGATCGATGCGGTCGGTCTCTCCTCTTTAGAAGGTGGTGGCTCGACTCGTTTCGCTCCTCTCGCTGTGCTTCCTGGTCGCGTGCGACACCACGCCCCGTCGGGCTGTACGCCCGAGCAGTTCTCGTGCGAAGCCCAGCGCGTCACCCGCCGCCGCCCCCCCACCCTCGTCGGTTCCCGCTTCGCCCGCGGTCCCTCGCCCATCCGAACAACGGGCGGACGTTCGCGTCGAGGGCCGTACGTCCACGCTCCAGTATCTCGACATCACGGACGTCGGCTCGGCGATCCCGCAGACCCATAGCGGGGACAAGGTCCACAACACACCCGGTTTCCGCTGGTGGGTCTCCAAACACTTCGCGCTGAAGTCCGACCTGCCCGAACGCGACGTGCGTCTCTATCTCGAGCTCGTCGAGCTGGCGTGGCCGCACTACGTCGAGGCGTTCGGCGGCGAGCCGCCCGGCACCGAAGAGCGGCGCATTGCGTTGGTCTACGGATCCAACTGGGATCGGCTGCGAGAGGCCATGCTGGGGGACGGCTTTCGCAGAGGGGCACATGCCGGTGGCGAGACGATGTTCTTCAACCGCGTCGCCTACAGCTTTCCGACGTCCTCGCCCGACCACCGGCGCTACATCGTCGTGCACGAGGCGGCGCACGCGTTTCAGATGGCGCGCACCGGCTACTCGGGTTGGGCGCCCACGTGGTTCGTGGAAGGCATCGCCGATGCGATCGCCCACCACGTGTTCGACCCCGAAGCGCGAGCGCTGACCGTCAGCGTGTTCGATCGTGCTCCGCAGAGCTGGTTGAAGAAAGGACTCGCGCGCTACGAAGACGGGCAGCCGGGCATCGCGACGATCAACGCCAACCCCAAGCTCGAGCGAGAGCTCAACTTCCTGCTCGTGCATTACCTGCGTGCGGACCCGATCCGTGCGGCCAGCCTCGCAGCGTGGAGGGATGCGCTCGCGCTGAGCAAGCTGGAGGAACCCGCACGCATCGAACGCAGCGAGGCATGGCTCGCGTCGTTGCTGGGGCCGGACCGAGAGTCGGACTTCAGGGCTTGGGTCGAGGCGCAGCGCCCCACCCTGGAGACCGACCCATGGACGTGGGAGCAAGACGGCGACGCCCTGTGGTTTCGCAACCGCGAAGGCACCCGCGGGCGCGTCGACGTCAACGTTCGCCTGAACGAGCCACACGCGACGCGATCCCTCGCACGTGACTACCCGCTCGACCCGGATGCAGCCCAACGCGTGGACCTCCCGGAGCAGGGTGCGGCGGTCGGGTTCGAGATCGACTATCGCCGGGCGTCGTTGCATCGCGGTCGGATGGGCTGGGGTTTGGGGCGCGCCGCTTCGATGCAAGACGCTCCGGTCGCCACGATCTGGATCGAGCGGGCCGACGTGCTCGAAGTCGACACCCGCGCGCTGGGAGGGGAACGACGACGAACTCCGCTTCCCCTGGCGGTTCGCACCGCGCTGCGAGAGGCGAAGAGACCGCGTGCGTCGGTGCGCGTGCGAGTGACCGAGCAAACCATCGAGACGAGCATTCACGCCTACGACGGCAAGGTCGCCAGCGCCCCGGTGTGGCGACACCGTGCCCCCATCGAAGCGAGCCTCGCCGACGCATTGCGGGAAGGAGAGATGGCGATGCTGGCCGAGGGAGCATCCCATGCGGTACGGCCAGTGCTTCGAGTGCCGTCGGATCCGCACCCGCCCCACCCTGCGCGCCGGGATCTCGAGCGCTTGGCAGGCGCACGGCTCATCCTGGGAACCGCGACGCCCGAGCAACTCCGAACGCTCGAGACTCGGTGGGTGGAAAACCCCTCCACACCCGAACGACGCCGCGGTGACCGCTGGCGCCTGGTACCGACGCTGCTCCCGATCAACCCGTGGGCCGCTGCGCTCGTGGCAGGGCTCGGGCCGCCGGATCCCCACACACCCTGGCCGGGCGTCACACTCAGTGCGTCGGCCGACCCAACAGGCGTCGAGGTGACACTCACCGGGCCGCTGTCGGGCAAGACGACGGGGACGGTCTGGGTCGAGGTGCTGCCCAGCACGAGCAACGGCGCGACCCCACCCGGCACAGCAGTCGAACTCGCGCCCTTCGAAACCAAGACAATGCGGCTCTCGCGGGAGGCTACGGAAGGCACACCGGATCGCATCGACGTCCGTGTCGAGCTCGACGCCGATGGCGAACCGCTGGAGCTGCGGACCTCGCTCCCGTGGCCGACTGCTCCATAGCGCTTGACATACGCTATAGCGAAATCAACACTGCCAACACGGTGTCGCCGCTGCTCCAGCTCTCACGCGCCTCGGGCCTGGGGCGACGGGTCCGCGTGATCGACTCCCACACCGAGGGAGAGCCCACGCGAGTTGTATTCGACGGCGTACCCGACCTCGGTGACGGCAGCGTCCAGGACCGCCTCGCGCGACTGGTGTCCGACCACGACGCGTGGCGTCGGGCGACGATCGCCGGGCCTCGAGGCAGCGAGGGCACGGTCGCCGCCCTGCTCTTGCCCGCCCGGGACCTGACCACGCTGGCCCAGGTCCTCTACTACAACACGCAGGGCCCACTGCCGATGTGCGTGCACGCGACCATCGGCGTGGTCGAGACGATGCGGCGCTACGGCAACCTCGGCGCGACACCGCAACACCTCGAAACACCGGCCGGCATCGTGACCGTGCGCGCGATGGACGACGGCCGGGTCGAAGTGGAAAACGTGCCGTCGTCCCGCGTTCGACGCGAGCTGGTCGTGCCCACGTCCCACGGGCCATTGGTGGGTGACATCGCGTGGGGCGGCAACTGGTTCTTCGTCGCGCGCGACCCCAAGGACCGCATCCGGCCCGAGCACATCGAACGACTGCAGCGCATGAGCGGCGAGGTCCTCGAACACCTCGCCGTTCGAGGGATCTGCGGTGCCGACGGTGCCGCGATCGACCACGTGTACTTGATCGGTTCGCCCGACCGCGCAGACGCCCAGTGGCGCTCCTTCGTGCTGTGCCCGGACGGCAACTACGATCGCTCTCCGTGTGGCACGGGGACGAGTGCGGCCCTGGCCTGCCTCATCGACGCCGGCGAGGTCGCGTGCGACCAAGACGTGTTGGTGCAGAGCGTCACCGGCTCGACCTTTGAGGCCCGCGCCGTGCGAAGCCTCGGCGGCGGCGTGCGGCCGACGATCCGCGGACGCGCGTACATCACCGCGGAGAGCACCTTGGTCTTCGACGAGAACGACCCGACGGGATGGCCGGCATGACCCGCGTCGACGCCGCGATCGTCGGCGCGGGCATCGTTGGCGCCGCCTGTGCCGACCAGCTCACCCAGGCCGGACTCTCGGTCGCGGTGTTCGACCCCTCCCCCGCCGGCGGCACCACGGCGGCCGGAATGGGGCACGTCCTCGTCGTCGACGAAGACCCCGCCCTGCACGTCCTCACCCAGCGTGGGCGCGCGTTGTGGGAACGCGTGCACGCCGAGCTCCCCGCTGCCGCCCAGTGGGACCCCGCCGGCACGCTGTGGGTCGCCACCGACGACCAGGAACTCGAACAGGCGCATGCGATGGCACGCGCGAGGATGTCTCGCGCCGAAGTGCTGACCGCCCGCGACGTGCACCGGGCCGAACCCAACCTTGCCGAGGATGTCGTGGGCGCGTTGTTCGTCCCGGGTGACCGCACCCTCTACCCACCCGCCGCCGCCCACTGGCTGCTGATGCGAGCCCAGGCACGGGGCGCGACGGTGTTTCGAGAGGCCGTCGCCCACATCGACGGGACCCGCCTGCGAACCCGCAATGGAAGCCGTCTCGACGCGGAGGCGGTCGTGCTCGCCACCGGTTCGGCGGTGGAACTGTTGCCCCGTCACCTGGGCTGCGCGCTTCGTCCTCGAAAAGGCCACCTCGCGATCACCCGCCGTTACCCCGGGTTCCTGCGGCACCACGTCGCCGAACTCGGCTACTTCGCGAGCACCGATCCTTCGAAGACCGAGTCGATCGCGTTCAACGTGCAACCTCGGGTCACCGGACAGATTCTCATCGGCGCAACACGGCAGCTCGGCAACCTCGACCCCGCCGTGGATCGTGGGCTCGTGGCGCGGATGTTCGCGCGAGCGCTGCGATTCATGCCCGACCTCCAGACGCTCGACGTGCTGCGCGTGTGGACCGGCGTTCGCCCGGCGACGGCCGACAAGCGCCCCTTGATCGGCCCCGTCCCGGACCACCGCGGGCTTCACGTGGCGATCGGGCACGAGGGTCTCGGCATCACGACCGCGCTCGCAACCGCAGAACTCGTTCGGGCGGGCGTTCTCGGGAGCCAAGCCCCAATCGACCCTTCCCCGTACCTGCCGGCTCGGCTCGAAGTGTCCCCCGTCGGCACGCAATGGAGGACGAGTGCCTGAGCGCTTCGAGATTCGAGTCGATGGATGCGGCGTGTCCGTCCGCGCTGGAACGACCGTCGCGGCGGCACTGGTCGAGAGCGGCGCCAATACCCAGCCCGTGTGCGGCATGGGCAGCTGCTTTCGGTGTTGCGTCGAGATCGACGGACGCCCCCACCGTCGCAGCTGCCTCACCCGATGCGAACCGGGCATGGAGGTTCGGTGCAATGGGTGAGCTGCGCTTCGACGTCGCGGTCGTTGGCGCGGGGCCGGCCGGACTCGCGGCGGCGAGTGCCGCGGGACGGTGCGGGCGCTCGGTTTGCATTGTGGACATGCAGGCCCACCCCGGCGGGCAGATCTGGCGTGCACACGGCGAGACGCTGGCGCCCCCTGCTGCCCGCGCGTGGGCCGAGTGCACCGACGCCGATGTTCGGTGGATCGGAGACACCACCATCGTCGACGCATCCGGCCAGACCTTGATGGGCGTCACCCCCGGTGGACGGGCACGGACCATCCGCGCCGAGCAGATCGTCGTGGCCACGGGCGCCCGCGAACGCCTCCTCCCGTTCCCCGGATGGACACTGCCGGGCGTGGTCGGAGCCGGCGGCCTGCAAGCGCTGGTGAAGAGCGGACTCGACCTCGAAGGCAAACGTGTCGTCGTCGCCGGGTCGGGACCGCTGCTACTCGCGGCGGCGCAGACTGTCCGTCAAGCGGGTGGCACACTCGTCGGCCCATTCGAGCACACCTCGTTTCGACGGGCCGCGTCCGTGGTGCCGGCGCTTCTCCGTGCCCCCCACAAGCTGCTCCAACTCGCGGAGCTCGGGCCGCGGACGGTGCCTCACTTCGACAGCCGTGTCGTCTCGTGCCGGCGCGACGGGCCTGCCCTCCGAGCGACGGTTCGCACCCGCGCGCGCGAGCGAAACATCCCGTGCGACCTGCTCGCGATCGGAGACGGGCTCGTCCCGCAAACGCGCTTGGCCTGCCTGCTCGGCTGCGACGAGGACCAAGGGCGCGTCGTGGTCGATGGGCTGCAGAGAACGACACGCGCGGGCGTCCTCTGTGCGGGTGAGACCACAGGGATCGGCGGTCAGGCCCTCGCGACCGCAGAAGGGCGCGTCGCAGGGGCAGCCGCAGGCGGAGACCTCACGAGCGCACGCAAACTCGAACAGCGCGCACGCTCGGCGCGTGCCTTTGCCGATGCTCTCGAACGCGCGTTCGCCCCGCTCGCCGCCGACGTGCCTTTTGAGGACACCATCGTGTGCCGCTGCGAATCGGTGACGTTGGCCGAGATCCGTGCGCACCCCGACGCACGCACCGCCAAGCTGCAGACCCGGTGCGGCATGGGCCCATGCCAAGGCCGCGTTTGCCGGCCAGTCCTCGAAAGCCTCCTCGACTGGGCGCCCCCTTCCTCGGCCCGCCCGCCGCTGTTCCCCACCCCACTCGGCGCTCTCGCCGAACTCTGGTCGGAGTCAACATCATGCCAACATCCATGAGCTGGGTCGGAGTCTTCTCCGCCATCACCACCCCTTTCACTCCCGACGACACGGTCGACACGGCCCTGCTCGCCAAACATGCGGCCTGGCTCATCGACGAAGGCGTCGATGGCATCGTCACCTGCGGCTCGCTCGGTGAAGGCGCCACCTTGAGCATGGACGAGCGCAAGCAGGTGTTCGACACCTGCCTCGAGGCCGCAGGAGACCGTGCCCGCGTGGTGGCGTCGGTCTCCGCGCGCAGCACGAAGGATGCGGTCGCCCTCGCCCGCTACGTCGAGTCGGCAGGAGGGCATGGTTTGATGGTCCTGCCGCCCTACGTGCACCGCGGTCCGTGGGAGGAGATGCGCGACCACGTCCGCGCAGTCTTCGACGCGACGGGTCTGTCGTGCATGCTCTACAACAACCTGCCGGCATACGGCGTGGACTTCACCACCGAGCGCATCCTCGAGTTGGCGAACGTCTGCGACAACCTGCACGCGGTCAAGGACTCCGGCGGAGACGTGCGACGGCTCAGCGCACTGCGCAGCGTGGCGGGCGATCGCATCGCCACCTTCGCGGGACTGGACGACATGGCACTCGAGGCGGGACTCGCCGGCGCCCAAGGGTGGGTCGCCGGCCTGGTCAACGCGTTTCCCCGTGAGAGCGTCGCGTTGTTCGAGCTCGCCCGCGAGGGCCAGCGTGAGCGCGCACTGGAGCTCAACCGATGGTTCTTGCCTCTGCTCCAGCTCGACACCGTTCCCGAGTTCGTGCAGCTGATCAAACAGGTGCAGGTCGCCATCGGCTGGGGCTCCGAGCAAGTCCGTGCCCCTCGCAAGCCCACCCGCGGCGCCCTGCGGGAACGCTGCGCGAACGTCATCAACACCGCCCTCGCCACGCGGCCCGACCTGGGAGCGCTGGCGCGATGAGCCTGCACGGTCGACAGCTGCTGGGCGGGACCGCCACCGCGCGGGGTCAGTCGCGGTTCACCGCCACCGATCCGTCCACCAACGAAGCCCTGCCGACGGCGTTCACCGAGGCGACGCCAGAAGAGGTGGCCGAAGCCGCACAGCTCGCAGCGTCGGCACATCCGATGTTCGAAGAGGCGGGGCGCGCCCGACGAGCGACGCTCCTGCGAACCATCGCCGACACGCTCGAAGCCCTGGGCGAAACTCTGCTCGCACGTGCCCAGGCCGAAACGGGCCTTCCCCACGGACGACTGCACGGGGAGCGAGGACGCACGACGGGCCAGCTGCGGGCGTTTGCAACCTTGCTGGAGTCGGCCGATGCGTTCGACGTGCGCACGCAAGCCGCAACCGAAACCACGCCCGCGCTGCGCACGATCGATCGTGCCATCGGCCCCGTCGCGGTGTTCGGTGCGAGCAACTTTCCGTTAGCGTTCTCGGTCGCGGGCGGAGACACGGCTGCGGCACTCGCAGCCGGGTGCCCGGTGATCGTGAAGGCCCACCCCGCACACCCGGGAACGTCGGAGCTCGTGGGCGTCGCCATCGCCAACGCAGTGCGCGAGCTCGAGCTGCCCCCGGGAACCTTCGGTCTGCTGCACGGGACCCATCACGCCGTCGGGGCCGCCTTGGTCGAGCACCCGCACCTCCGCGCGGTCGCCTTCACCGGTTCGTACGCGGGTGGTCGAGCCCTGTTCGACCTCGCACAACGCCGGCCGACACCGATTCCCGTGTTCGCGGAGATGGGGTCGGTCAACCCGGTGTTCATCCTTCCTGGCGCGGTGCAAGACGACGCCGAAGGCTTGGCAGCCCGACTGGTGGGCGCAGTGTGCTTGGGCGTCGGTCAGTTCTGCACCAACCCCGGGGTCATCGTGGCCCGCACGGACACCGCCTCGCGTCTGCTCCCCGCGATGGCCGAGACGTTCCGCGCGAACGAGCCGGGCGTCATGCTGCACGGCGGCATTGCCGACGCGTACGACAGTGGCTGCCACCAGCTCGCTCGCTTTCCCGGCGTCGAGTTGGTCACGATGGGCGGCGGGACGATGGAGCCCGGCGCCCGCGGTCGTCCACAACTGTTTCGTGTCGCCGCGGCCGAGTTCCTGTCCACGCCATCGTTGCGTGACGAGGTCTTTGGGCCGAGCACACTGGTGGTCGAATGCGACGACGACGATGCGATGTTGGCTGTGGCCGCCGCGTTCGAGGGTCAGCTCACCGCCACCGTGCACGCCGCTGCGGCCGACCATCCCACCGCTGCCCGCCTGATGCCGCTGCTCGAACAACGCGTCGGGCGCATCGTGTTCGGTGGCGTCCCCACCGGAGTCGCGGTCTGCGAAGCGATGCACCACGGGGGCCCGTTTCCCGCCACCACCACGCCGCGAGAAACCTCGGTGGGAACGCGCGCGATCCGGCGGTTCCTGCGACCGGTCTGCTACCAAGACGTGCCCAGCGCGTTGCTGCCCGCCGACCTTCGAGACCCCGCATGAGCGAGCATCGCATTCCCGGGCTCATCCTTCGCGAGCACGTCTTCGACGTTCCGCTGCACCGCGGCGCAAACAGTCCTCGCATCGAGGTGTTCGGCCGCGAGGTCGTGCGCCCGGATCGAGACGGAGACTCCCTGCCCTGGCTCGTGTTCTTGCAGGGCGGGCCGGGCTTCGGCTCCCCGCGGCCGTTCGGGCGCACCGGATGGTTGAAGGTCGCGCTCGAGCGCTACCGGGTGCTGCTGCTCGACCAACGCGGCACCGGTCGCAGCACCCCGGTCACCGCAGCATCGTTGGCCCGGCTGCCGAACGACGCCTCGAGAGCGGAGTACCTCAGCCACTTTCGCGCCGACGGCATCGTGCGCGACTGCGAACACATCCGTGACGCCCTCGTAGGCTCGACAGAGTGTTGGTCGCTCCTGGGCCAGAGCTTCGGCGGCTTCGTGTCGGTCTGCTACCTATCCACGGCGCCCCACGGGCTGCGCGAGGTGTTCATCACCGGAGGACTGCCTCCACTCGACGCCCACCCCGACACGATCTACGACGCGAGCTACGCCCGGCTGCAGCGCAAGAACCAGGCGTACTTCGAGCGTTATCCCCAAGACCGTGCCCGGCTGCGCGAGGTCCTGCGCACGTGCTCACTCGACGGCGTCGCACTCCCCACCGGCGGCACCCTCGGGCCGCAGCGGGTGCAGCTGCTGGGCTTGGCGTTCGGCATGAGCGACGGCTTCGAGCAAGTGCACTACCTGCTCGAAGATGCGTTCGAGTCTGGCCAGGCCGGGCCGCTGCGAGAGACCTTCCTGCGCTCCCTCGTCAGCACCCAGCCGTTCGAAACCCATCCGTTGTTCTCGGTGCTGCACGAAGCAGCGTACTGCCAGGGGTTCGCGTCCCGTTGGTCGGCGCAGCGGGTCCGTGAACGTTGGCCCGCCTTCGACCCCTCGCACGCGTCACCGATGCTCACCGGCGAGATGATCTACCCGTGGATGTTCGAGCAGATCCCGGGGCTGCGACCGTTCGCAAACGCCGCCTCCCTGCTGGCCGACAAAGACGACTGGCCCGCCCTGTACGACGGCACGGTGCTGGCCCGCAACGAGGTACCCACCGTCGCGGCGATCTACGCCGAAGACATGTACGTCGAGCGTTCGTTCAGCGAGGACACGGCCGAGCGCATTCGAGGCTTGCGGCCGTGGCTCACCAACGCGTTCGACCACAACGGCTTGCGCGCGGACTCGGCGGTGCTCTCCCGCCTGTTCGACATGATGCACGGGGACGCGTGACAGGCGAGCCAATGCATGAAACGGTGGACGCCTCGGAGGCCGAACCCGTGAGCGATGCATCAGCCGAGATCGGACGCAACATTCGCGAACGCCGTCAGGCGCTGGGGCTCAGCCTCGATGCCTTGGCCAAACGCAGCGGCGTCAGCACCACCATGCTGTCCGAAGTCGAACGCTCGACGAAGAACCCCACGGTCAAGCTCGCCTACCAGATCGCCCGCGCGCTCGGGTGCACCCTGACCGACCTCCTTCAGGAGCCGGACCAACCTGCCGTTCGCATCGTGCGCGCAGCGGACCGCGTGGCGTTGGTCGACGACGAGTCCGGGGTCGTGCGCCACGGTCTTGCCGCGGGGGAACTCGGACTCGAGCTGGCCTGGTACGAGCTGGCCGCGGGCGCGTCGAGCGGTGAAATGGCCCCCAACCGGCGCGGGGTCATCGAGCTCGTCACGGTCCGCGATGGCACGCTGCTGCTGGTGCTGGGCGACGTCGAGCTGAGACTCGGTCCCGGTGACACCGCCACCTACGCGCCCAACGTCACCACCGAGTACCGCAATGCGGGTCGCAAGCGATGCAAGTTCCTGCTGCTCAGCGACGCGTCTCGGGCAAAACCAGGGTCGTGATCGTCGCGGGCACGGCCCGCACGCTTCCATCGCCCCGGCGCAGCCGAGCCGAGCTCCACGCCACATCCGGTACATCCGCGTTGATGTAGCGGGTCTGCCCGCCCTCGAATGCTCCGACGCTGGCCGGACGGGTCGCGACAACGCTGCCGCTCGCGTCGAGGTACTCCACACGTTCGGTCTTCGAAAGATGTGCGGGCTCGATCCGCCCCGGCTGGCGCGTCCAGACCTCGGTCCCGTTGGGCAACAAGAGCCCGAAGAGCGCCTCGCGGTCGCCGTGGGGCGCAATCGACGAGGTCTCCCACGACGTGAGCGTCTGAATCACGTCCCAGGTGTAGTCCCACGTCCAGTCCGACACCCACGTCGGCGAGCAGTAGCTCATGTACTCGTAGTTGGAGGTCGGGTGATGCAGCTCGATCTTCAGCACGTCGAATCCCCACACCCCGATCTGCCCATCGGGGTGCGGCTGGTGACCGGACGTGCCGCACCCGACATGGTCCATGCCCTGGCTGTGGCCGACCTCGTGCGTGAACGTGTACTCCGACCATCCGTCGCCGCAGCCAGGACACCAAAGCCCCGCAGACACCCGCTGGCTGGCCGTGTCGATCGAGCTTCCGCCGAGGTACCCATACCCTCCGGCACCGTCGTGCGACCCCTCGCCACAACGGTCGAGCAGCGCGTAGTAGTGCACATCGGGCGGCGCTTGGTCTTCGATGCGCATGCTCTGCATCACCGAGAGCAGACGGGCAAACCCCTCGCCGGGCTGGTAGTTCGTGAAGTCGATCTCCTGCGAGTGCACGGTGATCTCGATGTCCTGCACCGGATTCTGCACGTACAGCGCGTCGCGAAACGATTGCACGATGGCCGGGTTTGCCAGCTCCTCGGCGCTGCTGCTGTCGAAGCACGACCCACCCGAGTACCGCACGGGCACCATCACCACCCGCATCTTCATCGGAAGGTCTTCCACCCCGATGAGCTCGGGCTGCGGAGGATCGACGGGGGGCACCGAGGACTCTGGGATGTTCGACGCATCGGAGCGCTCGCGCAGCTCGATCTGATAGCGCAGGCCGGGAAGCATCTGCTCCGCCTCGAGGCCGAAGGTGAACGTGGAGTCGAGCTCGCCGGGGCGGGAGTCTTCCGTCACGTCGACGTCGACCCGCTGCGTGACCACGCCTCCCTCCTCGTCCTCCACGGTCAACACCCCGCGAATCGCTCGCGGCTGCCAGTCGTCCGGCACATCGACGTAGGCACGGATCATCGCCCGCCGTCCGGAGAGGATTCGCAACGCCCGCTCCGCGGGACCGAGCCAACGCCCCCCCTCCGAGATTGCCAGCTCGACGCCTTGGTTCACCGTGACGCCCGCGATGCGGATGTCGCCGCGCGCCAGAGTGGTCTCCTCGGGGCCCTGTCCTCCCGATGTCGAGCCGGCGGCGCCGGTCGAATCGTCGGCGTCCCCCGTCGAGCTCCCCAGTGAGTCGTTCGCGGTGGTCTCGCCGGTTCCAGCCCCGAAGTCCTCGCTTCCGGGGCCCGAAGCCCCGACACCGCACCCGAGCAGCAACCAAAGGCTCCACCCCGACCCGCGCAAGAAGGCGTGCACGTGGATGAAGAGGGGCACGGGTCGGATTCGATCACGGCTTTTTCGATGCGCCTTTCCCGCCTCGGCGTCTCCCCTCTTGCGCCGTTTCCGCTAAAGCGGAATTGTATCGCCATCGTGTCCGTACCGATCACCGAGCGGCTCCGCCGTGCACGCGCTCCCCAAGACGACCTCGAAGGAGAACGTCTGCGTGCCGCGGTGTTGCATCGGTTGGTCGCCGAGGAGTCGGACCCGGTCCGCATCGGCCGCTTCGCACTGCTTCGGCGGATCGGCTCCGGAGGGAGCGGCGTCGTTTATGCCGCATACGATCCCAAGCTCGACCGCCGGGTGGCGCTCAAGTTGGTCCGCGACGATGCCGGACGCACTCGGCCCCAGACCGAAGCGCGTTTCTTTCGGGAAGCCCAGGCGATGGCCCGGCTGTCCCACCCCAACGTGCTCGCCGTGCACGACGTCGCGGTGCACGGAACCCGCACGTACATCGTGCTCGACCTGGTCGAAGGCGAGGACCTTCGGACCTTGCTCGCGCGCACGTCCCTTCCTTGGCACGACATCGTGAACCTGTTCGCCCAGGCAGGTGAGGGACTCGCCGCAGCGCACCGCGCAGGCGTCGTGCACCGAGACTTCAAACCGGCGAACGTGATGGTCGCCGGCTTCGACGACGGCGAGGCGCCGACACGCGTCCAGGTCATGGACTTCGGTTTGGCGACCGAGCCCGATCTGTCCGAGACCGAGAACGGTCCGGACCCCGAGGCGAGCGCGGACCCCGAGGCTCTCGAAGCGACGCGCCGAGGATCGACGGTCGGCACGCCCGCGTACATGGCCCCCGAGCAGCGCCGCGGCGAGGCCGTCGACGAGCGCGCCGACCAGTTCTCGTTCTGCGTCGCCCTCTACGAAGCGCTGTACGGACACAGGCCGTTTCAACCCGACGCCGATGGCACGTGGCTGCAGGCACAACGCCTCGGACCCGAACACCCCGGGCACGACCACGGTGTCCCGGCACGGATCGCTCGAACGTTGGAACGCGGGCTCGCCTACGACCCCGCCCATCGCTGGCCTTCGATGCAGGCACTGCTCGAGACGCTGCGCCCCGCTCGACGACGCGGATCGTTTCGCCCGCTCGCGGCTGCCCTGGCGCTGGGCCTCAGCGTCGGCGCAGGCATGTGGCTGGTGGCCACTCCCGACGACCCCGGCTGCGACACCGACGTCCGAGCGGCATCGCTGACCGCCTCGCCGCGTACCGACTCGATCCGCGCAGCGTTCGCCTCGACCGAGGTGCCCTATGCCACCGAAGCGTGGAGCCAGGCCTCCAAGACGCTGAGCGACTATGCGCAGCGCTGGAGCACACTGCACCACGAGGCGTGCGGCCGCTCGCGGGCCGGGGCGACGCGAGACCTCGGACACCTGCAGCTCGCATGCCTCGAGCGACGCTTCGCCGAGGTCGAAGGGGTGCTCGAAGTGCTCGAACACGCGGACCCCGAAGTGGTTGAACGCGCTGTGGCGGCGGTCGCCTCGCTGACGCCAGTCGAAACCTGCATTCCCGCCACGGACTCCGCCCCCCGAATGCCGTCCAGCGAACAGACCCGGCCGCTACGTCTCGAACTCGCACGGGCCGCGGGTCTCGAACACGCAGGCCGCTATGCGGATGCTCGCCGCCGTGCGCTCGAGGTGCTGAGCCTCGCCGACGACCAACCGTCGGTGCGGGCCGAGGCGCTCGCGCGACTGGGATCCATCGCCGCCCGCGTCGGCGACTACACCGACGCCGAGCATCGCCTGTCCCAAGCGACATGGTTGGCCGAAACCCACCGACTGGAACAGGTCGCGGCCGAGGCCACCACGCTGGCGGTTTGGGTGGTGGGCGCCCGGCTGCAACGCGACGACGAAGGGCGGCTGTGGGCCGCGCATGCCGACGCAGCGGTCGCACGGCTCGGCGATCCACCCCTGCTGCGCGCACGACTCGAGTCGAACCTCGGCGTGCTCGACCGCATCGCGGGGCGCCATGCCTCCGCCCGAGACCGCCATCAGGCCGCGCTCGCGTGGCACCTCGAGGTGCTCGGCCCCGACCACCCCGAGGTGGCAACCGCCCACAAGGAGCTGGGCAACGCGCTGTACGAATGGGGGGATGCCGAGGCCGCCCATCGCGAGTACACGCGGGCGCTCGAGATTCGCCGGGCGGCGTTGGGCCTGCAGCATCCCGATGTGGCTGTCGTGCACAACAACCTCGGCAACACGTCGGTCGATCTTCAGAGGCTGGACGAGGCACGCACACACCTCGAGCGTGCCCTCGCGATCTGGACCGCCAGCCTGCCCGCAACACATCCCAACCTGGGCATGGCCCACCACAACCTCGCCAACGCTCTGCGCCAAAGCGGCGAAGTGGACGCCGCGGTCCTGCACTACACGTCGGCCATCGCCATCGCCTCCGAAAGCCTGGGCCCGCACCACACGACGCTGGCCCGCTACCACACCAACCTCGCCGACGCGCGCATCGACCAGGGGCAGTTCGAGGCCGCCGCGGATGCGCTCGACGCTGCAGCCGAGATCTGGACCGTCCGTAGCGAAGCCCGCCACCCCGACCTCGCCACGCTGCATGTGGTTCGCGCCCGGCTCGCGACCGCACGCGGCCACCGAGAGGCCGCCGCAGAGCACTACGCCACCGCGGCACGGATGCGCGCCGCCCTGTTCGGGCCCACGCACCCCATGACTCGAGAGGCTAAGCAGGCAGGGCTCGCCCTTGCCACCTCCCCGCGGGAGCCTCCGGCATGACCGCGACCGATGCACAGCTGCTCGATCGGTGGGCCGCGGGCGACACGGCAGCGTGCCGACTGCTGCTCGATCGGTACTTCGAGGGGCTCGCACGCTTCTTTCGCAACAAGGTGTCCTCTGGGGTCGAGGACCTGATTCAGCAGACCCTGATGACTTGTGTGCGACGCCGCGATGCGTTGCGGGACCGGGCCAGCTTTCGCGCCTACCTGTACACCGTGGCGCGAAGGCTGGTGCACGACCACTGCCGACGACTGCGGCGAGAGCACGAACGCTTCGACCCGATGCTCTCGTCCGTGGCCGACCTGCGCACCTCCCCCAGCCAGTTCGCCTCGCGCCGTGAAGAGCACCGCATGTTGCTCACCGCGTTGCAGACCTTGCCGCTGGACCTGCAGATCGCACTCGAACTGCGCTACTGGGAGCAGCTCAGTGGGCCCGAGTTGGCGGATGTGCTGGGGATCCCGGAGGGCACGGTGCGCAGCCGCATTCGGCGAGGCACCGCGCAGCTCCGCGCAGTACTCGAAGGGCTCGGTGCGGCCGACCTGTCCGATGAGAGCAGCCTCGCCGACTTCGACGCGTGGGCAGGAGAGGTGCGAGACCAGATGATTGCAGGAAAATGCAGCGAGGCGTGATCGAACCGTAGCCAGCGCCCTCTTCAACGAAGAGGCTTCGCATGCTCATCACCCGCTCACCTGTCGTTCCCTGTCTTCTCCTCACGCTGGCGCTCGGATGCTCCGCCGATCCCGAGAGCGGGCCCGGGGGGTTCACGTCGCAGGGCTCGTCTCCGACGGGTGCGGATGGCTCGAGCGGAGGGTCGAGCGACGACGAAACCGAGACCGCCGCCACGGATGGAGGGGGAAACAGCACCACCCCGACCGGCGACGACCCGAGCGAAGGCGAGAGCTCCGGCGGCGGAGCATCGTTCGTCAACGGGGCCGACGCGGGCACCATGTCCGAGTGCGATCCCTGGACGCAGGACTGCCCCGCTGGCGACAAGTGCGTGCCCTACCGATCCCCCTCGGGCACCACGTGGGACGCCAACCGATGCGTCCCCGTGGTGGCGAACCCCAAGACGGTCGGCGAGGAGTGCTTCGAAATGGGTGGCAACCAAAGCGGCGAAGACGACTGCGACGCCACCTCCACGTGCAACTACATCGTCGATGGCATCGGCATCTGCGTCGAGATGTGCTCGGGCAGCGCAGCCGCGCCGATCTGCAACTCCAACAACACCTCCTGCAACATCGACAACGACGGCTCCCGCAACTTGTGCACGCCGGTTTGCGATCCCCTGCTGCAAGACTGCCCCGACAACTCCCGCATGACCTGCCTGATCGCGAGCAGCGGAGACGAGTTCACCTGCGAGCTTGGATGGGGCGAGGGCGGCGTCGCCGTGGGAGAGGCCTGCGTCTTCGACAACGCCTGCCTCAACGGCAACTTCTGCCTCTACGTACCGGAGTCCCTGCCCGACTGTTCGGGCTCGGGATGCTGCACTCCGTACTGCGAAACCAACGACGACTGCACCCAGCCGGGGACCGAATGCCTCCCGTACTTCGACGCCGGAACCGAGCCGCCGGGATACGAGGGCCTGGGCTACTGCGCACTCCCAGGGTGAGGCTGGCACATACATTTGGTCGGGAACGGCCCGGGTTTGATCTTTAGATCCGATGCCCAAGGCCGAACATGGTTTGGGTATCGTACGCATCGTGTTCCTCCGCCTCCGACGCCCGTCCCTCGCCTGGGGATGGATCTGCGCCGCGCTGCTCGGCGGCTGCCGCATGGTCAACCCGGAGTTCGACGTGGCTGCGGATGCGGCCGAAGGCACCGGACACGCCACCACGAGCGAGGTAGACACTTCCGGCGGCGACACGACCCAGACCCTGGAGACCAGCGGCGGTGTTTCCCACTGCGAAGCGTCTCAGACCCTGTGCGACGACGCCTGTGTCCGGACCGATGTGAACCTGCTGCACTGCGGTGACTGCTTTCAGCAGTGCCCAATGACCACAGTGTGTGTGGACTCCGAGTGCGCGCTCGACTGTGCACCTGGAACGTCCGAGTGCAGCGGCGCCTGCGTCGACGTGCTCGCCTCGGCGCTCCACTGCGGAAGCTGCGACAACCCCTGCAACGGAGACGACCTATGCGCGGACGGGATCTGCGTGGGAGAGTGCCCCGCAGCGCTGCCCGAAGCGTGTGCGGGTGCTTGTGTCGACACCCAGTCCAACCGCGACCATTGCGGTGGCTGCAACGCCCCCTGCGGCGATGCGGAGGTCTGCGTCGACGGAGCGTGTGAGGCGGGCTGCACCGCAGACCTGGAGCTTTGTGACGGCGCGTGCGTCAACACCGAGGTCGACGTGCTGCACTGCGGCGGCTGCGACGAACCGTGTCCGTCCGGGCGGTTCTGCGTGCTGGGGACCTGCGACGCGCAGTGCAGTGCCCCGCTCACGGTCTGCGGTGACATCTGCATCGACCCGCAGACCGACCGCAAACACTGCGGGGAGTGCAACCAGGCCTGCCCGGGGCAACAGCAGTGCGAGTCGGGCATGTGCGCGTGCGAGGGAGGGTTGACCGCGTGCGGGTCGCAATGCGTCGACCCCCTCACCAACAAGCTCCACTGCGGAGAGTGCAACAACAGCTGCGACGCCGGTGCAGCGTGCGTCGACGGGGAGTGCGAGACCTGCGATGCCCCGATGGCCCTGTGCGGCAACAAGTGCGTCGATACGCTCACCGACGACAAACACTGCGGGGAGTGCAACAACAACTGCGGGTCGCAGAGCTGCGAGAACGGGGAGTGCATGTGAACGCCGTCGTCTCGGCACTGGTGGCGGTGGCCCTCAGCGGAACTGCGCCCCACGGCGGCGTGTTCCGGGCCCCCGTGCGTGCGGAGGGAGGACTGGTGCCAGCGCAGCGCGACGTCCTCGAGGCCGACCTCGACCGACAGATCGAAGGCGCCCAGTTCGACCTGGTCCGCCCGGACGATCCCAGCGCGTGCATCGACGTCGGTTGCTGGACGACCGTGGCCACCGACGGGGGGCACGACTACCTGCTCGCGCTCGCCGTCGATGCCCGCGAGGCCGACCAACGGCTCTCGGCCACCGTCACCGACCTTCGCAGCGGTGACGTCGTGGTCGAACTCGAGCGGGTGTGCGAGCTGTGTGGCCGCAGCGAGCTGGGGGATGCGTCGGCAGACCTGGTGTCCAACATCCTTCGCAAACTCCGCGCCCACGCATCTGTGGTCACGAGCCTGAGTCTCGACAGCGTTCCGGCCGGTGCCAGCGTGCGCATCGATGGCGAAGACGTCGGGGTCACGCCGCTGGATCTGCAGATCGAGCCCGGCCGTCACGAGGTCGAGGTCTCCGCGCCCGGGTACGAAAACCAGACTCAGGACGTCACCGTACAGCGCGGTGCGGCCGAACACCTTCGACTTCGACTGGCAGCCAACAACATGGCCGCCGATACCGTGCCCACCTCGGCCACACCGCCCCGTGCTCGCGTGATCACGGGTGCTGCCCTCGTCGCCGGGGGGCTGGCGGGCCTGGCCACCGGCGCGACTCTGCTCGCCATTCATGGACGGCCGATCGAGTCCGACTGCAGCGGTGACAACGTCGATGCCGACGGGGACTGCCACTATCTGCACGACACTCGTACCGGTGGCGTGGTCGGTGTCGTCGCAGGCAGTGCGGCGCTGGTGGCCGGTGCGGTCGTCCTGGGCCTGACCTTGCGCAAGCGCGAACGCTCCGTCTCCGTGCACCCGACCGGATCGGGCCTGCTCGTCCGAGGACGCTTCTGAGCCTCACCGCTTCTTGGCGACCTTCGCCAAGCGGCCCGCGGCCGCACTCGAACCCAGCGCCTCCGCGCGAGTGTACTGCGCGTGCGCCCCGTCGTAGTCGAAGCTCTTGAACAACGCGTCTCCGAGCTCGATACGGTAGGAAGCCCGGCGTGGAGCGAGGCGCACCGCCTTTGCAAGCCGCCGAGCGGCGAGAGCATAGTCGCCGCGGTCGAACGCGACCTTGCCGAGGCCTCGATGCGCCGGTGCGTGGCGGCGATCGGCCCCCAGCGCTTCGGCGTAGAGGGCCTCTGCGCGGGCCGAGTTGCCCTTGCGGTGCTCAGCATCGGCGGCTTTGGTCTTGGACTTCGCGAGGGCGGGATCGGGACCGACCTCGGCGGGCTCCCCCACCGAAGGGGTTCCCACGTCGGGGACCGCGATCGGCGGGACGTCCAGAACCTCCTCGGAGGGCGTCGGCTGTGGTTTGGGAACGGGCGGTGGGGCCGAAGCCTTGGGCTTTCGACGACCGCGGGCACGCACCACGGTTCGAAGCTGTTTCGCCCGCTCGCGAGCGCCCGGCGAGCTGCGTTCGATCGAATCCAAGCGGGCGCTCCGCTCATCTTCCGTGACGTCGGCCAAGGCGATCAGCGGCTCGACCTCCGCCAGCTCCTGGGCGGTGAACGAAGTGTCCTGCGCCTTCTTCCGAAGCAGCCGAAGCTCGCCGGGAGTCATGGACGCCCGCGCCCGCGCCCGCTCCCGACTCGCATCGAACACGAGCGCCTCGGCGTAGTAGTCCAGCGCAAACGGCTTGCCGCCCTCGGCATCCCAGTATTCGTCCCCCAGCCTCTCGAGCGTGTCGGCAAACTCGTTGCGCAGGGTCTTCGCCTGCTCCAGGCCGTACTCCGCGGCCGGGCCGTCGAGCGACTCCAGTTCGACCACGCAGGTGAGCGCGGTCCTCAACGACGGCTCTTCGGGTGGCGGGTAGACGAAGAATGCACGGGCAGCAGCGGCCCGCGCATCACGGATGAGGGCATCGGCCTGCCCGAGCACATCGGCCTGCGGATCCGGCTCGATGCCGACGGCATACCCCGCCCACACCCCGATCCCGGCGACCACGACCGCCCCCGCAATGGCCCAGGGCAACCATCGCCGCTTGGGCACCCGAGGTGTCGGCATTCGCCGCCGAAGTCGTTCCGCGTCCTCGGGGTCCACGTCGGGTGGCGCGAGGTCGTCCCATGGCGTGGTGAACCCCGCGGCGATCTGCACCTCGCACAGCGCGGCTTCGAGCTCCGCCATGCTCGAGAATCGCGTCTGCGCGTTCTTCTTCAGGCAACGCAGGATCACCCTGTCGAGCGGGGCGGCCGATGCAACGCGCGTGCTCGGCGGCTCGGGCCGCTCGCTGAGCTGCGCGAGCAGGATGTCGGAGGGATCCTCGCGCTCGAATGGGCGCGTCCCGGTGGCCAACTCGTACAACGTGCAACCCAAGGCGTAGATGTCCGCCCGGTGATCGCCCCCGACGCCCGATATGACCTCTGGGGCCAGGTAGCCCGGCGTGCCCGCCCGAGACTCGGCGGCCTTCGAGTCGTCCCCCACTTGGGAGATCCCGAAGTCCAACAGCTTGACCGCATCACCTCGCCCCTCGTTGACCCCGAGCACGATGTTCTCCGGCTTGACGTCACGGTGAATGATGCCGGCCTCGTGTGCCGCTCCCAGGCCCTTGCAGATCTGACGGCCGACGGCGACGATCCGATCGACGGGGAGCACGCCCGCAGCTTCGAGTGCTGCGCGCAAGGTCTCGCCCTCGACGAGTTCCATCGCGATCATCAGCCGCCCGTCGGCGAGCTCGATGAGGTCGTGCACGTCGACTACGAACCGAGATCCGAGCCGACCCAGCGCTCGTGCTTCTCGGCGAAACAGCTCGACGATCGAAGGGCTGAACGCGTCCCGCAACACCTTGAGGGCGACACGCCGGTCGAGGTCTTCGTGCACGGCTTCGAAGACGGTCCCCATGCCGCCGTCTCCGAGCCACCGCACCAGGCGGTAGCGGGTACCCGGGATCAGCGCACCGGGCCGCATGGGCACGGGGCGCGCGGTTGCAGCGACGGGCAAGACCGCGTCCTCGAGCGAGGCGCCATCGGGAAGCATGACCGTATCGGTATCCGCGGCGCGCACGATCTCCGGCACCCCGTCTTCGAGCACGGTCGGCGTCTTGCCGCTCCCAGTCCTCCCCGCCACCGCACGATCCTACCGCACGTCTCCGGCCCATTCTGGCCGAACCGACAACGCAAAACGGGCCACGGACGAACGTCCGTGACCCGCAGCGTGGGTTCGAGGTGAACCTACTCGATGATTTCGGTCACGATGCCGGCGCCGACGGTGCGGCCGCCTTCGCGAATCGCGAACTTGAGGCCCTTCTCGCACGCGATCGTGCTGATGAGCTTCACTTCGATGGTGACGTTGTCACCGGGCATCACCATCTCCACGCCCTCGGGCAGGATGATGTCGCCGGTCACGTCGGTGGTACGGAAGTAGAACTGCGGGCGGTAGCCCTTGAAGAACGGCGTGTGACGACCGCCTTCTTCCTTCTTCAGCACGTACACCTCGGCCTTGAAGTTCGTGTGCGGGTTGATCGAACCCGGCTTGCACAGAACCTGACCGCGCTCCACCTCTTCGCGCTTGATGCCGCGGACCAGCACGCCGACGTTGTCGCCTGCTTGTCCTTGGTCGAGCAGCTTGCGGAACATCTCGACGCCGGTGACCGTGGTCTTCGCCGTCTCTTTGATGCCGACGATTTCCACTTCGTCGCCAACCTTGACGATGCCACGCTCGATGCGGCCCGTGACCACCGTGCCGCGACCGGAGATCGTGAACACGTCCTCCACCGGCATCAGGAAGTCCTTGTCGAGCTCACGCGTCGGCTCGGGCACGAAGCTGTCGCAGGCTTCCATCAGTTCGAAGATGGGCTTGCACTCGTCCGCTTCCCAGTTGTCCGACTCGAGAGCCTTGAGCGCCGAGCCACGGATGATGGGCGTGTTCTCGCCGTCGAACTCGTAGCTGCTGAGCAGCTCGCGAAGCTCTTCCTCGACGAGCTCGATCATCTCTTCGTCTTCGGCGTCGAGCTGGTCGACCTTGTTGAGGAAGACGACGATGGCGGGGATGCCGACCTGGCGACCGAGCAGGATGTGCTCGCGGGTCTGCGGCATCGGGCCGTCGGGAGCCGACACGACCAGAATGGCGCCGTCCATCTGCGCGGCACCGGTGATCATGTTCTTGATGTAGTCGGCGTGTCCCGGGCAGTCGACGTGCGCGTAGTGGCGCTTGTCGGAGTTGTACTCGACGTGCGCGGTCGAGATGGTGATGCCGCGCTCACGCTCTTCGGGGGCCTTGTCGATGTTCTCGAAGTCGACCTTCTCCGCCCACCCACGAAGGCCAAGGACCTTTGTGATGGCAGCGGTAAGCGTCGTCTTTCCGTGGTCGACGTGACCGATGGTACCGATGTTGACGTGCGGCTTATCGCGAACGAACTTCTCTTTGGACATCTCAGGCGACCTTTTGCGTCGTGAATCGGCGTCGTTCTACGCTCCGGCGAGTAGGGCGTCAACCCGCTGGCCTGCGTCGCCCTCCCCCTTTGGGGTGAGGGAGGGCTCCTCCGGCCAGCTCGAAGTCGACGCCCTACTCGCCTCCGCACACTTCTTCCCGCTGCGCAGGCCCTCCGGGCCCGCTCGCTCTCCGTCACGCACCCGAACCCCGGGCCCGCGCGCCAATGGCGAGCGTAGCGAGCAAGGCGCCCGACAGGGCGCCCTGGGAGGGAGAGCGCAGGCCGGCGAAGCCGGCCGGAGCGAGGGAACCGAGAGGTTCCCCAAAGGAGAATGACGCCGCACCGAACGAGCGCCGACTCCCGAGCGCGAGTTCTCTCGCACTCCCCATGCGCTCCCGTGCTGAGAAAGGCGTACGGGCAGGCGCCAAGGGAACGGCTCTCGCTCCGCTCGAGCTGTTCGGACTGGGTCTGCGTGCTTCGCGGGCCGGATCCTGAACGCGTAGAGCGTGGGCGTGGGCTGGCTCGGTCGCCGACCGCCGTCGCTGGCACGGGAGGGTGCGGGGAGTGCGGGAGAGCTCGCGCTCGGGCGACGGAGTTCGTGCGGTGCGTCCCTTTCTCCTTTAGGGAACCTCTCGGTTCCCTCGCTCCGGGCTCCGCCCTGCGCTCTCCCTCCCAGGGCGCCCTGTCGGGCACCTCTCGCTCCGCTCGTGGTTTGTGCGCACGAACTCGAACGTGGGCACCGCCCACGAACGACACGGGGAACACGAAGGGCCGCGCAACGAACCTCCGCCTTGGACCGTACGCCCCGCGCCACCACCCGCCCCGATTCGCCGAGGAGGCGCAAAGCGCCGAGCGAGGGCCCGAGCCACCACAACCCCCGACTAGCCGAGGAGGCGCAAAGCGCCGAGCGAGGGCGAAGCCCGACCTTGGAGGGAGCCCGGAGGGCGGCTTTGCCGGCCGGAGGAGCGGGAACCGAGCGGTTCCCCCTGAAAGAAAAAAAGGCCGCCCCGAGTGTCGGGGCGGCCTTTTGGAGCCTTCGACCGGATTTGAACCGGAGACCTCATCCTTACCAAGGATGCGCTCTACCAACTGAGCTACGAAGGCATATGAGAGCGGGAGACGAGGGTCGAACTCGCGACATTCAGCTTGGAAGGCTGACGCTCTACCAACTGAGCTACTCCCGCGTGGCCTCTTCGAGGAGGCGTCTGTTGAAGTCAAGCTAAGGATTGAAGGAAGGTCAGGTGGTGGATGGAGTAGGATTCGAACCTACGAAGCGAAACGCGGCGGATTTACAGTCCGCTCCCTTTGGCCAGCTCGGGCATCCATCCGTGATTTGAGTACCGACAAGTCGAGGCGTTCTCGTGAGAGCTGGCGATGGGATTTGAACCCGCAACCCCCTGATTACAAATCAGGTGCTCTACCGTTGAGCTACACCAGCAGGATTGCCGTCGTCGTCTTCTCGGGACTCCTTGAAGCACCTGGCGACCTTGCCAGGTGGGCGCGGTGTATATCCCCGCCGGTCGGTGGTGTCAACACACGATGTGCATGCTCGCTCAGAAAGGCGGCTGAGGGCGAAATGCGCTCCTCCTCTCGAGCCCGAGAGGCGCCTGCGCATTTCGCCCAGCACGGCCTACTCGTCCGCAGCCGGCTCGGCGCCAGCCGGCCGAAGCGCGGCCATCGTCTCTCGAGCGCGCAACACCGCGGCCTGGTAGCTCTTGTCCATCGAGTTCTTCTCGGCGTCGAGCACGGCCTGAATCGCGTCGACACACGCTTGGCAGCCGGTCCCCGACTCGAGCATCCGCGCGGGCAGCCAGGCGATGTTCTCGCGCGCTCGTGGGTTGCGAACCTTGTACGCCTTGGAGATCGCCTCGGCAGCAGCCACATCGCCCTTCTTGAGGCGGGCCACTTCGAAGGCGGCTTTTTCACGCGCGAACCAGTCGGCGTTCACGTCGACCAGGGTCTTCTCGAAGCAGGCGACGTCGCCCTTGCAGCCCTCGGCCATCGTCACCGCCGAGTCCCAGTGGCCCAGCTCCTTCTTCACGGTGGCGTCCTTGTTGGTCGCCATCGCCTCTTTCACCGAAGCCAGCTGCTCGGGCCCGGCCGCCAGAATCGCGTAGCGAGCTGCATCCCAGCGCGGCTCGAACTTGAAGTCGCTCCGCACGATCTCCGTGTCGTACTCGCCGGCCTTGACCACCTCGTTGAGACAGGCGACTGCCTTGTCGCCACCGATGCGGCCCAGCGCCTGAATGATCGGGTACATGTCGCCGGGGTTCTTGGTCGCCATCGAGCAACCGCACAGCGCATCCACGGCTTTCTCGTCCCCGATGAAGCCCAGCGCGTTGGCGATGAACGCCCGCAGACCCACCGCGGCCGCGAGCTCGGCATCGGCCTCGTCGCCCTTCTTCTTGTCGTCGGGGTTGCAGTCGTCGGTGGGCATGAAGCCGACCAGGTCGTCGACCGCCGACGTGGCCCCCATCGCCCCGAGAATGCTCGCCGCAGTCTGCTGGATGGTGCCCTGCCCCACGCCGTTCTTGGCCGCGAGGTCCTGAACGTCCTCGTGCTCTCCGCGAAGCATCTGCAGCACCTTGGGCACCGCGGGATCGCCGATGGCGGCCAAGGCCTGCTTGGCACGCACGCCGATGTTCGTCGACGTGGGCGCATCGGGCACGCGGAAGGTGACGGTGAGCAACGCATCCACGGCGGACGGGTCACCGATGCGACCCAGCGCCTTGGCGGCGGCACGGTGCACCGAGACGGGCTGTACCTCGGTGGTCTGCTCCATCACCTTGATCAGCACCGGCACCGCCTTCTTGTCGCCCAACGTGCCGAGCGTCTCGGCCATCAGCAGGCGAACCTTGCCGGCATCGGTATCGGAGTCGTCGAGCGAGGGCTTGGCGAGGATCTCCTCGTACAGCTCGATGATCTTTTCGACCGAGCCATCGGCCTTCGACTTCTTGATGCCGTCGAGGGCCATGACGACCTTCTTGCGCGCACCGGCGCTGCCGTCGAGCTCGAGCGCCATGTTCCACACCGGCGCGCCCTCGGGGCGACCCACCGCGCGCAGCAACTCGAGCATCTTCTCCTGCTGCTCCTCGGCGTCGGCGTAGACCTCCTCGAACGCAGGGATCACCTTGGTTGCGAACTCTTCGATCAGGTCATCGTTGTCCTGAGCATCGAGCACCGTCTTGGTGAGATTCTCGAGTCCGGTGAACCCTTGAGAGCGCGTCTCGGCGCTCTTGATGCGCTCGACGTGGGTCTCGAACTTGTTGGGGTCGGGCTCTTTGCACGCGCTCGTGAGTACGAGTGCGGAGAACAGCGTGGAAACGATGAGCTTGCGCATGAGACTTCCTCTCCTCCGGGGGGTGCGATGGTGGGGGCTCCACGACCAGGCCGGGGCCGCCATCCTACGACGAGGCGCAACATGCGCCAAGTGCGAACACGCGCCGCCGCTGTGTGGTCGACACACAGCCACGACGCGCGGTCAGTGCTGGTCCGCCGCTTGCGGCGAACGTCTAGCGGCGTCCGACGCGGCGTTTGCCCGGCTTGGGCACACGGGCGCGCGGGGCTGCCTTCTTGGTGGTCTTCTTGGTGGTCTTCTTCGCGCTCGCGGCCTTCTTGCGGCTGCGACTCGCGTTCTCGACCTCGGCGTGTTTGACGACGATGGTGTCGTCGTCATCCCGCCGGGCCCCACGAGGCGTGGGGATCGCCGCGACGCGCGTGGGCGCCTTGGCGGTCTTCTTGGCTGCCTTCTTCGCGGGCTTGGCTGCGCTCTTGCTGGACGCCTTTGCGCTGGCCTTGGCCGGCTTCGCCGCGGGCGCCTTGGCGGCCTTGGACTGAGCAGCCTTGGCCGCGGCCTTGGTCGGGGCACGGCGAGCGGCTTGGCGACGCTCCTTGCGAGGCGGTGGCGGCTCCCCGCCCATCGCGACGTTGCCCGAGAACGACGCACCGTCGGCCACGATGACGCGCGGCGCGGTGATGTCTCCGACCAGCTTTGCGCCGGCGTTGAGCGTGACGGAGTCCTCGGCCGTGACGTCACCGACCACGACGCCGCTCACCACGATGTCGCGCGCCTGCACGGTCGCGACGACGATGCCCTCGGGCGCCACGTAGACGGTCTCCGTGAGGGAAATGCTGCCCTCGAGTCGGCCTTCGACGTGGAGATCTTCTTCGCCGCTGACACGGCCCCGAACAAAGATGCCCGGGCCTATCAACGTGGAGCCGTCGGCCCCGCTGCTTTGGGACTGGCGAGCCATCGACTAGCCATCCATGTCGACGTTGCCCTTGAACGAGGCACCGTCGGCGATGAGGACGCGGGGAGCGTGGATGTCTCCGACCACGCGGCAGTTGTTCTTGAGCTCGGCGCGCTCGCTGGCCACCACGTCCCCGGTGACCGTGCCGAGGATCGTGATCGTCGCCGTTTCGACGTTGGCCTCGAGCACGCCGCTTTCCTCGACGTAGATGTTCTGACGCAGGCCCACTCGCCCTTTGACGGTGCCTTGAACGACGAGGTCCTCGTCGCCGGTGATCTCGCCGTCGATGACGATGGTGCTTCCTATGACGGTATTGGCCATGAACGCGTGCTTTCTGAAGTTCGTACGAAGTCGAAGAAGAGGGAGAAGGAGGAGGGAGTGCGGGCTAGCGCGCGGCCTTGCGGAGTTCGTCGGGAAGATCGACGTCCATCTCGACGGCGCCATCGAAGTGGGCGCCATCGTTGATGATCACGCGAGGAGCACGCACGTTGCCGGAGACACGAGCACCCCGTTCGATGGTGATCGAACGCGACGCCACGATGTCGCCGCGAACCTGACCGAGGACGGCGATGCTCTCGATTTCGAGATCGGCTTCGACCTCGCCCGTGTCGGCGACCACGAGGTGCCCAGCGAGCGAAACCGAGCCCTCGACACGACCTTCGACGACGAGGTCTTCCTCGCCGCTGAGCGCTCCTCGGACGGCGGTTTCCGGTCCAATGACACAGGCGCTCGACGAAGAACTGGTGGCGCGGGAGTTGGTGTTGGCCATCTGAAGAGTCTTTTCCTCGGAAAAGCGGGAGCGGACGGTAGCAGCGCCGGGCGAGCCGGCGCAAGGGTCGACGAACGATCCTGCTGGGGCCCCCGACGCCGAATCCGTAACGCCAACGACGGCCGCGCCGATGTCGGGTCGTGGCAGCAAGAACCGGCCTCGTCCGGCCTCGACGCTCAGCGTCGGCCGGTGGTATGAGCCTCGCGCACAGGAGCGTCACGCCGTGACCCAGCCCAAGCCCGAGGCCACGGTGCTTCGCCGAGACCAACTCGTCACCTACTTCGAACGCGCCGTTCGATCCGATCCCTCCACCCACCTCATCGGGACCGAGCTGGAGCGGTTCGGGCTGGCACGCGACGACGAAGCCGGCGCCTACATGCCCGTACGGTACGCACCTCACGTGAAGGGCGTCCTCGAAGGCTTGATGCGGGACTACGGATGGCAGCCCGGCCCCGACCGCGGCATCGACGGCGAGGTGGTCGAGCTCAGGCGTGATGGGGCGTCGATCACCCTCGAACCCGGAGGCCAGTTCGAGCTCTCCGGAGCGCCGCTGAAGAACGTGCACGAGACGTGCGCGGAGTTCTCGCAGCACTACACCGAGCTCGACGCCGTTTCGAAACCGCTGGGCATCACCTGGATGGCGGTGGGGCATCACCCCTTTGCGACCCGCGAGCAGATCCACTGGATGCCCAAGGGGCGCTACGCGGTCATGCGTGCCTACCTTCCTCAGAAGGGGTCGATGGCGCTCGACATGATGCTGCGCACCTGCACCGTGCAGGCGAACTTCGACTTCGCCTCCGAAGCGCAAGCGGGCGAGCGACTGCGCCGAGCCTCGGCGCTCGCGCCGATCGTGATGGCGATGTTCGCCAACTCCCCGCTGGTCGAAGGCAAACCCAGCGGGCGGGTGTCCTCGCGCAGCTGGGTGTGGACCGACGTCGACAACGACCGCTGCGGGATCCGGCCGTTCTTCTTCGAACAGCCGTTCTCCTTCGAGCGCTACGTCGACTGGGTCCTCGACGTCCCGATGTTCTTCTTCAAGCGCGGCGGGCAATACGTGGCCCACCACGCGCCCTTCCGACACTTCCTCGAGCATGGCGCCGACTGCCCCGACGGCACCCACGCTCAGGCCACCTGGGACGACTGGGTCCTGCACTTGAGCACCGTGTTCCCAGAGGTTCGGCTCAAGCCGCACCTCGAGTTCCGGTCCGCTGACGCGGTGGGCAGCAAGTTCGTCTGTGCCCTGCCCGCGCTGCTCAAGGGCATCCTCTATGACGACGCCGCCGGCAACGATGCGATGGCACCGATCGCCGACCTGACCTTCGACGAGCGCGTCGCCCTGTGGCACGAGGCGGCGACGGACGGCATGAAGTCCCCCCGGGTTCACACGCTCGCGCAACGCATCCTCGACACGGCCCGCCAGGCACTCGACGGCTTCGACGTGCTCGACAGCAAAGGCCGCCGCGAGTCGCGGTTCCTCGAAGCGCTGGTCCCTTTGGTCGAGCAAGGCATTTCCCCGGGAGAAGAGGTCCTGCAGAGCTTGGCCTCCCCCGAGGTCGGGACCGACGCCGAAGCGCGCACGGCCATGGCCGCCGGGTGGCGCTTCGCAGGCGTCGAGCCCTACTGCTGAGCCCTCACTCGGCGGGTACGTCGACCACGGGTGCGGCGTGGCCGGGTCGCTGCGGGAGTCGGGCGAGAAGCCCCTGCAGCGGCACCGTGTACACCGGTTCTGGGCATAGGCCCTCCGCCTGTGCGATCGCGTTGAAGGCCAGACGACCCGAGGTGTGCGCCGCCTCCATCAACATCGCTGGGCACGGCAACTTGACCCAATCTCCGGCCAGCAGCATGCCGGGGAGTTCCGTCTGCACCTCGGGGCGATGAGCACCCATGCCGACGTGAAACGCGGTGAAGTCGCGGCGGAGCTGCAGGTGCTCGTGCACGATCGTGGCGTCCGCGTACCCGGGAAAGAAATGCCGCAACCCCTCGATCAGAGAATCCCGAACTTCGGCGTCGGGCATCGTGTCGGGGACGGAGTAGCAGTGCAACTCGACCACGCTGCCGCCGCGCGCTTCGGCCCAACGCGCCGCTTCGGGATCGATGCGGTCGATGAAGGCGGCGGCATCGATCGCCCCTCGGCGCTCCGTCGACACGAAGACAGGAAGGTCGTCCGGAGAAGGACGGTCGGTCCACACCCGAAGCACGGCGTAGCGCTGGCCGGGGCGTACATGCTCGAACCGTTGCAACAGCTCCGGCGCCTTTGCGCGTGCGGTCGCACTGTTTCGCAGGATTGCACCCGCCGCCCCCACATCGGTGGCAAGGACCACGTAGTCGTAGGACTCGCCGTTGACACTCCAGTGCGCGCCGTCGTGTTCGAGCGCGTCGACCGGGCATGCGGTCCGCACCGACACACCATGCTGCTGGAGGTGCTGCACGATCGGCGCAATGAACCCGGACGCGTAGTTGCCGTCGACGAAGTCGTAGCCCAGCCCGTGGTCGTGACTGAGGTAGTAGAAGTGAAAGCTCTTGATCAGCTCCGCGGTCGAGAGGCGGTCATCGTCCGCGAAGAATGCCCGCGAGAACGCATTGAACACGGTCCGTAGGTCTCGAGGCAGCTGCGCCCGTTCGGCAAACGTCGCAAACGGAAGCTGATCGAAACGCTCGAACGTGTCCTTTGCGTCGTACCGCAAGAACGCTTCCATTTCCTTGCCCGCAGGACCTCGGGCGACCGGACCCAACGCGTACAGACCGCGCCGGGCGAGGTTCACCAGGTTGAGAATGGGAGCTTCGCGTTGGTCGGCGAACGACAGTCGCCGCTGGTCGTCGGTGACGATGGTGTAGTCCCCCACCGCCCGCATCGAACGCCGCACCCCGAGACGATCGAGCCAGTCATCGAGGTTGTAGTAGTGGCGGAAGAACGCGTGAAACCCATGTTCGACCGACGCGTCGAACCCGTCGTCCAAGGTCTCGCGCCAACCGGCCACCTTTCCGCCGATGTACGGGTTCTTCTCGAGCAGGGTCACCGCAAACCCGCGCTGCGCCAACATGCTCGCTGCGGACAACCCCGCCAGGCCACCACCGATGACCGCAACGGTGCGCGGCTGCTCGAGGCGCTTCGGCAGCGTCTCGTCCACCTCGGTCAACACGTGTCGGTATCCCCCGAACGCGCGCGCGATGATGCGGGCGAGCCACGACCGCTGCGCCACGCGGAGCTGGTGCCACTGATAGACGACGACCGTGGCCGTGCACAGCGCGATGCCGTAACCGAAGTCCTCCAACGGGATGGTGCCGATGCGGAGCCCGATCTGGTGAGCGTCCCCGTAGTGCACGACCGGCCGTGACGTCAGGTAACCGTTGAACACCGCAGTGAACACCACGGTCAGACCCACGAAGGCCCAGTAACGCGGCATGCGAAGCAGACCTGTGCCCATCGTGTGGTCGAGCGACGCAACCACGCCGAGTGCGAGCAGGGTGTAGGCCGTGTACGCGGGCCCGAACATCGCGGTCAGCGTGCCCAGCAACAGCAGCACAGGCGCCAGGGCGTACATGCCCGCAGGCAGTGACGCCTTCGCCCGTGCACCTCCGATCAGCGTCTCCCAACTGAAGGCACAGGCGTACGGAACGCTGACAAAGAACAGCACCTCCTCGAGAGGAAGCCCGAACAGCGTGAGCCCGAGCGTGTAGCGGGCATCGAACCACCAGTGGCTTCCCGCGACCGCGGCGTCCCAGGCGACGAACGGCACCGCCACGACCATCGTCGCAATCGCGAGGCTGCGTGCCCGAGCCGCAAAACGATTGCGCGGCAGCATGCTGAGCACCACAGGCCCGGCGAGGATCAGAAGGTCGAACAACAGGTACTCGGCACGCATCGATTCCGTCCTCACGGGGCCAGAGGTGGCCCATGACTCAACAACACAGCGCTGCAGCGAACTCGGCCGGCGCGGCACCGAATCCATCGCCTTGCAGCGCGTCTCGGAGCTTGTCCAACGCACGCTGCTGAATCTGGCGAATGCGTTCCCGCGACAGCGAGTAGACCTCGCCGATCTCGCGCAACGTGTGCCCTTCTTCGCCGTCGAGGCCAAAACGCAGCCGCAGAATCTCGGCTTCCATCGGGCGCAGCGTCTCCAGGGCGTCTTGCAGCGCGCCACCCAACTCGGACGACTCCAGGCGGGTGTCCGCGGCCGGGTCGGCGTCGGCCAATGCATCGATGCCGCGCGGGCGGGCACCCGCTTCGGAGTCTTCGCGGCTGGACTCCCGCTCCAACAAGACTCGGCCCAGGCGCTCGACCTTCTCCTTGGGGACGTCTGCGAGCGCCGCGAGTTCCTCGACGTCGGGGTCGCGGCCGTGCTTGTGCTCGAACTCCCGCCGAACCTTGGACAGCTTGGCCTGCAGCTCGATGACATGCACCGGTAGCCGCACCGCACGACCGCGGTCGGACAATGCACGGCTGATCGCGTGCCGGATCCACCAACTGCCGTAGGTCGAGAACCGGAACCCGCGGCGCGGGTCGAAACGATCGACGGCGGTCAGCAGTCCCACGTTGCCCTCCTGAATCAGGTCATCGAGGCTCATCCGACCGCTGCGGAGATAGCGGTGGGCCATGGAAACCACGAGCCGGAGGTTGGCGCGGGCAAACTCGGAACGCGCCGCGTGCAGCCGAAGCCGCGCACGCTCCACTTCGCTGGCGTAGATGTCGAAGCGTTCGGACTTGCGTTGCGCCGCACGGAGCTTCAGCGCCCCGCCGTCGTTGCGCCCCCGCTGCAGGGCCTGGATTTCCGCAACGATGAGGTCCGCGATGTCGCAGGACGGATCGGCGTCTGCCAACTGCTCCGCGAGCCGGACCAGGGCCGGGCTCTGGGTCGTTACGCCGCGCTTGCCGAACACCTTCGCGTCTGCGGCGCTGAAATCCACCTTCTCGCGCTTGTCTCCGGTGAGGTTCGCATCGAGCACCGCGCGAATGCCCCCGTGCAGAGGCACGTACACCAACAGCTCGACCCAGTAGCGCTGCTTGCGGGCAAGGATTCGCTGCGCCACCTCGAGCTCCTGGTCCGGCTTCATCAAGGACTCACGCTCGAGGTCGCGAAAGTAGACGTCCAGTGCACCCGGTTCGGCACCGAGAGCACCTCGCAGCACAGGGACACGGGGAGATGGTTGGTTGGCTACGGGCTGCATCGACTGACTCCTCCCCCTCGTCTTACCACCATGTTCAACGTTTGCAAATCAATCATGCAACCTTGAACACAGGTGTGCATAAGCGCCAGATCGGCCAATAACGCCGTTCAGGCGGACATGAACGCATCGTGACCGCCCACGACCGGCGTTTGTTCCGCCGAGGGGAACAGCACGTTGCACAAGCCGATCGCCCAACGGACGAAGCGCTCGCGGCCCTCCACGGACGGAACACACGTCAACATCGAGTCGCACAGCGACTGCAGTCGCTCGTACGCGCGCTCGACACCCAGCTCCTGCACTGCGGACGGACGACCGTTGCGAGCGTCCTGCCCCACCGGTTTGCCCAGAGCCGAGGCGGACCCCACGAGGTCGAGGATGTCGTCGGCGACTTGGTACGCCTCCCCCAGTCGGGACCCGACCGGGAGCCACAGCGCGGCATCACCACCCCCCGCGATGGCGCCCGCGCAGACCGCAGCCTCGAACAGCGCGCCCGTTTTGGCGCGGTGATAGAGGCGAAGGTTCGGGGACGGTTCGGACTCCCACGCTTGCCCGGCCACGATGCCCCGGATCGCCCCTACTGACCGTGCAACGGTCGCTACAAGTGGTCCGAGCAGCTCAGGGTGAGACGCACAGCCCCGTCCGAGGACCTCGAATGCCCCGGCGATCAACGCGTCGCCGACGAGAACCGCGAGCGGTTCGGAGTGCGCCACATGAACCGTCGGCTGCCCTCGTCTCAGCGACGCATCGTCGAAACACGGCAGGTCGTCGTGCACGAGCGAGGCGCAGTGCAGGAACTCGATCGCCGCCGCTGCGGCCTCGGCAACTTCGCGGGGCCCTCGCCCACAGGTGTCGGCGACTGCGAGCACGAGGTTTGGCCGCACACGCCCGCCGCCACCGAACACGGCATGACGCATCGCTGCGAGGAGCCGTGGTGGCGTCGTGGGGCCGACGATCCAATCGAAGGCGCGTTCCAAACAGGATTCGACATCGGGGTCGCCGCCCATGCCCGGGAGACTGACCGAACACGAAGGCTTGTCAATCCATCTGCAAAGCATGGACAGACAGCAAACAACGGCTAGGCTGACCGCCGAAACGATGGAACACGGGCCAACAGTGACTCCCTCAACCTTCGACGCCGTCGTCATCGGCGCCGGAATTGGAGGATTGTCGGCCGCCCTCCGACTGGCCGGAGCTGGAGCCCGCGTCGCGGTGCTCGAGCGCGCCGACACGATCGGCGGAAAGATGCGCGTGGTTCACAGCGCAGGTCGACCCATCGACGCCGGCCCGACCGTTCTGACGATGCGGTGGGTCTTCGAAGCGCTGTGGGCCGACGCAGGCCTCGACTTCCACACCGCGGTTCCGACCGAACGTCTCGATGTGCTCGCTCGCCACGGATGGACCGACGGAAGCAGGCTCGACTTGCACGCGAGCGTGGACGCCTCGGCGCAGGCGATCGCCCAGTTCGCCGGTCGCAAGGAAGCCGACGCGTTCATTCGCTTTCATCGCCACGCGCAGAGCATCTACGACACCGTACGCCTGCCCTTCATCGAGGCTCCGACGCCGGGGATCATGGCCGGTCTGTCGAACACCGGCCCTCGGGGGCTGTGGCAACTGATGAAGATCGACTGGCACCGGTCACTGTGGAAGAGCCTTCGAAGCTTCTTTCGCGACCCCCGACTGGTGCAGCTGTTTGCGCGCTACGCCACCTACTCCGGCTCGAGTCCATTCCTCGCGCCTGGAACACTGGCCCTGATCGCCGCGGTCGAGCAGGCGGGCGTGTGGCGAGTCCGCGGAGGCATGGCGAACTTGGCCCGCGCCACCGCAGACGCCGTCGTGCAACTCGGCGGCGAGATCCATACCGGGGCGGAGGTGGTGTCGATCGACATCGATGCGAGCGGTGTGACGGGCGTGCGTTGTGCCGACGGCACGACCCTTCGCTGCACGACGGTGGTGTTCAACGGAGGCCTCGCCGCCCTGTCCGAGGGCCTGCTCGGTGAACGCGTGGCGGGAGCGTCGCCTCGCAAGCGACCGCCCCCCTCCCTCTCGGCGATGACCTTCTGCGGGATTGCGCGGCCACGCGGCTTCGACCTGCATTGGCACAACGTCTTCTTCTCCGACGACTACGAGGCGGAGTTCGACGACATCTTCTCGAAGGCGCGCCTGCCCACCTCGCCAACCACCTACGTGTGCGCACAGGACCGCGGTGCGCCACGAGACGCACAGGCAGGGGAGCGTGTCTTCTGCTTGGTCAACGCCCCGGCCCGGGGCGACGAATACGACTTCCAACGAGACACCCAGACATGCAACACCCGAATGAGTCAGCTGCTCGAGCGATGTGGCCTGGACCTCGAGCTGAGCGATGTGGTGACCACGACACCGACCCAGTTCGCGTCGATGTTTCCCGGGACCCGCGGGGCGCTCTATGGCCCGGCGACGCATGGGGCGACGGGAGCCTTCGCGCGCCCGGGCGTGCAGACGAAGATCCCCGGACTCTTCGTCGTGGGCGGGGACGTGCACCCGGGCGCGGGCGTGCCCATGGTGACGCTCGGAGGTCGCATCGCCGCGGATCGGGTTTGCGACCGATTGGGTTTGACACGTCGGTCCCCGCCGGCGGCTACGCGTGGTGGTACGTCGACGCGGTCAGCGACGACGGCGAGTTCGCGCTGACGCTGATCGTGTTCGTGGGCTCGGTCTTTTCGCCCACCTACTTCGCGGCCCGGCAGCGTGACCCGCTGACCCCCGCGAGTTCGGTCTGTGCGATCAATGCCGTGCTCTACCATCGGCGCGGCAGCACCTGGGCACTGACCGAAGCCAGACCCGAGAGCATCGAGCGACGCCCCGACCTCTTTGCGTTGTCCGGTTCGACGGTCGAGCGCTCGCGCGACGCCCTGGTCGTTCACTTGGACGAGCGGGTCGCGCCCTGGGGTCGGCGCCTGCGGGGGCGGGTCCGCATCGACCTCGTGCACGGCAGCAAGGCGCCCTTTCACCTCGACCGCGCCGCGGACCACCAATGGTGGCCCATCGGAGCCAAGGCGCGCGCCGAGGTCGAGTTGGATGCGCCATCGGTCCGCTTTCGCGGCAGCGCCTATCACGACTGCAACTTCGGTCGCGTTCCGCTCGAACACACCTTTCACTCGTGGAACTGGTCACGCGCGGACCTCGGAGACGACGTCGCGATCGTCTACGACGTCCGAGAGCGCGACGGGTTCGAGCAACCGCTCGGGCTGAAGCTGACCTCGACCGGTGTGCACCCGTTGTCCGCCGACACACGAGTCCCCTTGCGTCGCGCGATGTGGGGTGTCGAACGCATCGTCCGAAGCCAGGGTGAGACCTCGCTCCTTCGAACACTCGAGGACACCCCGTTTTATACCCGGTCCCTGCTGCGCACGGCGTTCGAGGGGCGCAGGGTCACCGCCGTGCACGAGAGCCTGTCCATGGAGCGATTCGTGAAGCCGTGGGTCCAGTGTCTGTTGCCGTTCCGCATTCGACGAGGGTGGCGCGCATGATCGGTGTGGGCACGCTCGCGGCCGCCGGGTTGGCCGTGTGGACGGCGGCCTACGTTGGCACGTGTGCGGTGGCGCTGTGGGGTGCCCGGGCCCAGACGACCTCCCTCGACCTCCCGGCCTCACCGATGCCCACGGTGCTCCTGATCCGACCGTGCACGGGCGACGAGGCGAGCCTCGAACCCGCGTTGCGGTCCACGGCTGCGCTGGCCGGAGTGTCGGGTCTGGCCGTTCGCCTCACCGTGGACGACGCGGACGACCCCGCGTGGCCCATCGTTCGACGGGTCGCGGTGTGGCTGCGCGAGCGCGGCCTCGATGCGCGGGCCGAGGTTGCGCGAACCCAGGCGCTCAATCGCAAGGTTGGTCAGCTGGCCGTCGCCACGAGACGGACGCGCGCCGAGGTCGTCATGGTGGTCGACGCCGACGTCGACCTCAGCACCTTCGACGTGCGATCGTTTCTGGCCCCGCTCGACGTGCCACGCGTCGGCGCAGTCTGGGCCCCTCCGGTCGAAGTCGGCCCCGTCTGCACGTTCGGCGATCGCACCTCGGCCGCGATCCTCGGCGCATCGCTGCATGCGTTCACGCTGCTCGGCGCGCTCGATCCGCACGGCTTGGTCGGCAAGACGTTCGCCGTCCGCACGAACGCCCTGCGGCAGCTCGGCGGATTCGAGGCTCTCGATCGCATGTTGGGCGAAGACATGGCGCTGGCCAGTCGACTCCGCCGCGGGGGCTGGGGGACGCGGATGCATTGCACGCCCGTTCGGGCAGTTGCGCACCAACGCTCGATGGCCTCCGTGTTGGCCCGCTACACGCGGTGGCTGTGGGTCATTCGAGCCCAGCGGCCCCATCTGCTGAGCAGCTACCCTTTGCTCCTCGCGGCGGCACCGCTGCTCTTCGTCGCGTTCGCGGTGCTCTGGCCGTTCGCGCCCGCCTGGGCCGCGGCGCTGCCCCTCATTGCGCTCTCGACCCGGTGCGCCGTCGCCTTTGCGGCGTCCGGTCCTCGCGGGCGACGGGCGGCTGCAGTCGGCTGGGAGTGGTTGCTCGCGGACCTGGTGCTGCTCGCCGCCTTCGCACGGGTGTTCAAGACCCCCACGGTCCGGTGGCGAGGGCGGATGTTGAGGCTGGGTACGGGCGGCATGCTCTGCGACGCCGCCGAAGCGCCGCGCCCCGAGCTCAGCCCCGTGCGCCCTGCAGGTACGTGATCGACACGCGTGCGAGCGCCCCCGATGGAAACAGAGCCTGGTACGCCTCGGGTCCTGCTTCGAGCCCGGCCAGCGTCGCCGCGCGCAGCAGCTCGGCCCGCTCCACCGTGTACTGGTTGGAGAAGCCGTGTGTCAGATCGTAGCCGATGGTGGGCGTGCGTCCGGGGTCTTCGGCGACCACGGTCGAAGGCAGCGTGTGCAACTCGATGAACAGCCATCCGTACCGCGACACATAGGGACTCCACCGCTGCATGAACGCGACCAGGTCGGCCGCGAGCGCCTGACCTGTCACGAGATCACCACCCGGCTCGACGAACGCCCCGTCGGTGCTGCTGGGTGGAGTGCCCGGCGTCGCGCGCCAGATCCGGTTGTGAATCAGCATCGAGTTGGTGTGCAACGCATCGGCCGCTCCGAGCACACCATCCGGTCCTGCGATGCCCAACGCACGAATGCCGCGGTCGAGCGCGTCCGGGTCGGCGATGTCGATCGGGGGATCGACGACGTGGGCATGCGGAACACCACCAGCCGCGAGCGTTTCACGGGTCTTGTCCCGTGAAGCCAGGTTGAGGTCCGCACCGATGAAGGCGACCGGCTTGCTGAAGAAGTCCCACGACAGCCGGTCCCGAAGAACCTCCGCGATATGTCGCAGGAAGGTGCCGTCGCCGCAGCCCGTGTCGCAGACCGCCCGGGGATAGTCCTCGCGTTCGAACAACGCGGTGACGATCTCGTCCACCTTGGCGAAGTACAGCCCATGCGAGCCTCCACTGCCCCAGATGTTGAGGCGACGGTCGACGTGCGTCTCATGTCCCTGTGCGGTGGGCGGGAACATGGCGACGAAGCCACCGTTGCGGAACAGCAGCTCCTCCGCCCGGCGGAGCAACGGCAGGTAGCTGAGCGTGACGGCGTACGCGGGCGCAAAGAACACCGTGGCGCGACCCTGCCCCGTCAGGCGCTGGGTCTGGGCATCCAGCCAACCCAACGATGAGAGTGCGGGCAGGACCTCGTCTCGCACCCGCCGCCTGCACGTGGGCGAGAGTCCGGACAAGGAGACCTCGTCGTCGACCGCCACGTCCCGGCCGCTGCCCTGCATGCGGACCAACCCGTGACGTGCCAGCGACACCGCGATCGGGGCCGCCAACCCACCTTCGAGCAAACCGAGCAACCGGGCCCGGACATGAGCATGCTCGGGGTCGACCTCCGCCAACCCGAACGCCTCGTCGCGCAGCGCCGTGAACTCGGCGATCGTCGCGACACCGTCCGGCGCGGCCTGGCGCGTGGTGAGGTACGCGCTCATGCGTTCGGAAAACGCGAGGAACGCCTCGACCCGGTCGAGTGTCGGCCCCATCGACGCCAGCATCTGTGCCAACGCGCGTCCATCGGCCGTCAGCTTCACCACGGCCGGCGCCTCGAGATCGGCTTTGGTCTGCGGCGCAGACCACCCCGTCAACCATCCGGACGATGCGAACGCCCGAAGCGCGAGGTGAAGGTAGCCGCGACGCACCGAAAACGTGCGCACGAGCTCCCGAACGTCGATGCCCTCCGCGAGCGCCTCGAACACGCGACGCCGCGTGAACGAAGCCAGCAACGGCAGAAGCGCCAACCCGTCTTGCTGGGCGAAGACGCGGCGACGCGCCGCCAGCCGTTCAGCCTTGGACGTGACCTCGAAGAGACGCTCCACCCGCCGATCGTAGAGCAGATTTCACGGTCTCGGCGCGCTCGCGGGTGAAGATTTCACACGCGCAGGCAGGGCCTTGCGGCTCCGCTCCTGATGCACCATCAACCAGCCTGCAAAACGATCGAGACACGCGGTGGCCCATCGCGACAGGCGTGACGGGGTCCGGGAAAGCAGGGGGATGAACGCCTCTGCCCCTCCCTCCTGCGCGGTCGCGATTCGGCGCCGCTCCTCACCCACCGCGAGAGCCTGCGCCTTGGGGTCTGCCCCGTCCTCGTAGGACAGTGGCGCACCGATGCTGACGTAGACGTGCGGCCGCTCGTCCCCTTCGAAGACGTATGCGAACGCAACCGGGACCACACGCACGGCAGTCGAGCGTCGGGCAATGCCGGCCGCCCCCGGAAAAAACCGTAGCGGCACGTGGGCAGGCTGCTCCTCACCCTGAGGAAAAACCCAAAGCATCGTCCGGGGGGTGCGAAGGCGGTCCAGCGCGTACCGAGTCGCCCGGGCGCCGTCACGCCTGGACGTCCGGTCGACCCCGAACACACCCAGCCAACGAAAGAACCGCAGCTGTGCGAGGTTCGCCGCGTCCATCAAACCGTAGGTCTGCGCCGTGGGCATGCGCGTCTCGCTGAGCCAAAGCGCCACCAGAGCGTCCCACCACGCCGTGTGATTGGCGACCAGCAACACCGGCGCCTCTTCGACGCACGCCTCCAGCGTCTGCAGCCCGTGCACCCGCACACTCGCAAAGGTCCGCGCGATGCGTCGCTGAGCCTGGCGGTTGAACCAGCGCACGAACGGGGACCAGCGCACGGCTTCGATCACGGCAGCAGGAACTCCACCTCGGGCAACGCGGGCGCATCGAGTCCGTCCGTGTCGCCGACACCGGACAACCATGCGCCCCCGAGCAACCAGAGCTTGCGAAGCAAGCCCGTGGAGGCGCGTCCCGATACGGAGTCGAAGCCCCGAGTCGCGACGACACGTCCAATGTCGGCATACAGCGTGCTCGCGGCCCGAATCGCCGGACGGCAGTCGGAGGGCAGCACGGCGATGCCCGGTTGCGCTCGCGCGTACAGCCGGGACGCTTCGGCCAGCAGCCGTTGCACGGCCAGCCCAACGCCGGGCTCGAACACCGGGTCGGCCCGCCAGGTCCGAACATCCACGCCCGCCGCGTCGAGCCACGACTCGGGCACATACACACGCCCGCGACGTGCATCTTCGCCGACATCGCGACAGATGTTCGTCAGCTGCATCGCAGCCCCCAAGTCGCACGCACGCGCGAGCGTGTCCCGGTCGCGTGCGCCCATCAGATAGGTCATCACCACGCCCACCGCCGACGCCACACGTGCGGAATAGGCGAGCACGTCACTGAGCGTCCGGTATCGCCGCGCCTGCGCATCCCACTCGAACCCCTCCAGCAAGGCCAACAACGGGGCCTTGGGCATGGCGTGGCGGGAGACGAGCCGCGCCAGCGCACGATCGACCGCATCATCTTCGGGCTGGTCTGCGAAGACGCGCTCCAGCCGTACATACAGCCTTGCGACCGCGCGCGCCGGATCAGCGCTGTCGTCCACGGCGTCGTCCGCAACCCGGCAGAACGCGTAGAACACCGCCGCGTCATCCCGGATCCGCCGCGGCAGCAGCCAAGACGCCGCCGAAAAGCTCTTGCTCCCGTGCGCGAGCAAAGCCTTGCAGACTGCGATGTCCGAGCGGGCGCGGTCGGAGACCACCAGTGCTGCGGACTCAGGCGGCATCGTGCTTCTCGTTGCGAACGACGGGCGCAGGCGAGGGAGCGCGACTCACCGCCGGTCGCTCCGGCAGCACCCGCTCCAGCACCTTGGCCGACGAGAGCACCCCGGGAACACCCGCACCCGGGTGGGTGCCCGCCCCGACCAAGAACAGGTTTTCGATGTCCTCGCTGACGTTGTGGGGACGGAAGTACGCGCTCTGCAAGAGCACCGGCTCCATGCCGAACGCTGCGCCCTTGACCGAAAGCAGATCCTCTCGAAAGCCCTTGGGCGTGAGGCAACGCGACGTGACGATCGCGTCGCTGAGGCCCGGCATGACGGTGGACTCCAGGAACGCCTCGATCTTCTGGCGGTAGCGCTCGGTCTCTTGCTCCCAGTCGACGTCCGCATCCAGATGCGGCACGGGCGAAAGCACATAGAACCCATCGCAGCCGTCGGGCGCCAACGAGGGGTCGGTCGCGGTGGGCCGGTGCAGGTACAGGCTGAAGTCTTCGGCCAGCGTCTTGTTTGCGAAGATGTCTTTCAACAACGCCTTGTAGCGAGGCCCCAGCATGACGGTGTGGTGCGCAACGTCGTCGTACTTGCGGTCGGTGCCGAAGTACCAGACGAACAGGCCCATCGAGTAGCGAGCTTTGTCGACCTTGTCGTCGGTCCAACGCTTACGGTGCTCGGGGGCCAACAACTTCTTGTAGGTCCACGCCGAGTCGGCGTTGGAGACCACGAGGTCGGCGTCGATTCTGCGACCGTCTTCCATTTCCACGCCGGTGGCCTTGCCGTCCTCGACGAGGATGCGCTCCACCGTCTGACCACACGCGACTCGGTTGCCCTGCCCTTCGATCAGACCCACCAAGCCGCGCACGAGCGCGCCCGTGCCTCCCATGGGAAACCACACCCCCCACTTGCGCTCCAGATGGCAGATCAGCGAGTAGATCGACGTCGTTTCGAACGGGTTGCCGCCGACCAGCAGCGGGTGAAAGCTGAGCACCTGGCGGACGTGGTGGCTCTTGACGTACGAGGCCACCAAGCCCCAGACGGTACGGTAGCTCTTCAGCCGCACCATGTCCGGAACGATTTTGGCCATGTCCCACCAGCTCGAGAACGGCTCGAACGAAAGCCGCTCGAAGCCGACCTCGAAGATCTGGCGGCTCATCTCGTAGAAGCGGTCGTATCCGGCGACGTCGTCGGGGTTGAACTTCGCCACCTCGGCCCGCATCGCGTCGGCATCGCCGGTGTAGTCGAACGTTTGCCCATCGTCGAACCGGATGCGGTAGAAGGGCGCGACCGGACGAAGATCGATGTCGTCGGACATCGTCTTGCCGCACAGCGTCCAGAGCTCCTCGAACAGAAACGGCGCCGTGATGACCGTCGGGCCGCCGTCGAACGTGAACCCATCCTGGCGGTAGACGTAGGCTCGGCCGCCTGGCTGGTCCCGGCGTTCGAGCACGGTGACCCGCCATCCACGGGCTCCGAGGCGGATCGCCGCGGCGAGGCCGCCGAAGCCACTCCCAATGACCACGGCGTGGGGCTTTTCGAATCCGGAGGAGGTTGCGTTGCTCATCGATCGACAGCATGACCTTGACCGAAGGTTTGACAACGAACCTTGTACAAATCAGACTCTGAGCACCCTGAAGAGGCACACGTGGCAGACGACGAAGGCAAATACCGGATCAATGTCGTGGCACAGAAGACGGGCATTTCCGCCGCCACACTCCGCGCGTGGGAACGGCGCTATGGCATCCCCGTCCCACGCCGCACCGAGTCGTCGTATCGCGTCTACAGCGACGAGGACATCCTGCACATCCAGCGCCTGCGCGCGCTGTGCAGCGACGGCATGTCGCCCAGCGAGGCCGCCAAGATCGTCTTGGCCGAGGCGGCCCAGCCCATGCCCGACCTCGCGATCGGTGACCCGTACGAGCAAGTGCGCAACCAGATCGTGCAAGCGGTCGAGGCGTTCGACCCCGACGGCATCGAAATGGCGGTCAACCGTGCGCTGACCCTCGGCTCGGCGTCGGTCATCTGCGAGCGCGTCATCGTGCCGGTCATGTTCAAGATCGGCGCGCTGTGGCACTCGGGCCAGATCACGATCGCGCAAGAGCATCTCGCCACGCAGTTGCTCGAGACCACAGCGCGCAAGCTGATCGGCCTCATGCAGCCCCCGCCCGGATCGCGTCGGGTGTTGCTGGCATGTTTTGCCGAAGACGAGCACACGCTCCCGCTGTACGGCATCGCGCTGCACCTGGCCCAAGCCTCGTTCCGCACCGTGATGTTGGGGTCCCGCACCCCGCCGTCGGCGATTCGGCAGGCCGTGCAGCACTTGAAACCGGCTTGTGTCGGGCTGTCGGTCACGCTGCCTCCCCCACCCCATCGTGCGCGCGAACTCGTCGATGCCTACGCCGACGCCTGCGGAGCAACGCCGTGGGTCGTCGGGGGACAAGCCGCCGATGGGCTCGCCTCCTTGGTCGAAGAGCGCGGCGGAGTGGTCGTCCCGCACGATGACGTGCGCCAAGCGATTCGCACCATCGAGACCTCGATCGCGCGACGCAAACGCGGCGCCAAAGCTCCGAAAGGCGCCAACTGATGCTCTCGCTCGCGCTGCTCTCGGCCACGGCGCTGCTGTCCGATCCCCTCGCCACCATGGCGGTGCAGTCCGTCGACGGGCAGGTCTGGGCAGGCCACCAGGTCTCGTTCGGCAAACGCGACGTCCCGTTCAAGGGCGAGGTCCGCACTCGCACCGACACGTGGACGATCGCCCGGGTCGAACACCAAGACGACCGCATCACGCTCACCCAAGAAGCGTGCATGGTCGTGTTCAAGCCGATCGCGGGGGTCAAGGTGTTCATGGATGCCCGCGCCCTGCCGGCCAACGAGTTCGGCTTTGACTCCAACGGTGTCGACCTCAAGGGCAGCTCGGTGGTCTCGTGGGACGACGAAGACGTCGACGGCGATGGGCATCCCGGCATGACCGTGCGTGTCGACTCGTCCGTGTGCAGCGGCGAGCTGTACGTCAGCAACGACTCCCGCACCCGCGCTCGGGCTGCGCTCGACGGCGACGCGCTGCGTGGCACCGCCCGCGTGACGATCGACCAGCGCGTGCTCGGGGCCAAGGGCGCGTGCTTGTCGGTCGTCGCCGACGACACGCACGAGGTCGTCAGCGGCCCGTTTGCCTATGCGCCGGTCGACTCGAGCGCGACGTGCCGATCGCTGATGCAATCGGGCTGGCCCGTCGACGCCACCGAGTGAGTCTTTTTGGGCTCGCCGAGCATGGCTGCTAGCGTTCAGGCATGACGCGCGCGCTCGCCTGGGCGGTTTGCCTGCTCGCCACCGCTTGCTCGGGCCCCGAGGGTGCGGCCCCAGCTCCGACCGCGCCGTCGGAGGGCCCCGAAACGCCGCCCGCCGAGGCCGAGCCGCGCCCGCAGGAACCCGTGCCGCCCGCCGTCGCGCCCGAGCCCACCGCCCCGGTGGTGGTGCCCGCCGCCACCGCTGCGCACGCGGCCGTCCAAGCCGTCATGCACGGTGAAACGCTGGCGGCCCACGACAACGTGCACTTCGCCCCCATCGAGGACCCGAGCGGCAAGGCCCTGCACGCGTTTCATGCAGCGCTCGCCGACCTCGAGGCGACCCCGACCGAGGGCAAGAAGGTTCGCATAGCGTTCTACGGGGCCAGTAGCGTCGCGGCCGACCGCTACCCTGGCTACCTGCGCGGCTACCTGCAGCAGCGCTTCGGCGATGGCGGTGTCGGCTTCGTCACCTTGGTGCCGCTATGGCGGTGGCATCGACACGACGCCCTTCGCCTGGACGCGAACAAACACTGGCGCATCGAACACGGGCAGCGCAAGGAGGGCAAGCTGGACGGCTTCTACGGTCTGCTTGGCGCGTCGGCACACACCACCCACAAGCGTGCCCGCTCGACCCTGCTGCCCAAGGCCTCGGCGGTGTCGAAGATCGCCGACAGCGACTCCTTGGCGCTGCAGTACCTCGAACAGCCCGGCGGCGGCACGCTCACCGTGTCGTTCGGTCCCAAGCGGTCCGCGACACGCCATACGATCGACACCGGCGGCACCGCACCAACGCTGAAGACGGTCGATGTCCCGCTGCCCGAGACGTTCACGCCAGTCATGCTGCAACCGGACGGCGACGCCGAGGTCCGGGTGATGGGCGGCATCTTCGAGCGCGACCAGGCCGGCGTCGTCGTCGACGCACTCGGCATTGGCGGCACCCGGTCAGCCAATATGCTGCAGTGGGACCAGCCCTCGTGGACCACTGCGATTCGTGCCCGCAAACCCGCCCTGTACGTGCTGGCCTACGGCGCGAACGAGTCGGTCGACGAAGACGAGCCGATCGAGGTCTACCGGGAAAACCTCGAGGCCGTGCTCGACCGGTTCGCCTCCGCGGTGCCCGACGCCAGCTGCGTGCTCGTTGGCCCGGTGGACTACCCGCTGCGCAACGACGAAGACGACAGTTGGGGCGTTCGACCGCGACTCCGGCAGATCCTCGATACCCAACGTGCGGTGGCCGCCGAACGAGGCTGTGGCTTCTTCGACACGTCCCGACTCACCGGAGGTTTGGGCACCATGCCCGACTGGGTCGGCGCAGACCCCAAGCTGGCCAAGGACGACCACCTGCACCTCACGCCGTTGGGGTACCTGCATTTCGGTCGTGTGCTCAGCGACGCCCTCATGGCCGACTACGACGGCCCACCTCGCCTGCCACGGTGAAGAGGTTCTCCTGCACGGCAAGACCGTGCATAGTGCGGGCATGAAACGCACGCTTCTTGCCGCGACGCTCGGCTCGCTCGCCTTCACCGTCGCGTGTGACGGCGGAGACTCCAAGTCCAGCAAGCCGTCGAAGCCTCGGACCACCGCAAAAGCTCCAAGCGGTGGCAAGGGCGAGGCCAAAGCCGACACGAAGGCTGAGACCAAAGCCGACGCCAAGGCCGAGGCCCCGAAGAAGGAAGAACCCCCCAAGGCCGAAGCCTGGGCATGGACGCTTCCCGCGGGCATCACCGACGCGCCGGCCGTCCCCGAGGACAACCCGATGAGCAAGGACAAGGTTGCGCTCGGGCACAAGCTGTTCATGGACAAGCGGCTCAGCGCCGATGGCTCGCGCAGCTGCTACAGCTGCCACCAGAACCACCTGGGCAACGCCGACGGTCGCAAGACGGCGTTGGGCGCCAAGAAGAAAGAACTAACTCGCAACTCGCCCACGATCTGGAACGTGGGGCTTCACAAGGAGTTCTACTGGGACGGCCGCGCGCCCTCGCTGGAGAAGCAGGCGATCGGGGCACTCAAGGGTGGCAACATGGGGCTCGGTGACGGCCTCGCCGACAAAGCGGCCGAGATCGGCGCGCTGCCGGAATACAAGGACGCCTTCACCAAGGTCTTCGGCTTGGCCGCAGACGCCAAGGTCGAAGCCGACCACGTCGCCAAGGCACTCTCCGCCTACGAGCGCACCCTGCTTTGCGGCGACACGGGCTACGACAAGCAGGAGCTGTCCGAAGCGCAGAAGCGCGGCCAAGCGTTGTTCATGGGCAAGGCCGGATGCATGACCTGCCACAACGGGCAGAACTTCAGCGACGGCGCCTACCATGTCACCGGGATCGGCATCGATGCCAAGGACGAAAAGGCCGACCTCGGTCGCTTCAAGGTCAGCCAAGACGAAAAGCAGAAGTTCGCGTTCAAGACGCCCACCCTGCGCGACGTCTCCAAGACCGGCCCCTACTTTCACGACGGCAGCACCGAGTCGCTCGAGGATGCGATCAAGCTGATGTCGGGCGGCGGCAAACCACAAGACGGACTCACCGTCGACCCCCTGCTCCTCGACCGCAAGCTCACCGACGACGAGGTCAAGGACATCGCTGCCTTCCTCGGCGCCCTGAGCTGCCCGGGCGAACTCGAAGTCATCGGCGACCAAACCGCCGAAGGCATCGCTGCGCCGAAATAGCGCATCAGCTCGGGACCGAGCCGGGCTTCTGCGTGCCCCCCTTCGGGTGAGGGGGGCACTCCGAAGCCCTCAGGTCGGGGGAGCTGTATGCGCCGGCTTCTCCTTTTTTTCCGCTACGCAGACCCTCCGGGTCCGCTCCGCTCTCTTGCTCCGCACGCTAGTGCATCGGTGATGGACCGCGCCGGGCTTCTGCGTGCCCCCCTTCGGGTGAGGGGGCACTCCGAAGCCCTCAGGTCGGGGGAGCTCCATGCGCCGGCTTCTCCTCTTTTTCCGCTGCGCAGACCCTCCGGGTCCGCTCCGCTCTCTTGCGTGTTGGGGCATCAGTGATGGACCGCGCCGCTGTCGACGATTCTCCTCAGCAACAAAGTGGGCACGCAGAAGCGCGGCGCTGCAACTGCGCGCGCGCGCCCCTACAGACGCTCCTTAGCAAGAGAGCGGAGCACCCCGAAGGGGTGCGCAGCGGGAAAAAGGCCAACGAGCACGCATGCAGTGCCCCCAGCCCGAGGGCTTCGGAGTGCCCCCCTCACCCAAAGGGGGGGCACGCAGAAACCCGGCACGGCACCTGAATGCGCCTACTCGACCAGAGCGGAGCACCCCGAAGGGGTGCGCAGCGGGAAAAAAAGCAAACGAGTACGCATGCGGTGCCCCCAGCCCGAGGGCTTCGCAGTGCCCCCCTCACCCAAAGGGGGGGGCACGCAGAAGCCCGGCACGGCACCTGAATGCGCTTACTCGAGATCCGAGAGGTCGACCGAGTGCTGGGAGATTTCGTCCTCCTCGGCCTCGAGTCGTTCGGAGATTGGCTGGCCCACCTCGGTGGGCGCTTCGGGGAGCGGTGCTGCCGAGGAGGCTTCCTTCACCTGAGCCGCGGCTTCTTCGTCGGTCTCGGTCTGGGTGCTCATCAGCGCGGCCTTCCACTCCGGGACGACTTCGTTGCCGTCCGGAGGCCCGAACGACGCGGTCGAGTCCTCGGTCGGACCCTCGGCGTTCTCGGGGTCTCCGGACTCGGCTGCGCTCTCGGGCGGGCTGGGCGGGGGAGAGACGTTGGTGTCCTCGTCTTCGCTCGGGCCCTCGTCGTCTTCCCCCTCGACTTCATCGACGTCCTCGAGCAGCTCGAGCTCCTCCATGTCGAGTTCCTCGATCTCGTCGAGCTCGAGTTCGTCGGTCGGCACGGCGCGGGTCGCCACCGGGATCGGGGGCAGCGGCGCGGCGTTGGACGGCTCCTTGCGCGCAGCCGGCGGGGGCTGTTGCACGGCCGGAGTCGCGGCGACCACAGGAGCATCGCCGGCCTCACCGCCGCGCTCGAGCAGCGGGCCGAGCTCGGCATCGGCCTGCGCCGAAGACACCAGGGCATCGGCCCGCTCGCGCGCCCACTGCATGAGGGTGTCGACATCGTCCATGCCCTCTTGCGAGAGCAGCTCTTCGACTTCTTGGCTCATTGCAACATCGCTCCCAGTGCTTCGGCTGCGGCTGTGAGCGCCGCATCGAGTCCTGCGACGTTAGCACCTCCGGCTTGCGCCAGATCGGGCCGACCGCCACCGCGTCCGTCGACATGTTGGGCCAAGGTGCCCACGAGCTTGCCCGCGTGCACCCGATCGGTGAGGTCCTTCGTCACGGCAACGAGCAGCGTGGCTTTGCCGCCTGTGTCAGCCCCGAGCACGACGACGCCGGTCCCCAAGCGATCGCGGAAGGTGTCCGCGGCAACACGAAGCGCCTTGCCGTCGGCGACGTCGACCTTGCGTGCCATCAGCTTGATGCCCGAGACCTCGGCGACCTCGGCCTCGCCTCCACCGCCTCCGGTCAGCAGCTTCTGCTTGAGCTGGTCGATGGTGCGGTCCTTGGTCTTCAGGTCGCCTTGAAGCTTTTCGATGCGACCGGGCAGGTCCCCCGCCGCGCCGACGCTGAGCTGCCCCATCGACGTGTGCAACACATCGCGCATCGACTGCACGTGCGCGACCGCGTTGAGGCCCGTGACCGCTTCGATCCGCCGCACGCCCTGGGCAATGCCGCCCTCGGTGACGACCGAGAACAGACCGATGTCCCCCGCCCGATGCACATGGGTGCCGCCACACAGCTCGAGGCTGTCCTGGCCGATGCGAACGACCCGCACCTCGTCGCCGTACTTTTCGCCGAACAGCCCGATCGCCCCCGCCTCGCCGGCTTGGGCGGGCGACATGAGTTCGGTGACCGAGTCGGCGTTGCCGAGCACCAGCGCGTTGACCCGCTGCTCGACCTTGGCGGTTTCTTCGGCGGTCAGCGGCGCGCGGTGGCTGAAGTCGAAGCGCAACTTGTCGGGATCGACGAGCGAGCCCTTCTGCACGACGTGGTCACCCAAGACCTCTCGAAGGGCGAGATGCAGCAGGTGCGTGGCGCTGTGGTTGCGCCGAATCGCATCACGGCGCGCAACGTCGACCTGGATGTCGAGGGTATCGCCGACCTTGAGCCCGCCCTCGGTCAGCGTGCCCACGTGCACGTGCATGCCGACCATCTTCTTGACGTCGGAGACCTCGAAGCGAACCCCATTGGCGACGAGCGCCCCCGTGTCTCCAACCTGACCGCCGCTCTCGGCATACATCGGCGTGGAGTCGAGGATGACCTCGACCGTCTCCCCTTTCGCCGCGGACTCGACGGACGCGCCGTCCTTGACCAATGCGACGACCTTTCCGCGACCGTCCACTGCGCCGTAGCCGATGAAGTCGGTGTCGCCACCACGGTTCTCGTGCAAGGCGAAGTACACATCGGCAACGGTGCTGTGCGCCCCACCTTCACCACCCGAGCCCCCGGACTGACGTTCCTTCACGGCAGCGTCGGCGGCATCTTCATCGAGCGAGAACCCCTGCTCGGCCACCATGATGCCGGTGAGGTCGATCGGAAATCCGTAGGTGTCGTAGAGGTCGGCGGCGGTCGCCGGATCGAGCGCGTCGCCCTTCTTCAGCCCTTCGATGCGTCCCATCAGCAGCCGTGTGCCTCGGGCGAGCGTGCGCCGGAACGCCTCTTCCTCGGTCTTGACCACTTCTTCGATGGTGGACGCGCGGGCGACGAGTGCCGGGTTCTGCTCCCCGAACATCTCCACTACCTTCGCGGTGACGGTATGAAAGAACGGCTCGTCGAGGCCCAGGTCCGCACCGTGGCGAATGGCGCGACGCATGATGCGGCGCAGCACGTACTCGCGTTCCTTCTTGTCCGGAAACACGCCGTCGGCGATGAGGAACGCGGTCGCCCGGGCGTGGTCGGCAATGACGCGGTAGGGCGCCTCGCCCTTGCTGTCGTTGCCGTTTGCGAGCTCTTTGCCGAGGTCGACCAACGGCGCGAGCAAGGACGACCCGTAGTTGCTGTCATGGCCGCCGACGACCGCAGCGACCCGCTCGAGCCCCGAGCCGGTGTCGATGCTCGGCTTGGGCAGCTCGGTCATCGGCCCGTCCTTGTGCTTCTCGTACTGCATGAACACGAGGTTCCACAGCTCGAGATAGGCGTTCTCTTCGAACTCGGGCCCCTTGCCGGGCGTGCCCGCCAACCCGGGCGCCGCCCCTTCGTTGAAGATGTGAATCTCCGAGCACGGACCGCAGGGTCCCGTGTCGCCCATCGACCAGAAGTTGTCCTTGGCCGCGCACTTGTAGATGCGGTCCTTGGGCATGAACCGGGTCCACATCTCGTAGGCCTCGGTGTCCTCGGGCGCGTCTTCGCCTTCACCGCTGAACACGGTGACGACCAAACGCGCCGGGTCGATGCCCATCGTCTCGGTGAGGAACTGCCATCCGAACTCGATCGCGTCGGCCTTGAAGTAGTCGCCGAACGAGAAGTTGCCGAGCATTTCGAACAACGTGTGGTGCCGCGGCGTGAACCCGACGTTGTCGAGGTCGTTGTGTTTGCCGCCGGCCCGCAGACACCGCTGCACGCTCACCGCCCTGCTGTACGGCCGCGTCTCTCGCCCGGTGAACACGTCCTTGAACTGGTTCATCCCCGCGTTGACGAACAACAGCGACTTGTCGTTGTGCGGCACGAGCGAGCTGCTCGGCACATGCGTGTGGCCACGCTCGGCGAAAAACTCGACGAACTTCTGCCGAACCTCGTTGGCGGAAACACTCATGACGTCCAACTCCTAGCAGGTTTCGCCGCGTCAAAGAACGGTGGGGAGGGGGCTGGGGGGGTTCACGCGGGGGCTGGGGGCTCGCTTCGCTCGAACGGGCTCGGGGGGCTCGCTTCGCTCGGACGGACGATGGTGTCCTGCGGTACCGAGGGGGGCGGCGCGGGGTTGTGCGTTGCGGCTCACACGGGAGAGTTCGGGGTGAGAGGGAGAGCTCGTGGCGGGGTTCGGAGGTGGCGCGGTGCGGCCCTTTCTCCTTTAGGGAACCTCTCGGTTCCCTCGCTCCGGCCGGCTTCGCCGGCCTGCGCTCTCCCTCCAAGGGCGCCCCCCCGTGGGGGCGCCTTCGTCTCCAAGCCGCACCGTTCGCCGAAGCCGGGGGGCGCCTTCGTCTCCAAGCCGCACCGTTCGCCGAAGCCGGGGGGCGCCTTCGTCTCCAAGCCGCATCGTCCGCCCGAGCCGGGGGGCGCCTTCGTCTCCAAGCCGCACTGATCGCCCGAACCGAGAGGCCGTCATACGCCACCCGGCGCCCCACCACGACACGGGCCGTCTCGGTCACCAAGCGGAGCGCCCCCGGAGGGGGTGCGCAGCGGGAAAAAAGGATAGAGGCCGAGCACCCACCCCCACCAGAGCGCCCCGGAAGGCCCCCCTCACCCAAAGGGGGGCCTGAAGGGTCGCGAACCCACCCCCCGGGCGAGGCCTCTAATACCCCTGGTCGATCTGCATCGAAGCGCCCGCACTTCCCGAGCCAACGCCGCGGAAGTGCAGTGCGAAGTCGTCGGGGTTGGTCGCTGCGGCGATCGCCACCTCATAGGTGATGAGGTTGCGCTTGACCAGCTCGGTGAGCGACTGGTCGAAGGAGATCATGCCGTAGGGGTGTGCACCGTCTTTGATCGCATCGACGATCTCGTGGGTGCGCTCCTCGTCGGCGATGAGGTCGCGGATTCGAGGCGTGTTGATCAGCACCTCGACCGCCGGGATCATGCCCCGGCCGTCGGCGCGCGGCAGCAGTCGCTGGGACACGATGGCCGTGAGGATCGACGCGAGCTGCAGACGGATCGCGTTTTGCTGATGCGGCGGGTGCATCTGCACGATGCGGTTGATCGTCTCCTGCGCGTCCAGAGTGTGCAGCGTGGAGAACACGAGGTGGCCGGTCTCGGCCGCGAGCATGCCGGTCTCGATGGTTTCGAGGTTCCGCATCTCGCCGACCAGGACGACGTCGGGGTCCTGGCGCAACGCGGCGGTCAGAGCCGCCGAGAAGCCATGCGTATCGAAGCCGAGCTCGCGCTGGTTGACCACGCTTCGGTGGTCGCGGAACACGTACTCGATCGGATCCTCGATCGTGATGATGTGCGCGGCACGCTCGGTGTTGATCAGGTTGATGAGCGAGGCGAGCGTGGTCGACTTGCCCGAACCCGTGATGCCCGTGACGAGCACCATGCCGCGATGCTCCTTGGCGAGGTCGCGAACGCGGCCCGGCAAGTTGAGCCGCTCGAACGACGGGATGTCGGCGGCAATCACGCGCATCACCATGCCCGTTTCCCCGCGTTGCTTGAACACGTTGACGCGATAGCGGAGGCCGTCCGGTGTGGCGTATGCCAAGTCGACGTCGCACGTATCCATGAACTTGGTGTGCGTCTTCTCGGTCATGATGTTGACCGCGAAGGTGTTGATGACGTCGCTCGTCATCGGCGGCACATCTTTGAGCGTGCGCAGCGACCCGCGGATCCGAAAGACCGGAGGCAGTCCCACCTTGAGGTGGACATCCGACGCGCCGAGCTTGCGCGCAGCCTGAAGGACCCGGTCGAAGATCTCGTTCATCCCCTCCAAAGTAGCGAAAATCGCGGCCGTCCGCGCCTACAAAGGCAGCCCTGCGCAATCGCGATGACACCCCGAGGCTCAAGCTCCCGGCGCCGCGCACGATGATGGTTCGGTGGAAGAGCCCTCATCGGTCCGCACCGCACTGGCCAAGGGTCCAGACGCCCCCGCCGATCTGCTTCGAGAGCTCGCGTCCGCGCCACACGCGCGACCGCCGGTACTCGTGTGTGTGTTCGCCTCGAGCCAGTTCTCGCTCGAGCGGGTGTTGAAGCAGACCAAACAGCAGTGGCCGGAAACCACCGTCATCGGGGCGTCGTCGGCAGGGGAGTTCACCGAGGCCGGGGAGACTCTGCAAGCGATCTCCGGGTGGGCGCTGTGGGGTGACTTCGAGGTCCGCGCCGCGATGGCGTCAGGACTGACCGAGAGCCCCGAGACGGTCGTGACGGCACTGGCTGGAAAGCTGAACGAACGTTTCGACAGCCATCCCCACCGGGTCGGGATCCTCTTGCTCGACGCGATGTCCGGGCGGGGGGAGGAAACGACGCTCCTCGCTGCGACCCTGCTCGATGACGGCGACCCGATCCGTTTGGTCGGCGGCGCGGCGGGGGACGATCTCGCGATGGAGAACACCTGGGTCGGCTTGAACGACCGGGCGGAGGAAGACGCGGTCGTGCTGGCCTTTCTCCATTCGAAGGCACCCTTCGGCATCGGCGTGGAGCACGGCCATCAAGCCCACTCCGAACCGATCGCAGTCACCCGCGCCGCGGGCAACGTCGTCGCGGAGCTCGAAGGGCGCCCGGCCTGGCAGGTCTGGAAAGAACGCACGGCATCACTCGCCGCCAAGGCCGGCCTCGACGTCGATGCACTCGAGGGCAACGACCTCGCCCGCTTCTTCTTCACCCACTCCGCATCGCTCGCGTCGGGTTCGGAGATCAAGGTTCGCGCACCGCTGCGACGCCTGGACGACGGTTCGTTGTCGTTCGCCTGCGGAGTTCCCGAAGGCTCCGTCATCCGCGTCACCGACAGCGACGTCGGCCAACAGATCGACAGCGCGCGTGCGGCCGCCGAACAAGCGCGCGCGCAGTTGGGTGAGCACCCATGCGCAGGCGCGCTGGTCTTCGACTGCGTCTGCCGCAAGCTCATCCTCGGGGACGGTTTTGCGGGTGCCGTCGAGACAATCTCGAGCACGCTGGGCGGTGCGCCCGTCGCAGGGTTCGAGACCTACGGCGAGATCGCCCTGGACGTGTCCGACCACTCGGGCTTTCACAACAGCACCACGGTCGTCCTCGCAATCCCTCAATGACCGCCACCGGACATGTCTCGCACGACGAGCTGCGCGAGGCGCTGCAGTCCGCGCTCGGCCAAGAGCGCGCCGATGCGGCGATCCGCAACGCGGCCGCGGCACTGAGCCTCAAGGGCAACACCTTCACCCACGACGAGGGGCTCGAGATCCTGGGCAAGGTCGCCGAGCACGATGGCATCGTGGGCATCAGCGCCCGCTTCGCTCGTTCGCGCCTGATGACCCGATGGGCCACGGCGCGCTTGGATGCGGTGCGCTCGTCCTCAGACTAGGCCGAGGCGCTTGACCTTGAGGTAGCGTCCTTCGGCAAAGGCTGGCGGCACCGGGAAGTCGGCGGGCAAGCCTCGTTCACCGAGCAGCCGTGCGGTCGCGCCTCCGGACAACGCCCCGCCTCCCAGCGCAGACATGAACTCGTCGTCGGGCAGCCGCGACGCGTTGGAGATCGCCAGGACGTCGGCACCCGACGCGCACACGCCCGCGATCGCCTCCATCAGCGACCGCCAGTCCTTCAGTGCGGAGAACACCTTGCCCTTCACACGGGAGAACGGCGGCGGGTCGACGACCACCAGGTCGAACTTTTCGTCCCGCTGCCGCAGCTTTTCGAGGTGTTTGAACACGTCACCCGTCAGGGGCTTGCAGGCCTGCCCGTCCATGCCCGACGCCTCCAGGTTCTGGCGACAGCGGGTGTGGGAGCGCGCCGCGGCGTCGATGTTGACGACCGCCTGCGCACCGCCCTTGACCGCGCGCATGCCGAGCGACCCCGTGAACGAGAACAGGTTGAGCACACGACGTCCCGCGGCCAACTCCTCCACCCACCGTCGACCCTCGCGAAGATCGAGAAACAGGCCCGGCGAAACCGGAGCGCTGGGGTCCACGAGGTAGGACAGCCCGTCCTCTTTGATGACCAGGTCGGTAGGGGCAGTCTTGCCCTTCATGTGGGCGGCACCGGGGCGGCGCTCCTCGGGGGTGACCGGCTTGACGCGATCCTGCAGGTAGATCCCGGCGGGTGACAGGCGAGCGTCGAGGATCTCGATCAGGGGTTCGAGGTAGGCGTCGACGCAGCGCGCGTACTTGTAGACCAGGACGAAGTCGCCCAGGCGGTCGACCGCGACCCCGGGGATCCCGTCGCCCTCGGCGTGCACCAGCCGGCATGCCTCGCGCACGCCGTCGTCGAGCACGGCCTCGCGATGGGCGAGCGCAGCAGCGATGCGCTGCTCGATGACCTCGGGGCCCCACTTGAAGTCGGACTCGTGGCTGACCATCCGCACGGCGACGGCACCATCGGGCTCGTACAGGCCCCACCCCACCGAGCGGCCGTCCTCATCGGCGACCTGAACCGGGGTGCCCGACTCGACCCCGTCGAGGGACCGCATCAGGCTATCGCGAAAGACCCACGGGTGTCCGGATTGAACGCCACGCACGGCCTGAGGCGCGAGCTTCAGACCGCGGTCTTTGCCCAGCCGACGAACGGTAGGTTTCTGTGGGCCCTTGTCACGCTTGCTGCTACGCGCGCGACCCTTGTTGCGTGGGGAAGACGAGGCCATGGGATTCGCGGGAACATAGCGGAAAAGCGGCTCCGGGGGCTAACCTTGCCGAAGCGGGGTCGCGCCGGCCCCGCGAACCCTCGGGGCAAAGCCAAATCCATGAGCAGCGACCGCATCGGCGAAATCCTCGTTCGCGAATCGATCATCTCCACCCAGCAATTGCGCGAGGCGCAAGAGGACCAACGCGGCTCCGGCAAGCGTCTGGCCTACAGCCTCGCCAAGCTCGGCATCCTCGGAGAGAAGGAACTCACCGACTTCCTCGCCAAGCAGTACGGCGTTCCGTCGATCAGCTTGTCGGAGTTCGAAATCGATCCAGAGGTGATCGACCTCATCCCCAAAGAAGTCGCGAGCAAGCACACCGTGCTTCCGGTGCAACGTGCCGGCTCGACGCTCATCGTTGCGATGAGCGACCCGAGCAACATCTACGCCATCGACGACCTCAAGTTCCTCACCGGCCTCAACATCGAGCCGGTCGTCACGACCGACGCTGCGATCGAAGAAGCGATCGTTCGCTACTACGAGACCCCGGACCAACTCGACACCTACGACGAGGTGATCGGAGACCTGGACTTCGAGGACATCGACTTCGGCGACGACATGGAAGAGGACTTCAACGTCCTCGACTCCCAAGCGGAAGCCGAGCAGGCACCGGTCGTCAAACTCTGCAACCTGATCCTGCTCAACGCGATTCAAAAGGGCGCGTCCGACATCCACATCGAGCCCTACGAGAAGTCGTACCGGGTGCGTTACCGGGTCGATGGCGTGCTCCACAAGGAGATGACCCCGCCGGTCAAGCTCAAGAACGCGATCACCAGCCGCATGAAGATCATGGCGATGCTCGACATCGCCGAGCGTCGCCTTCCGCAGGACGGCCGGATCAAGCTGCGCATCGGCAAGAACCGGGAGATGGACTTCCGGGTCTCGACCTTGCCCACGCTGTTCGGCGAAAAGATCGTGCTGCGTCTCCTCGACAAGGAGAACCTGCAGCTCGACATGACCAAGCTCGGCTTCGAGGAGAAGCCGCTCGAGGACTTCAAGGACTGCATTCACCGCCCCTTCGGCATGTGCCTGGTCACCGGACCCACCGGGTCGGGCAAGACGACCACGCTGTACTCGGCCCTCTCCGAGCTCAACCAAGAGGACGTCAACCTCTCCACCGCGGAAGACCCGGTCGAATACAACCTCGCCGGCATCAACCAGGTGCAGATGCACGAGGACATCGGCCTCAACTTCGCCGCCTCGCTGCGCTCGTTCCTGCGACAGGATCCCGACATCATCATGGTCGGCGAGATTCGGGACTTCGAAACCGCCGAGATCGCGGTCAAGGCGGCGCTGACCGGGCACATGGTGCTCTCGACGCTGCACACCAACGACGCTCCGTCGACGATCAACCGCCTGCTCAACATGGGTGTCGAGCCGTTCCTCGTCACCGCGTCGGTCAACATGATCCTCGCCCAGCGCCTGGCGCGGAGGATCTGCAAGGACTGCAGCGCGGCGGACGACTCGGTGACCGAATCCGCGCTCGTCGAGGGCGGCATGAAGCCCGACGAGGCCAAGGCCTGCAAACCCCGCCGTGGCAAGGGCTGCAAGACCTGCGGCAACAGCGGCTACAAGGGCCGGGTCGCCCTTTACGAGGTCATGGTGATGAACGACGGCCTCAAGGACCTCGTCCTGCAAGGCGCGTCGACGGCCGAACTCAAGTCCGAGGCAATCCGGCTCGGCATGGCCACACTGAGGCGTTCAGGCCTGAACAAAGTCAATGAGGGCGTGACCACCCTCGAGGAAGTCCTGCGGGTCACCGCCGCGGACTAGCCGCCCTACGTGGGTGGGCGTAGCCCCCACTCCGGCACGAATCACGTTGAAATCGTGATTCGGCCGGGAGTTCGATATCCTGGAGGCAGTGAGCGTCACGCTGCATCAGCTGCTTCGCGCGATGGTCGACTCGGGTGCGACCGACCTGCACATCACCACCGGCGCGGCTCCGATGCTGCGCATCGATGGCGACTTGGTCCCGCTGAAGGCCCCGAAGATGGGACCGGTCGAGTGCAAGAACCTTTGTTACTCGATCCTCTCGGACAAGCAGAAGCAGCGGTTCGAGGAAAACATGGAGCTCGACCTCTCGTTCGGGGTCAAGGGGCTCGCGCGTTTCCGGGCCAACCTGTTCGTGCAGCGTGGAGCGACCGGCGGAGCATTTCGCCTGATCCCCTACGAGATGCCGCCGATCGAGAAGCTGGGCCTGCCCCCGGTCGTCGCCGAGCTCACTCGCAAACCCCGCGGACTGGTGCTCGTCACCGGGCCCACCGGCTCGGGTAAGTCGACGTCGCTCGCCTCGATGATCAACCTGATCAACGAGGAACGGCGCGGTCACATCATCACGGTCGAGGACCCGATCGAGTTCCTGCACCACCACAAGGGCTGCCTGGTGAACCAGCGCGAAGTGGGTGCGGATACCAACAGCTTCAAGATCGCGCTCAAACACATCCTGCGTCAGGACCCCGACGTCGTGCTCGTCGGCGAGATTCGCGACACCGAAACGATGGAAGCGGCGCTCACCCTCGCCGAGACGGGTCACCTGACCTTCGGCACGATGCACACCAACTCGGCCGTGCAGACGATCAACCGCGTCGTCGACATGTTCGAGTCGCATCGGCAAAACCAGATCCGCACCCAGCTGAGCTTCGTGCTGGAGGGCGTCCTCACCCAGTCGCTCATCCCCAAGCAAGGGGGAGGCCGCGCGCTCGCGGTCGAGGTCATGGTGCCCAACGACGCCATTCGGGCCCTCGTTCGCGACGCCAAGCTGCACCAGATCTACTCCCAGATGCAGCTCGGCCAGGGCAAACACAACATGCAGACGTTCAACCAGTCGCTGTCCGACCTGGTGCAGCGCGGGGTCATCAACTTCGACGTCGCGATGGCGCGCTCGAGCGACCCGGATGAGCTCAAGAACATGATCGAGGCCGGAAAGGGCCTGCAACAGGTCAAGCGTCGCTACTGACGCAGTCTGACCAGGCCACAGGAGAGACGCCATGCCAACCTATCTTTGGGAAGCCACCACGCGCGCGGGAGAGTTTCGCAGCGGCACCGTCGAAGCCGCCAGCGAAGGCGTGGTTCAAGAGCGCCTCCGCAACCAGGGCCTCAACGTCACCAAGGTCAAGCGCAAGCCGATCGAGATTCGCATCCCGACGATCGGCTCCGGCGTCAGCCTGCGCGACAAGGTCGTCTTCACCCGAACCTTTTCGACCATGATCGACGCCGGGCTTCCGATCGTGCAGTCGATCGACATGCTCGCGACGCAGTCCGAGAGTCTGCACTTCCGGCGCATCCTGGCGAGCGTCAAGGCGGACGTCGAAACCGGCAAGTCGCTGAGCGAGTCCATGGCCGCCCACCCCAAGGTGTTCGACCAGCTCTTCTGCGCGCTGGTGAGCGCAGGCGAGGCCGGCGGTATCTTGGACATCATCTTCCGGCGACTGGCGACCTACATGGAAAAGGCCGCCTCCCTGCGTCGGCAGGTGATGCGCGCCCTGATCTATCCGTCCGCGATTCTCGTGGTCGGCGTCATCGTCATGATCGTGATGATGACCAAGGTCCTTCCGGTCTTCGAAAAGATGTTCAAGGACCTCGGCGCCGGCAGCCTTCCGGCCCTGACCCGCTTCGTGCTCGCCATCTCCCATGGCGTCGCCGACAACATCATCTTCGTGCTCGGCGGCATCGCCCTGCTGGTCGCCGGAGGCGTGGCCGCCGGCCGGACCGAGCGTGGCCGCTACCTGATCGACGCGTTCGTGCTCAAGGCCCCGATCATCGGTCCGGTGATTCGAAAGATCGCCGTCGCACGCTTCACGCGGACGCTGGGCACCCTGCTCAACTCGGGCGTCCCGATTCTCGACGCCCTGGAGATCGTCGCCAAGACATCGGGCAACGCCGTGGTCTCGCGCGGCATCATGTACGCGCGCGGCAAGATCGAGGAGGGCAAGGACATCGCCTCCCCCCTGCTCGAGACCGGCATCTTTCCTCCGATGGTCGTGCAGATGATCGGCGTCGGCGAGCAATCCGGCGCAATGGACGAGATGCTGCAGAAGATCGCCGACTTCTACGAGGAAGAGGTCGACGTCGCAGTGGGCGCGATGACGTCGCTCATCGGCCCGTTGATGGTCGTCGCACTCGGTGGTGCCGTCGGTGGCATGTTGATCGCGATGTACCTGCCGATCTTCGAGGTCGCCGGTAACATCAAGTAGCGCGCGTCCTCCAGTGAACGCCGCGCCTTCTTCGTCGCCCCCTCCCCTCTCGGAGCACGCGCGCCGGATCTCGTACTTCATGCTGGTGCGCCTGGTGATGCTCACCGGGCTCACCGCGCTCGCCAGCCTCGTCACCTACACCCGCGGCGACGACTTTCGCACCCTGCACGTCACGTCGCTGTGGGTCGTGGTCGGCATCGGCTTTGCCCTCACGATCGTGTTCGCGCGGCTGCTGCCCCGAGCGCGCGACCTCGGCCGTTTCGCCGCCTTGCAGACCGCGACCGACCTACTGATGGCTGCGGTGGCGGTGTACCTGTCGGGCGGGATCGATTCCGGCCTCGTCACGCTCTACCTCATCGCGGTCCTCGGTGCCGCGATCATGGGAGGACCACGGCTGACGTGGACCGCGGCCGCCACCGCGACCTTGCTGTATGCGGGCAGCGCCACGTTGGAGATCACGGGGCTGCTGGTCCCGATGACGATCGACGACTACGTGCCGTTGGGCCCCCGTTCGCTGGGCTTCAACATGCTGCGGACGGTGGGCGGCATCGCGGGCGTCACCGTGCTCTCGTCCTACCTCAACCGCCAGCTGACGACGTCGGTCTCTGCGCTGGGCACCTTGCGGCTGCTCAACGAGAACATCGTGCGCTCGATCAGCTCGGGCCTGCTGACCGTCGACATGCGGGGGCACGTCCTCTACTTCAACCCGATGGCGCGCCGCATCCTCGACCTCGAGGAAGACGACATCGGCACCCCGCTCGAGCGACTGCTGCCCGGCTGTGAACTCGATGCAGCCCAGGGCGTCGATGCGCGGCAAGAGTTGGTCGTACACACCCGCAGCGGTCGGCAAGTGCGGGTCGGTTTGAGCCTTGCCCCACTCACGGATGCCTCCGACGTTCGGCTCGGCCACGTCGTGAACTTCCAAGACCTCACACGCCTGCACGAGCTCTCGCAGCAGGTGCGGCGCAACGACCGACTGGCGGCGCTAGGAGGTCTTGCCGCATCGGTCGCCCACGAGATTCGCAACCCGCTCGCCGCGATCAGCGGATCCGCCGAACTGCTGGCGACGGCAGAGCTCGTGGCCGAGGACGAAAAACTGCTCGGCATCATTCGCCGCGAGTCGGGACGGTTGTCCGCGCTGATCACCGACCTGTTGTCGTTCACGCGGCCACGCCCGCCACAACGCCGGCGGACCCGCGTGGCTCAGGTTGCGCGCGAAGCCGCCGAAGCGTTTCGAACCGACCCCGCCAGTGAGGGCATCACGCTGCGCACCGAGGACGACGGCGAAGACACGCACGCCTACGTCGACCCCGCCCAGCTCGCCCAGGTGCTGTGGAACCTCCTGCGCAACGCCGGTCAGGCGATCGAAGCCGAGGGCACGCTCGCACTGGAGACGAAGATGGAACACGATGTGGTCCGCATCGATGTCGTCGACGACGGGCCCGGCATCCCTCCCGAAAACCTGGAGCGCGTGTTCGACCCGTTCTTCACGACCAAGGAAAGCGGTACGGGATTCGGACTCGCCATCGTGCACCGCATCGTCGAGGAGAACGGCGGCACGATCGACTGCGAGTCCTCGCCCGCCGGCACACGCTTCACGCTCCGGCTGCCACGCTTCGTGCACGAGCAACCCGACGACTCCGGGGTGCTCGAGCTGAGCGACTCGATCAGCAGCGGCGAGCGCGTCAGAACGTGATCGACGGCCCGAGGTTGAGGTCGATCAACATGCTGGTCGTGGAGGGCATCCAGCCGCCCACGTTGAGTTCGGCAAACAGCGCGAAGTTCTTGTGCAGCTGGTAGTGGAAGCCGAACAGCGCGCCCACCATCGCCGGACCGATGACCACGGTGTCGATGCGCTCGTCGTCGAGCGCCGTCGTTCCACGCAGTGCCAGCGCCAAGTCCCGATCTGCTTGGCCACCGTCGGCTGGCTGTGCGCAACCGGCCTGGTACGGCCACACCGCGGTGCACGTGTCGGGATCCACCTCGTTGTCGGCGTTGAGCGGACCGGTCAACGCGACCTCGCCCAGGTCGGGCACGCTGTTGCCGTTGCGGTCGTTGGAGAAGTTCATCGGCACGCGCAGCCGAGCCTGTCCATACCCAGCGAAGCCGCCCGCGAACAGCCGGAGCTTCCGGTCCTCCTTGCCGAAGAAGTATTTGACCTTGGCGCCCAGTGCCCACGTGAATGGTGGCTTCTGCTGAGAGCCGGCCAATGCGGTGCCGCGCACCTGGGTCGTGTAGCTCGTCGCGCGGTCGAGCGTGGTGTCGTCGGTGAAGACCTTGGACCCCGTGACGACCTGCAAACGGCCGTAGAGTGAAACGACGACTCTTCGGCCCACCCGCACGCCGATCTCGGGCGTGATGTGGAACGGCGCCAGCGCAAAGCCGGTGCTGACCGGGTGACGCTGCGAGCAGTACCCCGGGTCATAGGCCATGGCGAACGCACTCCGAGCCGCCTCATCGCCCGGCGTGTAGGGCACGGCCCCGAGCGGTTCGACCTCGGCCAGGTGTTGCTGGAACTGGAACGCATCACCGGCGAGCGGCTCTTGCCCGGCGTACCAACGCTCGAGCGCACAGGCCTGCTCTCGTGTCCCGTACACCGCACCCGGAATGCCCGGCGTGTACTGCTCGTAGGTCATCTCGGCGGTGCCGCGGGCGATGCCCAGACCGGTTCCGACTCCGAGGTTGATGAACACCCGCGGCAAGCTCGACTTGCCCTTGGGCTTCTTCTTTTTCTTGGCGGTGTCGTCTCCGCCGCCCTCTTCGCCGCCCTCTTCGCCGCCTTCTTCACCGCCGGCCGCCGCAGCCACGGCTGCGCTCTCGTCCATCTTCACGACGAGCGGGTTCTTCTTGTCTCCGCGGTTCGCGAGCTGACGTTGCGAGGGGTCGAACGCGTAGAAGAAGTACTCGATGTCCTTGCCGCCGTGATCGGCAGCCGTGATGGTGATGGCGCCCCAGTTGCCCTCACCGTCGCCGATCATCTCGACGCCCGTGAACTCGGCTTCCGATCCGACCGAGCGCCAGTACATCACCAAGGTGCTGCCGATCGGCATCATCGTGTTGGCCACCGCCACGAACTCGATGTCCGCGTTGGGTGTGCCGACCGGGGAGGTGTGCACGACGGCATCGGTCGGGCGTGTGACGCCAGCTCGAGCCTCGTTGCAGATCGTGGTGAGGTCTTCGGAGGCGAGCTCGATCGGCAGCTTGACGTTGTAGTCGAGCTGCACGGCGTCGAGGCACGACTGCATCGCCTGTGCACGGTCGGCCGAGAGCGAAAACACGATGCCGGCCCGCATTGCGTACATCTTGGCCAGCGACGGATCGCCGGACAGGCCGGCCGACAGCGCGTTGGCAATTGCGCTGTCGAGCGTGACCAGGGCGCCCTCGAGATCGAGGTTGTTCAGTTGGTCCGCGGCCGTGATGTAGGCGTCCGCGACCGCATCGCGGGGCGCAGCCGCGTGAGCGAGCCCCGGTGCCAGCCAGGCCGCACCCACGAGGGCTGCGGCGAGAACCGACCCTCGGGCGCGACGCGCAAGGGAGCTCCAGCGATGCTTCGATCCGTACACCAGTCCCGTTTCTACTACGTCAGGACGCAATTGTGCGAACTGGAGCACGAGTCCTGGAGGGAGAACCCCTCAGGCCACACGCACGTCCGAGCCCCTGCCCCACAAACATGGAGCAGATGGTTCGGCGACGCGTGATGCGGTGCCGCGGGCTATTTCTCGCACTGCACGTTCGACACGTTGAACTCGACGCGTCGGTTGCGAGCGCGACCATCGGCGGTGCGGTTGCTGTCGATCGGACGTTCCTCGCCGAACCCGGTGGGTTCGAGACGGCTCGCCGGGACGCCACGTCCGCGGAGATACGTTGCCACGGCATCGGCGCGGCGTTGCGAGAGCTTCTTGTTGTAGCGGTTGCCGCCCTTGGAGTCGGTGTGGCCTTCGACGCGGAAGTTGAGTTCCTCGGGCACCGACAGAATGACGGTGGCCACGTCGTTGAGCAGCTCGAAGCTCTTGGGGTCGATCTCCGACTTGTTGAACTTGAAGAAGACCTTCTCGCTGATCTTGACCGAACAGCCGTCGAACTCGGCCTTGAGGTCAGGACAGCCGTCGTCGTCCTTGTCGCCGTCGTAGTCCTCGGGCTTGTCCGGACACTGGTCCTTGCCCTTGCAGATCTCGGCGTACTTGTCGGCGTTGTCCGAGCCCTCGACCCACGGATCGCAGATCTTGTCCTTGTCGTTGTCGGCGTCGGGGCAGCCGTTCTCGTCCTCGAAGTTGTCGATGTCTTCGGGGTCGACGGGACACTGGTCCGGCTCGTCGAGAATGCCGTCGTTGTCGTTGTCGGGGTCGGGACAACCGTCCTCGTCCTCGAAGTTGTCGACGTCCTCTTTGTCGTTGCGACAGTCGACGCCGTCCTTCTGGTCGAGGTTGACCCACTCGCCATCCTTGAACTCGGCGGCGTCGAGCACTCCGTCGCCGTCGTTGTCCTTGTCGGGACAGCCGTCGTCGTCCTCGTGGGAGTCGAAGTCCTCGGGATCGTCGGGGCAGCCGTCGGCCTCGTCGTCGTACCCGTCGCCGTCGCGGTCACCGACACGTGCGACCGGCTTGTCCCGGCAACGCTCGGGATCGGTGAGCTTCTGGGCCTTTTCCGTGTAGTAGTCGGCGGTTTCGGCCGCCTGCTTGCCACGGTAGTACTCACCCATCGTCAGGGCGTCTTGGGCAAACTTGATGTTGGCTTCGGCGATCGCGGTTTCTTTGGGTGCGCAGTTGATCGACTTGGAGCCGTCACGGATCGCACGCTGGAGTTTGGTCTGGGTGCCTTCGACCTCGCCGAGCAGCTTCTGACCGATGCAACCGGGGGCCGCGATGGTGAGCACCGCGAACAGCACTGCGGACTTGGCCGCGCGTTTGGACGTGTCGCTCATTTTCCGCCTCCGATCGAGATCGAGCCGGACGCCTTGGCCTTGCCGTCGCCCGCTTCCGCGTCACCGCTGGCCTCGCCGTTCGCGCTGCCGTCGTTGCTGCCCTCGGCGGGGGCGGCCTCGTCGTCGAGCGTCTCCTTCATCTCTCCCGCCTCACGCTTGTCGGACTTGCGCTTGGCCTCCTCGGCGAGCTGCAACGCGCGCTCGCCGTAGTCGAAGCTGCGCTCGTACTCGCTGTAGGCCATGAGGATCTTGGCCTGCTCGAGATAGGTGACCGCGCCCCAGTATTCGTACGGCGCGAACTGCTCGGCGCCGGCCTGCTTGGCGTCGGCGACCGCCTTGGACGCGTCACGCGAGACTTTGCCGAGATAGCCGAACGGCCCGCAGCCACCGAGCAGTGCGGCGGAAGCGGCGACGAGGAGCAGAGTGGATCGAAGAGATCGAGTACGCACAGGTACGGGAGCCGACAGTCCAAGGGGCGATGGGAGGCTCGGGGCGGACATCCGGCGCTAGATCCCGAGCATCGCTGGCGTTTTTCGCGCTCGCGGACGATAACAACCGGCTGGACACAGGGTCAACCAACCGCAGCGGTCCTGCATCGCCGGTAGTGCGCGGGTGTCCAGTCGTGACGAGTGGGGCCGAGGCGGCGCAGCGGGTACTCTGAGCGGGTGAAGTGGGCGTTCGTCCGAGGCGGCGTCGCTGCGAGCCTCCTGATGGTGGCCGGATGCACGCGCGTATCCGACACGCAGCGATTCGAGCCGAACCCCGAGACGGTGGAGATCACCGCGACGGTCCCGGAGGCGGGCGGGGAGGCGTTCCCGGACGTGGTGGTCCGGCTGTGCTGGTCGGACCTGCTCGAGCCGTCGTCGCTGACGGACGTGGACGCGGTGGTGGGCTCGGGTCCGCTGCTGACGGACGCATCACTGGGATTCGAGCTCCGACCGTGGACCTCGGCGGACGGAGAAACGCTGGACGAGTCGGCGACGCAGCCCTGGTGCGAGGGCAGCGTTGTTTCGATCACTCCGAAGGAGCGCTTGAACGAAGGGGTTCGGTATCGGGCTCGGCTGGCGGACGACGCCGTCGGCTGGGAAGGCGAACGCCCGGACCTGGAGTCTCCGGGATGGGTGACGACGGCCGGCGGGAACGGAGCGGAGTTCTTCCTGGAGTTCGACGTGATCCCGTCGACGACACCGCCGGTGGATCCAGTCGATCCGCCCACCGAACCGGAGCCGCCGGAGGTGGTGACGCTGGGCAGTCTGTTCGAGGCGGGGCAAGTGTTCGCGCCGGGACGACCCACGTGCAGTTGCCACCGGGATCCGCAGAGCGATGCGTTGGTGTTGCTGGACCTGCGCAGCGCGGACGCGGCGTACGAAGACCTGCTGTTCGAGAGCCGGCTGCGGGACACGGGCTATCCGATGGTGACGCCGCGGCGGCCTTCGGAGAGCTTCTTGTTGCACAAGGTGCTTCGTGACGAGGGGATGGCATTGCCGGGGGTGAACGGGGATCCGATGCCGCCGGGGGATGAGATTCCGTACGGGGACTACGTGATGCTGGCACGGTGGATCGAGGACGGGGCGGTTCGATAGGTCCCCGTGGGGTGGCTCGGCTGGTCTGCGGAGGCTTTCGAGCTCGGTGTGTCGTTTCGGTTGGTCGAGGCTGGTCTCGACCTGACTTCGGAGTGTTTGGGTTCGGCGGCTCGCCTGCTGGCGCGGATGCCTCCCCACCGGCTCCTGCGGGCCTGACGTTCGGTGGTTGATTGTGGGGGCGGTGGTACCGGCTTAAGTCCTCGGAGCCGGCGGGTCCCCTCCGCTGGCTCGGCTTCGCGGCCTCGGGCTTCGATGGGGTTGGCTCGGCTGGTCTGCGGAGGCTTTCGAGCTTGGCGTGTCGTTTCGGTTGGTGGAGGCTGGTCTCGACCTGGTTTCGGAGTGTTGGGTTGGGGGGCTCGCCTGCTGGCGCGGAAGCCTCCCCACCGGCTCCTGCGGGCCTGACGGTCGGGGGTTGATTGTGGGGTCGGTGGTACCGGCTTAAGTCCTCGGAGCCGGCGGGTCCCCTCCGCTGGCTCGGCTTCGCGGCCTTGGGCTTCGCTGAGCCTGGCTCGGCTGGTCTGCGGAGGCTTTCGAGTTCGGTGTCTCGACTCAGTTGGCGGAGGCTGGTCTCGACCTGGTTTCGGAGTGTTTGGATTCGGCGGCTCGCCTGCTGGCGCGGATGCCTCCCCACCGGCTCCTGCGGGCCTGACGTTCGGTGGTTGATTGTGGGGTCGGTGGTACCGGCTTAAGTCCTCGGAGCCGGCGGGTCCCCTCCGCTGGCTCGGCTTCGCGGCCTTGGGCTTCGATGGGGTGGGCTCGCTTGGTCTGCGGAGGATTTCGAGCTCGGTGTCTCGACTCGGTTGGGGGAGGCTGGTCTCGGTCTGGTTTCGGGAGCTGCGGTCACCAGTTTGTGTGGTGGAGTTGGTGGCCGTCGTTCCAGATGATGCCGTCGTCGTGAGGTGTGAAGGAGCGGAGCGCCTGTCGGGGGAGCGTGCCGATTCTTCGAGGGTGACCTTGGTGTTCTGTGTAGACGGTCCCCTCGAAGTCTGCCCATAGGATCTGACCGCGATGGGCTCCGATCAGGTGGGGGCCATCGTTCCAGAGAACATCGGTGCGGCCATCGGAGATTCGGACCTTGACGATCGCGTGGTCATCCTCGGATGGCTCTTGTGGAGCGCGGAAGAGATGCAGGTATGCGACGCCGTCGAGCACGGCGAGTTCGTGGCGGGCGGTGTGGGGATAGTCGAACGCGGCAATCTCTCTGGAGCCTGAGCCGTCCTCCATCGCGTAGGAGAGACGAATGCGGTCGTCGACGCTGTGGGCCCACACGATCATGCCATCGACGCTCACGGTGCCTCGGTCGGGACAGGTGTGCGTGTATCGGGAGCGGTCGGGTTCAACGCGGGCCGCCTGTTCGACCGGGCCTCGCCACGGTGCCCTCCACAGGATCCCGGTGCCGCACTCGAACCAGTAAAGCCCCCGTTCGCCTGCGACGATCGCCGTGGCACCGTCCTGCCCCGTCGCAACCTCCACAACGTCAGTCCCGTCCGGGAGTGCCGACATGACACGCCCATGGCCGCCGCTTTTCCAACCCGCCTCGGTCCAATAGACCCGCCCGCGATCAACGAGCAGCCCGCAAGGCTCTCCCCGCGTCGGCGCGATCAACGACCACCGCTGAGGTCCGTCGTAGCGCCGAATTGCGTAGTTCTGCGTCGCGATGACCGTCAGGTCCCCACTCACCACAAACGGCGAACAGATGGGCGCAGCACGGGCACCGTTTTCGAGCACAGCCGGCAAAGGCCTCGCAGTCTCCCGCTCCTCTACACGCTCCGCGTCAGCGCTGACATCCCGCGCCTCCACAACCCTCCCCACCTCAGGCACCTCGTCCGCCCCCCGGCACCCCGGCACCACCAGCACCAACACCCCAAAAACCCCGCCCCCCTTCAGCATCCTGCCCCCGGACCCAAAGTGTCCTCCTCTCCAACCTCCCTGTCGACCTTGCGACTCCAAACCAGACCAAGACCAGCCTCCGCCAACCGAGTCGAGACACCGAGCTCGAAAGCCTCCGCAAACGAGAAGCGAGCCAACCCCATCGAAGCCCAAGGCCGCGAAGCCGAGCCAGCGGAGGGAAGCATCCGCGCCAGCAGGCGAGCCACCCAACCCAACACTTCGAAACCAGGTCGAGACCAGCCTCCACCAACGGAGTCGAGACGCCGAACTCGAAAGCCTCCGCAGACCAGCCGAGCCAACCCCATCGAAGCCCAAGGCCGCGAAGCCGAGCCAGCGGAGGGGACCCGCCGGCTCCGAGGACTTAAGCCGGTACCACCGACCCCACAATCAAACCACCGACCGTCAGGCCCGCAGGAGCCGGTGGGGAGGCATCCGCGCCAGCAGGCGAGCCACCCAACCCAAGGCCCGCGGAATCAGGTCGAGACCAGCCGACGCCAACCGAGTCGAGCCGCCGAGCCCGAAAGCCTCCACAGACCAAGCGAGCCCACCCCATCGAAGCCAAGGCCGCGAAGCCGAGCCAGCGGAGGGGACCCGCCGGCTCCGAGGACTTAAGCCGGTACCACCGACCCCACAATCAAACCACCGACCGTCAGGCCCGCAGGAGCCGGTGGGGAGGCATCCGCGCCAGCAGGCGAGCCCCCCTACCCAAGGCCCGCGGAATCAGCTCAAGGCCGGCCTCCGCCAACCGAGTCGAGCCGCCGAGCCCGATTGCCTCCACAGACCAAGCGAGCCACCCCCATCGAAGCCCAAGGCCGCGAAGCCGAGCCAGCGGAGGGGACCCGCCGGCTCCGAGGACTTAAGCCGGTACCACCGACCCCACAATCAAACCACCGACCGTCAGGCCCGCAGGAGCCGGTGGGGAGGCATCCGCGCCAGCAGGCGAGCCACCCAACCCGAACACTCCGAAACCAGGTCGAGACCAGCCTCCACCAACAACAACGGCAACACCAAGCTCGAAAGCCCCCGCAAACCATCCGAGCCCCCCATCGAAGCCCAAAGTCGCGAAGCCGAGCCAGCCGAGGCCTCTACTCCCAAGACGCCATAGGCTCCGAAGGATCCCGCGCAAAACAAGCAAACTGCAACGTCTCCCCCGCCACCCGGTCCCGAACGAAGTACAGCCCCGTAAACCCATGCAGCCCATGGAACTCGTTGCTCGGAAGCCGATGCCGGTCCATCTGAAACAGCGTCGATACCAGAAGCTGGTCCTCACTGTCCCTCGCCCGCACCGTCAGCGACCGCCCCGCGTTCTCATCGTCACTGAGCAACATCTCGAACACGATGTTCCCAAACTGCTGCTCCACCAGCCCCGCATCGTCCGCCCCCGGCGTCACCGTCATCGACTGCACCGGCCCCTGCGCGTACGACAGCAAACAGTCGACCACGATCGGCGCGACCTCTATCGGGCCGCCGCTGTCGTCCTGCGAGCATCCCGTCGACGAGACCTCACCACCCTCGTCGCACCCCACCCCCGTGAGCACCACCCAAGCGCTCATCACCATACCGATCCATCGTCGTTTCATTGCACTCCTGTCGCGCGTCACCCGATGCACCGCCCGCTCACTCGGGCCGGTGCAGCAGGAACATCTTCTCCGTGTAGCCGCTGTCTTCGTAGCCCGGTGGGAGTGGTCGCGAGACCACCTCCACCGAGAAGCCGACCTGCTGCGCCCCTCGAACCCACGTGTCTTCCGTGAACAGCCCGCACACGTGACGGTCGTGTACCGCTCGCACCTCCCCGCCTTCTCGGAGAAGAAACGCGAAGTCGTACACGTGTGTCGAATCGCTCGGGTCCGGGTCGTACGACCAGCTGATCGCGCGCAGCCCCAGGGGGCCGTCGTCTCCCGCGTGGTCCTCGTGGGAGTCCACGAACGTCTCCTTCAAACAGTCGGGCACGAACAACGCCGCCCCACCCGGGCGCAGGTGCTCCCACGCCGTTCGAAACACCGCCTGCAGGTCGGCCTGCGTCGTCATGTATGCCACCGCGTCGTGGCAGAGCACGCAGTCGAAGACGCGACCGAGTTCGAGCGTTCGCATGTCGCCGAGAATGTGCTCGCAATCGGGGTTGAGTGCGCGCGACCGCTCGAGCATCGGCTCGGAGAGATCCGTGAGCGTCACCGACTCGAACCGGGACTTCACGAAGTGCGCGCCGTGGCCCGCACCCGAGCCGAGCTCGAGCAACGTGCGAGCTGTGGGGACCGCCGTCCGCAGCAAGTCGCCGTAGCTCAGCGCCTCGTCTTCGTGGTCTTCGAGCGGATCCAGCAGGTGATAGAAGCGGACCAGCTCGCCGTAGATGAGCGGGGTCATCGGCCTCCAGGGAGCTGCGCCGTGGCAGCATCGCGCTCCATTTCCCCGACCATTTCGATCATCGACTCCAGCCGCCCCTTGCGTTCTTTGGCACGCTCGTAGACTCGGGTGAAGTCCGCGTCCTCGTAGCCCATCTGCTTCGCCTTCTCGTACTGCTCGATCGCGAGCTGTGTCTCCTTGAGACAGGTCGTGATCTGCGAGCGGTCGAGACGGGCCGCCTGCTCGCCTTGTTCGTAGTGCAGTTTGCACGGGCCGCGTTCAGCGTTGCCCTCGATCTCGAGGCCGCGCATGTACACGTCGTACTTGCTCTCCCCGCAGCCGACGAACGCACCCACAGCGACAGCGAACAGCAGCAACCGAGACATCGTGTCTATTTTATCGCGTTTGCGCGCGCCCGGGCGTCCGCGGCCCCCGAGGCATCCCCTTGGGCTTCCAACACCGCGGAGAGCCGGATCCAGCCCTTGGCCCGCTCCGGCCGCAATGCGACCGCGCGCCGTGCAACCGCCTCCGCCTCCTCCAACGTGGCGCGGTCGCGCGAGAGATACAGCGCCAGGTTTTCCAAAGCCGCCGCCCGTCCCGGCTGGAGCGTCAGAGCGTGGCGCGTCGACTCGATCGCGCCGAGGCGATCGCCGAAGCGGTCCTGCAACGACCCCAGCGCGACCCACGGTCCAGGCTCGCGGTCGCTGACCTGCTCGGTGACGAACTGCAGGATCGCAAAGGCCCCCCGCATGTCCTGGTAGACCCGAACCCGGCCGCGGGCATCGTTGGCCATCGCCCACGCCAAACGACTGCGGTCCTCGGGCGCGGGCAGCCGTGCGCTCCATGCCTCGAGCAGAGCCTCGGGCGCGGGCGCCTCGGGCAACATCGCCTGCTGCGCGGGGGACAAGCCGGCGACCCGTAGCGGCAGCAACCCGCGGTCGGACCACCACCCCACCCCTGCGAAGACCGTGACCGTCGGGGCCTCGATCGCCACCGGGCCGCGGTGAGCCTTCACCGCCGCGACGACCCGCTCGGCCTCGTTGGTGCCCGACTGCGCGGCGTCCCAGACCCGATGCCCGGGCGAACCGGGCAGCAACACGTCCGGGACCGGCTTGTATAGATGTTGGGCCGGCACGGCGACGACATCCGGACGCGCGCCTTCGACGACCTGCGCAAACAGCAGGCCCGCCGCGAGGTCGTCGGATTGACTCAGAGCCAACGAGCCCGCGGGAAGCTGGGCCAGCGCACCGCGGGTCCACGCCGCCGGTCCTGCGCTGCGCGTGTTCTCCAGGTCCTCCACCGTGCGCAGCCCTGCAGGCAGCGCCAGCACCACGAACAGCAGCGGCGCGACTGCCCACACCGCGCGCCCGCGTGGCTGCACGTGACGGCGGGCGAGTTCGGCAACCGCCACCGCCAGCAACATGGCCGTCACCAGCCCCGTCTGCCGTTGCGAGACGCCCATCGGGTTGATCGCCACCGCGTAGAACAGCTCGACCGCCACCAACCACGCCAGCAGACCCGCCACCCGCTGCTCCCCGGCGTTGGGCTCGGGCCGCCACGCGAGGCCCACCACCGCACACAGACCCAGAGCCGGTCCGATGGGCCCCAGGTCTTCGGACAGCCCGGCCAACGCGGCCTCGATGTTGAGCTGCCACATCGCCCAGGTCGACGGCCAGATCTGCTCCGCGTACGCGTTGCGGATCGAGCTCGCCATCATGTGATCCCAAAACGCGGACAGCGTGTCGGGGTCGCCCCAGTCGGTCACGGGCGCACGCGTCGACGCCAGCGGAACCGCGAGGATCACCGCACTGGCGGCGACGACACACAGCGGTGCCCAACGGGCCCATGGTCGGCGCCGTTTGAGTGCAACGGCCCATCCGACGACGACGGGCAGCACGAGCGCGAGTCGGGCGTCTCCGAAACACCACGCCGACCACACCGCGGCCATGGTCCCGACCAGTCGGCGCGAGGTCCCGACCTCGCCGTCACGCAGGGGCGAGAACCCCCACAGGACCGCCACCATGAGGGCGCCCTGCAGCGCGTAGATCTCGACGACCCGAGCCTGTCGCCCAAACGTCCAACCCGCCGCCAACCAGGCCGCGGCTCCGACCGCGATCCACGGGTGCACTCCGCGTTCGCGCAAGACCGCGACGAGCCCGCCCACCGTGATCCCGGCGAGCAGTGACGACAGCACGGCCATGCGAAAGCCGATCGAGCCCAGCGGCAGCGTGGTCGCGGCCCGCAGCAGCAATGCGTAGCCTGGCGCCCCGGGTGGATGCATGACGCCCAGCTCGAAGCCCGACGCGCCGATCTCGCCCGAGTCGAGCCAGTAGTGCGCGGGGGAAGCGAAGGCGAGAAACGCCACGAACGCCACCCATCCGACCGCCAGGGCGAGCCGCATCCGCGGATTGTCGAGCACCACAGCGCGCTGGGCAAGCCGTGATAGCTTCCGCCCGTGCCGCTGCACGTGCAACGCGACGCCACCGCCCTGCCGCCGAACACCGCGGTGTGCATGGGGGCGTTCGACGGCCTGCATCGCGGGCATCGGGCCCTGATCGAGCGCGCCCGCACGCATGCCCCGCACGTCGCACTGGTGACGTTCGACCCCCACCCCACGGCCGTGCTCGCGCCTGCGCGCATGCCCCCTCTGCTCTACGCTCCGGTGCAGCGCGAGCGCGTCGCCGCGGCGCTGGGCGTGTCCAACCTGGTGCTGCTCCCGTTCGACACCGACATGTCGCGCTTGGCCCCCGAGGTGTTCGTGCAGCGATTCCTCGCCGACGGACTCACGCCCGCCGCCGTGGTCGTCGGTGCCGACTTCCGCTTCGGCGCACGCCGGGCCGGCACCGCACAGACCCTGCACGACCAGCTCACCGCGGCGGGGACCACCGTCGACGTCGTCGACCTGCTGTCCCTCGAGGCGGGCAAGAAGGTCAGCAGCAGCGACATTCGGCGGGCGCTGTCCAACGGCAACGTCGCGTTGGCCGGCGAGCTGCTCGGTCGCTGGCATGCGGTCGCCGGCACCGTCGTGCACGGCGCAAAACGAGGTCGCGCCCTGGGCTTTCCCACCGCCAACCTCGAACCTGCCGGCGGCACCATTCCGCCCAAGGGCATCTATGCCTCGGTGTTCACCGTATGGGACCCGTCCGCACCCGAGCATGGCTCGGTGTGGCCTTCGGTCACCAGCGTCGGCCACAACCCCACGTTCACCGAGCAGGGAGCCCCGCTCACCGTCGAAACCTACGTGCTCGACCAGCAGCTCGGAGAACGACTCTATGGTCTCCAGGTCGAGGTCTCGTTCGTCAAACGGCTGCGCGACGAGATGAAGTTCGACGGGCCCGAATCGCTGGTTCAGCAGATGCACCGCGACGCCGACCAAGCGCGCGCCACCATCGACGCCGCGGCCCTGGCCCACACGCTCACCCCCTCGACCTCGATCAAGTCGGTGAAGTCATGACTCGGTCCCGCGACCCGATCGCCAGCACCACCATCGCCCGCCTGTATCTCGCACAAGGGCACCGTCGCAAAGCTGCGCGCATGCTCGACGCCTTGCTCGACCGAGATGCCACCGATGGAGCAGCACTGCATTTGCGCGACCGACTCGAGCGCACCTCGGTGCCCACGCTCACCGCCGCGGTCGACGAGGAGCACCTCGAGGTGACGTGGGAGCACGTGCGAAGTATTCCCGCCCGCCACGTGGTGGTGGTCTCGTTCCTCGGCGAGGCCACGTTGCCGCGGGTGCACGTGACCTCGGTCGCATGCGAAGAGGCCGCCGGCGAGTGCACCTTTGCCCGGCCCAAGGACCCCGGAAGCGCCGCGATCTGCCTGGGCTTCGTCGGGCCCGAAGGCTTCGTCGCCGAGGCCGTCACCAGCCCGCTGGTCTGGTCGTCCGAAGACCCGGCCGAGGCGTGAACCGTCGCGGCCCGGCCGTGCTACGTTCCGCCTCGATCATGTTCAGCGGAGCTTTCACGGCCCTGGCCACCCCGTTTCGCAACGGCGCGCTCGACAAGGACGCGCTGCAGAAGCTCGTCGAGAGCCAGATCGAGGGCGGCATCGATGGACTCGTGCCCTGCGGCACCACCGGCGAGTCCCCCACCCTCTCGCACGCCGAGCACATCGAGGTCGTGAAGATCGTGGTCGAGGCCGCGGCCGGTCGAGTGCCGATCATCGCGGGCGCCGGCTCCAACAACACCACCGAGGCCATCGAGATGGCCAAGGCCTGCAAAGCGCTGGGCGTCGACGCCACCTTGCAGGTCATGCCCTACTACAACAAGCCGTCGCAGCAGGGCATGCGCGACCACATTCTGAAGGTGGTCGAGGCCTCGGGTGCCCCGGCCGTGCTCTACAACGTGCCCTCGCGCACCGTCGTCGACCTGCAGGCCGAGACCGTCGCCGAGCTCGCGAAACACGAGCTGGTGGTCGGCATCAAAGAAGCCACCGGCGACATGACCCGTGCCATCGAGATTCGCGAGCAGTGCGGTCCCGACTTCGCCCTGCTCAGCGGCGATGACTTCACCCTGCTGCCGTTCCTCAGCGTGGGGGGCAACGGCGTCATCTCGGTGGGCAGCAACGTGGTCCCGGGTCTGTTCTCGCGACTGTGCGCGGCAGCCCGCGACGGTCGCTACGACGAGGCGCGCGAGCTGCAGTACAAGCTGCAGCCGCTCAACCGCGCGATGTTCTGCGCGAGCAACCCCGGCCCGCTCAAGGCCGCGCTCGCCAAGCTCGGCATCACCGCCGACGAGATTCGCTCGCCCCTCCTTCCGGTGCTCGAAGGCAGCGCCGCCTACACCCAAGTGATGGACGCCCTGCGCGGATTGGAGCTCACCTGATGGACGAGCGACTCACTTCCGTCGTCATCGTCGGCGCGCGCGGTCGCATGGGGCAGAGCCTCATGTCCGAGGTGCTCGCATCCGATTCCATGACGCTCTCCGGAGCCGTCGCTCGTCCGGGCGCTCCGGGCCTGCGCGAAGACGTCGGGCCACTGGTCGGCCAACGCAGCGTCGGCATCACGCTCAGCGACGAGCTGCTCCCCGGACGCAACGACGTCGTCGTCGACTTTTCGCTGCCCGAGGCCACCGAGGCCTACCTGGCCCGCTGTGTGGAACGCCGGGTCCCGCTGGTGCTCGGCACCACCGGCCTCAGCGAGCAAACCCAGCTCCGACTGATCGAAGCCAGCCGCGAGATTCCGATCGTCGCTGCAGCCAACTACTCGGTGGGCGTCACGCTCATGATTCACTTGGCAGGGGCCACGGCCAAAGCACTCGGCACCGACTGGAATGCCGAGATGTTCGAGATTCACCACCGCCACAAACGCGACGCGCCATCGGGCACCGCCCTGCGCATCGGGCAGGCCGTGGCCGAAGCCACCGGTCGGGAGTTCGACGCGGTCCGCAAGACCAACCGCGACGAAGTCGGTCCGCGCAGCCGCGACGAGGTCGGCATCATGGCCCTGCGCGGCGGCAACGTCGTCGGCGAGCACACGCTGATGTTCATCGGCGAGTCCGAGCGCATCGAGCTCACCCACCGCGCGATGGATCGCGCCATCTTCAGCCGCGGTGCGCTTCGTGCCGCCCGCTGGGTCGGCGGCAAAGAGCCCGGGCTCTACGACATGTTCGACGTGCTCGACCTTCACGGCGTGTGAACGACCGCCTTCGAGGATGTTCGCTCGCGGCAGCGCTCGTCGCCGCGCTCGCCGGATGTGATGCCGCGGAGCCCTCCCCAGCTCCGCCTCCGCCGATCGTCCCGCGCGCGTCGAAGGGCCCCGCCGCAAAGGACGAGCCCGTACGTCCCGAGGTCCATGCCACGCCCGGCATCGAGGCTCGGCTGGTCCGCATCACCGACGGCGACACGATCGTGGTCGAGGTCGACGGCCAACGCGAGCGGGTGCGGCTGATCGGCATCGACACCCCAGAAACGAAGCACTCGCCCCGTGGCCCCGAACCGTTCGCTGACGAGGCCACCAACGCACTGCGATCCCTGCTCGCCGACTCGCCCCTGACGCTGCGCCTCGACGCCGAAGAACGCGACCGCTACGGACGATTGCTCGCCTATGTCTACGTGGGCGAGGAGTTCGTCAACGCGCAGATGGTCCGGCAAGGGTGGGCCCGCGCGCTTCGAATCCCGCCCAACGTGCGGCACGCGAAAGAACTCGAGCGGCTGGCTTCCGAGGCTCGCCGTGCCCAACGCGGCCTCTGGTCCGGGTAGCGCCGGGCCCGGTTATGCTCCGGGCCATGGTCGAAATGACGAAGTACGAGCACGGGGTCTTCAACTGGGTGGACCTCAGCGCCAAGGACATGACGGCCGCGGCCGCGTGGTACGGCGAGCTGTTCGGGTGGGCGATGCAGTCCCAAGACACGCAAGGCGGGCCGCCCTACGCCATGCTCACGCTGGGCGGCAAGAGCGTCGCCGGCATGGGGGAACTCTCGGCGGAAATGCAGGCCGCGGGCGTGCCTCCGGTGTGGAACACCTACGTCGCCGTCGACGACGCTGCTGCGGTGGCTGCCAAGGTGACCGAACACGGCGGCACGGTGGTGCTCCCGGTCATGCAGGTGATGGGCGCGGGCTCGATGGCGATCTTCGCCGACCCCGAAGGCGCGGTGTTCTGCGTCTGGCAAGCCGACGCACATATCGGCGCCGAGCGGGTGAACGAGCCCAACACGTTCTCCTGGACCGAGTTGATGACCCGCGACATCGAGGCCGCCCAGGCCTTCTACGGCAACGTGTTCGGCTGGACCTTCAAGACCTCCGACGTCGGCAGCACGCCCTACCACCTCATTCACGTCGGTGACCGCGAAGTGGGCGGCATGCTGCAGATGGACGGGCCGCAGTTCGAGGGCATGCGCTCGATGTTCACCGCCTATTTCACCGTCGCCGACATCACCGCCGCCGTCGAAACGGTGACGAAAACGGGCGGGACCGTGATGGTGCCGCCCACCAAGATCCCGGTCGGCACCTTCGCCGTGGTCGCCGATCCTCAGGGCGCCAGCTTCACCCTGTTCCAGGAGACCTGACACACGCCCTGCCCCCGCAATGCTTGCGAGTGGGCGAAGAACCCATTGTATTGCGGTCGTCCGTCGATACGTTGAATGCGGCATGCGTGCACGAACGACGGTTCCAGCAATCCTCGCGTTGACCCTGTGCGGGTTGTCCACCCCCACCCACGCGGGGCGCATCGTCTCCCAGCCCGCCGACATGCCCCATGCTCCTCAGGGCTTCGGCGCCTGGAACCTCGGCAATGTGAACGTCGAGGTCCCGATGGGCAGCTTCGACCCCGTGACGGGTGCCTACACGGTCGGTCCCGACGGGGTGTACTCCGCTGCGGTCACCAACGGAGACGGCACGCAGACGGCAGTCATTCGCGGCAAGGACTGGCCGGTGGGGGAACCCTCGGGCATCAAGGTCATCAACGATGACGCGGCCGTGAACCCCAACCGGCCGCCCAACTGCCTGGCCACGACCTCCTACCTGCAGGGCGGCACGCTCGACACGCCCACGCCACACCCGACGCTTTGCAGCAGCGGGTTTCAGACCCACAAGCGCTTCAAGGTGAACATGGGGCCGCAGAGCCTCGACGCGGGCGTCGACCTGGTCTTCAACGTCGAGCCCGACGGGACCTCGCGCGACTACCAGGTGTTTCAGAAGATCAACAACTACACCGGAGCCAGACTGGAAGGGTTCGTCGTCCAGGTCGGAGTCGGGGTCGGTGCCGACTTCGTGAGCGCGAGCGATGCAAACCTCACCACCGACCTCGCGCTGTCCACCCCCTCCGAGATCTGGTCGGCCGAGCAAACCGCAACCTTCTCCCACGGGCTGTTCGGAGCTGCGGATCAACACTTTCCCGAGGATGGATTCTTCGACGACATCCGGGCAGGCTTCGTCACCGAGATCACCGAGTACACGTTGGGCTCGGGTCGTGGCGACACGTTCAGCTCGACCATGACGCTCGGGAGCAACTACGCCCAGGTGCCGCCGGGCGACGGCCCTCCCGAGCAGTTCGGCTCATGGCTGCCGTCGGTCTGGGCCCCCTACGGCTATTTCTACGACGACGACGGGGACCCCAGCACCGACGCGATGCTGATGGCGTTTTGGGGCGAGACCGCCGCTGGCAGCGGCGTCTATGCGTGGATGGCCGGTGACGCGGATGGATTTGCGGTCATCGACGACGAGACCGTGATGGGCTGGGATGCCGACCCGGCATACGAGGTTGGGGAGATCGAAGACCTGCTCAACGTCGGGCTGAACTACATCGTGACGGTGGGCACCGTCGACGACGGGTGGCCCACGTGGGACGCGGACACCTCCACAGCGACGCTCACACTGCGCATCCTGCCGGTCGAAGACACCTCTGGGCTCGGCGAGCCGGGCTACGTCGAAAACCCACCGTTCGGTGGCGGCGGCACCACGGGTGGCGAAACCACGGGCGGCGGGGAGGAGAGCACCGGAGGAGACACCGACACGACCGGCGGCCAGGCCTCGACCGGCGGCGCGGCGTCCAGCAGCGGGGGTCTCGAGACGACGGGCGGCATGAGCACCAGTGGCGGTGGCACCAGCACCGGCGACCCCCAGACCACGGGCGGCAGCACCTCCGACACCGACGCGGGTTCGGATGAGCCCGACGGCGATGCGGGCTGTGGCTGCACGGCCGACGCCCACGGACCGGGGCCAGCTCTGCCACTGCTCGTGTTCGGCTTCGCCTTCGCGGCGAGACGACGACGCCCACGCGTACGCGCCCAGGGCTGAGCGCCTCGGCGATCTGCGATACGCTGCCGGCGTGCGGCTGCCGTATCTGACCACCCGGCTTCAGGGCTTTGGAACCACGATCTTCTCCGAGATGACCGCGCTCGCCAACGAGCATGGTGCGGTCAATCTCGGGCAAGGGTTTCCAGACTTCGAGGGCCCCGCCGAGATCAAACAAGCGGCGATCGACGCGATGAATGCGGGGCACAACCAGTACTGCCCCGGGCCCGGTATTCCCGCGCTGCGCCAGGCCATCGCCGAGCACCAGAAGCGCTTCTACGACCTCGACTACGACGCAAACACGGAGGTCACCGTGTTCGCCGGGGCTACCGAAGCGATTGCGAGCAGCTTGCTGGCGGTGTGCGAAGCGGGGGACGAGGTCGTGCTGTTCGAGCCCTTCTACGACAGCTACCGCGCCGCGGTGGCCATGGCCGGCGCCTCGCCCCGTGTCATTCCGCTGCGCGACCCCGACTTCAGCTACGACCCCGAACTGCTGGAGCTGTCGATTGGACCCAAGACGCGGGTGCTGGTGCTCAACAGCCCGCACAACCCCACCGGCAAAGTGTTCTCCCGCGCCGAGCTCGAGCACATCGCCAAGCTGTGCATCGAGCACGACGTGCTGGTACTCAGCGACGAGGTCTACGAACACCTCACGTTCGGCGAGCCGCACGTGCCCATCGCAACGCTTCCGGGCATGAAGGAGCGCACGATGACGATCTCGTCGGCGGGCAAGACGTTCTCCTTCACCGGGTGGAAGATCGGGTGGGCCTGCGCAGGCGAGGAGGTCACCCGCGCCATTCGAACCAGCCACCAGTTCGTCACCTTCTGCAACGGCACCCCGTTTCAACACGGCATTGCGCACGCGCTGCGCATGGGTGATGCCTTCTTCGACACGTTCCGGGCCGAATACCAGGTGCGTCGAGACAAGCTGTGCCAAGGGCTGCGCGACGTCGGGTTCACGGTGCTCGACCCCGCCGGCACCTACTTCGCATGCGTGGACATTCGCTCGCTCGGCTTCGAGGACGATATGACCTTGTGCCGCCTGCTGCCCGCAAAGGTCGGGGTCGCGGCAATTCCCAACTCGGCGTTCTATCTCGACCCGCGACGGGGCCAACACCTGGTGCGGTTTGCGTTCTGCAAGACCGACCCGGTCCTCGACGAGGGCATCGCACGCCTGCGCGAGAACATCGGCAACTTGAAGGCATCGTCGTGAGAGTCGCTGGCATTCAATCCGACATCGTCTGGGAGGACCCCGAGGCGAACTTCGCCAAGCTGCGGCCATGGGTCGCAGCGGCCAAGGCCGCGGGCGCACGTCTGGTGGTGTTGCCCGAGATGTACGCGTGCGGGTTTTCGATGAACGCCGAGGCGATCGCCGAGCATCGCGACGGACCCAGCACCGCCTTTCTGCAAGAGATGGCCGCGCAGCACGATGTGTGGGTCGCGGGCAGCGTGCCCGAGCGACAGACACGAGGACGCCCCCGCAATGTGCTGATGGTCGCCAGCCCCGACGGCGCAGTGGTGCGCTACGCGAAGATTCACCCGTTCACCTTCGCGGGGGAACACGAGCACTACGACGCGGGCACCGAGCATGTCGCTGTCGAGATCGATGGCGTTCGGGTGACCCTGTTCATCTGCTACGACCTGCGTTTCGCGGACGAGTTCTGGGCCACGGCCAAGACCACCGACTGCTACGTCGTGGTGGCCAACTGGCCCAAGAAGCGACGCGAGCACTGGACCACGCTGCTTCGCGCCCGCGCGATCGAAAACCAAGCCTACGTCGTCGGGCTCAACCGGGTGGGCGTCGGCGGCACGCTCGAATACAGCGGGGACAGCCGTATCTTCGACCCCTGGGGCGAGGCCGTGGCGGCGGGCGCAATGCAAGAGACCATGCTGCTCGCCGACGTCGACCCTCGAGTCGTGGCAGACGCCCGCGCGAAGTTCCCCGTGCTGAGCGATCGTCGGTGAGACGAATGTTCGGTTTGGGATGAATCGGCGAAAGCGCCGATCGGGCGCGGCGTTGGCCGTGCATGCATCATGCACTCGTTCGTTTCAGCGGCCTGTGTGCCTTGCTGCTGGTCACCGCGGCCGGATGTGATCTCGACGAGACGTCGACGGGTGTCATCGGCGATACGGCTTCGCCCGCGGCCACCGACGAAGACGACGACACGTGGAGTTCGTCCAGCACGAGTGGTTGGAGTCCAGAGACGACAACCGGTGCGGAGGCCAGCTCGAGCTCTGGCGACCTGACCTCGACGGGACTCGTTGCGACGACGACGGAGACCGAGGGGGAGACCGACGAGCCGCTCGATGAAACCGGGACACCCGAGGACCACCCCTGCCAGTGCGAACCGGGGCTTGCCCACGACCTCGTCTGCACCGCCGTCGCTCAGCAGGCGTTCGCATGCGACCCAACACAACACGGCACCGTCGAGTTGCTCGCGCACCAGTGCACGCTAACCCTCGACCCCATCGAAGACGAGACGTGTCGAGCCGCCCTGCTCGGCAAGATGCTGTGCCTTTCACGGCTGCCCTGCTTGCCCGATGCCGACGCGGTCGCGGTCTGCGGCGACACGTTCGAACGCGTGGCCGCGCACTGCCCACCGTGAACCGGGCGGGCCGGGGTTCGTGCACGGCGCCGGTTCGGTGGCATGCGGATTGACCCTGCGCGCGACGAGGGCCTACCGTGGCCGCAGTGTGGGCTTGCGCGCTCGTGTTCTCGCTGTGGGGACCGCCGGTTCTTCCGCCGCTTCCCGGTGAGGGCGCACCGCCCCAATCCGAGCCCGAACCCGAGCCCGAAGCACCCGCGACACCGAGCGGTCCGAAGCCGAAAACGAACGCACAACCGGCCCCGGCTCCCCCTGCGCCGGCCAATCCAACACCGACCGAAGAGGGATCTTTCTCGATCCCCAGCCGGGAGCCTCCACCGCAACCCGAGCCGACGGGGCCCGCCCCGGCCCCTGCGCCTGCGCCCGCCGCCCCACAACCGACGGCCGCCGACGCCGGGCCGACCGCAGCCCCCCGCATCGGAGAGCTGCCCCCTTCGGACACCCCGAGCGAACCCGCCTTCTTGCGGCTTCCGCCCCCGGTTCGCCCGCCGTACCGCGGCACGGGATTGTTCATCGGGGCGGGCGTGGCGTTCACCGTCGCGCTGACCGAGCAGATCATCGCGCATCGGCTGGTCAAGACCCGCTGCATCGACCCGATCGGTCGCGGTGACTACGACACCGGCGACGACGTCGGAGAAGCGTTCACCGGCTGTGCCCCCGGCGTCCTTCCGGCGCTCGCGCTGCGCGTTCACTCGGACATCGCTCTGTTGGCCGCGGTCGGACTGGCAACCGCCGGTGGCATGACACGCGCCACCCACGACGCCTACGCCGATGTCTTCGATGCGCCGAGTCGGCGTCGCACCGTGGCCGGCCTTCGTATCGCCGGCATCAGCCTGGTCGGGGCAGGCGTGGTTTCCTGGCTCACCACCGGCGCGGCGTCTTGGGGCGTGGTGGGAAACTGCGGCACCGCTCGCTGCGTCAACGGTGGTCGCTTGATGGGGTTCATCACCCGCGACCTCTCGGCGGCGATGGTGGCCAGCGGCGCCGGCATGCTCGGGTTCGCGGAGACCTATCGGCGCCGCCACGACGGCTACACACGTGACAAACTCCTCTCGCTCGGCCCGCAGCTGTCCCGCAACGGCGCCGGCCTTCGCCTCGCCGGACGCTTCTAGTGTCCTGAGTCCGTAAAAAGGCCCGCTTGCTCCTCGGAGTGAATTCCTGTGCTGAGGTAGCGTCAGCGTTGGGCATGGGCAAGAAAAGAAGAGGTGGCCGTGTCGCGCGTCGAATCGAGCT